>OGKX01000010.1_pt1 | contig 167822 bp, 155 predicted proteins | sample 1572541 | NCBI WGS metagenome assembly OGKX01 (sample SAMEA2581982, study PRJEB24529) | metagenome | biome: Human gut stool | place: China | collected 2011
TGGTCTGAGGAAGCTCATCCGCCAGCCACTGGTAAAGCATGTCTGAATATTCAGGCAATGGTCTGGAATGATTGAATCTGCTATAATCAGATGCAAGAGCCAAAGCCTTTCTTTGATAGCTGAGTTTAATTGAAGCGGCAAAATAGTCCGACATTCGTCTTAAAATTTCCTTATTACGAGGACATTTTCTCTTACCACTGCGATACAGGCTTACAGCAGAATTATCGATGCCAACAGCACCAGCCAGAGTTGTGTTATTAGTGTTTGTTATATCCATCAGAAACTTAAATTTGTCATTAAAAGTCATAAGCTCTCCTTATGCAAATGCGTGAACGCCAGAAATAATAAGCGTTGTAAGTGTGCGTGCCATTTCATCAAGAGTGATACCATCAGGGTTGATTATCCATTCATAATACGCGGAAACCATTCCGCCAGCGACAAAGTTAGAAATCAGAGGATATTGCTCAGAAGGAACATTCATCTTAATATCCTTGTCTGTCAGCTCTTTGAGAAGAGTTTCCTGCAATGCTTTCTGGAGTCTGTTAAAAAGCAGGCTTCCATTGTCCGAAGCAAAAAGGTTTCTTGCAATATCTGCATCAGACATAATTGTATTAAGAAATGCAAATAAAGTCTGAGGTGAAAACATATTATAATCCTCAGACATAGCACACAAAAGATCTTTAAGAGATGTTATAAGCTCATTAATTCCTTCATCAAGAACATCGTTGACAGTAGAGTAATATGTGTAAAATGTTTTTCTGTTAATGTCAGCCTGTGCAGCAAGCTCGGTAACTGTTATTGAATTAAGTTTTTTCTTCTGCATAAGCTCAACAAGTGCTTCGTAAATTGCTTTTTTAGTTTTTATAATTCTGCGGTCAGCTTTAATTTCATGTGCAGAGGTAAAACTAATTTCATCAGATTTTGCCATAATGACCTCCTATTAATCAGACTATAAAATATATATAAAATTCTTATGAAAATACGATGAAAAATGTATTTTACAGTTAATTATATTTTACAACATTTGCGGATGATAGTAAACAAAATACGACAAAATGTTACATAAGTGCCAAAAAGAAATTAATTGACCTTTGAAAATATTTGTTAAAAAACATACAATGCTGATTGGAAACATATTGTATGATATTGGAACATTTGTGTATTAACTTGTGATTAAATAGTAATACGCGGATAAATGATTTGACAGCAAGAGGTATCAAATGAGAAAGAAAAATACATTTATTAATGTAACAGCCAGTATGGGGAGAGGTCTTTTATACGCTTACCTGTATATTATGTTCAGACCTAAGATATGTTATCAGAGCAGAAAAGCTAAAGAGGAAATTGAAAAAGGCGGAGTCATATTTATTGGCAATCATGTGGGACATAATGACGGACAGATGTTTTATATGCTGTTTAAGAACAGTGTCCTTATAATAGCCAAAGACTGGGCTGATAAGAAGATTCTAAAGTGGCTTACAAGCGGTGGTAAGTTTATTTCTGTAGACCGCTTTGGAACAGATATTACATGGATAAGAGGAGCATCGGAGCATCTTCGTGCAGGAGATAATATGATAATTTTCCCAGAAGGACATACTTCTAAGACAGGGGTTATGGATGAATTCAAGCCGGGCTTTGCAATGTTGGCAGTTATGTCAGGTGCAAAAATTGTTCCGGTATATAATGACGGAGAATATCATAAGCTGTTTGGGAAGAGACTTAAGCTGTATGTTGGCGAGCCGATGGAACTTACTAAAGAGGGAAAGGGGCTTAATGCGGAGTATCTCGCAGGTGAGTGTGCGAGGTTCCGGGAGGCTGTGGAGCAGCTCGGAAGGTAGTGACAGGACGGACGGGGCTGCGGCCGGCTGGAAAGCGTGCGGACTGCGGGGGTATGGCGTTTTGAAACGCGCTCCCGCTCGGTCTCGGACGCAGCGGTACTAGGCTCATCTGTGTAGGGAGTGCGGGCTGTTGAAAGCAAGCTTTCACCGCCCTCCCTACCCACGGATTCACCAAGTGCCGGCGTCCTCAAACGGTTTCAAAACGCCATACCCCCTCAGCCTTTCGTTTCCACCCAGCTCGCAGCCCCTGATGTGCGGTCTGGATGCCGGAGGCGGGCAGCAGTGGAGGGGTGAATGACAGACGAACGGGCAGCCAGCCTCCGGCTGGCGATCCCGCATTTAGTTAATAAAATCCGGGAAGGTGTCAGTCGTAGGTTCACGGTTTATGGGTTTGTGTGGAAAAAACCGTCTGAGGACGCCGGCACTTAGCAAATGCGAGGTGCGAGGACGAAGTCCTCGCACCGAAGCAGGAGCTTAGTGACCGCTGCGTCCGAAGCCGAGCGGGAGCGTGTTTTTGGAGCATAAACCCATAAACCGTGAACCGTCCGTCGTCTGCATACCCCACCCACCGGATTTCATAAAATAAATCAAAAGGAGATTTTATCATGGTATTTGAGAAATTAAAGGAAATTTTTGGAAGGGTTATGCCACAGTGCGACCCGGCAACTATTACAATGGACAGTGTTCTTGCAACAGATTTAGGAGTTGATTCTCTTAATATGATGTTACTTGCTATTACTGTTGAGGATGAGTTCAAGATCAGATTCAGTTCTGATGCCAAGCTTGAAACTGTTAAAGATATTGTTGATTATGTAGAAGCTAACGTTAAATAAGAGGCGCTTATGAGCAAAGTAAAGACAGGGCTTGTACTGGAAGGCGGGGCTATGAGAGGTATTTTCTCAGCCGGAGTTCTTGATTACATGCTTAAGAAGGACATTTATTATGACTATGTTATAGGTGTGTCTGCGGGGGCAGGTAATGCAGTAAACTATGTATCCAGACAGGAAGGAAGAACAAAAAAGATAATTACTCATGAAAATGCTGAAAGCTATTATGGAGTCGGACAGCTTTTCGAGAATAAGAAGATTCTTAATCTTGAAATGCTGGTAGCCGAATATGCACTTAAAGATATTCCTTATGATTTTGACACATTTTTCGCATCTAAGACAGAGTGTGAGAGTGTTGTTGTTAATTGCGAGACTGGAAAGGCTGAGTATAAAGGGAATTTTAAGACTAAAGATGAATTCCTGAAGTGTCAGATGGCAAGCTGCTCTGTGCCATTTATATGCGAACCTGTTGAAATTGACGGCTATCATTATCTTGATGGAAGCATCATTGATTCGATACCGGTTGAGAGAGCAGTTGAGAAAGGGTGCGATAAGATTGTTGTTGTACTTACCAAGCCAGAGGGTTCTAAGCCTACGGATTATTCTAAGGTAAAGAAGCTTATCGAGTGGAGTTACAAGAAATACCCAGAGCTTTGTGAGGTTATGGCACACAGAAGGCAGGCTTATGACAGGCAGGATAAGTTCATGAAAAAGCTTGTGGAAGAGGGAAAAGTCTTTGTTATCCGTCCGGAGGAGCAGATGATAAGACACTTTGAGAATAATAATGAAAAACTTCTTCAATGCTATCAGTATGGATATGACACGATGAGAAAACAGTTTAGAACATTTGAGAAGTTTATGGAGGACAAAGCCTCTCCTCGCTAGAGAGGCTCGGATTTTCCTGCGGAAAACAAGGAGGATTAATAATGAAGGTTTTGGTAGTAAACGGAAGTCCTAAAGGACCTAAGAGTAATACTATGCAGATGACAAATGCGGTTCTTAAAGGACTTAAGGAGACTAATCCGGAAGCTGAGATTGAGCTTCTTACAGTTAAAGATATGGATATTAAGCCATGTATGGGATGCATGAGCTGTTGGGGAAAGACAGCGGGACAGTGCGTTATCAATGATGTTATGCAGGATGTTCATGTCAAGTTCATGAACGCTGACGTTATTATATACAGCTTCCCATTGTATTTCTTCGGTATGCCGGGTCCAATGAAGACATTTGTTGACAGAATTATGCCACTTATGGAGACTTACAAGGGTAAGGTAAGAGATATCGGAGATGATGCATTCCACGAGTTCCGTTATGATATGGGTGATAAGAAATATTATGTTATATCATCATGTGGATATGGAAGAACATATGAGATATATGATGCCCTTATCAAGGAATTTAATTTTATCTATGGCAAGGGCAGATATCAGGCTCTCCTTTGTCCGCAGAGTGAAATGTTTGCAATTCCACCAATGGTGAACCAGATTAATGAATATCTTAAGAGATATACAGAAATTGGTAAGGTTATGGGAAAAGGTGAGGATATTCCTCAGGATATGATTGATTATGCTTCGCAGCCAATGATTCCACAGAGAGCATTAGAGAAGCTTATGAACAATTACTGGGATGCTGTTACCCCAGAGAATCCTCTTCCGGCTCCTAATTTAAGATAAGAGGCAGGTTATGAAAACATATTACATGTTTGGCGACTCGCTTATGCGCGGGGTTATGCCGGATGAAGCGTGGAATTATCACAGCTCAGATGCAATCGGATTTGATGCAATGCAGGCACAATATAATATGAAGTTTGTCAATTACGCGATGCCGACATTCACATCAGAGAGAGTAAAAATGTGGCTTACACAGATAATGTCAAGTCATCCGGTACCTGATGTGGCATTTCTTGAATGTGGCGGTAACGACTGCGACTATGACTGGAAGTCGATATGTGATGGCAAATGTTACTATGAACACAGGCACAGAGTTGCCCCACAGGATTTTAAGAAGAATTATGAGGATATGATACATTTGTTGCAGGAAAAGGGAGCAGCAGTAACAGCAGTAATTGCACCTCCGATTGCTATTGAAGTGTATCTTTCACATCTGCTTGAAAGCGGAATCAGCAGGGAAGTTATGTCAGAATATGTGAACTCAGTTCAGCAGATGCAGGACGAGTATGCAGAATATGGCGACATAATGAGAGCTGTCGCCAAGGAAAACGGCTGTGAAATATTAAGTCTTCGTGAAAGCTTTCTTGCACTTGATGACATGAAGGCATATTATAGTAAGGATGGGATGCATCCGAATGAGGCAGGATATGCACTTATTCGTGGTGATTTTGAAAAATATTTTGCATCTGCAGCAGGTATTATATAGAAAGATGAGGGTTATAATGTTTAATCTGCGTTTCAAATGTACTGTTATATCAAGCTGGCACATGGTGCTTCATGCTGTACCTAAGGCTAATAAGATGATTGCCAACAAGAACCGCTATTCAGAGAAAGAAAGATTTGTATATGCCAAGTGGATTATTAATTACATGAGAAAGCATGCCAGAACAAGAACCAGGGTGTATGGCAGAGAAAATATTCCAACGGACAGCAATTACATAATGTATCCTAATCATCAGGGCAAATATGATGCACTGGGAATTATTCTTGCACAGGAAAAGCCGTGTGGTGTCCTCTGGGGGAAAAAGCAGGCTGAAAGACTTATGAGCCGTCAGGTATGTGGTCTTATTGATGCAGTCGTTATTGATCTTGACAATAACCGTGACAAGGTAAGGGCTATTATGGATGTTACCAGACAGGTCAAGTTAGGAAGGAATTTCCTTATATTTCCTGAGGGAGGTTACACTGACAATAAGAATGAACTTCAGGAATTTCAGGCTGGCTGCTTTTCGTGCAGCTTACAGACTAAGACACCTATCGTTCCTATAGCACTTTTTGATTCGTATAAATCCATGAATAGCAATACATTTGAAAGAGTAGATACACAGGTACATTTCTTAAAGCCAATTCTTTATTCAGAGTATGGCGAGCTTAAGAAAAAAGAGGTCGCTGAGCTGGTTAAGAGCAGGATTGAGGAAAGAATGGCTCAGATTAAGGCTGGGAAAATTAATGAAAGCTATGAATTAATTGGATAATAAAAACACAGGCTCAGGGAAATAATATGTTCCCTGAGTTTTTTGACCAAATTCTAAAATATTCGTTTCAATGGTTGACATGTTCTAAGTACATTGATAAGATATTTAAGGTTTACTTAATAATAAGATAGTATAAGGAATAGTATGTTGTTTGGTAATAATAAGAAAAATGCAGAGTATATCGTTGACGTACATTGTCATATAATGCCAGGGATAGATGATGGTTCAAGAGATATAACAGAAACTCTTGAGATGCTTAAGATAGCACAATCAGAGGGAATTACACACATGATTGCTACTCCACATTTTAAAAGTGGGCATCGTAATGCTTCACCGCAGAATGTTAAGGAACTTATTCAATCTGTTGGAAAGGAAGCAGCCGCACAGGGAACAGATATTAAGCTTTACCAGGGCAATGAGATTCTGTTTCATGATGAGATGTGTGAGGAACTTGATAATGGAAGGATAAGCAGAATAAACGGAACTGATTATGTTCTTGTTGAATTCATGCCATCTGATCCATATCAGTATATAAGAAATTCTCTTGATGAGATTATGAGTGAGGGATATCAGCCTGTTATAGCACATGTTGAAAGATATGGATGTATGGTTGATGACATTGAGAATGTCAGGCGACTCAGCCGCATGGGGGTAGAGATTCAGGTTAATGCATCAAGCATTACCGGAGATACAGGTAAAGAAATTAAGAAGTTTGTACATAAGCTATTAAAAGAACAGCTTGTTGATTATGTAGGAACAGATGCCCATCGTTGCGATGGCAGCAGAACACCTATGATGAAAGAGTGCAGCAGGATGCTTTATAAAAAATATGATGAGGGGTATGTTGACAGTATATTATATGGCAATGCATTTGACAGACTGTTAGCAGATACGAATAATTAAAGGAGAATTAATGATGGAAACTAATAAGAGTACAGATGAGATTGAAATCAATCTTGGAGAAATATTTGCGTTATTGCTTCATAAGGTGTGGATTATAATACTGGCAGCTGTTGTATGCGGTGCAGTAGGATTTCTTTACAGCTATTTTCTTATAACACCTCAGTATCAGTCTACAACTAAGGTTTACATCCTTAATAAGCAGAACAGTACATCAGTTACTTATAGTGATGTACAGCTTTCAACAACTCTTTCTAAGGATTATGAACAGCTTGTTACAAGCCGTTATGTTATAGAAGGTGTTATTAAACAGCTTAATCTGGATGAAACTTATGAAAGCCTTGTGGGAAAGGTTTCTGCAACTAATACAGATGATACACGAATAATTGCTATTACAGTAATAAATCCGGATCCTCAGCAGGCCCAGAAGGTTGCTAATGCGGTAAGAGATCTTGCAGCACAGCATATTACACAGGTTATGGATATTGAGGCTGTTAATGTGGTTGATTCAGCTAATCTTCCAACAAGCCCTGTTTCACCATCAGTTCCTAAGTGGACACTGATTGGAGCTGCTATTGGTATTATAATTGCGGTTGCCGTTGTTGTTATACAGCATTTGCTTGATGATTCTATTAAGAGTTCTGAGGATATCGAAAAATATTTAGGTATCAGTACACTTGCACTTATTCCTATGAATCAGGCTGAGGAAGAAACTGCCAGCAGAAGGAGGTCTCCCCGGAAAGGTAAAGAGAAAGTAGTACTTGGCACTGATGATGAGAAGGCAAGAAGTTTTAAATCATCTGATATTAATAAGAACACTAATAACAAGAACAGTAAAAGAAATGCTGATGGCATAGAGTTTATGGAGGACTAGAGATGCAGGAGTTTTCAGTAAAACAGAGCAACCTTGATTTCAGGACCAGAGAAGCTTATAAGATGTTAAGAACTAACATAGAATTCTCTGGTGATAATAATAAGGTAATATTTATAACAAGCAGTACACCAAGTGAGGGAAAGAGTACAGTATCTTTTGAACTTGCTATGTCTTTTGCGCAGAATGGTATGAAGACACTGCTTATTGATGCGGATACAAGAAAGTCAGTTATGAAGAACAGAGGTAAGAAGGGGAAGATTAAATATGGGCTTACTCATTATCTTTCAGGAAAGAATGAACTTAAGGATGTTATATGCGTAAGTGATGTTCCTAATTTCTGCATGATATTTGCAGGTCCTGTACCACCTAACCCAAGTGAGCTTGTAGGTAATGAAAGATTTACTAAGATGATTGAAGAAGCAAGAGCTACATTTGACATGATTATCATTGATACACCACCAATAGGAAGTGTTATTGATGCTGCGGTTATTTCTAAGGTGTGTGATGGCGGAATTCTTGTAATCGGAGCAGGTGATATAAGCTATAAGTTTGCAAGAAAGTCAAAGGAGCAGCTTGAAATGACAGGGTGCAAGCTTCTTGGCTGTGTACTTAATAAAGTTGATATGGCAGGAAATTCTTATTATGGTAAGTACTATGGCAAATATTATGGCAAGTACTATGGACATGGGGATAATAATTAGTTATTGAGATGATGGCGGCACATAAGTCAAATGTGTCGTCTTTTTTAGATTTAAGAAAGGATGTATGTATGAAGAAGATATTAAAATATACTGGACTGTCAATAAGTATTATTATGCTTACAGTATCTGTGGTGTTTATAGATCTTTTAATAAATGTCAGGGTTGTTCCAGTTAAATATTGCATCATTGCTGCAGTAGTGCTTGTTATACTAACGGCAGTAACAGCATTTACACAAAAGTGGTTTGTTCCAGGAATTATTACGAAGATAATTGCCATTATTATGATTGTTGTGCTTATTATGGGAAGCATTTACCTTAATCAGACAAGACATATGATAAACAAGATTACAACAACTCAGGAAGAAAAAATTGTTATGGGCGTGTATGTCCTTAACGACAGCGGATATGACAGCGTAGATATGCTTAATAATAAATCCATTGGTATAGGAACAGCTGTGGATCGTGAAAGTACTGATGAGCTTATTAAAAAGATGGGTGCAGGTGGATTTATGGCGGAGTATCCAGAGTATTCTAATATAATGGAGCTGGCAGATGCTTTGTTGCAGGGACAGATTGATGCTGCCATTATGAAAACGAGCAGTATTGAAATGATTGATGAGATGGGAGATTTCACTGGGTTTGCGTCAGATGTGAAGCTTATATATAGTGGTGAATTTACAATTAAAGTGGCAACGACAGAAGAGAATGTTATAGATAATTATCTTTCAAGTGATGATGTTATAAATGTATATATATCAGGAATTGATTCAAGAGGCGGTATTAATGAGGTGAGCCGTAGTGATGTCAATATTATTATGTCTGTTAATAAGAAGACACACAATATTCTTATGATTAATACGCCAAGAGATTATTATGTTCCACTTTCTATATCCAATGGTGTCAGGGATAAGCTTACACATGCAGGTGTTTATGGAATTGAGTGTTCCAGAAATACTCTGGAGATGCTTTATGGTATCCAGATTGATTATTATGTAAAAGTTAATTTCAGTGGATTTGAGAAAATAATTGATTCACTCGGAGGTGTTGATGTGACACTTGATTATTCAGCAACTCTTAGTCAGGCTGGAAATCTCACAGTACATAATGGTGTTAATCATTTTAATGGTGAGCAGGCACTTGCATTTGCAAGAGAAAGATACGCATATTCAGATGGGGACAGACAGAGAGGCCGTAACCAGATGATGATAATGGAGGCAGCAATTAAAAAAGCTTGTTCTCCGGCAATTATATCAAATTATACATCTGTATTATCAGAAGTGTCTAAAAATGTAATTACAGATATGAGTTATGATTTTATTGCAGAGCTTGCTCAGACACAGCTTAATGATATGGCAGTATGGAATATTACACAGATAAGTGTTACGGGAGCTGGAAGTTATTCATCAACAACATATTCAATGCCAGGGTGGTCGTTATACGTAATGATCCCAGATGAGGAAAGTGTGGAGAATGCGAAGGAACAGATAAAAGATAATTATAATTAACATTTTAATTAATATTTTAACGAAAAACATAGAAACTTATATGAAGGTATGATATTATTTTATTATAAAACATACGTGTTAACTGAATAGAGAAAGGAATTGACTATATGAGAATTAAAAGGTTATCAGCGTTATTATTAAGTGCACTTCTTATTACAAGTCCTATTGGATATATGACTGTAAATGGAGACACAATTGACGCAAAAGATTATTCGCAGCAGGTACAGTCTGTGGATTCTGCGTATATAGGAAGTTACATACCAAGTAGTCTTGATAGTGATGCTCCGGTATATATATCGGATATTGCAACATATGCACAGAGAAATGTACCATCGGCATACCCAGAGGATGTTTCTTCATATAAGAAGGAACACCCATCAAGAAATCAGAATCCTTATGGAACATGTTGGGCATTCTCGTCTATAGGACTTGAAGAATTTGACCTTATAGCTAAGAGTCAGAGAGATTCTAGTGTTGACCTGAGTGAATTGCAGCTTATACATTTTACATTTAACTCAGTTATTGATCCGCTCGGTGGAACCAAAGGGGATTATTCTAAGTATTATAATAATAATACCAACATGTCATATCTGGAAAAGGGTGGTAACTACGAGTATGCAGTAAAGAGACTCAGCCAGTGGGTAGGAGCTGTCAATGAATCAGATGTTCCATATGCTGATGCCCAGACAGTATATAATAATGGTCTTGATAACAAATATGCTTATGATTATGATGTGGCACATTTACAGAATGCATACAGGATTAATGTTAAGGAGCAGCCAGATGTTGTTAAGCAGCAGATTATGGAGCATGGTGCCGTTGGTGCAAGCTATACTCATTATTATGCTGGAGAGAACCACCTTAATAATTCATACTATGATATGCAGGGAATTGTAAGCTCAGGTGGTGGACATGCAGTTATGATTGTGGGTTGGGACGATGATTATTCCAAGGATAATTTTGCGACAACTACAAAGCCTTCAAATAATGGTGCATGGCTTATAAGAAACAGCTGGGGAGATTATTTTGATTATTTCTGGATGTCATATGAAACTTATTCGCTTGCAGATACTGTTTGGGTATTTGATATGTCAGCAGAGGATGGGCTGGATAATAATTATCAGCTTGATGGTGGGCTGCATACAGCAACAGTAGGATATTATACAGGTGCAGCTAATGTATTTTATGTATCAGAAAAAGAAGGTGTTGCATCTGAAACTCTTAAGTCAGTATCTTTATCTTTTACACAGACAGCAGATGTTGGATATACAATTGATATATATACTGACCTTAAGGATGCCACCAACCCGCTAAGCGGGACTAAGCATGCTGAGGCGAGTACAAGTGGAAGAACAACTTTTGCAGGAATACACACTATTCCTCTGGAGGAAGAAGTGATTCTCAATCCTGGAACTTATTATGCAGTTGTTGTAAATATTGATAAGAAGGCATTTGAAGTTGAATATTCGTATTCAGAGAGCACTAATCCGGGGAAAACTGATGATAAGATGGTCTGGGAAAATGTAGTAAGCTATGATTCTGACTGTGAAGGAAGCTATTATTATAATGGTTATGGCAGATATGGAAAATATTATTATAACTTCTGCATAAAAGCATTTACATCAAATAATGTTGATTTGGGTGATGTATTAGAAGGATATACATTAAGCATGGACGGAAAGATTGATATGAATTTCTACATGAATCTTCCTGATAAACTGGTTAAGGACAGCAGCACGTACATGGAATTTACTATGCCTGATGGAAATGTGTCAAAGGTTATGTTAGCCGATGCAAGAAAGACAACCGACGGTTTGTATGTGTTCTCTTGCGGAATAGCAGCAAAGCAGATGGCTGATAAGGTAAATGCCAGAATTGTAAGTAATGGCGTTAAGGGTGAAGTTCATACATACTCAGTAACAGATTATGCTGAATCTGTAATTAATGCTGCAAGTGGAGTTTATTCTGATAAAGCTGTAAATGCAGTTAAAGCAATGCTTAATTATGGAACAGCTGCACAGCAGTATTTTGGATATAACACAGATAATCCTGCCAATTCTATAATGACGGATGATGATAAGAATATGGATATGGTTGGATTCAATACATATACAGGAAAGCTGGTTAATGCAGACAGTGTTTCAGGAATAAGCTATTATGGAAGTTCTCTTGTTCTTGAATCAGATACAATATTAAGGAATTATTTTGAGTTATCAGACGGATATAATATTGATAATTATACATTTTATGTGAAGGATAAAGATGGAAACAAGAATATCATTGTTCCACAAAAGACAGATGCTTCATTATATTATATAGATATCAGTAATGTGAAAGCGTATGAGCTTGCTGATAATGTTAATATATACGTTCAGAAGAATGGAGATAGTGAAGATAAAATAATGATGCTTGAGTATGGTGCATATGTTTACGCCAGATATGTCGATAAATATTTAGATAATATAGCACTAAAGAATCTTATGACGGCAATGTATCATTATTGTAATGCTGCTATTGAATATGTGCATGAATAGATTAAGTATGGAATATACTGGTTCTACAAAAAACATTTCCTGATTTTTACTTTTTTAGTTGGAATATATATTGATATTTTTAATATGCAACTATATAATAATTAGCAAGGCTCATTTTGAAGTGTGAATCAGTTGTAACATTTTAAAGTGGTTTTAAGTTGATATATTAATATGCGATATGTTATGAAAAGCCTTAAAATTATTGGGAGGGTAAAATTGATTAACGTATGATTAATGTAAACAAAACCAAAGAGAGTATTCAGAACGTTTTAATATTTATTACAGATGCAATAGCACTTATTATGTCTTATTACATGTCTGGTTTTATATGGCTGATGGGAATAAGAAATAATACATTTCCATATATAATGAGTGTTCTTAATGGCAATATTATTACAATTATTATTGCTGTATTAATAGCTGCTTTATTCTGTAACATTAAAGGCGATGTACTTAATCGTGGCAAATTTGAAGAACTAGTTTCTGTTATTAAGAAAAGTCTTATTTCATCAGCTGTTATAGCTGTTTATGAACTTTTGAGCAAAACAGTACAGGGTGTTCCAAGAAGTGTGTATGTAATTACATTTTTTATGGGAACAGTGCTTATGTTTTTATTAAGGTTGCTGGTTAAAGTATATATGAAGTATCGTAATGGAGGAAAGCGTGCTAACAGTATACTTGTTGTCACTATTAAAGACAGGGCAAAAGATACACTTACTAAAGCTGTGGCAAGGAATGACTGGATGCGTCGTATAGATGGTATTGTAATTACTGATGAAGATATGACAGGTCAGTCAATAGAAGGATTTCCTGTAGTTGCCAATGTCCACTCAATGATGCGTTATATTAAGAATGAGATTGTTGATGAAGTGTTTATTGATGTGGATTACAAGACACGCGAAAGTATCAAGCCTATGGTTATGGAACTTGAGGATATGGGTGTAACAGTTAATCTTAAGCTTGAGATTCTTGACAGCTATAAGGATTTTGACAGTAAGCTGGGTTACATAGGAGCAGTTCCTGTTATTACATTTGCTAACAGAATATATGACTGGAAGGGAATGCTTGTTAAGAGATGCATAGATATTCTCGGAGCAATTGTAGGACTTATAGTTATGTTTATTGCAATGATTTTTGTAGGTCCTGCTATTATGATAGAATCGCCAGGTCCAATCTTTTTCAAACAGAAACGTGTTGGAAAGAATGGCCGTTATTTTGAGATATATAAGTTCCGTTCTATGTATATGGATGCTGAAGAACGAAAGAAAGATCTTATGGCACAGAATGAGATGAGTGGTCTTATGTTTAAGATGAAAGATGACCCTCGTATAACTAAGGTTGGCAAGTTCATAAGAAAGACAAGTATTGATGAGCTTCCACAGTTCATTAATGTTCTTAAGGGAGATATGAGTCTTGTTGGTACAAGACCACCAACGGTAGCAGAGTTTAAGCAATATCAAGGACATCATAAGAGAAGGCTTTCTATGAAACCAGGCATCACAGGAATGTGGCAGGCTTATGGAAGAAAGACGGTTAGCGATTTTGAAGAAATTGTTAAGATGGATCTGGATTATATTGATAACTGGAGTATTATGCTTGATATTAAGATTCTGTTTAAGACAGTTCAGTCAGTATTAACTACTGGTGGACAGTAGAATAATTACCCCCTGTAGTATCATCAGATACTGCAGGGGATAATTGTTTTATCTAGACATTATGTACATTAATACTGGATAATTATAGCAGAATTGCACAAAATTCGTTGGCAATATAGAAAATATACATAAAAATTAACCATAATGCTTATTGACGCAAATCGGCGGTTGGGTTAAAATGATAGTAACTTTTGGTATAGGGGACATGCTGTAGTGCAACATGTCGAAAAGAACATGTTATATGCTGTTAATAACAGGAACTTAACTATGCCTACAATATAATAAGGAGGATTTTATGAAAAAGGGTAAAAGAATTTTAGCCGCTTTTTTAGCAGTGCTGATGGTTGTTGCTATTATGCCATTTACTTCGTTTAGTGGTATATTCACAAGCAAGGCAAAGGCTGCAGAGAGTGGCAAGAAGTACACTTTTGAGGGTACTGAACTTGAAGCAGCAGCGGCAGGAAAGTATACAGATGGTCAGGCTGTTACTGCAGGAACTGATGGATATTTTACTTTTTATATGAGTGCAAAAACTAAAATCGACTCAAGTGATAAAACATGGGAAGATGGTTACGCTTGTAAACAGAGAGTAAACTTTGGTGGTAAAGCAGATGTTGCTAATATGAAGAATCTTGTTTCTTTCAAGACATCTAATGCAGCAAAGGTAAAGGTTTATTGGGTAGAAGGTGGAGATGACAATCGTCAGATTGCAATCTTTGGTTCTACAGGAGATGTAGTAACTAAGACAGAAGTAACAGCAGCAAAGAATGCAGCAGTAGTTTCTACATTAGAATTAGCAGATGCAGGAACATATTACCTTGGTGGTCTTGAGAATAACAATTATATTTTCAAGATTGAAGTTGAGGAGACAGCAGCAGTTGAAGAGCCAGTTGTTAAGGAATACGAACTTGATGGTGCTAAGCTTGAGGCGGCAGCAGCAGGAAAGTTTACAGATGGACAGACTGTTAATGCAGGAACAGATAATGCATTTACATTATATATGAGTGCAAAGACTAAGATTGACTCAAGCAACAAGACTTGGGATGACGGATTTGCTGGAACACAGAGAATTAACTTTGGTGGTAAGGCTGATATTGCTAATATGAAGAACTTTGTTTCTTTCAAGACAGAAGGAACAGCTAAGGTTAAGATTTACTGGGTAGAAGGTGGAGATGATAACCGTCAGATGGCAATCTTCAATACTTCAGGTGCAGTAGTAACTAAGACAGAAGTAACAGCAGCAAAGAACGAGACAGTAGTTTCTACATTAGAATTAGCAGATGCAGGAACATATTATCTTGGAGGACTTGAAAATAACAATTATATCTTCAAGGTAGTTGTTACAGATACAGTTGGAGGTGGAAATACTCCAGTTGTTCCTAGAAAAGACTGGTCAGAAGTTGCAGCTCCAGTAATTGGAGAGGTAGCTCAGGATGGAGCAGATGTTACAGTTCCATTTACAATGGCTCTTGGTAATGACGGTGCTGATAAGGTAAGCGTTGTTATGACAGATGCTTCAGGTAATACAGAAACAAAGGGATATGCTCTTGAGGGTGAAGGTGGACAGGTTAAATTTACTCCAGCTTCTTCAGGAGAATATACATTTACAATTACAGCTTCTAGAGAGGGCGAGAATGACAAGGCTGGTAACACAGTTAAGTTTAATTTTGAGTACCCACTCTCAGCACCATCTATCAGCAGTGCAACAAGCATGGGTAATGGTACAGTAAGTCTTGTATGGCAGTCAGTTAAGGAAGCTACATCATACAATGTTTATGTTGGTGGAACAAAGGTTGGTTCAACATCTGCTACATCTTATGATGTTACAGGATTAACTGTTGGAACAAAGTATGATTTTGCAGTTGAAGCAGTTAGAGAGACACCAGCTGCTGTATCTGATAAGTCAACAATATCTGCAACAGCAACATCTGATGCTAAGCAGGTATGGGGCTATATCGTATATGGTAACGGTGCAAGCGAGTCTAATTCAGCATATGAAGGAAACATTAATGAAACTGGTTCAGTTACATTAAGATCTGGAGCAGTAGATGCTAATGGAGTTCTTAAGGGAAGCGGTAATAATGGAAAATTAGTTCCAGCATCATTCGATGGTCTTAATTTCTATTATACAGCAGTACCTACATCACTTAACTTTACATTAAGAGCTAAAGTAACTGTAGATCAGTGGAATTTATCAAACGGTCAGGAAGGCTTCGGTCTTATGGCAGCAGACAGACTTGGTGGTTCTGGATGGAACAATTCTTATATGGCTGTAGTTTCTAAGACAGAATATTACTGGAATGAAGAAGCTGGTAAAGTTACTAATGATACAACAGCACTTAAGGTATCTCAGAAGATCGGTATTGCTTCACAGGAGAAGAAGGGCCTTACTAAGGATAACATTGCAGCAATAGAAGCTAATGATACTGAAACAGTAAAACAGTTCCAGAGTGCTATGTATCCTCTTGAGCAGAGATATGCAGAGAATGTCAATGTTATTGGTAATGCTGTTAAGCCAGTTGATGCAACAATAGAGAATCCTGTTACTGAGATGTATCTTACAATTCAGAAGAATAACACAGGATATTTTGTATCATACGAATCAGTAGATGGAACATATTCAACAACTAAGAAGTATTATGACACTGAAACATTATCACAGCTTGATTCTGATAATGTATATGTAGGTTTCTTCACAAGTAGATATGCACAGGCAACATTCTCAGATGTAACATTTACAACAATTAATCCATCTGATGATGCTCCAGCAGAAGAGAAGCCAATTGAAGAATTAGTAACTAATGCAGCATTTAATTCTAAGACTGCAACAGGTTCAAGTGATTATGAATTCAGATTCACAGCTAACTGTGATGGTGTTCTTTCTATCTGGGATAGTGAGAATAATGAAATTGCTACAGATGTAGCTGTTGCAGCTAATACAGTTGTTAAGCCTGCAACAACAACACTTAATGTTGGTAAGAATTCATTTAGATATGTGTTTACACCAGATGCTGGCTATATTCCAGAAAAGGATATGGTTATGTCATCATATGAGCCGATTGAAGGCACATTTACTGTAACATACAGAACATATGGCGTTGAAGGACAGTCAATTTATGTAGCACCAGGTAAGTATGGTGTTGGTACTAAGGAAGATCCAATGAGCATCTATGATGCTGTTAAGTATGTACAGCCAGGACAGACTATCGTTGTTATGGAAGGTACATATTACCTTGAGAAGACAGTTAAGGTTGAGAGAGGTGTTAATGGTACAGCAGATAAGCCTATTCAGATGGTAGCTGATACAGAAGCTTCTTCAAGACCAGTATTTGATTTCCAGGGATTATGTGCAGGTATGGTACTTGCAGGTGATTACTGGTACTTCCAGGGATTTGATGTAACTAATTCAGCTAATGCACAGAAGGGTATTCAGCTTTCTGGTAAGTATAATACAATGGATAACATTATGACTTACCACAATGGTAATACAGGTCTTCAGGTTAGCAGATATCTTACAACAGATGAATTTGATATGTGGCCAGCATATAACTTAATTCTTAACTGTACATCATATGGTAACGCCGATGCAGGTTATGAAGATGCTGATGGTTTTGCAGCTAAGTTAACAGTTGGTGATGGTAATGTATTTGATGGTTGTATCTCATACAACAACGCTGATGATGGATGGGATCTTTTTGCTAAGGTTCAGTCAGGTTCAATTGGCGCTGTAACAATTAAGAATTCAGTTGCTTATGGCAATGGTTACCTTGAAGATGGTACAAATGCTGGTAACGGTAATGGATTTAAGCTTGGTGGCGACAGCATGTCAGGCAAGCATGTTCTTGAGAACTGCGTAGCATTTGATAACAAGGCTAAGGGTATTGATTCTAACTCTTGTCCAGATATTAATGTAATTAACTGTACAACATTCAATAATGAGTCTTATAATATTGCTCTTTACACCAATTCAGCTAAGAATACAGATTTCTCAGCAACAGGTGTACTTTCATACAGAACATATATGAAAGATAATGTTGAGCAGTTTAAGTTACTTGGAACACAGGACAAGACAAAGGTTGATAACGATACTAACTACTTCTGGAATTATGAAGGAACAGCTAAGAATTCAGCTAAAACTGTAACAGATGACTGGTTTGAATCAGTTGATACAGCAATGGATCATGCAACACATGTATATGCATCACATAAGGTAACAAGAAATGCTGATAACACAATCAACATGAATGGTCTTCTTGTACTTACAGACAAGGCAGCAGCTAATACAGGTGCAAGAATGACAGGTACTCCATCAGCTAAGATTGAAGTTCCTGAGGGAATTAAGGGACATAAGACAATATCTATAACAGGTAAAGATGTTGTTAAAGGTAATACAACAGATGTTGCAGTTATTCAGGGAACATCTACAGATATTGTGTGGACAATCGATGCAGATGCATCTACATTTGATTATATTATGGTTGATGATGTAGTTCTTGATGCTTCTAAGTACACAGTAGTAGCTAATGGTAACACAACAGTTGTTACATTCAAGGCTTCTTACATTAAGAGCTTAAAAGCAGCAGAGCATACATTCAGAGCATGCTTTACAGATGGTTATATTGCAGAGACTAAGCTTGAGGTTCTTCCTAAGACAGGTGATTTCTCTAGAAATATGATAGCTGTATATGCAGGAATTATGCTTATGGCATTACTTGCAGCAGCCGTAGTTCTTTTCGAAAAGAAGAGAAAGAGAGTTTAGTGTAAGCAAATAGTATAATAAAACATATGAATGAGGTCTGGTTATCCAGACCTCATTTTTGTATATAGATATATGATAATTATTGTACAATTATTACAAAGTAATATCTAGTTTTAACGACTTTCAGAAAAACATTTACTAAAAGTGTTATTGACTATTTGTTCTATTAGATGGTACTCTTATTACAGATTTATGAAAAGGAAAAGGAGGCTTTTTTCATGAGAAAAAGAACTAAAAGAATGTTGTCTGTTCTTATGGCAGCTTTAATGGTTGTTAGTATTATGCCGGTTACCGGCTCTAATAACATTGTTGCTAAAGCATCGACAGCAAGTGCAGAGTCTTCTGTTGTGACATGGTCAGCAGCAGATATTCTTGCAGCACAAGAAGGAGACTCAGGATTAGTGTTATGTGGCTCAGGCTGGGCTAATAATAATGCTACAGATGACAAGACATTTGAAGACGGTTTTAGTGCATTAGGAGACAATGCCAAGGCAGGATCTACAAAGGCACAGACAGATGGAAAGACAGCAGCAGGAACAGTACCAGATAATGGATGCTATGTAAAATATACAGCACCTGTTAATGGTGAATTAGCTATTAATACTAAGATAGGAAAGGGAAAGACTTTCTATATAGTAGCGGAAGATGGAACCAAGGTGGCCGAAGTAAAAAACTCTACAAGTGCAAGTACTTATAATACAGTTAAGGCTACGGTAGAATCAGGTAAGACATATTACGCATACCTTGGAGGAGCAACAGCTCAGATCTGGCAGGTATACTTTACACCTGCAGAAGCACAGTGGTTAGCTGCAGACATATTAGCTTCAACAACATATAATAATGGTTTAACATTATGTGGAACAGGCTGGGCTAATAATAATGCCACAGATGACAAGACATTTGATGATGGGTTCAGTGCATTAGGAGATAATGCTAAGGCAGGTTCAGTAAAAGCACAGACTAATGGAAAGACAGCAGCAGGAACAGTACCAGATAATGGATGTTATGTGAAATATACAGCAGCAGCTAATGGAGAGTTAGCAATTGATACTAAGATAGGAAAGGGAAAGACTTTCTATGTAGTAGCGGAAGATGGAACCAAGGCAGCAGAGGTGAAAAATTCCACAGATGCAAGTACATATAATACTGTTAAAGCTAAGGTAGAAGCCGGCAAGACATATTATGCATACCTTGGAGGAGCAACAGCTCAGATCTGGAAAGTATATTATTCACAGTTAAATAAGAAGACTGTAGTTGACTGGGAATCAGTAGCAAAGCCAGTTATCAGTAAAGTAGAAGCAGGCGCAGATGGTTTTACTGTTACTGTTGAAGGAATTGTGGATGAGTATAATGGGGCTGAAGATATTGTGGTAACAATGCTTCATAATGATGGACAGGCTGGAGAAGCTGTTATAAAGAGATCAGAAGGAACAGCAACAGTTAATTTTACAGCTCATGAAAGTGGTGATTATACATTTGTAGCAACAGCACAGAGATTAGGTTGTGCAGATAAAGCTTCAGATGTTTATGAAGTAAAAGATTTCATACTCGGTGTTAAGATGCCAACTATTACATGGGCTGAAAACAAGGGTAATGGAGAAGTATATCTTGACTGGGTTAATATAAGTGATGCAAAGGATTATACTTTAACATATAAGGTTAAAGGTTCTGATGAAAGCACAGCAGTTAAGATTGATGGAATCACAGAAGGTGATTATACAGTTAAGAATTTAACAGTTGGAAGTACATATGTATTCAGTGTTGTTGCAAATAGAGCAGATGGATATTGTTCAGCTGCTTCAGAAAAAGAGTTATCAGTAACTGCAGATACACAGAAGAACTGGTATGTATCAACTGTTGGTTCAGCTCAGGAGACTAAGGCAACTATCACAGAGGCTGATGGTAATGCACAGGTTATAAATATTGCTAATGGTGATACAGCATCTAAGAAAGTTGCTACAGTTGAAGCAAAAGATATTACTAATACAACAGGAAGTATGGAAATTCAGGCTAAGGCTTCAGGAAAGATTTCTGATGATGAAGATGGATTCTCATATTACTACACTAAGGTTAATCCAGAGAAAGAGAACTTTGAATTAACTGCAACATTTACAGTAACAGATGCATCTCTTACACCTGATAATCAGACTGGTTTTGGTGTTGTAGTTGCAGATACATTAGGTGTTAATAACTGGGGTACACCAAGTTATGTACACAAATATTTTAACTACTTCTCATCAATGATGTACAGCTCTAAGAGTAATGCTCCAACAATGCGTTATATCACAGGTTATACATCAGCAGATACTTCTAACAAAGATGGTGTAGACAGAGTTAATAATAACGTTAAGTTTAACCAGTTAACAGGAACAGATATGTTCAAGGTTGGAGCTGAGTATACATTTACAGTAAGAAAGACTAATGATGGATACGAAGCAGTTGCAACAACAGAGAATGGAACACAGACACAGAAGCTTACAGCTAATGATTTTACATCAGTACAGGAAGATGGAACAGTAGTTGTAGGTGTTATGGTAGCAAGAAAGATTGGTGTTAAGATTACTGATATCAAGTTTACTACATCACAAAGTAAGGGACTTGCAACATCTGAGGTCGTAGAAGACAAGGTAACACCATCAATCAGATTATATTCTTCTAACACATGTGGAGCAGGTGAGTATGAATACACGGTAGTTCCTAATTGTGCAGGAACTTTAAAGGTAACAGGAAGTGCTGACGGTAAGGCTATTTCTAAGGAAGTAACAGCTGATGAGGCTGTAAGAATTCCAGTTGCAGTTAATGTTGGAAGCAATACTATTAAGGCAGAATTTGAACCAGCAGCGGCAGCTAATATTACATCAACTACAACAGTAACAAGTGAAACAAATGTTACTCGTAAGGTATATGGTGAGGCTGGACAGACAATTATTGTAACTCCAGATGGTAAGACAACTGGTGACGGAACTGAAGAAAGTCCATTAGATATTAATACAGCAGTTTCATATGCACAGCCAGGACAGACTATTCTTATGAAGAATGGTGTATATGATAAATGGATTACAATTAACAGAAGCGTATGCGGAACAGCAGATAAGCCAATTAATCTTGTTGCAGAATCAATCTCAACAGATGGAACTGATGGTGTTGTATTGTCAGGCGCAGGTCTTACAGTAATCGGAAGTTATTGGCATGTATATGGTTTATATGTAAAGGATTCATCAGGGGTAGGTATTCAGGTAAGCGGTAACTATAATACAATAGATATGTGTACAGTAAATCATGCGGCAAACAGTGGTATTCAGATAAGCAGAAACGGTGGAGCTGATAACTATGCAGGAATTCAGGGTAAGTTATGGCCAACAGGAAATCTTATCAAGAACTGTGAGTCATTTGATAACTGTGATGCAGGAAGAAATGATGCAGATGGATTTGCAGCAAAATTAACATGTGGTGAAGGCAACAGATTCTATGGTTGTATATCACATAACAATATTGATGATGGCTGGGATCTCTATGCCAAGTCAGTATCTGGTACAATTGGTTCAGTTACAATTGAAAACTGTGTAGCATACAACAATGGATGGCTTACAACAGATGATGTAACTGCAGCAGGTTATAACTATGGTGAAGGTAATGGATTTAAGTTAGGTGGAGGATACCTTAAGGGTGGACATAAGCTTATTAACTGTGTTTCATTTGGAAATCATGCAAAGGGAATAACAAGTAACAGCTGTCCTGATATTTCTATTACAAGATGTACAGCTTACAACAACGGTAATGCAGATTCATATAGCGTAGGTCTTAATACAATGGACTCTATGCTTAAGGAGTGGAAGGTTAGCGGTCTTATATCTATGTCTAAGGCAGATTTAACTGCTAAGGCAGACCTTATTCCTTTCTCACAGCATGGAGATGATAACTACATTTATAATGGATCAGAATCATACAATAATCTTGGTCAGAAGGCTACAGATGAGTGGTTCGAGAGTGTAGATACAACAATCAGACCATCAAGAAATGCAAACGGAACAATTGATATGCATAATCTCTTGGTTATTAAGAGTGGCGTATTAAGCGATAATGTTGGTGCAAGACTTGATACAACAAGTGAAGAAGCAATAAGCGTTAAGCCACAGGCTGGCGAAGTTGTATCTCATGTATTTGAGTGGACAACAACTAAGGAAGCAACATGTACAGAAAAGGGTGAAAAGCATGGAACATGTACAATATGTGGACATGAAGAAACAAGAGAAATTGAAGCCCTTGGACATGAATTTTCCAATGAGTTCACAGTAGATAAGGAAGCTACTACTACAGAAGAAGGCTCTAAGTCACAGCACTGCTTACATGCAGGTTGTACAGAGAAGACTAATGTAACAGTTATTCCTAAGCTTACAGCAGGCAGCGAAGAGGTTAATCCAACACCTTCAACACCTGATAATAAGGATGATGCAAATGTTCCATCAACAGGAACAGATTCATCAGAGAAAGCACCTGCAGCACAGACAGGAGATACAATGCATGCAGTACCATTTGTATTGGCAATGATCATCTCTGCAGGAGTAGTTGTTATTGAGATTTCTAGAAAGAAGAAAGCAGTAAGATAATAACAGTTAAACAGATAATAATAATGGCTGGTGATATGAGTGAATCATATCACCAGCCAGTTTTTATATAAGCATTTTTATCTGTAATTCTGCAGAGTAGGTGTTGAATTAACTCCAAGAGGAGTTGTTACACCAGCAGCGGTTGTTACTTTGTAAGTAATTGTAATGCTCGAACCAGGAGCAATTGAGTTGCCAAACATATATGCAACATCAAGGTTGTGGTAAGTACCTGTATACATTCTTCCACCATTGCTAGTTTTTATACCTGAGATTGTTCCACCAGCAGGAGCAAATATATGGATATAACCAGTGATTGTTCCGCCGTAGCTTCCAAGTATATAATTTCCAGCATTAACTTTGTCAGCATTGCTTAATACATTGCTATAAGTAGCTGTTACATCATATGTTCTTGTGCCATCATCATTAACAACCGGTTCACCGATTTCAGTATCAATATCTAAGAACCAGCCAAGCTTACAAGGATCAGAAATGCTAAAGTAAACACCGGTTTCCGGATTTTCCGGATCTTCGTTAAGTCCACCGGAGCAGCCTGCATTTTTAACAAGTTCCTGTTCTTCCTCATCTTCCATCCACATCATGACTGTACGGTTTTTAGCACCGTCTGAGAATACCTTATAATAATCACCAGCCTTCTTGACGTCAAAATCAGATACAAGCTTTGACATAGTAGCTTTGGCTGTTTCTGCAAATAAATCATCAACATAATCTCCAGCAGTAGCAGAAGCATTTGCATTAAGATACTTGTAATAAAGGTCATACTGCAGAACCTTTGTAGCATTTTCACTTGTTAATTCTGTACCATCTGAAAGTGTTACATTACCTATATATTCAAGCATTCCCTGAATAATAGCAGGTGTGAGAGAAACAACACCATTAACGTGTTCGGAATTCTTCTGTTCATATGCGAGCGCCCATATATACGCAACTCTTTCAAAATCTGGGTCAAAACATGCATCTCTTGGACCGTTCATCCATGAGCCGAAAAGCTCTTTTTCTTCGGATGTGATATTGGCAGCGGAAGGCGTATATGAAGCGAGAACCTTGTATACACTGCTGAAATCACCAATTGTAAGTATCCCATCACGGATGCGGATTGTACCTATAGAACCAGGGAAACCGCCAGAAGCACGGATTTCTGATGAATTCTGTGCAGCAAGCAGATATGTTCTGTCAGAGCCGTCTCCTATAAATGTTTTGAATAGAGGAAGGAACTCTTTGAGATTATCATATGAACCTGTCATTGAAGCAATCTGTACAGAATAGTCTGCAATCATGCTGTTAAGTCCCATTGGGAGATCAACCTGATTCATTGCTGTAACTATATGGTCTATCTTAGGCTCTATATCTTCAAGAAGTGAAAGATATGCGTTGATAGTGGTTATGCTGAAGCCGTCATCAACTTTAAGTCCTGAAAGCGGATAGTCATTAAGTACAGCAACTGTTGGACGTGCAATATCTGAGGAAGCTTCCTGAACGAGATCAAGAAGTTCTTTGACAGAATCAATATATCCTTTGAATTTAGGGATTTTGTAAGCTGTCTTCCATATTTTTTTGTCAAATGTTTTATTAATATCTTCAATTGCTACATCAAGCTGGTCACATGCAGTTTCTGTGGCAACAGGGTCCTGTGCTTTAAGTCCAGCCATAACATTTTTAAGGTCAGCCTTAAGAGTGTAAGCCTGTTGTTTAACATCAGCGACCTCGCGTTTAGCAATCTTGTAGCCATAAGCACCGCCAACACCAATGGCAATCAGCAGACATGCGACAATGCTCAAAGTAATTATAAGTATGCGTTTTCTGCGCTTGCGCTGCTTAGAGTGTCTATGTGAACCATGATGATGTGAACTGTGGCGTGATTCATCAGAGTGGTGATGCGAACTGTGATGTTCTCCATCAGAATGGTGATATGAATGATGTGAACCAGATTCTTTAGAATCAGAATATAAAATTTCGAAATCTTCTGACATGGAAACCTCCTTTTGTTTGGATTATTTTGTAAATGTGTGTATACAAACACAACTTCATATTTTAACAGATGTTTAAGGTATTTACAATAATAGCCATAATATCTTATAATATTCTAATAATTTTATTAAAGAAAAGGATATCAGATATGAGTTTACTTACAGTAACCGGACTTACACACGGATTTGGCGACAGAGCGATATTTAACAATGTGTCTTTCCAGCTTAACAGGCTTGATAAGATTGGATTAGTGGGAGCCAACGGCGAAGGTAAATCCACATTTATGAATATAATAACAGGCAAGCTTATGCCTGACGAGGGAAAGGTTGAGTGGGCAAAGAATGTCAGAGTTGGATATCTTGACCAGCATGCTGTGCTTGAGAAGGGCATGACAATCCAGTCGGTGCTTGCTTCTGCATTTGATTTTCTGTATGACATGGAGAATCAGATGAATGAGATATATGCCGGGCTTGGCGACGCATCACCAGAAGAGATGGATAAGCTGATGGCGGAAGCGGGAACTATTCAGGACCTTCTTACAATGCATGATTTCTATATGATAGATGCGAAGGTTGAGGAAGTTGCAAGAGCATTGGGACTATCTGAACTTGGACTTGATAAAGATGTAACTGAGCTTTCAGGCGGACAGAGAACTAAGGTACTGCTTGGAAAGCTGCTTCTTGAAAAACCGGACATCCTTCTTCTTGATGAGCCTACTAACTATCTTGATAAGGAGCATATTGAGTGGCTTAAGAGATATCTGCAGGACTATGAGAACGCATTTATACTGATATCGCACGATATTCCATTCCTTAACAGTGTTATAAATGTTATTTATCATATGGATAATCAGGAACTGAACCGTTATACGGGTGATTATGATAATTTCCAGAAGGTGTATGCTGTGAAGAAGGCGCAGCTTGAGGCAGCTTACAATAAGCAGCAGCAGGAGATTGCGGAGCTTAAGGATTTCGTTGCAAGAAATAAAGCGCGAGTTGCCACAAGAAATATGGCGATGTCAAGACAGAAGAAGCTTGATAATATGGATATTATTGAGTTGGCAGCAGAGAAGCCAAAGCCAGAGTTTAATTTCAAGACAGCGAGAACACCGGGAAGATATATTTTCCAGACACACGACCTTGTAATTGGTTATGATGAGCCGCTTTCAAGTCCGCTTAACTTAGAGATGGAGCGAGGCCAGAAGATTGTGCTTACAGGTGCTAACGGTATCGGTAAATCTACATTGCTAAAGAGCATATTAGGACTTATTAAGCCTCTGTCAGGTGATGTTGAGCAGGGAGATTATCTTGAGATAGGATATTTCGAGCAGGAGACTCCGGCTGGAATTGAAACTACATGTCTTGAGGAGATATGGCAGGAATTTCCAGGATATACACAGTATGAGGTTCGTTCAGCCCTTGCCAAATGTGGTCTTACAACCAAGCATATCGAGAGCAAGGTTAAGGTTCTTTCTGGTGGAGAGCAGGCAAAGGTGCGTCTGTGCAAGCTGATTAACCGGGAGAGTAACATTCTTGTACTTGATGAGCCTACTAACCACCTTGATGTGGATGCCAAGGATGAATTAAAAAGAGCCCTTATGACATATAAGGGCAGCATACTTATGGTCTGCCACGAACCAGAGTTCTACGATGGTCTTGCGACTGATGTGTGGGACTGCGGAAAGTGGACAACACGTATTTAATCATTAAAGTACTCAGGGAACATTTTCCTGATTGCATCAATATTTTCAGAATATCTGCTCATATGTCTCTGTGATATATGGGTAGCTTTTTCTTTATCTTTCTTCTCGATGGCGGCTACAAGTTCTCCATGGTCTTTCAGGATTCTACCTGTTTCTTTGCATCTGAAACTTAATATTGTAGTTCTGTCAAAATGTGGTGCCATGCTTTCTACAAGGTTGTACCATACAGTTTTGCCACACATTTTATACAGACTTCCGTGAAATTCTTTATCAAGTGTGAAAATCTTTTCTTCATCACCGCGTTTGATATACATTTCCCATAAAGCTACATTTTCATATAATGAATCAAGCTGGTTCTTTGTCAGTATATCACATGCTTCAACTGCAAGCTGTGCCTCAAGTACACAGCGTAAGTCGCGGAGCTGTTCTACAATATCTGAGTTAACATATGATACAAATGCTCCAATCTTAGGCTTTATCTCTATCAGTTTTGACTGTGCAAGTTCTAATTCTGCTTCGCGTAAAGGATTATTGCTGACATTCATAAGTGAGCAGAGTTCAGGTGCTTCAAGCTTCTGACCTGGCAGCAGGTTAGTGTGGACAATATTGTAAATAAGCTGTCTGAGTACATAATCTTTAGCTGCTTCGCCTTCTGATTTTTCTGTAATATTTAACATAAATACCCCCAAAAATGTTAATGATATATATTTTATAGCATATTTTTATTAAACTGTCTATTTTTTAACACTTGACATTCAGTTGATTGATATATATTATATAGCTCGAAATATATAACATATAGAGTAATATAAAAGATACGGAGGTTAATGATGAGTGAAACAGAAACAAAGAACAAAAAGATAACTCTCATTCACAAGTTGGCATATGGAAGCGGTAATATGCTGGGAAGCGGAGCTTTGGCGATAAGCGGAGCATGGCTTTTATATTTTTACACGACATTTTGTAATATGTCGGTTGTTAAGGCTACACTTATATTTTCAATTGCAACATATCTTGATGTAATTCTTAATCCTTTGATGGGATTTATTACAGACAGTTTTTACAGAACTAAGCTTGGAAGGAAGTTTGGACGAAGAAGATTCTTTATACTTACAGGTATTCCGCTTATGCTTCTTTATCCAATGCTCTGGGTAAAGAATATGAATTTCTTCTATTATCTTACAACTTATATTCTTTTTGAATTTGTGTATACAAGCATTATGATTCCTTATGATACGCTTGCTGTTGAGATGACATCTGATTTTAACCAGAGAACTTATCTTACAGGATTCAAGGCAATGTTTGGAAAGCTGGCAAACTTCTTAGGCGCAGCTATACCGGGATTCTTTATTGGAATGTTTGGCAAGGATTCACCACTGCCATTCTTCTATACAGGTGTTACTTACTGCGTAATTATGATTATTTCGCTTACATTCCTTTACTTTAATTCATGGGAGAGACCTTATGAAGATGTAGCAGAGGAGAATATTCCTAATTTCGTTGAGGGAATTAAGAAGCTTTTCGTTGATATTGCATCAACATTAAGAATCAAGACTTTCAGACAGCACCTTGGAATGTATCTGTTTGGATTCGGTGCGGAATGGCTTTTTACAGCGTGCTTTACTTATTATATAGTATTCTGTCTGAACCAGCCATCGACACTTGTATCAGAGCTTAACAGCTTGAGCAGTATCCTGCAGCTTATATCAACAGCTATATTCATTGGAATTGTAGCAAAGAAAGGATTTGCAAAGCCATTTATCGCAGCACTTTCTGTTGTAATCGGCGCAATCCTGTGCTTTTTTGGAATATTTGTATTCCATATAGCTCATATTACAGTTCTTGTATTTGGGATAATGGTTATATTTGGACTTGGAACAGGCGGTGTTTACTACATTCCTTGGACAGCGTATACATTTATGGCAGATGTTGATGAGGTAGTAACTAACAGAAGAAGAGAAGGTGTATATGCCGGAGCTATGACAATGGCTGGCAAGCTTATGAGAGCAAGCGTTGTCTTTATCTTAGGTCAGGTTCTTGCTGCATTTGGATTTGTTTCAGGTGCATCAACACAGCCACAGAGTGCGGTCAATGCGATAGCAGGTGTCCTTCTTGTCGGTGTTGGCGGACTTGCAATAATCGGAATTGTCTTCTCATGTAGAATGAAGCTTAACCACAAGATTCATAAGATCGTAATTGACGAGCTTGACAGAGTCCACGCTGGTGGCAGAAAAGAAGATGTTTCTGAGGAAACAAGAAGTGTAATTGAGAAATTAACAGGTATTTCATATGACAAATGTTTTGGTAACAATAATATTGGTTATAAGGAATGAGAAATTGAATAATAATTGATAGGAAAGCCCATAGAAGCAGATTCTATGGGCTTTTGTGTTAAAAAATCATATCAGCATCATAATCAGATATAATCCGACACATACGGAATTCTATGGAAAAGTATGTCATCCAGATGTTCAATAGCTTCATCTGATGCCTGTATCTTGTCCATGACGTGAAGCTTTTCAGCAGTCTTGTAACCAAGCATTAATGTAGTTAATGTGCCGATTGACATGGATACTTCGTAATCAGGCTGCTGTTCGGTTTCAATACATTTTCCGCTATCAAAGAGGTATGTAAAATAACCATTGTTCCATGCGAGAAGGTCATCTTCTATGTAGAAGCGTATGCATACAGATGGTTCGTCTGGGTCGCAGGCATATTTGGCAAAGAACTGTCTGATATCAATAATTCGCCCCATTGTGTATGGGCGGATTGTCTCTTTAATATCGCTGTCATCAAGTTCAAATGCGATTGGCTCACTGTAGTAATTGTTTCCACGGACCTCGTCAATCATTGAATCGTGGGCATGTATGAATTCCCACAAGCCAAGCTGTGCCTCGCGGTTAAGATAAATCATTTCTTTCACATGCATGACATCAGAACTTATCATGTATACCATATATCCGTAAGGTACATCGTCCTTAGAATAATAGATGGCAACAGAGGTGTCGTCCTCGTCCCAGCGCCAGTATTCTTCCCATGCAAGGTTGTTTCTATATAGACAGCCATGTGTCTTTTCAGCAAATTTGGTATGAAGCTCTTTAAATTCTTTGTCGTCCCATGAAACTCGTCTGACATAACCAGGCTCATTAAGCTTTCTTGGAATCTGCGTATCCTTGATTGTATAAGTCATCTTGTTAGAGATAATTTCCCAGCCAAGACCACGGTATAATGGAATTGAATATGGATACAGCAAAGCAAATGATTTGTGAGCATCTCTCATTCGTATAAGGCTCTGAATCATCAGTCTTTTCATAATTCCATGTCCTGTGTATTCAGGATAAGTACATACGCTTGTAACGAAACCTACACTGTATTTAACACCGTAAATGTTCATATCAAGTGGATACACTGCAAACTGTGCAATCAGATCATCACCATTGAAGCAGCCAAGTACATCAGCTCTTTGAAGAACTGGAAATTTGGACTGGGTAATCTCATCATCCTTCCAGCCTGTCTCAGCAAGCTCCTGTTCTGTTACCTGAAAGGCATATCTTAAGAGTGCATTGTATTCTTCAGCGTCATCTATAGTAAGAGGACGCAGTGTATAATTGTTTTCATCATTTCTGCTCATTGCGTTTGTTCCTTTTCTGTATGCGCGTTTTTTGTACATAATATAGCACTGGGGGCGGTTGTGGTCAAATACGGATGGACATTATACTTAATAAAATATTTATATATGATATATTGAATATGATATAAAATAATGATAATATACATATACAATTACATGAGATGATTTTGGAATAGATTGACACCGTATATGACACCATATATAATATAGATAGGGGGTATTTGTAATGTCCAAATGGGATAAATTATTAATGAGAATATCTAATTTATCAAAGGATATCCGCTTGTTGAAAGTGAGGCAATGAATAATGAAAACGCTTAACGATTATATGGCAATGAATTATCGTATGGAAATTATAGAGGATAGAGAAGAAGGCGGATATGTAGTTTCGTATCCAGAACTTCCGGGATGTCTTACATGTGGTGAAACTATTGAGTCAGCAGTAGCAAATGCTATTGATGCCAAAAAGGCATGGTTAGAGGCAGCTTTGGAAGAAGGAATAGAGATACATGAACCGGATAGCTTAGACGAATATTCAGGGCAGTTTAAACTTAGAATACCTCGAAGTCTGCATCGTTCTCTTGTAGAACATTCTAAGAAAGAAGGAATAAGTATGAATCAATATTGTGTATATCTTCTTTCTAGAAATGATGCATTATATTCTAAGTAAAAAGGAGGCACACATGGCAATAAAATCAGAAGCAAAGCTCACCACATTTGAGGCGATTAGCATGATTGTAGGAAACAGCATTGGAACGGGAATAATAGCAGTTCCGTATCTTGCAACGAAGAACAGTATGATTGATGTTATCTGGATGGTAGGAGCAGCTTACATCATTAATGTAATTCTACATCTTATAATTGCGGAACTTTCGTATAACAACGGTGGTGTACAGCTTGTAAAAAGCTTTGAGGGGGAATTGTTCCACGGAGTTATGAAGAAGGTATTCAGCTGGATTGTTTTTGTGGTGTATGGGCTTGCGATTATGATAGGAGTGAGCGGCAATATTAACGGTGGGGCACAGATATTTGTGAACTGGTTCGGACTGCCACTATGGGTAGCGCAGATAATATATTATGTGATTGCCGGAATTGTTGTATTTATGGGAATGAAGGCGGTAGGAATTGCACAGAAATACGCTGTAATACTTCTTATGGGAATAGTTGCAGTTATGACAGTAGGAACATTTACACATCCAGTTAATGGATTCTATACAGCACCTTTCCATTGGAATAATCTGCTTGCACTGTATAGTATGGTTGTATTTGCGACATCTGCTAATCAGGCGGTTATTCAGGTCGTTAAAGGGCTTGACGGCAATCCGGGTAAGATAAGGAAATCAATATTCATAGGGTTTGGATTATCGTCTGCATTTGTACTGGTTGTGACACTGACTGTTCTTCTTGGAACTAAGGGAACAATAGATAAGGAACTTGCTTATATGCAGCTTGGAGAAAGCATCGGAAAATGGGCAGTTATTCTTGCAGGTATCTTTTCGCTTTTTGCACTGCTTACAACATTCTGGAGTAACACACTTGCTTTAAGAGATGTCGTGCATGAGCAGGTTGGAATCGGCAACCGTGTAAGCTGGCTTATAGCGACAGTTCCATGTATATTATTTGCAATATTCGGAGTGAGCAGCTTTATAATACTTACAAGAATTATGAGTGGCGTTGTTGTAATGGTGAGCATAATGCTTGTTCTGACATATGGCAAATCAAGGCGGAAAGCGGGTGAGAGTCCGATATGTGGAGTTATAGGAACTCTGCCATTCCAGATTCTTATGGTAGTATCGACAATAGTTTCGGCTATCGGAGCGTTAATACCACTCAGCTAAAGAGGTGATAACATGTTTAATTCAGTGAATTTAAAGCAGACAGACAATGAAACATTTACATTTACAATAGATAAAGATAAAGATTTTAAGATATTACAGCTTACAGACCTTCATCTGGGATTTGGTTTTATATCAAGAAAGAAGGATAAGCTGGCGCTAAATGCAGTAACAAAGATTATTCATAAGGCAAAGCCTGATATGATAGTGCTTACAGGAGATTCTATATTTCCATTTCTGCCAAAGGCAGGTACACTTAATAACAGAAAGCAGGCGTACAAGCTGATGAAATTCATGGACAGCTTTGCAATTCCGTATACACTTGTATTTGGTAATCACGATTGCGAGATGGGTTCGACCTGTAATAAAGAAGAGCTTGCACAGATTTATAAGAAAGGGAAATACTGCATATTTACAGAGGGCAGGAAAGAGCTTACAGGTGTAGGAAACTTCTTTATTAATCTTACAGGTTCAGATGGAAATGTTTTATTGCCACTTGTTATGCTTGATTCTAATATGTATGGTGAAGGAGGCTGGTTTTACAGCGGATTTGACCGGATACATGATGATCAGACAGACTGGTGCATGAACAGGCTTAATGACTTGAAAAAATGTAATCCGGATATTAAGGCGATGGCATTTTTCCACATGCCGCCTGCGGAATTTAAGGAAGCATACCGTAAGATGAAGCTTGGTGATAAAAGCGTAATATATCAGCATGGCAGTATTGCTGAGAAGAATGAGCATTTTGGAATTTCAAAGTTTGAAGGAACATTTTTTAACAAAGCAGTGGAGAATGGTGTTATTAAATGGATGTTTTGCGGACATGACCATCTGAATACACTTTCACTTATATATAAGGGAATCCAGATGACATATGGAATGTCGATAGATTATCTTGGATATAAAGATATTGATAAGAGTTATATACAGAGAGGTGGTACACTGATTACACGAAAAGCTGATGGTCAGGTGACTGTAAATATGGTTCCTTTAGGAGCTGTAGTATCTACAAGGGTAAGAGGTGTAAATACACCCCAAAATAACGAGAAATAAAAAAGGCCTACCCAAGGAAGAGGGTAAGCCCTGCAATGATTTGAGCAAAAATCATTTACATGTCTAATATAACACACGGATTATAACAAAACAAGCAATACTTTGATTGCATTAGAACTTTACAATTCTACTAAAAAGGTTTTAAACCCAGTGTTTAACTGCTATTGCGTTTATTAAGCAGAGGTGCTATTATACTTGTGCTTTTTTGAGTACAATTTTATTTTTGAAGGAAATGAAAGATAATGCTTAATAAGAAGATAACCATGGATATGACGCATGGCTCACTATGGAACAAGATACTTATGTTTGCGCTTCCACTTGCGGCAAGCAGTATATTACAGCAGCTGTTCAATTCAGTAGATACAGCGGTTGTAGGAAGATTTGCGAGCAGTCAGGCTCTGGCAGCAGTTGGAAGTAACAGTTCGCTTATATCGCTGATGATTAATCTGTTTATTGGAATATCATTAGGCTCCAATGTGGTTATAGCACATTATATCGGACAGAAATCAGAGAAAAACATACATGCAGCAGTACATACAGCTATAGTTGTTGCCATACTCAGCGGAGTATTTGTCATGATACTTGGGCAGTTTATAGCAAAGCCGGTGCTTCTTCTGATGGGAACACCAGAGGATGTTATCGACCTTGCAGTTCTTTACCTCAGAATATATCTGATTGGCATGCCATTTATCATGCTGTATGACTTTGGTTCATCAATTCTTAGAAGTACAGGTGACAGCAAACGACCACTTTACAGCCTTATTGTTGCCGGAATAGTTAATACAGTGCTTAATCTGATACTTGTAATAGTATTTAAGCTTGGGGTTTCGGGAGTTGCGATTGCAACAGTTATTTCAAATGTAGTTAGTTCCTCTATTGTAATGGTTATCCTTATGCATGAATCAGAGCCTATAAGACTTGATGTAAGAAAGCTTACAATTGTGCCAAGAGAATTAAAGAAGATACTTACGATTGGAGTGCCTGCCGGATTACAGGGAATGGTATTCTCAATTGCAAATGTATGTATACAGAGTACTATTAACAGCTTTGGTTCAGCAACAATCGCAGGTTCAGCGGCTGCGCTTAACTATGAGTTTTTCTCATATTTTATGGTAAGTGCATTTGCACAGGCTACGGTAACATTTACGAGCCAGAACTTTGGTGCAGGAGAATATGACAGGTGCAGAAAAATATATCATATATCAATGGCATTTGCACTGCTGTCATGCGGACTGTTATCGGCAGTATTTGTGCTTGGAAAAGGTATGTTCTTAGGGTTTTATTCGACAGACCCGGATGTATTGTATTATGCAGAACAGAGGCTGATAATTGCGACTACATTAGAACTTCTTACTGCAGTGTATGAAATAAGCGCAGGCGCGATGAGAGGTCTTGGACATTCGTTGCTGCCGGCAATTATAACTGTTGTTGGTTCATGTGTATTAAGACTTATATGGATATCAACAGTGTGTAAAGTGTTCCATGAATTCTGGGTGCTTATCATAATATATCCAATCTCATGGATAGTGACAGGAATAATAATGGTTATAGCATACAATATAATAAAGCGGAAAGTTGTGCGTGAAGCAAGATAATAGAATAATTGATTTTTAGAGGAGAAGAGAATGCTCAGGTATTTTCTTCTCTTTTTTTATGTATATTAGTTATGCAAATGTGTATTTGAATATTGACAAAAATATTCTTGGGGGGGGGTATACTAAAATTGATGTTTAAAATATGAAAGAAAGATGGCATGAAAAATGAAAATTGCAGGCAGATTATACTATGTAATTACAGCTTTGGCAGTATTTCTGGCGGGTATCATGATGATTATATGGAGTATGACTGATACTGGAAAGGCAGATTACAAAGATACAGTTATTGATTCAGATAATACTGTCAGTTCAATAATAACGTGTTCATCAGGCAATAAAGTTGATTTTGTGGCTTTGACAAAGGAAGACAGCAGAATATATGCATATATAGATATTGTTGGAACCGGAATAGAGACACCGGTAATAAGAAGTGATGATTTAACATCTGGGTATGCATTTACAAAGAGTAATAATACAAAGAAATTCTCAGAAAGAAACACCGTAATATTTCTTGACAGTGGCACATTTGCGGACATTACACAATATCTGGATAACGATTATGTGGACAGTCATAGAATTATTAATGTTTATACTTCAGATAAGGATATGTCATACAGAATATTTGCAGTAAGCAGTTATAGTGACACAGATATAAGCGGGAATTACGATTTTACATCTTTCAATGGATTTAGTTCATATATTACGGACATATCGGCAGCAGATAATAATTATTATCTGGATGCAGATACAGAATTTGACAGGAATTCAGTTGTAATAACCATATCAGTCCATATAGGAAATGAGAGGGTACTGATACTGGCGGTCAGGGAGTCAGAACAATGAAACACAGAACGATTATTAATATATTTACAGGTCTGGCTCTTGCAGCAGCGGTAGCAGTAATTGCACTGATAAGCATAATTTTAACAGGAAAGTCGCATTTGTATAATGCAGCAGACCGTATTGTTCAGGGAAATAACTGTGACGGTGATAAAACTAATGAAGCTGTTATATTTAACAGAGAGCCATATGTATATAAAAAAGGTCTTATAAATATTCTTATATTAGGAATAGATGGAGAAGGTAATCTTTATGATAATCATTCGCCAGGAGATATGGGACAGAGTGATGCGGTTTATGTTGTAAGTATAGATACACAGAGCAAGGCAACTCATGTTGTCGGGATTCCAAGAGATACCATGACAACAATTGAGATGTCAGACAAGGATGGAAATACAGTTGCAGTCAATACAGGTCAGGTGACATTGCAGTATGGATATGGACAGGATATACAGCAATGTACAAGCCTTATGGCAAAATCGGTGTCCGGAATTCTTTATAACATACATATAGACAGAGTTGTTGTACTAAGCGTGAACTCAATAGCCATAATTAATGATGCGGTTGGTGGTGTAACAGTAACAATTGAGAATGATTTTACGGATGAGAGCGGAGAGGTATTAGATGAAGCATTTGTCAAAGGCAATACCATTCATTTAACAGGTGAGCAGGCAAGGCTGTTTGTACAGGAGAGAGACTGTAATGTAGCGGAGAGCGCAATGGACAGGCTGTTAAGGCAGGAACAGTATATGCAGGCATTAGAACCGCTGTTATATAAGAAAGTTCGCAAGAATCCATTTTTAATTATGAAAATCATTAAGGAGCTAAAAAGCAATGACATGCTGTACACAGATATGACAAATGCAGAGATTGTATATGTTTTTTTTCAGATAGCCGAAAGTGATTTTAATATGGACAGTATAATTACAATTCCGGGTAAAGTAAAAAAGGGTATCAGATATGAAGAATATTATACGGATAATGAATCATTAAAGAAACTCATTATGCAGATATTTTATCTGCCTGTGGACTAAGCGGTATTAAATCTGGAACAAGCAGATCTAATATATATATTTCTAAATATACATTAAGGAGAATAAGATGATTAAGAAACAATTAGTAAAAAGAATAACAACAGCAGTTGTTGCAGGATTGTTGTCTGTTATGATGGTTATGCCAGTAATGGCAAAAGGGAAGCAGGATGATGGTTTAATACATCCTTGGGGTTCAGAGAGTGGAACATGCGAAGAGGCTCTTAATTATGCAAGCACTGTAACTATGGATGCAGCTAAGTACGGGAAATCATATGATTTAAGTGTTACGTTTGATTACAATGGGAAATATCCAGGTTCATATCCGAAGCTATTAGGTCTTGACTCTACAGAGAATGTAATAAAGGCACTTGGCAATTCATATAAGCAGGGAGCTAAGGTTGAGATAATGGGTATGGTGACTATCCAGAAAACTGACGGTGAGGCTAAGAATCAGGAATTAGAGTTCAATGTATCAGGAGTAAAGGCAGGAGATAATATTAAAGTTATCGACAGAAATTGGGCTGCTGGATATGGTGTCAGCGATGAAGATGTAATTAATGTATATGATACAGAGATTACAGATGGCAAGGTTGTTGTTACACTTGATGTAGTTGGTAATCAGAAAGATGTTACTGCTGGTGGCAAAGTATATAAAACAATACTTTCTAACAGCATTACATTTGTAAAGATGACATCAGAAAGTCAGGATAACAATGCAGATGTTTCTGAGAAATCACCAGAGTTTTCAGAGGATGCTAAGATAGTAGATGCTGATGGCAAAGAAGTAGAAAGCAAAAATGTAGTTGCTTCAACAGAGAACTTAAGCGAAGCTCAGGTTACAGAAGTTAAGGAAAAGCTTGCAGCTAATAATGTTGTAATTAACGACAACAGTATTGTAGATTATGTTGATATCAGCCTTGTTGATAATTCTGGAAATGTTGTAAAGCTTGAAAATGGTTCAGTTGTAATTACTATTCCTGCAAAGGAAAATGTATCAGCAGATAAGTACACAGTAAAGGTTTACCACATAAAAGCTGATGGTTCTATGGAAGAAGTTCCGGCAGAACTTACATCAGAAGGTGTAAAGATTACAGCAACATCATTCTCTCCATATGTCGTTGTATATTCAGAAAAGAGTGCAGACATTGCACAGGAGTCAGAAAAGACTGATGCAGAAATCAAAACGGGTGATGCTCACAATGCACTTGTGTACGCAATTGTAGCTGTTGTGGCAGTTTTAGCAGGTGGAGCATGCGTTTTAGTTAAAACTAAGAGAGCATAGAAAAATAATATTTAGAAATATATAAAAAAATGCTATAAAGACATGACCAGCAATCAGTCTTTATAGCATTTTTATTATAAGGAGCGAAGCCCTTAGATATTAGTATTAAGTGCAAAGGAATCACTATTCATATCAATAACGATATCCTTGCCGCTGTTAATCATGAACAGCTTAACATAGTTGGTAACAAATGCATATCCAACGGAAGTGATGAAACTATAGTCATTATCGAAGCCCTGCTCGTTAGCAGCATACTGTTTGTGGTTAGTTACGAGATAATCTAACATTCTGTCAGCAGACACACCGCGACCATTATTAGATATCAGAGGTTTGTTAATATCGTTCTTGTTTTCTCTTATATAATTCATGAACTTAATTTCATATAACACATGCTCAGACATCGGTTCCGGATACCATGAGTTATGTGGAAATGTAAAGTAATCTTCTATGTAATGTAAGGCATAGCCTAAAGACAAAAAAGAAAAACAGTTCATTCTGCCATGTCTTTCAAGACGCTGTAGCCTTCTTGAAATTTTATTGTAGGAAGAATCCCATGTATGTCCCTTAATATATGTATGCAGAAGAATATCCGGCATAATACTTCCAAGTCTTAAAGCAAGATCATGTCTTTTCTTAAGCTTAGGGGTAAGTCTTTTGGTTACGGTTACATGTCCGTACTTGTTCATTAATTTTCCTTTCATAAATGCTTTATATCCGAATAATAAATCCGAATATAAATAGTCCTTTAGTCCTATAAGAAAGTAACACCTTTTAATACATTTGTCTAGCACATTATGGAAAAGAATGCATGAAATTTATGTAAATTTATTTTGATAGTCAAGCAAATACAAATCTTACGAACATATTGCAATCAGCAGCACTTGTTTATGTATATAGATTCTGGCACAGTTTAGTTCTGATTTTTACAATTTATAATATAAATGAGGTCGTACAATTCAAAGCATACAATTGTTAAGGCAAAGGCGCCCAGTACAGCGGAATCCGTTGGCTGGGCGCTTTTCCTGTATATCGTACAGATTGCGGGCAGCCAGAAAGAGATGTAGAAAGGATGGTAGTTATGGGAGCAAGAATTGAAGAACATCCAATATTGGGAAAACAAGAAAAAGGAAGGCTTGTAACATTTTATTTTGATGGAAAAGAACTGACAGGCTATGAGGGAGAACCAATTGCAGCGGCTCTTAAAGCGCAGGGCGTTATGATACACAGATATACAAAGAAAGAGCATAAGCCCAGAGGAATATTCTGTGCGATAGGAAGATGTACAGACTGCGTAATGGTTGTTAATGGAAAACCAAATATAAGGACATGTGTTACTCCTTTAGAGGAGGGCATGAAGGTCCAGACACAGTATGGAGTGAGTGACAAACCATTTGAAGAGCAGTAGATGAAAGGAAGTGTGGATATGAAGCGATTTGATCTTATTATAGTTGGTGCAGGTCCGTCGGGGTTATCAGCAGCAATAGAGGCAGCTAAGAGAGGACTTGAAGTAGTTGTATTTGATGAAAATGAAAAACCGGGAGGACAGCTTTTTAAGCAGATACATAAATTTTTTGGTTCTAAGGAGCATAAGGCTAAGATAAGAGGCTTTAAGATAGGTGAGGATTTATTAAATGAAGCAGATGAAGCAGGAGTTAAGGTTGTTCTTAATGCAACAGTCTGTGGAATGTATCAAGACAAAGAGATTACAGTAAGAATTGGCGATGAGATACATCATTTTAAGGGAGATTCAATAATAATTGCCACGGGTGCAGCAGAAAATATGGTTACATTTCCGGGCTGGACATTGCCGGGGGTTATTGGTGCAGGAGCAGCACAGACAATGATGAATCTTCATGGAGTTAAACCGGGAAGCAGAATTCTTATGCTTGGCTCAGGAAATGTAGGACTTGTTGTAAGTTATCAGCTTATACAGTGTGGCTGTGAGGTTGTGGCACTTGTTGATGCTGCACCAAGAATTGGCGGATATGGAGTGCATGCAGCAAAGGTAGCACGTACAGGAGTTCCATTTTATCTGTCACATACGATAGTAAAAGCAGAAGGAGATGACCATGTTACTGGAGTAACAATAGCAGAGGTTGATTCATCTTTCAAATTCATACCAGGTACAGAAAAACATTTTGATGTAGACACAATATGTCTGGCTGTTGGACTTTCGCCTATGTCACAGCTTCTTAAAATGTCAGGCTGTAAGATGGAGGATAATCCAAAGCGTGGAGGACAGGTTCCTATATGTGATGAATATGGAAGAACTTCTATCCCGGGGGTATTCGTTGCAGGAGATGTTTCAGGAATTGAAGAGGCAAGCTCAGCTATGATTGAAGGACGTATGGCAGGAATCGCAGCAGCTGAGTATCTGGGATACATAGATAAAACGGAATTAGATGAGAATTTAAAGAGTCTTGATGCTGCACTTGATGGTTTAAGACAGGGAATGTTTGCACCAAAGAACAGAGGTAAGCTTATAGAAAAAACAGAGGAAGGAATCGACATTTCTACAACACTTCTTACTAAAGGATATGTTGCAGATGATGAGATTGAGAGATTTCCGGGTGTGACAAGAAAGCCGGGAGTTCATCCGGTAATGGAATGTACCCAGAATATACCTTGTAATCCATGTCAGGATGCATGTCCTAAGAAATGTATCAAGATAGGAGAAAAGATTACTTCACTTCCGGCTGTTGATGAAAGTGCAACATGCGTTGGTTGTGGAATGTGCGTGGCTTCATGTTCAGGTCAGGCAATTTTCCTTGTTGACGAAACATATGAAGAAGGTTTTGCGAGCGTTACGCTGCCGTATGAGTTCTTACCTTTGCCAAAGACGGGTGACAGAGGAATAGCTCTTGGACGTAATGGGCAGAAGGTATGTGCGGCGGAGGTTATCAGTGTGAAGTCTTCACCAGCATTTGATAAAACCAATCTGCTTACTATAAAAGTTCCTTCAGAATATGTTATGAAGGCAAGATTTTTCAAGAAGGAGGCGTAATCCTCCCCTCACCAGGGGTTGGATTTTGCTACGCAAAATAAGGAGGATTGAATATGCATGAAGTAAATGACCGTTCAAGGGATATAGGAGAATTCGTTCCGGCACCAGATGACGATATGCTCATCTGCCGCTGTGAAGAGATTACAAAGGGTGAGATAAGAAAAGCTGTTCATGAGGGGATGTGGACAATGACAGAAATAAGAAGATATTTAAGAACAGGAATGGGACTATGTCAGGGACAGACCTGTGCAAAGCTTGTTAAGGGAATTGTTGCAAGGGAATTAGGAGTATCACCGTCAACACTTGAACCGGCAACAAGCAGAGCACCAATGAGACCTACAGAAATGAGAATTCTTGGTAATGAAGCAGAGGACAACAAGGAGGTGTAATTATGGCAAATACAGCAGATGTAATTATTATAGGTGGCGGAATTATAGGTAATGCTATAGCCTATTATCTGGCAAAGAAAGGCACTGATGTAATCGTTCTTGAAGGCAGCGACCATATTGGAAATGGCGGCTCGTCAAGAAATGGTGGAGGTGTCCGCCAGTCAGGACGAGACCCAAGAGAGCTTCCTCTTGTTATGTACGGAATAAAGAATCTGTGGCCATCATTATCAGAGGAACTTGAAGTTGACTGTGAATATCATCAGGATGGAAATTTAAGACTTGGAAAGAATGACAAACATAAACAGATCCTTGAAGGGCTTACCGAAAGGGCTGTCAAGGTGGGACTTGATGTAAGAATGATAGATGGAGATGAAGTACGCCGTATTAATCCTTATCTGTCAGATGAGGTAACATGTGCAAGCTGGTGCCCAACAGATGGTCATGCCAATCCGCTTACAACAACATTAGGCTTCTATAAGACAGCAAGAAAGCATGGAGTAAGATTTATTACGGGCGAAAAGGTAATAGAATTAAAGAAGATAAAAGGCAGATTAAGACAGGTTATCACCCCTAATAATATATATGAAGCAGATACAGTCGTTGTAGCAGCCGGATATGAAAGTAAAGAAATTCTTGGAACAGTAGGAATAGATGTGCCTATGAGCAGAGTACTTATTGAAGCACTTGTAACAGAAGCTGAACCACATATGTTTGACCAGATGTTAGGAACAGCAGAAGCTGATTTTTATGGACATCAGACAAAGCATGGTTCATTCGTATTTGGTGGCTCATCAGGTTATGAGGCAGTCAATAAGGATAATGGAACCCCGATATGCAGCAGCATTACTGCTCCTTGTATATGCAGAGGTATTATGAAATATTTTCCAGATCTTGCGGATGCCAAGATAGTAAGGACGTGGGCAGGCTGGGCTGACCAGATGAAAGATGGTGTTCCTGTATTAGGAAATGTATCAGAGGTTCCGGGGCTTGTTCTTGCGACAGGGTTTTGTGGCCACGGTTTTGGAATAGCACCCGCAATTGGTCATGAACTGGCAGGTTTAATAGTAGATGGAAAAACATCTATAGATATAAATGCATTGCGATATGATAGATTTAAGGCTAAAATATAAATAATATGGCTTGGACTTTTGGTGGAGTTATATATCTGCTAAAAGTCCAAACTTGTCGTTGGATTAAATGCAGGGAAAAGAGGAGGCACTATGGAGTATAAAACAGACAAATTAAGACCAACCCAGCCTTTTCTTGTATTGGAGACGCAGGATTTTAAGCAGGAAATATATCTGAATCAGGGAATATCACATTTCTATACATTTAGACTTGAAAAAACAAAGGAAATAACTACAGTTCCTGACAGTTGTGTGGATATGCTTTTCGAATATGGAAAAAATGGAATGACTGCTTATGCAATTGGTAGTCCTATTAGAGCATTAGATGTAGAGTGGCAGGGGAAGAAAGAGTATTTTGGAGTGAGGTTCATGCCTGGAAGCATGCCGGTTGGACTTAATGTGACATTGCGTGATCTTGTTGAATGTAGATTCTATCTGGAAGATATACTTCTTGATAATAACGGAACATTTGTAAGTGGGATGGGAAAAAAGAAGACATTCAAAGACAGGATTAATTATTTTCTTGAAGAATATACTAAACTGGAGATGAGACAGGAAAAGCCGTTTGGTAAGATGGAGATACTTATGGCAGTTAAAGAGCTGGCATATAATTCAGGAGGCTTGATGAGAATTTCAGAAATGGCTGACACAGTTGGATATACAGAAAGATATATTAATAAGATTTTTATTGAGCAGATGGGATTTTCTCCTAAGGTATTCTGCAAGATAATACAGTTTCAGAGAAGTCTGGAATTCCTTAATTATGGCAATGTGGATAATATGACAGAAGCAGCTGTTAATCTTGGGTATTATGATCAGCCGCAGTTTATAAGAGATTTTAAGACATATTGCGGAATGACACCTAAAAGATATCTTATGCTTACTAAGAGAATCAGATACAACAGCCTTGTTGAAAATGTGTCATAAAATATTCATTAATTAAAATGTTTATAATAAGTAATATAATTAAGTAAAAAGTGACTTTCAACGTTAAATATGCTACAATATGCAGGCAAATATAAGTGAACGGGGAGATTTACATGTCGCAGTTGACAAGAAAAGCAATAATGAAGTGTACACTTGAACTTGCTGAAAAAAAATCACTGAAGAAAATCACAGTTAAAGATATAGCCGATGAATGTGGTATTACGAGGAGCACATTTTACTATCATTTTTCTGATATATATGATGTATTGGATGGTGTTGTCCAGGCAAAGATTGATGAATTCAATGAAGAGTACAATGGTGAAATGGACAAGGTTCTTATGAGATTTATTGAATATAGTATAATCCATAGGAAAGTATGGGCTAATCTTTTTGATGCAAGAGGAAGAGAGTGGCTGGAAAAATATGTTAAGACACGAATTCATTATCTGGCACTTTTGCAGATTAGAAAAATGTCTGAAGGATACATACTTTCTATTAAGGATGTTGAGATTATATGTAGTTTCTATGAAGAAGCTATATTTGGATTGCTTATGAGATGGATTATTAAAGAAGAAAAAACCAAGACTGTTGATGAAATCAAGGATACCGTTGAAAGAATCGAGAAATTATTTGAGGGACAGCTTGAGCTTATTATATCTAATATGAAGAAGTAATTGTCGGGAGTACATCAATGGGGAATATTTTAACAAAACAGTTTTATAGGCAGAGAAAAGATTTTGAAGATTCATGTGCAGGAAGAGATGCAGGATTAACATTTCCGGAAGGAGTAAGATGCAGTACTGACATTGCATATGCTGATGATGGAATTAAAGCACATCTGCTTGACATATACAGACCGGAAGATTCACAGGAAAAGGTTCTTCCTGTAATTATTAATGTTCATGGTGGAGGTCTTATTATTGGTAATAAGGAGTTTAACAGATATTTCTGTGCTCTGCTTTGCAAGAAGGGATTTCTTGTATACAGCATAGAGTACAGGCTGATTCCAGACTGCCTTATATATGACCAGCTTGCAGATGTTTTCATGGCAATGGATTATATAAAGGAGAGACTGGCAGCAGATGGCGGCGATTCGTCACATGTGTATATGGCAGGTGACAGCGGCGGCGCATGCCTTATCACATATGCCAATGCTATCCAGAACAGCACTAATATAGCGAGGGCAGCTAATGTCACACCATCAGGACTTCGCATTAATGCGCTTGGGCTTATAAGCGGAATGTTCTATACATCAAGATTTGATAAGATTGGACTTTTTCTTCCAAAGTATCTGTATGGCAGGGATTACAAGAAAACTCCATTCGCAAAGTATGTTAATCCTGAAAACAGGGAACTGCTGAACTCACTTGCACCAGTCTGGCTCGTGACAAGCCATAATGATTTCTTACGAAGATATACAACAGATTTTGAGAAGGCACTGACAAGAGCAGAAAGAGAGCATGAACTTGTAGTTTTTCCTAAGAATAAAAAGCTTACACATGCGTTCAGTGTGTTTGAGCCGTTTCTGCCAGAGAGCAGTGCGGTTATTGATATGATGGTGGAGTATCTTAGGAAGTTCTGATAATATTCGGACACTTTGATGAAAATGTCCGAAATTAGTACAATTATAGAACCCGTGTAGCGTTTTCGAACACTACACGGGTTTTGTTATGCCAAATTTTTACAAAAAAATATATAATGTGTGGGTGCTTTTCTTAGTGGACGCACAATATAATTAAAGAAAAAGGATGGAATATTATAATGAGCACTAACGAAATAATGCCAAAGTTAAAAGACTTTTTATGTGAGAATTTAGGAATTGATGCAGATGTTTTAGAGTTTGATACACAGCTTTTCGGAGATGGTGAAATCGGACTTGATTCAATCGATTCGCTTGAAATCATTGCTTACGTTGATGATGAATTCGGTGTTCAGATGACAGGTGTTGGCAAAGAACACTTCTACAGCATTGAGACAATCGCTAAGTATATCGAAGAAAATGCATAATATATTCTGATTTCACAGTATATAACCTGGAGCCATTTATGACTTATAATCGCAGGATTCCTGCACCTAGTGGAAGTAAATGCCACCATATACAAAGTTTATTACGGTGTGGGAAATCAAACGCGCTACGCTTGAACGAGATTTCCCACACCGCACTTTAGTATATGGTGGCATTAACATCCACACGGTTCGGAATAATTTGATTATAAGTCATAAATGACTCCAGGTTATTAACAAACAAAATAGAATAATAATAGTAATAAGGAGCAATTATGACAGAGAATAATAACCGCGCAGTCATTACAGGTCTTGGAATGATATGTGCTATCGGTAATTCAGTAGATGAAGCATGGAATAATGCCATTAATTCGGTTTCAGGAATACATAAAACAACAACACTTGATACAACAGACTGTTACGCAGACCTTGCAGCAGAAGTTAAGTGCGACACACTTGGAGATTTTGAGGGAAGCGAAGATGCAGACCGTTCAGCACAGCTTTGTATCAAGGCAGCGGGCGAGGCAATGAAGGATGCGGGACTTGACGATTTTGCAGGAGACCCTAAGGCTTCAGTTATCATCGGAAGCTGTGTTGGTGGAGCAGTAAGCATTTCTGATTATTATGAGCATGGCAAGAAAGCAAGTGATGTAACTAAGATGCCAATCTCATCAATAGCACCTCAGGTTGCAGGTCAGTGCCATGCAGGCGGCGTTGTTACTAATATTGCAAATGCATGTGCGGCCGGAACAATCAGTATTGCATACGCATGCGAGCTTATCAGAGCAGGTAAGGCAGATGTAGTACTTGCAGGTGGTTCAGACACATTTGCAGCAGTACCATATGCCGGATTCTTATCACTTCATGCACTTGACGCAGATGGCTGCTCACCATTCAACAGATGTACAGGAATTACACTTGGTGAAGGTTCAGGTGTCGTAGTAGTAGAAAGCTACGAGCATGCTAAGGCAAGAAATGCAAAAATGTATTGTGAAGTATTAGGTGCTGGTGTCAGCAGTGACGCACATCATATCACAGCTCCAAGACCGGATGGAGAAGGTCAGATGGAAGCTATCAACAGAGCAATTAAGAATTCAGGATTGAAGAAATCGGACATCGGATATGTTAATGCACATGGAACAGGAACAGCTAAGAACGATGATGCAGAATTCTTATCATTACATACAATATTTGACGGCGAGAACGATAACCTTTCAGTAAGCTCAACAAAGGCTATGACAGGACATTGCCTCGGTGCAGCAGGAGCAATTGAAGCAGTATTTTCAATCAAGGCACTTACAACTAATACAGTAGTTCCAACACTCGGATTTAAGGACGAGGATATGGATAAGCTTGCCGAAAAGGCCGGAAAGATAGATTTCTGCCCTAATAAGGCACATGAAAAAGAGCTTACAAGCGTAATGAACAATTCATTTGCATTCGGTGGTAATAACGCAAGTATTATCTTTAGCAAAGAGGCTGGCAATGTGACAGTTAAGGAAGAAAAGAAACCACTTGTTATCACAGGTATTGGTGTGGTTACACCAAGCGGCAATGGTGTAGATACATATGTTGCAAATGCAGTAAAAAACGAAGCTCCTACAGAAGCTAATTTAAGAAGTTCAGTCGGCAAGGAAGATTATGATGCACTTGGACTTAAGATGTCATTTTACAGAAAGCTTGATAATTTCAGCCAGCTTCAGGCAGTATCAGGCATGGAAGCACTTAAGGATGCTGATTATGCAGTAACAGACGATAATGCAACAGATATCGGAATAATTGTGGGTACATCAGAGGGCGCACTTGGAACATGCTGTGATTTCCAGAGCATGATTACAGAGAAGGGCAATGCTTCAGGAAGTGCATTCAAATTCCCTAACACTGTATACAATGCAGCAGGCGGATATCTTTCAATCTGCTCAGGAATCAAGGGCTACAATGTAACAGTTACTAACGGTGCACAATCTGGTCTTGCAAGTATGGCATATGCAATGAGCGTACTCCGCTCAGGTCAGGAAAATGCTATGTTAGCTACAGGTTCTGACGAGAACAGCGATATAATGACAGAGCTTTTCGGTAAATTAGGTGTCACATCTGAAAAAGTTGTAGCTCCATTTGCAGGAAATGATGGATTCGTATTAAGCGATGGCAGTGCTTCAGTTCTTATTGAGGATGAGGAAGCAGCCAAAGAGCGTGGCGCAAGAATTTACTGCCATGCATCAGGATACGGAATGGCTCATTCAAATGTTAAGTTCGGAACACTTACAGGCTCAGAGGCTGGTTTAACTAATGCAGTAAATAATGCATTAGCAGACGCAGGAATGACAATTGATGATATAGACGCAGTATTTGGTTTCGCAAACGGAATGAAGGCTGTTGATGATGTAGAAATCAAGGGCTTAACAGCAGTATTTGGTGATAAATTAGCAGAAAAACCGGTTGTAGAATTAAAGGAAGTTCTTGGTGAATCAAGAGCAGCAGCAGCTACAACAGCAGCAGCACACGCAGCACTTATGTTTGCAGGAAAGATACCTTCACAGGATGCATACAGCATTGCAGCAGACGGAAGCGTTTCTAAGACTAATGTTGAAGCTTCTAAGTTAAACAATGTACTTGTAGCTGCATATGGTGCAGGGGGTTCATACACAGCAATCGTACTCAGCAAGTAATGAAGCAGGGGCAGATGCCCATGACAAAGAACTGACATTTTCTTAAAGAAAGGACACACAGATATGAAAGTAGCATTAGTTACAGGAGCTTCCCGTGGTATTGGAAAGGCTTGTGCTATACGTCTGGCAAAAGACGGATATGCCGTAGTCATCAATTACAGCCATTCAGAGGAACAGGCACAGAAGGTTCTTGATGAAATCGTGGCAGCAGGCGGAACAGCCATAACATATAAAGCAGATGTTTCAGACCTTAATCAGGTTAAGCAGATGGTTAAAGATGTAAGCAAGGAGCTTGGCGGAATAGATGTACTCGTAAACAACGCAGGAATTGTAAGAGATGAGTATCTTCTCATGCTCAACAAGGATACACTTGATACATGCATGGACTTGAATGTTAAGGGTTACTTCTACTGCGCACAGCAGGCAGTACTTAAAATGTTCAGAAAGAAGAGCGGTGTCATCATCAACATGTCATCAGTCAGCTCGAAATTCGCACTTCCAGGACAGTCTGTATACAGTGCAACAAAGGGTGCTGTTAATTCAATGACACAGACAATGGCTAAGGAGCTTGCAGGTTACGGAATCCGTGTAAATGCAGTAGCACCGGGATTTATAGAGACAGAGATGCTGGATGCAATTCCAGAAGAGAAGAAGAAAGAGTATTTAGATGCAATCCCAATGCATAAGTTAGGAAAGGCAGAAGATGTTGCAAATGTTGTATCATCACTTTGCTCAGACGCATTTTCATATGTAACAGGTCAGGTTATCGTGCTTGATGGAGGATTATCATTATGATGAACATATTTGAGATTAATAAAAGAATCGGACAGCGCCCACCTTTCCAGATGATTGAGAAGGTGTTAGAGCTTGAGCCTAATGTAAGTGCCAGAGGTATTAAAAATGTATCAATTAATGAACCATATTTTATGGGACATTTTCCTGACGCTCCTATAATGCCGGGCGTACTTATAATTGAAAGCTGTGCCCAGCTCTGTTCACTTGTAATCGATGATGGTGGAAAGAGCAGGGAAGAGGGCAAGTTATATGTGCTTCTTAAAGTAGACGGATTCAAGTTTGTAAAGCCTGTAATTCCAGGAGATACACTTGATATTACAGTTACAGCTACAAGAATCAACAAGGTTCTCGCATCATTTGACGCAGTAGTTAAGGTAGATGGCAATGTGTACGCAAAAGGAAGCATGACATTTACAACAGTAGACCGTAAGGATATATATGGAACGGAGGAATAAAGTAATGGGAAAAATAGCAGTATTATTTTCAGGTCAGGGTGCACAGTATGTAGGAATGGGCAAAGACCTATACGATTCAGATTCTGATGCAAAGAAATTATATGAATTGGGGGAGTCGCTCCGCCCGGGAACAGTTAAGGTGTGCTTTGAAGGAGAAGGCGAGGAGCTTACCAAGACAGAGAATACACAGCCAGCACTTTTCCTTACAGACCTTGCATTTGCCAATGCGCTTAAGGATGCTGGGATTAAGACTGACGCTGTAGCAGGATTTTCGCTTGGAGAGATTCCGGCGCTTGCTTACGCAGGAGTTTTATCGACAGAGGACGCATTTAAACTGGTGGTTATCAGAGGCACTAAGATGGGTGAGCTCGCTACAAAGTATGCAGGAGGAATGGCAGCAGCACTTAAGCTTGCTCCAGAAGTTGTTGAAGAGACTTGTAAGGAATTCAAGGAAATCTGGCCGGTTAATTACAATTGTCCGGGACAGATTTCATGTGCAGGAAGTGCTGACGAGATAGATGAATTCTGTGCTGCAATCAAAGAAAAAGGCGGCAGGGCAGTTAAGCTTGCAGTAAGCGGAGCGTTCCATACACCTTATATGAAGGATGCAAGCGAGGAGCTTGAGAAGGCACTTAAGACAATGACAATTAATGCTCCACAGACAGAGATATATGCCAACAGAACAGGAAAGCCTTATCCACAGGATATAGCACAGATTATAGAAACAATTGCTCTTCAGGCTTCTTCAAGCGTAAGGTTTGAGGACACATTAAAGAATATGTGGGCTGACGGAATAGACACATTTATTGAGGTAGGCGCAGGAAAGACGCTTACAGGATTTGTTAAGAAGACACTTCCAGAAGCAAAGATGTACACAGTTACAACAGTTGATGCGTTGAATGAGGCAATTGAGAACATCAAGGCAGGAGAATAATAATGACAGTCAAATGTAACAAATGTAAAGAAGAAATCAATAAAGAGGATTTGGAGAAGAATTACTACATATGCCCGTTATGCGGGAAGCTAAACCGCATGCCGGCAAAGAACAGACTTCAGATGCTTACAGAAAAGTTTGATGTAATGTTTAATGACCAGGAATTTACAGATCCTATTGATTTCCCTTCATACAAGGAAAAGTATGAGTCTGCCAGAGAAAAGAGCGGCGAGACAGAGGGCGTTGTATGCGGCAGAGGAACTATCGGTGGGAATGATACATGTATATTCATTATGGAGCCTAACTTCATGATGGGTTCTATGGGAACAGTTGTTGGGGACAGAATTACAGCACTTTTTGAATATGCTACAAAGAACAGACTTCCGGTTATCGGATATACAGTTTCAGGTGGTGCAAGAATGCAGGAGGGCGCACTGTCACTTATGCAGATGGCAAAGGTTTCAGCAGCAGCCAAGAGACATAGTGACGCAGGACTCTTATATGTTGTATGTACAACAGACCCTACAATGGGCGGTGCTACAGCAAGCTTTGCAATGCTTGGAGATATAATCATATCTGAACCGGGTGCAATGATTGGATTTGCAGGAAAGCGAGTAGTAGAGCAGGTTACAGGTGAAGTGCTTCCGGATAATTTCCAGAGCGCAGAGTTCCAGTTAAAGAACGGATTTATAGATGATATCGTGCCAAGACAGGAACAGAGGGCATATCTTGCTAACATTCTTGCAATACATGCAGAAACAGTAAGTGCATAACAGTATTGCATTGCAATATAAGGAGAAAGATTAATCATGACAAACGAGAATTTAAGTGTTTATGACAGAATCTGCCGTACAAGAAAGAGCGGCAGAGCAACTGCATCGGATTATATAAATGCTACAATAACTGATTTTGTAGAACTTCACGGTGACAGATGCTTTGCAGACGACCATGCCATTGTTGGAGGTATCGGACGACTTAACGGAAAGCCTGTAACTGTAATCGGAATTGAAAAAGGAAGAGATTTAAACGAAAGACTTTTAAGGAATTTTGGCTGCGTTCTTCCAGAAGGATACAGAAAAGCATTAAGACTTATAAAGCAGGCTGAAAAGTTCCACAGACCTGTTATCTGCTTTGTTGATACACAGGGTGCTAACTGCGGTAAGGGCGCAGAAGAAAGAGGACAGGGACAGGCAATTGCCAACAACCTGTATGAGCTTACAGATGTTAAGACACCTATTATATCAGTAATGATTGGCGAAGGCGGAAGCGGCGGTGCACTTGCACTTGCTGTTGCCGATGAAGTATGGATGCTTGAAAATGCATATTATTCAGTAATCACACCTGAGTCATGTGCAAGTATTCTTTTCAAAGATCCTAAGAGAGCTCCAGAGGCAGCAGAACATCTCAAACTTACAGCATCAGACCTCAATAAAATGGGTATCGTAGAAAAGGTTGTTGAAGAACCGGAAGATTTTTCAGAAGAGAAAGAGACATCACATTTTATGAAAAAGCTTGCTGACGACCTTTCAAAAGAAATAAAGCAGTTAGAGAAGAAGCCGGTTGATAAGCTTCTTGATGACAGATACGAGAAATATAGAAAAATAGGCCGTTACAGCGAATACAGTGAGGCAGTAGGAGATGTTCCTGGAGCAGCACAGTTACTTGGTGCATCACAGGCTCCTGTAAGAAAGAGAAGAGGATTATTTGGACGTGGCTAAGATATTAGTTTTAAATGGAAGTCCACATAAGAGTGCCAGCACTACAATGGCGGTAACCAACGCATTTGTAAAGGGAATGTGCGAAGGTGGTGAATACGAGTCGGAGATAATTAATATCTCCGACTTAAATGTTACTCCATGCATGGGCTGTCTTTCATGCTGGGCAAGGACTGAGGGCGAGTGTGTTATCAAAAATGATGACATGCCGGCAGTTAAGAAAAGAATAGAAGAAGCAGACATTATAATTGAAAGTTATCCGTTGTATTTTTTTGGCATGCCGGGACAGATGAAGCTTTTCACAGACAGACTTTTAAGCATGATGTGTACTTACAGGGGACAGAAGCCACCTGAAAATGGCGAGTCATTTCACGGCATAAGAAATCCAAAGATGGGACAGAAATTGGTTCTTATATCGGGATGTGCTTATTCGGAGTCAGAGTCAGTCTATGATTCGCTTCTTAAGGAATATGAGTGCATATGTGGTAAAAATGGATTTACAGCAATTCTATGTCCACAGTTAAAGACATTAATTGAACTGGGTGCAAGTTCAAGACTTGACAGATATTTGTCAAAGTATGAGGCGGCTGGAAAAGAGTTTGCTGCGACAAAGCATTTGTCAGAAGAGACAAAGCAGAGGCTGTCAAAAGCTCCATTTTCAGAGGCAGTGTATAAGAATCTGCTTGATAATTTCTGGAGGGAGCAGAAGGAGGGCTAAATCCTCTCCTCGTCAATGGACTCGGATTTTACTTCGTAAAACAAGGAGGATTAGATTTGATAAAGATAGTTGTAGATTTGCTTGGTGCTGACAAGCCGCAGACAGAGCTTGTTTTGGGTGCAATCAGGGCAATCAGTGAGAATAAAGATTTGTATGTATATCTGATGGGAAGGAAGACCGAGCTGGAGGATTTCCTTGCCAATGTAACTTATGATGAATCGCAGCTTGAGATAGTGGACTGCACACAGGAGATAACTAATTATGATGACCCGGTTGACGCTTACCACGATAAGACTGATTCGTCATTAATCAAGGGACTTAAAATGTGCCGCATGAATGAGGATATCGGTGGATTCGTGACATGTGGTGCAACAGGAGTTGTGCTTATAAGTTCTATCCTTATACTTGGCAAGTTAAATGCGACAAGACCGGCACTTTCAGTAGTTCTTAATGGCCGTAATGACAAGCCATTCTGTATAGTTGACTGCGGTGCCAATATTGACTGCAAGGCAGACCGTTTTGTCGATTTTGCAAGACTCGGTGTAGCTTACATGAAGACACTCGGAATTGAGAATCCGACAGTTGCAACACTTTCTAATGGCATTGAAGCTGGAAAGGGAAGTGATGTTATTAAGGAAGCTCATGAGCTTTTAGAAAAATGTGGTTTTAATTTCACAGGTAATATTGAAGGCAAAGAAGTGTTAGACGGCAACGCAGATGTTGTTGTATGTGATGGATTTGCAGGAAATGTGCTTCTTAAATCAATCGAGGGAACAGCAAAGGTTGTGTTTGATGATATAAGAAGGGCAGCAGCAGGTGCATCTGATACCCAAAAGGCACAGCTAGAGGCATTTATTGGCAGACTTGAGCCAAAGTTTGATTACAACAATGAAGGCGGAGCAATTCTTCTAGGCGTTAAGAAGCCGGTTGTTAAGGGACATGGAGCAGCAACGGACAAAACAGTGTATAATACAGTTAAGATTGCTTATGGACTTGCAAAGAATAATCTTGTGGAGAAGATAAGCGAGGAATTTGAGAAAAAGTAACATCCATTGAGGTGATTATATAATGCAAAGAGAGAAAAACAACAATTTTATTCTTGATTTCACAGGTGTATATGATGATGAATTTGCTAAGGAAAAAACATCACTTACATGGATAGACTGCACTGATATTACAGGATGTGATATGTATGTATCAGACGAAGCTGAAAAACAGATAGGTGAAAGAGTTGATTCTGTTGGAATTCATGGAATACATTTTCTTGATTCGGGTAACTACCATTATGTTACTAAGATAATGACTGACAGAATTAAGGAACCGTTTTCTTTAGTTGTATTTGATCACCATACCGATATGCAAAAACCTATGATTGAAGGATTAACAAGCTGCGGAGACTGGGCAGGAAAGGTGATTAAAGACAATCCGTATATTTGCCAGCTTATTCTGGTGGGACCAGAGAAGAAAGATATTAATGCGATTGGGTTAAGAAGTAATAAACTTATAACATATTCAGCACAGGAGATAAGAGCCGAAGCACTGGAATCTAAAACAAACCAGATTGATTTATCAGTTCCTGTATACATATCTATTGATAAGGATGTTCTTGATGAAAGCATAAGTGAAACCAATTGGAGTCAGGGACATATGAAGCTTGAGACATTAGAGCATATGCTTGGGATAATTATAAGAAACCAGAAGGTTTTAGGTATTGATATATGTGGAGAATGTGATACAGATATGCCGCTTCCTGAATATATGGAAGATGAGGAAAAGAACGGAGAACTTAATAAAGAATTATATAATTTTCTTTTGAAACGACTGAAAAAATATAGTTTATAAATATTTTATAATTCCGCAATCCCATGTAAATACTGGGATTGCGGGATTTTATAATTCGAAAATAAAAATAATTAGCACTCACCTCTTGACAGTGCTAATAAAAAGGTATATAACATAGCCAAGAACAAAGGAAGGGAACCAAAAGAGGTACGAAAGTAAAGGAAAGTACCTCAAGAGGTTACTGAAACATCCCGGTTCCAAAGAAACAAGGTAACAAGATAATGATATATGTTAAAGGAGGAATGACTTATGTTGATGCCTAGTATTTTTGGAGAGAATTTATTTAATGATGATTGGATGGACTTCGGATTTCCTGAAGTTGACAAGGCTTTATATGGTAAGCATGCAAATAATGTAATGAAGACTGATGTTAAGGAAACTGATACAGGTTATGAAGTTGATATTGATCTTCCAGGATTTAAGAAGGATGAAATTAATGCACAGCTTGATAACGGTTACCTTACAATAAGTGCTGCTAAGGGACTTGATAAGGATGAAAAGGATAAGAAAGGTAAATACATCCGTAAGGAAAGATATGCTGGTGCTATGAGCCGTAGCTTTTATGTAGGTGAAGGTATCACACAGGAAGATATCAAGGCTAAGTATGAAGATGGTATCTTAAGACTTTCAGTTCCTAAGAAAGAAGCTAAAGCAGTTGAGAATAAGAAGTACATTGCTATTGAAGGCTAATGACTAATCATTTATTATTGAATTAGAAAGGGAGCGATTGTTATGGATAAGAATCCAAAGCATCCATTAAAGAAAAAGAAAGTACATCAGAAGATGAATGTTGCAGACCACAGTGTCGAGGAACAGGCAGCTTTTGGTAAGCATAAGAAACACACATATGAATAAATGATTTTAATCCCGTGACGGTTGTATGACTGTCACGGGATTTTTATTTAATCAGCAATTGCGAAATATGAAATTTTAAGAATATATGCCATTGGAAGCCACGTGTGTGGTATTATAGAAACTGTTTAAAAATATGTGGAAAGAAGGCAGTGTTTATATGTCATTAGAAAAAGCACTTGGATATCTGGAGAAAGCAGGATACAGAGAGCATGTAATACAGCTTGGTGAATCAACGGCCACGGTTGCAATGGCAGCGGAGGCACTTGGAGTCGAGCCAGGAAGGATAGCCAAGACAATGTCTTTTCTTCAGGGCGACAAGGCAGTGTTGATAATCACAGAAGGAACTGCGAAGATAGATAACAGAAAATATAAAGACACATTTCATGTAAAAGCAAAGATGATACCATTTGAAGAGGTTGAGAATATAATCGGACACGCTCCAGGTGGAGTCTGTCCATTTGGCGTTAATGAGGGCATTGATGTATATCTTGATGAAAGCCTTAAACAGTTCGATATTGTGTATCCGGCAGCAGGTGACGACCATTCTGCGGTGAAACTTACAATTGCTGAGTTAGAAGACGCTTCACAGGCTAAGGGTTGGGTTGATGTGTGCAAGGAGGTTGAAAATGTTTAACAGAGAAGATAATACATATAACGAAATCAGGGAAAAGTCATTATTCCAGTGGCTTGATGAAATGGAAAAGCATGAAGATATAGCGGTTCGTGGCGGGGTTAAACTGACACGGGAATATATACAGCATTTAAAGGATGAAAATAAGAGGCTTGAAGAGCAGAATAAGCTGAAAAATGAATATCTTAAGAAGGTTGTGGGAAGATAAAGCATTTACAAGGTAGAATCATGAACATACAGGTAATAAAATCCAGAAGAAGAACAATAGGAATAGAGGTTCACGCAGATGGAAAAGTGATAGTAAGAACTCCATTGCGAATGTCATCAGCAGAGATTAACCGATTTATAGAAGAACATGATGAATGGATCAGGCAGAAACTGGATTTTGTCAGACAGAAATCAGATAACAGACGCGGTACAGGTGCGCCGGGTATTGAATGTCTGTCGAAGCAGGAACTTGATAATATAAAGGATACATTTGAAAAGAGAGTACAGTTTTACTGTGATATAATGAATGTGAGCGTTGGAAGAATAACTATCCGTAACCAGAAAACAAGGTGGGGAAGCTGTAGTTCTAAAGGCAATGTGAATTTCAACTACCAGTTGTATTATATGCCGCAGGAGCTGATGGATTATGTTATTGTGCATGAACTTTCGCACAGAAGATATATGAATCATTCGGCAGAATTCTGGGCGGAGGTTGAAAAATACTGTCCGGAGTATAGAACATACAGAAAGCAGTTAAAGGAATATGAACTTACTTAGAGGAGGCATTTTATGATAAGGCACATACTTTTTTGGAAATATGAGGCGAATTCTGGCTTGCAATGTCGGACGGTGGGGTAATTGGCACGATTGCGTTGATGATGAAGCAGAATAAATGTGCCGTGATGAAGAAGTTCTTTGTAAAGAAAGAGTTCCGGTCACAGAAGATAGGACTTGCTTTATATAACATGCTCATAAAGTATGCAAAGGAAAAGCACATAGAGCATATCATTCTGGACACCCCGTCAGTTGCGGCAGCTTCGCACAGGTTTTATGAAAAGGCTGGTTTTAAACAAATTGAGTCGCAGGAATTACCTGTACCGTACGGGTTTCCAGACAGAGACAGTTTGTTATATATGCTTGATATATAGATTGAGCGGAAACATTAGTAACTATAATCATAGAAAAGAGGTATACATATGGAATTACAGGCAGTAATGGAGAAAAGAAGAAGCATAAGAAATTATAATCCTGAGCGTAAGGTTACTAAGGAGCAACTTGAGGAACTTATTAAGGCAGCGTCATATGCACCTTCATGGAAGAATCTGCAGACATCAAGATATTACTGTGTTTTATCTGAAAATAAAGTGAAAGAACTTAGAGAAAAATGTCTTCCTGAATTCAATCAAGCTAATTCGGATGGAGCAGGTGCGTATATAGTCACAACATTTGTAAAGGGAATGGTTGGTTTCGATAAGAATACAGGCAGCCCGGTTAATGAGGCTGGTGACGGCTGGGGCTATTATGACCTTGGTCTGCAGAATGAGAATCTGCTTCTTAAAGCGGCTGAACAGGGGCTTGATACTCTGGTAATGGGCATTAGAGATGGTGAGGCGTTAAGAGAATTGCTCAATATTCCAGACAGTGAAAATGTTGTGTCTGTTATTGCTGTCGGCTACAGGGGACAGGAGCCACCTGAAAGACCTAAGAGAAAAGAGCTTGAGGTTGTTGCGAGATTTATGTAATATTATCAATGTCTTAAACTGAATAAAATAAGAACCCAGGGAAGAAAAAACTTCTCTGGGCTTTTATTTTATATGACTGCTTTTAAAAAATTCCTACCAACGGAACACAAATAGGCAATTTAAAAAGATAAATAAGTTATCTATGCATATTATATTATGAAAATAGGAACAAAAAATATATTTTTTTGAGCCTATTTTTTCTCAAGCAAAAAGCGCATAATATAGATAAGTTAAGGGAAACAATAAAACACAGGTTTAGAGAAAAGAGGTAATATTATGTTGAGTGCGATATTAGAGTGTGTAGTTATAACAGCAGAGGCAGTGGCAACGGTAGGGGGAACAATTAAGACTGTAATAGATATATTCGAGGAAAAGTAAGGAGGTAATAGTATGATAAGTTTATTATTAGATAGTGTACTTGTAGTAGCAGAGGCGATGGCAACAGTAGGTGGAACAATCAAGAAGATAAAGGAAACAATAGAGGATGTATAATGTGTATGACGCAGGAGGATGAGCACATCACCAAATGTTTTGGTGGGGTTCGGAATCCTGCGGTTTTTAATTATGTGTTAAAAAAATATTATATATTCCATAATAGGTACATTTATTGTAATATTATTTACTTTGATGTTTGTGTATACATAAAAATAGTGTATAATGAAAACAAATAAATGTTCGATATTGCATTGTTATGTATCATAATATAAGGATGCACATGATGACACAGGAGTAATTTATGAAAGCAGCACAATACAAGCAGGCAGGCTTTGGAGTTATAAATCATGAGTATATTTAGAAAGAAACATACACAATCCTATGATAAAATGAATAAGAAACCGGTACTGAAAACAAGCATATGCACAGGGGAGCAGGTTGCGGGATTTCAGGATATCCATACCGGTAAGATAGAGGAGATAATGCTGATTAAGCAGGCCGCGGATATAGATACATTTAAACAAATGTATGGAATTAATGGAGAGATACCAAAGGTATACTAAATATTTACAGGTAAAGAGGACTATGAACATACCAGAAAGAGCAACGAAGGAACAGACAGAGGCAATAACACAGACAGAAGGCAACATAAGGGTTGCGTCAGTTCCAGGTTCGGGAAAAACATTTGTACTTACATATAGAATAGCATATCTCATAACAGAACTGTTCGTTGAGCCATCATCTATTGTGGCGCTTACATTTACGAACAAGGCGGCTTCGCAGATGAAGCACAGATTAAGGAATATTGTTGGTGATAACGCCAACTGTTTTACGGGAACATTTCACGGATATTGTAACATGTTTCTTAAAGAGGAGATTCACAGGCTGACATTTCCCAAGACATTCACGATTCTTGATAAGAAGGCAGAGCTGGAGATGATTAAGGACGTGGCAGAGGATATGGGAATATCGCTCAAAGACAATACTGCGAAGAAGATAATGAGCGATATAGACATAACCAAGCAGGATATGTCCTATGTTGAGCTTATGGCAGGCGTTGATAAGACAGAGCTTAAAAGAAGGGCTTCCAGCGAGAAAAATGTGGATAAAAAGGTTTTCTATAATTATCTTAAGAGACAGTGTGACAATTATGCTCTGGACTTTGAAGACCTTATTAATTTCACTTTATATATTTTAAACAGGAATGAAGATGTGCGGATTCGCTGGCAGGAAAAGTGCCAGTATGTACTGTGCGACGAGTATCAGGATGTTAATATGAAACAGGACATGCTGCTTCACATTCTAAGTGGTTTGTATCAGAATCTGTTCGTGGTAGGTGACGACGACCAGAATATATATACATGGCGTGGTTCTGACCCTGAATACATGATTAATTTTGACAAAACACATGAAAATCTGCAGGATTATTCACTTACTGAGAATTTCAGGAGTACTCCTCAGATTGTAAATGCAGCGAAATCCCTTATCTCTGCTAATCAGAACAGGCTTGAAAAGCAGATGATTTCTAACAGACCAGATGGCAATAAGCCGGTATTCAATGCAGCTGACACGGAGGAGAAAGAGTCTTTGTGGATAGCTGATACTATTCTTGATAATGTCGCTAAGAATATGAAGTACAGCGACCATACTATATTGGTGCGGGCTGCTTCACAGACAAGGTCGTTAGAGGAAGCATTTATAAAAAGAAAAGTTCCTTACAAGATACTAAGCGGTGCGAAATTCTATGAAAGCGAAGAGATAAGAACGGTGCTTTCATACATGAGAATGGTGTACAGTCTTACGGACATGGATTTGCTGTATACTATATCCAGACCGAGAAGGGGCTTTGGTAAGAAGTCTGTTGAAAAGCTTAAAAATGCAGCAGCACAGAACAACTGCAGTCTTTTCAAGGCACTTGGAAAGCAGATTGAAGATGGAGATATAACACAGAAACATGTGATAGAATATTACAAGGCAATCAGTGAATTGCATGATACATATGTTGCTTATACCTGTACTGATATAGTAAACAAATGTCTTGATATGGGATATCGTCAGGCATTGGAGCAGGATATCGAGCAGACCAGACTTGATAATGTGTCAGAGCTTATCAGGACTATTACGGCATTGGAGGAAGATAATCAGGAAAAGGTTGAGCTGGCTGATCTGTTAAGCCATTTTGCATTATTTTCAGCGCAAGATGAGGACGGAGAGTATAATGTTGTAAAAGTAATGACAATTCATACAGCAAAAGGACTTGAGTTTGATACAGTATTTGTTCCAGGACTCGTTGAAGGACAGTTTCCAAGCAGCAGGCTTCGTAATGAAGACGAATATGAAGAGGAAAGAAGATTGTTGTATGTTGCAATGACGAGGGCTAAGAATATGCTTTACCTCAGCACTTATAGAAAGAAAGATGGGCGTTTTGGCGCAAGACCATCAGCATTTTTAAGTGACATTGATACTAATCTTCTTGACTGTATCAACAACAGCAGAGTATTAATCAGAGGTGTGACTGAGCAGATGCTGCCAAAGGTTGTATTTGAGGTTGGAGATAAAGTCAGACATAAAGTATTTGGAATTGGCGAGATTGTTAAGGTTGATAAGGTTACGCAGACATATGAAATCCAGTTTGAGAATATCAGGGGAACAAGAAGACTGATGTTTCGGGCAGAGCTGGGGAGATGTTGAAAATTAAAGCAGGTTAGAGAATGGAAAAATAGGGGAACCCCCTATTTTTTCATTCTTGACTGCAGAAAAGTAGGAATGACAAGTTCATTTTCTTTCTTTTCTGACTTAGCTAAAAGATTATTTATGTCAGAGGCTTTAACGGTATTATAAGTATTTTTCATAGGCAGGTTGGTAGGACTAGTTTTATTAGTGTCACTGGAATCATTAAGCCCAGTTGCAATAATGGTTATAAGGGAATTTTTATTATCCTCAAGTTGTTCTTTAGAAGAAACGGTACCCCACATGATTTTAGCTTCCGTTCCGACAATTTCCTGAATATACTGGATAGCATTATTAAGTTCGATAAGATTAACATCTCCAGATGAATTTATCATAACATACTTTGCACCTGAAAGATTAGTGCTAAGTAAAGGTGAATTAACAGCCTGTTTGACAGCATCAGTAATAGAGGTATTCTCATCAGCATATCCTATTCCTAAGTGTCCGTATCCTTTGTCTCCGAGAACAGTTTTTAAATCATTAAAGTCAAGATTTACAGTACCGCAGTTAAACACAATATTGGTAATAGTGTCAATTGAGTTTTTTAATACAGAATCTGCAAGGGTAAATGCAGATGACATAGTTACAATTTTCTCATTAGATGTAAGCAGTTTATCATTTGATATTACGAGCAAGGTATCAACACACTTTTCAAGATTCTGTATTCCTGCACGGGCCACATCAGAGCGGTTAGGATTCTCAAAGCTGAAAGGTGTAGTAACGACTGCTACCGTAAGAATTCCTAGGTCCTTGCACATCTTAGCAATGTATGGCAGTGCTCCAGTACCTGTACCTCCTCCCATACCGGCAGTAAGAATTACCATATTTGCATCGTTTATAATTTCTTTAATTTCGTCAGCATTTTCTTCAGAAGCTGCATAGGCAATTTCTGGATTCCCACCAGCACCAAATCCGCCAGTCAGCTTTTTTCCAATAGTAATGCATGTGTCAGCCTCTGATTTATCAAGTACCATCTGATCTGTATTAATAGCAACGAATTGAATAGGATAAGGAGTCTGGTGTGCAAGTCTGTTAATTGCATTATTACCGCAGCCTCCGACGCCAATTACTTTTATGTTTGGCATATTTGATGATTGATAATCTGTATCCATTATTTCAAGCATTTTTACCCTCCTTGTATTTGCATAAATGCGAATTATAAAAGAAATATAATGCATTAATGCTAGTATGTCAATATAAAATTGCAAATATGCAAAAAATCACTTGCGTAAATGCAAAAAAAGAGTAGAATAAAATTAACATATAAATAGAGTATTCAGGAGATTGATTAGATATGGAATTAGGGCAGAGATTAAAAGCAAAAAGGAAAGAACAGAAAATATCTGCAGAATATATTGCAAAGGAATTAGGTGTGTCAGTATCCACAGTTTACAGATACGAGGATTCAAGCATCGTTAAAATTCCCGTTTCAACATTTGAAAAAATGTGTAATGTTCTTGGAACCACACCAGCAGAGATGATGGGTAATGTACCAGAAATGTCTCACGACAAAAGTGATGATACGAACAAGCTTCCAGGAACATTTGAAGATCCGAAGGAAGCAATGGAATTCCTGCTTAAGCTTCCGACAGTTGCTGCATACGGAGGATATGATCCATCCAAGATGGACGATGAAACAATGGTTGCATTCGCAAATGAAATCTTACAACAGTTACAGCTTGTGAGCTATAAGTACAGGTAGGTGACAACATGAAGGCTAAAGATATAAAGAAGCTGGCAGAAGATTTAAGGGAGAATTATAATACAAGGAATCCTTTTGAATTAGCAGAAAAGTACGGAATAAGAGTAGTTGTAAGTAAAATGCTTCCGATAGACAGGAAAGCATATACGATAAGGTCGGATAATTATCCAACAATTATAATTATTAATGGAAGATATGAGCATAAAAGCCAGCTGGTTTTGTGTGCACATGAATTAGGACATGCACTTCTTCATTCAGATGATATTAATAATTTTGCGGTAACAAGTAAAAATGCATTTAAAAATGTTGAATATGAGGCTAATCTTTTTGCTGTATCGCTGCTGTTTAATGAAAGTGATTTTAATATGAAAGTCTTAAATATGAGCAATTATCTGCTTAAGCAGGTACTTGATTATAATATTGCGGTTGAAGAGTAGGGGAAGATATATGTATGAGGTAATGTCAAAAAAACTGCTGGTTATTAATATACTTGATATTCTTAACAAATATTCAGATGCTGAACACAGACTGAAACAAAAAGATTTTATTGATATTCTTAGAAAAGAATATGGTATGGAAGTAGACAGGAAAGCCGTAAGAAGAAATCTGTCATATCTGTTGGAATGTGGATATGATATTGAATATAAAGAACAGATAAGAACCAAAAAGAATGGGGAGCAGGAAACTATATATACAGACTGGTACATAGAAAGAACATTTAGTAATTCAGAGTTGAGGCTTCTTATAGATAGTCTGCTTTTTTCAAAGTCAATTCCATATAAACAGTGTACTGAACTTATTGAGAAGTTGGAAAGCCTGTCAAACTGTTATTTTAAGTCAAGCGTGAAGCATATATGTAATCTGCAGGAAAATCCGCTTGTTAACAAACAGCTATTTTACAATATAGAGATATTGGATGAAGCAATAAGCAAAGGAAAACAGGTAAAATTTCGTTATAACTATTATGACATGGATTATAAGCTTCATAACAGATGTAATAGTGAAGGTGCACCAAGGGAATATATAATTAATCCATATCAGATGGTTGCGACAAACGGAAGATATTATCTTATATGTAATTATGACAAATATGATAACTATGCTAATTACAGGATTGACTGGATAACAGATATTGTACTTCTTGATACTAAGAGAAAGCCAATGAAGAAAGTTAAAGGTTTGGAGAATGGTCTGAATCTGTCAAAGCATATGGCGGATCATATATATATGTTTTCAGGTGATAGCGGGATAGTTCGTTTCCGTGCATATCGTTACATTATATCAGAGCTTCTTGACTGGTTTGGTAAAGACATCAAATTTGCCGATTATTCAGAAGATGAGGTAATGGTAACGGTTCATGCTAATCTTATGGCTATGAGATGTTTTGCAACACAATACGCAAGACATATTAGAATTGTAAGCCCTGAGAATCTGGTCGAACAGGTTGTTGGTGACTTGAGACATGCGTTAAAGCGATATGAATAAAATATAGGTGATGAAATGAAATATAACAACCTTGACGATATATTCTATCTTGAGGATTTATTTATTGTATGGCAGGCAGAGCAGGCTAAAGAAAAAGAATACAAAAACGATAAGGTAGATATAAGATCTTTTTCAAGAGATGGTTTTGTTGATGAAAAAATGTGGGTCTCCTCATTTTTAAATGGGAAAAGAGTGTTATATATAGCAAGAGAAGCTAATGCGACAGGACAAAGACTTGTTGATGATGGAAGATTTTATTTAAAGGATGAAGAAAGTTCTCGAAAAAAGAGAATTTTTCAAAGAATTATTGCAATACAGAATATTATAAAAGCAAGGTTAGACGGAAACATAAAAAATGAATATACATATTCTGATTTCAATGAAATAAAAAAACAGATAGCATTTATGAATATTAACAAAAGAGGTGGTTCATCTTCTACTGATTTCAAACAACTTAATAAGTATGCTGAAAAATACAAAGAATTTATAAAAAGAGAAATAGAAATAATTAATCCTGATTATATTATATGTTGCGGCTCATATTGGCAAATTATTGATCATGTATATGATTATTTTAAAAGCAAGAAAGAATGGGAAAATAGGAAAAAATCGGAGCCAGATATAGATATGTATTATAAACTTAATATAAAAGGGAAGATAGTTCCAGCTTTTAATGTATTTCACCCTTCTGCAATAAAACGAAATCAGGAATATGTAGACTTAATAAATAATATATTTGACAAATTATGATTGCACAAAACAAATACTAAGCAATAGCATTCATGTACCAATATAGTCCCACGCCTTTTATATAATTAATAATAGATACGTAAGTTATTAACTATGGGAAAGGGTGTGGGATTATGTTATTTTATGAGGCATCTGCCAAGATTCAAAGTTGTAGAATTGTAGAAAAATATTTGAAAAATAGTAATGGTGAACGAAGTATCCATGATCAGGATGAGAGAATCTGGTGTGATCTTGAGGATTGTGCAATAGAGTATTCGGGTGAGCATGAGTATAAGATTGTTGTATTTGTGTGTTATATAGATACGAATATATCTAATGGAAGAGTGGAATTCAGGGTTATTTCTAATAATTATAAGGAAAATGCGATGGAGCACATATATGGCTATATCGAAAAATGCGGTATGAAAATATATGATTTTAATATTCGAGAGACTACATATGACCGGGTTAATAAGATGGAAGACCGACTTTTTCATCTAGATTATGAAGTTGTAGACAGATTTTTCAGTTGCGATTTTATGAAGAGCGGTGAAAGAAGAAAGAAATGTCGTGAAATATATGTAGATACAAACATTTTAAAGAAGCAGCTATATGACAAGGCAGTAAAACTTAATTGTTCAGAAACACTACTTCCAGAACTGGAAAGAATATTTGTTAACAGGAATACTACTAATTATCTGGGGAATCCGGTGCAATATATAATAACCTGCAGCAGGAACAGTGTCGGATATGAAATCGCGAAAGTCATAATAGCAGCATTGTATAAGCAAAACAGGTTAAGAAGCAGCCGAATATGGATATCGGAATTGCTGTCAGACCAGAATGAATCGTATGGATATTCGTATTGTGAGGCATCAAGTGTAGGAATTGTTATTCCTGATATGAAAGATGTTGATGATGAATACGATAAGAACAGATTGCGCAAGGCAGCAGATAGAATTGGGCTGATGATAGAAGAGTATTCGTCAAATGTGCTGACATTTGTATTTGTCAGACGAGGCAATAAACGAATTAAGGAATTAATAAAAGATAGTGCCCACAACACCAATTTTTGTGAAATAAGACAGAACACATATATGGGAGCCCAAGCCAGGGAATATATAAAAAGGGATTTAATTGATAAGGGTATAGATGAATCTGTCGCAGATAAAATAGATATAGCAGACGACATAGAATATTATCCGGATGAATTAGATGCAAAAATACATAAATGTCTTGGAAATATTCTGTGTACAGATATATATTCACAGTATGCAGATTATGAGATAAAGCATGTGGAACGGATTAAGGAAAGAGAAGGAAATGCATATCTTGAACTTAAATCCATGATAGGTCTTAATAACCCTAAAAACATTATAGATAAGATTATAAGTTATTATAATACAAGAAAAATATATCGCGCGAATGGAATTGAACCACCGTTGAGTGCTGTACATATGGTATTTACAGGTAATCCGGGTACCGCAAAGACAACAGTTGCGAGGTTATTTGCAGACATTTTAAGAGACAATAAAATACTCCCAGAGGGAGCTTTAATAGAGGCTGGTAGAAGTGATCTTGTCGGGGAATATGTAGGACAGACAGCTCCCAAGGTAAAAAGTCTTTTCAGAAGGGCTAAGGGAAATGTGTTGTTTATAGATGAAGCTTATTCTCTTGTAGATGGCAGAAGAGGCTTATATGGAGATGAGGCAATTAACACGCTGGTTCAGGAGATGGAGAATAACAGGGAGGATACTATTGTTATTCTTGCCGGATATCCGGACAAAATGCAGCAATTTCTTGATACCAATCCAGGGCTTACCAGCAGGATAGCATTTCATATTAATTTTGATGATTACACCGAAGAAGAATTATATGAAATATTGATATCTATGGCATCAAAATCAGGGGTCAGATTATCTGATGAAGTGCATGAAAAAGTTATTGAAATATTCGGACATGCATGTAAGCATAAGGATTTTGGAAATGGCCGCTTTGTAAGAAATATATATGAACAGGCATTAATGAATCAGACATTAAGAATAGCAAGAAGTACAGGTCAGCCTTCGGAAAAAGAACTGAGAACATTAGAAGCCGAGGATTTTAATAATCTGGGAGTTAAAGAAACATCAGAGAAAGAAGGCAGAGTAATTGGATTTTAATGTAATGAATAATGTTATGGAAGCATATAACTGGCAATTAGCACAAATGTGGTTAGGTAAAATCAAAGATATTATCGAACCGGGAAAGATATATGTAACAGATAATATTAAGGGATATGGACGATATGATACATTTGGAATGCTGGCGGATTATTTGATAATGAAAGGGCATAAGGCTGTGCTATATATGTGTTCCAATAATAAAGCTAAGGATGTGCAGAACAATATATTATAAGGAATAGAAACACATATGTATGAACAGGCTTTTTCACCTGATAAAGAAAATGATGAAAGAAGTTTTGATGAAATATGTGATGAGGCTCTAAAATTATTTAAGTCACAATGTGATAATATTCATTTTAAAGCTATAGATGATAGAGATGACAGATATTTGCCGACAGCCATTGTGCTGCCCTTTGAAGGTCATGCAAGGCAGTCTAAATTAATGCATACACAGGTAAATACTGCACATGAAAAATATATGGAGATATGGATTGATATTATTAAACAAAAGATAAGTAATCAATCCAGAGCGTTGTCTATTATGGGCTTGGATGGATCGGAAAAAATTGCATCGTATGTGGCAACAGTGAATGAGGAAAATGTGGATTATTGTGAATCATTAGCTGCTAAAGAGTATTTTTCATATTATCACGAGGGATTTAATAGAAGAAGCGAGGATTCTATAAATAGCAGACTGAATTATGGCTATGCAGTTGTAAGAAGTGCAATTGCAAGAAAACTGGTGGCAACGGGTTTTCATCCAACTTTTGGAATACATCATGACAATCAATTGAATGCATTTAATCTGGCTGATGATTTGATAGAACCATATCGTGCAATAGTTGATTTAGTAGCACATAACAATATAGCGTCAAATATTCAGTTGACAAAATCAGAAAGAAGAGAATTGGCACATGCCTTACATAATGCTTGTATCGTTGATGGGGTTAAGGTAAATGTAATGTCAGCGATTGATATTATGGTGGAAAGTTTGAAGCGTATTATTTTAGATGCTTCAACAGAAAAATTGAAGTTGCCTATGATTCTGCCGGTTGAAAGTATGGAGGGGATTACGGAATGAGATTACTTGTTATTCTTAGTCCGACAGAGAAATGGGGAACCAAAACAGAATATACAAAGCTTAGGAAGTTTTTACATAAAGATGGCTATTTGCGAATTGCACCGGAAGTGTATATGCGGATAGTGCAAAACCGGAAAGCATCCGAAAAACATTTCAGACGAATAGAAGAATATGCACCTAAAACCGGAACGGTGAGACTTTTACGCTTAACAGAGAAGCAATATAATAATATATATTTGGTGACGGGTGAACCGGATTATCAGGAAAAAATAGTTGGAACAAACAGTCATATTATGCTATAATATGCTCTGTGGCAGAGCACTTATCTATGTTTAGAAAATAAATAAAACATTGCACTAAATATAGTGGTTGAATGCCCCTCCAAAAATGGTGTATCGTTCAACAATAAACCTAATACTGCATTATTGTTAAAAGAAATAAAAGAAAATGATGAAATATTTAAAACAGTATTAAGATTGGTGACATCAAAAGATAATCCTAATTATAAGAACTCAATTATCACATTTATGAAGATTGATGAAAAAGAATGGAATCGTTTATTGAGAAATAAAACTATTCTTTACAAAAAAGAATAAAAGCTATATAATAGACATACAGTAAGGGAGAAACTATTTGAGGTGGAAGAATTCGTACGATCCACACGCCGATGGTAATGACAGGGGAAACCCGAGAGATGCAGGAGAAGCGTACGCCTGCCAAATAGTTTCTCCATACTATATATAAGCAGTTAACAGCCACCAGTCACAAGATTGGTGGTATTTTTATACCCAATTTTAGTTGAATGCCCCTCAAAAAATGGTGTATCGTTCAACTGAAACTAAGAAAAAATTCTTAGATAAAATGACTGAAGCCAATAACTTGACTGACAAGATGAGAGTTATTGTTAATGGTGTAGATGAATTAGTAAAATCTCCAGCAAAGATGCTTGCAGGTATGCTTCAGAAAGCTGATGATCGAGTATATAAATTATTATTTGGTGAAAAAGATAATGATAATAATCAATCTATTATGGAAAAGATGAAGACATCTTTGAATACTTGGTTGGATGAAACTTTAAAAAATGCTAATGAAAAATTAGATAAATTTGCTGATACAATGGAAGGTATCTTTACTGCGGAAAAGAGAAAAGAATTTTTTGCTAAATTAAAAGATGCGTTACATATTGATACTAAAGGCAGATCTGCAAAAGATTTCTTATTCGGTGAAAATGATGATGGATGGGGAACTAATATCATCAATATGTTTAAGAAAGGCTTTGGTGAGGAAAAAGATGAAGTTAAAGATGCATTCAAAACTACAAAAGATGATGCCAATAAAATATTTGGTACAACTTTTAAAGGTAAAAAGAATGAATCTGGTAAATGGAAAGAGAAATATAATAAAAATCAAGAAGAAAAAGAAAAAGCTGAAAAGAAAAAATATGATGATTTATTTAATTCAATAAATCCTGATAATATTGGCAATGCAGCTTCTGGTATGAGACGAGTAGGAAAAACTGGTCTTGTTGCTGTATCTGAAGGTGAGATGATTATCCCTCCAGATATGAATCCTTATAATATTGCTAAACGCGAAAAGAACGAACAATCTGCAATAGATGCATTCAAATCTAAGTTTGGTACTAAATTTAGATTTAGAAAGTATGCGCCTGGAACTGATTATGTTGATCTTTCTGAAGATAAGTCTACTCTTACAATGCAGAAGGTTATTGATGCTCTTAATAAGCATAAAGGAAATATTGATTGGTTAGATAAACAATTACAGAATCCTGAGTTTAAGAAGATATTTGATAATATTAAACAATCTAAAGAAGGAAGATCATTATTAAAGCCATTTATGGATGCTGCAAAGAAGATGTTTAAACAGCGCAAGCATAAGGCTAAATATAATATAAATGATTATGAAGAAGATCAGGCACCTCTTGGAATGAGAATGCTTGATGAATTAAAATCTGGTGTAGGTGGAACAAAAGCTGCATTTAAAGAAACTAAAATGTATGATGAGATTATGGATAGACTTGCAGATACAAAGAAAGATTTGCAATTTAAATCAGTAATCAAAGATACAAAAGACAATTTCCATAAGTACTTACCAAGAATGGCAGCTGGTGGTGTAACTGGTGCTATTATGTCTGGGGTATTAGGCTTAGTAGGTGGTCCATTATTAGGTGCTGCTGGCGGAGCTGCTATTGAGCTTGTAAAGAATAGTACTCGCTTACAAAGTTTCTTACTTGGTGATGAAATAGTTAGCAAAGATGAAAATGGAAATATAACCAGATCTCGTGATTATAATAGTGGCAAATTACCAACAAAGGTTAGCGCTGCTATTGATAAAGTTGAATGCCCCTCCAAAAATGGTGTATCGTTCAACTCAGTAAGTAGGAAGCTGGATATAAATTGCATTGATGAAAAGGAGAGCGAACATAAAAATATGTTACTTCGTTGGACTGCTTGGCTTTTTTTACTTATTTTTGGAATACCAATAACAATATGTCTTATCCTTGAGTTAATGCTATAGGAACAAAGATTGAATGAAGGAGGTTCAGACAGAATGACACTTCAGGAATACGAAGCACAGGGCGGCTGCATCGGGTGTCCGTTTTATGGGATAGTTGATGTTGACGGAAGAAAAGCTTGCACATTCCACTGGTTTGATGATGAATCGGACGACTGGAAAATGGGCAAGAACTGCGATGAAATCGCATGACTGCAAAGCTTAAACAGCGCAGATGGTTGAAAGATAAGGCAAAACGGTGTGTTGTTCAACTATGAAAAAAGGAGGTTTTAAATTATGTATGATAATATAAATACAAATTCTTTTATTGAGGTTTCAAAAGCAGTAAGAGATTTAATATTCTCACAATTTATGCCAATGGAGCGTCTTGAACTGTTTGTAGAGTATATTGTTATTCCATTTTTTATCTACATTGTCATGGGGTTAGTATTTTTAAAGATTATCGGAAAGATAAATTTTAAAAATTTCATAAGATTAACAATATCTTCATTATGGCTTGCTCTGTCACTTTTGTGGGTATTATTAACCTGGAGCATGGACGCATCAAGTTATATTATTCTTGCCCCAGCAATACCTTTGATAATGTATCTGATTATCAAGTTAATAACAAAAATGATAAAGCATAAGAAAATGTCTGTATAAGTGAAATAAATATATTTGAAAATATCAGATATATGGTACAATGTTATATATAAAGATGCGTATCTAACATGATAGTGTACCTGATATGTGACGGAATCCGTCACACGGAAAGGAGCAGATATGAGACAGTCATGGACTAAATTTAAGAACTGGGTAATGTCTTTTACATATCAGGAAAGAAGAAATAAGCAGTTAGAAATATTCAGAACTAAAATAGAACATTATTCATCAATGGATAAGGATGAATTAAACTTTGAATATTTTAATTGCAAGGCAGAATATGAACATAAAAAGAATATTCTTACTTTAGTTATAATAACAATTGCTGTTTCGTTGATTATGAATATATGGGAAAAACTATTTTCATTTTTGAACATGGCAATAAAATATGATAATTACATGAATGATTCTCAAGACACTTTTGTTGTTTGTTTAATGATTGCATTAGTAATTGGATTGACATTAGTGGTGGTTATTGTAATTATATTATCCGCCATTTTTAATGACATAAAACAACTAAAAAAAGAGATTGAATTAATAGAATATGTAAAAGCAGAGGAAGAAAATGAAAATTAAAAGCTTGATTTTAAGGAACTGGTACAAATTAATATATATACTGATTACTATAATATATATTATTTTCTTAAAAAGGCTTGATAAAAAATTACTGGCTAAGAATTTTGCAAATTCAATACAATTACTTAAATATGATGATTATATAGCAGTAAAGTTTTTTATATTGGCACTTATCATAGCTATATGTGGTTGTTGGTTGATAATAAAAACGATTCTCAATTTTAAAGATAAACATAGTAGTTTTGATGACATAATAATGGGATTTGTTTTAATAGTGATTATCATTATATTGTTGATATTGTTATTAAATTATATAACAGTGCCTATATTGAGAGCAATATTAACAGTTATGGCTGTTGTTATAAGTGGAGCGTATTTTATATGTCATTATTAGATATGTGACGGAATCCGTCACAAAATCAATCAGGGAAGAAAGGAGCAGATATGATATATACGATAGAACAAATTAAGGATAAATGCCGGAAAGTATTTGACAAACAGAATTTTATCAAAGAAGCATATCTGTTTGGTTCTTATGCCAGAGGCGAGGCAACTGAAAAAAGTGATATAGATTTCATGATAGTACTGAACCGTACTGTTGGATTGGAGTTTTTTGGATTATACCATTTTCTTCAGGAGGAATTTGGGAAAAATATTGATGTTATAAGTGAAAAGGAAGCGTATGAAATAATGCCAAAAAGCATAGAAAGAGATAAGGTCAGAGTGTATTAAATACCAGATACAAATGTGACGGATTCCGTCACAAAAAATAGTATATCGTTCAACCAGTCAGGAAAGGAGAACCGTATGATTAAGATAGATAAGATTAGAAAATGTATGATAACAGCACTTATGGCAGTGTCACTTCTTACAGTAACAGCTTGTGGTGGTGCAAAGAAAGATACGGCAAGTAATAAAGCGGCTGCGAATATCGAGCAGTCAACAGAGACTGCAACTGTGGCAAAGGCTAAAGATATGCAGATGCAGGTAAAGGATGCAGATGGCAATACCGTAACACTTACCGGGGACGCAACAATCAATGAAGCCGGGGAAATGGTATTCGAGGGAAAGGATTCAGCCGGTAATGTCGTAAAAGTAACAGGAACGGCAGAAAAGACCGGGGACGGAAGCTTTAAGGTTAAGGAAGCTGCGGTTGCCGGAACAGCAAAGGTTGTAGCAGATAACGGACAGGAGACAGAGGTAAGCAATGAGAACAAGGAAACTGTCACAGTTGACGAGATAAAGGATACAACCACAGAGGTAGTTAAAAATGATACTTCTGACAATAAGCAGGAATCAGGTGGTACTGATACCGGAAAGAACGATAATACAACAGATGTCACAAAGCCAGCAGAAGGAAATAATACTGGCAATACTGCAGAAACCCCAGCTCCTGATAATAAACAGGATAGTACAGGCAACAGCAGTACATCTGATGCCACACCATCAACACCAGAGCATACGCATACATGGAATCCAGTTACAACTACTGTACACCATGAAGCAACAGGTCATTATACAGATGTTGTTGTAGGAACAAGAACTGTGGTTGACAAGGAAGCTTGGGATGAACCAGTGTATGAATGGAGGGCTTATGGTGTAAGATGTAAAGGATGTGGACAGATATTTGATTCGGAGAATGAATTTTTTACACATTCTGATTATCAGGCAGATGTTTTAGATGACTGGGGACATGGAAGTTGGGAAGTGTTGTTTCGCAATGAACAGGTAGACACAATCCATCATGAAGCAGAGACTCACGAAGAGGATATAAAAGAAAAGCAATGGATAGAAGATACAGCAGCATATGATGAGACAGTAATTACAGGTTACACATGCTCATGTGGAGCAACTAAATAATGAAATTGTTTTGATATATAGGGGGCTATATGAATATTACTTTAGTGCTAATAATTATAATTTGTTGCATTATTATATGTATACTTGCAATGAAAAATAAAAAAAATAAAGAAATAATAGAACAATATGGTAATGTAATAGATAAAAAAACTAGTGTTACAAATGAGCAACGGGAAGAATTAAATAAGTATGAATGGCTTTTAAATAAGAATGTTAATGGTTATGAGTATATACAGAATATTGTAAAAAATAAAGATGGTGATGTAATTATTGTAGTAATACAAGAAATGCAAAATGGTGATGTATATATTTATTTAAGAAGCAAATATGAGCCAATAAATAGTGCATCTAATATGATTACAACTTCTAGATATGAGGATAGTATTTGTATACGTGACATATATGGTGGCAAAAGACAGAGAAATGGTAATGGAACATTGTTATTAGATGCATTAAAAGAATATGCTAAGAAAAAAGGAATAAAAAAAATATATGGGGAAATGGTTCCGAATCTTAATTTTATAAGTTGTGAAGGGTTAAGAACATTTTATAAGAAAAATGAATTTGTGATACACGAAAATAGCAATCAAATAGAATATAATCTCGATTTTTATCAAAAATAAAAAAATTATTGTGTTTGATAGGTGAAATATGATTAGAAAATATATGATAACAGCACTTACAGCAGTATCACTTCTTACAGTAACAGCCTGTGGTGCAAAGAAAGATATGGCAAGTAATAAAGCAGCTGAGAATATTGAGCAGTCAACAGAGACTGCAACTGTGGCAAAGGCTAAAGATATGCAGATGCAGGTAAAGGATGCAGATGGCAATACCGTAACACTTACCGGGGACGCAACAATCAATGAAGCCGGGGAAATGGTATTCGAGGGAAAGGATTCAGCCGGTAATGTCGTAAAAGTAACAGGAACGGCAGAAAAGACCGGGGACGGAAGCTTTAAGGTTAAGGAAGCTGCGGTTGCCGGAACAGCAAAGGTTGTAGCAGATAACGGACAGGAGACAGAGGTAAGCAATGAGAACAAGGAAACTGTCACAGTTGACGAGATAAAGGATACAACCACAGAGGTAGTTAAAAATGATACTTCTGACAATAAGCAGGAATCAGGTGGTACTGATACCGGAAAGAACGATAATACAACAGATGTCACAAAGCCAGCAGAAGGAAATAATACTGGCAATACTGCAGAAACCCCAGCTCCTGATAATAAACAGGATAGTACAGGCAACAGCAGTACATCTGATGCCACACCATCAACACCAGAGCATACGCATACATGGAATCCAGTTACAACTACTGTACACCATGAAGCAACAGGTCATTATACAGATGTTGTTGTAGGAACAAGAACTGTGGTTGACAAGGAAGCTTGGGATGAACCAGTGTATGAATGGAGGGCTTATGGTGTAAGATGTAAAGGATGTGGACAGATATTTGATTCGGAGAATGAATTTTTTACACATTCTGATTATCAGGCAGATGTTTTAGATGACTGGGGACATGGAAGTTGGGAAGTGTTGTTTCGCAATGAACAGGTAGACACAATCCATCATGAAGCAGAGACTCACGAAGAGGATATAAAAGAAAAGCGCTGGGTAGAAGATACTGCAGCATATGATGAGACAGTAATTATAGGTTACACATGTTCATGTGGAGCAACTAAATAATTATGTATTGTACATGCTGTTAATAGAAAGTGAGGAGCTATAAATGATTTTACAAGATAAATATGCCATGGATATAGAAGAAAATATCTGGATTGCTAAAAGATTGTTGGTAGATTCGGTATATACATCTGCTAATCTTGAGGGGATAGCAGTAACATTTGCACAGACACAGGATATACTTAACAATGTAAATGTATCTCATCTTACACCTAAAGATATTAATAAAGTGTGTTGTTTAAGGGACGCATGGGAATATATGATAGAACATATTCATGATGAATTAAATATGGGATATCTTATGAATATTCATGAACTGATTGCAAGATTTGATGTTCCATATTCTTATCTTGGAAGGATAAGAACAGACGATGTTATCATAAGTGGTACAAATTGGAGACCAGAAGTCCATAGTGTAGAATATTATCATAAAGGACTTATGGAACTGCAGGATAATCCCAATGTAACAGACAGGGCAATAAGGACAGGTTTATGGCTTATGCGTTGTCAGGTATTTAAGGATGGCAATAAAAGAATCGGAAGCTTTGCAATAAATAAGATTCTTATAGAAAATGGCAGAGGTATATTTAAAGTTCCTGTAGAGCTTGATGGTACATTTAAGCAGATGCTGGTTTCATATTATGAGAGTAATAATGCAGATGAACTTGCATCATGGATATGTGATAACTGTCTGGATGGAGTTAATAAAATTCAGGTTAAGGATGATATAAAGGAAGAGGCTGATTTAGACGAATCTATAGAAAATCCTGAATATACACCGAGATTATAATTAATGTGACGGATTCCGTCACATCTTTTGGGGAATAGGGCATGTGCTTTATTCCCCCTTTTTTGTATCCTGATGATTAAGATTCAGGATATGTCAATTATTGTATTTTAAAAAGTACAATTCAATGAGACTATTAAAAGTTTGGCATGTATACCATTAAAATTATCCAAAATCTGTAATCCCAGTAAATAAGCGTGAGAACATCATATGTCTATATGTCAAGAACGAGTTTAAAATGAGACTAAATGAGACTAGATGAGACTAATTAGATGTGGTATTCTATACTTGCAAGAAGTGTAAGAAATGACTTCTTGTTTCCGAGTTGGTTGTTAATTGTTGGAATAGGTTGAATGCCCCTCCCAAAATGGTGTATCGTTCAACAAAATACAAGGAAAGCTGGTTGATGTATGCTGGGTACAAATGCTATACTAAATGTGTCTGAGTGCTTCATGTTAAGCGTAAATTAAAGTAGACGGGAGAAGTAAAAATGGAAAAGAGGAAAATCAAAAATATAGTAATAGGTTCAGCAGTGGGAATATTTCTTGTGGTATGCATAGTTGTTATGACAGTTGTAACACATAATGCTAATAAACCAATTGATGGAATAGTTGGCGTATGGAAAAGCGTTGATGAAAATGCATATATTTCAATTGATAAGAACGGCAAGACCATTAGATATGTTGTTTCTGATGACGGTCAGATAACTTATGCCACTAAAGGCAAAACAACAGGACGTGGCGGAATTATTTTTACAAGGTATTATAACAGCAAAGAAAGTGATAAGGTATACACCGATATAAGGGATGTAGAATATGTAAAAACATATCTGCCAGAAAGCGTGGATTATCACGATAAAGAGACTATAGCTTATAATCCATTCAGGGATGATGGGAAAGTAGATAATAAATGGCATTTTTATAAAAAATAAAGTAGAATAAGACAAATATGTGACAACTATGAGCAGTTCATATTGTCTTTTTAATATTTCTGTGCTAATATATTAATGTATTATTTTATTATTTTTCTGTCTAAGACAGTGTTGCCATTCTTGTGCGATTAGTGTTTATTATTTGCAGAATGAGCAGGTTGCTATTATCAGACATATAAGGATTTTAATGAGCGTGTGGCTTTGCCACAGGCTCATTTTTTTTATGCCTTGTGTGACTGTTATATAGATAAATAAAAATAGGGCGTGAGCCTAGAAGGAGGTGCCTATGGCAATGAATTTATGCAGGCAGATGGATTTATTCTCGATGCTTGGGAATATCAGTGGAAAGCCATATAACAATATGACAATTTCCGCTGATATGCCATCTGCTTTCTTTGGGAAAACAGAGAATGAGAATTCGGATAATCTTGACGATTATGTTGAATGCCCCTCCCAAAATGGTGTATCGTTCAACAAAATATAAGAAATTGCATGAACAGAATAATGAAGACAATAAATAAATCAAATTTAAGTGGAAAATATATAAGATAGTAAAATGTTACTCCCGTTTCTTTTATTTTTCTCCCAAAATATATTATAATTGGGAGAAAGATGTAACGTTTGGGAGAAACACGCAACAAAAACAGGAAAGAAGAGCAGTGCTTACGATATTGTAAAATCATTCACGGAAAATACGCTTGGAAAATTTTCAAAACAGGGTGCCTTATTTTCATGTCCCAGCCTTGGCAGCTCCTCTGTTAAATCTGCACTTAAAAAACTTGTAGAAGAAGGAGCTATTATAAAAACCGGAGCCGGATGCAAAACCATGTATATGAGAAATATCAATTAATACATTTATTATATTCTTGCGTTTAGTTTATACCCATGATAACTTCATATTATATTAGTAATTCCTATTTATTCTATTGTTGAGAATTTGTCATTTGTATGGACTTGTGACATACAAATCAGGAGCTATTTATTCAGCATGTATTAGCACGGATTTTTCCGTGCTTTTTTTATTGCTTAAATCCACGCTGATATCAGGCATTTTAAAACTTGAAGATTACAAATTCAAAGAAGATACCACCCATCAGGCTTAGCAGCGTGCTTAATAACGATATTATTTTTGTATGCAATACATACTACCAAAAGTGGTTTGAATATAGAAAAATATGAAAAAAGTACTAAAAAACTTATGGGGAGGGTGAAACTTTTGTAAAAAAAATAGAATATAAAAATAGTGCCTGAAAACTGTTGACTAAAAAAATATATTCTGTTATAAAACATTTGAAATTAATATAACAATTAAAGAAAGGAAATAACAATCTATGACACCACATATAAATATGATGAAAAAGAAATTGGAAGATATGCATTTGCAGGAAAGGATAAATTATGGCTACAGAAAAGTTATCATTATGATGCTGGTTTCCGGGCTGTTTTCTATAATAGTTATAGGTGTGTTATTTGCTAATATGTTTAACTATGCAGAAAATGTTTCGGCTGCAGATAAGGCGGTTAAAATGTGCAGAATAAATGTTAATGCTGCTGCAAGAAATATAAGAGAAATGGCATTAAATAATGATACATCTTCTTATAATGACTATGAACTTACAGTAGAAAAATTGCTTACAGATGTTGATTCCCAGCTTCAGATTATAAAGAAAAGCGGGGTTCTTTCGGAGGCAGATTATAATGAATATTCATCTTATCTTTCTCAGTGGGGAAACATAGGTTATTCGATTATAGAAAATATTAAAAAAGGAAACAAGGATAAAGCAACTGAAGAAATTCTTAATAAATGTACTCCTGCATTGAATAAGGTTGTTGAAAAAGCAATAAGCTTAGATGATATTGCAGATAAGGAGAGCCGTAAGGCAGCTATAGTTACATTTATATTTGCGGTTGCAGGAGTTGTATGTATTATTGTCTGTCTATCGACTGCGTGGGTACTGGCAAAGAGGATAAGTAAGAAAGTGCTGGCAACGATTATTGCACCATTAAAGTCAGTAGAAAATACTGCAGATGAACTGATGAAGGGAAATCTACACAGCACATTAGACTATAAGTCTGATGATGAGCTTGGCAGACTGGCACACAGCCTGCGTAACTCTATTGCTATTCTTGGAAGCTATGTAGATGATATAGACCGTGCAATGAAATTGTTTGCAGAAGGCAATTTCGATGTCAAACCGGAAGTAGAGTGGAAGGGTGATTTTGTCGGAATACTGAATTCTTTCATGTTGTTTGAGGAAAGCATGGCAGAAACTATTAAAGGAATCCAGAGAGTTTCAGATGAAGTATCAAGTGCAGCAGAGCAGGTTGCTTCAAGCTCTAATGAATTGGCAGATGGAGCAACGAATCAGGCGTCTGTTGTAGAGGAGCTTACAGCAACTGTTGAAGGTGTTGCGGAGCAGGTAGAAAGAAATTCACAGTCTGCAAAGCAAATCAGCAACAGAGTTGGAAACCTTGGAGAAGCTATTTCTGAGAGCAACAGTAAGATGCAGGAAATGGTTGCCTCTATGAAAGATATTAATGAGGCATCAGAAGAGATTGACAAGATTATTTCAACAATTAATGAAATTGCCTCACAGACTAATCTGCTTGCCTTGAATGCATCTATAGAAGCAGCAAGGGCAGGAGAGGCCGGAAAAGGCTTTGCAGTTGTAGCCAATCAGGTAAATCTTTTAGCAGACCAGAGTGCTAAGGCAGCAAAGGAATCTGCTGTACTTATTGAAACATCGGTAAGGGCTGTTAAGAAGGGTATGACTATTGCAGATGAGACTGCAACACAGTTAGAAGAGGTTGCTGGTAATTCTAAGATGATTACAGAGGAAGTTGCTGATATTGCTGATACATTAGAGAAGCAGACGGTAGAAATCCAGCAGATTAATGAAGGAATTGAGCAGATTAATGATGTTGTACAGACGAATTCAGCAACATCACAGGAATGTGCAGCAGCTAGCGAGCAGATGAGCAGCGAAGCAGAGAATCTGCGTGAAATGATACGAAGATTTAAGGTTGCAGACTTTAAGAAGAAATAACAGAGCAGATGACTTGATTATTTCTGAAAAGTATAAGACTGTATTTACAATCTCTAACGGAAAATGTGGATAACTAAATCGCATATACAGATGCATTGTTTATTGTATTCTGTATATGCTTTTTTTTAATTGATTATCCACATTTTTTCTTGTTTTATAGTTGTTACAATCGGCCAAGAACTTTTTATAATTTTTTAAGTTAGTATTTATTTTCGCCAGAAAAAGATGTAATATAGTTAGAAAGAACTAACATATGATAGATACATGAAATTACTTCTGGCGAAAGGAATAGAATATGATTGTAGAGTTTAAGGATGTTGTGAAGGAATATGGAAGCAAAGAGGCAGCTTTTAAGGCTGTCGATAATGTGAGTTTTGGAATAGAAGAAGGGGAGTTTGTCGTGATTCTCGGTCAGTCAGGAGCGGGAAAATCGACTGTACTTAATATGCTTGGAGGGATGGATGTGCCAACAAGCGGAAGTGTAATTGTAGATGGAGCAGACATATCTGGCATGAATGACAAGCAGCTTGGTAATTACCGTGCAGAGAAAATCGGCTTTATTTTCCAGTTTTACAACCTGATTCCAAGTCTTACTTCTTATGAGAATATCGCGCTGGTTAAAAGTATTGTGAAGGGCGCGAGGGATGCGGACGAGCTTTTGAAGCTGGTGGGACTTAGTGAGTGCAGAAATAAATTTCCAGCCCAGATGTCAGGCGGAGAACAGCAGCGTGTCTCAATTGCGCGGGCACTTGCAAAGAATCCAAAGATTCTTCTCGGTGACGAGCCGACAGGTGCACTTGATTCAGAGACAGGTGTAATTGTTCTAGAGCTGCTGCAGAAGCTCTGTAAAGAAGAAAAACGCACAGTTATTCTGGTAACGCATAATGCTGATATAGCAAAATGCGCTGACAAAGTAATCCGGATGAAAAACGGTAAGATTCGTGAGATTTACAGGAATGAGAAGCCGCTTTCTGTTAAGGAGGTGGAGTGGTAATGCTTGCAAGAAAAATGTTTCGTGACATGAAGCATAACTTTGGACAGTTCTTTTCGGTATTCATTCTAGCAATGCTTGCAATGGCAATGTATGTAACATTTGAAGGACATGTGTTAAGTGAGGAGAATGCAAGAAAAGTATTTCATAAAGAATGTAATACCGCAGATCTGTGGGTGTATGGCGAAAGTTTCAGTAAAGAACAGTTAGAAGACATAAGAAATTTACCATTTGTAGAAGATGTACAGTTTCGTACGAAGTTAAGCGGAAGTGCTCCGGATTGTGGTGATGCACAGGTGGATATTTATCTGACTGATGAGAATACTGTCAATAAAGCATACAGGATTTCAGGGGAGGAATTCAATCCGTCTGATAAGGATGGTGTATGGCTTACAGACGCATTTGCACAGAAACGAGGCATCAAAGTCGGAGATGATTTTACGGTTAAATATGCAGGCGGGACATTTACCAAAAAGGTAAAAGGTCTTATCGAATCGTGTGAATATGAGTACCGTCAGGCTGATGGCGATGCCGATGTTTACATAGAAAATATTGCATTTGTATATATGTCGTATGATGCAATAGATATACCAGTTCCACACACAGAGATGGATATTGTGACGAAAGATGCTGGGGCACTGGCACATGAGGAGGCAGTTGCAGAAGCACTGAACCATAAATATTCTGCAATCATAGACCGTAAATCAGTACAGGGACTGGCGCGTTTTGACAGTGAGCTTAAACAGCATGAGAGTTTTTCGTATGTATTTGCACTTATATTTATAGGTATTGCTGTATTAGTAATAGCTACATCAATGAGCAGAATGGTTGAAAAGCAGCGTACACAGATTGGAACCATGAATGCTCTTGGAATGAAGCGTTCAAAAATATTATTTCATTATATAAGCTTCAGCCTTATCACATCGGGACTTGGAGCAGTTGCAGGTATGCTTTTGGGTGTATTTTTAGGAGCGCCGTACATGCTTGATTTATTTGGAGCATACTATATTGTGCCGGGAAGAAAAAGCGAATTTAATATGATTTACTTAGTAATCCTGATGGCAATTGTTGTGATATGTGCATTTGCAGCATATGTAAGCTGCAGGAAGCTGTTGAAGATAAAGCCGGCGGAAGCACTGCGTCCGGCAGCACCAAGAGCGGGAAAAAAATGTCTTGCCGAGAGACTGCCATTCTGGGAAAAATTATCATTTTCAGTACAGTACAATCTGCGTGATATCTCAAGAGGTAAAATGAGGGCATTTATGAGTATCGCAGGAACTGCATTTGGAATGCTTCTTATGGTGTATGGAGCAGGCTGCAACGGACTTCTCGCAGAGATGGAGGCTATTGTATTCGACAAGACAACACCAGCACAGTACCAGATTAAACTTGCCGAGGATGCAGATGCTGATGAAGTTAAGAAACTTGCCAGTTCGCTTGATGGTGAACTTATTATGACAAGTGCATTGGAAGTATCAGCGGTTAAGAATGCAGCATCCAGTGAGAAGCAGAAAGGTGTGCTGACGGTTACGGAAGGAAAGAAGCTGTATAATATTCTGGACCTGGACAATGAAGTAACGGATATAGAGCCCGGAACGGTTGCACTTTCAAGAAAATTTGCTGATGAGCTGAATCTGAAGGTCGGTGACACTGTTTACTGGCATCTGTATACAAGAAATGAATGGCATGAGGCAAAGATAGGCGTAATCTACCGCAGTTCTGAAACACAGGGAATGACTATGCTGTATGATGATTATAAGAACACCCATGAAACCTATCAGCCAACAATGCTTATGTCAGATAAGACACGGGATAATCTTAAGTCAGATGCATACGTAACCTCAGTAAATACTAAAGACCAGATGAGGGAAGCGTATGAAAACAGCATGGAAGTTGTCAATATGCTTGTGTATATGATGATGATTTTTTCTGCAACATGTGTGGTTGTTGTTCTTTACAATTCAGGTTCACTTTCATTTAACGAGCGTATTAAGGAGCTTGCAACGCTCAAGGTTCTTGGATTCCAGAGCGGAGCAATCCGTAAAATGATGTCGCAGCAGAATGTGTGGTTTTCAGTCATAGGAATCATACTCGGAGCACCATTTGGAAGGGCTTCATTTAACATGATGATGAACAGTAACGGTGAGAATTTTGATTATAACCTGTCGATAAGACCAATAGCATATCTGGAAGCCGGAATATTTGTACTTGTTGTATCGGTATTGGTAAGCTTTATGTTCTCTAAGAGAATTAAGAAACTTGATATGGTTGAGGTGCTTAAGGAAGTGGAATAAAAGAACAACTGAAAAATAATGCTTGAATTTGAACTTTATTTTTAGATATGACATTAAGAACTTAAAAAGAACTTAAATTGCATAAATGTAATTTAAGTTCTTTTTAAGTTGTTTTTTGAGTTACTGCATATTATTTGAGATTCTTGCATATAAATAAAATAAATGATAAAATTGAAAATAAAAATGGAGGAACTTAAATGACAGAGGATGAATTAATAGGAAAACTCAAAGCAGTCCAAAAGATGAAATCAGAATCAAATACTCTTGAATTAAAAAGTGCGGAAAATGGATGCCCACAGCATTTGTATGATTCTTTGTCAAGTTTTTCAAATCAGGATGAAGGTGGAATCATCATTTTTGGAATTGATGAGAAGCAGGATTATAAAGAAGTGGGAGTTTATGACCCACAGGATATACAAAAAAAGATAAATGAACAATGCTTGCAGATGGAGCCAATAGTGCGAGCATTGTTAACAGTCGTGGAAAAAGATGGTAAGTTTTTTGTTTCAGCCGAGATTCCGAGTGTTGATCTGGCTGACAGACCAGTATTTTATAAAGGTAAAGGACGTCTTAAGGGTTCATATACGCGCGTAGGAGATAGTGATGAACCGATGACAGAATATGAGGTTTATAGTTATGAGGCGTATCGAAAGAAGTATCAGGATGATATACGCGGAGTGCAGCGGGCAACATTGCTGTCTTTAAATCAAGAGAAGTTAGCTCTATACATTGACTTGCTAAAAAGAGGTAAACCTAATTTATCTAACATGGATACTGCAAGTATTTATGAGTTAATGAGTGTTACCAGAAATAATGAAGTAACATTGAGCGCAGCTATGATTTTTAGTCCATATCCACAGGCATATTTTCCACAATTATGCATTACTGCAATTGCCGTACCCGGAACAGAGATTGGATGTCTTGGGGGTTCGGGAGAACGCTTTTTAGACAATCAGCGGATTGAGGGCAGTATTCCAGAAATGCTTGAAGAAGCAATCAGCTTTGTGAAAAGAAATATGAAGAATAAGACTATTATTAATCCGAAAACAGGAATACGTGAGGATAGAACGGATTATCCCATTACTGCAATAAGAGAAGCTGTTATTAATGCATTGGTACATCGCGATTATAGTATTCACACAGAAGGAATGCCAATACAAATTATTATGTATGAAGACAGAATGGAAGTAAAAAATCCAGGTGGTATATATGGGAGAATAAAAGTTGATCAGTTAGGTAAAATGCAGCCGGATACAAGAAATCCTGTATTGGCTTTTGCGTTAGAAACATTGCATGTTACAGAAAATAGATATTCCGGCATACCGACAATTCGTAGAGAAATGGAAAAGTACAATCTAAGGGAACCTAAGTTTGAAGATGAGAGAGGCAGCTTTACTGTGACATTTTACAAGGCAGATAATATCAGTAAAACGAAACCAGGACTGGAAGAGACAAATGATCTTTTAGTGTTCTGTAGGACGCCGCGGACAAGAAAAGAAATATGTGAATATCTGGGATTGTCATCTATTACTTATGCTATCCAGACATATGTTATGCCACTGGTAGAAAGTGGAAAAATTAAAATGACTAATCCTGACAAGCCCAAAAGTACAAAGCAGTTGTTCTATAGTGAGTAGGCAGGGCAGGTAACTAATCATATCTAGGTTTGGCGGCTTTCCACCACTTTGAATACCATAGCTTAAAACTATGGCAAACTCATATTTATATGTATTATACACACGAAGAACTTAATGATAGGATATCTGTAACAGCATTTGCTGCATATAGAAATTATCAGGGAGGTTATCATATAATGAGTACATTAAAAACACCATTCAGATATGATTTTGTAGGAAGTTTTTTAAGACCAGAGAAGTTAAAGGAAGCTAAGAAGAACTTTGAAGAAGGAAAGATTACGCAGGATGAACTTGACAAGATTACTGATGAGTGTGTCAGTGAGGTAGTTGCAAAGCAGAAGGCGGCAGGATTTCATGCTATAACAGATGGAGAATTCAGAAGAAAGTTCTGGCATCTTGATTTCATGTGGGGATTCGATGGAGTTGAACATGAGAAAGATGGCGGCGGAGTACAGTTTAACGGTGAGGTTGCTGACCTCGAAGCAACTTACCTTGTTGGTAAGGTTAAGGCTAAGGCTCATCCGTTTGTAGAATACTTCAAATTCCTGAAGCAGTTTGAGGATGAGAACACTGTTGCAAAATATACAATTCCGGCGCCAGCCCAGATGTATCAGCAGATGATTGTTCCTCAGAACATTGAACAGACAAGAAAGTTCTATGCCAGTGATGATGAATTAATTCAGGATATCGGATTAGCATATCAGGATGTAATCAGACAGTTCTATGATGCAGGCTGCCGTAATCTGCAGTTAGATGACTGTACATGGGGAGCAATTGTAGGAGATGCTGCAAAGCAGAGATACAAGTCGCTTGGTCTTGATATCGAAGATGTAAAGGCTCAGCTTCTTAAGGTTAATAATCTTGCATTAGAGGGCAGACCAGAAGATATGACAATTACTTCACATATCTGCCGAGGTAATTATCATTCAACATATTTTACAAGCGGACCATATGATTCAGTTGCTGACTATGTATTTGCACAGGAAAATGTAGATGCTCTGCTTCTTGAATATGATGATGCAAGATCAGGAGGTTTCCTTCCTCTTGCAAAGGTTTCACCGGATAAGAAGGTAGTTCTTGGACTTATCACAACTAAGAAGCCGGAACTTGAGAATAAGGAAGATGTTATTGCAAGAATTCATGATGCATCAAGATATATTCCACTTGAGAGATTATGCTTAAGTCCACAGTGTGGATTTGCTTCATGTGAGATAGGTAATAAGCTCACCGAAGAACAGCAGTGGGCAAAGCTTGCATTAGTTAAGGAGATAGCAGAAGAAGTCTGGGGATAAAAATAATAATCCTGGTTATTAACAGCAGATTATGTTAATAACCAGGATATTTTTGAACATAAGAAAGGCAGATAAGTCTTTATTGGAATAGCAGTTGAGACCGTAAAGAATGGATTAATAGATTTTGCAGTTGTATCTTCACCAGTTTATGTGGATACATACTTGAAGATAGTTCTGCTACATTCTTTTCAGGAAATACTTGTAGGCGGAACTACATTTACAGCTGCCTTGTATATGACAGCAGACATACAGTGAGTCTGGCGGCAAGAAAGCTGAGGAAAAAACTGACGGGAGAGTAGATAATAAGTTTACTCGGGCACAACCGACTCGGTTTCATCCGAATGTGCCTAAGCTATTCGAAACAATATGCAGGCAGTATTTAATCAGAATGAATAAAGCCGGAAAGATGAAACCGGTATTTGAAAGAATTGGAAAATACTATTACGATAATCCATCAACATATACTAATGGAGAATTCGATGCGGTATGGGTATGAGAAGATAATATTTGGCTTATTAATGAATTGTATAATTAGTCAATATAATCAGAATCATCAAGTGTGTTGAGCGCTTCATGTTCGATTGTAACAGACTGGTGAGCTTTACGGGAATCTGGGTAACTTTTTTAATGCGGAATAACATTTAAAATGATATAATAAACAAATATTTACAAATCAGCAGTTTGGAGTGAATGAAATGCATTTTATAAAGAAAAATATTATTATTCCACTTGTTGTATTTATAATCGGAATGAGTGCTGTGGCAGGTATTGTATGCAGCATAAATAACGAGCAGAATAAGCAGAACAGGACAATGGCGAATCTTAACGCAATGACTTATGCAGAGCGTATGAAGACGGATATTATGAAAGGCATAGCCGTTTCGGACTCATTAAGACAGATAATTATAAGTGAAGATGGACAGCTTAATAAATTCTATGAGATAGCAGAGGAGATGATGGCAGATTCTGTTCAGAGTATCCAGATTGCACCAGATGGTGTTGTGACAGATATTTATCCTCAGGAAGGCAATGATGCGGGAAAGGTAGATCTGTTAAATGACAAAGATCGTGGTGAAATATGCCGTTATGGAAGAGATAATAAAGTTGTTACAATGCAGGGACCATTTCAATTAAAGCAAGGGGGATATGGTATAGCTGTAAGAAATCCTGTATATATTGAAGAAAACGGACATGAAGATTTCTGGGGATTTGCAATAGTTATAATCCGTGTTCCTGAGATTTTTGCTGATTCAATGAAGGCACTTTCTGATTTTGGTTATAATTATATATTATATAAAACTGCTTTTCCGTGGGGGTCTGAATTTGAAGAAGTGTATGGCTCGGAAGAAGAGTTAAAGAATCCTGTTTCGTATACATTTGATATAGGAGACAGCAAGTGGAAGCTTGATATAATGCCATATGAGACCCAGTCTGAAAGAAGATATCTGTATGCGGCTGGAATAGGCGGAATTATTATTGTACTGCTTCTTACAGGGTTTACATGTGCGCTGCTTGTGCTTGACGAACATAGAAAGAAGTTTAAGAAACTGGCTATAACAGATGCTTTGACAGGAATATATAACCGACATGGATATGATGAAAGAGTGACAAGGTATCTTAAGCAGAATCCGGATAATCATTGTGTAGGAGTAGAATTTGATATTGATGATTTTAAGACTATCAATGATATGTATGGTCATGCTTATGGAGATGTGGCACTTAAAGCATTGTCCGAGGGAATGCAGAAGTTTTTTGATAAAAATGTGGTTTTAGGACGAAATGGTGGTGATGAATTCTGTATTTTTCTGCCAGACTGCACATGTGCAGATGTTAAGGAAAAACTTGAGGAATTCACAAAGTTAAAACGTTCATTTAAATATGAAGGTGAAGAGCAGCAGTTCACTATATCAGTTGGATATGCTGAATATCCGGTTCATGGTGACAAACCATCAAAACTCATGCGTTGTGCTGATACTGCACTTTATGAGGTGAAACTTCGTGGAAAGAATGGCTGTATGGCATATAAGAACGGACTCAGGATGGAGATTCGTACACAGCTTGGTTTTGCACTTAAAGATGTTTCTGAAAATCTTCCAGGAGCATTTATCATATACAAAGCAGATAAGAACGATGATGAAATTCTTTTTGCAAACCGCGAATTTATCAGATTTGCAGGCTGTAAGAATATGGATGAACTGCTTGAATATACAAAAAGAAGTTTCCGTAATATCATTAAGGTGGATGAACGGGAAGCTGTTATAGCAGATATATGGAAGCAGATAGATGAAGGACATACTAATGGTTATACGCATTTTAATATGCTGAAAGCAGATGGCGGACATATACAGGTGTTTGACCATGGAAGAATTGTTGAGAATGGACGATATGGAAGGGTAATCTATGCATTGATAACTAATCTGGAAATAGTGAGAGAAAATTATGGAAATTCAGAATGTAACAATTGAAGATGCAGAGGAACTTCTTGATATATATGCACCATATGTTAAATATACAGCGATAACATTTGAATATGATGTGCCTTCTGTAGAAGAATTCAGACAAAGAATTGTGAATATTTCAGACAGATATCCATATATCAAGGCAGTTGACAATGGACAGATTGTCGGTTATGCATATGCCGGATGTTTTAAGGACAGGAGAGCATATGACTGGTCTGTTGAGACAACTATTTATGTGCGACAGGACTGCAAGAGAATGGGAATTGGAAGACTTTTATATGACAGACTTGAACATGAACTTAAGAGTATGGGAATACTTAATATGAATGCATGTATTGCATGCCCTGAACAGGAAAGCAAGTATCTTAATGATGACAGTATCCGCTTCCATAGCAGATTGGGATTTTCAGAAGTTGGTCGTTTTCATGACAGTGGTTATAAGTTTAACCAGTGGTTCGATATGGTGTGGATGGAGAAGATGATTGGGGAGCATAACGCAGAACCGAAAGAAGTCTGGGGATAAATATATAAAAACATAAAACTGCCGTCCGTTTAACATTAAGTTTAGCGGATGGCAGTTTTTATATGGAATGTTTAGTTATAGGCTGTGTGTATCAAGAACTGTTCTGCCGGTTACCGGATCAGTAATACCAAGCAATGCCATGATTAGTGCCATTCTTATATATTTACCATTCTGGACCTGGTCAAAATATGCAGCTCTTGGATCGTCATCGACATCAAGGGAAATCTCATCGACTCGTGGCAGAGGATGAAGAACAGGCATATCTTTATCAGCCAGCTTTAACTTTTCTTCGTCAAGAATGTAGACATCTTTTAAACGGAGATATTCTTCTTCATTGAAAAATCTTTCTTTCTGTACTCTTGTCATGTACAGAACATCAAGTTTAGGAAGAGTATCTTCAAGGCTTGACACTTCCTCATAAGTTGAATTAGATGGATTTAATACATCGTCTCTCAGATAATCCGGAATCCGTAATTCTTCGGGAGATATGAAGTAGAATTTATTATCAGAGAAACGAGTAAGGCTGCTGACAAGGGAGTGTACCGTCCGTCCGAATTTCAGGTCGCCACAGAAACCGATAGTCAGGTTATTAAGCTTTCCTTTACGCTGTCTTATAGTCATCATATCAATAAGTGTCTGTGTAGGGTGCGCATGACCGCCGTCTCCTGCGTTTATTATAGGAATGCGTGAATATATTGATGCCTGCAGTGGAGCACCTTCTTTTGGATGTCTCATCGCAATTATATCTGCATAGCAGCTTACAACTCTTGCAGTATCAGCAACGGTTTCACCTTTGGAAGCACTAGACTGAGCTGCACTTGAAAAGCCTAGCGTCTGTCCTCCAAGACTTAACATAGCGGATTCAAAAGATAGACGCGTTCTTGTACTTGGTTCGTAAAAAAGTGTAGCAAGCTGTCTGCCATCGGCAACATGCTTATATAATTGTGGTCCAATGGATATCCGCTCCGCAAGATCTAATATATTCATAGTTTCTTCAACGGAAAGATCCATAGGGGTTATCAGATGTCTCATAGCCACTCTCCTTTTAATAAATATTCATCTCTCTTAGCACCGACAGATATAAAGTTGATTTCTGCATGAAGCATATCCTCAATTGTTTTAATGTAATTTTTTGCATTAGCAGGAAGCTCGTCAAATGTCCTGCAATGTGATATATCTTCTTCCCAGCCGGGAACTTTGTATATAACAGGAGTGCATGAATCAAGGTTATCAGTAGGGTCAAATTCAACCAGAGAGCCGTTTGGGTCATTGTAGCCTGTAATTATAGGAATTTCTTTCATAGAGCTTAATACATCAAGCTTGGTTAGTGCGATTTTGTCTGCATGCTGGCATCTGAGTCCGTATCTGCTTGCGACTGCATCAAAAGGACCAACACGGCGAGGACGGCCTGTTGCAGCACCGAATTCACCGCCGGCTGCTCTTAAGTCCTGCTGCCATTTTTCTGAAACAGCATTTTCAGCAACAAATGGGCCTGCACCGACACAAGTAGAATAGGCTTTAAGTACACCAACAACATGGTCAGCGTGTCTTCCAGGGATTCCTGCACCTATAGGACCATAGGCTGATATGGTTGATGAACTTGATGTGTAAGGGAAGATACCGTAATCAATATCTCTTAATGCACCCAGCTGTGCCTCAAGAATAACTTTTTTACCACAGGATAATGCTTTGTCTATAAATGTGCCTGTATCGCATATGTATTTGCTGAACCTTTCAGCCTGTTCCCTGCACCAGTCAAGAAGTGCCGGATATGACATAGGCTCCTGATGATAGCAGCCGGCAAGCTCAAGGTTCTTGGATTCAAGAATAGTTTTTAGTCTTGCCTGTACAGCTGTATCATCTAAGTGAAGCAGGTCGCCGAGACGCAGAGTTTTTTTTCTGTATTTGTCACTGTAGGCATATGCTATGCCTCGTCTTGTAGAACCGAAAGCAGAGCCGGTTCGTTCCAGTCTGTTTTCTTCAAGTTCATCCTGTATCCTGTGCCATGGCATAGATATTGTAGCTTTTTTAGATAATTTCAAATGTTTTGGATTAATCTGTATTCCTCTGTCTTCAATCTGTTTTATTTCATTGGCAAGATGTTCAAGGTCAACAACCATGCCATCACCAAGAATGCATATTACATCTGGGTGAAGAATTCCTGATGGCAGTAGATTAAGAACGAATTTTCCCTGATTAGTTACAACGGTGTGACCGGCGTTATTGCCGCCCTGATACCTGACGACTATATCTGCATTTTCAGCAAGAAGGTCAATTACACGGCCTTTGCCCTCGTCGCCCCAGTTAATACCTGTTACAGAAGTAAGCATAATAATAATTCCTCCTTATATAAATGTATAGTTAATATTAAGTGCAATAACGGAATGTGCGGTCCGTAATAATTCTGGCAAATATAAGTCCGAGCGGAAGTGCAACAATTATCAGAATTGCTGATGTAAACCATGAGACCGCTTCTGTCAGGGACATTATGCCGAAATTGTATATTGCACGGTATAAATAAAGCCCGGGTACCATAATAACTATGGAAGGAACTGTAAGTGATATTCTAGGATATCCATTATAATTTTTAATAAATGAGGCAAGGAGTCCTGCAGTGGCAGCACCAATAAATGCGGCAGCAGCGGCAGGCATGCCTGTAAAATCAACCAGTTCAAGACGCAGGGTATTGGCAATACAACCGATAAGAGCCGCCATTGCCGCCATTGGAACGGAACTGTTAAACATAATAGAGAATCCGAACACACCGCAGAAGCTGGCAACAAGTCTTAATATCAGATGTAACATTTTTCCAATATGTAATGTTGTAAATTCTTCTGGCTGTAAATGTAGTAATAAAGCCATAATCCATGCAAACACAGTAGCAACCAGTACAATAATTATTGAATATGTCAGCCTTTCAATACCTGATCGCAGGTCGAGCTTTGCAAGGTCAATGCCGCTGGTGATGAAAGGAAATCCCGGTATTATGAAAAGCATGGAACATATGTATCCGGCTTCATGTACAAAAGGGATATTAAACATCAGAATAGCAAGTTTAAGCAGAATTGCATATATAAGGCATGATGCAGATATAGAAACTGCTATATTCATGAATAGTGTAAAATGATGTTTAATAAGCTTTGTCCTTATAAGATTACCTGTTCCGGCTGCAATGAATGCGAAAAGCATCTCTATAGGACCGCCGCCAAGCAGAAATGTGAATCCGCAACATGCAAGAGCGGCGGCAAGTCCAAGCTTTACCGGTGAATACAGGGTATGTATCTGTTCAATTTCATCAAGCCTTTTATGAATCATTTCACCTGTAAGGTGGGCTTCTTCATTAGGGAAATTGTCAACAAATTGTTCCATTCTGTAAAGCTTGGAGGTATTAACACCAGTATTGGCAATGCTTAACGACTGTGATACGCAGTCATTACCATCAAAGCAGTTAAATTCAATAGACATAAGGCCAACATCCACGGTACAGGTTACTCCAAGTTCCTTGGATAGCTTATTCATAGATGTACGGACACGCCATGCACCAGTGCCGCATGATAGCATAATCAGACCTACACGACCGATAACGGAGGCTTTTTCTATAAGGTCTGCATTAGCAATTAATGCATTGCTGTCGGTATTCGTATAGTCGTGCCACGGAATTTCCATATGATTTTTTTCCATAATGTCAATGTAATTAGTCCTTGGCATATATAATCGCCTCTGCTTTCTTAACATGGTGTTCAAGGTTTCGTAAGAATATAGAATTAGGAAGGAAAATTCCAAGTTCATCAAAATGTTCATTGTGTTCAACGAATGAATCCTGACCATAGAATATATATGCCATTGGAAGATTCTTCTCAAGCTCAAGCATAAGATCCCATACAGCACTATAGGCCTCTGCCTCGGTTTCCTTCATTCTGACAGTGTCAGGCAGTTCGCGGATAAGCAGTATACCAGTGCTTCTCTCAAGAATCTGCTGCTCAACTACAGACGGGTCATCACCATATGTGTGACTGTATCTGTAAGCCTCGGCAAGAAACATATTTTTATTATTATCAAGGTTCTTATAAATGTTATAAAAATGCTGATAGTCTTTTTCGTGAACAGAATCAGCAAATTCTGGAAGAAGCATACCTTTATCGTCGGTCATAATTATGGGATTCTGCTTTCCATCAGCGTTGAAGCGGTATGGAATAAGAAATGAATTTCTCAGTAAATCAAACATGGTATTTTGCGTGATAGCCATAAGAAATGCAGATAAGTCTTTATTAGAATAGCAGTTGAATAATGCTTCCGTGAATTGAAGCGGAGAAAGTATTGCTTCAGAATCATCATTGCAAAACAGATTGTTACAGAATGTCTGGAAAAGTTTATTATAAGCCCATGGGTCATTTAGAATTTTATCAAATAAAACCTCAGATTTTTCTTCTCTTGGAAAGATAGTTTTTTCTTTCATAATCATCAGCTCCTTCTTGTTTTTCATTTTCGGCTAGATTATACTATTGTGGTAGAAATAAGTAAAAACTATAATTGATATAAATGCTATAACAATATGATATGTCAGATATTACGGAGTGATAAGTTATGGATGTTAATTTTGAGTATTACAAGATATTTTATTATGTAGCCAGGTACAAGAATTTTACGAAAGCCGCTCAGGCGTTAGGAAGCAGCCAGCCTAATGTTACAAGGGCAATGAACTGTCTGGAACAGCAGATTAATTCAACACTGTTTGTAAGAAATAACCGGGGAATACAGCTTACACCAGAGGGGGAAAAACTGTATATAAGGGTTACAGCGGCTATGACACAGCTTATGGCAGCAGAAGAAGAGCTTGCGGACAGTGCAAGTCTTTCACATGGCAGTATTTCCATAGGGGCAAGTGAGACTGCGCTTAATATATTTCTTCTTGATAAGTTAAAAGCATTTCACATGGTCAATCCCGGAATCCGGCTTAAGATATATAATCATTCAACGCCGGAGGCGGTTGATGCAGTAAAAAATGGACTGGTAGACTTTGCAGTGGTATCATCACCTGTGTACGCAGATTCATCACTAAAGACGGTGGTGCTGCATTCTTTTCAGGAAATACTTGTCGGAGGAACTACATTTACAGCATTGGGAAGTCAGGAATTATCAATAAGAGAATTGACGGATTATCCACTGATATGCCTTGGCAGAGAGACTATGACATTCAGATTCTATAAGGATTTATTTATGTCACATGGGGTTGAATTAGAGCCTGATACGGAGGCTGCGACAACAGACCAGATACTTCCTCTTGTAAAATGTGAATTAGGACTTGCATTCTTACCAGAGACAATGGCGCAGGAATCGATTGATAAGAAAGAGATTGTGAAGATATCTCTTAAGGATAATATTCCGAAGAGAAATATATGTCTTGTCTATGACAGTAGACACCCGGTGAGTTCGGCGGCAAGAAAGTTGAGAAAAACAATAGGGGAGATTAATTATGGGGAGAATTAAAGTATGTAACTTTGGCAGAATTATGCTGAAAATATTCTGCTGGACGACAGTAATATTATCAATATATCTGATATTAGGGTTTACAGGCTGTTATGAAAAATGGTTTGGTGGTCCGGCAGGAATAGTAAAAGCTCCAGTTTACTGGCTTATACGGGCAGGGATAGGAATTCTTGTGGAAAGCATAATATTCTGGATAGGAATTATTATGGTGTATGCGACATCTGAGCAGCTTGGAATCAGATGGAGAGTGCTTGGAATCGTGTGCGGATGGATACCTGTTGCACATCTTGTCATGCTTCATATTATTATAAAGACAGTTGGTGAGGAAGTCCGCATGGAGAAAATGCGTGCTAAGAGAAATCTGCAGCGCAAAGAACAGCGGATATGCAGTACGAAATATCCTGTTCTTATGGTGCATGGCGTATTTTTCAGGGATTTTGAACATCTTAATTACTGGGGAAGAATACCGGCAGAGCTTGAGGCTAATGGTGCAGTGATTTACTATGGAAATCATAACAGTGCTGCGGCTGTGCGAGACAGTGCTAAAGAGCTGGCAGAAAGGATTCATCAGATTATAAGAGAGACAGGTTGTGAGAAAGTAAATGTAATTGCTCATTCAAAAGGAGGACTTGACATGAGGGCAGCGTTAGCGCTTACAGATATTGCACCTTATGTGGCTTCTCTTACAACGATAAATACACCACACAGGGGCTGTCAGTTTGCTGATTACCTTCTTGGCAAAATTCCTGAAAAACAGCAGCAGATGGTTGCCAATACATATAACGCGGGAGCGGCTAAACTCGGAGACATTAACCCTGATTTTCTTGCTGCAGTATATGACCTTACATCGGAAAAATGCAGTGAATTCAACGATGAGATAAAGGATAATCCCGACATTTATTATCAGTCAGTCGGTTCTAAACTAAACCATCCGGCTTCGGGAAGATTTCCACTTAATTTTACATATCCACTGGTGAAATATTTTGATGGACCTAATGACGGACTTGTTGGAGAAGAATCCTTTCGATGGGGACGGAACTATCAGTTTCTTACTGTCAGCGGTAAAAGAGGCATATCGCATGGTGATATGATAGATCTTAACAGGGAGAACATTAAAGGATTTGATGTTCGGGAATTTTATGTGCAGCTTGTTGCGGGACTTAAGAAGATGGGATTTTGATTTGAAATATATTGATAAATTTCCAACATTTGTATATACTAGGTATATACAAAGAAGAGAGGTGATTGTATGCAGGCACAAGTAAGAGAATGGGGAAATAGTCAGGGAATCAGATTATCTAAGGATATATTAAAAAGTGCTGGAATAGCATTAAACGAAATGTTAGAAGTTACAGTATCAGATGGAGTGATTACATTAGCAAAAACTTTCAGACATAAAACTTTAGAAGAAAGAGCGGCAGAATATAATGGCAGGTTAATGCTTGATGGTGAATATGATTGGGGAGAACCTGTTGGAAGAGAGGTATGGTGATGGGGATTGCACATCAGGGTGACATTATTAAAGTAGAAAAAATAAAACCGCCAGTATTAGTTGTAAGTAAAGATTTTTTTAACGAAAGTGGAGAAATAATAGGCTGTCCTATTATTGCTGATTCTAATGAAGGACCACTTCACATATGGACATCAACAAAAGAAGTTGAGGGATATGTTCAGTGTGAAAAAATAGCGTTGTTGGATTTATCTGTGCGTGGATATAAAATAATAGATAGCATGCCTCTATCTGAATTGATTAATATATCTGATGCAATACAAGGAATTTTTGAGTATATATGATATTAATTATATAAAATTTAAAGATGGAGGCAAAAATAAGATGAAACTTGATAAATTTATAGGAATGATGACAGGACATTTTGATAACAAAGAACAATTTGATATTATGCAGAAGGCAGGAAAAATATATCCTTATGCAGAACACATCAATACTATATGTAATGATAAAATAAAAAACATTCCTAAGGATTTTAACGGAAAATTTGTTGTTGAAGAAAGTTATTATGAAACCAATGGAAAACGCCATGCATCACCCCACATTTTCCTTATTATGGAAACTGAGGACGGAATTGTTCTTTCTTCATATGAAATTCCAGCAGGAGAAGACAAGAATACATTTTCATATAATTCTATGAAGAATGTTGATTATGCTGAACTGAAAAAATCTGAAAAGTTTACACCGGCACTTTATCATGAAAAGAATGGAATCTGGGAAGGAGGCAGCATAAGCCAGTTTTCACCGGTAATGACATTTAAGCTTTGGGAAAAGTTTTCTGATAGCTGCCTGGAAGTATCTGAAAGCATGGAAGTTAACGGAAAAAGAACTTTTGGATATGATGAACCAATTATTTATAAGAGGATATAAACAGGAAAAATCTCACTTTTTTAGGATATATTGTTTCATAAGAGTTCAATACCAATAATTGAAGCCATGCAAAGATTAGCAGGAGAGCGGCTTAAATACGCAGTAAGCAATGATAAATCAAAAAACGCAGGATATATGGGAGTTAGTCACTATATCCTGCGTTTTGTTTATTCGTTTTTATATATTTTATTATTAATTACTTTAACGATTCCTATAACGTTGTAAGTTAAGAAAATGTTGATAGGCAGCTGGATAAGATTTTTGGTAAATCTCATTGTAAGATAAAACATAAATCCTTTGCCGTACATTATGCTGCACCAGTAAGTTCCAAGAAGAACATTTACAAGAAGTGTATCAATAGTAAGGGCAAGCACAACTCTAATAAGGAATTTGAAATCTATAATCTCTAAAAGGCTGCGTTTTTCACCTGTTACTTTTTTCTTGGAAATTTTGATGTTGCAGTCATAGAAAAATAAACCATAGATAAGCCCAGCTAAAGCAGCACTTAATGTCCAGCCCGGAAAATATGGACCAGTTGGCTTAATAATATACTGGATTATATCGCCAAGTCCTCCGCACATGAATCCCATAACAGGACCAAACATGTATCCAATTGCACAATTGGCGAGGAAAGATACTGAAATTCTGAGTGTCGGGGTTACATTAATAGATACAAAAACTGCTAAAACAGTGTGAAGTGCGACGAGGAGTGCCGCAGCAACAATTGACTTGAGACATTTGAACTCTTTTGCTGAAAATGCAAAATTCTTTAATAGAATTGACATAAAAATAACCTCCTTTGCAGTAGTATTCGCACTACATAAGAGGCTGTTGACCAGTATATGTAGCAGCGGGATGCGGATTATGTATCGCAAGAAATCTTTTCGTCCGTATGGCAACTCCCTGTCCATATGGCACTTAACGCACATATTCCTACTCTGCTTATATAATTGATTTGTACAGGCACTATTAAAGCACATATTCATATAAATGTAAAGCATTATATGAAGGCTGTTTACAATATATTATAAATTCTGTTTAGAATTAATGCATCTTCTGTTGTACATCAGGTGCATGGTCATGGCATCCTGTGCCTTGATTGCATTATGCTGTGCAATGGCAGTAGCTATTTCACGGTGAGTTTCAATAGTTTCTACTTTAAGGACATTACCGGTTGTCTCAACAAAAAGAGGAATTGAGCTGTTGATAATCGGAATGAGTCTTGGGATAATAAGATTCTTGCTTCCCATTGCTATTGCGGTGTGGAATTCTATATCTTTCTGGGTATGATCCTTTTTCTGCTTTAGAAGCTCTTCAACTTCATCGCACAAAGAAACAATTTTCTTAATATCATTATTATCTGCATATGTTGCAGACATAGCTGCGATAGCTGGTTCCAGTAAAAAACGGACTTCAAGCAGATCCCGGACAAGCTTTTTTGTCAGGTATGAATGTAAATCCGAGTGGGTCATCAACTACACCGGGTGATGATGCTACATATGTTCCAGATCCCTGTCTGATTGTCACAATGTTACGTGAAGCAAGTAATTTCATGGCTTCACGAAGAGAACTTCTTCCAATATTGAGTTCTTTAGCAAGATGTGCTTCATTAGGAAGCTTGTCACCTGGCTGTAAATGTTCATTTATCGGAACAGCTTCAACATTGCAGATAATGGCAGAGGCACTTGGATTAGCACTGCCTGGAAGTGCTCTTATGCCAGCTACAAGTCCTGACCCGTTAGCATATGCAAGAGAAGCAGGAAGACAGTCAGTAAGGCTTGCAAAGATGAAGAATATGAAACCATCAGATATAGTAACTATGGATATTATGGTGTTAATGAAGACAATATTAAAAATAAGACGGAAAGATACTCAGCATTGATAAAAGGAATTGTGTTCTTGACAAATAAAGGTGGTGTGTTATAATTCATTTAACATTTAAGTTAAATGTTAAATGAAGGAGGAATGAATGTGAGCATGCAGGATACGCTTCAGGCGCTTGCTGATCCTACAAGACGCGAGATACTTAATCTGCTTAAACAGTCCCGAATGTCTGCTGGAGAGATTAGCAATCATTTTTCAATTTCGGGTGCGGCAGTTTCCAGACACCTGTCTGTTTTGAAGGAAGCTGATTTAATTCGAGACGAGCGGGAGGGAAAATACATTTATTATGAGCTTAACGCTACTGTGCTTGAGGAGATTTTATTATGGATTAGTGAATTAAAAGGAGAAAAAGACCATGATTAAACAACATAAAAAAATGTTAATATTAACATCTGTCATAACATTACTTCCAATCTTTATAGGTTTACTTTTATGGAGACAGCTGCCAGCTTCTGTCGCAACACATTTTGGAGTTGACAATCAACCAGATGGGTATTGTTCTAAAGCATTTGCAGTCTTTGGACTTCCGGTAATGATGCTGTTTTTTCATCTTATATGTATAGTTGCAACTAATATTGACCCCAAGAGAAAAAATATAAGCAAAAAGGTATTCCATGTTGTTATGTGGATTTGTCCGGTGATTTCTTTGGTTAATTGCAATATTCTCTATGTATATAATTTGGGATATAAGCTCAATATTGGATTTGTCTGCGGATTGTTCGTTGGAATTTTGTATCTTATTTTAGGCAATTTTATTCCAAAGGTAAAACCAAACTATAGCATTGGTTTTCGCATTCCATGGGCATTGAATGATTCTGACAACTGGTATCATACACATAGATTTGGCGGAAAATGTATGGTAATTGGGGGAATTGCAATGATTGTAACCTCACCATTTCAAAATGTGTGGATATTTCTTGCTCTAGTCATTGTACCATGCATTCTGCCAGTAGTTTATTCATATATGTTTTATCGGAAAACAATGGGGTAAGTTTATTGTATTTATGGATAGAATCTACTGGCTCACCACGAAAGATTTTGATGCTGCCGGTGTATTTTATCCGGAAGAAAAAGAATCCTGATGATAAAAGAAATACAATTATAAGATTGATTGTGTTGTCATTTGCGGCTGTATCAATCTTTGTACTATTGCTGGGGTCGGGGTTGATTATTATGTATTTTCAGGATTTGTTCAGTTAGTGCGATGAGTGTCTGGGGAGAAGAATGTATAATATGATACAGAAGTCCGATAGGGATAACCATGACTATTTTGTCACCCTAGAGAACAGTATGAATAACATGATACCTATAGGTAGTCGCATTTTTGAAAGTTTTATGGGACAGAAATGATAATGACTATAGAAATAGTTGCGACATTTGCCTATAAAGTTACGGAACATGAGACATTTATAGGAAAAATCATTAAAAGAAAGTGATTTACACAGGACTTACAGAAGAAAACAGAGGAATTTTACCTATAAAAGTGAGATGTATTATGAATTTATAGGAAGCGGGTATCTGGCACATGAGACTTTAGGTGTAAGGATAGAGCAGGACGGGAGGAAGCCGGAATACAATGGTGTTTTGCCATAATCCAGAAGAAGGTTACAAAAGCCAGAATAAAACTTCGAAGAAATGCACATTTTAACGAATAATAACATTGAAGAAATCTATAAGAGAATAACAGCGTTCAGAGACAGAAGCAGCGGATAGGCTGCGGGGCAGTTTCTGGACGCTTTTTGCATATTCCGGCTGAGAAAAATGTTTTCTTGAAATGACCAGATTTGTCATAAATTAATTGGAATTACATGTGAAAAAGATTATAATATAAACAGCATTTGTCAAGTTTAAAAATAATATAGAAGGAAGGGATATTTATAAGTTTATCAAAAGAATATGTAAAAATGCGAATGGAGCGCAACAAGGAAATAGCTACATCTGCGAATCTGGCTGACAGCCTGACAGAACAGCAGTGTGATGTACTTGAATGGGCCTCTGACATGAGGCATGTAATGCATAAGAACAGTGAGGCATTATATGATGTTAATGCACCTAAGCATAAGGAAATTAAAGCATTTATAAGTGATACATATTATTCACAGAATCCGAATAACCTTAATAAAAGATTAAAAGATGCTGGATTACCGCTTATCAAGTGGTCATTTGATGATACAAGGATTCCGACAAATGAGCTGGCAATGATTCTTGATAACAGAAGACTTGAGAAGAGCAGAAAAAGGCAGTGTATCAGGACTTTAGAAAAAGCAAATGCTGATATTGAGAATTATTTTGCACAAATTGATGCCAAATACCTCACATTTTATTGTCCATCAGGAAATAAGAGAGTTTTTAGTAATCAAAGTAAAGGGGTCAGTGTGGAATCAAGGAATGTTACTATTGCAGAAGGCTATACAATTATGGGGATCGAGAGTCTTAAGAATAATATAGCCTATCTGCTTCATGTGTATGCTGGTCAGATTAGTATTGAAGATATTGTTGCATATGTCAATGAAGATATAGAAAACAGGATTTATCATATGGATGCTTCAATGGCTCCACAAAGTGTTCATAAAGCGACTAATGCCCTGGTTGAAACAGGATACATAAAACCTGATACTAAAGAACTTATTTATATTAATCTTACTAAAAGAGGCGACGCATTTGTAGGAAGCTACTGTGGGACGCTTAACAAGATAGCAGCTTCATTGTCTATACTGCCATTTAATAAGGCACACAAGAATGATATTGTTTATTATAGCTATCTGATTGGATGGCAACGTGCTAAAAGAGAGCTAAAGCCACTGATTCCTAAAACTGTCGATTTTATTAGTAATAAGATAAAAGAGAAGCAGGAGATGATGTATACCGGTGATGATAATAATTACGACATGGAGATGGAGCAGACAATTATCCAGAGCATGAATATTAATAATTTGCCGGTTGTCTATGAGGTTAAGAAGGGTACATATGTAATAGCGGAGATAACGACATTATTTGGAAAGATTAATGTAAGTATTATTAATTCTTTATTTGTCGGAAGCGCATATACATTAACAATTCCGCAATATCAGTATACTGCAATAATCCATATGGCAGATAATATTGATTATGGAGAGATTCCTTATGAGGTACAGAAACAATTGAAGGCGGTTGTTCCTGAACTTATGAAGCTTATACAGTGAGAGGGGAGGCAGGGACAATGACTAATATATACAAGAATATTTATTTGAGAAGAGAAGAAGAAGTTTTATATAATATTAGAAAAAATGTGGATGAAACAGTGGAAACACCGACTATATCCAAGATAATAGATTATGTTCTGGCTGATCCATATGAACATATTATATATATGGATGTTAAGCTTAAGATGGTAACAAGTTACGATGCAACCAATGTATTTGTTGATACCGGTTATAAAAATGTGTCAGGAGAACCATTATTTCTGTCGCTTGTGTTAAAGGATGATGTATTTACCGGCAAATATGTGGGAACGATTGACCAGCTTGGCAATGCAATTCTTACCATTGTAAAGATGAGAGTCAATGAACAGGAAATATATGATAACATGGAATTTCTTAAGAACAATTATGGCAATTATAAGCAGTTTGTTGATGACTGGGATCTCAAGGCTGGAGAGAGAGAAAAAGATAATAATCTAGGGGATATGAGTACTTTGTTTGAAGGAATTGATATATCAAAATTCCCGGAGACAGCAGAAGAAATTCCTTCAAATGAGGATACAGCAGCTGCGTCAGAATCAGATTTTTATGAAGAAGATATGGATGCTGAATCAGAAAATGGGCAGGAATTATTGTTAGAAGAGATTAAGAATGATAAAATGCATGTGTATGACTATATTCCCGATAAATTGTATCTTGTTGAATGTCACACAATGCTAGGAACTATCAACTTCTCACTTGTTAATAATTATATGGATGTATTCGGGGATAAAATACCTCTATACAGCCTGTTTATTGTTCAATACAATCAGGGTACAAGCCTTGGACAGTTATTACAGGATGTGGATTTAAGACAGTATAATCTGCAGATTCCAGATAAGATTATTGATGAAATAAGTGATGCTGTGAATTATATCAGGGGGTATATGGGCAGAGAATAAAAACGAGAAATTCAAGGAGAAATAAGAGAATGTCAAAAGATGAATCAAAGGATGAATATTTAATTACAGATGTGCCCCTTAAAGCTCTGACTGTTTTTGCCATGCCTATGATTCTGGGGAGTTTTTTCCAACAAGTATATAATATGGCTGACTCAATTATTGTCGGTCAGTTTGTCGGTTCATCTGCACTTGCGGCTGTCGGAGCATGCGCTGCTCTCACAAATGTATTTATTTGTGTGGCACTTGGTGCCGGGGTAGGTGCCGGAGTGCTTGTGAGCCGTTATTTTGGTGCAAGAAATTATAGTAAAATGAAGACCATTGTATCAACAACATTAATCAGTTTTCTGGTTTTAAGTGTATTATTGGGAATCTTTGGCTTCGGGTTATCACACCCAATGATGAGTTTATTACAGACACCAGCTGATATACTGGATGAGGCAGTACTGTATCTTCGTGTTTATTTTGTGGGATTTCCGTTTCTGTTTATGTACAATATTCTTTCAACGATGTTTACTTCAATCGGTGAATCAAAGATTCCGTTAGTGCTTCTGATATTTTCTTCTGTCTTAAATATTCTGATGGATCTTTGGATGGTTGCTGGCTTACGACTTGGCGTGTTTGGTGCAGCTCTTGCAACCCTGATTGCACAGGGTATCTCAGCGGTATTTTCATTTGTAATTTTCTTTTGCCGGATGCGTCGGTATAAAAGTCATTTTGACTGGTTTGACAGGAAGGAGTTACGTTCAATGCTTCAGATTGCCATACCATCAATTCTTCAGCAGTCTACAGTATCGATTGGCATGATGATAGTACAGGCAGTTGTAAATCCGTTTGGTACACAGGCACTCGCAGGTTATGCAGCGACAATGAGAGTAGAAAATGTATTTTCACTTATATTTGTATCCATTGGAAACGCAGTGTCACCTTATGTTTCCCAGAATCTTGGCGCGAAGAAAATTGGGCGTATCAAAAAAGGATATCATGCTGCACTCGTGTTAGATATATGTTTTGCGGTCCTTGCTTTCATAGTCATTGAGACACTGCATACACACATTTCTTCGCTGTTCCTTGGTAAAGATGGAACAGCTTTGGCATATCAGGTGTCAGGGGATTACATGAAATGGTTAGGTTACTTTTTCATTTTCATGGGTATCAAGATGGCAACGGATGGAGTTCTTCGTGGTCTGGGAATCATGCGGCCATTTCTTATAGCTAATATGGTTAACCTTGCAATCCGTCTGTCAGTTGCTCTGATTTGTGCACCGCGTTTTGGTATAGAGTTTGTCTGGCTTGCTGTACCAGCCGGCTGGTTTGCAAATTTTCTGATTTCTTATGTGGCACTCAGAAAGTCATGGCCGGTTGAAAAAGTTGATTGATGAGTTCGTGAGCGTGCTTAATTGGCATGACGGCTAATGATGTTCAAAAGATTTTGAACCTGAAATAAAGATAACATGTTTGACATAAAACCCGTTGAATGATAATATAATTAAAGAGGCGCTACCGATAGACGGTTAGCCTGATATATTTTTTGGTTAAAACAACCGCCAAGTTTAGCAGACCGTGGCGGTTGTTTTGTGTTTATTTTTTGCTCTTAGAACCAATAGTATAACCAAGAGCAAAGCAAGTAATACATAAGCTGATGATGGCTATAAAAAGCTCCGTTGTAAGCATAAGCACAAACCTCCTTGATAGATTTCCAAGTCGGATTTCTATGTAAACAGAGCTATAACTCTCTGATGGAGGATAACCGCCTACCGTGTAGGGTAGCACCACATAAATTATAACAGTTATAATTTGAAAAAGCAATCGCATTGCGAGCATTTATTGGCAAACAGAATATGGCACATTTTGATCGTACATATCTGGCAGGGTTAAGATAATTTTTGTTTGACATTTTTTAAAAAGAAAAATATAATAACTTCTAAACGAGTAGCAGACTAGCGTAAATCCAGTTTTGCTGCTCGTTTTTTTGTGCTCCTGCTGTCGTACATTATGAAAATATATATTGCATTTTAAAGTGTGTAGCTTATCAGCGTAAGTCCAGCTTACGAGGTAAGTGCACACTTTTTTTATGCAGAAAAAGGAGGCAGAATCCTCTCCTCACCAAAGGGTTCGGATTTTGCTTCGCAAAACAAGGAGGATTATAAAATAGCAAAAAGAATTATTACAATCAGCAGAGAGTTTGGAAGCGGTGGTCGATTTATCGGTGAAGAAGTGGCAAAGAAACTTGGCATTGCATATTATGACAAGGATATTATTGGACAGATTGCAGAACAGTCAGGCTTATCACCGGAGTATATTAAGGAAAATGCTGAGTTATCTCCAAAGAAAGGCTTATTTGCATATGCATTTGCTGGACGTGACATTACAGGAAAGTCCATAGAAGATATCGTATATGAAGCACAGAGAAAAGTTATTTTGGAGTTGGCTGGAAAGGAGCCTTGTGTAATCGTTGGAAGAAATGCTGATTACATTCTTAAAGACAGGGATGATGTGTTAAATGTGTTTATTCATGGGGATATGCCGGAAAAAACACAGCGTATCATGGGCTTATATAATGTTGAAGAGAAGGAAGCCGTCAAAATAATTGCGGACACAGATAAAAGACGTATGACAAATTATAACTTTTACACGGAGCAGAGATGGGGAAAAGCCAGTAATTATACGTTGTGCCTGAACAGTTCACAGCTTGGATATGACAGGTGTGAGAAGATAATTCTGGATTGCATGTGATTTTATCATGAATAATTCAGGATTAATGAAAAATAGTGAAAAAATAGTGAAAAATTAATGGAAAAAAGCTTTTCTTTTGGATATAATAATATTTGGAAGGAAGGTTTTTATGATTAAAGTAACATTAACGAACGAGATTTTAAGATATATTACAGAAATTGAGCAGAACAGATATAAAGTATCGTCAGTGAAACTGTCCTCAACAGTTATGAACAGGCTTCGTAAAAATTCAAAGAAAAAAAGTTCTTATGCCTCGAATAAAATCGAAGGGAATCCTTTGTCTGAAAAACAGGTAGATGAAGTGATAGAAAGTGATGAAAGAATGCATTATCTGAAGCCAGAACAGGAAATCCGTAATTACTTTCTGGCGTTAAATTATCTCGAGGAAAAGGTAAATAAAAATGAAAAATTTTCAAAGAAGCTAATTTTAGATGTGCAGAAACTGGTGGAAAAGGGGGCTTCCAAAGAAAAAATCGGACTCAGAGGACCTATGCCACCAGGAGTCCTGTTTGCTGTGTATGATTCTAAGACAGGAAATCCTGACTATATTCCACCAGAATATTGTGACATCCAAGGGCTATTGGATGAGTTGATTGAGTATGTAAATACTACAGATGATCATCCTTTGATTGTGGCAGCAGTTGTACATTACCAATTAGTGACCATACATCCGTTTGAAGATGGCAATGGCAGGACAGCCAGATTGTTATCAGGTTACATTATGGATTTGAATGGGTACGGATTTAATGGAATCGGATCATTAGAGGAGTATTTTGCATACGATATTGATGAATATTATGAATCCATCCAAATGGGACTTCCTGCATTGTATTATTCTGGAAGGGCGAATCCGCCGCATCCAGAGATTTGGATTAATTACTTTTTGCGTATGGTTAAACTTTATTCCAGCAAAGTTTGTGATTTACAGTTAGCTTCCGAAGAGGAAGATATTGCTGGAGGTCTATCGTTTCTGAAAGGGAAGGAAAAGGAACTGTTACAATTTTTGATTAAAAGTTATCGAGGAGAATTTACTCCAATTGAAGTCAGCAGGGAATTGTCAGTAACAAATAAGACGATTATTAACAGACTGGCGGTATTGGTGAAAAATGGATTTGTGGTTCCTATATTGGTCAACAAGAGAATCCGATCTTATGAATTAAGCGAATTTACCAGAGATCATGAAAAAGAAATTATGAAAGTTATCAGCTGACTAATTATGGAAAACTATCTGCAAGCTTAGTTCAGATAGGGGAAGTTATTATGATAAGAGTAGTACAAAAAACAGATATAACTAAAGTAGCAGACATATGGCTGGATACTAATATAAAGGCACATAATTTTATATCTGCTAAATACTGGGAAAGTAATTATGAGCTGGTAAAAGAAATGCTGTTACAGGCGGAGGCCTATGTGTGTGAGAGTAATGGGGAAATACAGGGATTTATAGGCTTAAACGGTGATTATATTGAAGGGATTTTTGTTTGTGATAGATTGCAGTCGCAGGGCATAGGAAAACTTTTGCTGGATTTTGTAAAGGAAAGCAGAACGCAATTAAGTTTAAATGTGTATCAGAAAAACACTAGAGCGATACATTTTTATCAGAGAGAAGGATTTGAAATTCAGAATGAAGGATTGGACGAAGCTACGGGCGAAAAAGATTATGTAATGACATGGCGGTAATATGTGTATATTCCCTATAATGTATTCAGAGATAAATATTTTGATGTTAAATGTTAATTTTGTTCAAGACAGCAGATGCATTCTGCATAATGGAAAATATGATTTTGCAGGCGACAGAGCTTGGAATTGCTTCGAGTATAGTTTCAAGGGGCTACGAAACATTTGAAAACCGGGATGGGTCAATATTTCCAATAAGCTAGTAGAGAACTCCCCAGGAATATGGTATAACAATAGTAATCATAATCATGTATGAAAGAGACGGATTATTTTAATGAGAAAGACTATTGCATATTACCATCTTCCGGGGCTGTTTGAATTCTATGAGTTGTATGAAGCATTTTTGCCGGTATATCGCAAGCACAGGGAGTATTTCTATGACTGGTGCGGGATTGGCTCAATATATGGTGCGCCTGCAGACTGTATCTGGGGCGGCGGACGAATCGGTTCCGGTGAACATGGTGTGCAGGAAGTTATGAATCTGATGAGTGAATATGGGATATCGGCAAGGCTGACATTCAGCAATTCACTGCTTCGCGAAGAACATTTGGCTGATGAAAAATGTAATGCGTTATGTAAGGCACTTAATGAAAGCGAAGGCATGAGGAATGCAGTCAGCAATGGCGTGATTGTACATTCAGACCTTCTTGCCGGGTATATAAAAAAGCATTATCCCAATCTTTATCTTGTATCATCGACAACGAAGATGCTGACGGATTTCAATGATTTTCTGGATGAAGTAAAAAGAGAAGATTTCCAGTATGTAGTGCCGGATTTCAGGCTGAATAAAGCATTTGATAAGCTGGCGAAGCTGACAGATAAAGAAAAGGATAAGGTGGAATTCCTGTGTAATGAGTGCTGCTGGTTCGGATGTTACGACAGAAAGAACTGCTATGAGATTGTGAGCCGCCAGAATCTTGGCGAGGACTGTCCAGACCATGTATGCGTTGCACCGGATTCGCAGAATGGATACCGGTTTTCTAAGGCAATGGAGAATCCGGCATTTATCAGTGTTGATGATATCAGGAATACATATATGCCGATGGGATTTTCCAATTTTAAGATAGAAGGACGGGGACTTGGAAGTGCGCTGGTGCTGGAATTTCTGTTGTATTATATGACGAAGCCGGAGTATCAGATACATGTGAGAGAAGATATATATCTGGATAATATGCTGGATATATTCTAAAAATGTTATGAAACTAATATGATTATATAAGACACAGAGCAGATGTGAAAATGAGGCAGGTGGTCAGTGATGAAAGAGATAATAATCTTAATATCATATGAAAATGCTTAATCCCTTTTTTAACATAATTCTGATAGATTCCTGTTTTTGACAGTATAATTGTGAAAAAAGTCCAACAAACGGCTTGGTTGAGCTATTGTTGGACTTTTAGTTCATTCGGTGGATGCGTAATGTTTGTTTTTTATAATCCTTTTGATTTTCTGGCGAGACCTTTTAGGTTCCTATCAGTCATATATTGATAATCTGTATTAAATCTAAATGTATCATGAAGAGTATCTGTAAGTGTTGTCCTTGTATAGGCAGGGATAAATCCGTTTTCTCAAACAGTTGTCACATTCATATTTCTAATTGTTGATATTATCTCATCACAAGTGAATTTATCATCAAGTTTCTTTTCGAGCAGCCTGTATATAAGTAATGAGATAAAGCATGTAAGGAAATGAGCCTCAATTCGATTATCATCATGCAGGTAAACTGAGCGTGCTTTGAATTCTGATTTCATGATGCGGAAGGATTCTTCGATTTCCCACCTGTTATGATTGATTTTAGCAATGACAGCGGGATCGTCATCAAGGTTTGTGCATACAGCATAGAATCCATCATACTTTGCTTCTTCTGCAATAGTATCAGGATCAAGGGCATAGACTTTCTTTTCAGCACGTTGATTATTGAACTTGCGATTGCTCTCGGATGAAAGTCCAGCATTGGTACAGACAACAAACTTAGAAAGTTCAAAGCCTTTCATAATCTGTTGTTCCAATGGCTTTAGTGGTAACTGTTCATTCTGGTTGCCTGGATTGATACAGAATGCAAGAGGAATACCTGACATATCCATAAACAAACCCATCTGAACGATTGAATTAGGCCGATGTTCCTTACTTACCCCATACTGCTTTGAACCATCCTCGGAATCAATGTCAAAAAAGTAGTTCGTACAGTCATAGTAGAGGACACCGGTTTTGCGTTTAATAATTCGTTTGGAATTCTTGTATAGTGTTGCCTGAATGTTATCAGATTCTTTTGCAAGGACATCTAAGGATCTGTATATATGCTGTAATTCAAAGTTGGGCTACTCATAAAGCATTGTTGATTGCTCATAGCAGGAAAGTTTGGATGAAGGGAAAAGAATTCGTCCATCAGCAGAGGAATGTAATGTGAATCCTAGAGCAAGGTCAACGAAGATGCGCTGGGCAGTTAAAGTATAGGAAAAAATGAAACAAAAATGATACATAAACATTTGCGAAAATGTAATATAAATGATACAATGCATGTATCAGATAAGTTTCTATTGCGCAAAAGGGGATGTAAACGATGGATTATATGATTAATAATGATGATTTTAACATATTGATTGAAACACAGCAGAAAAAAATGAAAGAGGATGTTGCACAGCAATATATTTCGGCAAGGAAAGCACTTAAGCTAACGCAGGAGGATATTGCTAATAAATCAGGTATTAAAAGACCTAATATTACTCGATTCGAAAGAGGGGATTATAACCCAACCATTGATATGCTGGTGAAGGTTGCGGCAAGCATGGGAAAGAAACTTGAGATTAATTTGGTAGATAAGGAATAGAGTAATAGCTACCAGAGTGTTTATGTGGAGGTATGGTTTTATGAATGATAGCGAGAAATTAGATTTATTGCTTGATAAAGTGACAGAGATGAAAGAAGAGTTGACTGGCGTGAAGGAAGATGTCAGCACGTTGAAAGAAAAAGTGGATGTGTTAGAGGAAGGATTAGCTGATGTTAAGCGTGAAACGGCTCGTACCAATATGATTATTGATAATGAAATTCGCATTAATATTCAGCGGGTAGCGGAAGGCCATCTGGATTTGAATAGGAGCTTACAGGGGGCTATGAAGCCGAGCAGTGAGTTAGAGATGCTTTCAGTTAAAGTTAGAATACTAGAATCAGATATGAAATTAGTAAAAAGTAAAGTATTGGCTTAAAGGAATTTAATATTTCAATAGATATACCAGAAGCAAGAGATATGTAATTTGATTTCATGCTTCTGGTTATTTATTTTGGTTTAAAGAAAAATAAGCGTAAAAACCACTTCCGCAGCTCCGCACAGTAACATGACAAGAATAGGATTTAACTTTACTTTGCGGAGCAGGAAGATAGCGACAACAAAGTATGCAATCATGCGGAAGGAAATATTGGATATTGTAAGGGTTATGGTTCCGCTTAAAAAGAATGCAGAGATTATAATGGTTAATCCTGCCTTTGCAATCATAGAAACTACAGCAGGACGCAGGGAACCTAGAGTGCCTTGAAGCAGAGCCATTTTTTTATATTTTCCGTAGATGAAAGCAAGCAAGGTTACAAATATACAGGAAGGCAGGATGCATCCAATAGTAGCAACAATGGCACCAAGAGGACCTGCAACCTGAGTGCCAACAAAGGTTGCAGCATTGACTGCAATGGGTCCCGGTGTCATCTCGGCTATGGTGACAAGGTTTGCGAATGTATCAAAAGTCAGCCAGTTATGGAGGGTTATGACTTGTTCCTGAATCAGTGGCATTGCAGCATATCCGCCACCAAAACTAAAAGCACCAATTTGAAGAAAGCTTAAAAATAATTGTAAGTAAATCATGCCTGTGCCTCCTTTTTCTTTTCATAAATTAGAGTTCGTACAAATCCCAATATTCCCACAGAAAGAATAATGAATATGACATTAATATCAAGGAAATAGCTGATGCAAAAGCTGATAATCATAATGATAATATTCATCAAATCTTTTGTTTTCACAACATTTTTCCCCATATCATAAACAACGGATGCGATGACTGCACCTACACCGGCCTTCATACCAGACAGCAACGCGGCAATCATCTTGTTAGTAGAAAATAAATTGTAAAATACAGATACAATGGATATGATGACCATTGGTGGGATAATTGCACCGAAAACAGATACAAGTACGCCCGGTATACCAGCAATTTTATAGCCCACAACAATAGAACCATTGACGGCAATGGCACCAGGGGAGGACTGTGCAATAGCGACCAAATCCAGCATTTCTTCTTCATCAATCCAATGATAATGATCAACAAATTTATTCTTTAATAAGGATACAATGACGTAGCCACCACCAAATGTAAATGCGCTAAGATACAACGTTGCCAGAAATAATGTCATAAGTATGTGTTTCTTTTTTTCCTTTTTGTTATGCTGCATTGTGAATGTTCCTTTCTTTTGAATTTTTGTTATACTCCTCAAAGCTTTTTATTTACTAATAACCTCTAAAATAGAATAATCCGTCTTGACATATAAATCAAATAGTATAATTATATAATTACATATAACAAAAACATTATGTATAAGGATTAAAATCAAAATAAAAAATTTTAAGAGGTTAAAGAATAATGGGATTAAGGCAGCTGCGTATATTTACAGAAGTCTATCAGGAAAAAAGCATAACGAAAGCAGCGGATAAGCTGCATATTGTACAACCCAGTGTCAGTCTGGCCATTAAAGAATTAGAAGAGGAATATGGGATTAAACTATTCGATCGAATAGGACGAGGAATCTTTGTTACTGAGACAGGAGAAGCATTTTATGAATATGCCTCCCATATTATTTCATTATATGATGAGATGGAGAATAAGATGAAGTCTCCTAGTGCACCCTTTCAAATCAATATGGGCTCCAGTATTACCATAGGTTGTTTTATTGTTCCTCATATTGTTGCGCGTTTTCGTGATATTTATAAGAATGGTGAGATTAATGTACGAATTCAAAATTCTAAACAAATTGTTCAGGGCGTTATGAAAAATGAGATAGATATTGGAGTTGTGGAAGACAGAGTGGAAGATGATAAATTGATTTCTATTCCGTTTTTAAAAGATCAGTTACTCTTTGTATGCAATAACAGCAACCAACTAACAAAGAAAAATAAAATTGAACTGGAGGATATAGCAAGGCAACCATTATTTATGAGAGAGCCGGGAAGCGCCAGCCGTGAGATAGCAGATGGTTTATTTAAAGCAAATCAAATTAAAATAAATATCGCATGGGAGAGCATAAGTAATCAATCTATTATTCATGCATTAAAGGAAAATGAAGGGATTACAGTGATTTCTCATAAGCTTGTGGAAAAAGAGATTGCAGAAGGAAGCTTATATGTGCTACCGTTATATCCAGAAGAATTTAAAAGAGAGTTTATATTAATATATCATAGAAATAAGTATCTGACGCCAGCTATAAAGAGCTTGATTGGTCTGATTTGTGAAGAAAAAAAGGAAAGCAGACATATTAAAACAGATTTTTTAAATTTATAGGAGAAGAATTATGCCACCAATCAGTGTATTGATAAAACCCGCATCTGGAATGTGTAACATGTCTTGTGAATACTGCTTTTATTATGACGAGACAAAGAAGAGAGAACAGGAGTCCTTTGGTTTTATGTCAGAGGAAACCTTGAAAAATGTAATTAGAAAGACAATGCTTCGTGCAGAAGGAAGAATAACTTATGCATTTCAGGGGGGAGAGCCTACATTACGTGGAATAGAGTTCTTTCGCAAGGCAGTGGAGCTTCAAAAAAAATATAATAAAAATGATATAAGTGTGACGAATGCTTTGCAGACAAATGGATTGTTACTAGATGAGGAATGGTGTCAGTTTTTTAAGGAGAATCATTTTTTGGTTGGTGTGTCAATTGATGGAATAAAAGAAATTCATGATAAATTAAGACACAACAAAACAAAAGGAGGCACATTTGAAAAAATAGAGAAGGGTATTGAACTGTTAGAACATTTTGAAGTGGAATATAATATTCTGACTGTGGTCAGCCATGATGTGGCTTGCAATATTGAGAAAATTTATCGATTTTACAAAGAAAAGGGCTGGAATTATCAGCAGTATATTGCCTGTTTAGATCCATTAGGAGAGAAACGGGGGGAAAATGAATATTCACTCAAACCGCAAGAATATGGTGTGTTTTTAACAAAGCTGTTTGACTTGTGGTATGAGGATTATCTAAAAGGTCAGCAGCCATATATTAGGCAGTTTGAGAACTATGCAGGAATAATAATGGGATATGCGCCAGAAGCCTGTGACCAGCGTGGAATCTGTTCTATACAGAACGTGGTGGAGGCAGATGGAAGCGTCTATCCGTGCGATTTTTATATGCTGGATGAGTATAAGCTTGGTAACTTTAATGAAGATCGACTAGAAGATATTCATAATCGTGCCGTGGAGACGGATTATATTTCTCGGTCAAAGAAGAATGACAGGGAGTGTCAGGAATGTAGGTACTATAAAGTATGCCGTGGAGGGTGCTTTAGAAACAGAGATTATCAGGAGAAGTTAGATGCTTATCGAAATTATTTCTGTCAGGGATATCAGTATTTTTTTGATCATTGTTTAACACGATTAGAAAAAATGTGTTATACGATCCGGTAATGGAACTCAGAAAAAGAGAGAGTTCGAAGATAACTTGAAATAGTTATCTCAGCTTTTTCCACTTATTAGGGGACATGCCCTTAATTTTTGAAAATGCATGACAAAATTGAGAAGAACTTTTATAGCCTACGGCTTCTGCAATATCTGCAATGGACTTATCGGAATGCAGATATACACAGGCTCGCTTAATGCGGAGTTGGTGTACAAGAGCAGAGTATGAGCTATGAAAGTTCTTTTTGATTGTTCGGGAAAGATATTCATAGGAGATATGGCAGTTCAAGGCACAGTTTCGCATAGAAATATCTTCGGATAGATGAGAAAGTATATATGAATAACATTTTCTTGCAATGGGCTCATAGTTCTTCAAATTATGTTCGTGAACGGCATTACAGTAGAAATTCAGTAGATTATCTCGAATATTGTTAATAGTATATTCATCTGTGGCAGATTCGATTTTTTCAGCAAAGGCAGCACTAATTGTGCGCACGTAGACAAGAGGTGCACCACCTTCTTCAGCAGCACGACAAGCCAGGGTATTCATAGTCATGGTCAGATTTTTTATCTTGCGAAGTGGGCTGCCTACTTCATAATGACTTATGTTTGAAAAAAGAGAAACATTCTTATACGGCTCAAGAGCAGTCTGGTCACCTGCTGTGATTGCCTCGGTAATAGCGTAGGAGATGAGAGCGTGCCTTATAATTTCTTCATCATCGCTATAGGCAATAATGGCTTCTGTGCTGGACAGGAAATCTATATTTGGTTGACTTGGTTTTGAGATTTTTGAATGATTTTGTTTCATATGTTACAGCTCCCTGGTCTTATAGAAGTACTATCTGCATTTATAATATCAAAAATAGAATACTAATGTCAAATACAGACAATTATATGTTTTAATTTTTGATAAAATGTGTATTGCTAAGAAGAACAATTATTTTCATAACGTGACAATTCAGAACTCAATTTGCAGAGCGCTGAACAGTTTTATTATAGGAGGTTTATTATGTCACAGAAAAGACCACACATTATTATATTTAATCCAGATGAGATGAGAGCAGATGCATTGCACCATCTGGGAAAAAATCAGGCAGCAGTTACACCAAATCTTGATAAGTTTGTTCAGTCGGATGCAGTATCCTTTGAGAATGCATTTTGCCAGAATCCAGTTTGTGTACCAAGCAGATGTAGCTTCTTTACGGGATTATATCCACATACAACAGGACATCGTACAATGACTTACCTGCTAAGACCAGGTGAAACAAGTATGTTTAAGGAATTGAAGGATGCAGGCTATTATGTATGGATGAATAATCGTAATGATTTGTATGCAGGGCAGTATTCAGGCTGGATGGAATCAAACGCAGATGAAATATTTTATCCGGAAGAGGGAAGCAGGGCACCTAAGGCTATGAATGAGAATCAGCGCGGAGAGGAAGGTGGAAAGTATTATTATTCTCATTATGAAGGACAGCTAAATGTAGATGAAAATGGTAAAAATTACACCTCAGATGATGAGACAATTGATGCGGCAATTGACAAAATCAAGAATTGGAAGGATGAAAAGCAACCATTATGTATGTTTTTGGGACTTTTTTATCCACATCCACCATATCAGGTCGAGGAGCCATATTTCTCAGCCATTGATCGGAGTAAATTACCAGATAGGATTAGATTTGAGGATTGCATAGATAAATCAAAGATGTTAAAGCAGTATCACGAATATCAGAATCTTGAAGGTCTGAATGAAGATGAGTGGGATGAAATTCGTGCAACCTATGCTGGTATGTGCATGAAGGTTGATGAGCAGTTTGGGAAATTGGTTCAGGCGTTAAAGGATGTAGGGATTTATGACGACTGTGCAATTTTTGTCATGAGCGACCACGGAGATTTCGTTGGAGATTATGGTATGGCAGAAAAGGCACAAAGCAGTTTTGAAGATTGTCTGACAAAGGTACCATTTTTAGTAAAACCTCCAAAGAATATACCAGTTGACGCAGGTGTTTCGGATTCTATGGTTGAGCTTGTGGATTTCTATGCGACCGTTATGGACTTCGCAGAGGTTGTACCATCTCATGAGCATTTTGGAAGAAGCTTACGTGGAGCTGTTATTGATAGAAGCAAACAGGTTCGTGAATTTAGTTGCTGCGAAGGTGGAAGACGTCAAGGAGAATTGCAGTGTGACGAATATCATCAGCCAGGAGGTAGAACAGCACAGCCAGCGGATGTTTACTGGCCAAAGAAGATGGCACAGGCAGATGATGAGGCACATGCCAAGGCTACGATGCTGCGTACTAAGAGCTTCAAATATGTGAGCCGTATTACTGGTGAGGATGAACTGTATGATTTAAAGAATGATCCGCAGGAGAAAATTAACCAGATAAATAATATCGAATATAAAGAAATTCTGTTGCAGCTTAAAGATAAGCTTCTCCGTTGGATGCAGGAAACTAGTGATATTGTACCTTTTGATTATGATAGTCGCATGAATGAGACTATGCTTTGGAATCTTGTGAAGGGAATGGTGCCAGCAGATAAGGAAGATGATGTTCGAGGAAAGATTAGAAGTGGAATCAGTATCGGAGCATTATTTGGATATTGTAAGTCGATGAGATAAATGAGATTAAAATATGTAGAAGTTAGATTTGGCGGATATACCTCTTTTTTCTATTTTTGGCTTTATTTTTTCTATTTATTGAATTATTAACATGTTACTATGAGGATAGTATTGAAGATAATAGGTAATTATAGAAGAATACGGAAAGGAAAGAAATATATGAGTAAAAAGCAGGCAATGAATCCATATCTTCCCTTATGGGAATATGTACCTGATGGAGAACCACGTGTTTTTGGTGACAGGTTATATGTATATGGAAGTCATGACGAGGCAGGGGCAGAACAGTTTTGTGTGGGAGATTATGTTGTTTGGAGTACCCCAATAGAGGATTTGGGCGATTGGAGATGTGAGGGAATATCATATTCCTATGAGCAGGCTGGAGCAGATATCGATGAGGCAGGAAATCTTGCTGCACCAGATTGTGTTATGGGAGCGGATGGAAGATATTACTTATATTATAATCGCGGTGCAAGGATGAGCTGTGAGGTTGCAGTAAGCGATGAGCCACAGGGACCATTTACGTATTATGGTAATGTGACATTTTCCGATGGATCAGAACCCAAAGCAAAGCTTTTTGACCCTGGAGTATTAGTAGATGATGATGGCAGGATATATCTGTATACAGGATTTGTTCCAACGCCGGAATCTCCTTGGATTAATGTTGCTGGAAGATATAGTCTTGCATTTGAACTTGAAAAAGATATGAAGACTATCAAGCAGGGTCCATTTGAATTGTTGCCAGGGTGTCTTGCTTCAAAGGGTACAGAATATGAAGGGCATGGTTTTTATGAGGCCTCCTCACCAAGAAAGATTAATGGAAGGTACTATATGGTTTATTCATCAGAGGTAAGCCATAATTTATGCTATGCTGTATCAGATAAGCCGATGTCAGATTATCATTATGGTGGAATACTAATATCTAATGGTGATTTTGGATATAAAGGAAATGAACTACCGAAGATGCCTTATGGAAATACACACGGAGGACTTGTTGAAATAGGTAATCAGTGGTACATTTTCTATCATAGACAGACACATGGAATTGAGTGCTGTCGTCAGGGTTGTGCAGAAAAGATAAACTTGAATGCAGATGGAACATTCTCACAGGTGGAGATGACAAGCTGTGGATTAAATGATGGACCTTTAGAGGGGCTTGGAACCTACAGTGCAGCTTATGCTTGTAATATTATTCATGAAAGCATTGGAAAAGAACGTTACAGTATAAGAAAGATTGTCAGAGGAACACAACCTCATATATTTGAAGAAAAAATAGATGATTACAAAGAACATAATATTCAGTATATTGCCAATATGCAGAATAAAACAATAGCAGGCTTTAAATATTTTCATCTGGGAAAGGCAAAAAATATAAGCTTAGAGGTTTCCACCATTAAAAAGTGCAGGATGAATGTGTATATAGATGAAGAGTGTACTGAGGAAATCGCGAGTATTTCAATTGGCAAAACAACAGGTTGGAAATCATTTAAAGGAAAATTTAATGGACCTGAGGGGATATATCCTTTATATTTTCAATTAGTAGGAGAAGCTTCTATTGACTGGAAATCCTTTACATTACAATAATATAGGTGGATTATGAATAATAATAATGAGATTTTTGAAAATGCTCCCGTAGGTAAAGCTGTTGCAAGGATGGCGGTGCCAACGATTATATCGATGTTAGTCGTTGTCATATATAATATGGCAGATACATTTTTTATTGGTCAGACAGGTGATGCCATGCAGGTAGCTGCAGTATCAATTTCAGCTCCGGTATTTACTATACTTATGGCATTTGGTAATCTTTTTGGAATTGGTGGAAGTTCAGCGATTGCGAGGGCATTGGGGGCAAAAAAACTGGAACGTGCAAAACAGATATCAGCTTTTTGTTGTTATGCATCAATTGGAATAGGCGTATTTATAATGATATTTTGTTTGCTTGGAATGAGCAAAATTCTTGGTATGATTGGTGCATCAGAGAATACTGTGGATTTTGCCAGGGAATACGTGACAATTATTGCTATGAGTGGTCCTTTTATAATCTTTAGTTTTGCTTTTTGCAATATCTTAAGAGGAGAGGGTGCTTCAAGACAGGCTATGGTTGGTAACATGATTGGAACAGTAACCAATATTGTGCTGGATCCAGTACTAATTCTTGGCTTTGGGATGGGGGTTTTGGGTGCAGCTGTGGCCACAATGATTGGTAATATATTGGCATGTGTATATTATGTAAGTTTTTTTGTCAGGAAGAAATCAAGTCTTTCAATTAACATTAGCAATTTTTCAATTAAGGATGGGATTGTCTTTGATATTGTAAAGATTGGAGTGCCTGCATCACTTAATAATATATTGATGAGTACAGCTCAGATAGTTCTTAATAACGCATTGATTCAGTATGGCGACACACCTGTAGCAGCTATGGGAGTGGCATCAAAAACAAATATGCTTGTTGTGCTTTTGCAGGTAGGTCTTTGTTCAGGAATTCAGCCACTCATAGGTTATAGTTACGGAGCAAAAAATTATAAGAGACTGAATCAGGTTGTCAGGTTTACAGGGATATGTGCTGTGATTATGGGTACAATCCTTACTGTTGTTATATTTTTTATGAAAAGATATTTAATTACAGCATTTATTAATGATGAGGCAGTAATTGAAATAGGAATTAAGATTGTAATTGCACTGCAGCTTTCCGGTCCGTTTTTAGGAATATTATTTTTGTGCATTAATACATTGCAGGGAATGGGGAAAGCATTACCATCGCTTGTGTTGACCTTCTGTCGTCAGGGACTTATTTTTGTTCCTTTGATATTCCTTTTAGATAGAATGTTGGGCTTGGATGGGGTAATATATGCTCAGTCAATTGCAGATTATGCTTCTATTATTATTTCTGGGGTTATGTTTGTAGTAGCGTTAAAGAAAATAGAAAAAAGGTGATACCTCTTTAATTTAAAGGGGTATCACCTTTTTTTATAATGTTTTTTTGTATTCTGTTGGTGTGATGCCAAAGGCTTTTTTGAAAAGTTTTGTAAAATAGTTCCAATCAGGAATTCCAATATATAGAGAAATCTCTTTTATGGATAATCCTGTTTTTTCGAGAAGACTCTTTGCTAATATCATACGTTGTTCAGTAATATAGGTGGATAGAGATTTACCAACTTCTTCTTTGAATTTTCTTGAGATGTAGCTTGGTGAGAAATTCACGGCTTCTGCAATTGAGTTGAGAGATATTTCTTCACTAAGATTCAAGGATATGTAATTAATAATCTTACACATGTTAGGACTATACTGCCTTGTAGCATGAGTTCTACATAAAGCACAGTAGTCAACGAGCATTTCATCATATGTGTTGTTGAGCTGTTGGTGAGTGGTGCACAAAGCAAGCTTTTGGGCAAAGCTTTGACTTATTTCATCCAGATATATAGGATGTATTCCTGTAATCTGGGCAGCCTTTCGAAATAATGTATTAGTTGAAAACAGCAACGAGCGGTGAGACAGCAGACGATTTGTAATTCTGTGGTCCATATCTGAATCTCGAAAGAATTTCGCTTCCGAAAAAGCTTTTTCTTCGTTGCCCTCTGTTATATATTTTAAGAGTTTCTCTTCATGGGAATACATTTCTTCTGCAATCTTAGCTCTAGCATTAATATCTTCCAAAGGAATAATAGGAAAATTGCCACTATTTATTTGCTCCAGATTGTAATCGTGTACTGTAGGATCTGTAATTTGATGTAAAAAATATAGAATATTCTTTGCGATGGCAAGAGCTTCTATTCGCATGATGTTACAAGGAACGTCCTTGAGCAGATACTTGAAATCTTCAGATGCAGTCAGAGTAAAATTGTTATTTATCTGAATTTTTGCGTAATCATTTTCCTCATAGGGCAATGAACGAAATGGTCCAATAGAATAAAAGCTATTGTTATCAGGATCGCTTCGAAATGTAATGCTCGTCATTAGTAGAGGATCCTTTACAATAGTAATTTCTCCAAACTTTAATGAGCGAAGTATAGGACGTATTAGGTCATATAGCTGCTCTGAATTTTTAAGATGTGTTCTTATGCCTATATCTAACGCAGATAAATCTGCTTCAGGTCCATCAAAATAGTTGAAGATAATTCCTCTTGAGTCGGCGAATGTATGCTGTAGAAATTCAAATATTTGGTTATTTAGCATATATCTACTCTTCCTTTCAGGATGTTTTTTATATAATTTCATAAAAAAGACCATTAATAATCTATTGATTTATAAAATTATATCATATTTTACTATTTTGCAACAGAATTTTTCTATTTTTGAAAAAAAGTAACATGTTAATATATGCCCATAAGATAAATACGACAGCACATTGCACAATATAGTGTGCCAAGTATAAAAAATAATCAATGAAGGAGGAAAATATATGGCTTCAAAAGGCGAAGCAATTTTGGAAGTCAAAGATATGTGTAAAAACTTTGGAGTAACAGTAGCTTTGAACCATGTCAATTTTGTATTGAAGACTGGAGAAGTTCGTGGTCTTATTGGAGAAAATGGAAGTGGTAAGTCAACAGTTTCTTCTATCGCATCTGGAATGCAGAAGGCAACAAGTGGTGAGATGTTGTATCTTGGAAAACCATGGGCACCTGCCTCTGCATTGGAAGCACAACAGAATGGAATATGTATGATTGTACAGGAGGCTGGTACTATAGCTGGAATTCCTGTTGCAGATAATATATTTTTAGGACATGAAAAATTATTTGCAAAAGGACCATTTGTTAACCATAGCAAGATGGTTAAAGCAGCGCAGGAGCTACTTGATAGTCTTGGCATTGAGATTGATGCTTCTGTACGTACGGAACGTCTTGATTTGCAGCAGTGTAAGCTTGTTGAAATCGCGAAGGCAATGTATTGGCAGCCTAAGATTCTTGTTGTAGACGAAACCACAACAGCGTTATCACAGACAGGTAGAAATCTTCTTTATAAGCTTATGAGAAAAATGGCAGATGAAGGCGGAAGTGTTATGTTTATCAGCCATGACTTAGATGAGATGATGGAGCATTGTGATGCTGTAACAGTTCTTCGAGATGGAAATATCATTGGTTCCTTGGATAAGGAAGAATTCGATGGTAATAAGATGAAGGAAATGATGGTTGGTCGAGAGGTAAGCGGAAATTATTACCGAAATGATAATGATTCATATGAGGATGAGATAACACTCAAGGCACATTGTATTACAACAAGAAAAGATTTACTTTGTTTTAATCTGGAGTTACATAAGGGAGAGGTTCTTGGTATCGGAGGTCTGTCAGAATGTGGAATGCATACAGTTGGTAAGGCACTTTTCGGATATGAAAAAATTCTTGATGGAAAGGTAACAGTTGGTGCAAAGCAGACAGTTGTTAAGAATCCTGAGACGGCTATTGCTAATGGTATCGCATACACAAGTAAGGATAGAGACCATGAATCGTTAGGTCTTGCGGGTTCAATCAGAGATAACATCGCTTCAACAGGATACTATTTCAATAGAATCTTTGGACCAATAATTTCTTTTGGAAAAGAGAAAAAATTTGTTCAGAATCAGATTGATACACTGGAATTAAAGTGTGCATCCCAGTATCACAGTGTGAATACACTGTCGGGTGGTAACAAACAGAAGGTTGTATTTGGTAAATGGATAGGCTCTGAGGCAGATGTGCTGATTCTTGACTGTCCAACAAGAGGAATTGATATTGGTGTTAAGGCATCAATGTATCAGTTGATTTACAAAATGAAAAAACAGGGCAAATCAATTATTCTTATTAGTGAAGAGCTTCCAGAATTGATTGGTATGTCAGATCGTATTCTCATCATGAAGGATGGAAAAATTGTGCATGAAGCAATGCGTAGCGAAAATCCAACAGAACATGATTTGATTAATTATATGATTTAGGAAAGGAGGAGCTGAATATGAAAACTACATTTCTTAAAATTAAAGAAAGCCGTTGGACCAGCCGCCTGCTTTCCCCAATAATTTTATTGTTAATTATCATTGCATTTTCAATTGCAACTGATGGAAGATTCAGTAGCTCAAGAAATATAACAATGATAATCCAGCAGGCATTGACGGTAGCAACAGTAGCAACAGGAGCAGTATTTATCTTCTCCACAGGAAATGTAAATATTTCCATGGGTGCTGCAACAGCACTTGTTGCAACAATAGCAGCAAAGATATATTTAAAAACATCATCAGTTCCGATAATGGCTGTTTCAGCCATAATTATTGGCGCGATGGTACTTGCATTAACAGCATTGTTAAGTACATGGCTTAATGTCAGAGTTTTGTATGTAACGGTAGTTATGATGACACTTTTGGCATCAATTCAGAAGAGTATTTTGGGTAGTGAAACAATTACACTTCCATATAAAATGACAAGTGCCTTAAAGAATGCAGAGGTTCCATTAATGATTTTTATTGGCTTCTTTATATTTTGTACGATTTTATTCCATTTTACTGGATTAGGTCGTAAGCTGAGATATCTTGGAATCAATGAACTATGTGCAGAGCTCACTGGTTTTAAAAAGAGCAGATATCTATTGCTGGGTTTTATTATTGCTGGTATAGGTGTTGGAGCAGGTGCTGTTATTACAATCATTAGAAATGGTTCTATTACAGCAGATACATGTGCAACTCTGAATATGGATTGTATGCTTGCCATTGTACTTGGTGGTATGTCGTGCTTCGGTGGTAGCCGCTCACACACATTTTCAGCGGTTGTTGGTGCCGTAATGGTTACTGTATTAAATAATGGATTGTTGATGTTAGGTGTATCAAGTACATTAGTTCAGGCAATCAGAGGTATTGTATTTATTATTCTTGTTTGTGCGAGTCAGGCAAGACCTAAGGGGCTTCCAAGCAAGGAAGGTTAAATAAAAAATAAAGGAGAATTTTTATGAAGAGATTTAAAAAGCTTTTATGTGTAGTTTTAGCAGTAATGACAATGTCAGTATTGTTCGCAGGCTGCGGAAAGAATGATGGAGAAGCTAATGATTCAGGAAGTGCAGAATTTGAAAAAATTAAGGTTGCATATGCAACAAATAATGTTGATGAAACATTTGTTACAATGAAGAATGCTTATGAAACAGTAGTTGGACCTACATTAAACATCGAGTTTATGTTCTCAGAGGCATTAAAGGATACTGGTGCAATGACAACATTTATTGAAAATGCTTATGCAGCAGGTTGTCAGGGTGTTATCGTTGACCTTTCTAGCGGTATTGATCAGGCAGCAGCAGTATGTAACGATTTAGGTATGTGGTTTGTTGGTATCTCATCAGCAGATGCAGCAGAAAATATGGAAATGGAAAAATATGTTAGTGTTGTTGGCGCTGGTGCAGCAGGTTATGGTGCATCATATGCAGATGCAATCAAGTCAGTTGTTAATGATGGAAAGAATCACAGCATTCTTTTAATGTCAGGTGCAGCATGCTACGGAGCAACATCATTCATCGAAGGTACAGCTGGTTCACTTAAGGCTTTACAGGATGTTTACGGTTTAAAGTACACAAAGGATATCAAAGAGCTTGCAACAACAAAGACACAGATTGATGCAGAAAATGATAAGGGAATCAAGATTACAATCTTCCCAGGTATGGCAGATCTTGCTACAACAGTTTCACCTATATTACAGACAGGTAACTATGACGTATTAGTAGGTACATCAAATATCTATGATTCATTAGGTGTTGCAGTTGATGAAGTTGAAAAATCATTAAAAATGGATATTAAATTTATCACAAGAAGTACATTCTCAGATGCAATTACAGCAGCTGTTAATGGTAAGGATTCACAGGGAAGCCCAGTAATTGATGCAATTGTTTGCCCAGGTACATTCGAAAGAATTGGCGCAGCTATTATGATTAGAAATGCTTATGATGGATTTGCTGACAAGATGCGCGCAGATGGACGTTGCAGCTATGTTTCAAAGAACGCACCTTTAGCAGTTGCAAGTGTAGATGCATATAATGCATTGGTTAAGGAAGGAAATCCATATGCATTTATGACAACAGAGGATATTCTTTCATTAACAAATAAGAAGAATCCAGATGTTACTTGGAAGACAATAGATGATTTTGGTGGCAAATTAACTACACAGTATATTTTAGAAAAATTCAAGTAGGTTTTAGCAGATAAAGGATGAAAGCATATGAAGAGTAAAAAGAATTTATTAAAGTTTTTTAAAGGAATAGGAATTGCAATAGCACTGCCTGTTGCCGTGCTTATCATCATGGAAATATTAATTGGTCTCTTTGCAGACGGACATGTAATTAGCTCGATGCTTGACTTCAAGAACATGGTGCGAGGTGCTGGTATATCAGCTGCAATCGCGTTTGGTTTATCAATGAACCTGACAAGTGGACGAATGGATTTATCACTTGGTTCACAGAGAGTTGTTGCAACAATTGTCGGTGGTATCGTAGCTTCAAAGCTTGGCCTTGGTGGTGCATGGGTATTATTGTTCGCAATTATATTCGGTTTAATATTTGGTGGAATTGTTGGTTTCTTATATGTAACACTTAGAATTCCTCCTATGGTATTAGGTATCGGTGTTGCTTGTATCTATGAATGTATAGGTTTTGGTCTTACAGATGGAGTAGGACTTCGTCTTGTTGGAACAAAGGGAGTTGAAATATTATCAAATGTAAACTTCACACTTGCAGTAGTTGCAGTAATTGTAGTCGTTATGATGGTTACTATGACATATACAGTATTCAGTTATAAGTTCAGAGCTGTAAGAGGAGCGCAGCAGATAGCAAAGAATGCAGGAATTAATGTTTTCGTGAACGTAGCAATATGCTACACAGTTGCAGGTATTCTTGTAGCAATTTCAGGAGTATTAGATGCAGCATTTGCAGGCTCTATGACAGCTTCAATGGGACTTACTAGTAATGGTGTTGTTATGCAGCACATGTTCCCTATGATGATAGGTGGAACATTCCTTTCAAGATATGTTAATCAGTCAATTGGTATTATCTCAGCTGCTGTAGCGGTTAAGATACTTGGAATGGGTCTTACATGCTTTAACTTATCAGATGCAACAAGTGGTGTTGTTAATATGGCAATCTTTATTGCATTTCTCGTATATCAGGCAAATGCATACAAGATTAAGCAGGCAAAAACTGATAAATTAAGAATTGCAGAAGCAAAAGCATATAAAGCAGCCAATGGTTTAGCTTAATGTAGATTAAAAGCTCTCCGGCATTGTCGGGGAGCTTTTTGTTTAAGGAGTGATTTGAAGTGAGAAAAAGTATTTTATTGATGAAAGAGTGGTCATTTACCAGACTATCCAAGTCAATTCTTATTCCAGAAGAAGCGAATGAATATAATACGGAAATGGTTTCTCTACCCCATGTGTGGAACAAGGAAAAACCAGAAGAACTAGGATGCTGTTTATACACGAAGCATTTTACAGTTAACAAGAACTCAGAAAAGAATTATTTTATTGCATTTGATGCAGTTGGTGGTGTGGCAAGAGTTTTTTTGAATGGTGGATTTTTAGGAGAACATCGTGGTGGATACTCGAGATTTTGTTATTCCATGAATGAATTTATAAAGGATGGAGACAACTGTTTACAGGTTATTGCAGATAATACAAGATATGAGGATGTTAATCCATTGATTGGGGATTTCTCATATTTCGGTGGAATCTATCGAGATGTTAATCTGATTGAGACAGAATACGTATATATTGATCCAACGTATTATGGCACATCTGGAATTGATATTAATGCAAAAGCAGACGGAACAATACAAATAGCTGTCAATGTAGCTGCTGATAATAAGGTTGATTTGGTGTGTAAAATACTAAATCAGGATGACGTCTGGGTGGCTGGAAAAGAACAGAAAGCAAATCTTAATCAACTAGAGTTAAAAGTGGAAAATCCGATTTTATGGCAGGGAAAAGAAAATCCATATATGTATCGGTGTATCGCAGAATTAAGAATTGAAAATGAGATCTATGACAGTGTAGAATTGCCATTTGGGTTTAGAAATATAGAAATGAAGCCGGAATCAGGTTTCTATTTGAATGGAGAACATATTAAGCTGCATGGAGTTGCAAAGCATCAGGATTTTGAAGGAAAAGCATGTGGAACAGGTGCAGCAGAACAAAGAAAAGATATGGAGCTGATAGAGGAAATAGGTGCAAATGCAGTGAGACTTTCTCATTATCAGCATCCCGCATATACCTATGATTTGTGCGACAAAATGGGATTTATTGTCTGGGCAGAGATACCTATGCTTGCAATGCCTGATGGAAATGAAGCAATTGTAGAAAATGCAAAGGAGCAGTTAAAGGAATTGATACTGCAGAATAAACATCATCCATCAATATGTTTCTGGGGTGTGCAGAACGAAATTGCTATGAGAGGCGAAAGTCAGTTTACATATAATCATGTTGAGAAGCTGAACCGTATAGTAAAGAGCTTAGATCCAACACGTCTTAGTGCTGGTGCGAACCTATATAGCGTAAAAAATGATAGTCCATTGAATTTCATTAATGATGCAGTGGGATATAACATTTATTTTGGATGGTATTACGGAAAATTAACAGATTATGAAGACTTTTTAAATAAGTTTCATGAGGAGAATCCAAATGTCAGCCTTGGTATCTCAGAATATGGTGTTGATTGCAACACAAAGTTTCATAGTGAGGAGCCGGAATGTAAGGATTACTCTGAGGAATTTCAGTGTGTGTATCATGAGGCTGCATATGGTGCATTTGAGAAGGATACAAAGCTTTGGGGAAGCTTTGTGTGGAACATGTTTGATTTCTCAAGTGCCATTCGCGACGAAGGAGGAGTGAAAGCAAGAAATTGTAAAGGACTTGTAACATATGACCGCGAAGTAAGAAAAGACAGTTTCTACTATTATAAAGCAAGCTGGTCTGATGATAAGTTCGTTCATATAAATGGAAGAAGATTTGTTAATCGCTGTGGTGACACAACGACAATTACTGTATATTCCAACGAAGAGCAGGTAGAACTATATCTGAATGGAGAATTTTTTTCACGAAAAAGTGGAAAGAGAAAATTTGAATTTACAGAGGTCCCTATTGATAAAGAAACAAAAGTAACTGCAAAGGCAGGAGACTGTGTGGATGAAACCAGTATATGTAAGGTGGATTCGCCAGACAAGAGCTATACTTATGAAAAAAAGGGACAAGGAGCTATGGTTACTAACTGGTTTTTGACCGATGCCGGACAGAAAAATCTGTTTCCAGAGGATTATTATTCATTTAATGATAAAATGGGAGATTTGTTTGCTAACCCGCAGGTGACAGCTCTCTTGGAAGAGGAGATTACAGAAATTGCCCATGATGAACGTGCACGTTCTTTTGGTGGAATGCCCCTTTTAAGAGTATTAGATTATAATTCAGGCTTGTATACAGAAGAGAAGCTCAAGAAACTAAACGAAAAATTAAATCAGATTAAAAAGGAGAAATAATATGGTAGATTTGAAGGCGAACCCATTTAATCTTAACGATGAACAGATTAAATGGGTTGAGGATACATATAATAGTATGTCTTTAGATGAAAAAATTGGACAGCTATTTGTTTTATTAAAGGCAATTCCTGGTGTTAATGAGGAATTGATTAAGGGAACCCTTGATCAGTTTCATCAGGGGGGGCTTCGTTGGCAGGGAGGAGATAAGGAAACAGTTTATCTTCAGAATACAACATATCAGAAGAACAGTAAGGTACCTCTTTTTGTGGCTGCTAATTGCGATGATGGTGGAATTGGTGCAGTGCCAGAGGGAACCTTTGTGGCAACTGCAGCAGAATGTGGTGCTGGAGAAGGCACAGAGAATGCATATAACTTGGGTTATGTAAGTGGTAAGGAAGCATCTGCTATTGGTTGTAACTGGATGTTTAATCCAGTTGTTGATGTATATAAGAACTGGAGAAACACAATTGTAAATACAAGAAGCTTTGGTTCAGAGGCTGATAAGGTAATTGATAACGCAAGAGCATATATTAAGGGCGTTAAGGCGGCAAACCCTAATATGGCATGTACTGCAAAGCATTTTCCAGGAGATGGTGTTGAAGAATTAGACCAGCATCTTGTTATGGGCGTAAATAATCTTTCTGTAGATGAGTGGGAAGAAAGTTTTGGAAAAGTGTATAGAACTCTTATTGATGAGGGACTTGAAGCCATAATGGTAGGTCATATTGCTCTTCCAGAAATGAGCAGAAAGTTAGTTCCTGGTATTGAGGATAAGGATATCAAGCCAGCTACACTTTCAAAGGAATTATTAACAGATCTTTTAAGAGAAGATATGAACTTTAATGGACTCGTGATTACTGATGCTTCACACATGGTTGGTATGAGTGCAACAAGCAAGAGATGTGATGCAGTTCCAGGTGCAATTATTGCTGGCTGTGATATGTTCCTTTTTGCTAATGATATTGCTGAAGATATGGCATATGTTCGTAAAGCATATGAAGATGGTCTTTTAACAGAAGAAAGACTAGAGGAAGCAGTACGCAGAATTCTTGGCATGAAGGCGCATCTTAATCTTACAGATGAGTCTGTAATAATTCCAGACAAGAAGGAGCTTGACAACATCGGCTGTGAAGCGCATAGAGAATGTGCAAAGAAGGCAGCCGATGAGTGTATCACTCTTGTTAAGGATACATATAAGAATCTTCCAGTTAACCCTGACGAAAAGAAACGCGTATTTTTAGTATATGTTGGTTCAACACCAACAACAAAGGGCTATACAGGAGATCCTGTGAAGAAGGTAGTTATTGAAGAACTTGAAAATGCAGGCTTTGAGGTGGATGTATGCCCAAGCTATTATGACCTTGAGGTTGAGAATGGTGTCAGTCCAATGAACTTTGTGAAAATGTTAAATCATGAGCCAAGACAGGCATTCATTGACACTCACGATTTTGCTTTAGTAGTTATTAATGTTAAGGGCTATGCACAGGAAAATGAAGTGCGTGTAAGATGGAGCTGCAATCACAGTTGTGAGCTTCCTTGGTATAACGAGGAGGTGCCAACAATTGGTATGAGCCTTAATTACACAAATCACCTTATCGACGTTCCTCAGTTACATACGTTTATTAATGCATATGCTCCTAAAAGAGAACATATTAGAGCAGCAATCGAAAAAATGACTGGAAAGAGTGAGTTTAAGGGAACAGCAGATGAGACAGTATTCTGCGGACGTTGGGATACAAGATTATAAAATTGTCAAAGGAGAACTTAAGGTATGGTGGATTTAAAAGCTTTTAACAAATCTAAGGACTTCTTGATTTGTGTAGACAGTGATGGTTGCATCATGGATACCATGGATATTAAGCATTTCAAATGCTTTGGCCCATGTATGGTTAAGGAATGGGGATTGGAGCAGTGGCAGGATGAAATTCTGAATCGCTGGAACGATATAAATCTCTATACAATGACTCGTGGAATCAATCGCTTTGCAGGTCTTTCTATGGCTTTATCTGAAATTAATGAGAAATACTGTAGGATTGAAGGCATAGAGGAATTCGTTCAGTGGGCAAATAATGCAAAGGAGCTTAGCAATGCTTCTGTGAAACAAATGATGGAAGAGTCAGAAAATCCTATTTTTAATAAAGCATTATTATGGTCATTGGCAGTGAATCAGGGAATCAATGCTCTGAAGGATTATGAAAAGAAACCGTTTGAAGGTGCTAGGGAAGGTCTTAGTGCGCTTAACAAAAAAGCAGATATTGCGGTGGTTTCCAGTGCAAATAAAGAGGCTGTCATTGAAGAATGGAATCGATGGGGTTTAAGCAGCGATGTTGATGTGCTTTGCTGTCAGGATGCAGGAACTAAGAAAGAATGTATTGCCAAATTAAAGAAGCAGAATTATAAGTCAGGTCATATTCTGATGGTGGGAGATGCAGTAGGAGATCGTCAGGCGGCGGAAATAAATGGAGTATATTTTTATCCAATTCTTGTCAAGCACGAGACAGAAAGTTGGAATGAATTAGTAGACATTGCGCTGGATAAATTCATAGGTCTTGATTATGCAGATTATGAGACACAGAAGAAGAGAGAGTTTGAAGAAAATCTGAAGTAGATATAAGGATTATAGTAAACAATAAATAAGGGGCTGTTGCATTAAAAAATCAAAGCGATAACTGCAAGTACACATTCAATTAACATTGCACCGTAACCAATCATCTTAGCATTGTTTTCATTGTCTAACTGTTTAGATGTTGTACCTGATGAAATAAGTGAGTGGAAACCTGAAACGGAACCACAAGCTACTGTAATGAATAATACTGGGAATTCGAAATTGCCTTTAGCATCAAATGCTGTGAAAGCATGTAACTGTACTGATGGTTAGAAAGTTCAAAGTCTTTCATAATCTGTTGTTCCAATGGCTTTAGTGATAAATGTTCATTCTGGTTGCCAGGATTGATACAGAATGCAAGAGGAATACCTGACATATCTTATACAGTGTTGCCTGAATGTTATCAGATTCTTTTGCAAGGACATCTAAGGACCTGTATATATGCTGTAATTCAAAGAAAAACATAAAATGTACAAAAAAATAAGACCATTACTGGTCTGCTGGATATATTCTAAAAATGTTATGAAACTAATATGATTTTATTAAGGCACAAAGTACATTGCTTTGTGTCTTTTTTGCTGTCTGAGTGCAACTTGGCATGCTTAAAATGCAACTTAGTGATAAGCCTATAGACATGGGGATGGAAAAAGTATATATATGAATAAAGCATTTGTATAAAAAGAAGAAAGTAAGGGTGATGTTTTGAAATTCACAATACAACAGATTACAGACAGCAGGGCAGAGGAAGTTCTGGTAAAATGCTGTGATTCACAGGCAGCCTGGGTGGAGAAGGTAAGAAAGGTGGTGTCGGCGCAGAATACAGTTGGCGTGTATAAAAATGGTGCATTTTACAGGCTTGAATTGTCGGATATATATTATTTTGAAGTGGTTGACGGGAATTCATTCATATATGGGAACAGTGATGTATATGTATCGCATGAGAAGCTTTATGAATTCGAGAAGCAGAGTCAGGGAATGGCGTTTTTCAGGTGCAGCAAATCAATGGTTCTGAATGCAGATAAGATTGAGTACATAAAACCGTCAGTTTCAGGAAGATTCGAAGCGGTGCTGACCAATGGGGAAACGGTTATTGTTTCGCGGAAATATGTATCGGAATTAAAACGCCTATTAGGAATGTAAGGAGAAATGTATGGATAGATTAATGATGTGGATGAAACGGTATGTGACATTGTGTGGAATTCTTATGATATGTTCGTTCTTCATGTGCCTGTTTTTTGATCCGACAAGAAAGCTGAATCTTGTGACATATTTTGGACAGTGTCTTTTGCTGGCGTTCATAGCTCTGGCTTCGCTGGCAGTTTACTACTCAAAGGAAGAATTATCGCAGAAAGCATGGTGGATAAGGACAATATTACATCTGTTATTGCTTGAAATAATATTGCTGCCACTGGCACATCACTGGCAATTCTGGTTTGATGCGGAGGACGCAGTTGTATATGCCATATTTATCCTGATTGGAAAAGTATTCTGGCATATAGTTGATTACAGTAAAAATGTAAAGACAGCGGCAGATGTTAATAAAAAACTTAAAGAAAGAAGAAATAATATGATAAAGGAGAGTAAGATTATATGAAAAGATTATTATACGCAGCAGCTTTAGCTGCAGGGACATGAATATTGCGGTAATGGTAAGCTGGATATAGTAGAATGGATTAATAAATACATGAAGTAATTCTCAATAAGGAGGGGCGTATGTCGGATATTATTAAGATAGAACATCTGAATAAATGTTTTGGCGATGTGAAGGCAGTTAATGACTTAAGTTTCCGAGTAAAGAAGGGAGAATTGTTTGCATTTTTAGGTGTAAATGGTGCTGGAAAAAGCACAACGATTTCTATTATATGCGGGCAGTTACGCAAGGACAGCGGAAATGTGTGGATTAAGGATAAAGAAGCAGACAGGGCAGGTAGTGAAACAAAGAGGCTGCTGGGAGTTGTGTTTCAGGACAGTGTTCTTGATAAACCTCTTACAGTTAAGGAGAATCTCAAAAGCAGGGCGGCGTTGTATGGAATTACGGGAAATACATTTGAAAAAAGACTGGCAGAACTGGTGGAGATACTTGATTTCGGGGATTACATTAACAGACCGGTTGGTAAGCTGTCAGGCGGACAGAGAAGAAGAATTGATATTGCAAGGGCGCTGATTCACAGACCGGAGATACTGATTCTTGATGAGCCGACGACGGGACTTGACCCGCAGACAAGGCTTCTTATATGGAATGTTATTGAGAGACTTCGTACAGAGGAGAACATGACGGTATTCCTTACAACTCATTACATGGAGGAGGCGGCAAGTGCCGGATATGTTGTGATTCTTGATAAGGGAAGCATCGTGGCAGAGGGAACACCTTTGGAATTAAAGAATGAATATGTTCATGATACGATATCTTTGTATGGAGTTACAGAGGATGAGATTAAAGCTTTGAAAACAGAGTACAAGGAAATCCGTGATGGTTACAGGATTCAGGTTAAGAACACACTTGAAGCTACGAAAATGATTGTGAAACATCAGGAGATATTCCGTGATTATGAAGTCGTAAAAGGTGGTATGGACGATGTATTTCTTGCTGTGACTGGGAAAATATTGGGAGGTGGTTAGTGATGAAAGAGATAACCGCACTTGTAAGCAGAAACAGAAAACTCTTTTTTAAGGACAAAGGAATGTTATTCTCATCAATGATAACTCCGGTAATTCTTATTGTTTTGTATGCAACATTTTTAGCAAATGTATACAAGGACTCCTTCGTTTCTGCAACTAAGGACATGATTGATTTATCAGACAAAATAATTAACGGCACAGTGGCAGCACAGTTAGCTGCAGCACTTATTGCAGTAAGCTGTGTAACTGTTACATTCTGCGTCAATCTTACGATGGTTCAGGACAGAGCCAGCGGAGCAAGAAAAGATTTTGATGTTTCGCCTGTAAGTAAAACAAAGATTTATATAGGATATTTCTTATCAACAGTACTTAATTCGCTTATGGTTAATGGCACAGCACTTGCATTATGCCTGCTTTACATATTGAAGATGGGCTGGTATATGAGTGCGTCAGATGTAATATTTGTTATATTGGATATGATTCTGCTGGTGTTATTTGGAAGCACGCTTTCAAGCATTGTAAGCTATCCGCTAAAGACGCAGGGGCAGTTGTCGGCGGTTGGAACTATCGTAAGTGCAGGGTATGGATTTGTGTGTGGTGCATACATGCCGATATCTAATTTTAGTTCAGGGCTGCAGAAAGCATTGTCCTACCTTCCGGGTACATACGGAACTTCCCTGGTTAAGAACCATATGCTAAACGGAGTGTATAAAGAGATGGCAGACACAGGGCTTCCGTCAGAAGCGGTCACAGTCATAAGGAACACTCTCGACTGTAATCCTGTATTCAGGGGACATGTTGTTGGCGTGCCACAGATGTATTTAATCATGGCTGGAAGCATAGTTGTATTCGGAGCAGCTTATCTTCTGATTATCATGATTCGGGAGAGATAATAATCTTAATATAATCTTAATATCATATGAAAATACTTAACCCCTTTTTTAACATAATTCTGGTAGATTTCAATTATGTTAGAAAAGGGGATTTTTTTATGTTTGACAACAGTATAAGAAAACATTTGTCATCATTCCGGGTTATAACAATTGGATTTGGTGGATTAATTATATTAGGAGCATTGCTTCTTATGCTGCCGGTTTCATCAGCCAGTGGCTGTGTAACACCGTTTAGTGATGCATTATTTACATCTACATCAGCGGTATGCGTAACCGGATTAGTAGTACTGGATACAGGAAGTTACTGGTCTTCATTTGGGCAGCTTGTAATAATTACGCTTATACAGATAGGAGGTCTTGGCGTAATTACTGTTGCTATTGCATTTTCTTTATTGTCAGGAAAGAAAGTGTCTTTAATGCAGAGAAGCTTTATGCAGGAATCTGTGTCAGCACCGGTGGTTGGAGGAGTAGTCAGACTTACCGGATTTATATTAAAAGGAACATTCATCATAGAATTATCAGGAGCATTGCTTATGATGCCGGTATTCTGCCGGGATTATGGATTGAAAGGAATCTGGTTTGCAATATTTCATTCAATATCAGCATTCTGTAATGCAGGATTTGATGTGCTAGGAACAGCGGATAATCAATTTGCTTCAATGACGACATATGCCTGTAATCCTGTTATTAATATTACATTGATGCTTCTTATTGTGATAGGTGGAATTGGATTTGTTACGTGGGAAGATATTAAGAATAATAAGTATCATTTTAAAAGATATAAGATGCAGAGCAAATTAATAATTGTTACAACAGCCGTTCTTATAACAGTACCTGCAATTATATTTATGATAAATGATATGATGACTGGAAACGAGAAAATGCCTGTATTTAAGGCACTTTTTCAATCAGTTACATTAAGGACTGCAGGATTTAACACGGTTGATCTTAATGCAATGAAACAGGCATCTGTAATGATTATGATAGTTCTTATGCTTATAGGTGGTTCACCAGGTTCAACAGCAGGTGGTATGAAAACAACTACATTTGCAGTTCTTATGGGAAACATGGTTGCAACATTTAAGAGGAATAAGAATATTCATTTTTTTGAAAGAAGAATAGATAACGATACAGTTAAAAATGCAGCTACGATAGCTATGATGTACATTACATTATTTGTTACAGGCGCATTTATTATAAATGTCACAGATGGAATTTCAATAGGAAAATGTCTTTTTGAAACAGCATCAGCAGTAGGTACGGTCGGATTGACATTAGGTATTACTCCACAGCTTGGAATATTGTCAAGAATTGTTCTTATTATTCTTATGTTTATGGGCAGAGTTGGCGGTCTTACTTTAATATATGCTGCTTTTTCTGGAAATGGAAACAGCTATTCAAAATTTCCTGAAGAAAAGATTAATATAGGATAGGAGCACAATATGAAAAAGAATGTATTACTTATAGGAGCCGGAAGATTTGGAAAGCATATGGCTATGCAGCTTAATCAGCTTGGACATCAGGTGATGGCAGTTGATACTGATGAGAACAGAATTAACGATGTTATGAATATAGTCACAAATGCGCAGATTGGAGACAGCACGAATGCTGAATTTTTAAAATCATTAGGCGTTGGGAATTTTGATGTGTGTATGGTGACAATTGGTAACAGTTTTCAGAATTCGCTGGAAACAACATCTCTGTTAAAGGAACTTGGTGCCAGATATGTGGTATCAAGAGCAGAGCGGGATGTACAGGAAAAATTCCTGCTGCGCAATGGTGCAGATGCAGTTGTATATCCTGAAAAACACGAAGCAAAATGGGCTGCAGTACGCTACACTGCGGACCATATTCTTGATTTAATACAACTGGATAATACTCATGCAATTCTTGAAGTGGAAGTTCCTGAGTCGTGGTTAGGAAAAAGTATTATTGAACTTGATATAAGAAAAAAATATGGAGTAAACATAATGGCTATAAAGCATAATGACTCAATAAATGTAAATGTTGAACCAGATATTGTACTTACAGAAGATATTACATTACTTGTGTTAGGAGATTATAAAAATCTGAAAAAATGCTTTAAGGTTTAAGATTAGGGGGCATGAGCATGAAGACGGGATTGATTATAATAATACTGATAGTTGTGATATTATTATTTATGGCAGCAGGATGGTATGTTATGAATAAAATAGACGGATTTATGAACAGAACAAGAAGAACTAATGACAAAGGTACAATGAATGCTGTATTGAATGAAAGTGATGATAACGAAAAAAAGAGATATTAAATTGAAAATGTGTTATTATATACAAAATAAAATAAGGTGGTAATTATAACGGAAAAGACATTGAAAAAACTTGTAAAAGAATTCTTAATAACAATAGGCCTTTTAAGCATTGCAACAGTAATAGGAATGCTGCTTATATATATTGGATTTACAGAATCAAATGTTACTATGGTATATCTTCTGTGCGTGCTTTTGATTTCGATATTCACTAATGGATATATCTGGAGTGTGGCGGGTTCGCTTGTAAGTGTTGTTCTGATGAATTTCTTCTTGACAGAACCAAGATTTACTTTACATACATATGACACAGGATATCCGCTCACATGTGTTATTATGCTTGCTGCGTCAATGCTTACAGGAACTCTGGCATCTAAACTGAAAAAACATGTTCGTATGTCAGAACAGGCTGCTTACAGGGAAAAGACACTACAGTTAAGGGCTAATCTTTTAAGGACGATTTCACACGATTTAAGAACACCACTCACATCAATATCAGGTAATGCCAATAATCTTATGTACAATTATGATAAGCTTGATAATGATACGAGAGAGCAGATATTTACAGATATATATGATGATTCAGAATGGTTAATCAGTCTTGTAGAGAATATATTGTTTGTAACAAGATTTGAGGATGGAACAGTAACGCTTAATATGTCTGATCAGCTTATAGATGAAGTTATTGCTGAAGCGTTAAAACATATTAACAGAAAAAGCTGTGAACATAAAATACATGTGGATTGCGGCAAAGAACTGCTTCTTGTGAGAATGGATGTCAGACTTATAATACAGGTTATTATTAATATAGTTGATAATGCGATAAAGTATACACAGGAAGGCTCTGATATATATATTAAAGCAAGAAAAGAAGGCAGATATGTAATTATATCCGTTGAAGATAATGGCGAGGGAATACCTGATGATATGAAAGAAAATGTATTTGATACATTTTTTACCTGTAACAATGAAATTGCAGATAACAGAAGAAGTCTCGGACTTGGGTTATCTTTATGTAAAACTATTATAAATGCACATGGAAGTGAACTGGAATTAAGGGATAATACACCACATGGATGCATTTTCGAATTCAAACTGCAGTTAAGTGAGGTACATTTAAATGAATAAAACGCAGGTTCTTGTAGTTGAGGATGATTCACCAATAAGAAATCTCATAACAACAACATTAAAAACTAATAATTACAGGTATTTAACTGCTGTAAATGGAGAGAGTGCTATTTCGCAGACTGCATCACATAATCCTGATATAATTCTGCTAGACTTAGGACTTCCTGATATAGATGGGGTGGAAGTTATAAAAAAGATAAGAACATGGACTAATACACCAATAATTGTTATAAGCGCAAGAACTGAAGATGCGGATAAGATAGAAGCACTTGATGCAGGGGCAGACGATTATCTTACAAAGCCATTTTCAGTAGATGAGCTTCTTGCAAGGTTGCGTGTAACAGTAAGAAGACTGTCGCTTATGCAGACGGATATGACTCAGAATACAAGTGTATTTGAGAATGGAGATTTAAAAATTGATTACGCGGCTGGCTGTGCATATCTGAATGGAGATGAGCTGCATCTTACACCTATTGAATATAAGCTTCTCATATTATTATCAAGAAATGTCGGAAGAGTGCTGACTTACACTTATATTACTAAGAATATATGGGGCAGTTCATGGGAAAATGATCTGGCATCACTTAGAGTATTTATGGCAACATTAAGAAAGAAAATTGAAAAAGATGTCAATTCCCCGCAGTATATACAGACGCATATTGGTATAGGATACAGAATGCTGAGAGTATAATTATGGATTTCCTCATAAAAATGTAAAACCTGTAAAGTAAAAAAGATTAAGCGATATTGTATGAATTTACTTTTATACAATATCGCTTTTATGTGTTTATTTATCCCAGTTAAATGAATAAGAAACTGCTTTTTTCCACATTCTGACTTTGGAATCACGCTCATTCTGAGTGATTTCAGGGTCAAATGTTCTGTCTACAGACCAGTTTTTTCTTATGTCACTGGTACTTTTCCAGTAACCAACTGAGAGTCCGGCAAGGTAAGCCGCACCCATGGCAGTTGTTTCAACACATGCAGGTCTGTTTACAGGAGCATCGGATATATCAGCCTGCATCTGCATAAGAAGATTGTTAGCACTAGCTCCACCATCGACCTTAAGAGAAGAAAGTTCTATGCCTGAATCTGCTTTCATTGCAGTAAGAACATCGTTTACCTGATAAGCGATTGATTCAAGTGTGGCGCGTATAATGTGGTATTTGTTGACACCACGGGTTATTCCTAAGATAGTACCTCTTGCGTACTGGTCCCAGTATGGCGCACCAAGTCCTGTAAATGCGGGAACAACATAGCATCCGTTAGTATCAGGAACTTTTCTTGCCATGTATTCTGAATCCTGTGAAGAATCTATAAAATGCATTTCATCACGAAGCCACTGAATAGCAGCTCCGGCTACATATATTGAGCCTTCAAGAGCATAGTTCACTTTACCGTCAAGTCCCCATGCAATAGTAGTAACAAGACCGTTCTTTGAGAAAATAGGCTTTTCTCCTGTATTCATAAGAAGGAAGCAGCCTGTTCCATATGTATTCTTGGCCTCTCCGGCATCAAAACAGGTCTGTCCGAAAAGTGCAGCCTGCTGGTCGCCGGCAGCTCCTCCGATTGGGATAGGACAGCCGAAGAATTCAGCGGAGGTCTCACCGAATATGCTGCTTGACGGGACTGCCTTTGGAAGCATGCATTTTGGAATATCAAGCTCTTTTAAGATGTCCTCATCCCATTCAAGTGTATTAATATTGAAAAGCATTGTTCTTGATGCATTGGAATAATCTGTGGCGTGAACCTGACCTTTAGTAAGCTTCCAGATTAACCATGTTTCAATTGTTCCAAAAAGCAGATCTCCTTTTTCGGCACGCTCACGGACACCTTTAACATTATCAAGAATCCATTTTAACTTGGTTCCAGAAAAATATGCATCAATAACAAGACCGGTTTTATTACGGATTGTTTCGGTAAGCCCTTTCTCTTTAAGAGAATCTGCGTATTCTGAAGTTCTTCTGCACTGCCACACAATAGCATTGTATACGGGTTCACCAGAATGTCTGTCCCATACAACTGTTGTTTCACGCTGGTTGGTTATTCCTATTGAGGCAATATCTGACGCATTGGCACCTACATTTGCAAGAGCCTGCCTGGCAACTTCCAGAATTGTTGACCAGATTTCATCTGCATCATGTTCGACCCAGCCGGGTTTTGGAAAATATTGTGTAAATTCTTTCTGTGCAACACTGCACATCTCACCACTTCTGTTGAAAAGAATACAGCGGTTGCTTGTTGTTCCGGCATCAAGAGCCATTATGTATTTTGCCATATTAAAGTCTCCTTTATATAATTTTATTAAACATATCCAGTTGATAGTTATTTTATATTTAAATTATTGTTTTATCAATGTAATAATGATAAAATGGAAAAGACATTTTGAGCAACGTGGGCTTATAAGATATTGAGGGTACAAAGGAGGCAGCTATGGTAGACATGAGCAGATACAATAAGTTAAGGATTAACCCTGATAGATATAATTATGATCTGGTTACGAATCTTCCATTAAGAAGAACTTTCTGGAGAATAGCTGATAAAACAGTACTTTTTGATAACAAAACATATTGCATACTGGCGATAGATATAGAGAATTTTCATCTTATTAATAAGTGGTATGGTCGTGAAACTGGTGATGAGCTTCTTATAGAGATTGGAGAAACTCTTAAGAGTATAGATGCCGGGTATGGAACAATTTCCGGATATATGGGTGGAGATAATTTCTGTGTTATATTTGAAGAGAACGATGATGTGATTAATCTAATCAGAAAAAGAATATCAGGTATTGTTAACGGATATAGGGGACATGATATTACAAGGGCATATTATGGTGCATATAAGACTGCAGATAAGGATATAACTACAGGTGAGATGTGTGACTATGCGTATGGTGCGCTAGAGATAGCAAAACAGCGCCCTGATAAGGATATCTTCTGGTATGATGAAAGTATGGCAAGGGAACAGGAAGCAGAAGCAAAGCTTATGCCGGAGATATGCAGTGCAATGGATAATGGAGAATTTACATTTTATCTTCAACCCAAATGTATATTACAGACAGGTAAGATTATTGGTTCTGAGGCACTTGTGAGATGGATAAGTCCTGAAAAAGGATTTATTTCACCAGGACAGTTTATACCGCTGCTTGAAAAAAACGGATTTATAAATAAACTTGATGTGTATATATGGGATAAAGTATGTCAGACTATAAGAAGATGGCTTGATGAGGGAAGAACAGTACTGCCAATATCAATAAATGTTTCGAGAGCAGATATATACTCTATGGATGTTGTAAGAATACTTAAAGACATGATTGAAAAATATAATATTTCAACAGAGTATATTGAAATAGAGATTACAGAGAGTGCATATGTGGAGAATGGCTCGGTAATTAAGGATACGGAGAAGGCATTTAAGAATGTGGGCTTTAAGATTCTTATTGATGATTTTGGAAGCGGATATTCATCACTTAACATGCTTAAGGATATTGATGCAGATGTTCTGAAACTGGATATGAAATTTCTAGACCTTAATCCGGAAAATAATGATAAAGGTGTAAGCATTATAACTGCAGTTCTTGATATGGCAAGACAGCTTGATATTCCGACTATTGCTGAGGGTATTGAGACTGATGAACAGTTTAAGCTGCTTGAACTTTTAGGCTGTGAATATGCGCAGGGATACTATTATTACAGACCTATGTCTATAAGTGATTATGAGAAGCTTATTGATGATAAGGACAATGTAGCTGATAAGCTTATTATTTTAAAAACAAGAAAGAATGATAAGTCTTATCTTAAGGAGATAACTGATTACTTCTGGAAGATTGCAGATGTTGATCTTGATACGGGAGCATATCACTTTATAAGAAGGACAGATGAGCCTGATTATGTTATGACACCAAGACCTAAGACTATTGCAGAATATGCAGACAGATATATCAGGTACGGTGTTATCCACCCGGATGATGTTTCACTTTATAAAGAAGCTATTAATCTTGACAGAATTAAGAAACAGCTTGATGAGGGGAAAGAAAGAGGAAGATACCAGATAAGATATAATATGGATGGAACATATAAATGGTATGTATTTGAGGTTACTAAGCCAACAAATTATTCTGAGGATAACAGGAGAGTGCTTTTCACATGGAAAGAAGCTGATTATCAGGCAGGTGCAAGAGAAGATGCAATGGATATTATATATAATACATTTATTAAGATACTCAGAGCCGATTTCCTGCATGACAGATACGAACTTATAAAGTCAACTAAGGAGGATATAATTAGAGATGCCGAATTATCAGGCGGCATTAAGGAATATATTGATAAATATATTGATATGGGAGTAGTTCATCCGGAGGATGCCGGAGTATATAGAGATTTTGTCAATCCGGACAAGGTGCTTGAACATTTCAGAAATAATAAAAAATCATTGAGATTGAGATACAGACGGCTTCTTGATGGAGAGTATAAGTGGGTGGAGATGACAGTATCAAAGAGTAAGGATTACAGTGAGGATATACCTGTGTTTATATTTTATCTCAGGGAAGTAAGATATATATATGAGAATACGATAATTTCTGAAACAAAGAAAAAGAAATAGGCAATATATACGCCAAGGAAATAGTAAGCAATATTAATGATGCAAAGAAACGGGAGATGAAATTGTGGGTTCAGGTAGCAAATGAACAGTAACTATGTTAAACAATAGTAACAATTGTTATTATGAATAACTTTACAACCTTTTCTTTCAATGATATTATGTGTGTTGCTAAAAGAATGTACAGTTAAGGAGGCATTATGGCACAGGAAATATTAAATGTGAGCCAGCTTAAGGTTGGTGTTGAAGATAAAGAAATACTTCATGGGGTTGATCTTTCTCTTAATAAGGGAGAGACTCATGTACTTATGGGACCTAACGGAGCAGGTAAGTCTACTCTTGGTTATGCTCTCATGGGTAACCCAAGATATGAGATATTAGGTGGTAAGGTTACATTTAACGGAGAAGATTTACTTTCTAAGAATGTTGCTGAGAGATCACAGGCAGGTCTTTTTCTGTCTTTCCAGAATCCTATTGAGGTTCCTGGTATTACACTTGGTAATTTTATAAGAAGTTCTATGGAGCAGCGTGGAAAGAAGATGACATACTTCAAGTTCAAGAAGCTCCTTCAGGAGAAGATGGAATTCCTTCAGATGGATCCATCATATATGGACAGAGACCTTAATGTTGGTTTCTCAGGTGGTGAGAAGAAGAAAGCTGAGATATTACAGCTTCTTATGCTTGAGCCTTCTCTTGCTATTCTTGATGAGACTGACTCAGGACTTGATGTAGATGCTGTTAAGACAGTATCGCTAGGTGTTGAAGAATATCAGAAGACTCAGAACGGAGCACTTCTTATTATCACTCACAGCACCCGTATCTTAGAGGCACTTAAGGTGGATTATACTCATGTTCTTGTCAATGGTAATGTTGTTGCAACAGGCGACAGTGCTATGATTGATGATATCAATGAGAATGGTTTCGAAAGATTCATCAAGTAATTAAGGCTCGGAGGCTTGTAATGGAAGAAAAGACATTTGTAGATGACATAAACAGAAGTGTTTATGATATTAAGAACGAAGAGAACGATTCTTATAGAATAAAGCAGGGACTTACTCCAGAAATCGTTGAGAAGATATCAGAAGAGAAGCATGATCCTGCTTGGATGAGAGAGTTCAGACTTAAGTCATTAGAGATATATAATAATATGCAGGTGCCTGACTGGGGTCCGTCTATTGATGGACTCAATATGGATAATATTGCTACTTATGTTCGTGCCAATACGAATATGAAGGGTGACTGGAATGATGTACCAGAAGAGATTAAGGATACATTTGACAGATTAGGTATTCCTAAGGCGGAGAGAGAGTCGTTAGCCGGAGTTGGAGCACAGTACGACTCAGAGCTTGTATACCATAATGTCCGTAAGGAGGTTGCTGACCAGGGTGTTGTATACACTGATATGGAAAGTGCCCTTACAGGTGAATATGCAGATATGGTACATGAGCATTTTATGAAGCTTATTACACCACAGGATCATAAGTTCGCAGCACTTCACGGAGCTGTATGGTCTGGTGGTTCATTTGTGTATGTACCAAAGGGAGTTAATCTTGAGATTCCTCTGCAGTCATATTTCAGACTTAATGCTGCAGGAGCAGGTCAGTTTGAGCATACACTTATTATTGTTGATGAGGGTGCAAGTCTTCACTTTATTGAAGGATGTTCAGCACCTAAATATAATGTTGCCAATCTTCATGCAGGTGCGGTTGAACTTTTTGTGGCTAAGAATGCAAAGCTTCGTTACTCAACAATTGAGAACTGGAGCAAGAATATGTATAATCTTAACACTAAGAGAGCAACTGTTGCTGAAGGTGGTAAGATTGAATGGGTTTCAGGCTCATTTGGTTCGCATGTATCATATCTGTATCCTATGAGTATCCTTAATGGAGAACGCTCAAGCTGTGAATTCACAGGAATTACATTTGCAGGAGCAGGACAGAACCTTGATACAGGTATGAAGGTAGTTCATAATGCACCAGGTACAACATCAGTTGTAAGTACTAAGTCAATATCTAAGGGTGGCGGAATCAGTACTTTCAGAAGTGCGGTAACAATGACTACCAAGGCTAAGAAGAGTAAATCATCAGTTTCATGTCAGTCACTTATGATAGATGATATTTCAAGATCTGATACAATTCCGGCTATGGATATCCGTGTTAATGATGTGGATGTAGGACATGAGGCAACAATTGGACGAATCAGTGATGATGCTGTATTTTATCTTATGTCAAGAGGAATTCCGGAAGATGATGCGAGAGCAATGATTGTTTCAGGATTTGCTGATAATGTATCTAAGGAGCTTCCACTTGAGTATGCAATGGAGATGAATAATCTTATCCGTCTTGAGATGAAGGGCAGCATTGGTTAAGTTAATCAGAGTGAGGAATATGATATGATAGGTATCGAAGAAAAGGACATGATAATAAACCGTATCCCAGCCAAGACATGGAATCATCTTCATATGAACCAGAGCAGGGTTGGAGAGGTTGTGATTAATCGTACAGGTGAGTTAAATGCTTCTGTTAATGATGTAAGTCTCATTGATGATGGAAAGCTTAATAATGGTGAGCTTGACAATATCATTGGTGGATGTGGTCAGGAGATTACAGAGGCAGCTAGGAAATCACAGACTGAACCTGTATATTATATAACAGATAAGAAGAATGCAGGCTTCGTAAGACTTGATTTCAATTATGGCAAGAACAATGCAGACATTAATGTTGTTGGTATTGAGACTAAAGAGAATGCCAGCATTGATGTTTACATGGATTTTAACGGAGATAAAGATGGAGAAGGCTTTGCAGCAGTACAGACAAGATTATATGCTGCCAAGGATTCGGTTATCCGTCTTATCCAGATTCAGAGGGTAGGCAGTGAGACAACATTTATTAATGATATCGGTGGTTACTGTGAAGATGGTGCAAGAATTGAACTTGTGCAGCTTTATTTAAGCGGAAAGAACAGATACGAAGGCTGTGAGATTAAGCTTGCAGGTGATGGAAGTTCTATGTCTGCAGAGATTGGATATGTTGCAGCAGGTAAAGAAAGACTTGATATGAACTACTGCGTAAGACATATCGGCAAGAAGACAGAATGTGCAATCAATGCGGCAGGTGCATTGAGAGATACAGCATTTAAGCTGTTCAGAGGAACTATTGATTTCGTTAAGGGTTCAGCAGGTTCTGTAGGTAATGAGAAGGAAGAAGTTCTTCTTATTGATGAAAAATGTGTCAACCAGACTATTCCTATTATTCTATGTGCAGAAGAAGATGTTGTCGGTAATCACGGTGCAACTATAGGAAAGCCTGATGAGGAGCTTTTATTCTATCTTGAATCAAGAGGAATACCGGCACAAGAATGTTATAATATGCTGGCAGCAGCTAAGCTTTTAGCTGTATGCGGCAAAATCCCTGATGATGGTATCAGGAACGAGATACATGACTACATTAAAGAGGTTTATTAATGAGTGAGTTAAGTAAGACGATTGAGTCTATAAGAAAAGATTTCCCACTTATTTCGGGAAGCAATATTGCATATCTTGATAATGCAGCGACTACACAGAAGCCACAGGCTGTTCTTGATGCAGTTAATAAGTATTATCAGGAGATGAACGCCAATCCGTTCAGAGGTGTATACGAATTAAGTGAGATTGCTACAGAAAGTTATGAGAATGCAAGAAAGGCAGTAGCTCAGTTTATTGGTGCTAAAGATGCAAGCCAGATAGTATTTACAAGAAATGCTACAGAGAGTCTTAACTTAATTGCATACAGTTATGGAATGAATTTCATTAAAGAGGGTGATGAGATTGTTGTTAGTGTTATGGAACATCACAGCAATTTCCTTCCATGGAAGCAGGTTGCAGAAAAATGTGGAGCGGTATTAAAGCAGCTTACACCGGATGAGAATGGAGAGATTACAGACAAGTCTTTAGAGGTTATCACAGATAAGACTAGGCTTGTAGCAGTTACCCAGGTTTCTAATGTATTAGGAAGAGTTAATGATATAAAGCATATTGCAGAGGTTGCACATGCACATGGTGCGGTTATTGTGGCTGACGGAGCACAGAGTGTTCCTCATATGCCGGTTAATGTAACAGACCTTGATGTTGACTTCCTTGTATTTTCTGGACATAAGATGTTAGCACCTATGGGAATCGGAGCATTATATGGAAAGAAAGAACTTCTTGACAAGATGCCACCATTCTTAAGTGGTGGTGAGATGATTGAGATTGTTCACTGGGACAGAGTTAAATATGCAGAGGTTCCACATAAGTTTGAGGCAGGAACTGTTAATACTGGCGGTGCAGTCGGACTTCATGCGGCAATTGATTATATTAACAATGTTGGATTTGACACAATTATGGCACAGGAGCGAAAGCTTACTAAGATTGCTGTAGATGCCATTAATGATATGAAGGGAGTTAACTTAATAGGTTCTTCGAAGGCAGAAGACCATGAGGGTATAGTCACATTTACAATTGACGGAGTACACCCACATGATGTTGCTTCTATACTTGATTCACAGCATATTGCAGTAAGAGCAGGACATCACTGCGCACAGCCATTAATGGATTTCCTTAAGGTTAATTCAACAACGAGAGCAAGCTTTGCTTTCTATAACACAGAAGAAGAAGTACAGCATTTTATAGAAGAACTATCTAAGATCAGGGGGCTTATGGGATATGGAGACTAAAACTTTTTATAATGAGGTTCTTACGGACCATAACATGCATCCATATCATAAGCATGATATAGACAATGCAGACTTAGAGCTTGAGGGTGTTAATCCAAGCTGTGGAGACGACATAATCTTAAAGCTTAAGTTTGATGATGCTAAGAAAACTATTGTTGATGGGGCATTTACAGGAGATGGCTGTGCAATATCGCAGGCATCAGCAGATATAATGCTTGAGCTTATCATTGGAAAGCCTATAGATGAGGCAGTACATCTTTCAGAACTTTTCCTTAAGATGATTAAGGATGAGGCAACTGAGGAAGAGATTGATGAGCTTGATGAAGCCGGAGCATTAAGAGATATCTCTCATATGCCAGCAAGAGTTAAATGTGCAGTACTTGGCTGGCACACAATGGAAGAGATGGTAGAGAACCTTAAGAATGTTTAGAATGTAACCCAATCACTTATAATATGGTGATTGGGTTTTAATGTTTGTAGATAAGAATGGAGTAAATATGGAAAAGAAATTAGTTAAGCAGCAGCTTCTTACAGGAGAACGTGCTCTTTTTGCAAGCAAAGACCTTCGTATTGAAGATTCTATATTTGATGATGGTGAGTCTCCATTAAAGGAGAGCAGTAATATAGAGCTTGTAAACAGCAGCTTTAAGTGGAAATATCCACTCTGGTACTGCAACAATGTCAATGTAAAGGACTGTTATTTCTTTGAGATGGGAAGAGCAGGAGTATGGTACACTAACGATATTAATGTTGAGGATACAATTATTGAAGCACCTAAGAATTTCAGAAGATGTAACAGACTAGGTCTTAAGAATGTGGAATTTGTCAATGCAGAGGAAACTCTCTGGAGCTGTGATAATGTTACTATGACAAATGTAGTGGCAAAGGGTAATTATTTTGCAATGAACAGCAACGATATGAAGATTGATGGTCTTAAGCTTGTTGGCAATTATCCATTTGACGGAAGTAAGAATCTTGAGATAAGAAATTCAAGACTTATGAGCAAGGATGCTTTCTGGAATGCTGAAAATATAACAGTGTATGATTCATACATTTCAGGTGAGTACCTTGGCTGGAATTCAAAGAATCTTACGTTTATTAACTGTACAATAGAGAGCCTTCAGGGATTGTGTTACATTGATAATCTTGTTATGAAGAACTGCAAGCTTATTAATACAACACTTGCTTTCGAGTATTCAACTGTAGATGCTGATATCACAAGCAGGGTTGACAGCGTGTTAAATCCAACTTCCGGAACGATAACAGCAGACAGTATAGATAAGCTTATAATTGAGAAGGATAAGGTTGATCCTTCGCTTACTAAGATAGTATGCAGGAATTAATAAGTAGAATTAAGAAGGGAAATCCGAGAATGAAATATGATTTTGATACAGTAGTGAACCGCCGTAATACGGATTCTTTAAAATGGAACGTGGCAGAGAATGAGCTTCCTATGTGGGTTGCTGACATGGATTTTAAGACAGCACCTGAGATAACTGAGGCTATTAAGGCAAAGGCAGACCTCGGTGTATACGGTTATACTGAGATATCAAAGGACTGGTATGACGCATACACAGGCTGGTGGGAAAGACGCCACAATTTCAGGATGGAAGACGACTGGCTTATGTTCGTAACAGGCGTTATACCTGCAATATCAAGCTCTGTAAGAAAGCTTACGACACCAGCAGAGAATGTTGTAATCATGACACCTGTATACAACATTTTCTTTAACAGTATTCTTAATAATGGCAGAAATGTGTTACAGAGCCAGCTTGCATATGAGAATGGCAGGTATGTAATAGATTTTGAAGACCTTGAAGTTAAGCTCAAGAACCCACAGACAACACTTCTTATTCTGTGCAACCCACAGAATCCGGGTGGAAATGTATGGAGAAAGGAAGAACTTGCACGTATCGGAGAGCTTGCTTACAAGTATGGAGTCGTTGTTATATCTGATGAGATTCACTGCGAGCTTACAGACCCGGGCATTGATTATGTGCCATTTGCAAGTGTTTCGGAGGTGTGTAAGAATATATCTGTAACATGCATAGCACCTACGAAAACATTTAACATGGCAGGCTTACAGACAGCAGCAATATGTGTGCCGGATGAGCGACTCCGTCACAAGGTTTGGCGTGCAATCAATACCGATGAGGTAGCTGAGCCAAATGTTTTCGCAGTTGATGCGGCTATAGCTGCATTTACAAAGGGTGAGGAATGGCTTGAGCAGTTAAGAGAATATATCTACGAGAATAAACAGATTACCGAAAAGTTCATAAAAGACAATATTCCGAGAGTGTCAATAGTGGAATCACATGCAACTTATCTTTGCTGGCTTGATGTGTCTGATATCACAGACAATTCAACAAGGCTTGCGGCATATATAAGAAAGAATACAGGACTTTTCCTGTCAGCGGGAGAAGGCTTTGGCGGAGATGGAAAACATTTCTTAAGACTGAATGTTGCATGTCCTAAGACAACTTTAATGGATGGGCTTGAAAGACTTAGAAATGGCATATTGAGTTTTGACAGGTAGTGGGTTACAATAATATAAGTGAAATAACACATGAGATACGAGTGTATCTAAGAATAATAAGCGAGGAGATAATGATATGAATATTGTATGTTTAGACCTTGAGGGCGTTCTTGTACCAGAGATATGGATTGCATTTGCAGAGGCAAGCGGAATCCCAGAGCTTAAGAGAACAACAAGAGACGAACCAGATTATGATAAACTTATGAACTGGAGACTTGGTATTCTTAAGGAGCATGGTCTTGGACTTAAAGAAATTCAGGATACTATTGCTAAGATTGACCCAATTCCGGGAGCAAAGGAATTCCTTGATGAATTAAGAAGTATAACACAGGTTATCATTATTTCAGATACATTTACACAGTTTGCTACTCCGCTTATGAAGAAGCTGGGCTGGCCAACTATTTTCTGTAATTCACTTGAGGTCGCTGACAATGGTGAGATTACAGGTTTCAAGATGCGTTGTGAGCAGTCAAAGCTTACAACAGTTAAGGCTTTACAGTCTATTGGTTATGATACTATTGCATCAGGAGACAGCCACAATGACTTAGGAATGATTAAGGCAAGCAAGGCAGGCTTCCTCTTTAAGAGTACAGAGCAGATTAAGGCTGATAATCCTGAATTAGAGGCATTTGATACATATGATGAGCTTTTAGCTGCTATTAAGAAGGCACTTTAAGATGCATCAAAGGTAAAAGGGGTTACTATGTTATTAGAAGAGATACTCAAGCAGGAACAGGAAAGATTCATTAAAGAGAATCTCCTTTCTGATGAAATGATTGAGTTATTAAAAGAAAATATTATGCCGTTTAACACACTGATGGCTTATTACAGATGCGCCATTATGGAGGTTGAGACTAAGTTCAAGGTGCTTAATGAGGAGTTCTCATTACAGTATGACAGAAATCCTATTGAGAGTATCAAGAGCAGAATTAAGTCTATGGATGGAATATTTAAGAAGGCGAAGAAGAAAAATATTCCTATAACAATGGAAGGCATTGAGGAAGGTATAAGAGATATTGCGGGGGTAAGAGTAATATGCTCTTTCCCGGAAGATATCTATATGCTTGCCGACTGCCTGTTAAAGCAGGACGATGTAGTGCTTGTCGAGAGAAAGGATTATATCAAGAATCCTAAGCCAAGCGGTTACAGAAGTCTTCACCTTATAATTGAGATACCGATATTCCTTCAGAATGAAAAGAAGATGATGAAGGTTGAGGTTCAGTTCCGTACAATTGCCATGGATTTCTGGGCGAGCGTGGAGCATAAGGTTCGTTATAAGAAGAATATTCCAGATTCTGAAGCAGAACAGCTGGCTGCAGAATTGTCTTCATGTGCAGATCAGATTGCTGCAATGGATAACAAGATGGAAGAGATTCGCCGCAGAATTGCAGAAGCGGAGGAAAGAGAAGCTGAAAATAGTCCGGCTAAGCAGCCTCAGACGATAGGTGGGGTTATGCTTAAGAAGAGGCTGGAATCGGGGAGGTTTCCCTTTAAGAAGTAGGTAAGAAATGGCTCCCCGGAGAGGGGGCTGGGGATGGCTGTATGGTTTAATTGAAAACGCGCTCCCGCTCGGGCGAAGACGCAGCGGGTACTAAGTTTGTGGGGATTTGCCGCCTTGCGGCGGCTCTCCCCACGCACTAAGTACCGGCGTCTTCACACGGTTTCCAATTAAACCACACAACCACACCCAGCCCACCACCCCGGGGAGTTTTTACCTGTCAGCGTTGGTCGCTTTGGCTCCCTCGCTTTTGTGGTGGTGGGGGTGAGATGCGTGGTTCAGCGTTGGTCGCATTGCTCCCTTGCTGGTGTGGTGGCGGGATTGAGCTATGGTCGTGTAGAGCAACTGTGTTTGTGATGGGGAGGATGTGACTGGGTTGGATAAAGGACTTTCTTGAAGGTTCAAGTGGAGTTTAGAGGCTGTAGGATTTTATAAAATGTGTAGCAATTTTCGCACACGATGTGAGAAAAAGGCGCATTCGAGCCATGGATGGCGAGTATGCGCCGGTTGCGGACGGTGACTGTAACGCGGATAAAATCCGTACAGCGTCTTAATGACACGTTCCACCTTTAAGAAAGTCCTTTATCCAACCCAGTCACACCTTGCTGGACATAAAAGAAGGAGGACATTATGAAGGTTATATCTATTGTTGATGATGATTATGGAATTATGTTTAATAACAGACGAGTTTCTAAGGACAGTGTTCTTAATGAGCATATTATTAAGATGCTTGATGGCGGGAAGTTATGGCTTTCTTTATATAGCAAGCAGCTTTTTGGTGATTACGAGAATCTTGAGGTTAATCAGGAGTTTGGATTTGCCGGGAAGGATGATTTCTGTTTTGTTGAGGACTCTGAGATTGTTTCTTATGAGGATATGGTGGATGAGGTTTTTCTGTATAAGTGGAACAGGAAGTATCCTTCTGATGTGAAGTTTCCTAAGGATATGCTTAATGATTTTAAGCTGGAAGATTCTACTGATTTTGAGGGTAATTCTCATGAGAAGATTACTGAAGAGAGATATGTAAGGAAGAAATAAGGAGTATGTTACATGCGTAATATAAGGTTAGAAGTGCTAAGGAGAGTAACCACATTTTTACTAGTGTTCTTTATTGTAGGAAGCGGATTTGGGTTAAGCGGATGCTCTTCTAAGAAGGATAATCAGGCTGGTACTGTGGGTAGTACTGAGGTTCAGAGTACGGCTGTTGCAGATGATATGGCATCTTTAGTATATCAGGGTGAACCGTATGTTGTAATTAATGATAATAACCCAGCGTTTAATGATGCTGACTTCACGACTATATCATTTGAGAGTTACGGAGAACTGGATGAACTTGGAAGATGTACTACTGCATTTGCTAATATAGGTAAAGACATTATGCCTACTGAGAAACGTGGTGCAATTGGTGAAGTAAAACCTACGGGATGGCAGACGGCTAAGTATGATAATGTTGATGGCAAATATCTGTATAACCGGTGTCATCTGATTGGATATCAGCTTACTGGGGAGAATGCCAATGCAAAGAATCTGATTACAGGGACAAGATATCTTAATGTAGACGGTATGCTGCCTTTTGAAAATATGGTGGCGGATTATATAAAGGAAACTAATAATCATGTTCTGTACCGCGTAAAACCTGTATTTGCAGGTGATAATCTGGTTGCCAGTGGTGTACAGATGGAGGCTAAGTCAGTAGAGGATAATGGCGATGGAATTCTTTTTAATGTGTATTGTTTTAATGCTCAGCCGGGAATTGCTATCGATTACGCAACTGGTGACAGCCATCTGGACGATTCAATAGTTGCAGATGCTTCAAAGTCAACAACTGCAGCAGAAGCAAATGTGCAGACATATGTACTCAATACTAATACTAAGAAGTTCCACAAAGAATCCTGCAACAGTGCAAAGAGCATGGATGCTTCTAATAAAAGGATTTATACAGGAAGCAGGCAGGAGATTATTGATATGGGGTATGAGGCTTGTGGTGTGTGCAAGCCGTAAAATAGTTATTTGAATTGAATTAAATTTAATAATATGGTAAGATTCTGAAAGAGAAACCGGATAATATAATAGTTAGCTTGTTTATACATGGAAAGGAATTTTTATGAGAAAAATCAAACTAATACTGTTATTTTGCGCTGTTTTTCTGTCAATTTTGTTATTAACAGGTGATAAAGACAGGATACAGGCAGATGATGATGACAGTAATTTTACTAATTTAGTGGTATTTGCCAGATTTGCAGGTGAAACCGAATTTATAAATGATGTATATGAAGGCAGTTCTGTTAGAAAAATAACAGATAATTCATATAATGCAGGTTCATATAGTGTAGGCGATTATTACAGATGTGTATCAGATAACAAATTAAGAATGAGAAGTGTATATCTATATGATAATGGCGGCTCAATTGTACTTTCACATCCTCGTGGGTATTATGCAGAGTACAGCGATATTAATACTATTGGTTATAAAGATGCTTCGGAGCGTGCAAGCAGAATGTATGAGCTTAGGCAGGAGTGGTCAGAAGCTGTTAATAATGCCATATCATCTGGTAATAAAATTTCTGATTATAATAATACTGTATACTATGACTATGGTGTGCTTGATAAAGATAACAATGGTACTATTGATTCAATTACAATTATTTATAAGAATAATGGGGCAGGTAATATATCAGTAAGCTGGTCATCACCATTGTGGAATTATACAGATTATGTTAATAATATTTCTGTTAATACCGGCAAAAAAACTATTAATAGTTACAAATATGTCCAGATAACCAATTCGTATTGTAAGCCTGATGGTGATACTAACGGATATTTATTTAAGGATGAGGATGACCAGGTATTTGTATCAATTGCAACAGCAGTACATGAAATGGGACATATTATGGGGCTGAAGGATTTATATAACTCAAAGAATGCGTCACCGGTGTATTTCATGTCAGTTATGGCAAAGCATATATCTCCAGTTCCACAGTTTATGTCTCTTAAAGAAAAAGAAGTATTAGGCTGGGCTGATGAGAATGATATTAAGACGATTTTGTCTGAAGGAGAATATAGCCTTAAAGCATTAGGAACTTCAGGTACGGATAATATTACAGGATATAAGATGGATATTCCGGAAAAGGGTAAGACATTGTATCTTGAGTACAGAAACTTTGAGGATAATGGTAACAAATATGATTCTCAATATAAGCAGATGTTCAAGATTAATGGAAACAGAGTGGATAAAATTCCATTAAAATCCGGGCTGGTATGTTATCTTATAGACAGTGACACTAAGTTTCCAAGTAATATGTATTTTTCATCACCTAAATGGAATTATGAAGTTCTTGGTGGACAGTATAACACAAAGGCAGATGCAGCATTAGGAATAGGTGAAGATATATGGATTTACGGAGATATTTATATCAGTGTCAATTCAATCGAGAATAATATACTCACATTTGAAATAAAGGGTGGCATTCCAGAGCATATTCATAGTGGCGGAGAGGCAACATGCGTCAATCGTGCAGTGTGTGAAGTGTGTCATAAGGAATATGGTGAATTAAATAAGGATAATCATAAGTTACAGCATGTAGAAGCTAAAGCAGCTACAGTGACTCAGGAAGGTAATATTGAATATTATTACTGCTCTTTATGTTTAAAATACTTTGCAGATTCAAATGCATCAAAGCAGATAGACAAAGATAGTGTTGTTACATCGAAACTGGCACCAGAAATAATTGCTGGTGATAAATGTATAATTGATAAGAATTCCGATAAGGCAATTACATTTAAGTCTAATGCAGCATTTTCAGATTTCGTAAAAGTAGAACTTGATGGCAGAGAGCTTGTAAAAGACAAGGATTATACGGTAAAAGCAGGAAGTATTATTGTAACACTTAATCCAGATTTAATAAAAAAATTATCGACGGGTGAGCATGTTATAGGTATTGTTTCATCGAGTGGAACAGCGAGTGCACATTTTACTGTTAAAGAACCGGAGACAGAGAGCATTAAAGAGACAGAAACAGAGAGTATTAAAGAATCCGAAACAGTGATGGAAAGTACTAAAGGAACAGAACTGGAGACAGAGAGTATTAAAGAATCTGAAACAGAGACCATAAGTCAGATAGAATCAGAAACAACAAGCCAGTATACATTTGATGAGAATGAAACAAATGCATCATCAATTAACACTGGGGACAGAAATCATGGGAAATTATGGCTTGTAATAGCAATTATTGCGTTAGCTGGATGTATTGCAGCAGCAGTTATGTATGTTGTTTCAAAGCGAAAGTAATAAAAACTGAATAGCAACTGATAATACAAAACAGGAGTAGGTCAATAGCTTAACTCCTGTTTTGTGTTATGAAATATAGTTGTTATTCAGTAAATGTTCCAACCAATTTAACAAGCATAGCAACGGTCATATCCATGCCTTCAACAGTAATATGTTCATAAGGACCGTGGTATGCGTGTCCTCCAGTTCCAAGGTTAGGGCATGGAAGTCCTTTGAAGCTTAACTGACAGCCGTCTGTTCCCCCTCGGATAGGAAGAATAAGCGGTGTTATATCAGCCAGTTCACAGGCTTTCTTTGCATTTTCAATAAGATTCATGCAGCCCGCAATGATTTCGGACATATTCTTATACTGGTCTTTAATGGTGAGCGTAACAGTTCCCCCACCCCATTTCTCATTCATATTCTTTTCTATCAGACGAAGTGTTGCCTTTTTTGCATCAAAGAGGTTCTTGTCGTGATCCCTTACAATATAATTAAGTGTTGCTTCACTTACATCTCCGGACATGCTGGTAAGATGGTAGAAGCCCTCATAATCTTCTGTTCCACGAGGCGTTTCCATGGCTGGAAGTGCGTTGTTAATCTCAATTGCAACAAGGCTTGCGTTAATCATTGTGTCTTTGGCAGAGCCAGGGTGTACATTAAATCCTTTAATGTGAAAATCTGCCTTGCAGGCATTGAAATTTTCATACTGAATTTCGCCTTCTGTGTCACCGTCAATTGTATAGGCGTATTTGGCACCAAATTGTTCTATGTTAAAATGCTCAGCTCCCCTGCCAATTTCTTCATCAGGTGTGAATGCCACACATATTGTTCCATGAGGTATATTGTTTTTCTGCAAATGTTCTATCATAGTCAGGATTTCAGCAATACCTGCTTTGTCATCAGCGCCAAGAACAGTGCTTCCGTCAGACGTGATAATTGTGCGTCCTTTAAGAGTACTAAGATGAGGGAAATCATGCACAGACAGAGTTATCCCGGCAGGAAGTGTAAGTGATTCACCATTGAAATTCTCTGTTATAACAGGTGTAATATCATGATTGCAATAATCGGACACAGTATCCATATGTGCAATAAATCCAATAGCAGGTACATTTTCATAACCGCTTGTTGCTGGAAGCTTACCATACAGGTAACACATATTATCAAGTACAATGTCCGATAAATTCAATCCTTCCATCTCATTTTCAAGAAATCTTGCTAACTCAAACTGGCATGCAGATGAGGGAGTTGTTTCACTGTTTTCGTCACTTGGTGTACGGAAAGTGACATATTTTAATAATCGTTCATAGGCTTTCATGATAATTCTCCATTCTTTGGATTGATATTCATATAATAACACATTTTCTATCTGAATATCCGTAATATATAAAAAAGCAGGAGAAAATCTCCTGCCTGATAGTTAATATTATTCTGTATCTACAGCGCACATGTTTTCTGGGACTTCAGCATTTTTTCTGACAAATATTGCCCTGAATATAAGTCTTACAAGTGGTCCGCAATAGAACATCTGATAGCAGATTGCCATAGGGAAGTTCATTGCCCATGTTTTAACCCACATGCCAAAGGATGGCTCTTTGAAAAGGAATGTAGCTACAAGACTCATAATCGGACACATAATGCAGCAGATACATATTGATATTGCATATGTGATGAACTGTGGTCTGTCAGTTGGACGCATAACAGTGAAAGCAAGCATTTTAGCTATCTTTCCTACAACGAAGAACTCGAGCACGAATGCAATTGGAACCATGATTGGGAGCTCGTGTGTTGCAGCTAAGAAAGTAGTACCATTCACAGTACCTGTGTTAAGGGCAACATTGTATACGACCATGCCATAGACCATAATTGTTGCCATAATAATTGTGAAAATAACATCCTGAAACTTGTTTTTTGGCATAAAAAAATCCTCCTTAATAATAACTTAAGCAAAACATGTGTTGTTCGTTATCATCCGGAGGATGTGTCGTTTCCAATATAACCATATTTAATTGTGCCGAAGTATAGTATCATAATATTAATAAATGTGTCAAGTACTTGATTTTTTAAAAATCAGGTGTATACTATAAATAATTTAATACATATGGAACTTCAGGGCAGGGTGCAATTCCCTACCGGTGGTAAAGCCCACGAGCCGAGGCGTAAGCCAGAGCATGATTCGGTGTAATTCCGAAGCCGACAGTAAAGTCTGGATGGAAGAAGTGATATTAAAGTTAGTTATTCATAATGTAATCATAGTAGAATGAATGGCTGGCTTGAATGTGGATACTGGCTCTGAGATGAATTATTATCTCAGAGTTTTTTGATTGTCAGAGTAAGAATTTGATTATAGAAATTCGATATTTTGGCGTATGGCTTCTGAAGTGGTGAAATGAAACTGCTTTGGAAGCCTTTTTTATGTCTGGGCTGGATTTTGGTTGTGCTAGGATGTCTGTATTGTTGAGGCGGAGTCTGGTCTGGAATGTTGGAACTGGCAATTGTGGCTGCAGCATATTACGGCAATTCAATTCTGAGCAATCTGGCGGCATATTATAGCAATTCAGAGCAGAATGGCAGCAGGTAAATTTAGCAAAAACCTATTAATACAAGTTTTTTAAGAATTTGGTAGGTTTATTTTGGAGGAAAACCAAAGAAAAAATATGGATTTACCTACTAAATGAGCTATAAACAATGAATTTATAGGTTTTTGAGGAATAAAAATGCGTTTAATATTATAGACAAGATAAAAAAAGACCTACTAAACCATTGAAAATGCGACTACTTATAGGTATCACGACTTTGAGCCGGTAAAATCAGGGAAACAGCAAGCACATTAAGAATGAAATTAAGATACAGCAAACAAGGGAAATAAGAATAGAGAAAATCAGGACAGAAAAAAGCAGAACAGAGAAAAGCTGGACAGGAAAGAACAGAAAGAAGGTGCAGATATGCAGCAGGAAATAAATAATAATTTTTCAAAAGAAGATGAATTATATATGAGACGGGCAATTGAGCTTGCAAAGAGAGGGACAGGCTGGGTTAATCCTAATCCGCTGGTTGGAGCTGTAATTGTAAAGGACGACAGAATTATAGGTGAAGGCTGGCACAGGAAATATGGTGAGCTTCATGCGGAAAGAGATGCACTTTCAAGATGTATGGAGGATACCAGAGGAGCAACCATATATGTGACACTTGAGCCGTGCTGCCATCATGGGAAACAGCCGCCTTGCACTGAAGCACTTGTGCAGGCAGGAATAAGCAGGGTTGTGATAGGTTCGATGGATCCTAATCCCCTGGTAAGTGGAAAAGGTGTTAAATATCTGGAAGAACACGGGATTAAAGTTGAAGGTTGTGTATGCAATGAAGAATGTCTGGCGATGAATTATGTATTCTTTTATTACATAAGGAATAAAGAGCCATATGTTGTGATGAAAACAGCACAGACACTTGATGGGAAAATTGCCACATATAATGGACTTTCCAAGTGGATTACAGGTGAGCAGGCAAGAGAAAATGTGCATGCAGACCGTCACAGATACGCGGCAATTATGGTTGGTGTCGGCACTGTGATTGCTGATAATCCAATGCTTGACTGTAGAAGTACAGCCGTAAGCAATCCACACAATCCTGTGCGAATCATATGCGACAGCAGATTGAGAACTCCGCTGGACAGCAGAATTGTAAAAAGTGCAGGGCAGATACCAACAATAATTGCTACATGTAGTACCGACAGCGACAGGAAATCTTTATATGAAAATGCAGGCTGTGAAGTGATAATTACAAAAGAATCAGAGCAGCACGTTGACCTTAAAGAGCTTATGAACATACTTGGAGAAAAAGGTATCGACAGCGTGATTCTAGAGGGAGGCGGAACACTTAACTTCTCGGCATTGCAGGCTGGAATTGTGAACCGGGTTCAGACTTACATTGCACCTAAGATATTTGGCGGGACAGACAGTAAGACAGCAGTTGAAGGTAAGGGTGTTGCAAATGTAGATGAAGCATATCAGTTGAGAAACAAGACAGTTCGTCTTCTTGGTGACGATATTCTGATTGAAGGAGAGTTGTAATGTTTACGGGGATTATTGAAGAAATCGGACATGTGAATAATGTGAAAAAAGGAACGGCGTCGGCAATCCTTACAATACAGGCAGAAAAAGTCCTTGAGGGGACACATATAGGAGACAGCATTGCTGTCAATGGTGTGTGCCTTACAGTGACAGGAATATATGATAACACATTTACTGCTGATGTAATGCACGAGACGCTGAACCGCTCATCACTTGGCAAACTGGTGAGTGGTAGTGCAGTTAATCTTGAAAGGGCAATGGCGGCTGATGGAAGGTTCGGAGGACATATAGTTTCAGGACATATTGATGGAACAGGAAAAGTTGCAGCGATAACCAAGGATGATAACGCGATATGGTATCAGATTAAGACAGACAGCGGAATATTAAAATATATCGTTGAAAAAGGTTCGGTTGCCATAGATGGAATAAGTCTTACGGTTGCCAAGACGGACAGTCAGAGCTTTTCAGTATCAATAATACCACATACGGCAGGTGCGACAACGCTGTCACTTAGGAAAGCTGGTGATGTAGTTAATCTTGAAAATGATATTGTCGGTAAGTACATAGAGAAATTCATCACATTTGAAAAGGAAAAGCCGAAAAGCGGGATAACGAAAGAGTTCCTGCTAAAGAATGGATTTTAAAATATCAAAGGGAAAGGAAGGTAAAAGAAAATGTTTGAGTATAACACAGTAGAAGAGGCAGTTAAGGATTTACAGGAAGGAAAGCTGATACTTGTCTCAGATGATGAAAGCAGAGAGAATGAGGGCGACCTTATATGTGCTGCAGAATTTGCAACTACTGAAAATGTGAATTTTATGGCGACATATGGAAAAGGACTTATATGCATGCCTATGAGTGGAGATTTGTGCAGGAAGTTAGGCCTTACACAGATGGTTGCTGACAATACTGATAACCATGAAACTGCATTTACAGTGTCAATAGACCATGTTAAGACGACAACAGGAATATCGGCAGAGGAGAGAGGCTTTACTGCAAGAGCATGTGTGTCAGATGAAGCAAAGCCTGAGGATTTCAGAAGACCGGGACATATGTTTCCACTTCGTTCAAAACCCAATGGAGTTCTTGAAAGAAACGGACATACAGAGGCAACAGTAGACCTTATGAGAATAGCAGGACTTAAAGAATGTGGTCTGTGCTGTGAAATAATGAAAGCGGACGGAACAATGATGAGAAAAGAAGACCTCATAGAAATGTCCGAAAAATTCAATCTCAAATTCATAACAATTAAAGCAATTCAGGAATACAGAAAGAGACATGACAACCTGGTTGAGTGCGTGGCAGTTACAAGAATGCCGACAAAGTATGGGGAATTCATGGCACACTGTTATGTTAATAAGTTAAATGGCGAGCATCATGTTGCATTGGTAAAGGGCGACATTGGTGATGGCAGCAATCTTTTGTGCAGGGTACATTCAGAGTGCCTGACTGGAGACGCATTTGGCTCAATGAAATGTGACTGCGGTCAGCAGTTAGCGTCAGCAATGACACAGATTAATAATGAAGGCAGGGGTGTGCTTCTTTATATGAGACAGGAGGGCAGAGGAATAGGGCTTGTCAACAAGCTTAAGGCATACGCTCTTCAGGATCAAGGAATGGATACACTTGAGGCTAATCTGGCGCTTGGTCTGCCGGGAGACGCGCGCGAGTACTACATAGGAGCACAGATATTGAAAGACTTAGGTGCTAAGAGCTTAAGACTTCTTACTAACAATCCCGATAAGGTATATCAGCTTGCAGATTTTGGAATCGAAATCAGTGAGAGAGTGCCTATTGAGATAGATGCGACCAGCTTTGACAGGTTCTATCTTAAGACAAAGCAGACAAAGATGGGACACATTTTAAATGTGGTGTAAAAAAATGAAATATTTATAAGGAGGAATTGATGATGAGAGTTTTAGAAGGTAAGTTAGTTGACAGTGGAATTAAGGTAGGTATTGTAGCAGCAAGATTTAATGAGTTTATTGTGTCTAAGCTTGTTGCAGGAGCAAAGGACGGACTTGTAAGACATGATGTTTCAGAGGAAAATATTGACCTTGCATGGGTACCGGGCGCATTTGAGATACCATTGATAGCTTCAAAGATGGCAAAAAGCGGCAAGTATGACGCTGTTATATGTCTTGGTGCAGTTATAAGAGGTGCGACAAGCCATTACGATTATGTGTGCAGCGAGGTTTCCAAGGGCATTGCAAATGTATCACTTGCAAGCGACATTCCAGTTATGTTCGGAGTGCTTACTACAGATACAATCGAGCAGGCAATTGAGCGTGCCGGAACAAAGGCAGGCAATAAGGGATTTGAGTGTGCTGAAGGTGCTATTGAGATGGTTAATCTTATTAAAGAGATTGAAGGGTAATATATAATTTTTTGTAATTGTAAAAAGGTCAGATTCGTCAGAAACTATTAGTATTGGCGGGGCTGGCCTTTTGTATTATAAAATATGGTAGAAAATGGATATGCGAAGGTGATGATATAAGGTATAATAGATGTGTTTCCCTTAATAATTGTTAAATGGGTATATATTACATATAAATTAATAGAATCGATGGGAGAGATAAGATGAAGTGGGGAATTTTGGCTACAGGTAATATTGCAAAAAAATTTGCATCAACCATAAATCAGATGAGTAAAGAAAATGAACAGTTAGTAGCAGTTGGTTCACGTAACATTGAAAGTGCAAAAGCCTTTGCTAATGAGCATGATATCCCAAGATATTATGATTCGTATGAAGCACTGGTTAAAGATCAGGATGTTGAGGCTGTTTATGTAGCAACACCAAATACTTTGCATTATGAGAATTGCAGGTTATGTCTTGAACATGGAAAGCATGTATTGTGCGAAAAGCCGTTTACGATAAATGATAAACAGGCACAGGAACTGTACAGACTGGCAAGGGACAGGCATCTTTTTATCATGGAGGGACTCTGGATATGGTTTCTTCCATTGTATGATCGTTTACGCAGTATCTTACAGCAAGGAGTAATTGGAGAAATAAAACATATTTCATGCCAGTATGGGTTTGTTGCAACAGGTGCCAGAAAAGAGCGTAAATTTAACCCTGCACTTGGTGGAGGTGCTTTGTTGGACATAGGAATTTACAATCTGGGATTTCTGCGTATTGTTACAGGGAATGAGCCGCAGAATGTAGAAACTCAAAAAGTACATATTAATGAGTATGGAACAGATGATTACAGCTGTCTCAAACTGACATATAATGATGGATGTACGGCAGAATCAGTCCAGACAATTGGGCAGGAATTAAAACGTAATGCCAGAATTGAGGGAACAAAGGGAAGTATATTTTTACCGGATTTCCAACACGCCAAGACCATGATACTTGAGGTGGAAGGAAAAGAACCGGAAACAATCGAGTGTCCGGTTGATATAAATGGCTTTGAATATGAAATCAGGGAAGTAAGCAGATGCGTAAAACTTGGATATTGCAGCAGTGATGTATATACAGCTAAAGACAGTATTGCACTTACAAGGCTGATGTATGATATCCGTATGAGCTGGAGTTAAAAATAGGAGACAGATATATGTATATATAAGAGCAGGCTTTTCAGCCCCTTCTTTTTGCAACTGACCGACAGGCAATGCTGAGTGTGCTTGGCAGTTCCAGACATCCGTCAGGTCTGTAATCATTATCATCCCAGCTATATCCCTCACCATTGCCACATCTGCCTTGTTTGCCATCGTGCGAAAAGTGATTATCACCATCGTACATAATTGTCCACATAATAAATATTAAAGTTGTTTTTTATTTTTCAATTCGTTACACCTGTTATGTCATTATATCTTATATTGGCTTATCCGCATACCTGTTTATGGTGCAAATGTCAATATAAAATTGTCGGTTTTTTATCATATAAGAATGTAGGAAAACCTACACGATTATATGATGTTTTATTTGCTATTGCTATCTGCTGCAATTACAGATTTAATCTGCTTCATAAGTGAATCATAGTTATCCTTATTGTCAATTCCTCCAAGCATTGGGTCACCTACAATATTACCATTTCTATCAACTAATATAGTTGTGGGAAATGCCATAATATCAGAGGCATATTTACCTGCATTTGAGGAAGAGTCAATCGAAAGGTTGCGGTATTTTGCACCCTGGCTTTCAAGAATAGCAGAAGCCTCTTTTATGGCAGTTTTATTGCCATTGAAGGTTTCGGTATTGATGCCTACAACCTCACCGCCCATTGACCTGATAGCTTCGTTTAATTCATTAAGCTTAGATAACTCTGCTACGCAGGGCTTACAGCCGTTAAACCAGAAATTGACTACAGTTACTGCGTTTTTTGAAAATAAACTTTCATCAACAGGATTGCCATTAAAATCTTTACCGGATAAATTGCTGAAAGGTGATGTGGCTTCGGTATTGTTTTTCTTACTACTGTCAGAAGTAGTCTTATTTTCAATTTCAGCTATCTGCTCCTCGATTTTTCGTATAGCATCAATATCTTCTGTAAGTGTCTTTGTGTTTCGTATAATAAGATGCTTGAACGTCTATCGGAGGCATTTAAGATACAGAGGCAGTTTACTGAGAATGCGGCACACGAGCTTCAGACAGTGGGACGTGATGAGACGATTATAGTTAATGCACTTATTGATGAGGTATTGGCGGATCTGGAGCCACTTGCACAGGAAAAGAATATAAAGCTTATTGGAAAATGTAAGGATGTAAATATGGTTGGAAGTGATATACTTATATACAGGCTTGTATATAATCTTGTTGAGAATGCCATAAAATATAATCATTCTGGTGGACAGGTCATAGTAGAGGCATATCAGAAGGAAAAGCAGGTTTATCTGTCAGTAGAAGATACGGGAAGTGGAATTCCAGAGGAACTTAAGGAACGTGTGTTTGAACCTTTCTTTCGCGTAGATAAATCAAGAAGCCGTGAGCTTGGTGGTGTTGGTCTTGGACTTGCGCTTGTTAATGAAATTGTGCGGGTACACGATGGCAGTATTGCAATCAGGCCTAACCCATCAGGAGGAACAATAATAGAAGTGCAGTTTGCAGTTAACAGAACAACAGCTTAAGCTGTCTAGACATACAGCCTATTAAATAATATGTACAATAAAGTAGTGATAAAAGTAGTAATTATTACTTGATTGAGACATTGACGGTGGCTTATTTTTGTTCTATACTTCAAGTAAGTGAAAGCTAACTGCATAGCTCGATATGGATGAATTGATTGATGTATGTGTAAAGAATATGGTAAATGAAAATTTTACCGAAGAACAGGCATGTTCTTATCTGAAAGAAATGCTTCCAAAGTTAGATTACTGGAACAGGTATGATGAACTTAGTGACAATGAGTGAAATTCCTTGATGATAAGAAAACCTATCTGGGGAATCAACTGGAGTCTGAATTTGGAGAAGACAGGTGCTTCGGTATTCTGGCAGGTATGGATTTTATTCTGGTGTGTACATATGAGAAGGATGGGAAAAATCCGGAGCTTTTGATTTATAAAAAGAGATAATATAAGCAAAAAGAAAAATGTTGATAAATAAACGACCGTTTACTATTATTGAGATATAAACGGTCGTTTATTTTTAGACTTAGAGGTTATCAGTATGGGTAATAGGAAATAGGAAATATTAATTGTGGCACTGCATTTGTTCGCCAGAGATGGTTACGAGGCTGTCTCAGTCAGCCAGATAGCAGGAGAACTTGATATGACAAAAGGGGCATTGTACCGTCATTACAAAAGTAAAAGAGATATTTTTGACTGTATTGTGGAACATATGGAGCAGAAGGATGGCGAACAGGCATCAGAATATGATATGCCACAAGAGGATAAAGAGAAAATGCCTGAAAAGTATGGGGCAGTATCATTGGATGATTTTGTGGAATACAGCAAGTCTATGTTTGAATACTGGACAGAAGATGATTTTGCATCAGCGTTTCGGAAGATGCTGACAATAGAGCAGTTTCGCAGTGAAGAGATGCAGAAATTATATCAGCAGTATCTTGTGGCTGGCCCTGCTTCATACGTGAAAGATTTATTTAATAGCATGGGATTTACAAACGCTAAGAATAAAGCTGTCAGATTCTATGCTGTTATGCATTTTTATTACAGCCTTTATGATGGAGCAGAAGATACGGAAAATGTAAAAGATTGATTTGTATCAGCTATAAAAAGCTTGGTACAAGAGTTGAAGTGAAAGAGAATCAGATTATGAAAAATAATATAGTAATCCGTTTAGAAGAAAAAAGTGAATATCGCAAAGTGGAAAATCTGGTAAGGGATAGTTTTTGGAATGTATACCGCCCTGGATGTCTGGAGCATTATGCTTTGAAGAAAATATTGATTTTTATGGAAAGAGTGGATTCAGGCAGGCAAGCGAGTATGGTATCCGTTATCATGGATTGCCAGAGGGGGAAGATGCATCATTCTTTCTGTGTAAAGAGCTTGTACCTGGTTATCTTGATGAGATTACTGGAGAGTATGCAACACCGGAAGGCTATCTCGTAGATGAGCAGGACGCGGAAGAATTTGATAAGTAGTTTTCATAATTATGCATCTTGGTACCATTTTTGTGCATGTTAGTTGTCTGTATATAGACAATGAAATCAATTAATGATAGAGTAATTATGGTAGTAAATCACCTAAAACGTATATGGAGTTGCATGAAAAAGGAGATACATATATTATACATGAATATTAAATGAGAAAAATAGACAGATTGCAAGAGTACTCTGTCTGTAAAAATTACCAAACTTCCTGGAGGGATAGATTTCTATGATTATCAGATATGCAGAAGAGAAAAATTTTATAGAATTGCGACAGTTTTATGACGGTATGTGTAAAGTTTTGAGCGGAAAAGATTTTCTGCCGGAGGGAGATAAAGGTGGTTTCCCTCCAGATGAAATGATCAAAGATGCAATCAAAGAGAGAAATCAGTTTATCGGTATTGAAGATGGTCGAATTGTTGCGGCGTATATTATGAATCATGATCGTGATGAGGCGTATCACGCAGTTAAATGGCTTATTGATGCAAATGATAACGAGACAGAAGTTCTTCATGCCTTGCGTGTCCTTCCGGAATATGGAGGTCGTGGATACTCGAAGCAGTTAGTTCAACACGCAATAGACACAGCAAGGGAAAGAAATCTTAAATCAATTCGTCTTGATTGCATAGAGGGAAATGATATTCCACAGAAAATGTATATGTCGTTTGGATTTAAGTATGTGGATAAGGTTGAAATCACATATGTTGATATTGGAGTACCGAGGAAGTTCCTCTTATATGAGTTTGTACTCTAATCAAGACATAATAACAGTTATATCTTGAACATTGTACAAACAACTTCCAGTTTGCCGAAATATCTTTCTAACTTTCCCTATTTTACAGGCTTTTCAGCCCATTCATTAGTGAAATGATTTGTATTTTCCCTTATTTTTGCCCTTATGAGATAATCGTAAGGGAAATAAGGGAAACTTTTATTTAGTCATTGCCTGCCAATCGTAACTTTCATACAGAACATTTCAGGGTTATATAAGAAGCGCTGTTGGGATATGATTACCATACTGGCAACACTTATAAGCATGGAAATAGCAATCTACTTTGGAGATTGGATAAAGACAGTCTTGCCAATCAATCTGCTATTTTTCTTATTATTCGTGCAACTGGTATATGTTGGAATCAGGTGGTATGTAAAAGGCTGGTGGGAAAACAGAGGTTATGTTTAAAATGAAAAACATGTTTGAGACGCAGCGAAGTAAATAAAATGAGTAGTATAGGAAGTCAGTAGTGAGTAAATAAACTGCTGGCTTCTTTTTTGATAGAGACAGTCACTCCAAAGAGGTGCTGGATAGTAAAGTAATAATATCAACATGACGATATACAAAATGCAGGGAAGCATTGTATTTCAAAGAGTTTGAGATACAGTGCTTCTGCGTT
>OGKX01000021.1_pt1 | contig 120658 bp, 97 predicted proteins | sample 1572541 | NCBI WGS metagenome assembly OGKX01 (sample SAMEA2581982, study PRJEB24529) | metagenome | biome: Human gut stool | place: China | collected 2011
CTGAAAAATTTCATCCTTCGTAGTTCAAAGTCGGGTGGTTGTCAAGATGATTTTTCTGGTTTGGTGTCGTCTTTTAAGCTGCCGCATAACGAAAAATGGTAGCCGTAGTTGCCGGATTTACAGCACTTTCGTATCAATTTAGCACTTCGGTTCGTTAAAAGCACCAAAGTATCAAGTTGGCACGAAAGCCGGCAATTATCGGCTACCATATGTTAGTGGCATTTATCATTTCATTATATTCATTTGCTTTAACGCATTTTTTGTTACATTAATTCTCGATGAAATAAAATCATCAACATTCAATCCGTCTGTCGGAATTACATTTGTTGCAAAAAAATAAACATTAGATTTTGTTTCAACATAACCAACAAACCAACCATTATATTTTTCTTCTATCGAACTTAATCCAGTCTTACCGCTTAAAATGTAATTTTCAGTTCGCTCAATTTCCATAATATTTTTGACAATCTTTATTGTCCTATCAGAAATTGGAAATTTTGAAAAATAGAATTTCCTTAAAAAGTCGATTTGTTGTTTTTGAGATATTTTTGAATTTCCTTCAAGCCAAAAATTGTCAATCGTTAAACTGTCAAAAATCATATTTTTATACTCAAATTTTTCTAAATATTCTTTCATTTTAATTGTTCCGATTTTCCTTGCAATTTCCTGATAGCAAGGAACACAGGAAATTCTAAAAGCATCTTTAAATGATAAATCTTTTTCCCAAATATCCATTTTTCTCTGCTCGCCATTCCATTTTAAAATAGTTGTATCATTTTCAATAATGCCTAATTCAACAGCAATTATAGAATTTGGAATTTTGAATGTTGATGCAGGTAATTTTCCGTTTTTAGCCCAATCAAAGTCATTTGAGTAAAAAGTATTCTTGTCGTTATCATAAATTAGAATTGAACCATTTACTTGAAAACTATCTAAAATTTTGTCAAAATCAGAAATTTCTGTTTCAATTATGTTTTTATTCGTTGTTGTGTTACAGCAAACAAATAAAAATATCATTGAAATAAAAACTACAAATAAAATATTTTTCATTTATTGTCTAATTATCGTTTGTTTTTGTTGCCACTAACGGGAAACGCATTGGCGAAGTGGCGGATAAATTGGACAAAAAGTTCAATTTAGCAGTGACGTAGCCGATGTGTTTCCACAGAAGCTAAATTATTAAAAAAAGCTGAATGTGGAACACATTCGGCGGAATAAAATGCACAAAAGTTGAGTTTGGCACTTAACCCGCCATTTTGCCAATGCGATGTTATATGCCGTATTTTTTGATAAGATAATTTAAGTCAGCTTCGTTTAAAATTCTAATGTTTGCTTTTTTTGATTGGTTTAAGTCGTTTATTTTTTGGATTTTTGACCAACCACAATCTTCACCTGCAAAAACAAAATCTACTTTACCTGTTATTCCTGATTTTATTTGTCCACCAATTTTCATTAGAAAAGTTTTTATTTCTTCTCTTTCTATTGAAAAGTTGCCCGTAATAACTATTCCTTTTCCTATTAAATCAATGTTTTCAAGTTCGTTTTGAGTTATTTGATAATTTGATAAATGCTCTTCATTTTCTTCTAAAACATCTTCACTTGGTTGATTGAAATAATTATTATTTGTTTTAGGCTGGTCATCAATTTTTCTTATTAGTTCTTGATAACTTGGATACTTGTCAGTCAATTCGCCAAATATTAAAGCACAAAGTTTTGCATCGAATTCTGGGTCGTGATGATTTGTTACTTCTAAGTCCAAACTCTCTGCTAAATCTTTTATTTTTTTAGGCATCCCAAGTTTATCTGCAAATAACATTGTGTCAATATAACTTATGACATATGGTTTTAAATTATAATGTTCATATAGATTTTTCTGATTATCCGTTTATGCACCTGTTATATTCGCAATTACTAGTCTGTCAAAGAGTTTGTCTCCAAAATACCGTCTGTTTAATTTGTAAATAAACTCGTTGAGATACAACTGTAAGTATTTCCTTTTGATTTTATGGTAGTTGCCCAGCAATGTCCGTTTTGCATTACTGATTGCGATATGCACCCATTTGAGTGTTTCCTTGGTGGTTTTGGCGTCTGATTTCTCGGTGACGTGCAATTCCACCAGATCGGAGATGTCAACGTAAGAAGTGCTTTTGTCCGAAAATACGATGGCATCATCCTCCATGCAGTCCCTGACCACGCCGTTGATTCCTTCACTTTGATGGCTATCCAGTACCCTGGCCTTGAAATAACGCACATGCTTCTCCTTTTTGCCCGTTTCGATATCTTCCAACGGGGTGCTTTCGGCCATCACCGCAACGTTCTGCTTTCCCTCGGCTCCCCGGCCACGTGTACCCTTGCCTCGCTCGATTTCCTTACTGGCCACCGAAAAGTTAACGAATTCTTGCGGTTTCTTTCAGCGCCGCCAATACCGCCAGCCCGTCGCGCAAGGGGCGCGGCTCGTGTGTGCGGATGAAGTCAGCTCCACCTGCGGCGGCGGCAAGCTCTGCAGCGAGTGTCGCGGCCCCGACATCCCCCGGACCACGGCCTGTGAGCGCGCGCAGAAAGGATTTGCGCGAAACAGACAGAAGCACCGGCAAATCGAAGCGCAGCCGCAATTCATCGAACCGCGCCAGCACCGAGAGCGAGGTTTCGGGAGCAGCCCCCAGAAAAAACCCCATGCCGGGATCAAGGACAAGGCGGTTGCGTTTGATACCGGCACCCGTCAGCGCCGCGATGCGCGCGTCAAAGAACGCCGCAATGTGATCCATGATGTCGCCAGCGGGTGCCTCGCGCCGATCTGCCTGCCCGTCTTGCACCGAATGCATAACGACGAGTTTGGCAGATGATTTCGCCAATTGCGGATAGAACGCAGCGTCTGGAAAACCGCGAATATCATTGAGATAGGCCACACCACGCGACAAGGCATAGGCTTGCGTCGCGGGGTGATAACTGTCGAGCGAGACGGGAATGCCATCTGCCTTGAGCGCGTCCAGCACCGGCGCGATACGCGCGATTTCTGTGTCGGACGAAACAGGCGCGGCGTCGGGATTGCTGGATGCCGGACCGAGGTCGATCACATCTGCCCCCTCGGCCATCAGCTTACGCGCCTGCGCAATGGCTGCGTCTGGCGCCAGATACCGGCCTCCATCGGAGAAACTGTCCGAGGTTATGTTGACGATGCCGAAAATGATGAGCGATTTATTCATGGGGGCTTCTATAATAATACCTAAAATCCGCAGGTAGTTAATTAGGATGTTTAAAGATTCTGATTATCCGTTTATGCACCTGTTATATTCGCAATTACTAGTCTGTCAAAGAGTTTGTCTCCAAAATACCGTCTGTTTAATTTGTAAATAAACTCGTTGAGATACAACTGTAAGTATTTCCTTTTGATTTTATGGTAGTTGCCCAGCAATGTCCGTTTTGCATTACTGATTGCGATATGCACCCATTTGAGTGTTTCCTTGGTGGTTTTGGCGTCTGATTTCTCGGTGACGTGCAATTCCACCAGATCGGAGATGTCAACGTAAGAAGTGCTTTTGTCCGAAAATACGATGGCATCATCCTCCATGCAGTCCCTGACCACGCCGTTGATTCCTTCACTTTGATGGCTATCCAGTACCCTGGCCTTGAAATAACGCACATGCTTCTCCTTTTTGCCCGTTTCGATATCTTCCAACGGGGTGCTTTCGGCCATCACCGCAACGTTCTGCTTTCCCTCGGCTCCCCGGCCACGTGTACCCTTGCCTCGCTCGATTTCCTTACTGGCCACCGAAAAGTAACCCTCATCCAGTTCTATCATCCCTTCCAGTGTATACCTTGCATCCCGGTTGCCCATCGCCCTGCGGAGTTTGTGTACCATCGCCCATACCGGTTCGTAACGCTTCAATCCTAATTGCTTCTGGAGTTCGTTGGTGGAGAATCCCTTTTTTGTGCAACTCATCAGGAACATCGTTTTGTACCACACCAGAAACGGCAGCTTGGAGCTCTCCATGATCGTACCGCTGCGCAACGAGGTGCGGAAACGGCATCTTAATAAATATATTGGCACATTTATTACTACTGTAGCAGACCGCATAAGAGGAAAATACAATTTTGGTTACAAAAGAAGTGCTACACGCTTAGTAAAAGAAGTCCTGACTCTACCTGTGGATAAAAATGGACAACCTTATTGGGAATATATGGAAAATTATATGCGAAATATTGAAAACCAACAAATATTTAATTACTTCAAAACTTTAGGTTTAATAAAATAATCAGAACTATTCTTTATTATTATCTGATTATAAACAAAAACTAATATTAGTATTTTAGTATATACTATTTTTAGTATTCAATTCGGGACAGATTTACACATCTGACCCCATCCCAACATGGCATAAGTCAGCGCAGCCGACCTGTGCCGTGTTGGGATAAAACGGGTGAGCGATTAGGGCTGCATCTGTATAATATACCTTTGGTACATGGAGCAGGTGCAGCCCGGATGTTTCCTTTGTGCCGTAATCACGCAGCCACTTGTGGCCGCAAGGATTTCAGCACAAAACGAAACATACCTTAGATGGGGTGGGTGGGGAAGAACCGCGTTAGGGATTGCAGGGGAAAGCCCACAGCCATGCGAGGACTTGGAACGGAAAGCCCGACCTGAAGGGGAACGCCCAAAATATCAAAAGATAAAACGAAACAATATAAATAACGCTGAATAATAGGTACATACTACAATTACACTAAAATACTACAATTAGTATTTACTACTTTTAGTAAATACTAATTGTAGGTGGCACGGGATAAAGCAACAGGGCGAGCGGAACGAAAAACAGCGGAGTGGATAAATTCGCTCAGGTTGCCGCTTGCGGCTGCCTTCAAGCGGGTTTCCTCTCCGCTTCGTTCCTTTCCGGTGTTTACCTGCGGCTTGTCCGCTGGTGTACACTGGAAATCGCCCTACCGCTTTAAATGGGTGGGTGGGAGTGCCGCCCACTGCGTGTACGCAAAAACAAAAACAAGGCTTTGCCTTACCGCTTTAAAAAGCGTTTTTTGGTTCTTTTTGGGGTACCTGCCAAAAAGAACACCCTTTTATTATTGTGTCGATATGAAAACAGAAGTTATCGGGGGAAATGTTTCATCCCCCGAAATAAATATTATATTTTGCCTTCGTCGGCAAAGCTGTAATAATCGTTACCAGCTATTATAACATGGTCAAGAAACCGTAAATTCATCATCTTTGCACCTGTCGCAACTGCCTGTGTCAGTCGGTCGTCATCTCTGCTCGGCTGCTTGTTGCCGCTTGGGTGGTTGTGGCAAAGAATGATGTTAACGGCTCGGCTCAGAAGTGCTTCACGGAGAATTACCCTTATATCCACTTGTGTGGCTGAATATCCGCCACACGAAACACGAAATCTTTTAATAACCCGTGATGCCTGGTTCAGGAAAACTGCCCAACATTCCTCTGTCGCAATATCACCCAAATAAGGAAACATGAGTTTATAAATATCTTGGCTGCACATTATCTTTTGCGGTTCTGCTGCGTTTTCTCTCAGTCTTTTATAAAGTTCTACCGCTGCCATCGCAAGCCTGCGTTTTGCCGGTGTCATTTGTGAAATGACATCAGAAAAAGAAGATGTGTTCGGATAGCCGAAAAGGTCTTCCGCTGCCTTTTGGCTGAAATCATTCTTTTTTGTCAGCATATAAACCAGCTCTTCATTTTCCATTACTCGGAAATCTTCGTTAACTTCAAATTGTGTCTTCATATCTGCTTATTTTAAAAGTGTTCTACCTAAAAAAAATCCTCCCAAAACAGAAGCTCCGAAAGCCTCCAAAGCGCAAGCAAAGCGGGCATAGGAAAAGCCTCTTGTTATCACATCGTCAAAAATCAAGACTTGTGTACCCTTGAAGAATGCTTCCTCAAAATTGATGACTTGTGCGTTTGTCACGGTTTTTGTACCGTTGTACTCGTGAACAGCCAGCCTTTCACCTTCTACACTGATATGGTCAAAAGCGTTTATCGTGCCAGCCAGTCGGCAGACTTCATCGGAAAAGTCTTTATACCGTTTCACGTTCTTTTCGTTGCTTGAAGCCGGAACACAACAGAAGACTATTTTTTCAGTCATGCTTCCGAAAGTTTCCCTTATCTTCCGTGCTACGATTTCAGCTACTTGCAGACTGCGTTTTCCGTCCTTGAAGTCCCAAATAAGTCTTCGGATTTGCCACTCTCTCGGATTTGCTTCGTACTTCATGGGCAGATAGTCGAAAAAAGAAAACATCAGCTTAGACCACTGCTTTTTGTACTTCGGGTTTACGTTCATTGCTGCCATACGCTCTATGTTTTAAGGGTTATTACTCGCTTACATCGCTTGTCGCCCCAATCAAATTTTTTCCCTTTGCTGATTGAGAACATTGGAATTTATTGCCAGCGGAAAGAGTGAATAGCAAGCCTGAAAAAATGGTAAATACTACCTGTAAGGTGGAGATTTGGCGTTTTTTGCGGGCTTGTTTTCACTCCCGCCTACCTTTGCCAATGTTTCAATCAGTTAAGGGAAAATAAAATACCGCTCTCCCTGCCCGAAGGGTAGGGGTTATGCGTTAGGGATTGCAGGGGAAAGCCCACAGCAAAGCGAGGACTTGGAACGGAAAGCCCGACCTTAAAGGGAACGCCCTAATTATTTGAAGAATAAAGCAAAGAAAAGCCTATATATCAGTATAAAATAGTATTTTTGCATTGGTAATGTCTGGTAAAGCCTCTGTCATCAAAGACACGTAACCAGGTAAATGTTATACCCGTTCTCTACATAGAGCGGGTTTTATTTTCACTTAAATAACCAAAAAGAAATGACTAAAGCAGAAATCGTTAATACCATTGTACTGGAAACAGGTATCAACAAAAAGGATGTGATGGCAATCGTGGAAAGCCTGATGGAAGAGATAAAGAACTCTTTGGAAAAAGATGAACCGGTATATCTGAGAGGTTTCGGAAGTTTTATCCTGAAGCACAGAGCAGAGAAAACCGCACGTAATATAAGCCAGAACACAACTATCATAATACCGGCACACAATATCCCGGCTTTCAAGCCTGCAAAGGAATTTGTAAAAGATGTAAGTAAGTTAGATAATTTATAATTCTTATAACACTTAAGAATGATGAGTGTATTTTAAAAAAGACACATCTAATCAATGGAAAATAATTTAATTTTAATCACATGTATTACCCTGATGCTTTTGGCAGTTTTTGTATGGCAATATATGAAGTTTGACAAGAAAAAGGCACTGACTATGCCGAAAGAAGCACTACGTCATAATGATGACTCCATCAAGTCTGCAAAAGCCATAGGTCAGTACCTTAATGAAAGAGCAGACATTGCAGCAGTGACATTCAAACCAGAACTTACTAATGTAAGTTCTGAAAAATCACTTGAAATATATGCAGGAAGTGCAGTCGGAGTAATTGCGTTGTGTCGTGTGGCGCATCGTTTAGGGTGTGAGGTGGTAGTTCGAGAAATAACGGAACACGGGTTAGATGAAATGAAAAGCGAAGAAGAACTTCAGGCCGAAAAGGAATCGTGTGAAAGAGAGGCGAGGATAAATAAAAAACTAAATGATTTAGGTATTTAACTATGTGTTCGTGTTTGCTTGCAATCTTTATTGCTGTAATGATTATTATCATTATTCATGCCTGCTGTACTGACATACCGTTTCTAATATTCGTGTTGTCAACGTTAACAGCTGTAACCATAATATTATATCGAAGACATAAGGTTCGTAAGATATTGAATGTGCAAGGATATGTTTTTAAAGATGCGAAATTACATCAAGATCGCATAGATATATTTTTGATGGAATTATCGCATGAAAAAGGATCTTATATCCATGTCGTCGAAGAAGAAGTAGGAATACCTTATTCGTTGAAAAAAAAGGAGGATGTATTGACCTTGATACGCATGGCCAACCGTTTGGGTTGTGAAGTAATAATCCGTAAGGTGTCAGACCATGATACAGAAAGGGAAGATTATACACCCGAAGTCTTCGAAGCTATTCTGAAACGGATGGAAGAGAAATCTCAGAAATATTATAGAAAATGAAGAAGTTGGATATAAAAAAGAATTATTATTGTTAAGTTTCTATTTAGAACATAAACAAAAAGGAATAAAAAAAGCCTCCGGCGGGGTGACTGCCGGGGGCTTCGTGCATCTGCATGTTATATGTCAGACAGTAGCGTATTTGTCAAGCTCTTTAATTCGCTTCACTATAAGGTCAAAACGTGCTTTTGTCAGAGGGGTAAGCGTGTCCGTATTCTCGCCATCAAAGTTATCACCATAAATAAGACTATCCACACCGATACCGTGATTGTAGTTTTCACGGATGCAGTTACGAAGCGTCCATAGGTTACGCAAGTTAACCCAGTCGGCGGTACGGTTTTTGATTTTACGGAACAGCACAATGGCCGAGCGCATATAATGGCCGACATGATCGTAATCATGGAAAACGCGTTCGCCCAGATAATATATATCTATGTCCTGGTTCTCTTCATCCTCGACCACCTGACAGAGGAAGAACGGGATATTCTTCAGGTTATCCCAATCAATATAATCAGTAGATTTCATAATATATAAGATTTAATTAAAGCCATAATCAGAAGAAAAAAAGTCAAGGTATTTAGGCTCCTGACCTGCAAGATGTTCAGGCAGAACCTTACCTTCAGCCAGACACTCCTGTAACAGAGGGAACAGTACAATCTTCAGGTTTTCACCTTTTTTGTGATAGAATATATAGTTGACAGACCACACGCCATCATAATAAGTTATGTCAAACCTATTAGGCTTCAGTTCGACCAGCCCATCAATGAAAGTCATCAGTTCATCTACCTGCCAGTCATAAAGGGCAGTAAGAACCTTTGCTATATCATCGTTGCCGGTAACTGCATCCCATCTGTCCTCCAGAGCCAGCCGGATAAGGCTTTTCTCTCTGCTGTCCGTCTCTATGATATGGGAGGCAACAAAACAGCCGCCAAGACCTGAGACAGCATCAGGATGGGTATATGTAACGGTGACAAAAGTAGTACCCATCACATTCTCTATTTTATCAATAACAGCCTTTTTATCTTTGCCCAAGCCTGTGGCTGTGGCAGAAACGAATACGGTATCACCCTGTTTCATATAATATAAGATTTAGATTAGTCGTTTATAAATTCTTTTTTTATCGTCTGTATGGTAGAAACAGCCCTGCCGGTCAGTTTCGCCACATTGCGTATGGAGTAGCCTTTCTTCAGGAGAGAGATAGCTTCTTTATATTCTTCTTTTTTCTGATCACGGCTCTTGAAGCTGCCGGGATTCCTACCCAGGCGACCGCCCTTCTGGATGTACAAGGCACGGCCACTGTTCAGGCGGTCAAGTATGTTCTGACGCTCCATCGCTGCCAGCTCGCCCAGCAAAGTAGTAATCAATGAGGACAAAGGGTTAACCGTCTTGTCCGGAAGAAGTGTCTCTATATTCAGGTTCTGAATATAGACACTGACCTTATGCTTATGCAGCATATCGAGAGCCTTCAGCATTTCAAGGGTAGAACGGCCAAGACGTGAGACTTCTGTAACAAGCAGCATATCTACATGGTTCTGTGCATCGGTGCAGAAATCAAGGCACCCAAGCAGAACTGGGCGTTCATCAATAGCCTTGCATCCGCTTATCTTCTCTTCAAAAACCGCACAAACAGTGTAACCTCTATCAGCGGCGAGCTTCTGAAGGTCTGCAACCTGTCTGTCTGTTGATTGTCTAGCAGACTGAGAACTGACACGAGAGTAGATAACCACATTCATACATTTGTATCTTTATAACAGGTTAGTAATAGCTTCAGCAGGTATATCCAATTTGGAGAAAGCGAACATTTTTTTGCCCAGGTCTTTCAACGAAGCTCCGATATGGTACACTTCTTTATCGTCAACTATCAGGAAACGGTCATGACTGTTCCGGTAGGTTCTGATATTGATGGGTGGGTACTGGTCATTATGCTTGTCAAGGTCAAGCTGAAGCTGCGGTGTAATCTTCTGTGTATAGACAGTGGCCGACACACCCGGATTGCGTTTGCTCAGCATAAGCAATACAGATTCATCGACATAGTTGTCTATCAAAAGAAGGGATTTTCGTGCAGATCTGATAAGATCCGTTGCAAACTTGTAGGCATCGAATATCTGACCGTCAAAGAAGATGCCTTCTACCGGCGGCAGTGAAGTACGGACAAAGAAGTCTATCTGTTCAGAATGTCCGGCAAGGGTTTTCTCTATCCGGGAAAACCTGTCATCTATTCTCCGCTCGATGTCATTCAACCGTTGGTTGATGGAATACCCTTTCAATAAGTATTCTTTCAATACCTTATTAGCCCACTGACGGAACTGTGTACCTCTTTTGCTTTTCACCCGGTAGCCGACCGATATAATCACATCAAGATTATAGTAATCGACCTGATAGGTCTTACCATCAGAAGCAGTGTAGGCAAATTTTGCCCAAACTGAATCTTTTACCAGTTCTTCTTCTTTGAAAATGTTTCGTATATGCTTGCCTATAACACTTATATCACGACCGAACAGATTTGACATTTCTTCAATAGAAAGCCAAACTGTTTCATTTTCCATACGAACTTCCAGCTTGATGGTATCATCCGGCTGGTATAGTATTATTTCTCCTTGTTCCATTATTTACTATGCTTTTACATCTACAAAGGTACGAAAATATATCAAAGATTAAAATCAACACAAAAGAAAAGTGTACTGAAACATAAAAATAGATTTATTTCAGTACAAACATATAATCATAACATAAACAAATGCAATATACAAAACATTAAACGAGAAAAAATTAAGAAAATGGAAAGCAAACAATATCAAAATTAATCATTAACTTAGCATAGAGAATTCTAAAAATAGAAATATGGTAGATATAAACGAAATAAAAAGATGCACACTCCAGGCAATGATGAAAGATGACTTGCTTATGCAAGGGCTGGTGTTGAAAGGAGGAAATGCCTTGCAGTTGGCATACGATATAACCAATAGAGGATCAATAGATATTGACTTCTCTATGGAAAACGAGTTTAAAGATAAAGATTTTGAAAGACTGTCAAGAGTATTTGGCGAATACCTGAATGAAGAGTTTGCTGAAATAAGTTTAGTAGCTTACGATGTAAAGTTTATAAAGAAACCAAAAACAGGTTCCATTCCAGAATGGAGAGGTTATAATTTAGAGTTCAAACTCATTGAACGTGAAAAGTTTGAAAAGTTTGGAGATGATATAGAAGCTATAAGAAGAAATGCTATCAAAATAAATGAATCTACACAGGAAGTCAAATATACAGTCGATATAAGCTCATACGAATACGTAGATAAGGCGATAAAGAAAGATATAGACGGGCTTATTTTAAGAGTCTATACACCAGAAATGATTTTAATCGAGAAAGTAAGAGCTCTATGTCAAACTATGCCTAAATACAAAGAGATTGTAAGCAGCGCAAGACAGAAAAAAAGAGCAAGAGATCTCTATGATATATGGATGATATGCCAGCATTTTAAGAATCTAAACTTAACAGAAGAATTATTCAAGAATATATTTGCCGCAAAGCGTGTCCCCCTTGCCTTTTTGGATAACTTTGAAATACTCAGAGAACAAAACAGAGAAGACTGGGAAGTTGTACGACAAACCATCAGCCATGATGAAGAGACAAAAGATTATGACTATTATTTTGATTTCGTCAAGAATCTTATAGAACCTTTTAGAATCCACGAGGATAAAAAAGATTCCAGCGAGGATCAAACTCAGTAAATCTCATATTATAAGTAAGATAGAATTTATGCACTTGTTTCATTTTAAGAAAAGGAACAAGTGCTTGTTTTTCATATCCAGCTTTTTCTAAATAGAAGCCTAAGGCCTGATGATAAGGATATATATAATGCATTTGATTATAATAATAGACCAGCTTATCAACATCAATTACGTTTTTTGCATTAATAATTGCTTCAAGAACCTGAGTTACACCACCTGAGTAAAAAGGTCTTGCTACAGAATCGAGAATAGTTCTCTCAACATCTGTAACAAAATAACAGTTACGAAATGGAACTACACCAAGCCTGTTATTTGACTGACCATTTATCAGGTGAAGTTTATAGTTCTGGATAGTCCTTATATTTGTGGTTTGTCTCGGTTTTTTACTAAATGCTGTATCTATTGCCTCCTGTTTCAACGTATTATTATACTTTATATAACTGTTACGCTCGTTAGTCATATATATATGCTTAGGCAACTGAAGAGTCAGGCCATGTATTGTAATGGCAGTATAGAAACTAAAATATGATGATCTCGATGACGCAGCCGCTAAGTCATAAATATCAGCTTTCGGTTTTGCATATAACGGAATAACAGACATACGTTCGTTAACAGAACTGACTTCTTCAACATTACATATATCCTCAATGTATTCGATAAAATCCACAAGTCGGTAATTTGTAAAACCATACACTTTCCTAACCGAATATAGTAACTCGATTATCTCTTTCTGATTAATTACATTATAATTAAAATCAGAAATCATACTTTTCACAATATGTTCATTCTTTTTTGCCAACTTTTTACTATTAGATTTCATATATGAAATCTATATGCAAAAGTATAAATTTTATTGGGAAAACAGTCTATTATTACAGTTATTTATATATTATTAAAACAATAAAAACATTAGAAGGTGATTAGAAAGATTGAAAATATCTCACCCCACAAAAAAACACATAATATATTACTAATTTTAGTACATTAGTATATACTACTTTTAGTATTTATCATTATATTTGCAGAAAGGACATAATAAGAAACTAATATACACATATTTATGAAAGCAAAGGTTTTATGTATTCTGAATCACAAGGGCGGTGTGGGTAAGACCACTACCACCATCAACTTGGGAGGGGCATTGCAGCAGAAAGGTTATAAGGTGCTGCTGATAGACCTTGACGGACAGGCGAACCTGACCGAATCAATGGGCTTGTCGGCCGAACTGCCACAGACTATTTACGGAGCGATGAAAGGCGAATATCCGCTGCCGATATACCAGCACAAGGACGGCATGAGCGTAGTGCCTTCATGTCTGGACTTGTCGGCGGTAGAAACGGAACTGATTAACGAGGCAGGGCGTGAGCTTATCCTTGCGCACCTTATCAAAGAGAGCAAGGATAAGTACGACTATATACTGATAGACTGCCCTCCGTCATTGTCATTGCTCACGTTAAATGCGCTGACCGCTTCGGATCAGCTTATCATTCCGGTACAGGCGCAATATCTCGCCATGCGAGGTATGGCCAAGCTGATGCAGGTTGTAAGTAAGGTACAGCAGCGTCTTAACTCAGACCTGAAGATTGCCGGGGTGCTGATTACCCAGTATGACGGAAGAAAGAACCTGAACAAGAGCGTTTCAGAACTGGTGCAGGAAACCTTTCAGGGAAAGGTCTTCAGCACACACATACGCAATGCCATTGCGCTTGCCGAAGCTCCGACACAAGGACAGGACATCTTTCACTATGCGCCCAAGTCAGCCGGAGCAGAAGATTACGAGAGTGTATGCAACGAGTTACTAATGGGAAAAATGAACTAAACTATGGCAAATAAGAAAGATTTGAAAAGCAGCATGGCCGCCGGGATAACAGGCGGTCTTGACAGTCTGATACAGCCGACCGCAGCAATTCAGGAGCCGGAACAGCCCAAAAAGGAGAAGGCGGTACACTGTAACTTTGTAATCAACCAGAGTATTCACACACGCCTGAAAACGCTGGCTATACGTAAGGGGGTAACTCTAAAAGATGTCATTCAGGAAGCGGCTCTGGAGTATTTGGATAAATACGAAGAATAACAACCAAAAGGCACATAAAGCAAGATACTATAAACAAGCAGATTGATAACGTGTTATATTATCAACAATATAAAGAACAAAAATATGGACGAAATGGAATTGATGATGCATCTGCATCGTAATAACAAGAGACAGGGACCGGGTAGTGAAGACGCTACAAATCTTGCAGTTACACTGGCTAAGATAGATAGGGAAAAGTCTTACAAGATAGCAGACATAGGTTGTGGTACAGGCGAACAGACTATCTCTTTGGCAAAAATGCTGAAAGGTAACATTATTGCAGTGGATTTGTTTGAGGAGTTTCTTGAAAAACTGAAAGAGGACAGCAAGAATGAAAATATCACGGCACATATTGAGACACTGGCTGCATCTATGGACAAGCTGCCTTTTGAAAAGGAGGAGTTCGATATTATCTGGTCGGAAGGGGCAGTTTACAATATCGGATTCAAGAACGGCATCAACTATTGGAAAGAGTTTCTCAAACCGGGAGGAATACTTGCAGTCTCTGAATTGTCATGGATAACAAACTGTCGCCCGAAAGAACTGGAAGACTTCTGGAACGGAGAGTATGCTGAAATGGACACAATAGCAGGAAAAATCAAAGCTCTGGAAGAAGCCGGATATAAGGTTCTCGGACACTTTATACTTCCTGATGACTGCTGGCTTGACAATTATTACAACCCCCTATTAGACAGCCACAAGGACTTTATGGAGAAGTTCGGCGACAATGAAGTTGCCAGAGTTATTGTTGAAAGAGATATACAGGAAGCAGACTTCTACAAGAAGTACAAGGATTATTACAGTTACGGTTTCTATATAGCACAGAAACTATAAAAAAAGCCTCCGGCGGGGTAACTCTCCGGGGGCTTCGTGCATCTGCACATTAAAAAATACATAAAATCTATATAAATAGGTTGGTTGATAAAAAATATATCGTATATTTGCGATATAAAAAATGAAAATATTATGGCATTCAGTAAAGCAGAAGAATTTGAGGAAAAAGATATTTTGGCAGCACGTTTTGCCAAGGCTCTGAGCCACCCGGCACGAATAGCAATCGTAAGATTGTTGGCTAACCACAATGCCTGTTGTTATTGTGGAGACTTGACAACGGAACTGCCAATCGCACAGTCTACCATATCACAGCATTTGAAGGTGCTGAAAGATGTAGGTCTGATAGACGGCGAGATAGCTCCACCTAAGGTTTGCTATCGTATTAACCGTGAAAACCTGCTTTTGGCAAAGAAACTGTTTTCAGAACTCTTATGATTTGATTAAGAGTTTTTTTATTGGCATAAGGTATCGTATTTTTACGATATAAAATTGGAAATATGGAACAGACATCGGCAAAAAGAGAAAAAAGAAAATCACTACTGAGAATAGCAATCCCTATCATACTATCATCCTGCCTTCAGATTTCATACGATATTACGGATATGTTCTGGGTCGGGAAATTGGGAAGCGGAGAAGTGGCGGCTGTCGGAACGGCCGGATTTTATATCAAATTGGGTTGGTCTTTGATAAGCGTGATAACCATCGGTACTATGGTATCGGTATCACACAGTATAGGGGCTGAAAAGAAGGACAGGATACAGCACTTCATATCGTGCGGAATACGCAGTACATTCGTGTTGGGGATATTCTATGCCCTGTTCGTCTTTATGCTGGCGGAGCCTCTTATATCACTTTTCAATATCGAAAGACCGGAAGTAAACACGATGGCTCAGAACTATCTGAGGATAAGCAGTATCACAGTTCTTATCATGTTTATGAACCTTTTGTTTACCGCCATTATAGACGCACACGGAAAGACACAATTCTCGTTCAGGGCGGTACTTTACGGGAATATCGTCAATATCATTCTTGACCCTCTGTTTATATTTTATTTCGGACTGGGAGTGGAAGGTGCGGCATGGGCTACGGCACTTTCACAGGGGTGTGCCATGATGTATGCGGTGTATCTTCTCAGACACAGGCTTGAACTCACCTTGAGTATAAAAGCAGTACCCCACAAGTTTCTCAGGAAAATACTTGGAATAGGTACAGCACCTGCCATGCAGCGTATTCTGTTCTCGCTTATCGGCATAGCCATCGGGCGTATCGTAAGTATATGGGGAACAGATGCAATAGCCGCACAGAAGCTGGGGCTTCAGATAGAGTCGCTCTCGTTTCTTCTTATGAACGGTCTGATGCAGGCAACCTCCATACTTATAGGGCAATATTATGGGGAAAGGAATACGGATATGATAAGGAAATGCTATCGTACAAGTATCAGGCTTGGATATTGTATCTCCATTCCTGCCACATTCATATTTTTAGCTTTCCCGGAAACCATACTGTCATTTTTCGTGAATGAGGCTGCCACCATAGAAATAGGTAGTGCCTATCTGCGTATAGTCGGCTTCTCACAGCTGTTTGCCACACTTGAAATACTTACTTCGGGAGCTTATACCGGACAGGGGCTTACCAAATATCCGGCAACCGTGAGCATCGTGTTCACCACAATGAGGATACCTCTTGCCCTTCTGCTTGGCAAAAGTCTGGGAATGGGAATAGAGGGTGTCTGGTGGAGCATATCGCTTACCAGCGTGATAAAGGGCATTGTACTTTATCTATTATATAGAAAAAGGGAAAAGGAACTTGAAAAATCAAACATACAATATAGCAGTATATGAATACACAGGATTTTTGCTTTATACTTAAACAGAACAGCCATCTGCTTAGAGAGGGGTGTTTCGGACTTGAAAAGGAAAATGTCAGGGTCAATCAGGACGGTACGCTTGCCCTGACTCCACACCCGGCAGTATTTGGCGACAAGGGGAAGCACCCTTATATAACCACCGACTTTTCAGAGAGTCAGGTGGAAATGATAACTCCGCCGCTGCCAAGTGTAGGAGAGGCTTTGGGATTTATGGAAACGCTGCACGATGTGGTGACGGAGAATATCGGCGATGAGCTTCTCTGGCCTCAGAGCCTTCCTCCTGTATTGAAGGAGAATCAGGAGATACCCATTGCACATTATTCGGGAGAGTTCAAGGACAAGGAGTATTACCGTCAGAAACTTGCCGGAACCTACGGAAAGGAAAGGCAGCTTATTTCGGGAATACACTTCAATTTCTCTTTCTCGGAAAAACTGATGGACGTTCTGCTGAAAAGCGGTGTGTGCGGCAGCTCTATGGAGGAGGTCAGGGAAACAGTATATTTCCGTGTGGTGAGGAACTTTCTCAAATACCGCTGGCTTTTTATCTGGCTGTACGGTGAATCTCCGCTTGCGGAAGAAACCCTGAATGTGATTTCGCTTAAAACGGGAGAAAAGCAGCCCATGAAGTGTGGGGTAAGCCTCAGTCTGAGGACAAGTCCGTTGGGGTATCGTAACCGTGAGGAATTCTTCATCGATTATTCCTCACTTGAAGCCTATAATATGTCTATTGACAAACTGATAAGGGAAAACCGTATTGACGGACCTCACGAGCTTTATCTTCCGGTTCGTATCAAGTTTCTGGAAAAGGATAATGGTTCTCCTTCCTACATTGAGGTACGAATTGTGGATCTTGACCCGTTTACAAAATCGGGGGTATGCGCAAGTGCCATTTATTTTTCTCACCTTCTGCTTGTCTATTCTCTGCTGAAGGAGGAGAACGGAAGTCTTACGGAGGAAGAACTGCAAAGGGCTACCTGTAATCAGGATATGGCTTCATGCTATGGAAGAGACGAAAAGAAGGAGTTGAAATGCTGCTCGACCACTGTACAGCAGAAAGCTACTTCTATTTTAGAAGATATGGAGAGGATTCTTTCAGAATATGGGGTGCTTGACAATGAAACCTACCGTCAGGAGATGCAGCACAATCTGTATCTTGTACAGAATCCTGAGAAGCGTATAGGCATGGTGCTGTATGAGAACATAAACAGGGTGGGGTTTGTACCGTTCCATCTGGAGAAGGCAAGACAGTATAGGGAAGCCACCATAAGCGGAGGTTACAGATTTCATGGACTGGAGGATATGGAAATGTCCACACAGCTTCTGCTGAAGGCTGCAATACTTAAAGGGGTAGGTTTTGAAATACTTGACCGTAAGGAAAACTTCATACGTCTGTTTGACGGTAAAAAGGAGGAATATGTGATGCAGGCAACCAAGACCTCTTTGGACTCATACGTGTCTGTATTGATGATGGAAAATAAGGTGGTAACGAAGAAGGTGCTGGAACGTGCCGGAATAAGCGTGCCGGGCGGTTATGAATACACGTCACCGGAGGCAGGTATGGCAGACTACCGTATGTATGCAGGGAAACCTGTGGTAATCAAGCCTAAGTCCACCAATTTCGGATTGGGTATAACCATACTGAAGCATAACTATGATGAAACGGACTTCAAGGCAGCCTTGCAGATAGCCTTTGAGCATGACAACACGGTGCTTATAGAGAAGTTCATACCGGGAAGGGAGTTCAGGATATTCATCATCAATGATGAAGTGGTAGGTATCCTTCACCGTGTTCCGGCAAACGTGACGGGTGACGGTGTTCTGAATATCGGACAACTGATAGACAGGAAGAATGAAGATCCGCTCAGAGGTAAAGGATATCGCACCCCTTTGGAGAAAATTAGAAAGGGGCGTGAGGAGGAAATGTTTCTGAAGCAGCAGGGAATGGATTTCAACACTGTACCCAAAGAGGGGGAAGTGGTCTATCTTCGTGAGAACTCCAATATCAGTACGGGAGGAGACAGCATAGATTTTACAGACGATATAGACGACTCGTACAAGGCTATTGCTGTGGAAGCTGCCAAAGCTCTGAACGTGAAGATTACCGGGCTGGATATGATGATACAGGATATTCATGCTCCTGCCACACCGGATAACTATGCGATCATTGAAATGAACTTCAATCCTGCCATACATATACACTGTTATCCGTTCAAGGGCAAGAACAGACACCTGAACCATAAGATGATCAGGGCTTTGGGATTTTAAAGACAGTGCAGACAATAAAAAGGATATAACCTATCCTTTTTATTATAGGTTAAACCAACGTATATTTACGATTTAAAATATATATAATCACATGGAACATATTACATACATCGGAGAAGTTGTTGAAAAGTTGGCGGATCATTCGTCATTCCCTGAACTTTTCATCAAATATGAAGAAGGAGACCCGATACCTTCAGGTAAGGCCATACATGAGATAATAGAACTTTGCCGTGCAGTCCTGTTTCCGGGATATTATGGAAATCATACGGTAAACAGCCAGACACTCACTTTTCATCTTGGGGTGACACTGGAGAAGCTGAGCAATATCCTGACGCAGCAGATACAGGCGGGTATGCTTTTCGGAAATGAGAATATGAAGGAAAGGATAAAGGGAACTCCCTGCTGCCAGACGGCAAGAAAGTATGCCGAGAGGTTCATACGGAGCCTTCCCGAAATGAGAAGGGTGCTGGCAACGGACATTCATGCAGCCTTTGACGGAGATCCGGCAGCTACCTGTATAGGAGAGATAATATCCTGCTATCCTGCCATCAGAGCCATTTCAAACCACAGGATTGCCCACGAGCTATATAAAATGGAGATACCGCTCATACCGAGAATTATCAGTGAGCTTGCCCATTTTGAGACAGGGATAGATATTCATCCGGGTGCTGAGATAGGAGAATATTTCAATATAGATCATGGAACCGGAATCGTGATAGGGCAGACTTGTATCATCGGGAATCACGTCACACTGTATCAGGGTGTCACACTCGGTGCAAAAAGTTTCCCGACTGACGAAAACGGAAATCCGATAAAGGGAATACCACGCCACCCCATATTGGAGGATAATGTGACGGTATATTCAAATGCTACCATATTGGGGCGTATAACAATCGGCAGGGGTGCTGTTATCGGGGGTAATCTCTGGGTAACAGAAGATGTGGAACCATACGGAAAAAGAGTACAGAAAAAATAATCTGATAAATATGAGCAATATAAAGGACAATTTGCTGCAGCTTATAGGCAAGACTCCATTGGTGCGGCTTTCTAATATATATAAAGATGAATACGGAACGGAAATCATAGCCAAAGTGGAATATTTCAATCCGGGAGGCAGTGTAAAGGACAGGGCAGCCTATGCGATGATTGAAGCAGCGGAAACTTCCGGGAAATTAAAAAAAGGGGGTACAATCATTGAACCTACAAGCGGGAATACCGGTATCGGTATGGCTTGGATTGCAGCCCTAAAAGGATATAGAACGATACTGACAATGCCTGAAAGTATGAGTCTTGAACGCAGGAAACTATTGGCGTTCTTGGGGTGTGAAGTAGTTCTGACACCAGCCGCTTCCGGTATGAAAGGAGCTTTGGATAAGGCAGAAGAACTGCAAAGGAATACTCCCGGATCTATTATATTACAACAGTTTTCTAACTCAGCCAATCCTATGGTTCACTACAATACAACAGCAAACGAGATTATGGAGGATTCGGACGGAGTGTTCGATGTTTTTGTTGCTTGTGTAGGTACAGGAGGAACAATAACCGGAACAGGAAAAAGACTGAAGGAGTTAAAGCCGAATGTTAAAATTGTAGCAGTAGAACCGGAGTCATCAGCCGTTTTGTCAGGAGGGCAGGCTGGAAAGCACAGTATTCAGGGCATAGGTGCCGGATTTGTCCCTGATAACTATGATTCAAACACAGTAGATAAAATTATTCAGGTAAAAGATAAAGAGGCTTTTGATATGATGCACAGTTTGGCGAAAAAAGAGGGGCTTCTTGTCGGAATATCTTCCGGTGCAGCAGTTTCAGCCGCTGTTAAACTTGCCTCAAACGATTCTTATAAAGGGAAAAGGATAATTGTACTGCTACCTGATACTGGAGAGAGATACCTTTCTATGAATATATAAATAAACAAAGCCCTTAATGGGCTTTGTTTATTTATAATACAGTTTCAAATCATCTGTTGCAATCTCCTTGCCGTCTTCAAAGGTCAGTGTCTTGCGGTCTATCTCCTTGCCGTTCTTGCGCACGACCACCACCCAGTGCATCGGCTCGTTCACTGCCCCATCATCGCCATCGACCACACCGCCGGAAACGGCAAATTCAATCGCACTGCCTTCAGTGGAAAGCGTAACGGAAGGTACAGCCAGCTGTTCATCGCCAAGAACCGCCGTACCCTTGAACTTCTCTCCCGTATTCTCATTGACAACTGTTGTGCCGTTTGCAGCCACCACCACCGACTTGATATAACTCCTGTATTCGCCTGACTGCTCAACCGTAACCTGATACATAGCCCCCTCACCGCCTCCGGGTTCGTCTTCCTTGCTACAACCTACCAGACCGCCAATCACGCACAGGCATACCGCCAAATGATAATAAAACTTCTTCATAAGATTAAAATTTAAGTTTATAAATAAATCACGCAACCCAAACCGATATGGTTATTGTTGCGAAGAATGGAATTAAACAGCATTTCAAACCGATATTCGGCAAAGAGAGCGACCTTCGGACTAAGCAGCAGTTCAGGTCTTACGCCCACCTCATAGCCATAGACAAACGCCCGGCTACGCTCCAGATAAACCAGCTCGCTCTTGGTCTTTGCCCTCTGGTAGCCAATCGTGCCGGAAGCCACGCCCAGAAAAGAGAACTTGCGCCCCTTCAGGAGCCAGTAGGCGAACTCCGGGCCGACTGTTACGGTGTTCGCCTGTACCTGTTCACGGTTCAGGTTACGGTAGTTCAGGTTCGCCCCCACCTTGAAGCACTTGAACACCTTGCCATACCCTACCGTGCCCTGCATCTGGCTTTCGTCCACCACATAGTCAAACTTCATATTCAGGTAATCGCTGCCGATATACTGTGCCCTGCAAACGGCAGCCAGACACAACAGGCAGCCTATAAAAAACATCTTCTTCATAATATCATGGATTTACTTGTATGGAAATCTGTTTTCTCACGGGCAAACCGTAACGGCTTGAAACGGTAAACTCAATCAGCGTTTCGCCCGTACTCTCAGGCATGAACACCACCAGATTGTTGTGTTCAAGCGCAACCCCTTCGTCACGGGTAGCGTCATAGCCTGAAATAAATATCTGCCCCCTGCCCTTAACGAAGCGAGCCGAAGCCTTCACGCCGTACTGGTCTGTGGCAAGCAGGAGGTTAAACTCCGCACTCTCGGACTGCTTCACCATATCGGGCACGTTCTGGAACTCTACATTCATATCAGGAGTGGAAACCTCCAACCTCACACTGTCAGCCCTTGTAACCAGTTCGCTGGCAACGGACATCTTCAGGCTCATAGCCCCTGCCGTTATCGGAACGAAGTCAAACGCCAGTTTGCCGTTTGCCTTATAGTCAAACTCAAAGGATTCACCGGGCATATATTCGTTATCACCAACAATAATCACCCCATTGCCCCCGTCAATGTCAAACACCGTCAGGAGCTGGTCGCCGTTGTCAGCGTCAAGACCGGAAACCGTGAACGTACAGTTCACCGCCTTGCCAACCGCTGCCGTGCCCCCGTCAATGCTTTTGAGGGAAACGGAAAAATCACGGCTTATCAGTTTAAGTTCGTTATCACAGGCTGACAAAGCCAGCACAAGCAACAAAACGGAAATAAGACTTCTCATAGGCTCAAAATTTAAAACTTGGTTATTCTATCAAACAAATCATTCAAATCTACGCCCCTGCTTCTCAGGAAAGCGATATACTTCACCATCACGGGCAGGTTGTCCGACTGCTCGATGTTGGAAAGCTGCTGGCGGCTGATACCCATCATTTCAGCTACGCTTTTGGCTGTAAGCTGTAAGCGGATGCGTTCGACCTTTAATTCATTCGTCAGTTCCATATATGAAATTTATTGGGTTTATCACTCTGTCATTTTTTATCACCTCATAGTGAAGGTGATTGCCTGTACTCAAGCCTGTACTGCCCACAAAACCGATAACATCACCTTTCGTGACCACCGCACCCTTGCGTCTGTAAATATGCGTAAGATGCGCATAACGTGTCTTGAAACCGAAGCGGTGTGTTATAACAACCGTTTTGCCATAACCGGGCACATTGCCGGAAAAGGAAACCGTGCCATCGGCTGCGGCATGTACAGTGGCCGCATACTCAGCCGCCATGTCAAGCCCGGCATGAAAGGTACGTTTACCGCTGACCGGATGCACCCGATATCCGAACCTGTCGGATATGCGGTAATTCTCTTTAAGCGGTGCCACAGACGGTACAAACCTGAAAATATCCTCCTGACGGCTTATAATATGCCACACGGGAGCGACCTGTTTAAAATCACGTGCAGTCTGCAACACCTCTGCCACCAGTGTGCGCTTATCCTGTGCTGTGGCTCCAGAAAGAGAAAACAGCACAATCAAAGCCACGCTAAAGCTCCGACACATTTACGATATCGCTGTTCTCCAGGTCAAAAAGAACATGACGGCCACCGTTTTTTTCGTTTATCTCGATACGGAAAAACTTGTCATCAGGAATAGTGAACTTATCAAAAGCAATCACATACTTCATCTTGTCGTTGCCCTCGATACGAGGAGCGTAGTTTTCGGAGAACAAAGCCTGCTGGTCAACCTCCTGGGATGCTGTCAGCTTCGCAGTCTTACGGTCAACGATATAATACCGGATATAGTCTATGTCGTAAGGAAGACGGCTCTTGTTCTCAATCTCAAAGGTGAAAAGCAGCAGATTATCGTAGATATGCAGGTTATTGAGTGAGAACACTATCTTATTGCGAACAATACCCTTATTGAAAATCTGCCGGCGTGCGTTATACACCCTGTTCATCACATCGTCACGTTCGCCAGCCGGGATGATATTGTCAGTAAGAATCACATTCGCCTTTTTCTCCGGCTTTTTCTCGCCCACCTCATATACAAAAGCATCCGGTTTATCCCGGTAATCGACATTGAATGTAAAGAACCTGCCGCTTTCGGTAGCAAACGAGACATTGGTCTGCTTTGGGAACTGCTGCACGCTGCCTGTACGTGCTATCATACGGATAATATTCTCCGTATTCTCAGCCTTACTGACATTGATACAGGTATCACCGTAATCAATGTAAATCACCTTTTCGGGAGCAATAAGGTGAGTCTGTGAAACCTCATTGATAAAAACCGTATCAGGATTTATGCTTGTCATGCCAGGAAGGAAATAGTTTGTCTGTTCAAGACTGTCAGCATAGGACACATTGAAGGAATAGAAAAAGCCTCCTTCAGTCGCCACGCTGACGGTAGTCTGCTTGCTGAAGCTTTTGCTGTTCGCCTTGATACGGAGAATATGCGGTACATTCTCCGGGTTATCCACCGCCACAAAATCAGTAACCGCCTGACTATATTTCACCGCTGAAGGAAAAATCAGATGTATGGTTTTGGAATAATTTACTGCGATGGGCAGACTCTCAACCGGGCGTATCTGCGCTGTAGCCGATACAGCCACAATCAGAAGGATTATATTCAAGAAAAGTGCTTTCATTTCAAATAAAGTTTATAGTTTGACTTCACCGTAACGACAATCTGGTTGTTCTTCTTACGGAACACGCTTTTAGCGGCATTGCTGACGGCGTTAACGCCTGTACTCAACACATCTGTGCCATAGATACCCGTATTCAGGTCACCCACCACTTCATCAGCCGCCTCCTTGCTTGCTTCAGCCTTTATATTCAGCGGCACATATATACCGGGCAAGCCATCCTGATCATAGACGGTCTTTTTAAGCTCGTAGATGCTGTTGCCTACCCTGACGGATTCAATGGCTATATTGATTCTGTCCTGGTCAAGTTTGACCGTGCCGAAAAGTGCCGTACCCTTGTCAAGCAGCAATCCATTAGGAAGCTGCATCTCTTGAAGTGTAACCAGCTTTATGACACTGCCGGAAGTAATCTTCTGGTCACCTGAAACAATCGCCTCAATGGTATTACCCGTATTCTGAGGTTTATCTCCGGAAAAGAATCTGCTCGCAGCAGGTTTGTTTTCGGGTTCAGGTGCCGGTTTGGCTTTCGGTTTCTCCGTTTTCTTCTTCACCGTCTTAGGCTTCGGAGCCGCCTTAGCCATGCTGTCAGCCCTTTGGTTAGCTCTCAGCTGCTGCTGAAGTGCAAGGACTTCAGGATCTTCTGTATAAACCCCTTCTGCCCTCTCATGATAGACCTTATCGGAAAAGTTCTCATATTCAGGCTTGGCTTCAGAACTCATCATATCGTCTATGGTGAAATCACTCTGCTGCTGTGCCCTTAAAGAGGTATTGACATCCTGCATATTCTCATCATCATCAGAACCGCTTAAAGCCATGACAATCACCAAAACCAAAAGTACGAAAATGCCGAATGAAGCGAAAACGATAATCTTTGTCTTAGTCGTCTTATCCATAGGCTCACTGTTTAAGCGGTTGTTCTATCCGTATAATCTGCTGCAAGAACTGACTGAAGAAAAAACCTGTCACGTTCTCCGGGAACTGCGGTGTTGTTCTGACAAGCTCACCCCTTGTGCGTATCAGGAATTTAAGTTTCTGTCCGGACACACTATGAATGGTAAGTGTGGAAGAAAACTCAACCTGATAAGGCTCGTTATCACCGGCAATACGCTGCACGCTGTCAAGCTCACATTTATACACCGCACCGTTCTGAACGGCATCAGAATAAGCCTTATCGTTATAATATTTGGAGAATATGGCATTCAGGTCGTTTTTATTGATATAAAAAGCGGCATGAGCCTGATTACGTTTCATATCGAGCCTGTCAAAGCTGTTGGCATAACGGGTGGCTTCGGAGCATGTATTCTTGACCAGTGCGATAAAAAGGTCTTCTGCATCTTCGGCATGAGTCTTCAGGTATTCGCCGGAGCGTTCGACCACAACTACCTTATTCAGTGCGGAGAAATTAACGGTCAGCCCCCATGCCAGAACCAGCAGCACCACCAGCAAAGCAAAACCCAGACACAGTTTGAGGTTGACAGCCCCTTTACGCTTGGCTTCAGCCAGCGTATCAAATTCTTTCAATATATCATCTTTATTCATGATCGACAGGATTTAAAACAGTTCACGACAATACTTCACACTCTTGGCAAACAGGAACAGTTTGAAGACAAATGCAAAAAGCAACCCCAACATCGTATATTTGTTCTGTCCGCACATCTGCATGACATTCTCAGAAATGACCGAACCCAGCGCATTTGCAATCAGGAAAGCCGGGATCATCATATAACAGACAAACAGATTTTTCAGGTAAGCATGTGTATAATGCCTGGTTTTCTCGTCAAGAAAGAGAATAATCGCAATCGGTGTAACAATCTCCAGCAGGATAAGATACAGATACCTTGCAGCGGCGAAGAAGAAGAAAATATACTTAGTCGCATACAGAAGAACGGTATAAACCGCAATATTGAACGGAAGGGCTATCACCTCGTCAATCTGTTTGCCCACCCAGTTGCTACGTCTGTTAACCTCTTCGATATAATCTCTTGTGAAAGTAGCAATGGCTTCGTCTATGCTCAGATCGACATCTTCCTGATAGTGTTCTATCAGTTCATTCTGAATATTGCCCAGAGCCGTCTCAACAATGGTAAAGGCAAACGGAGCCGCCATGATAATGGCAAACACATAGATATAGATATAAAACAGCTTGAAGAACTGTTTCATGTCAGCCGGTCTGTCACCTTCACTGAAGGCTTCTTTCCATGCGGTAACAAACTTCTGGATAACAATAATAATCGCCACAAAAGTGCACAAGGCAATGATGCCCTTGCTGACATCATTTAGTTTAACGGCTTCATACGCCTGTATAACATTATCAATCACTTCCATAGGCTCACGATTTATCAGATTTAAGTGCGGCAATCCGCTTTATTGCATCATTAACGGTATTGAACCTTGCCCTCTCGTCAAGCAGCTTGTCCTGCTGTGCCCTGAGCTTTGCATCAAGGTCAATTATTATCTTCAACCTTTCACCGTCCGTCATTTTCAGATCCGGCGAAATGATGGTGCGTAAAAGGTCAAAGGATGTAATACTCTCCTCCATAATATCATTGAGCACTTTGGTATAGGCATTATACCCCTCCTGCGTATAGATGTCTGTACGTGAACACTCGGTTGCTGAAATCTTCAGCATTTCGCCCTGAAGCTTCAGTACATTCAACACCATTTTGGAGTTCTGGATAAGACCACTCACCTTACGGTACAGGTCCAGGCTCTCGGTCAATATATTGCGTGAGTTATCCAAAACCTTAAACTGTTCGTAAGCCTGTTCGAGTTCTTTCGCCCACGTTATCTGTGAAAGTTGTGTCAGTGCCGGGTCTGAAACCACAAACTGAGAAAAGGCAGGTGTGGCCAAACAGAACGTCATGATGACACTACATAGAAAAATCCGTCTCATAGTCTTTGTGTTTTAACTGTTTATACTGTTCGATAGCTGTCTCCAGACTGCCGACCTCTCTGTATATCTCCTGTAACCTGTTCCATATCTCGCCATCCGTCTGAAAAGCCAGCAGCTTTTCAGGAGAAAGCTCCAGACGCACCACAGTAGCGTAGTTATCCATAAATCTCAGGAAGATTTCGGAGTACGGTCTTGTGCCCGTAAAATCATTGCGTATGGACTTCATCAGGTTAATATGACTCCGGTTCTTGATATGGAACGCCTCGATTGTCTGGTCATATACCACCTCATTGGCCGGAAGCACATAAAGAAGCTGCGTATTGGCAATGATACCCTTAGTATATTCATTATCCGGCAGCTGTGCCATAGACTGAACGATTGTGCCAACAGCCCCATTTTCCTTACGGAGTTTCTGGTAACAGAAAGCAACCGTAGAATGGATATCGGCACCTGAAAACGTGTCTTTGATGGACTGGCTTTCGGCATATTCGTCAAAGATCAGCATACCACGCACCGACCTGTCGGAAAGAATCTTGTTTTCAATGGTATCAAAGAGGATGGTCATAATCACGGAGATAAGGAAAGGGTCTTTCTTTATCTTCGTAAGTTCGAAGACAATAAAATCACGGTTCTGCATATCATTCTCCAGTGGGGAATGTCTGCAAACATTCTCATAGAAGCCCCCTTTATACATTTCAGCATCTATATAATCATCACTATCACACCAAGCAATGAAATCACCTGTAGCCTGTTTCAAACCTGTATTACGAGCTGCAGTCAATCCTAAGTTAGTTTGATGCCTGCAAATATGAATTTGTGATATTCTTTTAGGATAATAAGAAATTATTTCTTCTAAAATTCGCACACTACCATCGGGAGAAGCATCATCTACAAAAATAAATTCCATATCCTCTAAAGTCTGCTCAAATAATGAACGTGCACAACGTTCAATATAAGCTTCCACCTTATAAACTGGAATAAGTACACTTACTTTAGGCATTCTATCTTAAATATTTGAGTTTTAATTTACGTAATATTCTTCCTCCCCACCAACGCAAACGAAACAAGCAAACTCCAAGATAAGGCGAAACATACAGATGAATAGGGAAATTAGCATTTGGTACTTCCTTTGTCCAACTATATACTTTCTTTCTTAAAGCAACTAAAGACAAGTTCTTTTCCAATTCCTTATATCGATCTATATATAAATCACTTGCAACAGTTTCCAATGTCCAATAATACATCATAATTCCCCTATATAAATAATAGGAAGTCAATCTTTTATCTTCTACTTTATAAGCATATTCATGGAATACATCACAAAGAGCAAAAGAATTTGCAAGATTGCTGATACGTGGAGTAGACATTATAGAATTTTCACGTTGTCTATACGCATAGAACTGGATAGGAAGATAGCCACATCGATAATTCTTACTAAAAAATTTAATTGCAAAATCTATATCCTCTTGGAATTTTCGATTGGCATCAAAACGCAAACTGCCAATAGCTAATTTACGAAACATAAAAAGCCAAGAAAAAAATCTACCATTCATTACAAACTTCATCATCTCATAAGAACTCAATATTTGATTCTTCAAATTTAAGCTTTCTTCTAACAATTCAGGAGTATGTAATTGTTTTCCCTTTGTATCTACATTTGCAAACTCTCCTCTCACTACATCCAAGTTTTCTGATTCCGCCTTTTCTATAAATAAAGACAATATATTTTCATCTATCCAATAATCATCAGAATCTAAAAATATAATATATTCACTCAAAGCTTTATCTATTCCATAATTACGAGCAGATGACAATCCTCCATTAGATTTATGAAAAACTCTGATACGAGAATCCTTTAAGGCAATCTCATCGCATAACTTTCCTGAGGAATCAGTACTTCCATCATCAATTAACAATATTTCAAAGTCTTTAAAAGTTTGCATTAAGACACTATCTATACAGTCTTTTAAAAAACTTTCAACATTATATATTGGAATAATAATTGAAACAACAGTATTCAAGACTTCTGATTTTTTAAATAAAATAAAATTGTAGATATCCACAAACAATCGTGTAACATCAGCCAATTAACGAGCTTACCCTTCCAACTTCTTACTTTTACTCCTTTTATCGCTTCCTTTATTACAGAAGATTTCAGTATAGATTTCAACTCTTTCCTTATGTAAGGTATAGAATGCACAGAACTTATATAATAAATATATCTTTTAAAGAAAAGAATTGCTGTAATATTACAGACCTCTTTTCCATCCCATTTAAAGACATGTTCCAAATTATGAATTGCTTTTAACAGTTTTTCAAGTATATACCAATAAATACTCCAACTAAAATTTTGTTTTGATAATCCTATACCATAACAATTATAATGATAAGTAGCTTCTGAACTAGTTCTAACTGATTTTACATATTGAAGGAATTGATATATAAATAATGTATCTTCACCATACGAAATACTCTCATCAAAACGCAACTTATAATGCATTATAATAGAGTATCTAAATAATTTACCAAATGGAAATATAAAATCAAGCAAACAACCAGTCAAAAAATCTTTCATTTGCTTTTCATTATATACATAATCCTTAAAAGGAACACTAACCCATTCTTTCCATCCTTCTGCAATAAAATAGCTTGCTACAATATCATTTTCATCATTCTGATATAAATTTTCCAGATAATTATTTTCAACCCAATCATCAGAATCAATAAATGTTATCCATTCCCCAACAGCATTATCTAATCCTACATTTCTTGCAGAACTTACCCCTCCATTAGACTTATGGAACACTCTTATCCGTTCATCTTGCTGCGCATATTTATCACAAATAGCCGCAGAATGATCCTTGCTTCCATCATCAATAAGAAATAGTTCCCAATCTTTATAAGATTGATGAATTATACTATCAACACATTGGTTAAGTGTCTTTTCAGCATTATACACAGGTACGATAATAGATATTTGGGGACTCATATATTTTATTATTTTATTCAAATTATACCTGAATATTCACTTAATACTCTAAATGGAGCTACACGCAATAACTTCTTTTGTATATCACGTATATTTTTATGAGGCAAAATGAACTTTTCATATTCGGTAAATAAAGACTTCCAAACATCTTTCTTTAAGTAAGAATCAAAAGCCTCAATTCCATCATAAAAAGGAATATCTACCGAAGAGAAATAATCATGAAACTTAAAAGCATCCGTTTCAATATATCCCTTTTTTATCCATAAAGCAGGAATACCATAAGCATGTGCGAGAATAATACCATGCAGTGAGGTAGATAATACATAACGACATGAAGTTAGCTCAGCAATAAAAGTTTCCACATCTGATGTACGGATATCCAAAACTTTAAATTTTAGCCCATATTCTTGTTGAAAATATTCTACTTCCATCCAATGGGGTATAATAACAACATCTCTAACTTTATTTTTAACTGGTGAAACAATTAAAGGAAGTAGTAAAGCTGGATCACCAAAAACATTGCAACCCTTAAATCCCATAGATATCAATTTATCATTTGTCAACTTCCCTCTTACAGCTAATACTTTACCTCCATTAAACGATTCATTCCAATTCATAAATCCACTTCCCCACACGGTACTTCGTTTATTACCCCAACGAATTATTGATCCTACTGCTAACAGATTTTTTTCAAAAAAAAACAAAGTTTCTAAAAAAGCCTTTGCAGACATTTTTCCACTCAAGAAGTCTAACAAAAAACCTATTTGTCCTCTAATACCTACTTGATAAAAGCCCTTATATCTAATGGAAACACCTGATAACTTATTAACAATATAAGGACTTAATAAATCACCTAAATTCAATTCATTCCAATAAACTAACTTAATCTGCTTCATCATTAAAAATAAGTTTATTCTATATTTTAATACATAATAAAATCTGCTTAGGAATAAAGTAATCTGCATTTTTTTATGGCTACAACAATCTTTGCCCGAAGAAAACTTCTTTCGTGTGCAGTACAACCTATCCAATAGATAGAACTCAATGAACAAATCACAGAGAGAAAAGATACAACAAAGAAGCGCAGAAAGCTGTCGGACATTTCCAATAAGACAATCATAGGAAAGAATAGAGCGACTACACTAACCAGCAACACATTACCACAGACCCTATATAAATAGCGTTGCACTGGCAGTCCTACCATCTTACGCAGAAATACAAGCCGCAACAAAAGGCAACAAACTGCGACTATCAGAGCCACGATCAGAACAGATTCAGGGGGATAACCCAATTTTAAACAAAGATAAGAAAGAGGAAAATTCATCAGATACATTCCTCCTACTGCTAACTGGTAGTTTCGCAGTTTTCCTGTCGCCAACTGTAAATTGATTAATGTATTGGACAATATATCACACATAGTAACCAACAGCACCAAACGAACAAAGTTGATGGTATGCTCCGGGTAACTTTTCAACCATAAGGTAAGTATAAACTCGGTTTCGAACAATACAGGTAAGGCAAAAACCAACAAAATGTAATAAGAAAAACGAGAACCCCGCTCTACTAACGAAAACATATAAGAATAATCGCCTACTGCATATGATTTAGTTATCTGTGGATTAAGAGCAGTCATAAAATTGCCGGCAAAAGAAGATAATACAGTATTGACAGAACCAGCGATGGCCCGTGCTGCATTAATGACCGGACCAATAAAGAGATTTAGAAGGATATTGACCCCCTGGTCTTTCAAGAGTACAGCTGTACATCCAATAAAGTTCCAACCAGCAAAAGCACTCATGGCTTTCCATGTATCGCTATAGAACCGGAACTGCAAACGGCATTCTTCAAAATGTCTCTTGCAATAGTCCCAATACACAGCCTGCATGGAAATTCCCAAAACGACCAACAGCAAGGCATAGACAATAAGCCGGTCGAAATGAAAGGGAGCATAGGCAATAAACAGAATAATAAATAAACGAAGAATAATATCTAATATTCCGAAATAGGCAAAAGCCGTCATCCGCTCATGAGCTACTATGGAAGCATTGTAAGGCACACTGAATAAACCAAACATAAAAGCTACCAAAGAGGCTTGAAAAACCCAGTTGGCTGCATAAAGACGGTCAGCAGGAATCGTCATCTGAGTATTCAAAAACCATATACCAAGGCTTTCGGCTACTAAAAACACAATACCTGCCAAAGCCAAGTGTATACAAATTGAGGTAGAGAAAATCTTCTTCAACTGTTCAACATCGCCTCTTCCCAACTCATAGGTAAGAAAACGGCTCACCGACGAAGACAAAGAGGATGATATCATAGAAAACATGGCAACAAATCCTCCCACCACATTGTATATACCATAGTCTTCTACCCCTAATGCCTGCAAAACCACACGGGAAGTATACAGTGATACCAGCATACCAAAGAGCATGCGTACGTAAAGCATCAGGGTATTCTTGGCGATGCGTTTTGTATTTTCCTGTTGTGTAGTCATTTATTTACTGCTGATCAGGCGTTTCCAAAATGATGTCTTTCTTTTCTCTTTATTCCCCTGAAGCCCCTGTAAATAGCGTTCATAACTCCATCTATGGGTGACCATTTCGTAAACTGCTCCCCAGTCCGGTAGTCCGCCTACATTGCGATCGTCAATGAACAGGTCGGCTTTGAGTTTTCTGCAAGGAGTAGAGGGGGGTTCTTTAGCCTGTTCTTCCGGGTAGTTGCTGTTGACTGCATAGAATTCCAGACCTCTTTCCCGGCAGAATTCTACTGCCTCGTCCAGTAATTTACCTTCGCGTACGGTCCAGAGTATCAGTTGATGATGTTCTGCCTGTAATTGCTTGAGAGTTACAATGGCAAAAGGAATCTCTTTCCCGATATGTGGATATCGGTGTTCCACGATGGTTCCGTCAAAGTCTACGGCTATGATCATCTTTTAATAATTTTAGAGTTTGGAAATTGGCAGGAACGGATAGCGTTTGCAAATAGCTTGTTCATCAGCTATCAGTTTTTGTTGCTGCTCCGGCTGGGTGTCGGCATATCGCTCTGCAATGGCCGTTATGATTTTATGAGTTTCTTGACACAGATTGTCTATTTCTTTTAGTTCTCCCGGCTGGAGCTTATAATATATCTTTTCACAGTATTTTCCGATCCCTTTTAGGATTAGTAACTGTACTTGAGCTGCATTCGATAATTCCTCTGTCAACATCCAGTATCGGGATTTCATGATCCATTGTTCCAGGCTTCGGGCCAAAACCATCAGGTCAAGACGGTTTTGGGGATAAAAAAAACACTGGGCAATATCCGACTGAAATGAAACGAATTCATCATTATATGTGAGAGCCTGGGATCCGTTTTGTGTTTCTTGTCGCTGGCGGATGTATTCGTCAACATTCTCAAAACTTTCTTTACTGATTCCTCCGATAGCTACGGTCATGTTGCCGACGGTAGTAACCAGACACTTGTCGCGGGCGATACGGATGCAATAACCTTCCATACCGGTCAGAACTCCGGACGTTATTTTAATTAGTGTATGGTTTGGGGAATAATAATCAAAGGAATGGGGCATAAAGCGAATGTGATGAGGATTTATTTGGGAAAGCTGCATGAAAGGTTGCATGACGCGATCGGGAATAATTGCTGTTTTTTTGGTACTGCAATCCTTTACAAGATACAGATCTATTGCTATCTGGTTCAGATAGTTTTGTATTTCCCAGCTGTTTCCTTGAATGAAAATAAGACCTGATATGGTAGGCCGTTCTGTTTTCCTCACATGGCTTTTACCACGTTTGTATGCAATACTTTTATGAATGAATGTTTTGAATTTTAATATTAGTTTTTCATTAATAGTTTCTACTTTGGCATGATGGACAAAAAGGTAGCACCAAGAGTTGGTTGGGCTGTCTTGAGGACAAATCTTTTCTTCCGGACCTGGGTTTTGAGGCTCGTTCTGAACTTTGTCCTTAATGACTTTAGAAGAAGTATCTGTACTATACAGTGGCATCGAGACTTTTTCTAATTTATGTTGGGTTTGGTGCTTCGATTTCTTTTTATTGAACTCATATGCACCTCTCTTTTATAAATGAAGTTTAGAACTTTATTCATAATAATAGCTTCTGGGCAGTTTGTCCATTGGTTTTCTGTCTTTTAAGGTCTATCTCTTATGAAGAGATGGAGTGCCTGTGATATATCTTTAAGACACAGCATATTATATATTTCTGGAAGTTTTTTTACTAAAACATCTTTTTAGGTATTTAGTTAAAAAACAAACTTTATACACAGATTCCTTCTCTCTTTATAATAGTTTTTGTATCTTTGTCGTGAAAAATCCATCTCTTCATAAGAGATAGAGTGATTTATAAAACAAGTGTGGATTATATTCTATTGATTATCATTCTATTCGCTTTATCTATAATAGAATTGTCGAGGGAGGCAAGATAGATTCGTGTTGTGCTTTCAGAGTCGTGTCCCATTCCTTCGCTTATAACTCCAATTGGAATATTTTGGCTTTTAGCTATGCTGGCCCAGGAGTGACGGGCTACATACATTGTGATATGGGATGGCAGTTCCAGTATTTTTGAGATTTTTCTTAGTTTGTGATTTATCAAATGAAGTGCATTTCTATATTGCTTCAGTTCTTCTTTTTGATGTTGTATAATAGGAAGCAAGTATTCAGTAGAGGTTGGACCATATTTGTCAACGATATCTTGCATGCATTTCTCCCATCGGATAAATAATTGTTGCCCGGTTTTTCTTCTTCTATAGATCAATACTTCATTGTGTAGATCTTTTTTCTTCAGATAGGCCATATCTATAAATGACATGCCTCGGGTGTAGAAGCTGAAAAGAAACATGTCTCTGGCAAAATCGAGGGAGGTATCATATGACAAATCTTGTAATTTTAATTGTTTGATCGTTTTGAAAGGAACAGCACGCTTGACGGTCTTTCCTATACCTGTGTAAACATGCCTGAAGGGATAGTGTTGAGTGGTCAGTTCTTTGTCTACGGCACGGTTGTAAGTTGCCCGAAGGATACGCATGTAAAATGAAATAGTGTTCATTGAAATACCTTTTTGCTGTAAGTGAGCCTGGTAGCTTTGTATGAGGTCGGAGGTTATGTCATCGAACAAGATGTCATGTCCTTCTCTGAAGCTCATGAAGCTGTTGAGTGTTGTCTGATAGGTTTCGGCTGTACGTATTCTGTATAGCGATTTTAATTGTTTGATAATGTATTGCATGAAAGTGAACAGGGATTGTTCTTTGGCGTTTTGGTGAAATTGGAAGACAATTTCATCTGCTGTATATCCGGTGGGACGTTTGTCAAGCGACGCTATAATTTTGTGTAATCGTTCTTGATCCCATTTGATTTTTTCTCTGGTGTCTTGAAGAATTGAAAAACGATTTTGAGAGGAACGGGGATCAACAATGTATTCTTCTTGCTGATTCCATTCGGAAGAAAGTATTTTATAATTGGTACTGATCTGGCGTACCATGCGTCCATGAATCACTTGGTAGTATATAGATCCCATTTTTCCGGTAACAGTGGAAGGTCTGAATTTTACTTTTACTGATGTCATATCTTTCTGGTTTTATAATTAGTTAATAAGTCGTTTTCATAAACAGATGAAATCTTAAGTGGTTTAGATGCGTTGTCTGTATTTAAGGGAATGAAGATAGATATTCATTTTTTAGATATACCAGAATTCTCTATCTTTGCATAGGCATAAGTTTATCAGACAAACATTTCTTAAGAATTTTATATTTATGTATACCAATAAGGAAATATGGAATGTGACATATCCCATATTCTTGGGACTTTTGGCACAAAATGTAATCAATGTAACGGATACGGCTTTTCTGGGGCATGTCGGTGAAGTGGCACTGGGAGCTGCAGCTATGGGAGGATTGCTTTATATTTGTGTCTATACAGTTGCTTTTGGTTTCAGTGTCGGATCGCAGATTTTGATAGCCCGCCGGAATGGAGAAGGAAACTTCCGGGCTGTGGGACCGATTATGTGGCAAGGTTCGGCCTTTAGTTTGGGTATGGCCGTTGCTTTGCTGATACTTATGTATGGGTTTGCTGAGCCTTTGATAAGGATGCTGATTACTTCGGATGCCATATTTACGGCAACTTATGAATTTTTTGTCTGGCGTATCTGGGGATTCCTTTTTGCATTTGTCAATGTCATGTTCCGGGGACTTTATATAGGAATTACACGGACAAAGGTGTTGACAATGAATGCCATCGTGATGGCTCTGGTCAATGTGTTTCTGGATTATGTGCTGGTCTTCGGTGAATTAGGTTTTCCGGAAATGGGAGTACGGGGGGCAGCTTTGGCTTCAGTAATAGCAGAGGCTTCCTCACTGGTGTTTTATCTGGTTTATACGTATTGGAAGGTTGATCTGAAGAAATACGGATTGAATCATTTTGGACGTTTCAATCCGGAAATGGTATTACGGATTTTGCGTATATCCTGTTTTACAATGGTACAGTATTTTTTGGCTATGGCCATTTGGTTTGTTTTCTTTATGGCTTTGGAACGGCTGGGACAAAGACAACTGGCGATTGCGAATATTGTGCGGAGCGTTTACGTTGTTTTATTGATTCCCGTACAGGCACTTTCTACCACCGCCAATACGCTGGTGAGTAATCTGATCGGTTCGGGAGGAGTCTTGAAGGTTGTCGGGCTGTTACATCGCATTGCCCGGATGTCTTTTCTGATCATGATTGTATGTGTGATCCTCTGTCTGCTTTTCCCTCAGGCTATTCTTTCAGTCTATACCAGTGAGGCTGCTCTGGTCATGGAGTCTGTTCCTGCATTGAATGTTGTGTGCGGTGCCATGCTGATTGCGGCTGTGGCTAATGTATATTTTAATGGAATCTCCGGAACAGGAAATACGCAGGCGGCCCTGGTGCTTGAGATTGGAGTGCAGGTCTTTTATGCTCTTTATGTGGTCGTTGTAGGAATGATACTTCGGGCTCCGGTGCACATTTGTTTTACAACGGAAGTGATTTATTATATGCTGATGTTAGGTCTCAGTTTGTTGTATCTGAAAAAGGCCCGATGGCAAAACAAGAAGATTTAAGGTATTGAGCGTTATATTGTAAAAATGGAAAAGATTTGTTGGAAGGGACATGCTTCGATGTTCGGAGCAAATGTTATGTGGGGACTGATGTCTCCGATTTCTAAGTTTATAATGGTTGGTGGAGCTGTAACTCCATTGGTTGTCACCGATCTGCGTATTGGAGGGGCAATGGTGTTGTTTTGGATTGCTTCCTTTTTTCAGAAGCCGGAACATGTGAATCATAAGGATCTGGCAAGTTTGTTTGTTGCTTCCCTTCTGGCCATTGTGTTTAATCAGGGATGTTTTATCTTTGGAGTAAGCTTGAGCTCTCCGGGAGATGCTTCAATCATTACAACCAGCATGCCGCTCTGGGCCATGGTGCTGGCGGCTGTCATTTTAAAGGAACCGATCACGGGAAAGAAAGTGCTGGGAATTGCGGCTGGAGCCGGTGGAGCTTTGTTGCTGATTTTAGGAAGCGGACAGGGTGTTCAGTCGTCTGTTGGGAATGAGGATACAGCTATTTGGGGTGATTTGCTGGTTATGCTGGCTCAATGTTGTTATGCGCTGTACATTGTTCTGTATAAGGATTTTGTAAATAAGTATTCATTGGTAACCATTATGAAATGGATGTTTACTTATGCTTTTATTTGTACATTGCCTTTCTCTGCCAGTGATCTGATGAAAGTGAATTGGGCTGGTTTGCAATGGACGGAGATCGGGGGACTGGCTTTTATTGTGATCGGTGCCACTTTTATCAGTTATATGCTGGTTGTCGTGGGGCAGAAGAATCTTCGGCCGACCGTAGCCGGAATGTACAATTACATCCAGCCGCTTGTTGCTTGCATCGTAGCCATTTGCTGGGGAATGGATTCCTTTAATCTGGTGAAGGGGATTGCCGTTGTATTGATTTTCGGTGGAGTATATCTGGTGACTGCCAGTCGCAGCCGGAAGGAAATGGAAGCCTACGAAGCAGAGCGTCAGGCTTCCGGAAAATAAGGAGCTTTTCGGATAGAGATTGTCATTCTTCTGAAATTTATTCGATTATTCCAGTTATTTTCCGTATTTTTGCACCCCGTGCGATAAAATGCATTGTTACAAGTAAATAATAATAAAGCAAAGATATATGTTCGATAATTTAAGTGAAAGACTTGAGCGGTCATTCAAGATATTGAAAGGTGAAGGAAAGATCACTGAAATCAATGTTGCAGAGACCCTGAAAGATGTACGTCGTGCTTTGTTGGATGCCGACGTGAACTATAAAGTGGCAAAGAACTTCACGGATACAGTGAAGGAAAAGGCTTTGGGACAAAATGTATTGACTGCCGTAAAGCCTAGCCAGTTGATGGTAAAGATTGTACATGATGAGCTGACCAAGCTGATGGGTGGTGATACGGCTGAAATCGAATTGAAGAATCGTCCGGCTGTTATCCTGATGTCAGGTCTGCAAGGTTCCGGTAAGACTACATTCTCCGGAAAGCTGGCTCGCATGCTGAAGATGAAAAAGAACCGTAAGCCTTTGCTGGTTGCTTGTGACGTTTATCGTCCGGCTGCAATCGAGCAGTTGAAGGTGTTGGGACAGCAGGTTGAAGTACCTGTGTATAGCGAACCGGAAAGCAAGAATCCTGTACAGATTGCATTGAATGCCATTCAGGAAGCAAAGGCAAAAGGATATGATCTGGTTATTGTCGATACAGCAGGTCGTCTGGCTATCGATGAACAGATGATGAATGAGATTGAAGCGATTAAGAATGCTATCAATCCGGATGAAACATTGTTTGTCGTTGATGCGATGACCGGACAGGATGCCGTGAATACGGCACGTGAATTCAATGAACGTCTGGACTTCAATGGTGTAGTACTGACGAAGTTGGATGGTGATACACGTGGTGGTGCGGCTTTGTCTATCCGTACAGTGGTAAACAAACCGATTAAGTTTGTCGGTACCGGTGAAAAACTGGATGCAGTAGATCAGTTCCATCCGGCCCGTATGGCTGACCGTATATTGGGAATGGGTGATATCGTATCCTTGGTAGAACGTGCTCAGGAACAATATGATGAAGAGGAAGCAAAGCGCTTGCAGAAGAAAATCCAGAAGAATCAGTTTGACTTCAATGACTTCCTGACTCAGATTCAGCAAATCAAGAAGATGGGTAACCTGAAGGAACTGGCTTCCATGATTCCGGGTGTAGGTAAAGCCATCAAGGATATTGATATTGATGATAATGCCTTCAAGAGCATCGAAGCAATTATTTATTCCATGACACCGCAGGAACGTACTCATCCTGAAATTCTGAACGGCAGCCGTCGTACACGTATCGCTAAAGGTAGCGGAACGAATATTCAGGAAGTAAACCGTTTGCTGAAACAGTTTGATCAGACCCGTAAAATGATGAAGATGGTTACTGGCAGCAAAATGGCTGGCATGATGCAGAAAATGCAGAAGATGAAAAAATAAATGTTCATTGGCTGAACTTATCAATCAGGCACGAAATGCGTAGGATCGCGTTTTCGTGCCTGATTTCTTTTATTATTCCTGATACAGCAGATATTTCTTTCGGATGTCTTTGTACTTTTCCAGGGCGGGTTGCCAGGACTGCCTGATTTCTTTTTCTGTTTTACCTTGCAGGATATCCCGTCGTACCTGATCTGTTCCCATTAATAAATCAAACCAGCGCGGACGGGTGAAAAATTCTTTTTCAGCATTAAAGGTTTTGTCTTTAGCGGCTTTGGCCCGATAAAGCCGGTAAAATCCCAGTATGTATTTGAGAGAGAATCCCTGAGGCAGGTCGCGTTCGGCTTCTTCAGGAAGGGTTCCGTTGGTTGTTGTTCGGGAAGTGTGAGCCCCAGATGCTGGCGTTGCTGTCTGATCCCGGAAATCAACTCCGTAACAGATGCGGTCCTTGTGGAGCGGGTTCTTGTCGAAACCTTCCAGAGAACGGGGTGTGAACTGGAAGCTGAAGGCATTGGTATATGGACTTCCTATCACCTGAAAAGGATATTCTGTTCCACGTCCGATACTGACGGATGTTCCTTCAAAAGGACAGAGAGACGGGTATAAGGCAATGGCACGGTCGTTGGGCAGATTGGGAGACGGTTTGACAGGAAGTGAATAGGGCTGTCCGTGTTTCCAGCCTTTCACTGGGATAACGGTCAGCTGGCAGGACAGATTCTTTCCCAGCCATCCTTCTCCATTGATCATTTGGGCTAATTCGCCGACGGTACATCCATGAAGAACCGGAACGGGCAGCATTCCGACGAAACTTTTCCAGTTGGGGCGCAATACCGGTCCGTCTACGTAGTCACAGGGATTCGGGCGGTCCAGGACTATGACTTCCTTTCCTTGTTCTGCACAGGCTTGCATGACATAGTAGAGTGTACTGATATAGGTGTAGAAACGGGCTCCTACATCTTGAATGTCGAATACCATTACATCCAGATCTTGCAATTGTTCCGGTAACGGCTTTTTGTTTTTGCCATAAAGTGATATAATGGGAAGTCCGGTGCGGATATCTTTTCCGTCCCGGATGGTTTCTCCTGCGTCAGCGGTTCCCCGGAAGCCATGTTCCGGAGCAAAAATCCGAATGAGTTTTACCTGTGTATTTAAGGCATCCGGCAAGGGAGTTGTTCCGCATCGGGAAGTCTGATTGATCACTAAACCGGTCCGTTTGTTTTTTAATAAAGGGAGCAGAATGTCTAATTGGTCAGCTCCATTCCGAATCTGGGGATTCACAGCCAGGACGGGAGAGAGGAAGATTAACAGTTCGCAAAGGAATAATGTGATATATTTCATCATGTCTTAGATTATTTTTGTAGTTTTGTAGATTGCAAATATAAACATAAAAAATTATGAATCCTTTAGCTTTAATAGACAAATATTATCCGGAAGAGAATGAATTGAAACATATTTTGCTGACACATAGCCGTTCGGTAGCGGACAAGGCTCTGGCAATGGCCCGCAATCATCCGGAACTGAATCTGGATCTGGTTTTTGTAGAGGAAGCAGCCATGTTGCATGATATAGGAATTTTCAGGACGGATACGGATGGAATTCATTGTTTTGGCACGTATCCTTATATTTGTCATGGATATCTGGGATCAGAACTTGTGGCTGCTGAAGGTTTTCCGAAACATGCTCTGGTGTGCGAACGTCATACGGGAGCCGGTCTTTCCCTGCAAAGTATTCTGGAACAGAATTTACCGGTTCCGCATCGTGAGATGGTGCCGCTCAGTCTGGAAGAACAGATTATTTGTTTTGCTGATAAATTCTTTTCCAAAACGAAACTGGACCGGGAGAAGAGTGTGGAAAAAGCACGGAACAGTATTGCCAAGTATGGTGAAGAAGGATTGATCCGCTTTGATCATTGGTGTGAACTCTTTTTATAGTCTTAAAATTGCATTAAAAGTTAAGGCTTTCGCATGAATTTGCGACAGATTATTTACCTTTGCACCGCAATTGCGTAAAAAACAACTGAATGACGTCATTTAAAAGAACTACATATTCACTGATATTGCTGTTTGTGGTGGGCTTTTTCTGCTCATTTTATGCTGAGGCCCAGCGCGTAAGAGGGAAGCGGCAACGGGGAAATCCGGAAACAGCCGAACGGATGGACTCTGTACAGGGAGACTCTCTGTATGCAGACAGCCTGGCTCTTGCCGATACAACCCGGAAAAAGAAGGAGCCTCTGGATGCTCCTGTCCAGTATGAGGCAGCAGATTCAATCGTCTTTACGCAGGGAGGTTATGCTCATTTGTTTGGTGATGGTAAGGTGAACTATCAGAATATAGAACTGACTTCCGCCTTGATTACCATGAACATGGACAGCAGTACGGTATATGCACGTGGTATTGCCGATACGACAGGTGTGGAATCAGGAACTCCGGTCTTTAAAGACGGTGAGACTCCTTATGAGTCAAAGGTGATGCGATATAACTTCAAGACGAAGAAGGGTTTTATCAACAGCATTGTAACTCAGCAGGGGGAAGGTTATGTAACCAGCCAGGATGCCAAGAAAAATGAAGATGATGTCATTTTCATGCGTAACGGAATGTACACGACATGCGACAATCATGAGCATCCGCATTTTTATCTGAGACTTTCACAGGCCAAAGTACGCCCGAAGAAGAATGTGGTCTTCGGACCGGCGCAGCTGGTGGTGGAAGATGTGCCTTTGCCTATTGCCGTGCCTTTTGGCTTTTTCCCGTTTAACAGCAGTTATTCGTCCGGATTCATTATGCCGACTTATGGAGACGAATTGAACCGTGGTTTCTACCTGCGAGACGGAGGATATTATTTTGCCATCAGTGACCGGATGGATTTGAAACTGCTGGGTGAAATCTTTACGAAAGGTTCGTGGGGAGTTTCGGCTGCTTCTAATTACAACAAGCGCTACAGGTTCAGCGGTAATTTCAATTTCAGTTATCTGGTGACAAAGACCGGTGAAAAGAATATGCCGGACTATTCGGTATCCAAGGACTTTAAGTTACAGTGGAGCCACCGGCAGGATGCCAAGGCTAATCCGAACAGTTCTTTCTCTGCCAGTGTAAACTTTGCGACCAGTAGTTATGACCGCTCGAATCTTTCCAGCTTGTATGATCCGAACCAGTATTCTCAGAATACGAAAGCTTCCAGTGTCAGTTATTCACGCAGTTTTCCTTCTATTGGTTTGAATATCTCAAGTACATTCAATGTAACGCAAAATACCCGTGACTCATCCATGACGATGACATTGCCTGATTTGAATATTTCGTTAAACCGTATTTATCCGTTCAAGCGTAAAAAGTCAGTCGGAGACCAGCGCTGGTATGAAAAGATTTCTTTCCAGTATACCGGTAGTTTGACCAATTCAATCAGTACGAAGGATAATTTGCTGTTTAAAACTCCGCTGAACCAATGGGATAACGGTATGCAGCATAAGATTCCGGTAACGGCAACTTTCTCTTTATTCAAGTATATTAATATTGTACCTTCGTTCAATTATACCGAACGCTGGTATTTGCGGAAAGTAAAACAGAGTTATGATCCTGCTTCAACGGCAAGCGGACATGTGCGAAGAGATACCATCAACGGCTTTAATCGTGTCTATGATTACAATATGTCCGTGCAGATGAATACGAAACTGTATGGTATGTACAAGCCGTTGTTTATGAAGAGCAAGGAGCTGCAGATCCGTCATGTGTTCACTCCGACGGTAAGTTATACTTATACTCCTAACTTCGGTGCTTCACGTTACGGCTATTATGATACCTATACCTATACGGATGAATATGGTGAAGTCCGTACGGTACAGTATTCCCTGTATGAAGGAGCGGCCTACGGAACTCCGGGTAAGGCGATGTCGCAGAATATCAGTTTCTCGATTGACAACAATGTGGAAATGAAGATGCGTTCAGACAAGGATAGTACTGGATATAAGAAAGTGAGTCTGATAGACCAGCTGGGAGCTAACTTGTCGTATGATATGGCCAATAAGAAATGGAGTGACTTGCAGATGAATTTGCGTCTGAAGTTCCCCAACAACTATACTTTCAACATGAATGCTTCGTTTGCCACTTATGCCTATCAGTTCGACAAGAGTGGAAATATCGTGGTTGGTGACCGGACGGAATGGTCTTACGGCCGGTTCGGACGTTTCCAGGGATATAGCGGATCATTCTCTTATACGTTGAACAATGATACTTTCAAGAAGTTGTTTGGCAAGAAAGAAGATAAAGAAGATAAGAATAAGGAAAATCCGGAAGAAGGTGAAGAGAATGAAGACGGCACAACGGATCAGCAGAAGACCAATTCCAACATGCGTAAAACGGAAGCTGCTTCGATGGATTCGGACGGATATCTGGCCTTTAAGTTTCCATGGAGTTTAAGTTTGAGCTATAGCTACAGTATCCGTGAGAATCAGGATAAGGAAAAGTTCAATATCAAGAAGATGCGTTATCCGTATAAGCTGACTCATTCGTTGAATATTTCCGGAAACTTCAAGATCGGAAGCCGGTGGAATATGAGTTACTCAAGCGGTTACGACTTCACTTCGAAAGAAATGTCTATGACGACGTTGAATATTACCCGTGACTTGCACTGCTTTAATATGAGTTGTGGTTTGGTTTTCGGGCCGTTTACTTCATATAATTTCTCTATCCGGGCAAATTCCAGTATGCTGCGCGATGCTTTGAAGTGGGATCAGCGAAGCAATACGGGTAGTTCCGTTACCTGGTATTAAATGTAGAGACAGACTGAAACAAATCGCCTCCGTCCTGTTGGGTTATCAGATCAGGACGGAGGCGATTTGTTTTGGGAAGACCGGTGTTACCATACGATGGGTGTTTCCCCATGCTGTATCAGGTATTCGTTGGCACGGCTGAAATGCCGGTTGCCGAAGAAGCCGTTGTAAGCAGAAAGAGGAGAGGGGTGGACAGATGTCAGTACCAGGTGTTTGTTCCGGTCAATGAAAGCACCTTTCTTTTGTGCATACGATCCCCACAGGATGAAGACCAGGTGTTCCCGCTTTTCTGCAAGTGCCCGGATGGCTGCATCCGTGAATTCTTCCCATCCCTTGCGCTGATGTGAACCGGCCTGATGAGCTCTTACTGTCAGTGTAGCATTGAGCATCAGGACTCCCTGTTCGGCCCATCGGGTCAGATTTCCGGTAGCCGGAATAGGGGTTCCCAGATCATCGTGGATTTCTTTGAAGATGTTTTGCAGGGAGGGCGGAAAAGGAACACCGTCATTCACGGAGAAACAGAGGCCATGAGCCTGTCCCGGACCATGATAAGGATCCTGTCCGATGATAACGACTTTTACTTTATTGTAAGGGCAAAGATTAAAAGCATTGAATATCAGTTTGCCTGGAGGATATACCGTGGTTGTCTGGTATTCCTGTCTTACGAAATCAGTCAACCGGATAAAATAATCCTTTTCGAATTCAGGAGCAAGTACTTCTTTCCAGGTTTCTTCTATTTGTACATTCATAATTGATCGGCTTACAGGAGTTAAATTAAAGGCATATTCATGCGGCTGCATTCCTGCCGCATGTCTTCCGGCCAGATGCTGGCTTGTATTTCTCCGATATGTGCTTTTTTCAGGTAGAGCATACACAGTCTGGACTGCCCGATACCGCCGCCAATGCTCAGCGGAAGAGAACCTTCCAGCAGACGACGATGGAAGTACAGTTTTTCGCGTTCTTCTTTTCCTGTCAGTTCCAGCTGTTTCAGCATGGCTTCCTTGTTGACACGGATACCCATGGATGAGAGTTCCATGGCACGGTCGATCACGTCATTCCATACCAGCAAGTCCCCGTTGAGACCGGCCAGTCCGGTTTTCGGATCAATGGTCGACCAGTCATCATAGTCCGGTGCGCGCAAATCATGAGGTTGTCCGTTGCTCAGTTTGCCACCGATTCCGATGATGAAGACTGCCCCGTAATGTTGGGTGATCAGGTTTTCCCGTTCTTTGGGAGTTTTGTCGGGATACATTTGGAGTAACTCTTCGGCGTGGATAAAATGGATGTCATTGGCCAGGAAAGGAGTGATCTGCGGATACATTTCGCAAACCATGTATTCCGTGCGTCGCATTGCCGCATAGATACGTGTAACGATGTTTTTCAGGAAATCCATGTTCCGTTGTTCGGGAGTGATGACCCGTTCCCAGTCCCATTGATCCACGTAAAGTGAATGCAGGTTGCCCAGTTCTTCATCAGCCCGGATCGCATTCATGTCGGTGTAGATTCCGTATCCGGGTTCAATGTTATAATCAGCTAAAGTAACTCTTTTCCATTTGGCGAGTGAGTGCACGACTTCAGCACGCTGGTCGCCCAGATCCTTGATGGGAAAGGAAACGGCACGTTCCACACCATTCAGGTCGTCGTTGATACCCATACCTGTCAGGACAAATAAAGGTGCCGTGACACGGCGCAAACGGAGTTCGGAGGACAGATTTTGCTGGAAGAACTCTTTGATCTGCTTAATACCCAGCTCAGTCTGTTTCATGTCGAGCAGTTGCTGATAGTGTGTAGGTTTTATAAGGTAACTCATAGTTTTTTAATATTAATGGATAATCGTTGGCAAAGATAGGTATATTTTGTAAATATGCAATTGATTTTTATGTAAAGTAGTCAATTTGATTTCTTTTTCTTTTGTTTATTGAAAGTTTTGATAGTTTTGTTTGTTGGGGTAAAGAAAAGATTTTGTAATTTTTTAGCCGATTCATTAGGAAGAAAGCTAAGGAAATTGTATTTTTGCTGCGCATTTGAGGAATGCACCCGTAGTTCAATGGATAGAATAATGGATTCCGGTTCCATCGATTGGGGTTCGACTCCCCACGGGTGTACTACTTTGAGAATATTTGATAATGAAGACTCACTAAATCGGCTAATTTAGTGAGTCTTTCTTTTTAAGAGATTAGCCATTAAATCGACAGTTGTATGAATTATGCTTTTGAAATCTGTGCCAATTCAGCAGAAAGTTGTGTGGCTGCACAGGAAGGCGGAGCCAACCGCGTAGAATTGTGCGCGGCTATTCCGGAAGGTGGAACAACTCCTTCGTATGGAGAAATCCGTATGGCACGCAAGTTGATTGATATCCGTTTGCATGTGATTATTCGTCCGCGTGGAGGAGATTTCCTTTATTCACCGGTTGAGATTGAAACCATGGAAGAAGATATTCGCATGGCTCGTCAGGCAGGAGCTGACGGAGTGGTGTTTGGTTGTCTGACTCCGGAGGGTGAACTGGATATGCCTGCTATGGAGCGTCTGATGAAGGCGGCAGAAGGAATGGCTGTGACTTTCCATCGGGCTTTTGATTATGTAAAAGATCCGAAGCAGGTATTGGAAACACTGATTCAGCTGGGAGTGGACCGTGTGCTGACTTCCGGACAGCAGCCTGTGGCTATCAAGGGAGCGGCATTGCTGGCTGATCTGGTAAAACAGGCCGACGGACGAATTGTGATAATGCCGGGTTGTGGTGTCAATGAATCGAATATTGCGGAACTGGCCCGTTTGACAGGAGCTTCGGAGTTCCATTTCTCTGCACGTGAGAATAAGGAAAGTCAGATGAAGTTGCGTAATCCTGCCTTGTCGATGGGAGGTACTGATATGGATGAATATATGCATCCGGTAACAACTGCCAAGCGTGTACGCAATACCATACAGGCTTTGAAGTCTTCGCTTTAAGGCTGTCTGAAAAAGCCCGCGGGCTTTTAGCAAAAAGGTTTCGGCGTTTAATCAAAAACGCCGAAACCTTTTTTATTTTTGTCTCGTTCTTTTTTCAGCCGGATCAGAGGCCGTGGATCACGTGCAGCATCTGTTCACCCAGACCGATGGTATATCCTTGAGACTGGAATACAACCCGGTTGAATGTGTCACCAATGATGAATACCGGCAACTGTCCGCCGTTGTTGAGCTTCATGTTGGTTGCAATTTCTTTGCGGATCTTTCCGTCAGTATCAATACCGAAGCTGATGGTTGAAGGCAGGTTCGGGAATGCCTTGCGGTCAAACTTCTTATAGGCTGCTTCGTCAGTAAACAGAAGTACGATTTTCCGTCCCCATTTTTCATAGTCGGCTTTCTTTACTTCAATATCTTTCAAAGCATGGTTGGTCGGTTCCTGTCCGACTCCCAGTACACCTACAATGTAGTAGCCGCGTCCTGTTGTAGAAAGGATGGAAACTTCTTCTTTTGTTTCCGGATTCAGATAGGTGGCTTCTGAATTGAAATTACCGATGACACGGATTTCTTCAGCGTTGTCTCTCATCACCAAGTCAACGGTCGTTGTTTTTCCTTCTTCAATGGTGAAGAAAGTGACGTTGCTCAGTACACTTCCGTTTGCCAGGCGGCTTCCTGTTACAAGCATGTAGTATCCGGTTTCAATCGGGGTTCCATTCTTCAACAGGGATTCCCAGGTTGCATTTTCCGGATAGTTCAGCAGACGGAAACTGCCGTTGTCATACTTCGAAATACTGAAGTGTGAATAATATTTCGGGTTGTTAAGACGTGAGATCGGTTTGTAGGTAGCCTTCAGTGTACCTTCTGACGGGCGCTGTGCTACGGCGGTCTCGAAGTTTACATGAGTCAGTTCTCCGTTGTGACGGTAGTAGATGTTGCCGTTGACTGCATCTTTCCAGGCAGGGATCCCCATGCTGCGTGCAGCTGCAACGAAGAAGATTTCGCGGGAACGGCTATCGGTTACACGGCTGTTCCAGGTTCCTGCCGGTGAAGCTACGGCAGCTCCGGTATTCAAGTCATCGCGTACGGTCAGACTGTCCTTGCACCAGTTGACCAGTTGCTGCGGATCGTTCTTGAACTGTTCAGCCAGGCTGGCCGGAATGTTCTTCTGCAAGTAAGAACGATACGGAGTCAGCAGTTCGTTCTCGATGCGCGGTGCAAGTACTTCATTCACGTCAGCCTGTGCATCGGTATTGTAAAGGTGATCTTCCAGTACGCTGCATGGAGTGTCGCGCAAGTCTTTGTCGGATACGGTAGAAAGCAGTGCAAGAGCCCGTTCGCCCATATTCTTGGCAACGGCATTCTTCAGGAATTGCATGATTTCTGCGTAGTTTCCTCTTGATTTGATGATGCAGGCAACTGTCTTATCAGCATCCAGCTTCTGTTCGTCAGCGAATGCTTTTGCTTTTTCTTCTGTCGGGAAGGAAGCTACATACGCATTGCGGATAGCGTCTTCCTCATTCATTCTGCGGGTATTCTCGGCGCGCTGTTCCGGAGTAACTTCCGGGATGTTGGCTTTTTCAGCCGGCGGAACCATGTCGAACGGAAGAGTGACAGGATCTCCTTCCTGTTTGTCGAGAACGATGTTGACTTGTTTGTCCTTGCCGAATGAAACTTTCTGGAAACCGAACTTGCCGTTGGCAGATGCAAATACCAGCATGTCTCCCAGTCCGGCAGATAAGGTTGCACATCCTTTTTCGTCGCTGACTTTATGGGCTACGGTATAGAATTCTCCATAGTTGTATACTTTGAACTCTACATCAGCTCCCGCTACAGGTTTCTGGTCAGCACCGGTAACAAGGATTTCGGCCGGAGCGCTCTGTCCATAGTTGTCGATGATATTGATTTCTGTATAATTGGCAGTCTGCTTCATGACATCTTCCGGTCCGTTATAAGCGCCGAACACTTTGGTGTGCATAAGCATGCCTCGGCTTGCCGGTGCATTGAACCATCCCAGATTCAGGACAGGTTCCGGTTCGCAGGCACCCAGGAAATACCACTGGCCGTCTACCCAGGCTTCTACCCAGGCATGGTTATCGTCTGTATGTGCCCAGCGCGGAGTGTAGACCTGACGTGCGGGAATTCCTACTGAACGGAGGGCAGCAACCAGGAAGGTTGATTCTTCTCCACAGCGGCCGTATGCAGTTTTAACCGTGGCCATCGGACCGCTGGTACGGATATCCGAAGGAGTATAGACAACTTTTTCGTGACACCAGTGGTTTACTTCCAGCACGGCATCACGCATGGACAGATCTTTGACGCGCGGCCAGAGCTCTTTGTGGAAAGCCTCGCGTGCATTATCCATGTTTTCGTTGTTCACACGGATGGGCAGTACAAAATGGCGGAAGATCATGTCGGGAATCTGTTTTCCCCATGAAGCTTCCTTGCGGTTTTGAAGAGAATGGCGCACATTGTTCAGGTAATATTCTCCGGAATAATCAGAGATATCACTTCCTGCCATGTAAGCATACATGAACATCATGGCTTCCCGTTCTTCCTGCGTCATGTTGCCTTTGAACACATCAAAGAGGTTTCCATGACTGAACACTTGTTGCTTGGCAGCAAAGTCTGCCTCCACTTTAGCCCGGTAGTCAGCTTCTTTGATGAAGTGTTCCTCTGAGGTGCAGCTTCCAAGACTGAGGGCTGCTACCAGACTGAGCGAATAGAAAAATCGTTTTATCATATCGGTTTTTGGATTAAAATATTTTCTGGATTTGTAACAGATTGTTTTTTCCGGCTTAAAGATACGAATAAGATTTATTATAACAGGCGTTTTGAGAAAGGAATCTCGGAATAAAATTCAGTAGGACTGCCTCTTGCCGGACGGAAAGGTTCGTTCAGAGGGATTTATTCAAATTTTGTATAAAAAAGAGGCGACTTAAATAATTTAGGAACTAATATTTTATAGTCTGAAGTTTTTTGTTTACTTTTACTTTCTAATCTGGATATTATGTAGAAACGCAGAACGCCAGATGTCCGATGTGGCTTGACAGGTAATTAATAAATACATTAAAGATGTTGAAAAAGAGTATTATGACTTTCTTGTGTGGAGGAACGTTGTCGCTGATGGCGATAGCAGGGGCTTCTGCACAGTCACAAACTTATGTACTGGATAAAGGCTGGGAGTTTTCACAGGCTGGCAGCAATGAATGGATGTCTGCACGTGTACCGGGCACTGTTCATCAGGATTTGCTGGATCATGGCCGTCTGCCTGATCCGTTTTATGGAATGAACGAACAGAAAGTGCAGTGGGTAGAGAAAGAAGACTGGCTTTACCGGACTGTATTTACAGTGACGGCTGATCAGTTGAAGAGTGATGCGGCATGGCTGACTTTTGAAGGACTGGACACCTATGCCGATGTTTATCTGAATGGCTCCTTGCTATTGAAAGCAGACAATATGTTTGTTGGCCATAAACTGGCCGTCAAGGATGTTTTGCGCGAGGGAGAAAACCGGCTGATGATTCGTTTCCGTTCTCCGGTTGAGGAAACGGCTCCCCAGTGGGATACGGATGGTTTCAATTATCCGGCTGACAATGACCACAGCGAAAAGCGTATGAGCGTTTATACCCGTAAGGCTCCTTATTCATATGGCTGGGACTGGGGAATTCGTCTGGCGACAAGCGGTATCTGGCGTCCTGTGAAACTGACTTTCTGCAATGGGGCGGCCATTGATGATTTCTTTGTACGTCAGCAGGAAGTAACGGAACAGGTTGCTAAGGTAGACAATCAGCTGGAAATAAATAATGTTACTTCTACACCGAAAGAAGCACAGGTAAAAGTGGTGTATGCTTATGGTGAGCAGGCTGATACCCTGACCCGGACCGTAGTTCTCCAGCCCGGAAAGAATTCTTTGTCAATGCCGGCCTGGATTGAAAAGCCTCATTTATGGATGCCTAACGGCTGGGGAGATCCTGCCTTGTATACCTTTACAGCAACAGTGTCGGTTGATGGGAAGGAAGTTGCTTCCAGAGAAGAAGCAATCGGACTCCGCTCAATCCGGGTAGTCATGGAAGATGATAAAGACGGAAAGAGTTTCTATTTTGAAGTGAACGGGAAACCGATGTTTGCCAAAGGATCTAACTATATTCCGGGAGATGCTTTGCTTCCCAATATGACGGGAGAACGCTATGCCCGTCTGTTTGAAGATATTCGGGCTGCCAATATGAATATGGTTCGTGTATGGGGAGGTGGTATCTACGAAGATGACCGCTTTTATGAGGAAGCCGACCGCAACGGTATTCTGGTGTGGCAGGACTTTATCTTTGCCTGCACGACTTATCCTCATGACCCGACATTCCTGAAACGTGTATCCGAAGAAGCTGTCTACAACATGCGTCGTCTGCGGAATCACGCTTCTCTGGCTATGTGGTGTGGTAATAATGAAATCTATGAGGGAATGCGTTACTGGGGATGGAAGGACAAATACAGTCCGGTGGTCTGGAAAGAAATGACCGAAGGATATGATGTCCTGTTCCGCCAATTGTTGCCCGAACTGGTTGCGGCAAACGATCCGGGACGTTTTTACATGCATGGTTCTCCCTATGAAGCGAACTGGGGACGTCCGGAAAGCTGGAAGATAGCAGACAGCCATAACTGGGGAACCTGGTATGGACAGAAACCTTTTGAAAGTCTCGATACGGAAATTCCCCGTTTCATGAGCGAATACGGCTTTCAGGCTTTTCCCGAAATGAAAACCATCCGTATGTTTGCGTCCCCGGAAGATTATGAACTGGAGTCACCGGTGATGAATGCGCATCAGAAGGCTTCTATCGGAAACTTCCTGATCAAGAAAACCATGGCCCTATATTATAAGGTACCTGAAAAGTTTGAGGATCTCATCTATGCCGGTCTTATTTTGCAGGGGCAGGGGATGCGTCATGGCATAGAAGCTCATCGCCGTCACCGTCCTTACTGCATGGGAAGTCTTCCCTGGCAATTGAACGATAGCTGGCCGGTTGTTTCCTGGTCTTCCATTGATTATTATGGAAACTGGAAGGCTATGCACTATCAGATCCGCCGTGCCTTTGCACCGGTTCTGGTCGATGCGATCAAGGAGGGAAATAACCTTTCCTATTATATTATGTCCGACCGGCTGACAGACGAGGAACTGACTCTGAATCTGGAGTTGATGGACTTCAATGGAAAAGTTTACCGCAAACAGAAAGTCGACGGTCTGCTTCCGGCCAATACTTCCAAACTGTTTTATCAGGAACCGGTGGAACAGGCTCTTGCCGGCCGTGATTCTGCGACCACCTTTATGCATATGGTCGTGAAATCGAAGAAAGGCGAAGTCCTGTCGGATGAAATCTATTATTTTGCCCATCCAAAGGATCAGCTTCTGCCTAAAACACCGTTGCAGTGGCAGGTAAAGCAAAAGAAAGGTTATTGTGAAGTGACGTTGAAGGCTGACAAGCTGGCTCGTGATATCTTTATTGAAGTTCCGGTTCAGGGAGTGCGTTTCTCAGACAACTTCTTTGATCTGTTGCCGGGACAGAAGAAAAAAGTGATCATCACTTCGCCGGACGGTAAGTCACTGGATCATTTGCAGGTTACTGTCCATCAGCTGAGTGATGTACAATGACCGTTGTTTTATTAATCTTAAATGTATATTCATTTTTAAATTAGATCAATCAATATGATGAACCCTTTATCGAAAAACCATTTGTTGGGATTGTCGCTGGCAGGTTTGCTGTTTGCTTCCTGCTCGACTAGAGAAACGGTAGTGGCCGATTATCAGGTCGTACCTATGCCTTTGGAAATAACAACTGCACAGCAGGCTTCTTATCTGTTGAAAAACGGAGCTGTAGTTTATTATCCGGCCGGTAATGAAATGATGCGTCGAAATGCAGAGTTCCTGGCTGCTTATGTGAAGGAACAGACAGGTCTGGAGCTGAAACTTCAGGAAGGTGATGGCGGAAAGAACGGCATTACCTTAAAACTGGGACTGGCTGGTGAAAACAAGGAAGGCTACCAGCTGAAAGTAAATGCAGACGGGGTGACGATTGCAGCACCTTCTGAAGCCGGTGTATTTTATGGTATTCAGACTCTGAGAAAGTCTATTGACGTAGCTCAGGGAGCCAATATTGAACTTCCGGCTGTTGAAATCAATGATGAACCCCGTTTCAGCTATCGCGGTATGCATCTGGATGTATCCCGTCATTTCTTTACGGTAGATGAGGTGAAGACCTTTATCGACATGCTCGCATTGCATAATATCAACCGTTTCCACTGGCATCTGACGGATGATCAGGGATGGCGCATTGAGATCAAGAAATATCCGAAGTTGACTGAAATCGGTTCAAAACGTTCTGAAACCGTGATTGGCCGCAATTCCGGCAAATACGACGGAAAGCCTTACGGCGGCTTCTATACTCAGGAAGATGCCAGGGAAATCATTGCTTATGCAGCAGAACGTTACATTACCGTTATTCCGGAAATCGACCTGCCCGGTCACATGCAGGCTGCCCTGGCTGCTTATCCGGAACTGGGATGTACCGGAGGTCCGTATGAAGTATGGCGTCAGTGGGGTATTTCTGACAATGTTCTCTGTGCCGGAAATGATCAGACCATTCAGTTTATGAAGGATGTACTGGCTGAGATCGTGGATATCTTCCCGTCAGAATATATCCATGTGGGCGGTGACGAATGTCCGAAGACCCAATGGGAAAAATGTCCGAAATGTCAGGCCCGTATCAAGGCACTGGGATTGAAGTCGGATGCCAAACATACAAAAGAAGAACGTCTGCAAAGCTATGTGATTCATGAGGCAGAAGAGTTCCTGAATGAAAAGGGACGCCGCATGATCGGATGGGATGAAACGCTCGAAGGAGGACTGGCTCCGAATGCAACGGTTATGTCCTGGCGTGGAGAAGGCGGCGGTATTGAGGCTGCCAAGCAGAAACATGATGTAATCATGACTCCGAACACTTATTTGTATTTTGACTATTATCAGTCAAAAGATACCGACAATGAACCGTTGGCTATCGGTGGATACCTTCCTATGGAACGGGTATATAACTATGAGCCGATGCCGAAAGCCCTGACTCCGGAAGAACAGAAATACATCATCGGTGTACAGGCTAACTTGTGGGTGGAATATATTCCGACCTTGAAGCAGGCTCAGTATATGGTTTTGCCCCGTATGGCTGCTTTGTGTGAGTCACAATGGTGTGCTCCTGAAAATAAGAATTATGAAGCATTCCTGCAGCGTGTAACCCGCCTGGTGGATATCTATAAGCTGAAAGGCTGGAACTATGCTTCGCACATTTTCGACGTCATGCTCGAACTCAAGCCGAACAGTGAAACTGGTACGCTGGATGCAACGGCACGCACTATTGACAATGCACCTATTTATTATACACTTGACGGAACTGAACCGACAGCCGCTTCACAGGCTTATACCGGTACAGTCAAAATAGACAAGGCCTGCACATTGCGTATGGTAGCTGTTCGTCCGGAAGGAAATTCACGGATTACGAAAGATGAAATTACTTTCAGCAAATCATCCATGAAGCCGATCACGATGTTGCAGCCCATTAACAAGCAGTATGAATTTACCGGTGCTACGGTATTGGTGGACGGTATGACAGGTAACCTGAACTACAAGACCGGCCGCTGGATTGCTTTCTACAAGAATGATATGGAAGCTGTGATTGACCTGAAGGAACCGACAGAAATCAGCAGCATGACACTGCATACAGCCGTAGAAAAAGGTGACTGGATCTTTGATGCACGTGCTATTTCTGTATCTGTTTCCGATGACAACAAGGTATTCAAGGAAGTAGCTTCTGAAAAATATCCGGTGATGAAGGAAACAGATCCGAATCAGGTTTATACTCATGAACTGAAGTTTGCTCCGGTGAAAGCCCGTTACGTGAAGGTTTATGCACAGCCTGAACACAAGATTCCGTCATGGCACGGCGGTAAGGGCAATCCGGGATTCCTGTTTGTTGATGAAATTATTCTAAATTGATCGTTATGAAACTGAAATTAAATCAATCACTGGCTGCGCTGCTGTTTTCAGCTTCTGTGTTTACAGCATGCGCACCCGTAGCCGAACAGACTTTATCGGTGACACCTGTCCCGATGGAAGTGAACTGGCAGCGGGGATCTTTCCGTCCGGATGCTTCTACCTCTTTGTGGATTGAAGCACCGGAGGCCGACCGGAGTATTCTGGCTGAATATCTTCAGGCTTCTCCGCTGGCTCTGAAGCTGGCAGATTCCCAGTCGGGAAATCAGGTTGTCCTGAAGCAGACAGATGCTTTGGAAGGGATTACTTCACCGGAAGGATATGTACTTTCTGTCAATTCCGACGGAGTGCGGATCGAAGCTTTGTCCGGTGCAGGACTTTTCTATGGTGTGCAGACTCTTTTGCAGATGGCTGCTGATGCTCCTGAAGGCATGACTGCTGTCACCGTAAAGGATGAACCTCGTTTTGAATACCGTGGTATCATGCTGGATGTGTCCCGTCATTTCCGCAGTAAAGAATTTGTGAAACGTCAGATTGACCTGTTGTCTTACTATAAGATCAACCGTCTTCACCTGCATCTGACCGATGCTGCCGGATGGCGTATTGAAATCAAGAAGTATCCGCGTCTGACCCAGTTTGCGGCATGGCGTCCGCAGGCTGTCTGGAAAGACTGGTGGAACGGAAAGCGGGAATATTGTGAAGAAACCGATCCCCGTGCACAGGGTGGCTATTATACACAGGATGATATCCGGGAACTGGTGGCTTATGCACAGAAACACTATGTAACCATCATTCCGGAGATCGAAATGCCTTCCCATTCGGAAGAAGTGCTGACAGCCTATCCGGAACTGTCGTGTACGCATGTGCCTTATAAGCAGTCGGACTTCTGTATCGGAAATGAAAAGACGTTTGAGTTTCTGGAAAACGTTCTGACTGAAGTCATGGAGCTCTTCCCTTCCGAATATATCCATATCGGAGGAGATGAAGCCGGAAAGGCTTCCTGGCCGAACTGCAAACTCTGTCAGGCACGTATGAAGAAGGAAGGACTGAAAGACGTGAATGAATTGCAGAGCTATTCCATTCACCGGATGGAACGTTTCCTGAACAGTCACGGACGCAAACTGCTGGGATGGGATGAAATCCTGGATGGTGGTCTGGCACCGAATGCAACGGTGATGTCCTGGAGAGGAACGGAAGGCGGGCTGGCTGCGATCCGTTCCGGACACAAGGCTATCATGAGCCCGGGACAATATTGCTACCTGGACGGCTATCAGGATGCTCCGTATTCACAGCCGGAAGCCATTGGCGGATATTTGCCATTGAAGAAGGTATATGGATATGAGCCGGTTCCTGATTCCTTGTCGGCTGATGAGGCTAAACTGATGTACGGAGTACAGGCTAATTTGTGGACTGAATATATTCCGACAGAGGAACATGCTGAGTATATGCTTTATCCCCGTGCCATTGCCTTGGCTGAAGTTGCCTGGTCAAAACCGGAAAACAAGTCCTGGGAGGATTTCCACCGTCGTGCACTGAAGATTGTGGATGAACTGAAAGCCAAAGGCTATCATCCTTTCGAACTGAAGAATGAAATCGGTAACCGTAAGGAAGCCGAGACTCCGGTGGAACATCTGGCACTCGGTAAGAAAGTGACCTATAACGCACCTTACTGGGAAAACTATCCGGCTGCAGGAGAAGCAACGCTGACCGACGGACTCCGGGGAGGATGGAACTACAATGACCAGCTTTGGCAGGGATTTGTGACCAAAGACCGTGTGGATGTGGTCATTGATCTGGAGAAAGAAACTCCGATTCATTCCGTGGCAGCAGACTTCATGCAGATCTGCGGACCGGAAGTGTTTATGCCCGAACGGGTAGTGATCTCCGTATCCAATGACGGAAAAGAGTTCACTCAGCTGGCTGAAATCAAGCATGAAGTGGTGAGAGATGATGCTGTTACTTTCAAGAATTTCGGCTGGGAAGGAGAGGCATCGGCCCGCTACATCCGTTATCAGGCATTGGCCAGCGATAAGTTCGGCGGTGTATTGTTTACTGACGAAATCGTCGTTAAATAAATGATTGAATTATGAAAACAGGAAAGAATATACTGATGGGCATAGCCCTGACTTCTGCGCTGTTCGTTTCAGCGCAGGAGCCGGTGGATTATGTCAATCCTTTTGTGGGGACGACCAATTACGGAACGACCAACCCGGGAGCCGTAGTTCCTCAGGGAATGATGTCGGCTACTCCGTTCAATGTAATGGGGTCGGAAGACAATAAATATGACAAGGACAAGCAGTGGTGGTCTACTCCTTATGAAGTGAACAACAAGTATCTGACCGGTTTTTCACATGTCAACCTGAGTGGGGTGGGATGTCCGGATCTGGGTTCGCTGTTGCTGATGCCGACTTCGGGAGAGCTGAATGTGAAGTACACTCAGTATGGAAGTGAGTATACGGACGAAGTTGCTGTCCCGGGATATTATTCAAACATGCTGACCAAGTATGGCATCAAGTGTGAGATGACGGCTACTCCCCGTACGAGCCGTGCCCGTTTTACCTTCCATCGCGGACAGGGAAATCTGCTGATGAATCTGGGAGAAGGGCTGACCAATGAAACCGGAGCTACCGTGCGTTTCGTCAATGATCGTGAGATTGAAGGCTCCAAGTTGCTGGGTACGTTCTGCTACAATCCTCAGGCTGTATTCCCCATTTATTTTGTCATGCGTATTGACAAGGCCCCTGCCACCCGCGGTTACTGGAAACTCCAGCGGCCGATGCAGGGAGTCGAAGCTGAATGGGACGGATATTCCGGAAAGTATAAACTCTATACTTCTTATTCCAAGGAAATGAGCGGAGACGATGTAGGTGCCTGGTTTACCTTTGACACAACAGAAGGTGAAGCCATTGAAGTCAGCATCGGAGTTTCTTTTGTCAGCATCGAGAATGCCCGCCTGAACCTTGAGACGGAACAGCCGGCCGGTACGACTTTTGATCAGATCCGTGCACAGGCCCGCAAGAAATGGAATGAAGACTTGAGCCGGATTCTGGTGGAAGGAGGTACGGAAGAACAGAAAGGTGTGTTCTACACTGCCCTCTATCATACAATGATTCATCCCAATATCCTGCAGGATGTCAATGGACAATATCCTCAGATGGAAGGAGACAAGATTCTGACAACCGACCGCAACCGTTACACCGTGTATTCTTTGTGGGATACTTACCGTAACTTCCATCAGCTGATGACACTGGTTTATCCGGAACGTCAGATGGATATGGTCCGTACGATGCTTGACATGTACCGGGAACACGGATGGTTCCCCAAATGGGAACTTTATGGCCGGGAAACCCTCACTATGGAAGGAGACCCCAGCATTCCGGTCATTGTAGACACGTGGATGAAAGGCTTGCGCGACTTTGACATCAATCTGGCATACGAAGGAATGTACAAGTCGGCTACGACTCCGGGAAAAGACAACCTGATGCGCCCCGACATTGACGACTACATTGCCAAAGGATACTGTCCGCTGATGGAGCAGTACGACAATTCTGTATCACATGCACTGGAGTATTACATTGCTGACTATTCTCTGTATACACTGGCCAAGGCTCTGGGTAAGACAGAGGATGCGAAACTGTTCTACGACCGTTCCATGGGATACAAACATTATTACTGTAAAGAGTTTGGTACATTGCGTCCGATCCTGCCTGACGGTACTTTCTATGGCCCGTTTGATCCGCTTCAGGGTGCCAACTTCGAGCCGAGCCCCGGTTTCCACGAAGGAAATTCCTGGAACTATACGTTCTACGTGCCGCACGATGTGAAGGGACTGGCAAAACTGATGGGCGGACAGAAACGTTTTGTCAACAAGCTCCAGATGGTGTTCGACAAGGGCTATTATGATCCCGCCAATGAACCGGACATTGCCTATCCTTATCTTTTCAGCTATTTCAAGGGAGAAGAATGGAGAACCCAGAAACTGGTGAAGGAACTGCTGGCCAAACATTATACAACGAAACCTGACGGACTGCCGGGAAATGAAGATACGGGAACCATGTCTTCCTGGGCTATTTTCAGCATGATGGGCTTCTATCCGGATTGTCCGGGAGTTCCGGAATATACACTGACCACTCCGACCTTCGACAAGATTACCATCAAGCTTGATCCGGCTTATTGGGGAACAGACAAGCTGGTGATCCGCAAGGAAGGTGGTGACGGTTATATTGACCAGATCCGTCTGGGCGGTAAGAAATATTCCAAATACCGTCTGACACATGAAGACTTGATCCATGCGGGAGAAATTACATTTGTATGTAAATAAGATATCAGATAGGATAGTTTTTTAGGTGATTAAGATTGTTGTTTCTATCTGATGCCCGTTTTGATGGGTATTAAGGAGGAGGCATCGGTTGGTGCCTCCTTTCTTTTTCTGAACTGTTTATTAATCTTATTTGATATGAAAAAATTGAATCTGTTACTAACTTGCACATGTGCACTCTTTGCACTTTCTGTACAGGGGCAGAAACAGCTTTTGCTGTCTTCACCCGACGGAAAACTGAAATCAACCATTACCGTCGGAGACAAACTGACGTATGATATTTCCTGTAACGGTCAGCAGGTGCTGGCTCCTTCTCCGATCTCTGCAACGCTGGACAACGGAAAGGTATGGGGAGACAAGGCTCGTCTTGCCAAGGTTACGGAGAAGAAGAATGATACGCAGATTGACGCTCCTTTTTATCGCTCCAGTTGTGTACGCGATTATTACAATGAGCTGACTCTCCGTTTCAAGGGAGACTACAGCGTCGTGTTCCGTGCCTATAATGACGGGGTGGCTTACCGTTTTGTCAATCATGCCAAAAAGCCTTTCTGCATCTTGAATGAGGAAGTTGATTACCGCTTCCCGGCTGACGTAACGGCCAGCGTACCTTACGTAAATGCGGGAAAAGACGGTGATTACAACGGGCAGTTCCATAATTCTTTTGAGAATGTCTATACGACCGCTCCTATTTCACAGCTGAACAAGGAACGGTTGATGTTCCTGCCACTGGTTGTTCAGGCCACACCGGAGGTAAAGGTCTGCATCACCGAAACAGACTTGAACAATTATCCGGGGCTGTATCTGACAAATGCGAAAGGTTCCAACTCGCTGAGTGGTATACAGGCTCCTTATCCCAAGACCATGAAACAAGGCGGACACAATAACCTGCAGATGCGTGTGCAAACCCGTGAAGAATACATTGCGAAGGTAGACGGGCCGCGCAATTTCCCCTGGCGTGTAGCGGTAGTGACTACCCGTGATACACAGCTGGCTGCATCCAATCTGAGCTATCTGTTGGCTGAACCTTCCAAATTATCAGATACATCCTGGATCAAACCGGGAAAAGTAGCCTGGGAATGGTGGAATGACTGGAACCTCTGTGGCGTAGACTTCAAAACCGGAGTAAACAATGCAACCTACAAGGCTTATATTGATTTTGCTTCTCAGTATGGCATTGAATATGTGATTCTGGATGAAGGATGGGCTGTGAACCTGAAGGCTGATCTGATGCAGGTTGTGAAGGAAATAGACCTGAAAGAACTGGTAGACTATGCGGCAGCCCGTAACGTGGGCATTATTCTGTGGGCAGGATATTATGCTTTCGAACGCGACATGGAGAATGTATGCCGTTATTTCTCTGAAATGGGTGTAAAAGGATTCAAGGTTGACTTTATGGACCGTGATGACCAGCTGATGACAGATTTCAATCACCGTGCAGCTGCCATGTGTGCCAAATATCACCTGATTCTTGATTTGCACGGTACGCATAAGCCGGCCGGACTGAACCGTACCTATCCCAATGTATTGAACTTTGAGGGAGTGCATGGACTGGAACAGATGAAATGGCGTCCGGCAGGATTTGACCAGATTACCTATGATGTAATGATTCCGTTTATTCGTCAGGTGGCCGGTCCGATGGACTATACCCAGGGAGCCATGCGTAATGCTACCCGTGAGAATTATTATCCAAGTAATAGTGAACCGATGAGTCAGGGTACCCGTTGTCATCAGCTTGCCATGTATATTGTTCTGGAATCACCTTTCAATATGCTGTGTGATTCCCCAAGCAACTATATGCGTGAGCCGGAATCCACTTCTTTCATAGCTCAGGTTCCGACGGTCTGGGATGAAACAGTGGTGCTGGACGGCAAGATGGGAGAATATATCATAACAGCCAGACGCAAGGGAGATACCTGGTTTGTCGGCGGTCTGAACAATTGGGATGCACGCGATGTGGAAGTCGATCTGTCTTTCCTTTCTTCAGGAAGTCACAAGGCTGTTCTCTTCAAGGATGGAGTGAATGCTCATCGTACTGCACGCGATTACAAGCGCGAAGAAGTAAGCGTAAGTTCCGCACAGCCGTTGAAAGTTCATCTGGCTCCGGGCGGTGGTTTTACCTTGCAGATTGATTAAGATTGAGCTTTCTTTCAGATAGCATTGGGCTCTATTCAGAAGCCGTCAGAATCGACCGCACGATGGGACAGAATCGTGCGGTCGATTGTGCTTCATCGAGCGTTCGTTGCGGCCCCATCGTGCGGTCGATTTTTGGGCATAGGCCAGCCAAAGCGAAGGCATCGTATGGTCGTATGCGAATGACCTTTATTTCAGTTGGAGCGACCGGACTGTTCCTGTCGGTGTAATGCTCAGGAAGCCGGCTTTACTTCCTTTTTCCAGAGGAATCAGCTCCCAGGATGATTCAGGAGTTATCCGGATCTGTTCCGGCGAAACTGCCTTCAGATCAGGCAGGAATATCAGAGTGGGAGCTGGAGATGTCTTGTCCTCCTTCCACTGGCATGTCAGTCCGTCTGTGGAACTGTAGGACAGGAGTTGTCCGTTGACTACCTGCGGATAAGGACGGGAAATGACACTACTGAAATAATCTTGCGTCTCAATGTCTTTCCACCAGCACCAGTAGGTATGTCCCAGTTTGTATTTTTCAATCAGGCCGATCTGATGCCGGGCAGACTGCAGATAACTTTTTCCCAGATAGAATGCGCCCCATTCCCCGACCAGTGCCGGCAGGTGACGTTCTCTGGCAGAAGCCGTAAGCTGACTGAAGATAAAGTCCAGACGTTCGTATCCCGGATTAACGGCAGCATCTGTATCCACTACCCAGTCATAGGCATGAGCAGCATAGACGCACAGAGAATCAGGTTTCCCGTTTGTGTCAGCAGGTATGTGGAAGGAACTCTTTATTCCCATGTTGCAGAAATAATTATGTTCCAGAAACAGAAGATGGTTCTTGTCTGCCTGCCGGATTCTGTCGCGCAGCTTCTGGTAAAAGCGGCTCAATTCATTCTGTTCGAACCGGGAAACGGTTTCCGAAGCTGCATGAAGTATTTCTGTGAAAGCCTCTTTGTCTGTCAGCTGGTTCATAAGTTCTGCCCGCTGGTCTACATTATCCCATACCGCAGTCATTGCCTCCGGAGAAACCTGTGTCTGCCCGTGTTTGTGAAGATACTGTATATATCCTTCCATGAATTGCTGGAAAACTGCCTGTGCCTGCGTTCCCATGAAAGGTTCGTTCATGACGTCAAAACCGATGACAGACTTGCAGTCTGCGTATCTTTCGGCCAGCATCCCCCACACATTGATGTAATGATCCTGAATACCGGTTCCATCTTTGGCTGGTGAATTGGCCCAGAAGTTGTCGAATGATTTCTGTACGGCCGGACTGATCAGATAGGAGTCGCTCCAGACCTCTCCCGTTGCATGAGGCAAGGATTCGTCAAGCGTAGCCCATTCCGGAGCACCGTTTCCGAATTTTCGTCCGAACAGATCCTGATGCATATCCAGAATAAGATAGATACCGTTTTCTTCTGCCCAACGGACTCTCCGGTCAATTTCCTGGAGATAGCTTTCATTGTATTGTCCCGGTTCCGGTTCCAGGCCGTCCCAGTTGATGCCATAGCGGATGCAGTTGATTCCCCAGTTGCGGAATTCTTTGAAAAGCTGTTCATCATTCGGATAGACATATCTGTCCTCAGGAGATTTGGTTACGTGGTTGATCCCGTTGAGAACGAGTTCTCTGCCGAGTGAATCTACCAGTATTTCATTCCGGACAGAAGCGAATCCGGATGCCGGAGTTTCCTGGACTGGCCGGGTACATCCTGTTTCCCCAAAAATACAGAGCAGAGCTGCTCCTATTCCCCAATAATACTTTTTCATGTTCATAGATCATTTTTTCATAGTTTACGCTACAAAGATAAGTCAAAGAAATTGCATGAATGACTTTATTTTCATTTATTTGCCTTATAAAATAAATGAATGGTTTAACCTTGAGTTTGAAACCGAAATCAAAATATGATGAAAAAAAACGGTATCTTTTTAGTTTGGGGATTCTGGCAGCTGGTTTGCCTGTCGGCTGCCGGTCAGGTCGATGTCACTTTTCATCGGGCCAGTTTGCCGGTTCTTTCCGGAGAGGACAATAATCATGTTGGATATCTGCAGGCAATCAGGCAGGGCGGCAGCAAGGATCGTATGACAGGGCTTTCTTATTCCTTTGAGGGAACGGACTGTCTGGATCAGATAGCTGAAATATCACTGTATGCCTGTAATGCCCGGGGAAGAATGGACCGGAATAAACGGATTGCTGTGTCGAAAGTGACGGAGAGACAGGGATCTTTCAGACTCCATGAGTCACTTTTATCAGATACCTGTTACTGGGCTTTTGTGGTTAAGACACGTGAGGGACTGCCCTTGTCAGGAAGGGTTAACCTGAACTGTACGGATGTAACATTTGACAGCGGAAAGGTTCATCTGGGAACGACTTATCCGGAAGGACTTAGAACCGGCATCGCTCTTCGCAAAAGCAAGCAGGACGGAGTAAATACCAGTCGCATTCCCGGGCTTGTGACTTCCCGGAAAGGAACCTTGCTGGCCATTTATGATGCACGCTGGGAATTGTTTATGAAGGAAGCGGAGCTCAGCTGGTCTTCCAGCAAATCAGGTGGAAAGATCTTCTCTGACCAATAAAAAAACTCTCCGGTTGTCAGGCAGACAGTCGGAGAGTTTGCTTATTACGGATAAGGATCAGCTGATCAGATCGGTTTATATTCTACGAAAGCTTCCATAGCTTCATAGCTTGCCAATCCCAGATGATCGTAAAGAGTTGCAGTACCACGGTTACGGTCTTCGCTACGCTGCCAGAACAGACGTTCATCGTTGCCCAGGAACGGAGCACTTTCCATCTGAGACTGGTGCTTCAGGATGGAATTACGTTTGGCGCGGAGTTCTTCCGGACTCAAAGGTACAGCCATTTCGATGTTTTCGATTTCCCATTCAGCCCAGGCACCACGATACATCCAGATGCGGCAGTCTTTGAGCCATTCAGCTCCTGCATTCTTTTCTTCATCAATTGCAGCAAATACGGCATCTGTGCAGACGCGGTGTGTACCATGCGGGTCAGCCAGGTCGCCAGCTACATAAATCTGATGCGGTTTTACTTCCCGAAGCAGATTGAGAACGATTTCCACGTCAGCCTCGCTGATCGGATTCTTTTCAATCTTACCGGTTTCGTAGAACGGGAGATCAAGGAAATGGCAGCGTGAAAGCGGGATATTGTTGAACGTACAAGCCGTACGTGCTTCGCCGCGGCGGATCAGTCCTTTGATGGTCAGAATATCGCGGGTATCCATGTCACCTTCCTTCTTGGCAGCCAGGAACTGTTTGATTTCTGCATATTTGTTGCAGATCGTTTCGTTTTGACCGTTGTCGAAGAGCTGGTTGAATCCGTTGATGAAATGCATGAAGCGGGTTACTTCTTCATCGCCAACCGCAATGTTACCTGAGGTTTCGTAAGCTACATGAACTTCGTGACCTTGCTGTACAAGTCGTCTCAGTGTTCCTCCCATGGAGATGACATCATCGTCCGGATGCGGAGAGAATACTACTACGCGTTTCGGGAATGGTTTGGCACGTTCCGGGCGGTAAGTATCGTCAGCATTGGGTTTTCCACCCGGCCATCCGGTGATGGTGTGCTGCAGGTCGTTGAACACCTTGATGTTGACATTATAGGCAGATCCGTAAAGAGCGAGCAGTTCACTCAGACCGTTTTCGTTGTAGTCTTTGTTGGTCAGCTTCAGGATAGGCTTGTTCAGTAATGTGCAGAGCCATACAATAGCGCTCCGGATCAGTTTGTCGTTCCATTCACAGCTGGTTACAAGCCAGGGACGCTGGATGCGGGTCAGGTGAGAAGCAGCAGCCAGGTCAATGCATACATTTACATTGTTATGCAGCTGAAGGAATGAAGCCGGGAGTGTATCGTTGACATTTTCTTCGACAGCTTTCTGAATGATGTCTGCCTTGTCTTCGCCCCATGTCAGCAAATAGATTTTCCGTGCACTCAGGATAGTCTGAACTCCCATGGTGATGGAGCAGGGAGGCAGATTGTCTACACCCCAGTTGCGTGCAGCTTCTGAGCGTGATGTAGCGTCCAGCAGAATCAGTCGGGTAGGAGAGCTGGCATGTGATCCCGGTTCGTTCATACCGATGTTTCCCTCGCGTCCGATTCCCATCAGAACAATGTCGATACCTCCGAAAGTCTGGATACGCTGTTCATACAGGCGGCAGTGTTCACTGATTGCATTCTGGGGAATACTTCCGTCTATGGTGAATACATTCTGGCGGTCAATGTCAGTCTGTGACAGGAACAGGCTGTTCAGTTGTCCGAAAGTGCTTCCATTGCCTTCTGTCAAAGGATAGAATTCATATAAGTTGAAGACAACGACATTGCGGAAGCTCAATCCTTCATCTTTATGTCTGCGTACGAGTTCTGTAAACAGCGGGCGCAGTGAAGTGCCGGTACCGATGGCCAGTGTACAGAATTTCCCTTCACGCTGGCGTTCCTGAATTTTGGCTGCAACTTCATCAGCTATGCGTCTGACACCTTCTTCAATGGTTTCGAAGATGTCAGTCGGAATTTTTTCCAGACGGGTCAAGACTGAACGTTCAACGGCATTTTCCGGTTTGTAGTATCTGGGGGATACATGGTTCAGTGAAATTTGTGAACTAAGGTTTGTTCTCATGGTTGTTGTTCCTCCTTCGATTAAGTTAATAAGAAAAGCAAAACGCAGCAAGGATGCTGTAATCTTTCCAGACTTACAGATTCCTTGCTGCGTTTATGCGGTCAGCTTGTAATCGCAGTACTCGGGTCGTGATTACAGGTTATTCTTTTCAATATCCTTGAAATATTTGTATGTACCGACTTTCAGTTCGTCTGTTGCTGCTTCATCGCAAACGATGATTCCATGGCGGTGCATCTGCAATGCGCTGATAGTCCACATCTGAGTGATGCCACCTTCAACAGCATGCTGCAAAGCACGTGCCTTGTTGTGTCCGTTACAGATGATCAGTACTTCCTTAGCAGAAAGAACAGTACCTACACCTACTGTTAACGCAGTTTTGGGCACTTTGTTCACGTCATTTTCAAAAAAACGAGAGTTAGCGATGATGGTATCAGTTGTCAGAGTCTTTACACGAGTACGTGAAGACAGAGAAGAACCCGGTTCGTTGAACGCGATATGTCCGTCAGGACCGATTCCACCGAGGAACAAGTCAATACCACCGAACTTTTCGATTTCTTTTTCATAGTTTTCGCATTCTGCTTCCAGGTCAGCAGCATTTCCGTTCAGGATATGGATGTTTTCCTTGCAGATATCGATGTGGTTGAAGAAGTTATTGAACATGAAAGAGTGATAGCTTTCCGGATGTGATTCGGGCAGGCCTACATATTCGTCCATGTTGAATGTAACTACATTCTGGAATGAAACAACACCTTTCTTGTTGAGTTCGATCAGTGCTTTGTACATACCAAGAGGTGAAGAACCGGTAGGAAGTCCGAGAACAAACGGTTTTTCTTTTGTTGGTTTAGCAGCATTGATTTTGTTTGCTACATAATTTGCAGCCCAGTTAGACAATGACTGGTAGTCTGGTTCGATAATTACTCTCATGGTCGTTAACGATTTAGTTAATATATTTAATAAGTCAATATTTTTCGTTTATACCTGCAAAGATATAATGATTACGATGATTGGCAAACAAAAAAGGGACTTTTCATAGGAAAGTATCTTAAAATAAAGGAAAAGGGGAATGGCTGTTCTGATTTACAGTCATTCCCCTTAGATTATTTATGGGTACTGAATTTTATTTTTCAGCTTCCAGATTCGGAGTCGTAGGCCATCCCCAAGTCTGATACAATACAGATGTTTCAACTGATTCATCCGGTGAAAGCAATTCGATTTCACGGATTGGCAGCGGAGAATTGTAATGTGCATTCATCCAGGTATAACCGTCGAATACAGGATTGTTACTCAAGATTCTGTACGGACGAATATAGGTACTTTCTGAACGTGAGGAGATATTGGCTTTTTCGTTGGTCGGTCCTTCAATGTAAGTTACTACGTTGGTATCGTCATAACCTTCACCGTCATAGATTGCAGTTTGGTACATGCTTGCCCAGAAGTTACATCCTTCAGGGATAAACTTATTGTTCACCAGTTGATCCATAGAAGACCAGCGAACCAGATCGTTCCAACGCATACCTTCACCGATGAATTCACAACGGCGTTCACGGCGGATGTTGTAAGTTGTAGCATCAACCAACTGTCCCTGTGAATAGGCACCCCAGTCACCTTTAGCTTCCTGATTCATATCAGTTGCTCTGATTGTTTTGGTGTAATCAGGATCAACATGTGCACGGGTACGGACTGCTCTCCAATATTTGTCAGAAGTGTTGTCAAGTTTTCCATCACGCATGTATTGAGCTTCGATGTAGTTCAGGTAAGCTTCTACACCGCGGAACAAGATTTGTCCGGTTGTAGATTGAGCTTTACCATATACATTTTGAGTTTTGTCAAAGCTTTCTCCTTTACGCATACGGTAACCTGTCATATCCCCCATTTCATTGGCACGTTTGGGAGCCAATACCGGAAGGAATTTATGAACGTCGTCATTACCTGTTGACAGAATCGGAAGGTTGTTGCTTTCTCCGAATACGAACAATTGCAGACGACCGTCACGGTTTGCTTTTACATTATCCAAAGTTTCATCACCCATATAAGGCTTTTCTGCTGATGAAGCATAGATGGGCAGACCATCTTCCATCAGGAAGCTTTCGATGTAACCTTTCAGCAAACCATTGTAACCACCGGTTACGATGTAAGCCGGAACACCATGATTGATGTTGGATGAACCGACAGTACCATAAGCTTTCCACATCAGGACTTCACTGATTCCGGACAGATCCTGGCTGTTGTACATTTCGAAGTAAGGATTCCATCCATTAGCTGGAGCAAGTGGATCCTGATCAAGCACACCTGTATTTTCTGTCAGTGTAACACCGTCAGCTACTACTTGTGCAGATTCCATGGCTTGAGTAAGCAGATTCTTGATATGTGCATCTACATCAAACTGATAGTTAGGATGGACTGTAGCACCTGGCCATCCTTCATCACCCGGTACACGTCCTGTACCTTTATGATAGGTTTCAAAAGAAGCTTCATACAGGGCTACGCGTGATTTAACAAGTTGGGCAACCTGTTTATTGATACGGTTATTTGCTGCAAATCCTTGATCTTGTAATAAGTCAATGGCTTTATCCAGATCGCTGAGGATGAAGTCTGCCACTTCATTTCTAGGCATACGTTTACCATGTGCAATCAAGTCTTCCTTGTTGTCAGTAACTACATCGGTTAAGATCGGATAATCACCATAAGTTTTCAATCGGGAGAAATAGACCCATGCACGGATAAAATACATTTCACCGATATAGTGTTTGGCATTAGTCAAGTCACTGTCGTAAACTCCAGATTCGTATTTAGGCAATACATTTTCAAAGAAATAGTTACAGTAACGAATCAGGCTGAAGCCTAAATCTCCGGATTGTGCTACTTTCCAATAATCTTTGGTGAAATAAGATTGGTTGGCACTACCGCTTACCATATTGTCTGTATTTGCATCTCCCGTCAGGATAGCTCCCTGTCCCCAACCACTAGGAGTTGTAAAAATGCTATTGTATTGGGAGATACTGTAAGCTCCAAGTTGGTCTGCATTCTGGAAGTATACCTCCGGAGTTACCTGATCCAGCGGAGCCAAATCCAGAAAGTCATTGCATGAAGTAATAGCTAAACCGGATCCGGCCAGCATACATGCTGCGAATAAACTTTTATATGTTGTTTTCATTTTTGCTTGTTATTTAGAAATTAATATTGACACCTACAGAAATAACGCGTTGCAATGGGTATGTTTTACCTGCATCGCTATATAGTGAACCGATATTTTCAGGATCGAATATACTGCTTACGTGACTAAACGTTAACAGGTTATCTCCGGAGATGTAGATACGTACATTTTCCATAGAGGCTTTCTGAGTCCATGCTTTCGGCAATGTATAACCCAAAGTGATGTTCTTCAGACGGAGATAGGCACCATTCTGCAGGTAACCTGTTTGAGTTTGGTGGTTACGTCCTGTCCAGGATGGGCGTGCATAGTATGCATCCGGGTTCTCAGGAGTCCAGTAGTCCAGGTGTTCTTCGAATACATTGGATTGCCACATACCTCCGTTAGTTCCCCAGAAGTAAGTACCCGGCAACCACAAGTCACGTTTACCGATGCCCTGGAAGAACAGACGCAAGTCAAATCCTTTCCAGGAACCATCCAGGGTGAAGCCGTAATTGTAGCGCGGAGTTGAGTTACCGATTACGCGCAGGTCACCCGGATCATCTGTTGTATAAGAACCTGTATTAACGCGTCCGTCACCATTCAGGTCTGCATACATGATATCACCGGCACCCCATCCGCTTCCAAGTGCACTTTGGTCTACTTTAGACAAGTGTTCTTGCATTTCTGCATCACTTTGTGCAATACCGATGGTTGTATAACCCCAAATTTCATTCAGCATCTGACCTTCATAATAGGTGTTCAATGAATTTGACGGGTTCGGATAACGGGTAATTTTTTGCTGTGCATCAGACATATTGAATGATACGCCATATTGGAAATCACCAATCTGATCGCGCCATCCTAATTCAAGTTCGAAACCATAGGATTTCATATCACAGTTGTTGACTCTCGGAACGGTTGTACCCAGTAAAGAAGACAATTCAGGAGCTGGTCCTACCATATCCAAAGTCTTGCGGACAAAGTAACCTACACTACCGGTTAAACGGTTATTCAGTAAAGCGAAGTCAAGACCTAAATCCCATGACTGAATTGTTTCCCATGTCATTAAAGAACTGACCAGGCCCGGATTTGATGAGTAGCTGGGCAGAGAGCCGTTGACAATCCATGAATAGTTGGTTCCTACTGGCATTGACTGATAGAACGGATACCAGCTGTCTGTATTGGTATTACCAAGCTGTCCCCATGAAGCTCTCAGCTTTAAGGTTGAGATTGTACTCTTTTCACCGAATTTTTCAAAGAATGCTTCGCGTGCAATGTTCCATCCTAAAGAGAAAGAAGGGAAGAAGCCCCATCTCTTGTCTCCGACAAAACGAGAAGATCCATCATAACGACCGTTAATTTCAGCCATGTAACGATCTTTATAAGTATAATTGATACGGCCGAAGAAACCGGCAACGGCGTTGTGTGCATATCCTCCTTTTGCAATGTCGGCATCAACAGCTGTATTCAATGTCGGAACCTCCGGTGAGATCAGGCCGTCACGTTGACCGGTAATGCTGCGGGTAGAATATTTTTCTGCATTGAATCCGAGCAATACTTTGAAATAGTGTCCGCTATCGAATGTTTTGGAATAGTCGGTGTAGATATTGGTTGCATAATAGTTTTCTTTGTAACCATATTCATTGACACGGCTTTGTCCCGGAGAGTAGGTTCCATCACCCATACCCCAGGCCATTGGCTGCTGATTACCGTTTACATCCCAATAATAAACAGGAAGTACATCCCAGTGTTCGAAATCGGATTGTGTACGGATCGTTCCTTCCAAATTGATATGCCAGTCCTTGATCGGTTCAAATACAACAGCCAGCTGATTGGTATAGAAATCTTTATTCTTAGTCTGTAAACCACCGTTTTCCATCTGTTCGATTTCGCTTTCGTTCATCGGGAAACCATTCGGGTCGTATGCGGGCTGGATAGGCCATTTACGGGCAACATTATGGAAGAATAGTCCACTCATATAGGAAGGACGTCCGTAGTCTTCACGAGTCCAGCGAGTTGTGTAGGTTAATTTAGCCCAATTTGCCAATTGAGTGGTGATTTTACCATTTAAGGTATATCGGTTCATATAGTCATCACCATGGCGTAACAAACCGTTTTGTCCTAGGAAGTTTCCACTCAAAACATATTGAGTTTTTTCATTACCCCCACTGATGCTGAGGTTATGTTCCTGAGAGGGAACCCAACTCTTATAAAATTCCTTGAACCAGTCAACATTGTCATAGGCACCTTCATTCCATTTTGCCCATACATTTCCGTTGGCAACAGTTGACTGAGTCAGTTTGCCATCCATGTAGTCTTTAATGTTCTGCATATAGGCATCATTAAAGATAGGTGCATTACCATCGTTGACGTTGGCTGCATTGAACATGGTGGCAAAATCGTATGAGTTGGCCATTTTAGGAATACCGATACCGTCGTTAAAACGAACGTTTCCAGAGTAATTTACGTGAGTTTTTCCAGCTTTACCATTTTTGGTAGTAATTAAAATAACACCAAATGCTGCACGTGCACCATAAATTGATGATGAAGATGCGTCTTTCAATACGGAAATGTTTTCGATGTCGTTCGGGTTCAAAGTATTCATATCACCTTCTACACCATCAATCAGAACCAATGGAGAAGCACTTGAGCCTGATCCCAAAGTACCGGTACCACGAATGTTAAAGTTCATGGTTGCATCCAAAGAACCACCACTGCTGCTAACAGACATGTTCAAACCAGGGATCTGACCTTGCAAAGCTTGTGATACGTTGGAAACAGGACGTGAAGCTAATACTTCCGAATCTACCATAGAAACGGCTCCTGTTAAATTGACTTTCTTCTGCGTACCGTAACCTACAACAACTACTTCATCCAAAAGTTTGGTATCGTCTTGTAATGTGATGTTGATAGGCTGGCCATTCCAGACGATTTCCTGGGTTTGATAGCCGACAAATGAAATAACGATAGTGGTTCCCTTTTCTACATTTGGGATTTCAAAGTCTCCGTCTAGTCCAGTAATTGTACCGTTAGTGGTACCTTTTACAACTACAGAGGCACCAATGATCGTTTCACCATTGGCATCTTTTACTACACCTTTACAAACACTGCCTTGCTGAACAATGTTCATTCCTGATACACCGCTGACGGGTATCGCACTGGCTATTCCGGTTGATATACCACCTAGGAATAGCAGCATACTGACAGATTTAAAGTTCTTAAACATAGATCCTTATTTATAATTATTAAAAATTTAAGGTTTCCAGTATTAACTTAGTTTTTGCTGAATTCAAACGTGTTAATTGTTGATTTGTTGAATTCATGTTCATTTTAGAAGGTATAAATCTCATACTTTTCTTATTGGATTTGAATTCCTTATTTTATTATGTATGGCTTTATTCCTTCAAAATTTATATAGGGTCGATGTTTTTCTTTCCCTCTATAAATAATATGACATTGCAAAGTAAAGCATTATTTTTTATTTTTTTTCTATATTTGGGGCAATTTATTTTGTTTTTAGCTATGGGTGTATGAAATACAAAGGTAAATTGATGTTTCTAAATGGAATATCCCGGGGTTATTTAAGAAAATTAAAAACCCGTGGCTCAGGTTGTGTTAGCTATTCCAATAGGTTTGTCAATATTCTTTTCGTTCATAAAATATCTTTTTATTAAAACTATATTTTATCTATATATGAAGTTGCTTATTTATTTGACTTCAATATAGCAAAAGTCCTTCTTGTACTTGCCTTATTTCTGTTAAGTTTATTAAACAATCTAATTTTACTCTTCGGACAACCGTTAAGCGCTATTTATAATGTTTAATAAAGCTTTATGCGACAAAGATAAACATATTTTTTAATTATTGAACGTATAAAATGTTTTTTTTTAAGATCCATCTACACTTTTCGAATATTGATTTGTTTTTTGTCTAGATAAAATTCAAATAATCCTCTAATTTCTATTTTAATATTTTCAAATCCAAATAAATACTATTTTGGATCATCAGCACAAAAGAGAAAGACGATCAGATTAGTATATTCCTCTAAAACAATTCAAATACACCTTATTTATAATAAAATCTTTTTGTTTTGACTAATTTTCATTTATAGTACAAGAAGAACTTTGACTAAAACTTGAAAACAAAAAATTATTAGAAAACTTTGAAACCTTAATTTTTTAATAATTATAAATAAGGATCTATGTTTAAAAACTTTAAATCAGTCAGTATGTTGCTATTCCTTTCCGCTATTGGCGGGGGAACAGTTTACGCAGTATCTGGAGAAAGCGTAACAGGCATTGACGCTATTCAGCAGAAAGGTACATGCACTGGTATCGTAAAAGATGCTACAGGTGAACCCATTATTGGTGCAACTGTCATGGTGAAAGGTACAACCAATGGTACCATAACCGGTCTTGATGGAGACTTCTCCTTGAACAACGTTGAAAAAGGAAGTATCTTGCAGGTTTCTTTCGTAGGATATCAAACTATGGAAGTTGCATGGAAAGGCACACCTTTGAATGTAACCTTGAAAGAAGACACTCAGCTTTTGGATGAAGTTGTTGTTGTTGGTTATGGAACACAGAAAAAAGTAAACGTAACTGGTGCCGTATCTATGGTAGATTCTAAAGTGTTGGAATCTCGTCCGGTTCAGAACGTTGCACAGGCTCTTCAGGGACAGATCCCGGGCTTGAACATGTCAGTAGGTAACAGTGGTGGTGCTTTGGATGCTTCAATGAGTATCAATATTCGTGGTGCCGGTACAATCGGTTCTGGTTCTAGCGGTAACCCGTTGATCTTGATTGATGGTGTTGAAGGTGATATGAACACTGTAAACCCGAATGATATCGCAAACGTATCAGTTTTGAAGGATGCTGCTTCTTCTTCTATCTATGGTGCACGTGCAGCATTCGGTGTAATCTTGATTACAACGAAGAATGGTAATAGCGGTAAGACTAGAGTTAACTATTCTGGTAACGTTCGTTTCTCAGATGCGATTCAGAAACCTAGCATGACTAATTCCTGGGATTTTGCCAATTATTTCAACGAAGCAAACCGTAATGCTCATGGTACTGTGATCTTCGATGAAGAAGATATGAATCGTATCAAAACTTACATGGAAGGTGGATATACCGATCCGACCAAACCGGAATATTATGGTACGTTGCCAGGTACAAATGGTCGTTGGCAAAGTTACGGAGGAGCATTTGCCAATACTAACTGGTTTGATGAATTCTATAAGAGTTGGGTTCCATCTCAGGAACATAACCTCAGCATCAGCGGTGGTAATGAAAAAGTTACCTATTTGTTAAGTGGTAGCTTCCTGGATCAGAACGGTTTGTTGCGTCATGGAACAGATGAATTCCAGCGTTATACATTGAACAGCAAGATTTCAGTGAAACTGGCTGATTGGGTGACCATGAACTATAACAACAAATGGACACGTGAAGCATACGACCGTCCTACTTATATGACCGGTCTGTTCTTCCATAACATTGCCCGTCGCTGGCCGACCAACCCGGTTCGGGATCCGAATGGACACTGGTTCCCTGAAATGGAAATTACTCAGATGGAAGAAGGTGGTAAACAGAACAATGAAAAGAACTGGATGACCAATCAGCTTCAGTTTGTGTTTGAACCGATCAAGGACTGGCATATCAATTTGGAAGGTAGTTTGCGTCAGTATAATGAAAAATCTCATTGGGCTGTATTGCCTATCTACGGTTATGATACTAATAACCAGCCTTATCTGTTGTCTTGGAACGGTGGTGCTGCCGGATATTCTGAAGTTCAGGACTATCGTTCTAGTGAGGATTATTTCTCAACCAATATTTACAGTGATTATTCCAAGACGATCGGTGATCATTACTTCAAAGTAATGGCCGGTTTCAATGCGGAACTTTACAAGACTGGTAGCTTGACTGGTTTCGGTACTGACCTGATTACTCCTACCGTACCGGAATTGAATACGACTCAGGACAATAAGAATACTTATAACAGTGCTTCAGAGTTGGCTATTGCCGGTTTCTTCGGCCGTGTGAACTATAACTATAAAGAACGCTATATGTTGGAAGCTAACTTGCGTTATGATGGTTCTTCTCGTTTCATTGGTGATAAGAGATGGGGTTTGTTCCCGTCATTCTCTTTGGGATGGAATATCGCACGTGAAGAGTTCTTTGAACCGCTGAACAGTGTGGTTGGAACATTGAAGTTGAGAGGATCTTGGGGTCAGTTGGGTAACAACGAAACAGATGCCTGGTATCCGTTCTTCCAGACTATGCCTACCGGTACTACTAACTCTGGTTGGTTGCTGAATGGTGTACGTCAGAATACAGCTGGTACTCCGGGTATCGTAAGTAGCTTGCTGACTTGGGAAACTGTAGAATCCTGGAACGTCGGTGTTGACTTTGGTTTGTTCAACAACCGCTTGACCGGATCATTCGACTACTATCAGCGTTATACATATGATATGGTAGGTCCGGCTCCTACATTGCCTGGTATCCTGGGTACTTCTGCTCCTGCCATCAACAACGCCGATATGAAATCTTATGGTTGGGAAATGGAGTTGTCTTGGAGAGACCGCATCAATGAATTCAACTATGGTGTACGTTTCACTTTGGCTGACGGTCAGAGAGAGGTAACTAAGTATCCGAATGAAAGTGGTGATATCAACACTTGGTATGCTGGTAAGTTGGATGGAACTATCTGGGGTTATACTACTGTAGGTATTGCTCAGACTCAGGAAGAAATGGATGCTCACCTGGCTAACAACAAACCGAACTGGGGTTCTAAATGGGGTGCTGGTGACGTGATGTATGCCGACCTGAATGGTGATGGTGAAGTTACTTCTGGATCAAGTACTCTTGGTGATCATGGCGACTTGACTGTAATTGGTAACAGCTATGCTCGTTACAATTTCGGTTTGACTTTGGATGGATCTTGGAAAGGACTCGACTTCTCTGTATTCTTGCAGGGTGTGATGAAGCGTGATTACTGGTTGAGTGGCCCGTATTTCTGGGGTGCCAGCGGTGACGAATGGCAGTCTGCCTGCTTCACTGAACATTTGGATTACTGGACACCGGATAATCCGGATGCATACTATCCGAAACCTTATTTCGGTGGTATCACCAAGAACCAGCAGGTTCAGACAGGATATTTGCAGAATGCTGCATACCTGCGTGTAAAGAACGTTCAGATTGGTTATACTTTGCCTAAGAGCTGGACTCAGAAGGCTTCTATGGAATCAGTTCGCTTCTATGTTTCAGGTGATAACCTGCTGACATTGACAGGTATCAGTGCCATCTTCGATCCCGAAACATTGGGTGGTGACTGGGGACCGGGTAAATTGTATCCGCTTCAAAGAACTATTTCTGTCGGTGTAAATGTTAACTTCTAAAAAATACAAATATGAAACTAAGTTTAAAACATATCTATCTATACTCACTGATTGGCTTGGGTGCATCAACTCTGGCTTCCTGCGACAGTTTTCTGGATCGTGAGCCGATAACCAGTGTAACTCCTGAAGCTTACTTCTCTACCGTAGATCAGGTGGGTGCATACGTTATCAACTATTATTCCTGGCTGCAGAACTCTCGTGGACAATCTTTGTTCCATGACAAGAACTGGCGAAGCGGTATGACGTTGAATGATAATAATACCGATAACCTTTTCTCTCAGTCTGGTGACTTGAACTATTTTGCCGGTGAAAAACTGGTTCCTGCCGGAAAGAACTTTGAAACTTATTATAGCCGTATCCGTACCTGGAACTGGTTGTTGGAACAGATTCTTCCGAAAGAAGAAGCAGGAACTATTCAGGGTGATGAAGCTACTCTGAAGCATTATATCGGAGAAGCTTATTTCTTCCGTGCATTGGCTTATTATCAGGCTTTGGTACGTTATGGAGATATGCCGATCATTGAAAAAGTTCTTTCTGATGATGCAGAGGAATTGAAAGCTTTGGCTGTTCGTGCTCCGCGTAATGAAGTAGCCCGTTTCATTTTGAAAGATCTGGATACTGCTATTTCACGTCTGCAGGATCAGGGTTATATGAACAATCAGCGTATCAACAAGCAGACTGCTCAATTGTTGAAATCACGTGTTGCTTTGTTTGAAGCAACTTTCGAAAGATATCATCAGGGTACTGGTCGTGTTCCGGGTGATGAATCCTGGCCTGGTAAGAACATGTCATACAATCAGGGAAAGACTTTTGATATTGCTGGTGAAATCGATTTCTTCCTGACCGAAGCTATGAGTTCAGCTAAAGCTGTGGCTGATCATTGTACTTTGACAGAAAACTCTCATCAGATGAATCCGACATTGGGACAGACCAATGGATGGAACCCTTATTTTGATATGTTCAGCTCTGAAAATTTGAGCAGTATTTCTGAGGTTCTGTTGTGGAAAGAATATAACCTGAGTATTGGTTATACACACGATGCCGGCTATATTTTGTCTGCAGGTGGTGACCAGTTGGGATTGTCACGTAGCTATATCACGTCTTTCCTGATGCAGAATGGTTTGCCTTGGTATGCTGATAATTCCGGTTATCAGGGAGATACAACCGTATCTTTGGAAAAACAGGGACGTGACGAGCGCTTGCAGCTCTTCGTGATGGGTGAAGATGATGTTACTGCAAGTGATCCTAGAGATCCTAAAGTAGCTGCGAAGAATGATGTGACCACTTTGGATACGATTCCTTTGTTGACTAACAGTTTGGAATTGCTGGATTTTACCGGTTATCGTCCGCGTAAATATTACAGCTACGATTATGATCAGTATCAAAGCAATACTGTGATCTGTACAACCGGTGCTGTTGTTTTCCGTGCTGCTGAGGCTTATCTGAATTACATCGAAGCATGTTATGAAAAGAACCATGGTTTGGATCCTGACGCAGAACGTTATTGGAAAGCTATCCGTAAACGTGCCGGTGTAAGTGAAGATTATAATTTGACTATCGCTAATACTGACTTGGCTAAGGAAGTTAACATTGTAAATGGTACAGTTTATGGTGACCTGGCTGTTTATTCTGGTGATCAGCCGGTAGATGCTACTCTGTATAACATCCGTCGTGAACGTCGTTGCGAGTTTATCTCTGAAGGTATGCGTTGGGATGACTTGAAGAGATGGCGTTCCTGGGATCTTGCAATCAATGGTCATTATATGCTGGAAGGTATGAACTTCTGGGACGAAACTTATAAGAAGTATGAAAATGCACCTAATATGCCTAAGCTGAAGGCTGATGGTAGTAGTGATGCAAATATGTCTGCAGCTTCTGTTAGCAAGTATATTCGTCCGATGGGCCGTACTCAGATCAACAACCAGTTGTTTGACGGATATACCTGGAAGAAGGCATATTATCTGGAACCGCTTGGCGTACAGGATTTCACTTTGACCGCTACCGATCCAAATAATGTAGAAACTTCTTCTATGTATCAGAATCCATACTGGCCGATGACTGCTGGTCGTGCATTGGAATAATCAGATAATAGTATATAACGTTTATGGAACGTAAGGAGTATTTTCCTGAAATTTTGATAAACGTTTGATATAGCATAAGGGAAAAGGAAGTTCGTGAGAATATCCTTTTCCTTTGTGCTTTTTTTCTTTCTGACAATTTAATAATAAACATCTATTTAATATTATGAAAAAATTTTGGATAGGCACTTTCATGCTGGTGTGTTGGATTACCAGTCATTTGAATGCTCAGGAAGTCACGGATCTTATAACTTTTAAACAAGTAGATCCATTTCTGAAGGTATTGAGAGAATCTAATTTCTTCCCTGAATTTACGGATACGGTTGAAGTGGCAAAAGGGGAAAATGCTACTTTCCAGTTTGCTGTTCGCAGTGGCTTGCCTTTGAAGGATCTTCAGTTTGATGTTACTGCTTTTCGTTCCGGACAGGGAGCGTCAATGAATGTTTCGCGTAAAGGGTTTGTGAATTATGTGAAAGAGGGACGTTTGACACCCGAACTGGCTAATGATGCAATTCTTTCTCTTTCCCGTTATTATCCGGATCCTATCTGTGAAGAACAGAATTGGTCGGTGGAGCGTGATCTGACTCAGCCCATGTGGGTGACTTTACCTGTTCCAGCCGATGCTAAAGAAGGTTGTTATCGTGCAGAAGTAACTTTAAAAGGATTGGCAGGAAATAAGCCCTTCTCTTTTACTAGAGAGATTTATGTGAAGGTTTATCCGGTTACAATTGAAAAACCTTCTCTTTGGGTGACGAACTGGTTCACTACTGCAGATGATAAAATGAAGGTTTTCAGTGGAGGAAAGGATATAGAACCTTATTCGGCTGAATATTGGAAAATGGTAGGTGAGTTGGCTTCTAAATTACATGAATGTTATACAAATGTAATCTTGGTTTCTCCGCTACAGCATATTGAATTTTCAGAGAAATCCGGTAAGTATTCTTTTGATTATAAAAATTTTGACCGGTTTATAGACGTATTTCGTCAAGCTGGGGCTTTAAAAATGATTGAAGGAGGACATATTGCTGCCCGTGCAGGTAATTGGGATAGTAATTTTGAGGCATATGTTCCTGAAGTTGATAAAGACGGTAACAAAAAGTTGGTTCAGTATCCGATCAATTCTGAGAAAGCAAGTAACTTTTATCGTCAATTTTTGCCTTCTTTGATGTCGCATCTGCAAAAACGTGGATTAAAAGATATTTATGTACAGCATATTGCTGATGAACCTATAGAGTCCAATTTCAAGAGTTATGTGGAAATTGCTCGTTTTGTGAAAGATATTTGTCCGGATCTGAAGATTATAGAAGCTTGTCATACACATAATCTGGAGAATACGGTTGATATTTGGGTCCCTCAATTGAATTTCTATAAAGATGGATATAGTTTTTATCAGGAGCGCCAGAAAGCAGGGGATGAAGTTTGGTTCTATACTTGTTTAGCTCCTCAGGGGAACTTTGCAAATCGTTTTCTCGAATTGCCCTCCATTAAAACTCGTTTGATTCATTGGTTGAACTTCCGTTACGGAGCTACGGGCTATTTGCATTGGGGATTTAATTTCTGGAAAGAAAACAGTGATCCTTATGGAGAAACAACAACGATGAATCTGGAAAGTGGAAATACGCTTCCAGGCGGAGACAGCTGGATTGTATATCCGAAGAATGGCAAATTGTATAGTTCTATTCGTTTGGAAGCTATGCGTGATGGTATAGCTGATTATACACTTTTGCAGATGTTGGCTCAAAAGGAACCGGATCTGGCTAAAGAACTATGTCGTCAGGTGGTATTCCATTGGACGTTGTATGATACAGATGGAGATCATTTCAGAGCAATTCGTCATCAGATTCTGGAGAAACTTTCTGAAAAATAAAAGCAGGATAAGTTTGTTTTAGACGAGATTGTTGCTATTGTCAAAAAGCAGAAGAGACTGATTTACTCGGTATCTTCTGCTTTTTTCAATATTTGATACTGGAAAAAAGATGAATGTTTCAAAAAGCTTGATATACTTCTTCCCAGTGACTATTGAAGTCTGGCATGGAATGGAAAAGCAGGTTGGCACCTTCGTCCAGCAGAGCAGAATCGGGTAACGGACCTGTATTAACTGCTATGGTGAAAATTCCGGCAGCTACTCCAGCCCGTACACCGAGAGGAGCATTTTCGATGACAATCGCTTCATTAGCTTGTATATTGGCTTTTTGAAGGGCCATTAAATAAGGTTCCGGATTCGGTTTTCCATATTTTACATCGAAAGCAGTTACCATTAATTCTTGTTTGAAGATATCCGGAAAGTTGTGGTTTAGTTTATCCAATAATGATAATTGCCCAGATCCGGTTACCACCATGGGTATCAGTCCTTCGCTTTTAATTTTCTGTAATACCTCGTAGGCTCCAGGCATACGTTCTGCTTTGGGAAGCTTATTGAAGATATCGCTTTTGGTCTGATAGATTTGTTTGATTTCTTCTTCACTAGCCTCATAGCCTCGTTCCCGCTGACTTACAATATTAATTGTTCCAGCTCCTGTGCGTCCTTCGTGCATATAGGCTTCTTCTCGGCTTAGTGTCATTCCGTATTGTTGCATGGCCAGGTTCCAGGCTGTCGCATGGTTTTTCATAGAGTCGAATAAAACTCCATCCATGTCAAACAGAACTGCCTTCAGATTGATTCTTGAGTAGGAATGAGTTTGTAAATAGGATGTTATGGATGATTTATACACGTTGTATATTGATTAGTTGGACATGAAGCCTGACGGCTTTAAAATAAAGGAAGGATGAAGATGACACAATCCTTTTATTGGAACGTGTCCTCTTCATCCTTTTATGGCCTTATCGGCCCGTTTTCTTGTTATTTTTTAAGTCTTTCGCGAATAGCTTTGGATGCTTCTTCGTAGCCAGGCTTGTTTAACAGGGCAAACATATTTTTCTTATATGCTTCTACACCAGGCTGGTTAAATGGATTGATTTCCAACAGGTAGCCACTGATACCACAAGCTTTTTCGAAGAAATAGATCAGCTGTCCCAGATAATATTCATTCAGAACAGGTACGCTGACACGCATATTGGGAACTCCTCCGTCTACATGAGCTAACTGAGTACCCAGCTCTGCCATCTTATTAACTTCATCAATACGTTTTCCAGCCAGGAAGTTCAAGCCATCCAGGTTTTCTTCGTCTGAGGGAACATGCAGTTCATGGTTGGGAGTTTCAACAGAAACAACAGTTTCGAAGATAGTACGTTCACCTTCCTGAATCCATTGTCCCATAGAGTGCAAATCTGTGGAGAAGTCTACTGAACTTGGGTAGATACCTTTGTGGTCTTTACCTTCAGATTCTCCATAAAGCTGTTTCCACCATTCCATGAAGTAATGAAGCTTAGGCTGGAAGTTGACCAGAATTTCGATTTTCTTTCCATTCTGATAAAGTTCATTGCGTGTAGCAGCATACAAGGCTGCAGGATTTTCTTCCATGTTCGGGTTAGCACATACTTCTTCCATTTTGCATGCACCGGCAACCAGCTGGTCGATGTCAATACCTGCAACGGCAATAGGAAGTAATCCTACCGGAGTTAATACAGAGAAACGTCCACCTACATTGTCAGGAATAATGAAAGATTTGTAACCTTCTTTATCTGCTGTTACGCGAGCTGCACCTTTCTTGGCATCTGTTACAGCTACAATAACTTTGCGTGCCATTTCTTTTCCGCGTTGTTCTTCGCATTGTTTCTTCAGCAGGCGGAAAGCTAAGGCTGTCTCTGTTGTTGTTCCAGACTTAGAAATGTTGATGACACCAAATTTCTTATCCTTTAAGAATGAAGTCAGTTCATACAGATAATCTTCGCCGATATTATGTCCGGCAAAAATAATTGTCGGTTGTCCGGCTTTCTTTTCCTGTAACCACAAGAAACTGTTTGACATTGCTTCAATGACAGCACGTGCTCCCAAATAGCTTCCACCGATACCTGCAACAATAACAACATCACAATTCTCGCGTAATACCTGGGCTGTAGCTTTCAAGTCAGCCAGATGTTCTTGAGTAATAGAGGAAGGAAGATGTAACCATCCCAGAAAATCATTTCCCAGTCCGGTTCCTTTTTCCAGGGTTTCCATACAAGCCTTTACTTTAGGTGCGTAAGCGGCTAATTTATCTTTGGAAATAAATTCTAAAGTCTTTTCGATGTTCAGTTTGATATTTTCCATACTGTATCTGTTTTTAGAAAAATTGTTTGTTTCAGCATTATCTGAACGAGTCGGTCAGCAGCTTTATTTCAATCATTGGTGAGATGCGTTCATACAGAATATTATAAACAGCATCTACGATAGGCATGTTGACGTGTAAGTGCTTGTTCAACTCTTTTATACATTTTGTACCATAATATCCTTCAGCGATCATTTCCATTTCAATTTGTGCACTTTTTACCGAGTAGCCTTTTCCGATCATGGTACCGAATACGCGGTTTCGACTGAAGTTAGAATAGGAAGTAACCAGCAGGTCTCCCAGATAGGCAGAGTCATTGGTACAACGTTCCAGAGGATGAACCGTATTTAGAAAACGGTTCATTTCCTGAAGGGCATTGGATACCAATACAGCTTGAAAATTGTCTCCGTATTTTAGTCCGCTGCATATTCCAGCAGCAATGGCATAAACATTTTTCAATACGGAAGCATATTCAATACCTGCAACGTCTGGATTTACGGAGGTTTTGATATAATGGCCGGCTAATTGTTTTGCGAACATTTTAGCTTTTTCAATGTCCTTGCATCCTACAGTCAAATATGACAGGCGTTCCAGTGCAACTTCCTCAGCATGACAGGGACCCGCCAATACGGCTATGTTTTCTTCGGGAACGTCATACATTTGATGGAAATAATCGGATACGATTAAGTTTTCATCTGGAACAATTCCTTTGATGGCAGTGACGATGAATTTATCCTTGAGTTTAGTTTTTAGCTTTTTGAGGTGACTTTTCAAGTAAGGCGAAGGAGTTACGAAAATAAGGGTATCCGATTCCTTTACCACCTTATTAATATCCGAAGAAAAATTTATTCGACGGATGTCAAAGCGCACACTAGTCAGATAAGCTGGGTTATGTCCTAAACGTTTGAATTCTTCAATCCGGTCGTCTCGGCGCATATACCAGTTTATTGATTCAGCTTGGGTCAGTATAATCTTTGCGATTGCGGTAGCCCAGCTTCCTCCCCCCATAATTGCTATTTTCCCGGGTAATTTCATGGCTATCAATTAAAAACCAAAAATTAAAAATTAAAAGCTTCATCAAGTGGAGAAGCTTTTAATTTTCAATTTCTAATTAATTAAATTTTTTGTATCCAGCCTGCCACTTCGTCTACGGACGGATTGGTCAGTTCCAGTTTATACTTTTTGTTTATACCACAGATATCCTGATGAAGTTTTTGCGGGTTAACATCTTTCATGTCTGATACGAGGTTATAACCAGCTTTCTGGATGACAGGAACCCAGTCTTCAGAAATACCTAACTCCATAAATTTAGCAGGAGCATCTTTCGGAATAACTTTTTCAGGACGCATTTGAGGGAAGAACAGAACTTCCTGAATTGTGCTCTGTCCGGTCATCAGCATTACCAGACGGTCCATTCCGATACCCATACCTGAAGTCGGAGGCATACCGTATTCCAAAGCACGGACAAAGTCTTTGTCGATGATCATGGCTTCGTCATCTCCCTTTTCACTCAGACGCATTTGTTCTTCGAAACGTTCCAACTGATCGATGGGGTCATTTAACTCTGAATAAGCGTTGCAAAGTTCTTTACCGTTAACCATCAATTCGAAACGTTCGGTCAGTTCCGGATTATTGCGGTGACGTTTGGTCAGCGGAGACATTTCAATCGGATAGTCTGTGATGAAGGTCGGCTGAATGTAGTTTCCTTCGCAGAATTCTCCGAAGATTTCGTCGATCAGCTTTCCTTTTCCCATTGTATCATCAATTTCCATGTTCAATTTTTGGCATACTTCACGGATTTGTTCTTCATTCATGCCAGTCAAATCATATCCGGTGAATTCTTTGATGGAATCGAGCATGGTCACACGTTTGAACGGCGCCTTAAAGTTGATTATATTATCTCCCACTTTAACTTCCGTTGTACCGTTTACATCCATACAAATCTTTTCAATCATATTTTCTGTAAACTTCATCATCCAGTTGTAGTCCTTATAGGCTACGTAGATTTCCATACAGGTAAATTCTGGATTATGTGTACGGTCCATACCTTCATTACGGAAGTTCTTGCCAATTTCATAGACTCCCTCGAATCCACCTACGATCAGACGTTTCAAGTAAAGTTCACTGGCTATACGCATATATAAAGGTATATCCAAAGCATTGTGGTGTGTGATGAAAGGCCGTGCGGCTGCACCTCCGGCAATGGATTGCAAAATAGGAGTTTCTACTTCAATATATCCTTTCGAGTTGAAGTATTCACGCATGGAGTTATAAACCTTATTGCGTTTCAGGAAAATATCTTTAACTCCATCGTTAACGACTAAGTCAACATAACGTTGGCGGTAACGCAATTCCGGATCTTCGAATTTGTCGTAAGCTACTCCATCTTTATATTTCACAATAGGAAGTGGGCGGATTGATTTTGACAATACCGTTAACTTCTGTGCATGGATGGAGATTTCTCCCATTTGTGTGCGGAATACGAAACCTTCGATGCCGATAAAGTCTCCCAAGTCGAGCAGGCGTTTAAATACTACGTTGTATAAATCCTTGTTTTCATCCGGACAAATGTCGTCACGGGTGATGTAAACCTGAATACGACCTTTGGAATCCTGTAACTCAATGAAAGAAGCTTTACCCATGACGCGGCGTGACATGATACGTCCCGCTACGGATACTTTGCGCGGTTCTGCTTCGTCATCTTTGAATTCGGCTTTAATGTCAGTCGAAAAAGCGTTGGTTACATACTCGGCAGCAGGGTAGGGGTCAATGCCCATCGCTCTCATTTCATTCAGACTGTTACGTCTGATAATCTCCTGTTCACTTAGTTCTAATACGTTCATTTGTTAATACATTAACTCAATTTGGATACAAAAATACGAAACATTTTGCAATGTATCTCTATATTAAGGTATTTTTTACTGTGATAGAGGGGATATCCTTTTAAAAATATCTATCTTCGCGTCAAAATTCCTTAAAATGAAAGAATGACCATGAAGACTAAAATTTTATGTATGGCCCTGTTGGGCAGTTTATGTATGCCTCTTTGGGCGCAGCAAGTGTTTGATATGACTTCTTTAGGAGTTGTTCCCGGGAAGAAAACGAATATGTCTCCTCGTGTGGAAAAAGCACTTGATAAGATTCGCAAGCAGGCAGTTTCCGGGGAAGAGGTGGTTTTACGTTTTACTCCTGGTGTCTATCATTTTTATCCGAATGATGCTGTAGAACGTGAATATTATATTTCAAATCATGATCAGACGAATCCTAAAAAAGTTGGATTAGCTTTGGAAAATTTTCAGAATCTGACTATTGAAGGAAATGGGGCAGAGTTTGTCTTTCACGGACAGATGCTTCCGGTGTCTTTGCTGCATACCTCAAATTGTACACTGAAAGATTTCAGTATTGATTTTGCTAATCCACACATTGCCCAGGTTGAAATCCTGAAAAATGAAGGTGACAAGGGGATGACATTCCGGGTTGCTCCGTGGGTCGTGTATCGGATAACAAAAGATTCTATTTTTGAAACTTATGGAGAAGGATGGAAATTGCGTCCCAGTTCAGGAATAGCTTTTGAGAAAGATACTCGCCATGTAGTGTATAATACCAGTGATTTGTTTTACTCTACTAAAGGTGTGACAAAGGTGGATAAGGATGTATTGTATGCTCCACAATGGAAAGATAAACGTCTTCAACCGGGAACGGTAGTTGCCATGCGTGCATGGGACCGGCCGACACCTGGTATTTTCTTGTCACACAACGTGAATACGACATTGAAAAATGTGAAAGTACATTATGCACAGGGAATGGGCTTGCTGGCGCAATTGTGTGAGAATATTACACTTGATGGTTTCGGCGTATGTCTGAAAGGAGAGAATGATCCGCGTTACTTCACGACTCAGGCTGATGCTACTCATTTTTCTCAGTGTAAGGGAAAAATAACGTCTACAGGAGGTTTGTATGAGGGAATGATGGATGATGCAATTAATGTGCATGGTACTTACCTGAAGGTTATCAAGCAGATTGACAGATATACATTGGTTGGTCGTTATATGCATGATCAGTCCTGGGGATTTGACTGGGGATATGTTGGTGATGAAGTACAGTTTGTTCGTTCTAAGACAATGGAAGTCGTTGGTGATACCAGTCGGATTGAACGGATTGCTCCTTTGGACAAGCCATCAGTGGAAGGAGCCCGGGAATTTGAAATACGTTTTTCCAAACCTGTTGGTGACTGGTTGACTGAAGGTGAAAGTTTTGGTATTGAAAACCTGACCTGGACTCCGGAAGTGTATTTTGCGGATAATACGATCCGTAATAATCGTGCCAGAGGATCTCTGTTCAGTACGCCAAAGAAAACAGTAGTAGAAAACAATTTGTTTGATCATACTTCAGGAACTGCTATCTTGCTTTGCGGAGACTGTAACGGATGGTATGAAACCGGAGCTTGTCGTGATGTTGTGATTCGTAAAAACCGTTTCATTAATTCGTTGACAAATATGTTCCAGTTTACGAATGCAGTCATTTCTATTTATCCGGAAATTCCTGACCTGGATCATCAGGTTGCTTATTTCCATGGTGGAAAAGCGGGAGCTGTCCAGATTGTAGATAATGAGTTTGATATATTTGATGCTCCGGTTCTTTATGCCAAGTCGGTTGACGGTCTGATATTCCGTAACAATGTGATCCGTATGAATACTGATTATAAGCCTTTTCACTGGAATCAAAACCGTTTCCTTTTGGAACGTGTTAATCGGGTTGAGATTGCTGAGTAAAATTGTTTGGGTATAATCAAACGGGAAATACCTGTCAGGGCCTTTCTCTATCCTTTGTCTGTATGACTGTAAGGATGTAGAGAAAGGCCCTTATTTCGAAAAAATGATAGAAAAATAGGCTGTATTTAATTATTTTGTTAACTTTGGGGCATTTCTGATTTATGGAAGACATGAAAGTTATAATCTTACAAACTGATATTAGTTGGGCGAATCCCAAGGCCAATGTGCAGAAAGTGGATGAAATGCTCGCCCGTTGTGGGGAAGCTGATTTATTTGTGCTGCCCGAGATGTTTTCTACAGGTTTTTGTACCCGGCCGGAAGGAATAGCAGAACCTGTGGGTAGTGATACACTTCTATGGATGAAACAAAAAGCTGCAGAACTGAATGCTGCTTTAGCCGGGAGCATAGCAGTAGAGGAAAACAGACATTTTTACAACCGATTTTATTTTGTTCATCCGGATGGACAGGTACAATGGTATGATAAAAAACATTTGTTTACCTATGGTGGAGAGCACAAGTCTTTCACGGCAGGTGCTGAAAGGGTTATTGTAAATTTCCGGGGTGTACGGATTTTATTACAGGTTTGCTATGATCTTCGTTTTCCGGTCTGGGCGCGAAATCGTAAAGATTACGACATGATTCTTTACGTAGCAAGCTGGCCGACTCCAAGAGTTGACGCATGGAACATCCTTTTACGGGCAAGGGCGATTGAAAATCAATGTTATGTAGTTGCCGTTAATCGGGTAGGAGAAGATCCTGCATGTCAATATTGTGGGGGAAGTGCCGTAATAGATCCGTACGGACATACATTAGCAGCTTGTGAAGATAACAAATCTTGTACGGCTGAAGCAACTATTGATATGGATGTACTTGAGGCATTCAGGAAAAAATTCCCTGTACTTGACGATGCCGATCCTTATCAAATCTTATAATCTATACAGAATTAACATACTTTCTATAATTATGATGAACAATCCAGATAAACTTTTATTATTGGGAGACCAGGCGATAGCTTTAGGAGCTATCCATGCTGGTATTTCGGGAGTTTATGCCTATCCTGGCACTCCTTCTACAGAGATTACCGAATATATTCAAGATTCTCCTTTGGCTCAGGAACGCAAATTACATAGTACTTGGTGCACCAATGAAAAGACAGCTATGGAAGCTGCACTTGGTGTTTCCTATGTGGGTGGCCGTGCGTTGGTATGTATGAAGCACGTAGGTATGAATGTGTGTGCTGATGCTTTTGTTAATTCAGCTATAACTGGTGTCAATGGTGGTATTGTGGTATTGGCAGCAGATGATCCTTCCATGCATTCATCTCAGAATGAACAGGACTCTCGTTTTTATGGTAAGTTTGCTATGATTCCTATGCTGGAACCTTCTTCCCAGCAGGAAGCCTATGATATGATGGAAGGTGCTTTTCGATTGTCGGAAGAAAAGAAATTGCCAGTATTGATGCGTATAACAACTCGTATGGCTCATTCGCGGGCTGCAGTGACAGTGAAACAAAACTTTTTGGAGGTTACCCGAACCGGACGTCCTTCTGTTCCTGCAGACTGGGTACTGTTACCGGGTAATGCACGTCGTCGGTATTTGGAGGTAATCGAAGTTCAGCCCCAATTAATGGCATTGTCAGAGTCTTCTCCATATAATCTTTACATACAGGGAAAAGAGAAGATGGCTGAAAAAGGAATTATAGCATGTGGTATCGGATATAATTATGTAATGGAGAATTTTCCGGAAGGTTGTCCTTATCCACTCTTGAAGATTTCGCAATATCCGCTTCCTGTTGAGAAAATAGCAGCATTGGCAGCTTCTTGCAGAGAAATCTTGGTGGTAGAAGACGGTCAGCCTTTTGTCGAAGAACAGCTGAAAGGGATTTTACCGTCTGCTTATCAGGTTAAAGGCCGTCTGAGTGGAGATCTTCCCCGTACAGGCGAGCTGAATCCGGACAATGTTCGGCTGGCTTTGGGGATGTCTGTTACACAAGTTTATGCTCCAGCTAAACAAGTCGTTTCCCGGCCGCCTGCTTTATGTAATGGGTGTGGACACAGAGACGTCTATGATGCTTTAAACAAAGTTGTGGCTGAATATCCGGATGCCAAGATTTTTGGAGATATTGGCTGTTATACATTGGGAGCTCTTCCTCCTTTCCGTTCATTGGCTAGTTGTGTCGATATGGGAGCCTCTATAACAATGGCCAAGGGAGCTGCAGATGCAGGTTTGTTTCCTGCAATTGCTGTTATTGGTGACTCAACCTTTACCCATTCCGGTATGACGGGCCTGTTGGATGCCGTTAATGACCGGGCCAATATAACTGTGGTAATTTCAGACAATCTCACCACAGCCATGACGGGAGGACAGGATTCTGCCGGCACTAATAAGTTTGAAGCTATTTGTCTGGGACTGGGAGTTGAACCGGAGCATGTGCGTGTGGTTGTACCTTTGCCGAAAAATATGGATGAAATAACTCGGATTATTCGGGAAGAAATAGAATACAATGGGGTTTCTGTAATCATTCCGCGCCGTGAATGTATGCAGACTTTGAATCGTAAGTTGAAACAGAAAAGAGCAGAGAAAAAATGAAAACAGACATCATACTTTCTGGAGTAGGAGGACAGGGAATCCTCTCCATTGCAACCATTATCGGAGAAGCAGCGACACGCATGGGGCTTACATTAAAACAGGCAGAAGTACATGGAATGAGCCAGCGTGGTGGGGATGTACAGTCTAATTTACGTCTGTCTGACGGACCGATTGCTTCCGACCTGATTCCATTGGGAAGTGCTGATCTGATATTGTCTCTTGAACCGATGGAAGCCTTGCGTTATTTACCTTATTTGTCGCAGGAAGGCTGGATTATCACCTCTTCTGCTCCATTCAAGAATATTCCGAACTATCCGGATGAGGCCTGTTTGCAGGAAGAACTGAAGTCGCAGCCACATGTTGTCGCTTTGGACGTTGAATCTCTGGCACGTGAGAATCAGGTACCGAAGTCAGCAAATGTTATTTTACTGGGAGCGGCAGCAGCTTTTCTGAAAATTCTGGATGTAGAAACGTTGCGTGCAAGTGTAGGACGGATCTTTGCATCGAAAGGAGAAGCTGTTGTGGAAATGAATAACCGTGCGTTTAATATCGGTTATGAGTATGTGAAAGGACTTAATGAAAAATCAGAATGAGCAAGGTTTTTAATGAAGATCTGGTAGCTTCTGTTGCCAGAGAAATGAAAGTAGCAGACTTGCAGAACGCAACAATTGGAGACATTTTGCTGGTTGCTTCCCGGTTGGAGGAACTGACTGGAATTCCTTTTATCCGGATGGATCAGGGCTCTCCGGGTTTGCCGGCCAATCGGATTGGTATAGAAGCAGAAAAAGCTGCACTGGATAAAGGACTGGGTGCACAATATCCGGCAGCTGCAGGAGTTCCGGAGTTAAAGGAAGCAGCATCTCGTTTTGTGAAAGCTTTTATTGACATTGATATCTCACCTCGTGCTTGTTTGCCGACAACGGGTTCAGTGGCAGCTTCATTCGGTGCGTTTATTGCATGCACCCAGCGCATTCCGGGAAAAGACAAAGTCTTGTTCATTGATCCTGGTTTCCCGATCCAGAAGTCACAGTTACGTATCTTGGGCATTCGCTGGAAACTGTTTGATATTCATGATTTTCGCGGACAGGCATTGCGTGATAAGATGGAAGAATATCTTAAAGACGGTGATATTGCTGCCATTGTCTATTCTAATCCCAATAACCCGGCATGGATTTGCCTGGAAGAAGAAGAACTGAAGATTATCGGTGAGCTGGCAACAAAATATGATGCGGTAGTCATGGAAGATCAGGCATATTTCTGTATGGACTTCCGTCATCCTTTCGGTCGTCCGTATCAGGCTCCTTTTGTGCCTACGGTAGCCCGTTATACGGATAATTACATTTTGATGCTTTCCGCTTCGAAAATATTCAGTTATGCAGGCCAGCGTATCGCTTTAGCCTGTGTGTCCGATAAATTGTTTGATAAGCAATATCCGGCTTTAGCTGAGCGTTATGAAGATTCGGGTGTGTTCGGACCGACTTTTATCGCTTCAATTATGTATATGATTACTTCCGGATGTACGGCAACTACGCAGTATGGAATGGCGGAAATGTTGAACCGCTCCGTAGATGGAACCATTAACTTTGTGGAGGATACCCGTGAGTATGAACGGAGGGCAGCTCGCATGAAGAAGATCTTTACGGACAATGGTTTTACAATTGTATATGATCATGATGTGACTCAACCTGTTGGTGATGGCTTCTTCTTTACACTTGGTTATCCTGGTATGACAGGAGGAGAGTTGCTTTGTGAACTGATGTATTATGGAGTAAGCAGCATTTCGCTCTCAACAACCGGTAGTGAACAACAGGGAGTTCGAGCCTGTACTTCCCGGATGCGTGAAGAACTTTATCCGATTCTTGAGGAACGTATGAAAGCTTTCCATGAAGATCACCTTTGATAATAACGCTTTTTAATTAACGAAAACTATGATTTGGAACACGAATAAGGAATGTATGTCTCGCGAACAAATGCGTGAATTGCAGGGAAAACGTTTGCAGAAATTGGTGACATACGTTTATCATAATGTACCTTTTTACCGTTCACGAATGCAGGAGATGGATTTGTCGCCTGATGATATTCGTACGATTGATGATATTGTAAAACTTCCGTTTACGACCAAACAGGATTTGAGAGACAATTATCCGTATGGCCTGCAGGCTGCGCCCCCTTCTGAAATTGTGCGGGTGCATGCCTCTTCTGGAACTACAGGAAATCCGACGATTGTTGGTTATACGCGTCGGGACCTTTCTATCTGGTCAGAAGTTATGTCGCGTTGTCTTTCTGCGTATGGAGTGACACGTGATGACACTTTTTCCGTAAGTTATGGATATGGTCTTTTCACGGGAGGTCTGGGAGCGCATTATGGTGTGGAGAATCTGGGTGCTACGGTGATTCCGGCTTCTACGGGAAATACGGAAAAGCATGTGCGCCTGATTCGCGATCTCCATATTACGGGAATTGCCTGTACACCTTCGTATGCCCTTTATCTGGCAGAGGTCGTGGAAAAGATGGGAATAAAGAAAGAAGAACTCGGTCTGCGTATCGGAGCTTTCGGAGCTGAGCCGTGGACAGAAAATATGCGGCAGGAAATCCAGGAACGTCTTGGACTGAAAGGATATAACATTTACGGCTTAAGTGAAATCATGGGACCGGGCGTTTCGTATGAGTGTCAGGAACAGCATGGCTCTCATATTAATGAAGATCATTTTTTCCCGGAAATAATTGACCCTGAGACCCTGGAACCTCTTCCATATGGAAAAACGGGCGAACTGGTATTTACTACTTTGACGAAAGAAGGAATGCCTTTGCTCCGTTATCGGACGAAAGACTTAACTTCATTGATGGACGGAGAATGTCCTTGTGGACGGACGAATGTACGCATGACGCCTATTATGGGACGAAGTGATGATATGCTGATTATCCGGGGTATCAATGTATTCCCGTCGCAAGTGGAAAGCGTAATTCTGGGTATGAAGGAATTTGAACCGCAATATTTGCTGGTTGTTGATCGTGTAAATAATCTGGATACGCTTCAGGTGCAGGTGGAAGTGCGGAAAGACTTCTTTACGGACGATATGGGAGCTATGTTGAACCTGAAGAAGACCTTGTCAGACAAGCTGAAAAGTGTCTTGTCTATCAGTGCTGATGTGAAGCTGATGGAGCCGAACAGTATTGTCCGGAGTCAGGGTAAATCAAAACGTGTATGGGATAAGCGTGTATTGGTATAATCTACAAAATGAGGAGTGTATGACAATTAAACAGTTATCAGTTTTCTTGGAAAACAAGACCGGAAGAATTAATGATGTCGTTCGTACATTGGGGCAATATGGAATCAATATGCATGCATTCAGTATGGCTGAATCTGCAGACTTTGGTATTTTGCGTCTGATTGTATCGGATGTAGACAAGGCTGTGGAAGTGCTTCGTGAACGTGATTTTGCGGTCATGTCTACAGACGTAGTTTGTCTGAGTTGTGCCAATGTGCCGGGTGCTTTGGCTACTGTTCTGGAATATCTGGCAGCTGAACAGATTTTCATTGAGTATATGTATGCATTTGCGCAGAATGATCGCGCTCATGTAGTCATTAAGCCGAATGACATGCAGCGTTGTATAAAGGTTCTTCAGGAACATCATTGTGATGTATTGACCCGGGACCGGCTGTAATTTCTTACCATGAAAAATATACCCGGAAGGTAAAGTCCTGTTGTGAGACTTGCTTTCCGGGTATATTGTTTATGTTTGTTAGAACAGACTCCAGGAAACGGTTAAGCCCGCCATAACGATAGCTACCATGCTCATCAGTTTGATAAGGATATTAAGGCTGGGACCGGAGGTGTCTTTGAAAGGATCACCGACTGTATCTCCTACTACCGTTGCCCGATGAACTTCGCTTCCTTTTCCGCCAAAGTTGCCTTCTTCTACAAATTTCTTGGCATTGTCCCAGGCGCCTCCTGCATTAGCCATGAAAATAGCAAGAACAAATCCGGAGGAAAGTCCTCCAACCAGCAGACCTATTACTCCCGGTACGCCGAAGATCAGTCCGGTAGCAATAGGAGCGATGATTGCAAGCAGAGATGGAAATACCATTTCATGCTGTGCTCCCCGGGTGGAAATTTGTACACATCGGGCATAATCCGGTTCTGCTTTTCCTTCCAGAATACCTTTGATTTCACGGAACTGACGACGTACTTCTTCAACCATGTGAGCAGCTGCACGTCCTACCGCATTCATGGTCAGACCGCAGAAAAGGAAAGTCATCATACTTCCAATGAACATGCCGGAAAGTACTTTCGGATTCATCAAGGTGACATCATAATACATCATAAAGTCAGTGAAACTGGCTTCATGGATAGGAACCTGGATTCCGCCTGGAAGATCAAGAACCGTATTTCCCAGACGTTCCAGCCCGATACGGATTTCTTCAATGTAAGAGGCGAGCAAAGCCAGTCCGGTCAGAGCTGCAGAACCAATGGCAAATCCTTTGCCTGTGGCTGCAGTTGTGTTGCCCAGTGAATCCAGAGCATCAGTCCGTTTTCTAACTTCTTCTCCCAATCCGCTCATTTCTGCATTTCCTCCGGCATTGTCGGCAATCGGGCCATAAGCGTCGGTTGCCAGTGTGATTCCCAGAGTGGAGAGCATACCTACAGCTGCAATACCGATGCCGTAAAGTCCCATGCCGATGTTTGAGAAGTCAAATCCGGATGCGAGCCAGTAAGAAAGGATGATTCCGGCTACGACGGAAAGTACAGGAATTGTAGTAGAAATCATACCCAGTCCGATTCCGGAAATAATCACGGTTGCCGGACCGGTCTTTCCGCTTTCCGAAAGCTTCTGCGTCGGTTTGTATGATTGTGAAGTGTAATATTCTGTGGAGCGGCCAATCACTATTCCTACAATCAGTCCGATAACAACAGCCAGTGACAGATTAATCCAGTTATTGATTTCCAGAAGCCAGAGGATCAGGAAGGTCGCAACGACAATCAGTGCCGAACTCAGATTGGTTCCAAATCCCAGGGCATTCAGCAAATCTCTCATACTGGCATCTTCCTTAGTGCGGACGGAGAAGATACCGATGATGGAAAGTACAATGCCTACTGCTGCAATCAGCATGGGGGCAATGACAGCTTTGAATTGCATTTCTGTGTCTCCGGTTCCAATGAATGCAGCAGCTCCTAGTGCTGCTGTTGCCAGAATGGAACCACAATATGATTCGTAAAGGTCTGCACCCATACCTGCTACGTCACCAACATTGTCTCCCACATTGTCAGCGATGGTAGCCGGGTTACGCGGATCGTCTTCCGGAATGCCGGCTTCAACTTTTCCCACCAGATCTGCTCCCACATCTGCAGCTTTGGTATAAATACCTCCTCCCACACGGGCAAACAAGGCCTGGGTGGAAGCTCCCATACCGAAAGTCAGCATGGTGGTTGTAATGATGCAAAGTTTGGATGTCGGATTCAAGGCATCAGCCGGGATACACTTTTCAAGTAAGAGGTACCAGAAAGAAATGTCAAACAGGCCCAGTCCGACAACTACCAGTCCCATGACGGCACCACTTCTGAAGGCTACTCTAAGTCCTTTGTTCAGAGAATTGCGGGCGGCATTGGCCGTACGTGCAGAAGCATACGTTGCTGTTTTCATGCCCAGATATCCGGAAAGTCCGGAAAAGAATCCTCCGGTCAGAAAGGCTACCGGTACCCAGTGATTCTGCAAATTGAATCCATACGCCATGACGGCGAAAAGGATAACCAGTCCGACAAAGACCCAGGTAACAACTTTGTATTGCTGCTTCAGATACGACATCGCACCCTGACGGACGTGCGAGGCAATTTTTGCCATGATGGGAGTACCTTCACTTTCTCTCATCATCTGTTTGTAAAAATAACCGGCCAGTGCCAATGCCAGCAGTGAGGCGGCCGGTACCATCCAGAATAAGTATGTTTCCATAAGATTTATGATTAAGTAGTTAATTCTCAAAGATAAGCAAGAACAATGGAAAAACGAAAAGGTCTGCGCTAAAATAATGGAAAAATGCTTTAGAATATTTGTTTGTTCAAAAAGAAATATAATATGCTTTATAATTGTAATATTTATTCATTTCTACTTGATTTTATATCAATACGATTAAAAATTAAGGTGTATTATTTCTTATTGTGAATGTCAATACTTATATTTGTCTCCGTTTGTAAAGAAAAAGATTGAAAACGATGATTTACGACATGGATATGTTGAAGGCATTCTATGCCTCTTATGCGGCCAAAGTAAATCTGGCTGCCGGGAAGTTGGGAAGACCCATGACTTTAACTGAAAAGATTTTGTATGCCCATTTATATGAAGAAGGCATTCAGACGATTTATCGGAGAGGAGAAGATTATGTCAATTTCCGCCCTGATCGTGTTGCGATGCAAGATGCTACGGCGCAGATGGCTCTGCTGCAGTTTATGAATGCTGGCAAGTCATGTTCAGCTGTGCCTGCTACGGTACATTGTGATCATCTGATACAGGCCTGTAAGGGAGTTGGCAGTGATCTGCCTGCGGCTTGCGAGGCCAACAAGGAAGTATATGACTTTCTGCGTAGCGTGGCCGAGAAGTATGGCATTGGCTTTTGGAAGCCGGGGGCAGGTATTATTCATCAGGTAGTGCTGGAGAATTATGCGTTTCCCGGAGGAATGATGGTAGGAACTGATTCACATACCCCGAATGCCGGCGGGCTCGGCATGATTGCCATTGGAGTCGGAGGAGCAGATGCGGTAGACGTGATGGCGGGAATGGAATGGGAACTCAAGATGCCGAAACTGATCGGAGTCCGACTGACCGGACGTCTGAACGGATGGGCTTCTCCGAAGGATGTGATCCTGAAGCTGGCAGGAATACTTACGGTCAAAGGAGGAACGAATGCTGTAATTGAATATTTTGGCGAAGGTGCGTCCTCTTTGTCGGCTACGGGAAAGGCTACCATTTGTAACATGGGAGCTGAGGTCGGGGCCACTACGTCAGTTTTTCCTTTTGACGACGAAATGGATCGCTATCTCTGTGCTACCGGCCGTGAAGAGATTGCGGTATTGGCCCGTGCCAATGCTGCTTGTCTGAAGGCAGACCCTGAAGTAGAGGCCGATCCGGAAACTTATTACGACCGGATCATTGACATTAATCTGTCGGAACTGGAACCTTATCTGAACGGACCGTTTACGCCCGATGCAGCTTGTCCTGTCTCAGAGTTCGCGGAGAAAGTGAAAAAGAACGGCTACCCGCAGCGTATGGAGGTGGGACTGATCGGATCGTGTACGAACTCTTCTTATCAGGATCTGAGCCGTGCTGCTTCCCTGGCCCGTCAGGTTAAGGCTAAAGGATTGAAGATGGCGGCTCCACTGATCATCAATCCCGGTTCAGAGCAAGTGTATTGTACCCTGAAGCGTGATGGAATGATTGCGGATTTTGAAGCAGTGGGCGGAGTAATTATGACAAATGCCTGTGGTCCCTGCATCGGCCAGTGGAAGCGGGAGACAGACGATCCGGCCCGTCCGAATTCCATCGTGACTTCGTTTAACCGGAATTTTGCCAAACGGGCAGACGGCAATCCGAATACACATGCTTTTGTAGCTTCTCCGGAAATAGCCATGGCTTTTGCCATTGCTGGTGATTTGTGCTTTAACCCACTGACGGATACTTTGGTTGCTTCAAACGGAGAGCGGGTGAAATTGGATCCTCCTGTGGGAGAAACGTTACCTGTTGACGGGTTTACCGTGGATGACAACGGTTATGTGGCTCCTTCGGCCGACGGAGGAAAGGTGGAAGTCAGCATTCGTCCTGACTCCCAGCGCCTGCAGAAGCTGGAGCCTTTTGCTCCCTGGAATGGCAATGATTTTCTGGAGATGCCGTTGCTGATCAAGACACAGGGGAAATGTACGACCGACCATATTTCCATGGCCGGGCCGTGGCTGCGCTTCCGCGGACATCTGGAAAATATATCCGACAATATGCTGATGGGAGCGGTCAATGCTTTCAACCGTCAGACGAATCGGGTATGGAATCGTCTTTCCGGAGCTTATGAGGCCGTTTCTGCGGTGGCCAAGCAATATAAGGCACGAGGTATTTCCTCCATTGTCGTTGCAGAAGAGAATTATGGAGAAGGTTCCAGCCGGGAGCATGCTGCCATGGAACCCCGTTATCTGAACGTACGGGTTATTCTGGCAAAGAGCTTTGCCCGTATTCATGAAACCAATTTGAAGAAGCAGGGGATGCTGGCACTGACTTTCCGGAATAAGGAAGACTATGATAAGGTTCAGGAACACGACCGTATTTCTGTGCTTGGGCTGAATCAGTTTACTCCGGGAAAACCATTGTATGTTGTCTTGAAACATCAGGACGGAACTACGGAAACATTTGAAGCCTTACATACTTACAATGAAATGCAGATCCGCTGGTTCAAGGCCGGGTCTGCCTTGAATACCATCCGTGCAAAGGAATGAACATGTATCACTGAATAAAAGAACGAATAATGAGCAAAGTATATATAAAAGACGGACAGTTGTGTGTACCCGACCGGGTGACTGTTCCTTATATTGAAGGAGATGGCGTGGGAGCCGAAATTACTCCGGTGTGTCAGAGAATTGTAAACGCGGCAGTTGAACTGGCTTATCTGGGCAAGCGTTCCATCGAATGGAAAGAGGTGCTGGCCGGAGGAAAAGCTTTTCAGCAGACTGGAGAATGGCTTCCGGAAGCAACGATGGAAGCATTTCGTGAATATCTGGTCGGTATCAAAGGACCGCTTACCACTCCGGTGGGAGGAGGCATCCGTTCGTTGAATGTAGCACTGCGGCAGACGCTCGACCTGTATGTCTGCCTGCGTCCGGTCCGCTGGTTTCGGGGAGTGGTTTCTCCTGTCAAGGCTCCTGAAAAAGTCAACATGCATATTTTCCGTGAAAATACGGAAGATATTTATGCAGGGATCGAATGGGAACAGGGAACTCCTGAAGCCCGGAAATTCTATCAGTTTCTGCATGAAGAGATGGGAGTCAGCAAAGTGCGTTTCCCGGAAACTTCTTCGTTTGGAGTCAAGCCGGTATCAGTGGAAGGAACCCGCCGTCTGGTCCGTGCGGCCATTGCCTACGCTGTTCAGCACAAGCTTCCTTCCGTGACTCTGGTTCACAAGGGAAATATCATGAAGTTTACGGAAGGAGGTTTCAAGCGCTGGGGATATGAAGTGGCTGAGACTGAATTTGCTTCCCAGACCTTTACCATGAATCAATATGAAAAAATAAAGGCAGAGCTGGGAGAAGAGTCGGCCAAGGCAGCAGTCGGCAAAGCGATCAATGAAGGAAAGGTTATTGTAAAAGACTGCATTGCGGATGCATTCCTGCAGAATACGCTGCTCATGCCGGAAGAATATTCAGTCATTGCTACCCTGAACCTGAATGGAGATTATATATCCGACCAGCTGGCTGCCATGGTGGGCGGCATTGGAATTGCTCCGGGAGCGAACATCAATTACCAGACAGGACATGCCATCTTTGAAGCTACTCACGGAACGGCGCCGAACATTGCCGGAAAGAATGTCGTTAATCCCTGTTCGCTTCTGCTGTCGTCTGTGATGATGCTGGAATATCTGGGCTGGAAGGAAGCGGCTTGCCTGATTACGGATGCCATTGAAAAGGCCTTTGCGCTGGGAGAGGCTACGCCTGATCTGGCACGTTTTATGCCCGAAGGGAAACCGTTGGGCACGGATGAATTCGGAAAACGCATCGTAGAACTGTTGTAAAAGAAAAGAATCATGAAGAAGGAATACATTGTATATAAGTTATCGGAATGTGCCAAACAGGCGTGCCGGATTGACAATGAACTTTTCACGAAGTTTAATGTCAAGCGCGGGCTCCGCAATGAAGACGGTACGGGCGTATTGGTCGGACTGACCAAGATCGGTAATGTCGTGGGATATGAGCGCACGGAAAAAGGACTGAAGCCGATTCCCGGAAAGTTGTTTTACCGGGGATATGATCTGGATGATATCGCTCATGCACTGCTGAAAGAAAAGCGATTCGGCTTTGAGGAAGTGGCCTATCTGCTTTTGTCGGGCGAATTGCCGGACAGTGAGCAGCTGGACGCTTTTAAGGAACTGATCAATGACAACATGGCTCTAGACAAGAAAACAACCATGAACATTATCGATCTGGAGGGACAGAACATCATGAACATTCTGGCGCGGAGTGTGCTCGAAATGTACACCTTTGATCCCAATCCCGATGACATCTCACGTGACAACCTGATGCGTCAGTCCATTGAACTGATCTCCAAGTTCCCGACCATCATTGCTTATGCTTACAGCATTTACCGTCACAGCATGCACGGACGTTCACTGCATATCCGTCATCCTCACGAGAACCTTTCACTGGCAGAAAATTTCCTGTATATGATCAAGAAGGAATATACGCCGCTGGAAGCCCGTATGCTTGATCTCCTGCTGGTGCTTCAGGCTGAGCACGGGGGAGGTAACAACTCTACTTTTACGGTGCGTGTCACCAGTTCCACCCGGACGGATACTTACTCAAGCATCGCAGCCGGCATCGGTTCATTGAAGGGACCTTTACACGGAGGAGCCAATATTCAGGTGGTCAAAATGTTCCATCACCTGAAGGAAGTCATCTCAGACTGGACGAATGTAGATGAGATTGATACTTATCTGATCCGGATGCTGAACAAGGAAGCCTACGACGGAAGCGGACTGATTTACGGCATCGGTCATGCGGTGTATACGATTTCCGATCCGCGTTCTGTCTTGTTGAAGGAACTGGCCGGTGAGCTGGTGGCAGAAAAGGGCTGTGAGAAAGAGTTTGCTTTTCTGGAGCTGGTTGAACAGCGGGCTATCGAATGTTTCAAGCGGGTGAAGGGAACCAAAAAGCAGGTTTGTTCGAACGTTGATTTTTATTCCGGCTTCATTTATGAAATGATGGGACTTCCTCCCGAAATCTATACGCCCCTGTTTGCCATGGCCCGTATCGTAGGATGGACGGCTCATCGCATTGAGGAACTGAACTTCGAGGGCCGCCGCATCATTCGTCCGGCCTACAAGAACGTGCTTGAAGAAGTGGTTTACCATCCGCTTGAGGAGCGGTAAAATCAATATGTTTTTCCTGCAAACTGACGGAGAATCGGTGGATTTTACGTAAGTTTGCAGGCATGAAACAAGTGATATCGATGAACTCAGCCTTGCGGCTGGAAATAGCAGATTTTCTTCGGGAACTGGAAATGCCCCTGACCCTGGAGTTTGAAGGCTGCGATGAGCATTGCCGGTATTTTTATTTTTCCCGTCCGAAGCATTCCACAACCTTGTTTGTCATATCAGATGACGGAGCAGGCAACTGGCAGGTGATGATCGACGGCCTGGCTTCTTATGAGGATTATCGCTTCTTTCCCTATCTGGCGGACTGTCTGCGAATCCATTTGCAGGCAGAAGTGGAAGGCCTGGAGGACGGAAAGACTCTCTATCAGCATTTTGACGAAGAATGGATCAGCCTGTGTATCGGTGAGGAGATTGCCTGGCTGAAGGCTACGCTTTCTCTCGTTCCCCGGTATTATCTGGAGTTTCCTGTGATAGAAAACACGTATGTTTCTCTCGATATTTTGTCCCGTTTCGGAGTGAATCTGTATTCTTCCACACCCCGTATCTACGGCTATGTACAGTATCTGCTGCGCCATGGATTGCTTCCTCATGCACTGCCTGATGCATCTTGTGTTCCGTCTGGAGTGACGGATGATGGAGAAGTGGAGGTAGATGTTCCCCAGCATGTACCGGTCGGAAAGGTGAAATCCTGGCAGACTGACGGTGCCGAGACCTGGGAGAGCTTTTCACGCGAGGACGTGGAACTCCTGTTGCAGCTGGCTGAAGGTTACAGGCAGGGCAAAGAAGTGGCCGGAGTGGTGCTGAACGATATCGGAACCCTGTATCAGGAAGGTGTCGGTATTCCGGTTGACAAGCACCAGGCCGAGTATTGGTTCCGACAGGCAATTTCGGCCGGCGACCGGATGTATGCCCCTTCCAATCTGGGCGATCTGTACAGAAAAGGAGGCCCCGGTTTTCCTGTATCCTTACCTTTGGCGATGCAGGCTTACAGATTGTCGGAAGATCCCTATGCCCATTATCGGATCGGGCAGGCTTATGAAGAAGGATGGAATGGAGATCCGGATCCGGGAAAGGCATTCTATTGGTACCGGAAGGCTGCGGATGAAGGACATCATCTGGCTATCCGGCGCTTGCGGAAGGCAGATGGGGAAGAAGAATAAGGACGGTCAGCAAATATTTACAGGTATTATCCGGATGAAACTGCAGACAATTCAGCTGTTTCGTCTGGAGAAATTTTTTGTATCATGCTGGTGAAACTTTTGGTTCCACCGGGTGGAACTTCTGTTTCCTGCTGGTGGAACTTTTATTTTCACCTGGTGGAACTTTTGTTTTCTCTCGGTGAAACTCCAGTTTCGGCTGCCTGAAACTTTTGTTTCGTGCAGTGGAAACAGAAATTTTATTCAGTGAAATCATTGCTTTCTGCCGGAAAAACGGAGGCTGTTGACCGGATGAAGAAGAAAAAGACAGAGGCTGTTTCAGTTCACATATCCTGAGACAGCCTCTGTCTTTTATATCGAAATATTCCCGGATATCTTTTTCCGTGCAGATGATCCGTGAAGGAAATCCGTCAGATGATCTCGATTCCCTGCTGGCGGCAGAGTTCCAGACCTACATCCTTCAGCTTGAACTTCTGTATTTTTCCGCTTCCGGTCATGGGGAATTCCTTGACAAAGAAAATGTATTTCGGAATTTTGTAACGGGCAATTTTTCCCTGGCAGAATTCGCGTACATCAAATTCATTGAGACTGCATCCTTCATGCAGGATAATGAATGCCCCGACAGCTTCTCCGTATTTCTTTGACGGGATTCCGGCCACCTGAACATCCTTGATGGCGGGCATCTGGTAAAGAAACTCTTCAATTTCGCGCGGGTAGATGTTTTCTCCTCCCCGGATGATCATGTCTTTGATACGTCCGGTGATCCGGTAATTGCCGTTTTCGTCTTTTACACCCAGGTCTCCTGAATGCAGGAATCCGTTTTTGTCGATGACTTCAGCCGTAGCTTCCGGGTTCTTGTAGTAACCTTTCATGGTATTGTAGCCGCGGTTGCACATTTCTCCCTGCACACCGACGGGGCATTCTTCACCTGTTTCAGGGTCGATGACCTTTACTTCCGTAAACTCAAAGTCACGTCCGACGGTTGTGTAGCGCACTTCGGCCGGGTCGTCAATACGGGTATGTGTCATACCGGGAGAGGCTTCCGTCAGTCCATATACACTGGTGACCTTCATAAACATCTTTTCTTCAACCTGCTTCATGAGTTCTACTGGGCAGAGTGATCCGGCCATGATGCCGGTGCGCAGGCAGGAGAGATCGAACATGTCGAACATGGGATGATGGAGTTCGGCAATAAACATGGTGGGAACTCCGTACAGAGCCGTACACCGTTCCTTATGGATGGATGCCAGAACCAGCAGCGGGTCGAATCGTTCTACCATTACTTCTGTACATCCGTGAGTCAGACAGTTCATTGTGGCGAGCACTACACCGAAGCAGTGGAAGAGCGGCACGCAGACGCAAAGTTTGTCATCTGCCGTAAATTTCATGTGTTCGCCGGTCAGGAAACCATTGTTGGCGATGTTGTAGTGTGTCAGCATTACTCCCTTGGGGAATCCGGTAGTTCCCGATGTGTATTGCATGTTCACGGTATCGTGACAGCTTACTTTCTTCTTGGCTTCTTCCAGTTTTTCGTCATCAATGTTCTTTCCCAGCAGCAGGATTTCTGCCGTGTTATACATGCCGCGGTATTTTTCCTGTCCGATATAGATTACGTTGCGCATGTAAGGGAAGCGCTTGCTTTTCAGGTGTCCGCGCTGGAAGGTCTTGATTTCGGGCAGCATGGTGTACGTCATGTCAACGAAACTGCTGTCTTTTTCTCCGTCCACGATACACAGGGTGTGCATATCCGAGTTCTGGCAGAGATATTCCAGTTCGGCCTGTTTGTAGTTGGTGTTTACCGTAACGGCTACGGCACCGATCTTGGCACATGCATAGAGGAATGTCAGCCAGTCGGGTACATTCCGTGCCCAGATACCGACATGGGTTCCTTTTTCCACGCCGATGCTCAGCAGGCCTTTTGCCAGGTTATCTACTCGTTCGTTAAACTGTTTCCAGGTAAACCGCAGGTTGCGGTCGGAGTAAACAATGTATTCTTTGTCGGGAGTGGTTGCAGCCCAGTGTTCAAGCCAGTCTCCCAAAGTACGTTCTGATAATTGCATCATAGTCTGTTTCTTTAGATGGGAGTATAGATGACGGCCAGAATGCGGGCAGACTGTCCTTCGAAAGCATGTACATGGTGAGGTACGATGGAGTCATAATAGATTGTATCGCCTTTCTCAAGTACATAGACCGATTTTCCGTAATTGATTTCCAAAACTCCTTCCAGCACCATGATGAATTCTTCTCCTTCGTGTGCGGAAAGGGTAAATCCGTTTTCCGGATTCGGATCGATGTCAATGACAAACGGCTCCATGTGACGGTCTGTTTTGCTTCTTGACAAAGAATGGTAATGAAGGTTCTGACGTGCATCAGGGGAATTGTTGGAGAAACTGATCGTGTCATCTGCTTCTCCGCATCGGCAGACTACCGGTCCGTTTTCATTGGGCTGGTCGTCGAGGAAGGTCCCGAGACGTACTCCCAATGCCCGTGCGATTTTTACGAGTGGAGCCAGTGAAGGTATGTTGATATTCTGTTCAATGCTTTCAATCTGTTCTTTGGACAGTCCTGTACGTTCTGCCAGTTCTTCAAGAGTAATTTCCTGAGCGGTTCTCAGTGCTTTTATTTTTTCTCCGATAATCTTTGTGCAGTCCATAGTTGAATCTTTTTCTAGTGTTCTGAATTAATTAAGAACTTTTTTGACAAGTTCAGCTGCAAATATAATCAATCTTTAAGAAAACCATAGGGAATCTCTTTATTTTTGTTACTGAAGTTGTACCTTTGCCGTGTTTTTTAGGAATAGACAAATGAAAGAAGCATTTATAAAACTCCATCTCTCGGTCCTGATAGCCGGGGGAACCGGTATATTTGGCCGGTTGATATCATTGAATGAAGGTTTGCTGGTGTGGTATCGTATGTTATTGGCAACGCTGATTTTTTATGTTGTTCTGATCATGCTGAAGAAGTTGCATCGCGTACCGTGGCATGATATGAAGCGTATTGCTTCCGTGGGCCTGTTGCTGGCCGCTCACTGGCTGTTCTTTTACGGAAGTATCAAGGCTTCCAATGTATCTATCGGGGTGGTCTGTCTTTCGTTGATGAGCTTTTTCACGGCTTTGTTTGAGCCGCTGATCAACCGTCACCGGGTTTCCTGGCGGGAAATGCTGTTCAGCCTGCTAGGGGTGTTGGGGATTTTTCTGATCTTTAATTTTGACACCCGTTATCGGGCAGGTATCGGGATGGGAGTCGTTTCATCGGCACTGGCCTCTCTTTTCACCATCTGTAACAAGAAGGTATCAGCCGGCTATCCGGCCAGTACCATGCTGCTTTATGAAATGGGAGGAGGTTTTCTGGGACTGACCTGCATCTTACCGGTTTATTTATATTTTTTCCCGGTTGCCAGTATACTGCCGGCGATGAATGACTGGATTTATTTGCTGCTCTTTGCTTCCGTATGCACGGTATGGCTTTATATACTTCAGATTCAGGTGCTGAAGCAGATTTCGGCTTTCACTTTCAACCTGACCTATAACCTGGAGCCTATTTACAGCATTATAGGAGCAATGATTCTGTTTGGTGAGGCCCGCGATCTGAACTTCAGTTTTTATATCGGCCTGGGACTGATTTTTATGTCTGTGGTGTTACAGAGTCTCAATGTCTTGATGCAGAATAAGAAGTTTACACCTTATATATATGTAAAATGGAAACGTTGAAAGTCCGTATTCATCAATTGCTGCAACAGCTGAATGAACAGGTTTTCGGTAAGGAACATGTCGTTTCGCTGGCTCTGTTGTCTGCTGTTGCCGGTGAAAGTATTTTTCTGTTAGGTCCTCCGGGAGTGGCCAAGAGTATGGTGGCCCGTCGGCTGAAGCTGGCTTTTCGGGAGGGAACATCGTTTGAATATCTGATGTCCCGTTTCAGTACGCCGGATGAACTTTTCGGTCCGGTTTCCATTTCCCGACTGAAGGACGATGATATCTATGAGCGTGTGACTGAGGGCTATCTGCCTTCTGCGACTGTTGTTTTTCTGGATGAAATCTGGAAGGCCGGCCCGGCTATTCAGAATTCCCTGCTTACGGTCATCAATGAAAAGAAGTACCGCAACGGGCGTTTTGAAATAAAGGTTCCCTTGAAAGGGCTGGTAGCGGCTTCGAATGAGTTGCCGGCTTCCGGGCAGGGGCTGGAAGCATTGTGGGACCGTTTTCTTGTCCGGGTACTGGTCGGAGGCATAGAAGATCTGTCTGATTTTGACCGCATGATTGCATCCGTCAGCGAGGAAGATCCGGAGGTAGATCCGGCTTTGGCTATCGGAGAAGAGGAATATGCCGGATGGCAAAGAAAGATCGCTGAAGTGAAGATCCATTATTCCATTTTCGAAGTCATTCATTTGTTGAAGGAAGAAATCGAAGAATATAATCACCGGCAGGAAAATGCAGATGCGGCAGACCTGTCACTTTATGTTTCAGACCGCCGCTGGAAGAAACTGGTGAAACTGCTTCGTGCCTCAGCTTTCCTGAACGGGGAAGATACCATTCATTTGTCGGACTGTCTCCTGCTGATGTATGGTTTGTGGAACGAAGTGGGACAGATGGATCTGGTTGAAGAAATGGTCAGCAAGGCCATTCGTCGCAGTGCGGAAGGCTATCTGCTGAATCTGAAAGGAATTGATGATGAATTGCGTTCCTTGAAGGACGAACTGGCTTCGGATGCGGTTGTCCGTGAAAATGAAGATCCGGGATTGCAGCTGGTAGATCAGTATTATTATCAGGTGGAGCGGGTTCGGATGGCCGGAAAATTACTGATCTTTGCTTCCGATTATCAGTTGCTTGATGACCGGGGCAAACAGTTTTGCCTGCAAAAGGATAAGTATAAGTCGGCCTGCTTTGTCCTGAAGAAATATGATGCATCGCTGCACGGGAAAGTTCCTCAGAATAAAATCTATACTTTACGCCGGGGACGCCGTTCCGTATTTATCAACGACTATGAATACCCTTTGTTGTGTGTGCCCGGATGTATGCCCCTTCCACCGGTTGAAGTACGTCCGCAGGAAGATATGGCAGCCCGTTTCGCACAACTTGAACAGAAGTTGCAGCGGGTGGAAAATGATTGTGAAGATTTGTTTGCCCGTGAGAAGGCCTATTGCGAATCTCATCTGTTTCTGAGTGCCCGCCAGCGGGAAATTATGCGGAAGATGCTGACTCATCATCAGGCGGATGTGGCTGGTTATCGGAATGAATTGAATGAACTGAAACATGCATACAGGAAAGAGAACGAGGAGTATCCGGCTGAAGGATCTGAAAACACGTTATCTGGAGCAGCTTCGCACTAAAAGTTTCGAAGTTCTGCAGGAAGCATTACACCGCGGGACGGTCTTGCCTCGTGAAGTGGAAGACGAGGTGTGGACTTATTACCGGAAGACTGCTCCCTCGTTGCAGGAGTTTTATTCGCGTTACACTCCGGAATGGGATGCTTTTTATGAGAATGAAAATCTGCCTCCCGATTTGTTCCTGGATTTTCTCCGGCGGATGCAGTCTGCTTTCCGAAAACGCTATGCCTTATCGGAACTGAATGTGGCCTATTACATCGAGTCATTGGAACGTTTGCCGTTATGGAGCGAAGAAAGGAAACGGATGCAGGAGTTTTTCCTGAATAAATGGCATCATCTGCTGACGGTAAAGGAATCTGATTACCAGTATCTGCATATCCGTGAGCTTTGTGAAGGATTTGTGTTGCTGGATAAGGCAAGCGGGATGAAGACGGTGGAGAATGTGATCGGCTCCCGGTTGCGCTGGCTGCTGCTGAATCATCCCGAGCTGTATCGTTCTTTGGCTCCGTATGAAAAGGAATGGGAGCATAACCGGAACTTGCAGGAACTGGTCCGGCTGTTAGGCAGGAACAGCCGTGGAGAGAAAAGGGAATTTGCTTCTTTTTCGGGGATCCGGAAGGAACAGCTGGTTCATCATGCGGTGAGAAGCGATATTGAAGGGATTGCTTTGGGGAATGACTTGAACAGTCTTCTTCCCATTGAATATTGTTATTTGTCAGAAAAAACATTGCGTCCACTCTTTATGCAGCGCTTCGTTGAGAAGCGTCTGCAGCTTTTTAACAGCCGTTCGCAGGAGGCTGAGGCTTCCTTGTTGCCGGAACGGAAACCGGAGAGCTCACAGGGGCCGTTTATTATTTGTGTCGACACTTCCGGTTCCATGCAGGGACGTCGGGAAATCCTGGCCAAGTCAGCCGTGCTTGCCATTGCCCGGCTGACGGAACCGACCTGCCGCAAGTGTTATGTGATCAATTTTGCAGAAGATATCCGTTGCCTGCTGGTCAAGGATCTGAAGGCAGACCTGCCTCTGCTGGCTGAATTCCTGAACCAGCGTTTTGATGGAGGAACAGATGTAGCTCCGGCTGTCCGGGAAGCTTTGCAACTGATCCGGACGAACGGATGGAAACGGTCTGACGTGGTTTTGATCTCAGATTTTGAAATGCCTCCTCCGACGGATGAGTTGCTGGAATCTGTCCGTCAGGCAAAGTTGCGTGAATCATCCTTTTACGGAGTCGTGTTCGGTTCTGTTCCCGAAACGGAGTATCTTGGACTCTGCGACCGCTATTGGGATATGAATATCAGCAGTTCATTCACCCGTTAAGCCGGAAACAGTTTGCCGGATTTCTGCACGACTTTTTCTTCTGCCTGCAAATAGGAGAGGGCCTGCATGGCAAGTTCTTTCTGGTCATACAGCCTGTCGGCAATCTCATGAACGGACAAAGGTCCTTCATTTAATAGAGAAAGAATTTTTTGGATCATTTCCTGAAGGTCCTCTGTCTGCTTGTGTGACTTATGTCTGGTAATGCATACGTCACACTGTCCGCAGTTATGTTCGTTTCTTTCTCCGAAATAATATAACAGCATGCGGCTTCTGCATTTGTCTTCCGCATCAGCATATTCCAGCATGGCATTGATGCGACGGATATAGCTTTCTTTCCGGTCTTCATAGACTTCCCGGCTTAAAACGATGCGGCGGGTTTCCTGACGTTCACGGGTATAGACGATGTATGGGGTCTTCTTTCCCGGGATATAGTTCAGGATACGCCGTTTGGAAAGAGCGATTAATGTATCATAGACCTGTTGCCGGTTCAGGCCGCTTCGGAGTGCCAGTGTATCTTCATTGATGTAGGCATAATCAGTAAATAAGCCGGTATAGGAACGGAGGATGGTACGCAGGAGCTTTTCCGTATCTTCATTGTTCTCGTGAATACGGTATAATTCATCCCGGTTCAGTGTAAATATCAGTCGGGAGGCGTTGTCCTGTTCATCCGTATATTCCAGATAACCCGCGCGGGTCAGTATTTTCAGGGCACTGTCTACCTGGATCGGGAAATGTTTGAAATTCTGGCAGAATTCATCGATGTTGAAAGCATAAGTGCATCCCAGTCCGTCTCCCATAGCCATCTGGTAATAGTAATTGATGTCTTCGTAGACTTTCCGGATATACTCTTTCTCAGGGAAAGTGTCTGCGATGCGTTTCTTTAGCAAGACTTTATCGTTTTGTGCGTATAACAATACGGCATATGCTTTCTGGCCGTCTCTTCCGGCTCTTCCTGCTTCCTGGAAATAAGCTTCCGGTGAGTCCGGGAAGTCAGCATGTAGTACCAGTCGGACATCCGGTTTGTCGATTCCCATACCGAACGCATTGGTTGCTACCATAACCCGGCAGGTTCCGTTGACCCAGTCCTTTTGGCGCTGGTCTTTCAGTTCGTTGCTTAACCCTGCATGATAAAAGGTAGCCGTGATGTCGTTCTGATTGAGCAGCAGGGCAATCTCCTTGGTCTTTTTTCTGTTACGGGTATAAACGATGGCTGACCCGTTTACGCTTTTCAGAATGTGCAGCAGTTCATCTGCTTTGTTTTCTGTTCGCCGGACGATATAAGCCAGATTGCTCCGTTCGAAACTCATCCGGAATACATTTTCCTTTTCAAAGCCGAGTCTCTGCTGGATGTCTTTGACAACTTCGGGAGTAGCTGTCGCCGTGAGTGCCAGTACGGGTATACCGGGCAGTAATTTTCTGATGTCTGAAATCTTCAGATAGGCGGGCCGGAAGTCATATCCCCATTGGGAAATGCAGTGGGATTCATCGACGGTAATCATGCAGACTTTCATGCTGCGCAGTTTGATCTGAAAGATTTCGGAGTCAAGCCGTTCGGGAGATATATATAAGAATTTGTAATCGCCGAAGATGCAGTTCTCCAGTGCAATGACGATCTCCTCGCGCGTCATGCCCGAATAAATGGCAACAGCTTTGATACCCCGGTCGCGCAGGTTGCGTACCTGATCCTTCATAAGGGCAATCAGCGGAGTTATGACAAGACAAAGACCGGGCTGTGCCAAAGCAGGAACTTGGAAAGTGACAGACTTTCCTCCTCCTGTTGGCATTAATCCCAATGTATCTTTCCCACTTCCGATGCTGTTGATGATGTCTTCTTGTATGCCCCGGAAATGATCATAGCCCCAATATTGCTTCAGTATGCCCTGATAGTCCATGTTTACGAGCGGCTCGGTTTGATGTCTTCAATCTGTAACTGGATTTCCCCGCGCTTGTGGGTGTTTTCTTCAATGGTGTAACAGATATTGAAAGACTGTTTGGTCTTGATATACCGGGCCTGTGAACTTTGTCCGAAGGCAATACCATTCATGACGTTGTTGGATTTGTTGTCTACCAGTTCCAGTTTGATGTGTTCCTGATCACGTCCGACGACTTTGCTGGTTCCGTAGTCGTATACATTCAGGGTAGCGAATACGGGTTTGTGGTTGTCGGGGCCGAAAGGATTGAATTTCTTCAGGTCAAAGAAGAACTTGGGAGTGATATCCCGGAAATCCAGCTGGGCATCAATATTGATTGTTGCACTGGTTTGTTCGGGTAGAATGTGGCTGGTGACATAATCCTCAAAGCGGCGTGTAAACTCAGGAACATTCTCCACTTTCATGGAAAGTCCGGCAGCATAAGTATGACCGCCGAAATTTTCCAGTAAATCCCTGCAATTCTCGATTGCCTTGTATACATCAAATCCTGAAACAGAACGTGCAGATCCTGTAGCCAGACCGTCAGTGCGGGTCAATACGACGGCAGGACGGTAATAGATTTCCGTCAGTCTTGACGCAACGATTCCGATCACTCCCTTATGCCATGCTTCGTTATAGATAACAATTGTACGGCGTTGTGAAAGGTCAGAAAGCTGATCCACAATCTTATTGGCCTCTTCCGTCATGCTCTTGTCCAGATCCTTTCGGGTTTCATTGTATCTGTTGATGCGGTTGCTCTTTTCAAGAGCCTGCTGGAAATCCTTTTCAATAAGCAGGTCGACAGCTTCTTTTCCGTTTTGGATACGTCCGGAAGCATTGATTCGCGGACCGATCTTGAATACAATGTCGCTCATGGTGATATCCCGTTCAGCCAGTCCGCATACGTCGATGATGGCTTTGAGCCCGATACTGGGATTTGAATTAAGCTGACGCAGGCCATGATAAGCAAGAATCCGGTTTTCACCCATGATGGGAACGATGTCGGATGCAATGCTGACAGCAACTAAATCCAGTAAAGGAGTCAGCTGATGGAATTCGATTCCATTATTCAGTGCAAAAGCCTGCATGAACTTGAATCCTACTCCGCATCCGGAAAGGTGATGGTAAGGATATGTGGAGTCATGGCGCTTGGGATTCAGGATGGCAACCGCTTGCGGAAGTACTTCATCCGGAACATGATGGTCACAAATGATGAAGTCTATTCCTTTTTCTTTGGCATAGGCTATTTCCTTTACGGCTTTTATTCCACAATCTAGCACAATAATGAGTTTTACACCTGTTTCGTAGGCGTAATCTACTCCTTTCTTTGAGACTCCATATCCCTCATTATATCGGTCCGGTATATAATAGTCAATGTTCGAATAGAACTGTTGAAGGAATTTATATACCAGGGCAACGGCAGTCGTACCGTCCACGTCATAATCTCCGTAGATAAGAATCCGTTCCTTTTTTCCCATGGCTCTGTTTAAGCGTTCTACAGCAATGTTCATGTCTTTCATCAGGAACGGATTGTGCAGTTCGCTCAGTTGGGGCCTGAAGAAACGTTTGGCTTCTGCTGCGGAGTCGATACCTCTTTCCCGCAGCAGATGGCATAGGATCGGGTTAATTCCCAATTCCTTGGACAAGGCTCTGGCTGCTTCTCTTTGTTCTTGAGTTGGAGGCTGATAGTTCCATTTGTAATCCATTATATATGTTTTTTCTTTCTTTTCTATCTTCGTGAAGGCGATTGGTCTGAGTCAAGGTTTCAGATGGATACTATATATCAGTTTATATTTCGCCATTCAATCTGTAAAATTAGCAAAAAAGAAAGAATAAACGGCTAATTCCATCTTAAAATTATGGAATTAGCCGTTTAATAATTTATAACAAGTCTATTTTATAAAGACTTATAAACCAAGTTTCTTTGCGATATCAGCCGGAATAGCATCTTTATGTACAAGAATGTTCATAGTCTTGTAAGCAACAAATGCTTTGGAAGCATACCAGATTCCTTTGTATTTGCCGCTTTCTCCCCATGAGTTCTTAACCATGAAGTATTCTTTACCGTTCTGATCTTTTGCAATACCGTAAATCAGCATACCATGGTCGTCGGTAGTTTCCCAGTTGTCGAAAGCTTCCTGACGCATTTCCTGTGTAACAGTGATTTCAGGCATCGGTTTGCTTGTCAGCTCCTTGCGTTTGTCAGCCTGGCTCATGCCTGTCCAGCGTGCCATATCTGATCCGGTAAGTTCTGCACCTTTGGCAGCATCCGGACAAACTGCGATACCGTCGCGGGTGAATCCCTGTTCGCTGACGTCAGAACCCCAAGCGAATGTATATCCGTTTTTCACTGCATTGTCCATAACGGCCATCAGTTCGTCAATCGGCAGGTTGTATGACAAGGCATTACGCCAGTTGTCCTGGATTTCAATGTTGAATTTCTGGTAGAACGGATGATGAGTGTAGGAAGTCAGTGATACATAGTCATCCATATTCAAGCCCAGAACTTCGTCAGCAAAGCTTCTCGGAGTGTAAGTTTTGCCTTTGTAAGTAAATTCTTTCGGGCATTCTCCCAGATAAGTATCATAAATAGAGCTCAAACCCTTTTTCCATACAGGAGTCAGTTTGGAGAAGTTTCCTTTTCCGATGGCTTTCACGTATGCTTCAGCAACTGCATCCAGTTCGTTGTGTACGGGCAGTGAGTCACCATACATGATGCCCGGCATAGCTTCCTGCGGAACCATACCATAGTTTTCATAACAGTAAACGATGTCGTAGAAGCTTCCGCCCGGTGAGAAAGAAGCATCTCCGTGATAGCGTACGTAGTTTGTAGCACGATCTTCCATCGTTTTGTGTACTACGAACATTTCTGAAAGGTCGAATTCTCCTTTACCCAGGCGGAGAAGTTCTGATTCCAGATAACCCAGAGAAGAGAATGACCAGCATGTGCTGGAACGGTTCTGGTTCTTGATGGAAGTGATCGGGTTTTCTTTTACGGTTGTGAAAACGAATCCTTCGTCGTTTTTGTCCTTTTTAGGTCCTTTGGCATAAACGCTGCTGAAACAAAGTCCTAAAGCGGCAAGTGCGATAAGTTTGTTCATTTGTCTTTAGATTTTATTGGATGTTAATTAAAAATGATAATTATTCATTCATAATAGCTTCAACTTCATCGATGGTGATCGGAATCCGTTTGTCACCGGTGAAACGTGATCCTTCCGGAGTGATCAGAATATCATCTTCTAGTCGGATACCTCCAAAGTCTTTGAAGCGGTCGATGGCATCAAAGTTCAGGAAGTCAGTGTGCAGATGCTCTGCTCTCCATTTATCGATAAGAGCAGGAATAAAGTAGCATCCCGGTTCATCTGTGATGACGAATCCTTCCTGCAGGCGTCTTCCCATACGCAGAGAAGCCAGTCCGAATTGATCGGAAGGGCGTACTTCATCATCATAACCGACGTAACACTGTCCCAGATCTTCCATATCGTGTACATCAAGACCCATCATGTGACCTAATCCGTGAGGCATGAAGAGGGCATGGGCTCCTGCTGCAACAGCTTCGTCGATATTGCCTTTCATCAGCCCCAGATCTTTTAATCCCTGAGCCAATACTTTGCAGACATCCAGGTGCACGGATTTATAGGTTACTCCCGGACGTGCCAGCTCCAATGCTTTGTCATGGCAAGCCAGAACGATGCTGTAGACATCGCGTTGGCGGCTGGTAAATTTACCTCCTACAGGGATAGTTCTTGTGTGGTCTGAACAGTAGTAGTTCATCAGTTCAGCTCCGGCGTCAGTCAACATCAGTCGTCCTGTTTCCAGTGTGTGGCTGTGATCGTGATTGTGGAGAGTCTGACCGTTTTGAGTCAGGATTGTGGCAAATGAGGTCATGCGTCCGTAAGAAGCTGCAATTCCGTCCAGTGCTCCGGCTATGTATTGCTCCGAAACTCCGGGTTTGCACAAGCGCATGGCAGTTGTATGCATTTCGTAGCCTACGTTGCACGCTTTGTCTATTTCGGCTATTTCACAAGGCTCTTTGGAAGAACGCAGGGAAACAATGGCTTTGATCAGTTCTACGGAAGCATGTTGCTTGAGCATGGAAGTGCGAATACCTGTCAATTCTTCCAGCAGCAGCATATTGTCATACCGGTAGGGAGGCAGAAAATGGATTTTCTGATGCCGTGCAATGGCATTTCCTACGATTTCTTTCAGTTTGGCAAAAGGAAAACTCTTTTCAATACCTACTTGAGCCGCCAAGTCTTTTACGCTGGGTTGTGGTCCCATCCAGATGATATCGTCCATGTCAACATCATCTCCGAAGAAATATTCTTCTCCGCTATTGGCGTCGATGATACCGGCATATCCCGGATGAGAATGTCCGAAGAAGTAAACAAAAGAGCTGTCCTGGCGAAATTTGTATGTATTGTCCGGATAGTTAGCCGGTGCTTCGTTATTACCTAGGATTAGGATAAGTCCGTCGCCTACTTTTTCACGTAAGTTACAGCGACGTTTCTGATAGGTTGCTGAATCAAACATATTTTTTCACTTTAGTTTCAAAGGTATGTGTTATCAGTTGCAAATGTAGCAAATAAATTAGAAAAAAGCCTCCTTTGTATATCTAAAAAACATATCTTTGCGATAAGAACTAAAGAAAGAGGATATGGCTATGGATTTTCAAAAAATGGGTCTGGTTCTCGAAGGCGGTGGGATGCGCGGCGTTTTCACCTGCGGAGTTCTGGACTTTATGATGGATAAAAAGATTGAGTTCCCTTATGCGGTAGGAGTATCGGCCGGGGCATGTAATGGCTTGTCTTATTTGTCCCATCAGCGAGGGCGTGCCAAGTATAGTAACATTGATTTGCTGAAAAAGTATGATTATATTGGCCTGAAACATCTTTTCCATCAGCGCAGTATTCTGGATCAGAAATTGTTGTATGAACTGTTTCCCGAAGAGATTCTTCCGTATGATTATGATGCTTATTTTCAGAATCCAACCCGTTTTGAGATGGTGACGACCAATTGTGTGACAGGGCGTGCCTGTTATCTGGAAGAAAAGGAAGACAAGGAACGTCTTTTGCGGATTGCAAGAGCTTCAAGCAGTTTGCCGTATGTTTGTCCGATTGTGCATGTGGATGGCCGCCCGATGCTGGATGGCGGAATTGTAGATTCGATTCCGGTGGAAAGAGCTATGCAGCAGGGATATGAAAGAAATGTTGTGGTGCTGACCCGTAACCGTGGTTACCGTAAATCGGAAAAAGATATAAAGGTTCCTCATTTCATCTATACACGTTATCCGCGTCTGCGGGTTGTGCTGAGCCGCAGATGTCAGGTCTATAATGAACAGTTGGAAGAAATAGAACGTCTGGAAGATGAAGGCCGTATTATAGCCATCCGACCAGTTAAAAAGGTTGTTGTCAACCGGATTGAGAAAGACATTAAAAAGTTGACGGACTTGTATGAGGAAGGATATGCTTGTGCGGAAAAAGTCTTGTTGCCTTTGCTGGATGAAAAGGTAAAATGACAGATTTTATCAGATAGAGAGTCGCTGCTTAAGGCAGCAGAAAGATAATGGACCTCTTTGCTCCTAAAAAAGCGAAGAGGTTATTTATTGGAATCCGATGATGGAATTCCAATTCTAACCTCTTCGTTTTTATATCAGAAGTAACTGATTACTTGGCGAAGCTTACGGCACGGGTTTCGCGGATAACCGTGATCTTGACCTGTCCCGGATAAGTCATTTCATCCTGAATCTTCTTGGCGATTTCTGTTGACAGGTTTTCTGTCTGTTTATCGTCAATCTTGTCAGCTCCTACAATAACGCGCAATTCACGTCCTGCCTGGATTGCATAAGTCTTGGTTACACCCGGATAAGACATTGCCAGCTGTTCGAGATCGTTCAGACGCTTGATGTAAGCCTCCACGATTTCACGGCGTGCTCCCGGACGTGCACCAGAGATGGCATCACATACCTGTACGATCGGAGCCAGCAGGCTGGTCATTTCGATTTCATCGTGGTGGGCACCGATAGCATTGCAGATATCTGCTTTTTCCTTATACTTTTCAGCCAGCTTCATTCCCAACAATGCGTGCGGCAGTTCCGGTTCTTCATCAGGCACTTTACCTATATCGTGTAGCAGACCGGCACGTTTGGCTTTCTTCGGGTTCAGGCCCAGTTCGGATGCCATGACAGCACAAAGATTGGCTGTTTCACGTGCATGCTGCAACAGGTTCTGTCCGTATGAAGAACGGTATTTCATCTTACCGATGATTCGGATCAGTTCCGGATGCAGGCCATGGATACCCAGGTCGATGGTTGTACGTTTACCGGTTTCAATGATTTCATCTTCTACCTGTTTGCGTACTTTGGCTACAACTTCTTCAATACGTGCCGGATGAATACGACCGTCGGTTACCAGCTGGTGCAGGGCCAGACGTGCAATTTCACGGCGTACGGGGTCGAATGCAGAAAGAACGATTGCTTCCGGAGTATCGTCTACCACGATTTCTACACCGGTAGCAGCTTCCAGAGCACGGATGTTTCTTCCTTCACGTCCGATGATACGTCCTTTGATTTCGTCTGATTCGATATGGAATACTGTCACTGAGTTTTCGATGGCAGTTTCGGTAGCTACCCGCTGGATAGACTGGATAACGATGCGCTTGGCTTCACGGTTAGCTGTCAGCTTGGCGTCATCCATGATGTCGTTGATATATGACTGAGCCTGGGTCTTGGCTTCTTCTTTCAGAGAGTCGATCAGTCTTTCCTTTGCTTCTTCTGCTGAGAGCCCGGAGATAGTTTCCAGTTTCTCGCGTTCCTGTGACTGGAGATTGTCCAGTTCTTCTTTTTTCTTCTCGATGATGACCATCTGTGCATCCAGATTTTCCTTGATGGCTTCTGTTTCGTTCCGTTTGCGCTGCAGTTCCTCGTTCTTCTGGTTGAGTACCATTTCGCGCTGCTTCAGTTTGTTTTCAGCCTGTTGGATTTTCTGATTACGGATAGCAACTTCTTTTTCCAGATCGGCCTTTTTGTTCAGAAACTTTTCCTTCACTTCCAGGAGCTTGTTCTTTTTGATAACTTCGGCTTCTGTTTCGGCCTTTTTGATAATGGATTCATATTTCGACTTCAAGCCGTACTTGAAGAATCCATATGAAAGTGCCCCTCCCACGAGAAAGGCAACAACCGCTAGTATTACTGTTGTCAACATTATAATTAAATTAAGTATATAATAAAAAAACGCGCACAAACCTTCTGCCGTAAATGCTTTTCCGGCATCAAGCTTGTGCGCAAGTTCACAATCTCCTTATTTCTTCTAAACCGTTCCGCTTTTGTCCTTTTCGATATACTTGTCAATGTCTTCCTCCAGCTGTTTCAGCTTGTCCACATAGGGTTGTGTATCGTTTCGGTCCTTCATAGACATGTTCTCAAAGGCCAGTTCCAAAGCCGCCATAGCCCAGTGTTTCACGGTACTGAACTCCGGGTAAGCCCTGCGGTACTTGTTTAGTTTATTGTCAATCTGCTTGGCAGCGTCCCGGTATAACTGTTCTTCTTCCCTGCGGATAGTCAGCGGATACCGTTCTTTGTCGATCAGCAGATGTATTTTCATTTTGTCTTCCATAAGCGTATCGTTCCTGTTTCCTCCTGTTTCATTCATTCAGTAGAGCGATGCACTTGTCGACTTCGCGCACAAGCCTCGCCAATCGTTGTTTAGTATCTCTGAGTTCATTGTCGTTGATACTGATTATGCGAGCCATTTTGAGATTGGTGTATTGTGCTTCAGCTTCTTTGATGTAGCTTTCCATACGCTGTATTTCCGCTTCCTTTTCGGAAAGCAGTTGCCGGAGTGAAGCGTTTTCTTTTTTCAATTCATCGTATAGAAACATAAAATGCCTCAGTTTTCCTTCGAAAGTATTCAGTTGCTTTTTATCTTCTTCCGTCATCTGTACACCAAATTCTACACAAATATAATGTATTGGTGAGAAACACAAAAATTTTTTGGCCAATATTTTCATTCTTTTTATCTTTGTCCTTGCACTGAGGTGACATTAAGTGCAAATTCGACAAATTAATTTTTTTAGGAATAATTATGTATACAGTTATTAAGCGCATGGAGGTTTCGGCTTCTCATAGTCTGAAGCTTTCTTATCAGAGTAAGTGTGAGAATTTGCATGGTCACAACTGGATTATCACAGTTTTTTGCCGTTCCAAAGATTTGAACGAAGACGGGATGGTGGTTGATTTTACACATATCAAGGAAGTGGTGATGGGGCAACTTGACCATCGGAATCTGAATGATGTTCTTTCCGTCAATCCTACTGCGGAAAATATTGCTCACTGGATTTGTGAACGTATTCCTCATTGTTTTAAGGTTGAAGTATGTGAATCGGAAGGAAATACGGTCGTTTATGAAAAAGATTAATGAGATTTTCTACAGCCTGCAGGGAGAAGGATATCATGCAGGCACTCCTGCTGTATTTGTCCGTTTTTCGGGATGTAATCTGAAATGTGACTTTTGTGATACGCTCCATGAAGAAGGAACAGAGATGGAAAACGGGGAAATTGTGAAAGCTGTTGAACAATATCCGTGCCGGATGGTGATTCTTACAGGGGGAGAGCCGGGCTTGTGGATTGATTCGGCTTTGGTGGATGCTCTGCATGCTTCGGGACGTTACGTCTGCATTGAAACTAACGGTACTTGTCTTCTTCCTGAAAATATTGATTGGGTGACCTGTTCTCCGAAACAGGGGACATCTTTGAAGGTTGCTCATGTGGATGAGGTAAAGGTCGTTTATCTGGGACAAGATGTTTCTGCTTACTTGGATATTCCTGCCCGTCATTATTTTCTTCAGCCATGTTCCTGCCAGAATACGGATGAAGTGATAGCCTATATCAAGCAGCATCCGGTCTGGAGGCTGAGTTTGCAGACTCATAAGCTGATCAATATTCCTTAGAAAAACGTCGAAGCGTTTTTCTTGACACGCCGAAACGTTTTCTTCAGAACGCCGAAACGTTTTTAAAAAAGTTGGGCAGCTTTTTCCGGATTCTCCGGAGCTTGTCCGGCCTATAAACGAATAAAAGCTGCAACTTATTCAGTTACAGCTTTTTATTCTTGCACGGGAAGAGAGGCTCGAACTCCCGACACTCGGTTTTGGAGACCGATGCTCTACCAACTGAGCTATTC
>OGKX01000028.1_pt1 | contig 112747 bp, 88 predicted proteins | sample 1572541 | NCBI WGS metagenome assembly OGKX01 (sample SAMEA2581982, study PRJEB24529) | metagenome | biome: Human gut stool | place: China | collected 2011
GACCGTGTCTCAGTTCCAATGTGGGGGACCTTCCTCTCAGAACCCCTATCCATCGTAGGTTTGGTGGGCCGTTACCCCGCCAACTGCCTAATGGAACGCATCCCCATCGCTTACCGATAAATCTTTAATCTTAATCTCATGCGTGCTTAAGATACAATCGGGTATTAATCTTTCTTTCGAAAGGCTATCCCCGAGTAAGCGGAAGGTTGGATACGCGTTACTCACCCGTGCGCCGGTCGCCGGCAATTGAAGCAAGCTTCAATCCCGCTGCCCCTCGACTTGCATGTGTTAAGCCTGTAGCCAGCGTTCATCCTGAGCCAGGATCAAACTCTTCATTGTAAGATATCTTTTTCAACCTGCATTGCTGCAAGATTTGTTTGCTCTGTTCAGGTTTCCGTTTTCTCTTTCAGTGCACCTTTATATTTTTAAGGTTACTGACGGTTCTTCCCGCCATCCTCATTTTGCAGCCTGTATACCAGACTGTTTCAGACGACTTTTTCTTGTACTACATCTCGTTTGTTTATCTAAAGTCTATCAAAGATCTCTCTTCTTTTCGGCTTCCGTTTTTATCGGAAAGCGGATGCAAAGGTAAATGCTTTTTTTCATTCTGCCAAACTTTTCGGAAGTTTTTTTCGAAAAAGTTTTTTTTCAGGAAAACCGGAAGGATGACTTTCTCGCTCCCTTGGACAATACCAAGGTAAGATACTTGCACAGTCCAAAGCCGGATCCAGCACAGAATTTTTCAGCATGTCGTTTCAGTTACCTGAGCCCTCTCTCCCGAAAGCGGTTGCAAAGGTATAGCCTTTTCCCTTTCCTGCAAATTCTATGAAACACTTTTTTCAAACAATTTTCAATTATTTTTATAATCAGTTGTAAATCAATTATGTTTTAAAGCATATTTTTCAATACTTCTCTAAAGTATAATTTATAATACACATTATTATATAAATAATACTCAAATCTTATCCTCAAAGTAACCAAAAACAATGATATAAACACATTGTTATTTACTAAGCTCTAACATTCTTCGAATAGGTTTGATAGCCTGACGGGCAATTTCAGCATCAACTTGAACCTCTGGCCATTCATATTTTAAAGTGTTATATAACTTTTCAAGTGTATTTAAACGCATAAAATTACACTCATTACAAGCACAAGTACTATCTTCAGGAGGAGCAGGAATAAAATTCTTATCCGGACATTTGCGACGCATTTCATAAAGAATTCCACTTTCTGTCGCTACAATAAAGTTTTTACTGGTACTGTTTATTGCATAATTCAACAAACCAGCTGTAGATCCAATCTTATCAGCTAATTTAGCAACCGCTCCTTTACATTCAGGATGAACCAAAATTTCAGCATCAGGGTATTGTTGTTTCAGTTCTATGATCTTTTCTACAGAAAATTTTTCATGCACATGACAAGCACCATTCCATAACAACATATTTCTTCCCGTTACAGAATTTATATAATTACCTAAATTCTTATCCGGACCAAAAATCAACTGCTGATCTTTAGGAAAACTATCTACAATCTGACGTGCATTAGTGGAAGTTACGACAACATCAGTCACAGCTTTTACAGCTGCACTGGTATTAACATATGAAATAACCTTATAACCAGAATGTTCTTTCACAAACTGAGCAAAACTATCAGCAGGGCAACTATCAGCGAGTGAACAACCAGCATTCAAATCAGGTATCAATACTTTTTTATCCGGACAAAGTATCTTTGCTGTTTCTCCCATAAAGTGTACTCCGCACATTACTATAATTTCTGCATCCGTTTTAGCAGCCCATTGAGCCAAGGCCAAACTATCTCCTATAAAATCCGCTATTTCCTGAATCTCATCAGCTTGGTAAAAATGTCCCAAGATAACAGCTTTCTTTTCCTTGCATAAATTACGGATTTCAGCTTTTAAATCCAGCATCTTGTCTACAGGCTCTGACACATAGCCCTTTTTCAACCATTCTTCTTTCATCACTTATTAAAATTATAGTTTTTCTTTTTTTTAAAAGGAAATCTATGATACTTATAATAGTTCGTTAATAGTGTTAGTAAAAATAAGACCGTTTCCTTTGTTCGTTTCGTTATTAAATAGAGAGAATAGGATATTAGTAATACATCAACAAGCTTACATATTGATAATTCCTTATTTATCTCTTCTATTAACACTTTGTTGATAATAAGCAAAGTTAAAAACTTTCCATTTATAAACCTGCTCTTTTCTACTAAAAATATGTTTAAAGATCAGATGAAATTTTTATGCTAAGTTTTTTGGATTGTTTGCTGAGAGGGATTATTAAAGCTTTCTTTGAATAATGCAAGCAATAGTTTTCATTTTCTTTTCTTTCTTTTTTTACAGCTTTTCCACCGTTTTCAACAGGGTTATGAAGATAGTTTTTATCTTTGTTGTCAAATAAAGCTAGAAATTATGACGGAGTTGAGAAAATTAAAGATTACAGAAATGAACCGCAAGACGGTGGAGGAATTCAAAGAAGCTAGAAAGATTCCTTTGGTAGTAGTACTCGATCAAGTACGCAGTTTGCATAATATAGGGGCTGTATTTCGTACGGCTGATGCTTTTTTGGTTGATAAGATCTATTTATGTGGTATTACAGCGACTCCTCCTCATCCGGAATTACACAAAACAGCTTTAGGTGCTGAATTTACAGTTGACTGGAAATATTTTAAGAATACTCAAGATGCTGTAAATGATCTTCATAAAGACGGATATGTTGTTTTAGCCATAGAGCAATGTGAGGGAAGTACAATGCTTGATGATTTGATACTGGAGAAAGATAAAAAATATGCTATTGTTTTTGGTAATGAAGTAAAAGGAGTCCAGCAAGAAGTCGTTAACTCATGTGATGGTTGCATTGAGATACCTCAATATGGTACTAAACATTCTCTGAATGTTTCTGTTACTGCAGGAATTGTTTTGTGGGAATGTGCTCGAAGATTAATAAGATATCTTTCGTTATAATTGTCCGTTTTCTACTAAAATAATAACCCTTTCTACCAGTTTATCTTCGTCTTCTGGGTGATATTCTTTTTTTAAGCTAGCTCCAAATAAAGCTGCAAATGTTTGGTAAAAACCAGCTTTAAATGGCCCCATAAAAGCTTTGACCAACTGGTAGGAAGATTGGTTGCATTCGCGGTTTATTAACTTTATCAACAGTTTTCCCTGTGAAAATGTCAATTTCTTCATTCTGGGAGTATATTGTTCCTTTAATCCCTTCTCAACCAGCTTAATATGTTTTTCACGAGATTTTTTGTCGGGAAGTGTTTCCAGATATTCATATGTTTCTATAACTGCTCTTTTAACCTCTTTGGCAATGGGAAGAGTTTTTTTCACATCACGAACAATCTTCCAATAATATCTTTCCTGCTTTTTGTTTTTAAATTTCATTTTAGGGTATACATATACTGTTCTTAACGTTATTGAGGGTATAGTATCTCCTTCATATACACAAACTGGTACCATATAGCCTTTTTGACCAGGCTGTTGTTGGTGCTGTGAGTATACTGGACGGATACAAAAACAGCATAGTAATATCAGAAGTATGAATTCATTTTTCTTCATGTTTACAAAAATAGAAATAATAATGAATCCAGTATTCTTCTAAAGTGAAAATTAACGTATATAAGTTGTGAATAAAGGTTGGTATATGATGTTAAAGAAGTATGTTTTAGCCTGTTTATTAGCTTGTTGTATTGTTAATATATCGGCACAGTCGGACTGGGTGGAATGGGAGGAAAATACATTAGAAGTTGAAGACCTCACTTATTGGCAAGAGAAATATGAAGAATTGAGCGAATTGGCTGAACATCCTTTTAATATTAATACAATAACGAAAGAACAATTAGAGCAGCTTCCATTTCTCTCTGATAAATTAATAGAGAATATTCTTTATTATTTATATAAATATGGTCCGATGGTAAGTAAAAACGAATTGTTAGGAATTGAGGGAATGGATTGGCAGACACGACATTTTTTGAAAGACTTTATTTATATTGGACCTGCTGATAATAAGAAAGATAAGTTCTCTATTAACCGTATGTTGAAATATAATAAACAAGAGTTAATAACTCGGTTAGATATTCCATTAAATGTAAAAGCTGGATATGCAGAATATTCTCCGGAGATTTTAAAAGAAAAGCCTAATAAAAAATACCAAGGCAATGCTTTATATCATAATCTTCGTTACCGTTTCCAATACCGTAATCAAGTGTTTGCCGGATTGACAGCTGAAAAAGATGCAGGAGAACCTTTTTTTACTAAATATAATCGGAAAGGATATGACAGTTATACTGGATATCTTTTTCTTCAAAATCTGGGGCGCTTGAAGACACTGGCTTTAGGACATTATCGGGCAAGCTTTGGATACGGTTTAGTTATGAATATGGGATTCAGCATGGGAAAATCAATGACTCTTTCAAGTATGAACAGAAAAGGTAAAGGTTTTATCAAACATACCTCTGTAGACGAAGGATCTTATCTACAAGGAGTAGGAGCTACTTATACTTTGGGAAAACGATGGGATTTATCTGCCTGTTATTCTTTTCGAGAAATGGATGGTAATGTAGAAGATCAGTTCATAAAATCGTTGAAAACGGATGGATATCATCGGTTAACTAAAGATCTGGAAAAGAAGAATAGTTTTAATAATCATTTGATAGGGTGTAATTTAAGTTATAACGGGAAGTATGTCGAATATGGATTAACTGCTGTTTATAATCATTTTAACAAGATGTTGAATCCGGATTATCGAGATTATAATCGTTATTATCCTCGAGGAAAAAACTTTTATAATGCTGGAGTACATTATAAAGTATATATGAAGCGGTTTATCTTTTCGGGAGAAACAGCTATTGATAAACAAGGAGCAGTATCTACCTTGAATATGTTGACTTATTCACCAGATATTAATACTACTTTTACTTTTATCAACAGGTATTATGATAAGCGTTATCAAAGTTTATATGCAAGCTCTTTTAGTGAGAATTCTCGTCTGCAAAATGAAGCAGGTATTTATATTGGCCTGGAAAGCAGTTTGTTCAGCCCTTTAAAGATTTTATGTTATGGTGATTTCTTTTATTTTCCCTGGAAAAGATATCAGGTAGATCGGCGTCGGACTACAGGAGTAGAGGGAGTTTGTCAATTAGGTTATTCACATAATAATTCACTGTCTATGTTAGTAAAGTATAGCTATAAACATTATGCAAAGAATTATACTTCTTCTAATGAACAAAAATATGTATTGCCTTATATTCGACAGCGATTACATTATCAACTTTCTTATGTTCCTATTGAGAATACATTGTTGAAAACAACTGTTGAATATATCCGTGCAGGTTTTTGGAAACAACGGATGGGGCAGGGGGTGTTGGTTGGAGAAACTTTAAAGGGAGAATTACCGGCTTTTCCCATTCAGGCATCTCTTGCAGGGGCCTGGTTTTATACAGATAATTATGATTCCAGGGTTTATTTTTATGAACCGAGTGTCTTGTATGCTTTTTCTATGTTCTCTTTTTATGGAAAAGGAACACGGCTGGCTGTTAATTTAAAATATACTTATCATCGTTGGTTAACGATACAGGCCAAATGGGGATGGACACATTACATGGACAGAAATCGCATCAGTTCAGGCACAGAAGAGATTATGGGCAGTAATAAGGCTGATCTTCAGTTTCAGGTACGTGTCAAATGGTGAATCCATAAATTATTCGTATTTTTGTGTTGATTAATCAAAAAGAACGTATTTATGTCAACAGTGATTTATCCTTCTCCGGTATTCGGACCAATTCATAGCCGGCGTCTGGGAGTTTCGTTGGGAATTAATTTGCTTCCGGCCGATGGTAAGTTTTGTACTTTTGATTGTATTTATTGTGAATGTGGATATAACAAAGATCATCGTCCTCATCAGAAATTACCTACACGTGAAGAAGTAAGGGAAACATTGGAAAATCGTCTGAAAGATATGCAGATTAATGGACCTGCACCTGATGTTCTTACTTTTGCCGGTAATGGAGAACCTACTGCTCATCCTGAGTTTGCAGGAATTATAGAAGATACTTTGGCTTTGCGTAATCAATATTTTCCTGCTGCCAAAGTCAGTGTTTTAAGCAATTCTACTTTTATTCATAAAAAAGAAGTGTTTGATGCACTTAATAAAATAGATAATAACATTCTGAAACTTGATACGGTAGATTTGGATTACATTCATAGAGTAGATCGTCCAACCGGACATTATGATTTGAACCGGTTAATTGAAAGGATGAAAGACTTTAAGGGAAATCTGATAATCCAGACCATGTTTATGAAAGGGACAACAGACGAAGGCGTGGATGTAGATAATACTTCCGATCAGTATGTATTGCCTTGGTTGGAAGTGGTGAAACAAATAGCGCCTAAGCAAGTGATGATTTATACGATTGACAGAGAAACCCCGGATCTCTCTTTGAGAAAAGCCACTCACGAAGAGTTGGATCGTATTGTGAATTTAATCAGGCAAGCCGGAATTCAGGCTAGTGCCTCCTATTGATGGAATAAGATATAAAAAAATAACATGTACAGATGGTGAATCTTTCATCTGCACATGTTATTATTATAAAGAAAGGATTTTGATTAGAGTTCTTTTACTTCTTTTGCAGCCACTTCCAGTGCTTCATTGATATTGCTGCAGATATTTTCTTTACCTAATAATTCATAGAATCCGGATTTTTCCAGTACGGCATGTACCTGATCATTGACACCAGACAGAATGATGTGAATATTTTCTTTCTGTGACATTTTACAAAGGGTTGTCAGGTTATGAATGCCGGTTGAATCAATGAAGGGAACTTTACGCATACGGATAATACGGATTTTAGGACGATCGCCTAAGCGAGCCATAATTTCTTCAAATTTAGTAGCTATACCAAAGAAATAAGGACCGTTGATTTCATATACTTCTACGCCTTCAGGAACGATCAGATGCTCTTCGTGTACTTCTAAGTCTGATTCCTTATTCGGGTCAATTTCATCGGTGATAACAGAAATCTGAGTTGTTTCCATGACTCGTTTCATAAACAATACACAAGCAATAACCAATCCAACTTCGATTGCTACTGTCAGATCAAAGATAACGGTCAGGAAGAAAGTAATGAGCAATACGGTAACATCTGATTTCGGATTTTTCAGCAAACCTTTAAATACTCTCCATCCGCTCATGTTGTAGGAAACAATAACCAGAACACCTGCCAGGCATGCCATCGGGATGTATTGTGCCAGTGGCATCAGAAATAATAAGATAAGCAACAGGACAACAGCATGTACGATACCTGCAACAGGAGATTTACCTCCATTATTGATATTCGTCATTGTACGGGCAATAGCTCCGGTAGCCGGAATACCTCCAAATATCGGTGATACAAAGTTGGCGATACCCTGGGCTATCAATTCTGTATTTGAATCATGACGGTCACCGATAACACCGTCAGCGACGGCTGCTGAAAGTAATGACTCGATTGCTCCCAATACAGCAATCGTAATAGCTACCGGGAAAAGATTTTTTATGGCTTCCCAGTCCAGTGAAGGTACGGCTGCTTCCGGTAACTGGGCTTTGATACTGAAACGATCTCCAATGGTATCAATGCATTGGATTCCTCCATACATTTTCATCAAATAGACTGCAACAGTTACCAGAACGATGGCTACTAACGATCCGGGAATTTTTTTTGAGAATTTAGGAGTAATAGCGATGATGAAGATACTGGCAACACTGACAACAACATTCCACCAGTTAACAGTATCGAAATGATGGAAGTAAAGGATCCATTTACCAATAAAATCTCCGGGTACTTTTTCTCCGTTAAAATTTAATCCGAATATATCAGCAATCTGAGTTGTAAAGATTGTAACGGCGATACCGCTGGTAAATCCGATAATGATAGGATAGGGGATAAACTTAATAATTGTTCCCAGTTTAAAAATACCTAACAGTACGAGTATAATACCTGCCATCATGGTAGCAACCATCAGTCCTTCGATACCGTATTCCTGAATGATACCATAAATGATAACAATAAAGGCGCCGGTCGGTCCTCCGATCTGTACTTTGCTTCCTCCTAAAAAGGAAATTATAAAACCAGCTACGATAGCTGTGATGATACCTTTTTCAGGAGTAACTCCAGACGCAATACCAAAGGCAATGGCCAGAGGAAGTGCTACAATACCTACAATAATACCCGCCATCAGGTCCGTCATAAAGTTTTCGCGGGTATAATTTTTTAGGGTTGTGAATAATTTGGGTTTAAATTCAAAAGCTTTCATTTGCCTAAAATGTTATAGTTTATAAAAATAAGTGCAAAAGTATATAATAATGCGAACATAAACTATATTATTAAGGTTAATATTCATAGTAAGAGATTGAAATTCTTAATAGATTATAAATAAAAGTTGTAATGATTACAATTTTGAATAAAATTACTATCTTTGCAGTGTGATTAATGAAAATATAAAGATTCAACGAATAATAACTAACGATTATGGAAAAGAGTATTAAAGGTACAAGAACAGAGAAGAATTTGGCAATTTCATTTGCAGGTGAATCACAGGCAAGAATGCGTTATACTTATTTCGCAAGTGCTGCCAAGAAAGAAGGTTTTGAACAGATTTCAGCTATTTTCACTGAAACTGCAGACCAGGAAAAGGAACATGCAAAGCGTATGTTTAAATGGCTGGAAGGCGGAATGGTTGAAATTACAGCAAGCTACCCTGCCGGCGTAATCGGTACGACTCTTGAAAATCTGAAAGCTGCTGCTGCCGGAGAGAATGAAGAATGGTCACTCGATTATCCTAAATTTGCTGATATTGCTGAAGAAGAAGGATTCCCGGCTATTGCAAAGATGTATCGTGAAATTGCAGTTGCTGAAAAAGGACATGAAGAAAGATACCTGGCTTTGGCTAAGAATGTAGAAGAAGGTAAAGTATTCAAGAAAGATACAGAAACTGTATGGCAATGCCGTAACTGTGGTTACTTATATGTAGGTACAGAAGCTCCTGAAATCTGCCCGGCATGTCTGCATCCTCAGGCTTATTTTGAAGTGAAGAAAAACAACTACTAATCAATCTCAATATCCCTTTTAGTGAAATGTAGTGGCGGAGAATCCAGAAAGACATTCTATATGTCGGAAGGATCTCCGCCATTACTTTTTCAACAGGTGTGGAAAAATACCTAATTTAAGGTATTGTGCTGTTTATCAGAACTTGTCATCTTTGTAACAGAAATAAGAAGTAACTTTATAAACAGATATTAATATGAAGATTAAAGCTATTATAGGTCGTGAAATACTCGATTCGCGAGGTAATCCTACCGTAGAGGTTGAAGTCAGACTGGAGTCTGGAATTATAGGAAGAGCTTCGGTACCTTCCGGAGCTTCAACCGGAGAGCATGAAGCATTGGAATTGCGCGATCAGGACTCAAAACGTTATGGTGGTAAAGGAGTCTTGAAAGCGATAGACAATGTGAATAAAGTAATTGCACCGGCACTTCAGGGATGGTCAGTTTTAGAACAACGCGCCATTGATCATAAGATGCTGGAACTGGATGGAACAAAGACCAAATCCAATTTGGGAGCCAATGCCATTCTGGGAGTTTCGTTAGCTGTAGCTAAGGCAGCAGCCAATTATTTGAATATTCCTTTGTATCGTTATATCGGAGGGGTAAATACCTTTGTCATGCCGGTTCCGATGATGAACATTATTAATGGAGGTTCACACAGTGATGCACCTGTTGCTTTTCAGGAATTTATGATTCGTCCGGTAGGAGCACCTTCTTTCCGGGAAGGTTTGCGTATGGGGGCTGAAGTGTTCCATGCCTTGAAGAAAGTGTTGCATGACCGCGGACTAAGCACTGCTGTCGGTGATGAAGGAGGCTTTGCTCCTGCTTTGAATGGTACTGAAGATGCTCTGGAATCTATTTTGGCTGCAATTAAGCTGGCGGGATATGAACCTGGAAAAGATGTGATGATCGGTATGGACTGTGCCTCTTCTGAATTCTATAAAGAAGGAGTGTACGATTACACAATTTTTGAAGGAGAACACGGGAAAAAGCGGACATCTGATGAACAGGTTGCTTATCTGGAAGAACTGATCAGCAAATATCCGATTGATTCCATAGAAGACGGTATGAGTGAAAACGACTGGGCAGGCTGGAAAAAACTGACAGACCGTATCGGTTCCCGCTGTCAGCTTGTTGGTGATGATTTGTTTGTTACCAATGTGGAATTCCTGGCTAAAGGCATTGAGCAGGGATGTGCCAACTCGATTCTGATCAAGGTCAACCAGATTGGTTCGCTGAGCGAAACGTTAGACGCCATTGAAATGGCCCATCGGCACGGTTATACCACAGTGACTTCACACCGTTCAGGAGAAACGGAAGATGCAACGATAGCTGATATTGCCGTGGCTACCAACAGCGGACAGATCAAGACAGGTTCTTTGAGCCGTTCCGACCGTATGGCAAAATATAACCAGCTTCTTCGTATTGAGGAAGAATTGGGTAGTTTGGCTGTTTATGGTTATCAGCGTATCAAACAGTAGTATTGGGTAAATAAGTCATATTTGGTGTTTCTGCAAGTACGGATAAGAATAATTTCAATTTTGAGAGATTTTATCCGTACTTTTTTATTATTGATAATAAGGTATTTAGCTTTCTGATGAAAAATAATTGCGAAAAAAGAATGAAAAAAGTTCGCAGAATGTTTGCAGATTTGAAAAATAGTCGTACCTTTGCAACCGCAATCGAGAGAGAAAGCAACAAAACAAAAACTTAATGGTGCGTTAGTTCAGTTGGTTAGAATACATGCCTGTCACGCATGGGGTCACGGGTTCGAGTCCCGTACGCACCGCAATAAAGGGTGTAAATCAAGTTATTACGAGATTTACACCCTTTTTTATACCTTGTTTGTAAGTATCTGTAATTCCTTTCGAAGAGTTTTCGTTTCTTTTGGGATGAAATATAAGCCCAACTCTTGCTCTTATCGTCTGTTTTTCTTATTTTTATGGATAAGAATTTAAGAATACGATGAAAACAGCAACTTTATTACTTATAGTCTTCGTGATAATATTGACCGGATGTCATGGAGGAAAAAGGAAAAAAGAGACTTATCCTGTAAATGCTGCCGCGCTACAAGAGAATACTGCTACTTTACAAAAAGAAACGGTAGCAGACACCGTCAAGTCCACTATCGTCAGGCAGGACACTGGGGAAGTTTTTATACCAGTCATCGTGCCTTACTGCAATAACATTCCAACAGGTAAGGAAATCAGCCCAGCCCTTTTGAGTATACATGCGGAATACGACTACTATCCACTCCCGACAAATGAAATAACCATCTTTGTAACCAATAAATCCAGCAAGGAATACACCTGTGGGGACGAGTACAGTATAGCCTATTATAACGAAAAAACAAGTCATGGGAATCGCTGCCTGTTAATCCGATTCGGGAGGATATGCTCTGGATAATTTCTTCGTACCAAAGCAACAGAATGCAAACTATACATATCTATACCGACATTACGCCAAACCGCCCGGGGAAATACCGCATATACAAGTCGTTCAACAATGATACGGAAGTAGCATTTGCGGAATTTGAAATGGTGGATAACAAGGGTGTAAGAAAGTTAATGGATATTTTAGTCGATATCATCAGGAAATATCCTAAGGCAGACACTATACATGAAAACATCTCAACTGCATGTCAGCGTTACGACGGTGACACGATAGAAGTTGGTCTGATAAACAACGCCATGCCGTATCAGGAAATGTTCAGAAGAAAAATACTGAACTACTCCGCACTTGATTTCGGGAAGATAGAGTTGCCCCAGCCACTCCCTTTCACCACGACATCGGACACTATGGGCATCAGCATGAAAACAGAAAAGGCTGTTTATCCTGTAGGTACGAAAGAAATTACAGTAATAATATCCAATAATAACAGCAGGACTTTGTTCTTCGGCGTTGACTATGGAATTGCCCGAAAGAAAGGAGACGAATGGATAGCGCTGAACACATCAACCGTTTTTAATAGTTTGGGCATCGGCGTAGAAAAAGGGCGTAACTACGATTTCAAGGCTTGGATGTACAACCTTGTAAACGACAACAAGCCCGGCACGTACAAGATCTATAAGAGAATAGGTTTTGACGGCAGCAGGAAAGAATGGTATATGTCGGCAGAGTTCAGGATAGAATAATCATATCAGCAGTATGAGGAACAATGTTTTATATATCACTGTCATAACATTTCTGGCAGCCCTTTTATCCGCAGGATGTAAGGATGAAAAATATCAGGGAGCTACCGTCTATCAAGGTGGAATTGGTGATGCCATATTATTGGCAAGCGACAGCATCGGGAAGGAAGTGAGAATGGAAAATAATACAGGGAAACTGCGACACATCTACAAGAGAGGTCTATGCCATTGTATTTAACCCACAAAAGAAAAAATTAAGCTACGGGCGAAGCTGGGAATTAGAATGATATTTTACGATTATTTAGGTTCAAGTTTTGTACGCACCGCACAAGTTCAATAATTTAAACTCAATATCTTTTCAGAGCAAGTCATGGGGCAGGACAGCGTAAAAAACGGAGCAACCTGAAAGATTAAAAAAGAAAGCCGGCTCAGTTCGAACATTGAATTTCTTTTGCCGGCTTTGTGACCAACCGTCAGTTTATCTTCCTCTGACGATTTTCTTGATATCGTTCAATTTGTTTAAAGCTTCAATAGGAGTCAGGTTATTGACATCCAGATTCAGTATTTCATCACGTATCTGACAAAGCACCGGATCGTCCAGCTGGAAGAAGCTGAGCTGCACACCATTCTGCTGGGCTGTTGCATTCGATTTGCTTTTCGTGTGGATATTTTGTGCAGAAATACCTTCCTGACGGTTTTCTGCTTCCAGCTGATGCAGGATTTCATCGGCCCGTTTGACGATTGTTTTCGGCATTCCCGCCATTTTGGCTACGTGAATACCGAAGGAATGTTCGCTTCCTCCACGCTCCAGTTTGCGGAGGAAAATCACTTTATTGTCTACTTCCTTCACCGTTACATTGTAGTTCTTGATGCGTTTGAACTGCGCCTCCATGTCGTTCAGTTCATGATAGTGGGTAGCAAAAAGCGTTCTTGCCCGGGCACGCTTGTGTTCGTGAATATGCTCTACGATGGCCCATGCAATAGAGATACCGTCGTAGGTAGAAGTTCCTCTTCCCAATTCATCAAACAGGACCAGGCTGCGGGGAGAAAGATTATTCAGAATGTCTGCCGCCTCATTCATTTCCACCATGAAAGTAGATTCGCCGACGGAAATGTTGTCACTTGCTCCCACACGCGTAAAGATTTTGTCTACCAGTCCGATATGTGCGCTTTCAGCCGGAACGAAACATCCGATCTGTGCCATGAGGGTAATCAGGGCAGTTTGTCTCAGCAAGGCAGACTTACCGGCCATGTTCGGTCCGGTAATGATGATAATCTGCTGCTCTTCTGTGTCCAGATATACATCGTTGGCAATATACTTTTCGCCCAGGGGGAGCTGCTTTTCAATGACCGGATGCCGTCCCTGACGGATATCCAGTACATCATCGTCGGCCACGACCGGACGGATATACCGGTTGGCTTTGGCTACACTGGCAAACGACAAAAGGCAGTCCAGCCGGGCAATCTGGGTAGCATTGATCTGGATCGCCGGAATAAATTCGGACAGCGCCATGACCAGTTCGTTATAAAGCCGTGTTTCCAGAATCAGAATTTTGTCTTCTGCTCCGAGGATCTTTTCTTCATATTCTTTCAGCTCCTGAGTGATATAGCGTTCTGCATTCACCAGAGTCTGCTTGCGTATCCATTCAGCCGGAACCTTGTCTTTATGCGTATTGCGGACTTCAATGTAATAGCCGAATACATTATTATATGCAATTTTCAGGCTGGGAATACCAGTCTGTTCAATTTCGCGCTGCTGAATTTGCAACAGATAATCTTTACCCGAATAGGCAATTCGTCTCAATTCGTCAAGTTCTTCGTTGACTCCGTCCGCAATGACTCCTCCTTTATTGACCAGCAGGGGAGGATCATTCTTTATCTCACGGGCTATCTTGTCACGGATGGATACACAGAGGTTCAGTTGTTCTCCGATTCTTCGCAAGCTTTCGTTTTCGGCATTCAGGCAGGCATTCTTGATCGGTTCGATAGCCTGAAGGGCAACTTTCAGCTGTACGACTTCGCGTGGAGAGATTCGTCCTACTGCCGCTTTGGAAACAATACGTTCCAGGTCGCCGATCAGATGAAGTTTCTCTTCAATAAAATCCTTGAAATCCGGTTCCCGGAAGAAATATTCCACCACGTCCAGCCGCTCATTGATGGGCTTCACATCTTTCAGCGGGAATACGATCCAGCGTTTCAGCAGTCGTGCTCCCATGGGACTGATGGTATGGTCGATGACATCCAGCAGGCTGGTACCTCCTTCGTTCATGCTTCCGGTCAGCTCCAGGCTTCTTACGGTGAATTTATCCAGTCGTACGTAACGGTCTTCTTCGATTCTGGAAAGTGAAGTGATATGACCGATCTGGTAATGCTGAGTCATATCCAGATATTGCAGGATTGCTCCCGAGGCAATGATACCATTCTTCAGATGTTCCACACCGAATCCCTTCAGATTCTTCGTTTCGAAGTGCTTCAACAGCTTTTCGCGGGCGGAAGTTTCCGTAAAGATCCAGTCGTCCAGTTCAAAGGTAAAGAACTTGCTTCCGAAGTTGCCTTCGAACATGCCTCGCTTGCCCCGTTCGAACAGGACTTCTTTCGGACCGAAATTGTTGAGCAGTTTGTCGATGTAGTCAAAAGGACCTTCTGCTGTCATGAATTCGCCGGTGGATATGTCGAGGAAAGCCACACCACAGGCTGTCTTCCCGAAGTGAACAGCTGCCAGGAAGTTATTTTCTTTATACGACAAGACATTGTCATTGATTGCAACACCGGGAGTTACCAGTTCCGTGATACCCCGCTTCACCAGTTTCTTGGTTGTCTTCGGGTCTTCCAGCTGGTCACAGATGGCTACGCGTCGTCCGGCACGGATCAGTTTAGGCAGATAAGTATCCAGGGCATGGTGAGGAAATCCAGCCATTTCTACCGTCTTAGCCTGTCCGTTCGCACGTTTGGTGAGCGTAATACCCAGTATTTCTGCTGCGGCAACGGCATCCTCCGAATAAGTTTCGTAAAAGTCTCCACACCGGAACAGCATGATTGCGTCAGGGTGTTTAGCCTTCAGATCGAAATATTGTTTCATCATCGGAGTCAATACTACATCATTATCCTTTGCCACGGTTCAGTCCTTTCTTTATTAGAGTTTAATACTTATTTTCAAGGCTGCAAAGATATCAAAAGGTGAGCGCCGAGACAAATGAAAACCGCAGTTTTTATAAACTGCGGTTTTGTTCTTTTGCCCACTGATGTAACATCTCAATGGCTTTGGCCAGTACGCCGGCAGATCCCTTGAAATGTCCGGAACCGCTCGGGACTCCTCCTTTGCCGTACCATTCATAAAAGCCTTTATTCTGTATTACCCGGTCTATCATCGGTCTGATTTCCGCGTAAGCCTCTTCTATGAATCCATGGGCTATCAACTGCTGGATCATCCGTCCTCCGAACCAGGTCCAGTCGCCGCCGTTCTGATAGACATACGGATGGGCCATTCCTCCGGTAAAGAAGTTTTCCGGATAAGGAGGATAGAGAGTCAGTCCGATACTGGGCATACCCGACAGGCGGACATTTTCCAGCATCTGCTGATTGACGGTTGCTATTTCTTCGCGTGTCAGCAAGCCTGCTTCGATGGCGACAGCCGTTCCTCCGTGATAATGAACCTTGTTTTCGTCGAACCCTTCCGGTATGGGAGATTTGTCCAGATAAATATGGGGGATGAACTTCTGGTTCTTTTCATCCCATAAGTGAGTGCGTACATTTTTGGCGAAATTTTCCCGGATATCCTTCCATTTTTTCTGCTCTTCCGGATTCTGACTCATTTCCTGCAGATAGTCAAGAGCTATGATAAACATGGCATTGTCGTACACATCTATTGCCTTGAACGATTTTTCATTCATGTCGCATCCGAAGTCATCGCAAGGCTGTACGTCTCCCCAGTCGGCAGTCATAGCTCCATAAAGCAAGCCATATTCTTCGCTGTACCGTTCCCGCATCAGGTAATCCGTCATTTGAGTCATGCGTTCCAGAACCGTACTTCCCGCAATATTTTCCTGAAGGATCGAACGGTCACCGGTCATGCGTATGTATTTTCCTACGATCTGTATCAGCGAACTTTCCTGATCTGTTTCAACTGTATTCTTGAAAGCCACGTGCTGGGGCGCTGCATCCGAGTAATACGGAACATTGTCATTCCAGGTGAATTCCGGTTTCAGGACATATCCGTCTATCATTTCTCCGTTGGGCTGTTGCAGGGCGAAGAAGAGTAAAATGGCATTTCGTAAATCCTTCCGGTCAGTTTCTTCACAGGCTGTTTCGATGAAGGTATTCATGTCTCTGGCCCAGATTTGCGAATATCCGCTTCCGGCATTGAGTCCCTGCCGGATAACGGATCGGGCCATACTGTCTACTTTGTTCAGTGTGGAATCTTGCAGAATGGTAGCTGCCAGCTGTTTTTCTTTGGTCGTATTGGAGCAGCCGACCATGAAGCAGCCGCATAATAATCCCAGTATCAGAGTCTTTCCTTTTCCCATAGTTCGGTCTTTTTTAAAGTTTATGCAAAAATACACCAAGTCAGACGGAACATTGCTTACCTTTATTGCGAATTAGTTGCATTATCTTATGATTTGCTATGGGATCTGCTTTTTAACTTCACAAGTCTGTTTACAGATTGCAAAACAGCGAGACAAAGAAAGGCACACTGATGTTGATGAGTATACCGTGCAGGATGGCCAGCGGGATAGCGTCCTTGCCGGAATATTTGCTGATGGATGCCAGCAGAATATCAGCGGAACCAATTCCGGCTGCTGAGATGGGAGCCAGACATCCGAAATATTTGCGGATGAATGGAGCGCCAATCAAGGCCGTCATCTCACGGAAAATATTGGCCAGCAGAGCGATGGTTCCCAGTTCTGTAGCCAGTTGCATACCGATGCTGGGAGCTTTCAGCTGGGTTATCAGTACGGAAGAAATGGAATAATAGGCAAATCCGCTGCCCACTGCCATGCAGTCGAAAATACTCCACTGGCTGAGTATGAATCCGGCAACGGCCGAAAAAAGGAATGTTCCGGTTACCGTAGCTATGGGTACCAGTAACATTTTGAAGCTGAACTGCCGGACAAAGCCTTTGAGATCTTGATTGCATCCCAGATTGATTCCCAGCAGAAGCATCAGCAGATACAGAACGTCGACCGAAAGGATATGAAGATCGAAATCGGCTGTATAGAAAAGGCCGCCCACACAACCCAGAAGAAAAAATATAAGTATAATCAGACTACTTTTCATTGCTTACTCCTTTCTTGAAAAACAGGTGAGAAACGAGCAGGGCGGCCATTGAGCTTCCCAGCAGGCTTAATGCAGATATTACGGCTGCCTGACGGCAAAAATAACTGAGGTTGCTGATGATCAGTTTGTTGGTTCCTATGGATAGTCCCAAAATAAAAAGCAGCAGGCAGACTACTACCTGTATCAGTGAGGTTACTTTATGTATTCTGTGTAAATGGCGCAACCGATAGCCTATAAAGACTCCAACGGCCATTATAGTTATGAATGTAAACATGAAAATAATAAATTGAAATGAAACATCAAAAGCTTTTATCTCGTGTCAGAACGCTTTCTATGGCACATTTGTGAAATTAAAAGATCGGATGGACCAGATTATTTTCATACAATACTATCAATATATAAGTCTAGTTTAGTTTTTAATGCGCTGCAAAGATACTACATTTTTCATAAAGTCACGTATTATATGCAATAAAAAGATTTATGCGTTATAATATTGCGACATATTGTGCGTACTGACTTATAATATTATGAATTTGTATAGTTTTAAATTGATAGATTGAAAGAGCGCATGTTGATTTTATTCATTCCGGATTGTCCGAAAAAGAAAAAGCCCCAAGAGATGATCTCTTAGGGCTTTTCTGTTGGACTACCAGGATTCGAACCTGGACAAACAGAACCAAAACCTGTTGTGCTACCATTACACCATAGTCCAAACTTTAGGGGCTTTCCTCAGAAAGCGAGGCAAAGATACTATTTTTTTGAAATACGCTCCAAATATTTCTTTGTTTTTTTGTGATATGAATCGGCCTTTTGCTTTGTGATCCGGTAAAAATCAGTTCTGAACTTGTTTATTACAAGAAAAAATTTTTACTTTGCATATAACCTTTTTCTGTAAGTTTAACTTTAAATTCAAGTTGCCATGAGTTGTTCTTTTTCTAACTATAAAAATATCATTTATCTGCTTGGCTATGTATTTTTCCTTGGATGTTCTTCTTCCAGTTCTACCAAAGTAGAGGAAACAAGTCTGATGTCTGAAGTTTTTTTGGAAGACAGTCTCTTGCATGCGCCGTATGGTTTGTGTGCGACAGATACTTATTTGGCCATAGCTAATCCTAAATCGGATACGATTCTCGATCTGTTTGATTATAATGGTAAATTGGTGAAGCGTATGATTCCACGCGGACAGGGAGTGAATGAGGGTTTGTTCATTTCCCAGATCCAGTATGACAGGCAGGGTAACCGTCTTTATTTGCCGGATCTTCACAAGAAAAACTTACTGATCCTGCATGATGTTACTGCAGAAAATCCCACCATCCGTGAACTGAAATTAGGCGGTGTGGATGCTGAGGCTTATAAAGACAGTGTTTACTTGAATTCACGATGGGGCAGATTGTCCGACGGAACGATACTGGCAACCAATGGTTCTCCTGCCGGTATGTTTGCTGCGTTTTCATCCGAAGGAAAGTTTTTACGCTTTTATGAACCGTTCCCCGACAAGCATTTAGTCAGTGATCAGCTGAATGATTGGGCTAATTCTTTGATGTATACTCCTTTGGGATCTTTTTCTCCTGAAGCAGACAAGGCAGTTTTTGTATATGCGGAAGCGGATATCATGACTATTTTCAAGGTAGACGGAAAAGACCGTTTAAAGGTGAAGTCAGTCAGAAAGTCTTATCCCGATCATATGTTTGTCCTGCAGCATACTCCGACCGTGGTTCAGGCAGCCATAACGGATGATACCCATTATTATTCTCAGGGGGTGGCGGCTACTGATAAATATATCTATGTCTTGTGGCTGGATACCATTTACAAAGAGGTGAGCGAGAATCACGATCAGACTGTCTGCATCAAGGTGTTTGACTGGGATGGAAATTTATTGGAGAATATTACGTTGGATACACCTGTAAAAAATATTACCGTGACTCCCGATGACAAAGTGATTTATGCTTTGTCTGAAAACGGGGAATCGGGATATCAGATCTTAAAGTTTAAGCGAAACCGGTAAAATATATTGGGGCGATCTTTAACGAACCGCAAGCGTATATGAGGATTACTTACTTCAGGAAGATCGTTTTTTCCTTCTGAATAATTGCGCCGTTTGTCAAAAAGATATTATTTACCCTGCTTGTGTATCATTCGGATGCTGAATCGGGAAAAAGTCTGACTGTGCCTTTATACATTTTATCTGAACGGGAGACCGGTCTGAATGAATATAGGAAGGATATGCACATCTTTTGCATAAATCTGCGAAAACGACGGCCCGTTCTGACCGTTTTGACTATTCGTTTGAGAGAAAACGGGCGCTCGATCAAGCTGAAATGACGGTTCATTTCCGGTTGAATGGACGGAAAATTCCCGTAAAATGTCCGGACAGATTCCGGAACAGGAGGAAAGAGGTGGTTTTTAAGGTCATTGCAGATCCGGATGAACCATCCCGGAAGTGTTAAAAAATGGCTTATTCTGTTTACTGACAAGTCTTTAAGAGAAAAATCACTCGCGAAATCATTACTGCCTGCACTTCCGGACGTGAACCGGCGATTCTCACGGGCCGGAGGAGACAATTTGTCAAAATGAAACCGGAGAGAACGTCGTGTTTTTCCGCGATTATTATTACCTTTGTTTTCAAACTTAAAGAAAATCGATGTATGAAGAAACTTTTATTGACACTGACCCTGGGGGCGACGGTGACCACCGGCATGGCGGTCACTCCGTTGTGGATGCGCGATGTGCGTATTTCGCCCGATGGAACCGAGATCCTTTTCTGTTATAAAGGAGATATTTATAAGGTGGCTGCTTCCGGTGGGGAAGCGGTTCAGCTGACAACTCAGGAGTCGTATGAAGCCACTCCGGTGTGGAGTCCGGACGGCAAGCAGATTGCTTTCTCAAGCGACCGTTACGGAAACATGGATGTATTTGTCATGCCGGCCGAAGGCGGTGCTGCACGCAGACTGACGGTGAATTCTGCGGCTGAGACACCCTCTGCCTTTACACCCGACGGAAAGTATGTGGTCTTTTCTGCCAGCATACAGGATCCTGCGGCAAGTGCCATGTTCCCGACTTCAGCCATGACAGAGTTGTATAAGGTTCCCGTTTCCGGAGGAAAAACCGAACAGGTGCTGGGAACACCGGCCGAACTGGTCAGCTTTAATGCGTCGGGGGATGCCTTTCTTTATCAGGACCGCAAGGGATTTGAAGACGAATGGCGCAAGCATCACACTTCGTCCATTACGCGGGACATCTGGATGTATGATGCCAAAACAGGCAAGCATACCAACCTGACGGCCCGTGCAGGAGAAGACCGCAACCCGGTCTGGGCTCCCGACGGCAAGGCGGTGTATTTCCTGAGTGAGCGCGATAAAGGTTCGTTCAATGTATATACTTTCCCGCTGGATAATCCGAAGCAGGTACGTGCCCTCACTTCCTTCCGGACTCATCCGGTGCGTTTCCTTTCCATGAGCGGAAACGGTATGCTTTGCTACACCTACGACGGCGAGATTTATACGCAGAATCCTGACGGAAGTCCGAAAAAGGTGGCTGTCAGCCTGACGCGTGACGACGAGCAGTTGCCCGCCCGCTTCAGTTTCACCCGCGGTGCCCGCGAAGCTGTGCCTTCTCCCGACGGCAAGCAGGTGGCGTTCACCGTAAGGGGAGAAGTGTTTGTCACTTCCGTGGAATACGGAACAACCAAACAGATCACGCATACTCCGGAAACGGAAGAAGGCTTGTCTTTCGGAGCAGACAACCGTACGCTGGTCTATGCCAGTGAGCGTGGAGGCAACTGGGGACTGTATCTGGCCAAGATCGGACGCAAGGAAGATGCGAACTTCCCGAATGCAACCTTGATAGAGGAAGAGGCGCTGCTGCCTTCGAAGACCGTGGAACGCACGTATCCTCAGTTCTCGCCCGACGGCAAGGAAGTGGCTTTCATTGAAGACCGCAACCGCTTGATGGTGGTCAATCTGGAAACCAAAAAGGTGCGTCAGATTACGGACGGTTCTACCTGGTACAGCACCGGCGGCGGATTTAATTATTCCTGGTCGCCCGACGGAAAATGGTTCACACTGGAGTTCATTGGTAACCGCCATGATCCGTATTCTGACGTTGCACTGGTGAGTGCAGACGGCAAGGGAGAACTGGTGAACCTGACCAACAGCGGCTATTTCAGTGCTTCTCCGCGCTGGGTGATGGACGGCAATGCCATTCTGTTTGCAACCGACCGTTACGGTATGCGCAGCCACGCTTCCTGGGGATCACAGGAGGATGTGATGCTGGTATTTATGAATCAGGATGCATACGATAAGTTCCGTCTGAGCAAAGAGGACTATGAATTGCAGAAGGAACTTGAAAAGGAGCAGAAGAAGGAGAGTGAAAAGGATGCTGACTCGAAAGACAAGAAGAAAAAGGAAGACGGCGACAAGAAAGAGTCGGACAAAGTCAAGGATGTGGTCGTTGAACTGGATGGTATCCAGGATCGTATCGTGCGTCTGACTCCCAATTCATCTGACCTGGGCTCTGCCATTCTTTCCAAGGACGGTGAGAAACTGTATTATCTGGCTGCATTCGAAGGCGGTTATGACTTGTGGAAGATTGATCTCCGCAAGCGCGACGTGAAACTGCTGCACAAGAATGTGGGACGCGGTTCCATGGAAATGGACAAGGAAGGAAAGAATATTTTCATTCTGGGAAGCAGCATGCAGAAAATGGATGCCTCTTCGGAAACACTGAAACCGGTTTCTTTCAGAGCCGAGATGAAGATGGATCTGGCAGCCGAACGTGCTTATATGTTTGAGCATGTCTACAAGCAGGAAAAGAAACGTTTCTATAATGTGAACATGCATGGTGTGGACTGGGATGCCATGGCAGCTGCCTACCGCAAGTTCCTGCCCCACATCAGCAACAACTATGATTTTGCCGAATTGCTGAGCGAATGGCTGGGCGAACTGAATGTTTCGCATACGGGCGGACGTTTCTATCCGTCTCTGGGAGGCGAATCAACCGCTAACCTGGGATTGCTTTACGACTGGAGTTATACGGGTAACGGTCTGCGTGTGGCAGAAGTAGTGGAAAAAGGTCCTTTCGACCGCAAGACTTCCGAAGTGAAGGCGGGCGTCATTCTTGAAAAGATCGACGGACAGGCTCTTACTCCGGACATGGATTATGCAGCTTTGCTCAACGGCTGTCAGGGCCGGAAAATTCTGGTTTCGTTCCGTGATCCGCAGAGCGGCAAGTCCTGGGACGAAGTGGTGAAACCCATCAGCAACGGTGCGATGAGCGGTCTGTTGTATGAGCGCTGGGTCAAACAGCGTGCTGCCGACGTTGAAAAATGGTCGAAGGGCCGTCTGGGTTATGTGCATATTGAATCAATGGGCGACGACAGTTTCCGTACCATTTATTCGGACATTCTCGGCAAATACAATAATTGCGAAGGAATTGTGATCGATACCCGTTTCAATGGAGGAGGCCGTCTGCATGAAGATATTGAAGTTCTGTTCAGCGGAAAGAAGTATTTCACTCAGGTGGTTCGCGGACGGGAAGCTTGCGACATGCCGAGCCGTCGCTGGAACAAGCCTTCCATCATGGTGCAGTGTGAAGCCAACTATTCCAATGCCCACGGCACTCCCTGGGTGTACAGCCATCAGAAGCTGGGCAAGCTGGTAGGTGCTCCTGTGCCGGGAACCATGACCAGTGTTTCTTGGGAGACGCTGCAGGATCCGAGTCTGGTGTTCGGTATTCCTGTCATCGGTTATCGTCTGCCGGACGGAAGCTATCTGGAAAACTCACAGCTGGAGCCGGATATTCTGGTGCTGAATGCGCCTGAAACGATTGTGACGGGTGAAGACACTCAGTTGAAGGCTGCCGTAGACGAACTGTTGAAAGAACTGGACAAATAAAGGCCGGAATATGATATGGAAGCTGGGATTCTCCTGATTTTCGGGAGGATCCCAGCTTTTATTTTCGGGGTTGCCGGCCGTTGGTTCCGGCAGGAAAGATGAGCGGAAGCATACGTCAGAGTGTTTTTTAAGTCTGTTTTTTATTATAAATTGTATAAATTTTCCATTCATTGGATAAATGAATGTATATTTGCCTGATGATCAAAAATGTGTCAGGCTGAGCCGTTCAGATGAAGACAAAAAGATAGTTCATAACTTTAATACCATAAGAAAATGAAGAGAACAGAAAAGATGCTGCTTTGCACCGGTTTGATTTCCGCGGCATTTGCAGCAAATGCCGGTGCGGCAGAGAAAAACACAAAACCAAACATTATCTTTATTTTGTGTGATGACATGGGATATGGTGATCTGGGCTGTTATGGTCAGAAGTATATTCAGACTCCCAATCTGGACCGGATGGCTCAGGAAGGTATGCGTTTCACACAGGCTTATGCCGGCAGTCCGGTCAGTGCACCTTCGCGGGCTTCACTGATGACAGGACAGCATTCCGGACACGGGCATGTGCGCGGAAACAAGGAATACTGGACCGGAGAAGTGATGTATGGTAATAACAAGGATTATGCGGTTGTGGGGCAGGAGCCTTACGATCCGGGACATATCATCTTGCCTGAAATCATGAAAGGAAACGGCTACACAACCGGAATGTTCGGAAAATGGGCCGGAGGCTATGAAGGATCTTGTTCTACACCCGACAAGCGCGGAGTAGATGAGTATTATGGATATATCTGTCAGTTTCAGGCTCATCTGTATTATCCGAACTTTCTGAACCGTTACAGCCGCTCGGCAGGCGATACGGCAGTGGTACGTGTGGTTATGGACGAAAACATCAAATATCCGATGTATGGTGACGACTATAAGAAGCGTCCGCAGTATTCGGCAGATATGATTCATCAGGAAGCGCTGGCCTGGCTGGACAAACAGGACGGCAAGCAGCCTTTCTATGGATTCTTTACCTATACGTTGCCGCATGCAGAGCTGGCACAGCCGAATGATTCCATTCTGAAAGGATATAAGCAAAAGTTCTTTGTTGATAAGACATGGGGAGGAAGTGAAGGTTCACGTTATAATCCGGCAGTCCATACGCATGCGGAGTTTGCCGGCATGATTACCCGCCTGGATGCGTATGTAGGCGAAATCCTGGCCAAATTGAAAGAAAAGGGGCTGGATGAAAATACAATCGTTATTTTCAGTAGCGACAACGGTCCTCACGAAGAGGGAGGAGCAGACCCTGAATTCTTCGGCCGTGACGGAAAGCTGCGGGGATTGAAGCGCCAGTGTTATGAAGGCGGCATCCGCGTTCCGTTTATTGTGCGCTGGCCCGGTCATGTACAGGCTGGTACGGTGAATGATCATCAGCTGGCTTTCTATGACGTAATGCCTACTTTCTGTGAACTGGCAGGTGACAAGAAATTCCCTAAAAAGTATCTGAACAAAAAGCTGGAGGGAGACTGTTTTGACGGTATTTCTTTTGCTCCGACTTTGCTGGGACAGAACGACAAGCAGCAGAAGCATGACTACCTGTACTGGGAATTCCACGAAACAGACCAGATCGGTGTCCGCATGGGTGACTGGAAGCTGGTTGTGAAACAGGGAGTGCCTCATTTGTATGACCTGGCAACAGATATCCATGAAGACCGTGACGTTGCGGCTGAGCATCCGGATATTGTCAAGCAGATGAAGGAAATAATTCGTAAGGAACATCGTCCGAATGATCTTTTTAAAGTAACTTTGCCGGACTTTGATAAGTGATTCATAAACCTAAAATAAGAAACATGAATCTGAAAAAACAAACTTTGGCATGGACGCTCTGTGTGCCTGCCTGTCTGGTTGCCGCTCCTTTGTCGGCCGTAAATCCGGACGGTACGGCTATCGTACAGACACAGGGAGTCACAGTGACTGGTGCGGCTTTGCTGAATCCGACAACGGTCGAAGTGCTGTTCTCTGACGGACAGCGCATGACACTCGACTTTTATGGGGAAAACATTGTCCGCCTGTTCCAGGATCCGAATGGGGGAATTATCCGTGATCCGCAGGCTTCACCCGAAGCACAGATCCTGACGGACAGTCCCCGGAAACAGCCCGGAAAACTGACTGTCAGTGAAGGACAGGGAGTGATTACAATTGCTACGGATAAAGTAGCTTTGGAAATCAACAAACAGACTACCTTCTTTAAACTGATCAATAAAGTAACTAACCGCACTGTCGTTGAATCGGTAGCTCCGGTGGATTTCCAGAAGAAACAGGTTTCTCTGTCTCTGAAAGAAATGCCGGATGAGTATTTCTATGGCGGTGGTGTGCAGAACGGACGTTTCTCTCACAAGGGAAAGAGCATCAAGATTGTCAACACCAATCAGTGGACTGACGGCGGTGTTGCTTCTCCTACTCCTTATTATTGGTCTACGGGCGGATATGGAGTGATGTGGTATACATTTGCTCCCGGCCAGTATGATTTCGGAGCTGCTGAAAAAGGTAAGGTAACCCTGACACACGATACAGACTATCTGGATGTATTCTTCATGGTAAATGATACTCCGGTAGCTCTGCTGAATGATTTCTATCAACTGACGGGTAATCCGGTCTTGTTGCCGAAATTCGGTTTCTACGAAGGTCACTTGAATGCTTATAACCGTGACTACTGGAAAGAAGACGAGAAGGGATTCCTGTTCGAAGACGGAAAGAAATATAAGGAAAGCCAGAAGGACAATGGAGGTACCAAAGAGTCTCTGAATGGAGAAAAGAATAACTATCAGTTCTCTGCCCGTGCGGTGATTGACCGTTACAATGCGCATGATATGCCGTTGGGATGGTTGCTTCCGAATGACGGTTACGGCGCAGGATACGGACAGACCGGTACACTGGACGGCAATATTCAGAACCTGAAGGAGCTGGGTGATTACGCTCGTGAACGTGGAGTTGAGATCGGTTTGTGGACTCAGTCAGACTTGCATCCGAAAGAAGGCGTAGAAGCATTGTTGTAGCGTGATATCGTGAAGGAAGTGCGTGATGCCGGTGTGCGTGTGCTGAAGACTGATGTTGCGTGGGTAGGTGCCGGATATTCATTCGGACTGAACGGCGTGGCTGATGTCGGACAGATCATGCCTTATTACGGAAATAATGCACGTCCGTTCATTATTTCACTGGACGGATGGGCCGGTACTCAGCGTTATGCCGGAATCTGGTCGGGTGACCAGACTGGTGGAGAATGGGAATATATCCGTTTCCACATCCCGACTTATATCGGTTCCGGATTGTCCGGACAGCCGAATATTTCATCGGATATGGATGGTATCTTCGGCGGAAAGAATGTTCCGGTCAATGTCCGTGACTTCCAGTGGAAGACTTTCACTCCGATGCAGTTGAATATGGACGGATGGGGATCGAATCCTAAGTATCCGCATATCCTGGGTGAACCGGCTGCTTCTATCAACCGTTGGTATCTGAAGATGAAATCGGAATTTATGCCTTATACTTACACACTGGCTCATGAAGCACTGGATGGCAAGCCGATGATTCGCGCCATGTTCCTTGATTATCCGAACGACTATACACTGGGTACGGCTACCCGCTACCAGTTCCTGTATGGTCCGTATGTGCTGGTTGCTCCGGTTTATCAGGAAACGAAGGCAGATGATAAGGGCAATGATGTGCGTAATGGTATCTATCTGCCGGAAGGTAACTGGATTGATTATTTCACCGGTGACCTGTATCAGGGCGGACGTGTCATTAATAATTATGAGGCTCCTTTGTGGAAACTTCCGTTCTTTATCAAGCAGGGTGCTATCCTGCCGATGGCTGAGGCTCACAACAATGTCAGCCAGATGGATAAGAAGACTCGTATCTATGAACTGTATCCGGCCGGAACTACTGAATTCACGGAATATGATGATGACGGTGTAACGGAAGCTTATCGTAACGGACAGTTTGCCACTACGAGAATCGTTTCTGCTCTGGAAGGAGATGAATTGAATGTGACCATAGATCCGACACAGGGAGGATTTGCCGGCATGGTCAATGAAAAGGTAACAGAGTTCCGTATCAATGTGACAACACAACCGAAGAAGCTGGAAGCTCGTATCGGTAAGAACAAGGTCAAACTGATAGCTGTCAGCTCTATGGAGGCATACAAGAACGGTACGAATGTTTATTTCTATGAAGAAGCACCTGAATTGAATCGTTTTGCTACTCCGGGCAGTGAATTTGCTTCAGTGAAAGTGGTTAAGAATCCAGTAGTGCATGTGAAACTGGCTTCTGCTGATATCACATCCGATGCGGTTGCCCTGAAGATGAAAGGATTTGTATTTGCTCCTGCTGAGAAGTTGCTGGTAAGTACCGGTTCGCTGGAAGCTCCGAAACCTCAGGTTACTGATGAAAATACGACTGCTTATACCTTGACTCCTTCCTGGAACAAGGTTACTGGAGCTGATTATTATGAAATTGAGTTTAACAACATGCTTTACAGTACGATCCGTGATACACAGCTGCTGTTCGAAGATTTGCGTCCGGAAACAACCTGTTCGTTCAAAGTTCGTGCAGTCAATGCATCCGGAACTTCTGATTGGGCAAGTGTTCAGGTAACGACCAAGTCTGATCCGCTGGAATTTGCTATTCGTGGTTTGAAGGGTGAAACTTCTTGTCCGAACCAGGGTGGTCAGGGCGTCAACAAGTTGTTTAACTTCGATGAATCTGATTCATGGCATACAGAATGGAGTACGAAGGCTGTACCGTTCGATCTGGTTATCGATCTGAAGAGCGTAAATCAGCTGGATAAATTCCAGTATATGCCTCGTCAGGATGGTGGTAACGGAACGTTGAAGAAAGGTACTGTATACTACAGCATGGATAAGTCTGAATGGACCGAAGCCGGTACATTTGAATGGACAGGCGGTGACGTGAAGACATTCGTCTTTGAAAAGCGTCCGACTGCACGTTACATCAAACTGGCTGTAACGGAAGCTGTGGGTAACTTCGGTTCCGGACGTGAATTGTATGTATTCAAGGTTCCTGGTTCTGAAAGCTATATTCCGGGTGATATCAACCAGGATAAGCTGGTAGACGAAAACGACTTGACTTCATACATGAACTATACAGGTCTGCGTCGGGGTGATTCTGACTTTGAAGGTTATATCAGCAAGGGTGACCTGAACAACAACGGACTGATTGATGCATACGATATTTCTACCGTAGGTATCGAGCTGGAAACCGGTGTAAGTTCGAAGAAGGTTCCTGCTGTAGCCGGAACTATTCAGGTTACTCCTTCCAAGAAGGTTTATAACGCAGGTGAAACGGTAGAAATCCGTGTTACCGGTAAGGGACTTCAGTCTGTCAATGCTTTGAGCTTTGCACTGCCTTACGATCCGCAGGTGATGGAATATGCAGGGGTAGATGCTGCCGGCATGAAAGAAATGAAGAATCTGACTTATGACCGTCTGCACAGCAACGGAGTGAAGGCACTTTATCCTACTTTCGTTAACTTAGGAGAGAAACCGACTCTGGAAGGTGATGGTGAACTGATGGTGATCAAGTTTAAAGCAAAGACTCGTCTGACCTTCAAGCTGAAAGCTATCGATGGTATTCTGGTTGATAAGTATCTGAATACTGTTCACTGGTAAATACTTTTCTGATGCAAAGATAGAAGTCACAGATTTTTCGCATAACTTCCGTGATAGCGTATAAATTTAAAAATAGCCGTCCCAATTTCTGGACGGCTATTTTTGTATCATCTTCCATCGATCCGGAAGCAAACCATGCTATTGATCAGTCCGGTAGGTCTTCTTTATTTTATTCTTTATAGAGTTCTGAAGAATCGTTACGGATGGGAAAGTGCTTTCGGATTATCATGGGTTGCTTCTTTAGAACTCTCAGCAGAGTCTCTTCCTGGTATATTTATTTTGCGTATTTGTGGCTTTTCAGGGCTTCTGTTGCATTTTAAATGATGTTGCCGATGGATGTCTCATCATCGGATTATATAAAAGACAGAGCCACCCCTGTATCACACGGAGGTGGCTCTTTGTAATTTTAATATTATGTAAGGTTAAATTAGAGAGGTTATCTTGTTATTAATATCCTTCATTCTGCTGTCCTTTGATTTGCGGGTTTGCATCGATTTCATCTTTCGGGATCGGCCATACCCACATGTGATCACTGGCATCCTTGGTCAGATCATTACCCTGTGTAGCTACATAGTTTGCTACAGGTGCATCTTCAGCAACAGAACGTGAGAATCCGATGCCCCATCGTTTCATATCCGAGAAGCGGAATCCTTCAGCGAAGAGTTCGCGGGTACGTTCATCCTGAATTTCCTTCATCAGCGCGTCTCCGCTGTAAGTCTGGTCGGTCCATCCGCTGATACGTGCCTTTCTCAGGTCGTTCAACAAGCTGCATGCAGCTTGTTGATTTCCTGATTTTGCGTAAGCTTCGGCTGCCAAAAGATACATTTCCGAGATACGCATAGCTTTGGTCTTGTTCATGTTGTTGGGTTTTCCAGTATACAGAGCCGGGTTTCCGGGCCATTTGTTGCAGTAGGTTCCCACGAAGTCAGGTACAGTCTGTGCATCGATGGTATCTGTCTTGAAGTAAGCTCCGTATCGGATATCGTTTTCGGTGTCATACAGATCAGTAACCTTCTTGCTTGCCATGTATGAGGGACGTGCGAACTTGTCGATGATTCCAGATAGCATGTTTCCAAGTGCGGTTGGTCCTTCTTCGTTCTTGAGTTCCATATAGAACTGCCAGATAGCTTCTGTACCCGTATCGTTCAGCCACATGTCCTTATACTGTGCCGGATCAGAGATCAGTGTGTATGTACCCTTGCTGATCAGCGCCTGTGCTACATTTGCAGCAGTTGTGTAATCTTCCATATCGAGTGCAACACGTGCTTTGAGCACCTGTACGACATCAGCCGTAATCTTTGTTGAATTAACGACTCCGGCGGTTGTAACATATTCTTCGGCTTTGGTGAGGTCGTTTACGATATGCTGATAAGTTTCCTGCAGGGAACTTCTTCCCGGATAAGTCTCCGCATTCGGTCCCGGATTATAGGTATCTACCAGAGGAACTCCATATTCACTGGCAGCCGTTGATGGATTATAGTCCTTGCAGAAGTGGAGGGCCAGTTCGCGGTATGCCATAGCTCTGCTGAAATATGCATGTCCCATGTACAGCTTGATTTGCTGTTTGTCCGCATCACTTATCTGCGGATCTTCCAGCAGTAGGGCAGCTTTCTGTATGAGCAGGTTGGCATTGGCAATGTAGTTATAGTTGCTGGACCAGCAGCTTTGTACGGTTCCATCCGTGATCTGGAAGTCCCATCTGTAGTAGGCTCCGTATGTGTTACCATAGTCTGAAGTGGCTACTACCTGTCCGCTCTGTACGAGTTCGGTTGCAGCGATTGATCCCTGGATGTATCCTCTCCATTCGGCATGGAAGAGGTTACTGTATTTTTCGCAGTCCCCGACGTTGCGTACCGATTCATCGGTAGCGATATTTGTTTCGGGGGTAAGATCCATGTCACATGAAGACAAGGAGCAGCAGCATGCGATTGCTGATATGAGGAATAGTTTCTTGTTCATATACCAAATCTTTTTAAAGTTTGTAGAGAATTTATCAGAACGTTAGTTCGGCACCTACGGCAAACTGTCGGGTGTTGGGGTATTTACCCAACTGCAGGTTTGAGTCTATTTCGGGGTCTGCTCCTTTATATTGAGTAACGGTCCACAGATTACGTCCTACACCGAAGATGCGTACTCCCTTGATAAATCCTACTTTGCTGAGCAACGATTCAGGGAAGGAATAACTGATCGTCAGATTTTTCAGACGCATGAAGGAAGCATTCTCCAGCAAGTGTGTATCGAACTGACGGGTAGAGTTGGCTGCCGGAATGTCTGTGATCTGTCCCGGGGTTGTCCACATATTCGCCATTTCAACGGACTGGTTGAACTGTCCTACGAAATTGGGATTCTCTACGAAATAACGGTCATTGTTGATCAGGTATTTGCCCAGCATGAAAGAGAAGTTCGCATCTACACTGAATCCTTTCCATGAAAGGCGTGTATTGAAACCTCCAGACCAGGGTGCATACTGGTTCTTTCCGGTAAATACAGCATAGTTGTCCGAATATTCCTTGGTTTCGTTTCCTTTGTCGTCAAGCCAGATCTGCTGTCCGTCTTCCGGATCCACGCCGACCCATCTTACATAGTAGAAGTCGCCGAGAGATTCGCCTACCTGATATTTTATACCTGTATTAGGCAACACATATTCACTGCGTCCGCCGAAGAGTTCCGTGATCTGGTTCTTGTTGTAGTTGATGTTTCCGGCTATACTCCAGTAGAAATCTTTGGTATTGAAAAGCTCATACTGTACGGAAACCTCAAATCCGCGGTTGTACATGCTTCCGATATTTCCCCATCCGGATCCGTGTCCTGTAGTATATGAATAGGGAATTGTCATCAGCATGTCGCTGGTCACTTTGTTATAGAAGTCAACGCTTAAGTCCAGGCGGTTGAACATGCGTGTGCTGATACCGATGTTCAGTGATTTCTGTTTTTCCCAGGTCAGATTATCGTTCTGCACGCTTGAAATACCGAAAGCAGAGCCACCCTGATATTTGCCAACTTCAACCAGTCCTAATGACGGATAATACGGATCACCACTGAATGCGGAGTTACCCGTCGTACCATAGCTTGCTTTCAGAGAGAGTTCATTGAGCCATTCAGCACTTTGCATGAAGTTTTCTTTCTTGATGTTCCACATGGTTCCGACAGAGAAGAAGGAAGCCCATCGGTTATTCTTTCCGAATACGGAAGAGCCGTCTGTACGGAAAGACAAGTCAAGATAATACTTCTCTGCATAGTTATACTCACCGCGTGCGAAGTATGAATTCATCACTTTTTTCTGGATGCTGGCAGTGGGGTTCTGCGGAGTTGTACCATGACTTAACAGTGTCAGGCGGTCGTCGGTGATTCCACTGACACTTGCACCAAATGCGCTGCCATCGTAGATGATGGCTTCCTGTCCGATCAGAATCGTTGCGTTATGCACCTTGTTTACGTCGAATTTATATTCGGCTGTATTGGTGAATGTCATGGATGAGTAACGCTGGAAAGTTTCACTAGCCGAACCGGAATTGTTATTGAATGCAGCCGGAAGCTGTCTGTAACGATATCTGTAGTCGAACGCATCCAGTGCCTGTGAAGCGCGGAGCGTCAGGCCTTTCACCGGAGTCAGTTCTTCGAACATATTTCCGTACAGGCGACGTTTGTTCTTCTGTCCCGGCTGATTTTCCAGCAGATAATACGGGTTCCACAGACCGAGCACATCGAAAAAGTCCTTGCGGTCTCCGTAATGCCATTTGCCGTTTCCGTCGTCAACGATTTTGTAGGGCGTTTCCCAGGGAAGAGCCCAGCGGCTCAAGGTTGCTACGTTATAAGGATTGTTTCCCTTCGTTGCAAAGTTATTGGTTTCGTAATCTTCATAAGAAAGACCGAGGTTGACTCCGACACGCAGCCAGTCGAACACTTTCGTGTCGATATTGCTTCTCAGGGTTTCGCGTCTCATTCCTGATGCCGGCTCCACACCATCCTGATCGTAGTGGCTGGCAGAAATGAAATAATTGGTATTATTGGCAACGCCGGTGATGCTGGCATCCAGTTGCCAGGTCGGTGCATTGTCTTTCATAAGATAAGACTGCCAGTCGGTAGAAATGCCCATATCCATGTATTTCCGGATAATGGAAAAGTCTGCGTTGGGGGAGATTGTTTTCCACAAATCATAATACTGGCTGGTTGTCATCATCCTGGTTGTCGGCAGAGCCGGTTCGGAAAATCCGTATTGTCCCTTGATGCTGACGGTCGGTTTGGCACCTCTTCCCCGTTTGGTTGTGATAACTACCACACCGTTGGCGGCGCGTGAACCATAGATAGAGGTGGAAGAAGCATCCTTCAATACGGTTACGTTTTCGATATCGCTCGGGTTGATGGCCGTAAAGGCTCCTCCGGAGATCGGAGAACCGTCGAGGATAAACAGAGGTTCGTTGGATGAATTGATGGAACCGATACCGCGCAGACGCATGCTGACGCCTTCGCTCGGTTCACCGGAAGAAGTATAGACTTGCAGGCCGGCTACCTGTCCTTGCAAGGCATCTGCAAAGTTGGCGCTTGGCCGGTTTTCGATTTTGTCAGACCGGATGGCGACAACGGAACCTACGATTGAACCCAGTTTTTTGGCCGAACCATAGGTTCCTGTCACCAAAACTTCATCCAGCACTTCTGCAGTGGGCTTCAGTTTGATGGTCAAGTCTGTTCTGTTTTTTTCTTTTATGTTGATTTTTTGAGTTTCCATTCCGATGAAAGAAATGACCAGAATCTGGGCTGACGACGGAACGTTGATGGTGAACTTTCCGTCCAGATCGGTTATGGTTCCGGTGTCGGTTCCTTCTATCTGAACCGTAGCTCCGACAATGGGCTCATTGTCTTCGGCAGATAAAACGCGTCCTGTTGCGTTAGATGATTGCGCTATGGCTATTCCTATGCTGAGGAACAGGCAGGCGAACAAAAACATTATTTTTAACTTCATAGTTTCTCTTATTATAAAAAAGTACAATTATGTCTGTTCTCTGGGGAGTATTTCCGGTTTGTCCGGAAAGGAAAAGAATCCATGGTCAGAAGGATATTTGACCGGTTGCAAAATTATATATTATGAGTCAAATTCCGCTTTGGACGGGAGGGATGATTGTTTGTAACAGACGGATGTAACTTTCGTATAATCAGAGGGGTATGATTGTAATTTCTTGTAAAAAGCCTTTCGGAGACTTGTAAGGCCCGAAACTCTGTTCCAAAGGTCAGCAGGAAGTCCGGCCATCGTAAGTTTCAGGCCGTGGAGTTGTGCAGACGCCTTCGCAGAATCGTATGCTCGTTGCGGCTTCATCGTGCGGTCGTTGCGGCCGAATTCTGCGGTCGATTCAGCCGAATTGTCCAGTCGATTCAGGCAGATTGTCCGCACAATTTTTCCGCCTCCAGACATGCTCCCAAAGCGGTACAGAAAAAGGCCTCGGGCTTTTAAAAAAACGTTTCGTTATTTGTGGAAAAACGTTTCGGGCTTTACATGAAAAGAATTCGGCGTTTTTGGAGAAGCAAATGAGGACAAAAAATCCACCCCTTCTGTTCTTATCCTTTCCGGGGAAAGGGGGAAGAAAGAAGGGGTGGATGTCAGTAAATATGCTGTATGTCTGAATAAACTTATTTAGCGATCAGCAGGTAATAGTTCTTTTTGCCTCGCTGGATCAGCAGGTATTTTTCATCCAGCAGATCAGCGGCAGTAATTACCTGGTCGAATGCACCCAGCTTTTCCTTGTTCAGTGAAACGCCGCCGCCCTGTACCAACTTCCGCATTTCGCCTTTGGAAGGGAATACGGCAGCTTTTTCCGTAAGCAGGTCTACAGCCTTGATACCGGCTTCGATTTCAGCTTTTGATACTTCAAACTGAGGTACACCTTCGAATACAGACAGCAAAGTTTCTTCGTCCAGTTTCTTCAGTGCATCGGAAGTTGCATTACCGAAGAGGATGCCTGATGCTTCTACTGCAGCATTGTAGTCAGCTTCCGAGTGTACCATGATGGTTACTTCCTTAGCCAGTCGTTTCTGCAGTACGCGCAGGTGCGGAGCCTGTTCGTGTTCGGCGGTCAGTGCGTCGATTTCTTCCTTGCTCAGTGAGGTGAATATCTTGATGTATCGTTTGGCATCTTCGTCGCTTACGTTCAGCCAGAACTGATAGAATTTGTATGGAGAAGTATATCGGGGATCGAGCCAGATATTTCCTGATTCTGTTTTACCAAATTTACCTCCGTCAGCTTTAGTGATCAGCGGGCAGGTCAGTGCGTATACTTCACCGCCGTTCGTACGGCGAATCAGTTCAGCTCCTGTCGTGATGTTTCCCCATTGGTCAGATCCACCCAGCTGGAGTTTGCAGTTCTTGGTTTCATACAGATGCAGGAAGTCATAGCCTTGCAGCAGCTGATAAGTGAACTCAGTGAATGAAAGACCGTCACGAGCTTCCCCATTCAGACGTTTCTGAACAGATTCCTTAGCCATCATGTAGTTGACAGTGATGTGTTTTCCCACTGTACGTGCGAAGTCAAGGAAAGAGAAGTCTTTCATCCAGTCGTAGTTGTTTACCAGTTCTGCCTTGTTCGGGGCGTCCGACTCAAAGTCGAGGAATTTGCCCAACTGCTTTTTGATGCACTCCTGATTGTGGCGCAGAGTTTCTTCGTCCAGCAGGTTACGTTCCTGTGATTTACCGGACGGGTCACCGATCATACCGGTAGCACCTCCTACCAGAGCCAGCGGCTTGTGTCCGCAGCGTTGGAAATGCCGCAGCATCATCACACCACACAAGTGGCCGATATGCAGTGAGTCGGCAGTGGGGTCGATACCCAGGTAAGCCGTAACCATTTCCTTTTCCAGCAGTTCTTCAGTGCCCGGCATCATGGTGTGCACCATGCCGCGCCATCTTAATTCTTCTACAAAATTCATCGAATGAAATACTTAATTTAACATATTAGTTCTCGTCATCCGGTTTCGGATGTTGCGGACAAAAGTACGACACTTTATCTGAATAACCAATTTTTAGCGGCTAAAAAAGAGACGGTTAGTGTTTTCCGTGATTTCATGGAGCAGCTCCCGGCCGGAAATGCCGCGCAGGGAAGCAGCTTTTTCTGCCAGTTGCAGGACGGAGACCGGTGCAGTATCGGTTTCTAACAACAGGCGGTCGGAGGGAGTGGAGACAAGTGCCTGCGGCTGGTATTTTTCTCCGAACGAGAGATAAAATCCGTGACGCAGGTAGCTGGCTGCCAGTTCTTTTTTCCCGCGGAAACCGTGAATAATCCAGGGCTGGCTGGCAGAAGTCTCATGCCGTAAGGCAATGATTTCGTTGGAAGTCTTTACAATGTGCAGAATCAGCGGAAGCTGGTATTGTTCGGACAGTCGGACGGTTTCCAGAAAAGCTGTCCGCTGAAGTTCATAGGAGACCGGGCAACATTTGTCGAGGCCGGCCTCTCCCAATGCAATGACACGGGAGTCGGAAGCCAGCGTTTCAGCCATCCATTCCAGTTGGCCGGGCAGATTCTCTTCTGTAAGATACCAGGGATGAAGGCTGACACTCAGGTAACGGGCCTGTTGGAATTCCGGAGTGTGGCAGTCCTGCATGCCGCAGCTCAGCAGCACGTGTTCCGGATGGTCGGTCAGTTGGTGGGAATGAATGTCGAGCAGCATAGCGGGATCGGTTGGTCAAGGGACGGGATCATAGCCTGACCCCCCCCAGGGATGACAGCGCAGGATACGGCGGATGGCCAGCCAGAGGCCCTTGAACGGACCGTGTTTCTTCAGCGCTTCAATGGCATATTGTGAGCAGGTCGGTGTAAACCGGCAGGAAGGAGGGGTGAACGGTGAGATACAGTTCCGGTAAAAATAAATCGGAAGCAGCAGCAGATAAGTAAGCAGCCGTTTCATACCAGACGTTCTGTTGTCAGCTGGAGCAGGTGCTTTACTTTCTCTTCCACCTCCTGGGAGGAGTGAAGATTATTGTCCAGCCAGATAAAGGCTACGATGGCTTTCTTGCCGGAAGCATTCAGGGCATCAAGCAGAATATCCTTGTGCTTGCGGTAAGCTTCGCGGATCTGGCGTTTGACGCGGTTACGTTTCACTGCCCGTTTGAAGCGTTTTTTGGGCACACTGATCAGTATGGCAGCAGTAGGCCTTGTTTCTTCTTCGATCGGCATGTACACGATGCGCAGAGGGAAGGCCGGCAATGACTTGCCTCCTCCGGAGAACAGTCTTTCAATAAGCAGGCGGCTGTTCAACCGTTCTTTCTTGGGCAGGGTATAGGTTTGGGTTGCTGTCATAAACGCTTTCCTTTTGGGGTGGGATAAATAGGCCGGAAAACCGGTTGTGTATATTCCTTACTTGTTGTTTGGTAGGAAAAGAGTTAAAGTCAATACTCCGTTGAAACTGGCGTTATTGACTTTAACTCCTGAACTCAGTCGGCAGGCTGTTGCTTCTTTCGGAAGTGCAACCTGCTAACTTATTATAAACTAAAAAAACGCTTTTTCCTGCGAATTATCGGTTTTGTTCTCCAATAAACAGGTCCAGTGCGGCTGGCATGGAAGGAGCAGCTGCGCTGGGAGCTTCCAGATCAAGGCGAAGACCAGCTTCCTTGATTGCTTTGGCAGTAGTCGGTCCGAAGCATCCGATAGCGATATCTTTCTGTTCGAAACCCGGGAAGTTCTTCATCAGTGACTGGATTCCGGCCGGACTGAAGAACACCAGCATGTCATAGTCGGACATTTCTTCCGGCTTGAAGTCGTTGCTGACAGTGCGGTACATGACAGCTTCAGTGTGCTGGATTTTGTTCTTGTCGAGCAGATCCTTTACTTCGTCATTGTGTACGTCTGACATCGGTACGAAGTATTTTTCTGTATTATGCTTCACCATGAGGGGCACCAGATCAGCGAACTTTCCTGTTGCACCGAAAAATACTTTGCGCTTGCGATATTGCACATACTTCTGGATATATAATGCAATAGTCTCGGAAGTACAGAAATATTTCATGGTTTCCGGAATTGTTACTCGAAGCTCAACGCAAAGATTAAAGAAATGATCAATGGCGTGACGTGAGGTGAACACGATTGCCGTATGATCCAGAATAGAAACCTTCTGTTGTCTGAACTCTTTAGCCGACAAGCTTTCTACTTTTATGAACGGGCGAAAATCTATCTTCACTCCGTATTTCTCAGCGATATCAAAATAGGGTGACTTTTCTGATGTTGGTTTAGGCTGAGAAACTAGAACTTTCTTTATCTTCAATGTCCTAAAAATTTAAAATCAATATGTGGTTAATGTAATTAATCCCTTTCCATAATAAAAGATCGGGTATTATTTCAAGGGTGCAAAAGTACAGAATTAAATGCAAACACCCATGAAAATGATTAAAAAAGTTCTTAATACACTTGTAAAATAACAATATTTTGGCAAAACAGAGTATTATGACAACCAATGTTTTAGCAATGTCAGGCTTTAAATCGAAATAAACAATCAGCAGAACGACCGGGAAAAGCAGAACTCCGGTTCCTATTTGAAGGTCAAACCATGACCGGATCCATGAACGGTTCCTTTCTTTGTCAAAAAAAATCCAGTTTATAAAACTGTAGGATATCCACTTGAATGAAACAAGCAGGAAGATGGTTGTCACGTAAATGCCCAGCAGCAGACTGTGAGGAACAATCTGGAACAGGAGAGAGGAATTATCTGAAAAATAGTCGTACAGACAGAATCCTCCCAGGATGCAGGTTACTCCTCCCATCGTGAGAGTGTACCGGACTTCGGAACCGACCGGTTCGTCAAACAGGCTGCCTCGTTGTTTGTGCTGGAAGAAGTTTCTGAAACGTTGGGCCAGGTATTTTTTACCGTTTCGCAGCGCATAGGAATAAAGCAGGAAGCACAGGAACAGGCAGAGTGTCACCAGCCAGTCGGAACGAAGCAGATAGGGCAGAGGTTCTCCCTGCATCCCGGCTTCCCGGTCGGGCTGCATGCTTCTGATCAAGGCGCTGTCCAGTCGGGCCTGCTGCTCTTGCTCCAGTTGTTGGATTTCCCGGAATCCTGTGCGGCACACGTCGTTCATATGGCTGCAAATTTACGGATTTCCTTGTTCCAGACCGGAGTGGTGTACAGAAGATCTACTGCTTCTTCAACCGTTGTTGCCACTTGCCAGATCTTTCCGTGTTCGGGACGCATGAAGTGTTGTTCGATGGCTTGGTCCAGCATTTGCAGCAATGGATCATAAAATCCGTTGATGTTCAGTATGACAATCGGATTCAGATACAGTCCGAGCTGCTTCCAGGTTATAACTTCCAGCAGTTCTTCCATTGTTCCGCATCCTCCGGGCAAGGCGATAATTCCGTCGGAAAGTTCAGCCATCAGCTGCTTGCGCTCATGCATGGTTTCGGTTTCTATCAGGCGGGTCAGTCCGCGATGATGCCATCCCTGTTCCACCATAAAGTGCGGGATAATGCCGGTTACGGTGCCTCCTGCTTCCAAAGCAGCATCACTCAGCTGACACATCAGCCCGAGGCATCCTGCTCCATTGATGACATTGATGTGCTGACGGGCCAGCAAATGTCCCAGTTCCTGGGCTGCCTGGAAATAACTTGCATCTATTTTAGTGCTGGAAGCGCTATATACGCATACGTTTTTTATAGAATTCATCGGATATTCTCACTTTTTTGCAAAGATAGGGATAAAGTATGTATTATTGTTCATCTGATGATAGTTCCTTCTTGATTTGTATCCGGATTTTCTGTCAGATGCGATGAAAACCATGAAAGCCCCGGCAGACATTTTCAGGATGTTGCCGGGGCTTTCAGAAATATCTGGGCGTTTTCAGACTTTATTTCAGTCCGAAAGCGGCTTTTACACGGTCTACGTAGTCCAGCTTTTCCCAGGTGAAGAGTTCTACCTCTACATCTTTGTTGCCTTCGTATGCAGATTCAAAATGCTTGGTAATAACTTTGGGTTCACGTCCCATGTGACCATAAGCTGCAGTCTCACTGTAGATAGGATTACGCAGTTTCAGGCGTTCTTCGATGGCACGCGGACGCATGTCAAAGATTTCATCTACTTTCTTGGCGATTTCTCCGTCACTCATGGCAACATTGCTGCGTCCGTAAGTATTGACGTAGATATTGATCGGACGGGCAACACCGATAGCATAAGAAACCTGTACCAATACTTCGTCGGCTACTCCGGCAGCTACCAGGTTCTTGGCAATGTGACGGGCAGCATATGCGGCACTGCGGTCAACCTTACTGGGGTCTTTACCAGAGAAAGCACCACCTCCATGAGCTCCGGCACCACCGTAAGTATCAACGATGATCTTACGTCCTGTCAGTCCTGTATCTCCATGCGGACCTCCGATAACGAATTTTCCGGTCGGGTTTACAAAATATTTGATCTGATCGTTGAACAGTTTCAGGACTTCCGGGTTGTGGATTTCAGCAATGACACGCGGCATCAGGATTTCAATAACGTCCTTGCGGATCTGAGCCAGCATTTCTTCGTCTGCTTTCAGCTGTGCCTCCTGTGAGTTGTCAGCAGGCTGAATGAATTCATCATGCTGGGTAGAAACCACGATGGTATCGATGCGTACAGGACGTCTGTTGTCGTCATACTCGATTGTTACCTGGCTCTTTGAATCCGGACGCAGGTAAGTCATTACTTTGCCTTCACGACGGATATCAGCCAGAACCATCAGCAGTTTATGGGCCAGGTCAAGTGACAGTGGCATGTAGTTTTCAGTTTCGTTGGTAGCATAACCGAACATCATACCCTGGTCACCGGCTCCCTGATTCATCGGATCTTCGCGTTCTACGCCGCGGTTGATGTCAGGACTCTGTTCGTGGATGGCTGAGAATACACCGCACGAATTTCCTTCGAACATATATTCGCTTTTGGTATAGCCGATTTTGTTGATTACTTCACGTGCAACACGCTGAAGATCAATATACGCTTTGGTCTTCACTTCTCCTGCCAGTACCACCTGTCCGGTAGTTACCAATGTTTCGCAAGCTACTTTTGAACTGGGGTCATAGGCCAACAGTTTGTCAAGCACAGCGTCGGAAATCTGATCCGCCACTTTATCGGGGTGTCCTTCAGACACCGATTCGGATGTGAATAAGTATCCCATTGTTTTTGTAAATTAAATGGTTAAAATGATTGTTTTTATCCGTGTACGGACAAGAGTAGATTATGTGAAATCAAGGAAGTGTTACTATTGTGTTTTAGCATTTTTTTCCGTGGTTGCAAGCTACTCAAATCTTTCCACTTTTGTTTTCGGCTGCAAAGATACGTATATAATTGGAATAATTACAAGATACGTTTGTTTTTAACATAGGTTTAGACTGCCTTTCTGCCAGAGGAAAGCCTTACAATAACTCCAGTAACTCCCGAATCGTTTTACCGGTAACAGGATGTATGGTTTCAGAAGCTATTTCGGCCAGTGGCTCTAAAACAAACCGTCTTTCCGTCATTAGCGGATGGGGCAGGACCAGTTGATCTGAATGGATCTGAAGGTTATCATACATCAGCAGATCAATATCTATCAGCCGGTCTTTATAGACATTTCCGGATGATTTCTGTGTACGTCCCAGTTCGCGTTCGATCTGTTGTGTGACGAGCAGCAGTTGTTCCGGTGATAAACGGGTTTCGATGCAGGCTGCTGCATTGAGGAAACTGTGTTCGGACTGGAATCCCCAGGGGGCCGTTTCATAAAAGGAGGACAGGGAAATAACTTTCCCTATCCTCTCTTGCATCAGCCGGACGGCAGTACGTAAATTGTTATCTTTATCTCCCAGGTTGGTACCCAGGCTTACATATACCTCAGCCATAACGGGAGATTTATTTGTCCAGAATCAGCATGGCGTCGCCATAAGTACCGAAACGGTAGTTTTCTTTCAAGGCGATGTTATAGGCATCCATAATCAGTTCGTAACCGCCATAAGCACATTTCAGCATGAGCATGGTGGACAGCGGCATCTGGAAATTGCTGACCATGGCATTGGCTACAGAGAAATCATAAGGAGGGAAGATAAATTTGTTGGTCCATCCTTCGAATTCTTTCAGATGTCCGTCAGTACCGACGGCAGTTTCGATTGTACGCATAACTGTTGTACCTACGGCACATACCTTGTTGCCGCGGTCTTTGGCTTCGTTGACAATACGGCAGGCTTCTGCATTGACAAACATCTGCTCTGAGTCCATCTTATGCTTGGTCAGATCTTCGACATCAATATCCCGGAAGTTACCCAGTCCGCAGTGCATGGTAATGAAAGCAAAGTCGATACCTTTGATTTCCATACGTTTCATCAGTTCCCGGCTAAAATGAAGGCCTGCTGCAGGTACTGTGACTGCTCCTTCATTTTTTGCAAAGATCGTCTGGAAACGTTCTTCATCTTCCGGTTCTGCCGGACGGTGAATGAAAGGAGGCAAAGGGGGTTCTCCCAATGCATACAGAGCCTTTTTGAATTCATCATGCGGTCCGTCATAGAGGAAGCGCAGGGTACGTCCGCGTGAAGTGGTATTGTCAATCACTTCAGCTACCATGGAGTCATCGTCACCGAAATAAAGTTTGTTGCCGATACGGATCTTACGGGCCGGATCTACCAGTACATCCCAGAGGCGCAGTTCTTCATTCAGTTCCCGTAACAGGAAAACTTCAATACGTGCTCCGGTCTTTTCTTTGTTACCGTACAGGCGTGCAGGAAAGACCTTGGTGTCGTTAAAGATAAACACATCCTTGTCATCAAAATAGTTCAAGATATCCTTGAACATAACATGTTCGATCTCGCCGGTTGATTTGTGTACCACCATCAGGCGGGATTCATCTCTGTACTTTGCCGGATGAAGCGCGATCTTCTCTTCCGGTAACTTGAATTTGAATTGTGACAGTTTCATCTTCTTCCTTTCTTTCCTTATTCGTTAATAACCTCAATTTCTTGCTGTTCCAGCCATTCGGGGAAATCTTCCACTTGCATGCAATCTTCCAGTCTGACCTCACCGACCCGTGTCCGGATGAGTCCGGTCAGGTGAGCTCCGCTTTGTAAAGCTTCTCCGATGTCCCGTGCCAGTGCCCGGATATAGGTTCCTTTGCTGCACACTACCCGGATCTTTATTTCCGGAAGGTTGCATTCCAGCAGCTCGATTTCATCGATAACCAGTGTCTTGGGCTTCAGTTCCACTTCGTCACCCTTACGCGCCAGATCATATGCCCGTTTGCCATCGACTTTACATGCCGAGAAAGCTGGCGGGATCTGTTCAATGGTTCCCTTGAACTGCTGCAATACTTCTTCCACCATTTCCCGGGTAATATGTTCTGTGGGATACGTAGCATCGATTTCCTTTTCCAGATCATATGATGGAGTCGTAGCTCCCAGTTGCAAGGTCGCTATGTATTCCTTGGTATGATATTGGAATTCTTCAATACGCTTGGTTGCCTTTCCGGTACAGATGATCATAACACCCGTTGCCAGCGGATCAAGGGTTCCTGCGTGTCCCACTTTAATTTTCTTTACCCCCAGCTTACGGCTGATGTGGTATCTGATCTTGTTGACTACCGCGAACGATGTCCATCGTAGCGGCTTGTCGAAATATAATACTTCTCCTTCTTTAAAATTCATGGTTGATGGTAAATCTCAGGTGTTGTACCTGTTTCCTTTTCAGTAAAAACGATACGCCAGGGGTTATCCCACCAGACTATATATAATGGTAACGGCTCCGGCAATGGCACAATATACGCCGAACCACACCAGTTTGCCTTTCTTGACAATGTTGATCATCCATTTGCAGGCAGCACATCCGGACAGAAAAGCAGCCAGGAAGCCTACAATCAGTGCTGAAGCGCTGATCTCTGCATTTGCTTCGGATGCTCTTTTCATGATTTCCATTCCAGAGAGCAATGCCTCACCCAAAATAGGTGGTATTACCATCAGGAAAGAGAACTGTGCAAGGGTTTCTTTCTTATTACCCAGGATCAGTCCTGTAGCGATGGTACTTCCGGAACGGGAAAGTCCCGGCATAACAGCGCAGGCCTGGGCCAGTCCGATAATGAAGGCATCACGCTTGCTGATCTTTTCTTTCTGCCGTGGTTTGGCATAATAAGAATAGGTAAGTAAAGCCGCTGTCACCAGCAACATGCAGCCGACGATCAGCAATCCGGAACCGAACACTTCTTCTACATAATCTTTGAAGAAGACTCCTACAATACCGATCGGGATCATAGAAATCAGAATGTTGATCACGTATTTGGTTTCTTCATTCATCTGCCATTTGAACAAACCTTTGAAAATCCAGTCTATTTCTTTCCACAGAATAACCAGGGTACTCAGTACGGTTGCAACGTGTACCACGATGGTGAAAGTCAGGTTTTCCTCTCCCTCAATGCCGAACAGTGCTGAACCGATAGCCAGATGTCCGCTACTGCTGACAGGAAGGTATTCTGTCAGTCCCTGTAAAAGTCCTAAAATTAAAGCCTCCAGCCAACTCATTTTTTGATATCCTCTTTATTGTTATTGATGTTGATGTCACTAGTTTCTTTAGGCTTACGCAAAATTCCGTAGATCATGAAAATGAATCCCAGGAAGCATACTGCCGGAGCAACCTTGATGCGGCGTGCGCTGAAGATGTCCGGATTGAATGCAGATTCGGTCGATCCCGGACCGCTCATCAGCAGGAATCCCAGGATGATGACCACCATACCAATACCCAATAAGGTGAAGTTGGTCTTGTCAAAAGCGAAACTCTTTCTATCCATATACTTTGATTTTAATTGATTGCGGTTTATTTGTAAAGTTCTTCTGTCTTTAATCCCAGATATTTGTTAATGGAAATCCATGCACACAATGTTGTGATGAGGATACCGAATATCAGTACAACTCCCATTACGGTCAGCATGACAGAAGGTGTGATGACTTGCAGTAATCCCGGCTCATAACCTACCAACAGCCATGCCATTACCATCAATGCGGCATCAGCCAGTGCTGCTGCCAGTAGTCCGATCCAGACATTACGGGCCAGAAATGGCTTCCGGATGAATGAACGACTGGCTCCGACCAGCTTCATGGTATGAATCAGGAAACGCTTGGAGTATACAGTCAGACGGATGGTATTGTTGATCAGTGCAAAGGATATAAGTGTCAGCAAGGCAGCCAGACCGAGCAGAAAGAGACTGGCTTTGCGCAAATTGCGGTTCACCGAGTCTATAAGATCCTGCGGATAGTTGACTTCCAGAATGTTCTTTTTGCCCATCAGTTCCTGCTCGATGAGATGAATACTGTCCGAATTGGCGTAGTCAGCATTCAGCTTGATTTCAATGGATGCACTGAAAGGATTATATCCCAGGAACTCAGCCGGATCGGTTCCCATAGCTTCTGTCTGCTCTTTCAAAGCCTGATCCTTGGAGATATAGTTCGTTTGTTTCACATACGGTTCCTTGTTCAGCTGCTTTTGAAGCGCCAGAATGTCTGCTTCCCGCATATCGTCACTGAGTACCACTGAGAAAGCAATGTTTTCACGTACATAGACTGACAGGTTGTTGGCTGTCAGGACGAGAAACACCACCAGTCCCAGCAACAACAGGACCAACATGGTGCTGATGCTGGACGTGACAAACTGCATGTCAAAAAAGGATCCGGATTTTTTGCTCATAATTGTTTCTTTCTGAAGACGTAAATCATTGAACTGCTTTGTTCCTTACGGGTCAGGGTAGCCATCCAGGCTTCGAACCCGATCAGTAAACCCTTGAAAAAAGGACTTCGGCTTTGTTTGTACTTTTCTGTCAGCATGGATACATAAAAAGCATCAAAAGGCATGGGGTGGCGTTCAGCCAGCACAAAACTATGCTTTGCTCCGAACTGCTGCATGGCAGAAGGCGTGAAATGCCATAAGTGGCGTGGTACATCCCATGCAGCCCACATCGCTCCGTATTTGCGTGCATCAAACGAAGAAGGATTGGGCACTGCAATCACCAATATTCCTCTGTCCTGAAGAATCCGGCTAAGGGTTTCCCAGGTTTCGTTCAAGTGTTCCAGATGTTCCATTACGTGCCACAGTGTGATCACATCGAATGAAGCATCCTCATATGTTGCGAGTTTCTCCGGAGCATCTACTTCCAGACCGAAATGTGTCTGTGCGAAGGTGCGTGCCTGCGGGCTTTTCTCGATAGCTGTTACTCTCCATCCTTTTTCCTTCATAAAGTGAGGAAAGTATCCGGTTCCTGTACCGATATCAAGCAACCGTCCGCGGCTTAATCCGCTGTTGTGCTTGATCAGTCTTGCCTTGCTGGCCAGCATATAGCGTCGTACCCAGTGATAAACGCGGTTCATCAAGCCGCGATGAGTATCACTGTGAGAGATATAGTCGGGTGATTCGTAATATCTTCCGATTTCAGCTTCCACGGGAATTCCCTGTGTGAACAGGAAACCACATGACTCACACTTGTATACGTCGAACGTTTCGCCCGTCGCATAGTGGTCTTTGCAGGTCATTTCCTTGTGGAAAGCACTTTTTCCGCAGAGCGGACATTTATCTATATTGAGTATATTCACTTTAATCCCTAATTTGCTGCAAAATAACAAATAAAACGATTATAGAGGGACTTTCTTTAAGGGTTTTTAAGAGATGTGACGCTTTTTAAGCCAGAAAGGTCAGACTTTATCTGAAAAAAGTCATTACCTTTGGGGATGTAATCAATTTTGAAAAAAATGGAAAACAGAAGATTAACTCGCTCAAATGACCGCATGATAGCCGGTGTGTGCAGCGGCATTGCAGAATATTTCGGTTGGGATATAACTTTGGTCCGCATTCTTTATGTGCTGGCCACAGTCTGTACGGCTTTTTCCGGAACGATTGTTTATCTGATTTTGTGGATTGTCATGCCGGAATACAGAAGAAGATAATTTTGCAGATGAGATTCGAACTTTATTGGGAAGAAGAAAAATGATAAAAGCCAAAGAACTGTTCTTTGGCTTTTATTGTATGATAATCAGAGGGCGGTTCCTTTCAGGGTTGCTGAACTGGAGTCTGTGATCCGTACCTGAACAAAATCTCCGATACGGTGAGTTCCCCGGTCGAACACCACTACCTTATTCTGTTCCGTACGTCCGAAGAGCTGATCTTTCGAGCGTTTGGACACTCCTTCCACCAGCACTTCAAATGTTTTTCCGACATCCCTGGCATTGCTTTCTGCCGACAGCTGGTTCTGTAATTCGATCATTTCGTTCAGACGACGTATTTTTATTTCTTCAGGAACATCGTCAGGAAGATGCTTGGAAGCATAGGTACCCGGACGTTCCGAATATTTGAACATGAAAGCAGAGTCGTAAGCACATTCGCGCATCAAGGAGAGAGACATCTGGTGATCTTCTTCCGTTTCGGAATGGAAACCGGAGAAAATATCCGTACTCAAGCCGCAGTCGGGGATGATACGGCGGATTGCTTCAACTCGTTCCAGATACCATTCGCGGGTATATTTCCGGTTCATCAGTTTCAGGATGCGTGAACTTCCGCTTTGCACCGGCAGGTGAATGTGCTTGCACACGTTGGGCACTTCGGCAATCACGTGCAGGGTTTCATCGCTCATGTCTTTAGGATGTGAGGTGGTGAAACGGATTCGCATGCCCGGTACTGATTCGGCAACGAGGCGCAGCAGCATAGGGAAAGTTACCGTCTGTCCGTCACGTTCGAAGCGGTACGAATTGACATTCTGTCCCAGCAGAGTCACTTCCTTATAGCCTTTCCGCTCCAGATCATGCACTTCGTTGAGGATACTTTCCACATCACGGCTCCGTTCGCGTCCGCGGGTATAAGGCACGATGCAATAATGACAGAAGTTGTTGCAGCCTCGCATGATGGAGACATAACCGGAGATATGGTTTCCGCAGATGCGGGAAGGAATCACATCCCGATAGGTTTCTGTCGTAGAAAGTTCCACATTAATAGCTTTCTCTCCAGCTTCAACGGCACTGATCAGTTCCGGAAGTGTCAGGTAAGCATCCGGTCCGGCAACCAGATCTACGTGGTGATGTTCGATCAGGTCATTCTTTACACGTTCAGCCATACATCCCAGCACACCTACGATCAGGTGCTTGCGTTTCTTGCGCAGAGAATGGAAAAACTCCAGCCGGTTCAGGATCTTCTGCTCTGCGTTGTCGCGGATGGAACAGGTGTTCATAAATACAGCATCTGCTTCTTCCAGCGTTTCGCAGGGAGAATAGCCGGCCATTTGCATGATGGAAGCGATGACTTCACTGTCGGCCACGTTCATCTGACAGCCGTAAGTTTCGATGAATAGTTTTTTGTTCTCGTGTTCAGTTGCAGATTTAAAGTCTGCTCCTGTGCTTTCTTTTGTCATAGTTTTCTGAAAATTAGTAATTCAGTTGCAAAGATATGGCTTTTCGGGTTAACTTCCATAAAAGGGTTAGGATATATGGAAATAATTTGTATCTTTACCGGACACTTAACATACTTTGATTAACGATGGATCTGAGTTCACTGATGGAAACCGTCTTTTCGGTGGGGATTGTTGTTGCCATGGTAGCCCTGGTGGCTTGGCGGCGATACAAAGAAGGGCAGGGCAAGTCTGCTTCGGGGAAACGTGCCGTATCTGCCGGGACAGGAAAACGGCCTGTCATGCAGGGACCTGCTGAGAGGGAACTTGTTGAGAAACGTGAACCGATGCCGTCTCATAAAAAGAAAAGAAATACCCGTCCGGCCTTTCATGAACCGGAAGCAGTTCCGTCAGCTTCCCGGAAGGCTGAGCCTGAAGATACGGAGATTCGCCTGAAAACACCGGCAGATGCCCGGAAGGCTTTCCTCTATTCGGAGATATTCCGTCGGAAATATTGAATGCAACTACTGAAATAACCAAATACTAATACCTTAAATACCATGAGTTTCAATTTTATTACAGCAGCTGAAGCTGCCAGTCTGATCAAAGATGGAGAGATTATCGGCCTGAGCGGTTTTACACCGGCAGGCAGTCCGAAAGCAGTTACCGCCGAACTGGCGAAGATCGCAGAAGAAAAGCACGCTCGCGGAGAACAGTTTCAGGTTGGAGTGATTACCGGTGCTTCAACGGGAGATTCCTGTGACGGTGTCCTGACCCGTGCTCATGCATTGAAGTTTCGTGCTCCTTATACAACCAATACTGACTTTCGTAAAGCAGTTAATAGTGGAGAAATAAATTATACGGATATTCACCTGTCTCAGGTTGCCCAGCGTTTGCGTTCCGGTTTCCTGGGACATGTAAGTACAGCCATTGTCGAGGCATGTGAAATTACGGAAGACGGACGTATTTACCTGACGGCGGGAGTTGGTATTACCCCGACCATTGCCCGGCTGGCAGACAAGGTTATCGTAGAATTGAATGCGGCTCACAGCAAAGCGCTGATCGGTATGCATGACCTGTATGAGATGGAACGCCCGCCTTTCCGCCGTCCGGTTCCTATTGTACATCCAAGTGACCGGATCGGGCTGCCTTACATTCAGGTTGATCCTTCGAAGATTGTTGGTGTTGTGGAAGTAAACATTCCCGATGAGGCCCGCGGTTTTCATGATCCGGACCCGATTACAGACCGTATCGGCCAGAATGTTGCCGAATTCCTGGCATCGGATCTGAAGAAAGGAATCATTCCTTCTACCTTCCTTCCCTTGCAGTCCGGAGTGGGAAATATTGCCAATGCAGTGTTGAGTGCGCTGGGAAAGGACTCCAGTATTCCGCCGTTTGAAATGTATACGGAGGTGATTCAGAATTCCGTGATCAAGCTGATCAAGGAAGGACGCATCAAGTTTGGAAGTACCTGCTCGCTGAGTGTAACAAACGATTGCCTGCAGGATATCTATGATCACATGGATTTCTTCCGCCACAAGCTGGTACTCCGTCCGTCGGAGATATCCAACTGTCCTGAAGTCGTGCGTCGTCTGGGAGTTATTACCATGAATACAGCCATTGAAGCCGATATCTATGGAAATGTGAACTCCACTCACATTTGCGGAACAAAGATGATGAACGGTATCGGCGGTTCGGGAGACTTTACCCGCAGTGCTTATATCTCTATCTTCTCTTGTCCGTCGACAGCGAAGGGAGGATGCATCAGCTCTATCGTGCCGATGGTTTCCCATCTGGATCACAGCGAACATTCCGTGAACGTCATCATTACCGAACAGGGTATTGCAGATTTGCGTGGAAAGAGCCCGATGGAACGCGCACAGGCAGTCATTGAAAACTGCGCACATCCTGACTATAAGCAATTGTTGTGGGATTATCTGAAGATTTCCACCAAGGGACAGACCAGCCATTGCCTGTCGGCTGCGCTGGGCATGCACCAGGTATTCCTTGAAAAAGGCGATATGCGTCTGACTGACTGGGCAGACTTTCACCGGTAAAGATATTCCGTAAAATAAACAAGCCCTGCGTTTCCGGATTTGGTTTCCTTGAAACGCAGGGCTTTATTTTTCACTTGAGAGAGAGGATTATTTCTCTTGCTCTGTAGTAATGGTCAGTGTCTGTTTCTTCAGGCCTTTAGCCGTAGCTTCCAGCGTAATGGTTCCTGCTTCTTCCGTTGACTGGACGATAGCCGTCATCATTCCGTTGAATACTTTCATGCGTGGCGTCTGGAATGATTCCAGAGAAGTCGGATTTCCGTTTGCTCCGGCACGGTAAGTACCCTTTCCTTTTACCCGGAATGAGATCTGATTGTCTGCATGCGGGCAGAGGTTGCCGTCTTTGTCCACAACCTTTACGGTTATGAATGAAAGGTCTTTTCCGTCAGCCTTGATTGTGCTGCGGTCGGCAACGAGTTCAATGTGATGAGGCTTGCCGGCTGTATGGATTTCTTTTTCAGCCACTGCCTTGCCATTCTTGTCGTAAGCTACAACCTTCACGGTACCCGGTTCATACTTGGTATCCATCCACATCAGGCGGTAACGTTTCTGGCGTTTAAGGCTGGCCATGGAAGCAGAATCAGCACTGTTTTCGATGGTAACCGAGAGATCTTTCGTACGTTTTCCCTGGCTCTTGCCGTTGATGAACAGCTCTGCCGAAGGATAGTTGGTATAGACAAAGACCGGAGTAACTTCTCCTTCGCGTCCTTCCCAGTTCCAGTGGGGCAGGATATGCAGGGTTTCTGCATTCTTGTTCCAGTGGCTGCGGTAGAGGTAGTAGCGGTCTTTCGGGAGCCCTGCCAGGTCAATGATACCGAAGAGAGAAGAATGGCTGGGCCAGTCTGAATAGTAAGGAGTCGGTTCACCCAGATAATCGAATCCGGTCCATACGAATTCACCGATGCAATAAGGAAGGTCGTCATGCTGGATGAAGTCGTCTTCGGGCAGGTTTGACCAGCTGCAGTGTTCCACGTCATAAGAAGAAGCCTGATGGTCGTCATACTTAGCCATCGAACGTCTTTCTACGGGGAACTTGTACACACCGCGTGAGCTGAGGGTAGATGCAGTTTCGCTTCCCAGAATGATTTCCTGCGGAAGTTTCTTATAATTCTCCAGATATTTGTGCGGACGATAGTTGAATCCCGGTACATCGAGCACGGCAGCCATGTTGTTGTTGACTACAGCGTCGGGTACATCCATACCCTGTGTGACCGGACGTGTCGGGTCTTCGCGGTGGCAGATGTCCTGAAGCATGCGTGTCAGTTTCGGGCCGCGGTTGCCGTTCCACTGGTCGGGTACTTCGTTTCCGATGCACCACATGACGATACTCGGGTTGTTGCGGAAGTGACGGAGCAGGTTTGTCAGGTCACGTTCCACCCATTCGTCGAACACTTTGTGGTAACCGTTTTCCACTTTTGCTGATTTCCATTCGTCGAATGATTCAGCCATTACCATCATACCCATTTCGTCGCAGGCAGCGATCAGTTCGTTGGACGGCATGTTGTGCGACGTACGGATGGCGTTACATCCCATGTCTTTCAGCATGCGGATCTGGCGGCGTATGCCTGCCTCGTTGGAAACACCTCCCAACGGTCCGAGGTCGTGATGGTTACATACTCCGCGGAACTTCAGCGGTTCTCCATTCAGGAAGAAGCCTTTTCCGGCAATGATTTCCACGGAACGGACACCGAAACGGGTTGTATAAGTATCTTTCAGTGTTTCGCCTTCGTAGATTTTGGATTCGGCAGTATAGAGTGCGGGAGTATCCGGAGTCCAGAGAGACGGATGCTCGATGATGAATTCCTGTTCAAACTGTTTTCCGGTGAAAGCTGTGCCCTGCTGTTTTCCCTGAGCCACCACTTTGCCGTCGGCATCCTTCAGCTCGGTAACGATGGTATAGTCAGTCAGCTTCTTTCCTTCCGGCATTTCCAGACTGGTTGCCAGACATACTTTCGCATATTCCTTCTTGACAACGGGAGTTGTCAGGTGAGTTCCCCATACGGGAACATAAGCATCTCCGGTCACGATGACACGTACGTTGCGGTAAAGTCCCGCACCCGGATACCAGCGTGAGGATTCTGTTTCGTTTTCAAGGCGTACGGCCAGTACATTCTTTCCGTCCGCATTCAGGTAAGGCGTTGCGTCAATCTGGAAAGCATTGTAACCGTAGGGCCAGTAACCTGCTTCTTTTCCGTTGACATAAACGCGTGCATGACTCATGGCTCCGTCGAAAAGCAGGATACATTTACCGCCTTTCGTCATCTGAGGTGTGCTGAAGGTTGTACGATACCATCCTACACCTACAAACGGAAGTCCTCCGGTTCGTCCGGCATGTTCCATGGCTGCAGTCTGTCCGTCCTGAGCAATGGCTGTGTGCTGTTTGTCATTTTCAATGCTGAACGGTCCGTAAATCGCCCAGTCGTGAGGTACGGTCACATTCTGCCATTTTTTATCATCCCATTGAGACTGACTGAAACCTTTGTTGTCTTCACGGGTGAATTTCCATCCTTTTTCCAGTAACATTTCCTGTCGCTGTTGTGCGTTTCCTGCGGCGGGGAGCAGCATGGAAAGCATGAAAAGGCAAGCTAGTCGGTTAATTTTCATCTGATAAGTATTGAGGTTAATGATATATTTTTCACAAATATAGCGATATTCTTTTAATAATGAAAAGATAGACGGCTTATCTCTTGTCCGGAAGAGCCATGGTGTCCTTTTCCTTTGTCCGGTCGTCTGGCGGGGAAGACCGGTCCGTTTGCCTGAATACCACGAGAGAAAACAGCTGTTTTGGGCTGACGAAACAAGTGTTTTCCCTCGTGGTATTTTTTGTTTTCTCCTGGAGAAACTTTTGTTTCTTGCTGATGAAACTCTTGTTTCGTCCAGAAGAAACTTTTGTTTTCTGCTGGTGGAACTTTTATTTTCACTAAGTGGAACTCTTGTTTTCACCAGGTGGATCTTTTGTTTTTACCGGATGAAACACCTCTTTTCTCCTGACGTTGCAGCCTGAATGACCTGAGGAAAAGGCTTCATCCTTTCGGACAATCCTGTTACTTTAATAGTCTTGTTGCGGAAATTAAGCTGTTTCTCTGAGGTTTTATTCCCGAACTCTTGCTATCTTTGCGAATGTTTTGTAAAGACAATAGAAATCAAATAAATATATTATTAAGCCGCTATGGAGTATAATTTCAGAGAGATTGAAAAGAAATGGCAGCAGAAGTGGGTTGACAACAAGACCTACAAGGTTGTCGAAGATGAATCAAAGCAGAAATTCTATGTGTTGAACATGTTCCCTTATCCGTCGGGAGCCGGCCTTCATGTAGGCCATCCGCTGGGATATATTGCGAGCGACATTTATGCCCGCTACAAACGTCTGCAGGGATTCAACGTTCTGAATCCGATGGGATATGATGCATACGGACTGCCCGCCGAGCAGTATGCCATCCAGACCGGACAGCATCCTGCCGTAACTACGGCTGCCAACATTGCACGTTATCGTGAGCAGCTGGACAAGATCGGCTTCTCATTCGACTGGGATCGGGAAGTGCGTACCTGCGAACCGGGCTATTATCACTGGACACAGTGGGCTTTCCAGAAGATGTTCAACAGCTTCTATTGCAATTCCTGCCAGAAGGCACAGCCAATCAGCAAACTGGTTGCTCATTTCGAAGCATCCGGTACAGAAGGTCTGGATGTGGCTTGCAGTGAAGAACTTCATTTTACTGCTGAAGAATGGAAGTCCAAGTCAGAAAAGGAACAGCAGGAAATCCTGATGAACTACCGGATTGCCTATCTGGGCGAAACGATGGTAAACTGGTGTCCGGCACTGGGTACCGTACTGGCCAATGATGAGGTTGTGGACGGTGTGTCAGAACGCGGAGGACATCCGGTTGTACAGAAAAAAATGCGCCAGTGGTGTCTGCGTGTATCGGCATACGCACAGCGTCTGCTCGACGGACTGGAAACTGTGGACTGGACAGATTCTCTGAAAGAAACCCAGCGCAACTGGATCGGCCGTTCAGAAGGTACTGAAGTCCGCTTCAAGGTGAAAGACAGCGATCTGGAATTTACCATCTTTACTACCCGTGCCGATACGATGTTCGGTGTGACCTTCATGGTACTTGCACCGGAAAGTGAACTGGTTCCGCAGCTGACAACTGATGCACAGCGTGCAGAGGTGGAAGCTTACCTGGAACGTACCAAGAAACGTACCGAACGTGAACGTATTTCCGACCGCCGTGTGACAGGTGTATTTAGCGGTTCGTATGCCGTGAATCCGTTTACCGGAGAATCTGTTCCGGTATGGATCAGCGATTATGTACTGGCCGGATATGGTACGGGAGCGATCATGGCCGTGCCTGCTCACGATAGTCGTGACTATGCTTTTGCCAAGCATTTCAATCTGCCCATCGTGCCGCTGGTAGAAGGATGTGATGTCAGCGAAGAAAGCTTCGATGCGAAGGAAGGAATTGTCTGCAACTCTCCGAAAGCCGGTGTAACTCCTTATTGCGACTTGAGTCTGAACGGACTGACCATCAAGGAAGCTATTGCTGCTACCAAGAAATATGTGAAGGAACACAACCTGGGACGCGTGAAGGTGAACTTCCGTTTGCGTGATGCCATCTTCTCCCGTCAGCGTTACTGGGGCGAACCGTTCCCGGTATATTACAAGGACGGCATGCCTTACATGATTGACGAAAGCAAGCTTCCGCTGGAACTTCCCGAAGTAGACAAGTTCCTGCCGACAGAAAGCGGCGAGCCGCCGTTGGGACATGCAACCCGTTGGGCGTGGGATGTAGAAAAGGGAGAAGTAGTGGAAAATACCCTGATCGACAATGTAACCGTTTTCCCGCTCGAACTGAACACCATGCCGGGCTTTGCCGGATCAAGTGCATATTATCTGCGTTATATGGATCCGCACAACAATCAGGCACTGGTTTCTGAAAAGGCTGACCGCTATTGGCAGAATGTCGACCTGTATGTAGGTGGAACCGAGCATGCTACCGGTCACCTGATCTATTCCCGTTTCTGGAACAAGTTCCTGTTCGACCTCGGCGTCAGCATCAAGGAAGAACCGTTCCAGAAGCTGGTCAACCAGGGAATGATTCAGGGACGAAGCAACTTTGTATATCGTATCAAAGATACCAATACCTTTGTTTCACTGGGCCTGAAGGATCAGTATGACGTGACTCCGCTTCATGTGGATGTCAACATCGTTTCCAATGATGTGCTCGACGTGGAAGCCTTCAAGAACTGGCGTCCCGAATACAACAATGCCGAATTTATTCTGGAAGACGGCAAATATATTTGCGGATGGGCGGTTGAAAAGATGAGTAAGTCCATGTACAACGTAGTAAACCCGGATATGATTGTTGAGAAATACGGAGCCGATACCCTGCGTATGTATGAAATGTTCCTGGGTCCGGTAGAGCAGTCCAAGCCGTGGGATACCAACGGTATTGACGGTGTACACCGCTTCCTGAAGAAACTCTGGGGCTTGTTCTACGACCGTCAGGACAACTTCCTCCCGACAGAAGGCGAAGCTACGAAGGAAGAACTGAAATCACTTCATAAGCTGATCAAGAAGGTAACAGGCGACATTGAGGTCTTCTCTTACAATACGTCAGTCAGTGCCTTTATGATCTGTGTGAACGAACTGACTTCACTGAAATGCCGCAACAAGGCTGTACTGAGTGGGTTGGTTGTACTTCTTGCACCGTTTGCTCCTCACTTGGCTGAAGAATTGTGGGAAGCACTGGGACATGCAACTTCCGTATGCGATGCACAGTGGCCGGTATGCAATGAAGAATATCTGAAGGAAGATACCGTGAAATATACGATTTCCTTCAACGGAAAAGCACGTTTCACAATGGAATTCCCGGCAGATGCCGACAACGATACAATCCAGGCTGCCGTTATGGCCGAAGAACAGTCTCAGAAGTGGATTGACGGCAAGACACCGAAGAAAGTCATTATTGTTCCGAAGAAGATTGTCAACGTAGTGCTTTAATCACATGGAAGCCGTGTTGAAAAGAAAACTGGGCCGGGAGTCGAGAGACTACCTGGCCATCACGTTTGGTCTGATCTGTTATTCTCTGGGGTGGGCGGCATTCCTGCTTCCTTATCAGATTACGACCGGAGGTGTTACCGGTATTGCGGCTATCATTTATTATGCCACAGGTGTGGAAATACAGGTTTCCTACTTCGTCATCAATGCCGTATTTCTGGGATTTGCGTTGAAGATTCTCGGTCCGAAATTCAGTGTGAAGACCATTTATGCCATTTTCATGCTGACATTTCTGCTTTGGCTGTTCCAGCGTCTGCTGGAAGGAGACGACGGAAAGCTGCCTCAGTTGCTCGGACCCGGCCAGGATTTCATGGCCTGTGTCATAGGAGCCGGTATGCTGGGCTTTGGTATTGGAGTCGTGTTCTGCAACAACGGCAGTACGGGAGGAACAGATATCATTGCCTGGATCATCAACAAATACAAGGATGTGACGCTGGGACGCATGATGATGTATTGTGATATTGTCATCATTTCGTCGTGTTACTTTATTTTCCACGACTGGCGCCGTGTGCTGTTTGGTTTTTGTGTCCTTTTCATCATGAGTCTTGTGATTGACTATGTGATCAATTCGACCCGTCAGTCGGTACAGTTCCTGATCTTCTCCAGAAAGTATGAAGAGATCGCCGAAGGCATTGCTACCCGCGTGGATCGTGGAGTGACACTTCTTGACGGCAAGGGATGGTACAGCAAGCAGGAGATCAAGGTTGTTGTCGTGCTGGCCAAGAAGAGCGAGTCGATTGATATTTTCCGCCTGGTGAAGGACATAGACCCGAACGCGTTTATTTCACAAAGCAACGTGGTGGGAGTATATGGAGAAGGATTCGACAAACTGAAGGTCAAATAAAAATGTAAGTATGAAGAAACTGGTTTTTGCTACAAATAACGCTCACAAACTGGAAGAAATCCGGGCCATTCTGGGCGATCAGGTTGAGGTTCTGAGCCTGAAGGATATTCATTGTGAAGCAGACATTCCCGAGACAGCCGATACGCTGGAAGGCAATGCAGCCCTGAAGGCGGAGTATGTATACCGCAACTACGGGCTGGACTGTTTTGCCGATGATACCGGTCTGGAAGTAGAGGCTCTGAATGGTGCTCCGGGGATTTATTCGGCACGTTATGCCGGAGGTGAAGGACATGACTCGGAAGCGAACATGAAGAAACTGCTGCATGAAATGGAAGGACAGGACAACCGCCGGGCACAGTTCCGTACGGCAATCTGTCTGATTGAGGGCGGCAAGGAACATCTGTTTGAAGGAGTCGTGCGGGGCGAGATTATCCGTTACCGCCGTGGTACTTCCGGCTTCGGTTATGATCCGGTCTTTGTTCCCGAAGGATATACTGAAACCTTTGCTGAAATGGGGAACGAGGAAAAGAACAAGATCAGTCACCGGGCACGTGCGGTTCAGAAGCTTTGTGCGTATCTGAAGAAATAAGCGGACGGTTCCGGAAGCATAAAGAAAATAAAAACGGCTGGAAAAGGAGGTAGGAGAGATGAAACTGCGTATCGTTCTCGGTGTGATTGTGGTGGCAGCAGTGGTCTATTGCTCGCTGCCTTATTATGCCCGTCAGGCACTGATTCACTGGATGCCGGTCATCGATGATCTTGAGACTTTCCACCGGCACACTGTCCGGCATGATCCGGATCGTGTGTGGAACTGGCCGCTGTCGGCTGACTACAACCGTTGTCAGCTTCCGGAACCGGACGTACATTATCTGGACAGCCTGCATACGGTTGCCTTTCTGGTGATCCGTCATGACAGCCTGTTGTTTGAGACATATCGGGATGGCTGGAACGATACTCTGACCTCAAATATTTATTCTGCAACCAAGACAATCGTCGGGATGCTTGCTGGAATTGCCCTGGACGAAGGGAAAATTCAGAGTCTGGATGACCCGGTAAGCCGTTATATACCTTCTTACCTGAAAGGAATGCAGGCCGATGTTACAATCCGGCATCTGCTGACCATGAGCGGAGGAATGGCCTGGGATGAGGCTTATTCCTCGTTGTTTTCCGTAACCACTCACGGTTATTACGGCAATGACCTGTACAAGCTGGTGACCGGACTGGAGGTCTGTGACCGTCCGGGCGTACAATATTCATATCGCAGCGGGGAAACGCAGTTGCTGGCCTTTGTCATTGAAGCGGCTACAGGAAAGACTCTGAGCCAGTATGCGGAAGAGAAATTGTGGAAGCCGATGCAGGCTGAACGCGATGCCTACTGGCTGTTGGACAAGCAGGACGGAGATGAGAAGGCATTCTGCTGTTTTCATACGACGGCCCGTGATGTAGCCCGCTTTGCACGGCTCATGCTTCATCGCGGCAACTGGAACGGCCGTCAGCTGGTCTCGCAGGCTTATATGGACGAAATGATGCGTCCTGCTTCCTGGCTGAAGGACCAGTGGGGCAAAGATTCACTGAATTATTATGGATACCAGACCTGGATCATGCACTATCACGGTCAGGTGAATCCTTATATGCGCGGGATGCTGGGACAATATATCATCGCGATTCCCAGTCAGGATGCCATTGTTGTGCGCCTGGGGCGCAAGCGCTGTGATCTATATGACCGGGAAATCACAACAGATATAACCCGCTACATGGATATGGCCATGCGGATTCTTCAGGATTGAGAGAGCATCAAAAACAACAATCTCCCGGACAGATTCTATAAAGACCTGTCCGGGAGATTGTTGTTTTAAACCTTTCATTCCTTATTTTCGGAACTTCTCAGCCACTTTCTCATACGTCTGGAGAGGAACATTCAGCTTCTTTCCCAAATCGATCATATCGAACAGCATGCCTTGTATTTCCGATTCATGGCCCCGTGCAAGGTCTTTCTGCATGGAAGCCGTGCTGTGCGGATCCAGTTTGTCGATTACTTTCAGGTTATAGGTGACCGGATCTTCCGGGAATACAACGCCCAGACGGCGTCCGATCTCCGCACTTTCGCGGGAGAGTCCGACAAAGGTGTTACGAACTTCACCTTCCTTCTGTACTTCTCCCATCGGGACATCGTGGTAAGCGCCCGTACAGGCCATGGCAGAAATAAAGGACCATTTAATGAACGTATCGCGGTTGATGTCGTCTGAAACATCCACTTTGATGCCACAGGCACGCAGATCACTGGCTATGACTTCCAGGCGTTCACGGGTAATTCCCTGTTCGGGACGGGCTCCGAATACCAGCCGGAAGATATTTCCCATCTGGGTGATTTCACCTTCACCGGAAACGAATCCGACGATATAAATACAGCCGTCGAGTACGGTAACCGCAGGTGTCATTCGTCCGATGCGGGGTCCTGTACCATATACATTCAGGATAGGGATGACCAGCGTGTCCGGTTTTGCGGCGCGTTCCAGTACGTCACGGATAGATTCAATGGAGTAACCTTTTACACAGACGAAGATCACATCAGCCTTACCGTCAAAAGAATCAGCCGTACAAGCCTTTACCGGAAGAAAGTGATCTCCCTTCAGATCCGATTTCAGGTGAAGTCCCTGCTTACGGATTGCTTCCAGATGTTTGCCTCTGGCGATGCAGGTAACTTCCCTGCCGGCCAAAGCAAGGAAACCGGCGATGCTTCCTCCTACGCCGCCGGTTCCAATGACAAGATAGTTCATTTGAATAAGTTTTAAAGGTCTTATACGTTGAAGCGGAAGTGCATGATATCACCGTCTTCCACTACATAATCCTTACCTTCTACGTTCAGCTTTCCTGCTTCGCGTACGGCTGCTTCAGAACCATACTGGATGAAATCGTTGTATTTGATAACTTCAGCACGGATGAATCCCTTTTCAAAGTCGGTATGGATAACGCCTGCACACTGGGGAGCCTTCCATCCTTTGTGGAAAGTCCAGGCACGGACTTCCATTTTTCCGGCGGTGAAGTAAGTTTCCAGATTCAGAAGTTTGTACGCAGCCCGAATCAGACGGCTGACGCCGGATTCTTCCAATCCGACCTCTTGCAGGAACATCTGGCGGTCTTCATACGTTTCCAGTTCGGCAATGTCGGCTTCGGTTTTGGCTGCAACGATCAGGATTTCTGCTCCTTCTTCCTTGACAGCTTCACGAACCTGATCCACATATTTGTTTCCGTTGACGGCACTTGCTTCGTCTACGTTGCAGACATACATCACCGGTTTGGAAGTCAGCAGGAAAAGATCGTGTGCGATTTTCTGCTCGTCTTTGGTTTCGAACTGTACGGTACGGGCCGATTTACCTTGCAGCAAGGCATCGCGGTAGCGTACCAATACTTCATAAGTTTGTTTGGCAACCTTATCTCCACCGGTCTGAGCCTGTTTCTGAACTTTCTGGATACGGCTTTCAATGGTTTCCAAATCTTTCAGCTGAAGTTCCGTATCAATGATTTCCTTGTCGCGTATAGGGTTTACGCTTCCGTCCACATGAGTTACATTGTCATCATCGAAGCAGCGCAATACATGCAGGATGGCATCTGTTTCACGGATGTTAGCCAGGAACTTGTTTCCAAGTCCTTCTCCTTTACTGGCGCCCTTTACAAGACCTGCAATGTCGACAATTTCAACGGTTGTCGGAACGATACGGTCAGGAATAACCAGTTCGGCGAGTTTGTTCAGGCGGTCATCCGGAACGGTAATTACACCGACGTTAGGTTCAATGGTGCAGAAAGGGAAGTTTGCTGCCTGGGCCTTTGCGTTTGATAAGCAATTGAAAAGCGTAGATTTGCCCACATTCGGCAAACCGACGATACCACATTGTAATGCCATAGATATCTGTTTAATTATTTGTTTCTGATTTGTCCGGCAAAGTTATCAAATAATCAGACAACTGCCAAGAAAATTATTTTTCCTTAGGCAGATGGAAAGAGAATTTATGAGAAGGGAAGTAAAGTTTGGTTATAAATTATAAGTAATATTGGCTTTTGAGGCTTCCTTTGAGAAATGTTGTGATAGGGATGAGGAAGAAAAAAGAAAAGAGGCATCTCTCACGAGGTGCCTCTTCAATAATAAGAGAGTTTATGAATGTTGTTTTTGTTTTTTGTGATGCTTACTTGTCCATGGTGACTGTCATGCTCGGAATCAGAACAAAGGTATGTTTCTTGGGAATCCACTTGTAATACTTAGTTGTAATGCTCTTGCTATCATATGTATAGCGGATGCATAAGTCGTTTTCCCAAGCTTTTTCATCCTCATTCCATTTCTGTGACAGGTTTTCGGTCATTTGCTGGTTATCATCATATTTGTAATTATATTTCATGTAGTTGGTAAGCATGTCTCCGTTGCGTTTATAAACGGTTTCTGCAACTTTTACACCATTTACTTCTTCGGCATTGTACACCAGATTGCTTTCTGCGGTACGTGCTGAAATTGTAACATTACTAATCATGATAACTGCTGTAATCAGTAAAGTTTTCATTATGCTCATAGTCTTCATATCTTTAAAGTTTTAGGTTTTACTATCATTTTGTTTTTGATTGCGGTGCAAAAATAGTAAAAGCTTTGATATGTTGCATATATTTTGCATGAAAATTTTATGCAACTTAGCAAAATGTTATCTTTTAAAGATATGTTAACACTTTATCTCTCTTAATGTGCTTCCAGCCAATTCTGTCCCCATCCGCTGTCTGCAAGCAAAGGTGCTTTCATTTTGTAAGCAGACTCCATCTCTTCAATCACGATCTGCTTTACTTTTTCCTGTTCTTCAGGCAGTACGCTGAAGTTTAATTCATCGTGTACCTGCAGGATCATTTTTGACTGAATTCCTTCTTTCAGGAAGCGTTGGTAAATGCGTACCATGGCAACTTTGATGATATCGGCAGCACTTCCCTGAATCGGCGCATTGATGGCATTACGTTCCGCATATCCTCTTACTACTGCATTTCTTGAATTGATATCCGGCAGGTAACGTTTGCGCTTGAAGATTGTTTCAATGTATCCCCGTTCGCGGGCAATGCGGATACTTTCGTCCATGTATTCCTTCACGTGCGGGTAGTTTTCAAAATATCCGTCGATCAGTTCCTTGGCTTCTTTACGGTCTACGTTCAGGCGTTCGGCCAGACCGAAGACGGAGATACCATAAATAATACCGAAGTTGGCTGTCTTGGCCTTGCTTCGTTGTTCACGGGTTACTTCTTCCAAAGGCACCTTATATATTTTAGAGGCGGTGGCGGCATGGATATCCTGACCTTTCTGGAAAGCTTCGATCATGTGAGGATCTCCACTCAGATGAGCCATAATACGGAGTTCAATCTGTGAATAGTCGGCAGAGAAGAAGATACATCCGTCATCAGGAATGAAAGCTTTTCGGATTTCTTTGCCGTCTTCGTTCCGGATCGGGATGTTCTGCAAGTTCGGATTACTGGAGCTGAGTCGTCCGGTAGCAGTTACAGTCTGGTTGAACGAAGTATGGATTCTTCCGGTCTCTGGATTGATCAACTGGGGAAGCGCATCGATATAGGTTCCCAGTAACTTCTTCAGTCCACGGTGTTCCAGAATTTTTCCTACAACTTCATGTTTTCCGCGCAGGCTTTCCAGCACTTCTTCGGAAGTAACGTATTGTCCGGTTTTGGTTTTCTTCGCTTTTTCCACAATCTTCAGTCTGTCAAAGAGTACTTCTCCTACCTGTTTGGGGGAAGCGATGTTGAATTCAGTTCCAGCCAGCTGGTAAACTTCCTCTTCAATCTGTTTCATGCGAAGCGTGAAGTGTCGTGAGGTTTCTTTCAGTGCCTCGGTATCGATGCGTACTCCATTGCGCTCCATATAAGCCAGTACCGGAATGAGTGGCATTTCTATTTCTTCAAAAAGTTTCCGTACATTGTTTTCGTCCAGTTCCTTTTCCAGTTTGTTTTTTAGTTTCAGAGTTACGTCTGCATCTTCACAGGCATATTCGTAGACAGAAGCAGGAGGGAGGTCGCGCATGTTACCCTGATTCTTGCCTTTAGGTCCGATGAGTTCTTCGATATGGATCGTCTGATAGTTCAGATAGATTTCTGCCAGATAATCCATGTTATGGCGTAATTCGGGTTGAAGGACGTAATGAGCCACCATGGTGTCGAACAACGGGCCTTGCAGTTGCACACCGTAGTTAGCGAGGACCAGCATATCATATTTGATGTTCTGTCCGACTTTCATGATTTCCCTGTTTTCGAAGACAGGTCTGAACCGGTCTACTATTTTTTGTGCTTCGCTTCGATCAGCCGGTACAGGAACATAGAAAGCCTGGTTTTCGGCATAACTGAAGCTCATTCCGACCAGTTCTGCACGTATCGGATCGGTACTTGTAGTCTCCGTATCTAGACTGAGAACGGACTGTGTAACGATATTTTGAAGAAGTTGGCTCAGTTTTTCTTCATTATCAACGAGTTGATAGTTATAATTTAGCGTATGAAGCGTTGCGAGATTCGTTTTTTCAGGTTCGCTCGTAGTCTCGGGCGTAAAAAATCCAAAGAGATCGCCTTGTCCGGGTGTTGCGGCCGGAGTTTCTTTTGGCTTTTCTTTGAAGATGCGTTCTAATAATGTACGGAACTCCAGTTCCTGAAAAATTTTTCTCAGTTCTTCTTCGTCGGGTGATTCACGTTTCAGTGCATCCATGTCGAGTGGGAGAGGGACATCTGTTTTGATGGTTGCCAGAAATCTGGAGAACTCGATCTGCTTACGGTTTTCTTCCACCTTTGTACGAAGAGCTCCTTTCAGCTGATCTGTATGGGCAAGGAGGTTCTCAATGTTGCCAAACTGTGCAATCAGTTTCTGTGCCGTCTTTTCTCCAACGCCCGGACATCCCGGAATATTGTCGGAAGCATCTCCCATCAGTCCCAGCAGGTCGATGACTTGCAAAGGCGACTGAATGGCATACTTGTTCTTGACTTCTTCGACACCCATGACTTCGAAAGCCTTGTCGTTGTGTCGGGGGCGGTACATGAATACGTTCTCGCCGACCAGCTGTCCGTAGTCTTTGTCGGGAGTCATCATATAAGTGGTAATGCCGCGTTTCCCGGCTTCCGTGGCCAGTGTTCCGATGACATCGTCGGCTTCATATCCGGGCACTTCAAGGATCGGAATGCGATAGGCACGGATGATATCCTTGATAATAGGGACGGAGAGACGGATCACTTCCGGCGTTTCCTCACGTTGTGCCTTGTATTCCGGATAGGCTTCATGACGGAACGTAGGGCCTGCCGGATCGAATGCTATACCGATGTGAGTGGGGTTTTCCTTTTTCAGGACATCCTCCAGTGTATTGACAAATCCGAGGATGGCTGAGGTATTGAAACCTTTCGAGTTGATACGGGGGCTTTTGATGAGCGCGTAGTAGGCGCGATAAATCAGCGCATACGCATCCAATAGAAACAGTTTCTCCATTCGTGTAAAAATATTAAGTTTTTTCATGTAAAAGTACAAAAAAATACGGGATTAGCTGTTTTATTATTACTTTTGTACGCAAATAAATATCCATGGACAAGACAGAATTAATCAAACGACCGATAGAAAAGGAATTAGGTGAATTCAGAGAACTGTTCGAATCATCACTGGAAAGCAGTAATCCGCTGCTGGGAGAAGTATTGTCGTATATCCGAAAGCGCAACGGGAAAATGATGCGTCCTATATTAGTGATGTTGATGGCCAAGCTCTTTGGGCATATTAATTCCTCTACGCTGCATGTGGCTCTCTCGCTGGAGTTGCTGCATACGGCCAGTCTGGTACACGATGATGTCGTGGATGAAAGTGACGAACGGAGAGGACAATCGTCGGTTAATGCTGTTTATAACAATAAGATCTCGGTGCTGGTAGGTGATTATATGCTGGCAACAAGCCTGTGGCACGCGGCTCATACCGGAAAAGTCGAGCTGGTGGAACTGGTTGCCCGGCTGGGACAAGCTTTGTCGGAAGGTGAGATTATTCAATTGGCTAATATCAGTAACCGCGATTTTTCGGAAGACATTTATTTTGATGTCATCCGCAAGAAAACAGCAGCTCTTTTTACTGCCAGTGCAGAGAGTGGGGCACTTTCAGCCGGAGCATCGGAAGAAGAAGTAAGCCGGGCGGCGGATTTCGGTGAAATGATCGGTATTGCATTTCAGATAAAGGATGACATCTTTGACTATTATGAATCACCGGAGCTGGGCAAGCCTACCGGAAATGATATGTTGGAAGGCAAACTTACTTTGCCGGCACTTTATGTCATCAATAAGCTGAATGATGAATCAGTCCGTGAACTGGCGCTCCGGATTCGTGCTTTAAAAGCCTCTAAAGAAGAAATTGCTTCGTTCGTGGAACTGGTAAAGCGGGAAGGGGGAATAGCCCATGCAGAGCAGGTAATGTATGAATACCGGAACCGTGCCTTGCAATTGTTGCCGGCTTCGGCAGATGAAGCTTTGCGTCTCTCGCTGACTGCTTATATTGATTACGTCATTGAAAGAAAGAAATAGGCAGATAGATATATCTGGTGTGAAAGCAGGCAGAGCGGATCCGTTCCGTTCTGCCTGTCTGCTTTTATCAGAAGAATTTGGTTTCCTGTCCGAGAATATCCGACAAAAGAAGATTTGCCAGACGGCTGGTTCCGAGACGGAACAGCTGGTTGTTTAACCATTCTTTTCCTAATACTTCTTTGACAATGGTATAATAGGTCAGGGCATCCTTCACTGTATTGATACCTCCAGCCGGCTTAAAACCGATTTTACGTCCTGTGTCGCGGTGGTATTCCTTGATGGCATTACACATCACATACGCAGCTTCCGGAGTTGCTGCCGGATTCTCTTTTCCTGTGGAAGTCTTGATGAAGTCTGCGCCTGAATACATCGAAAGAATAGAAGCTTTTTTGATGTTGGAAGCAGTTTTCAGGGCGCCGGTTTCCAGAATAACCTTCAAATGTTTGTCGCCGCATACCTCTTTCAATTCTTCGATTTCATCGCACATGCCTTCGTAATCACCTTCCAGGAATTTGCCTACCGGAATCACGATGTCGATTTCATCAGCGCCTGCATGAAGAGCCATTGCCGTTTCTGCCACCTTGACTTCCGTGAAGGTCTGTGAGGAAGGAAATCCTCCTGAAACGCAGGCGATGTTTACATGGTCTGCTTCCAGTGTATCGTTGACGATTTCTGCCATGTTAGGATAAACACAGATAGCCGCTACGTTATCCAGATCGGGATACTTATCATCAAACTCATTCACCTTTTCCGTGAATTTCATGACGCTCTGCTCGCTGTCTGTACATTTCAGGGTTGTCAGATCGATGCAGTGAAAGAGGAATTTCTTGATCTCCGCAGTATCGTTTTCTGACAGATGCTTTTCGATGAGTGCAGCAGTTTCCCGGGCGATTTTGTCATCATCCAGGTTTGTCTCATACTTGCCTAATGCAATATCATACTTGCTTGGCTGATGCAGGTGTTCTTTGTCCTCTTCATCGTAGGGAAGTGTCAAATCTTCGTAGTCTTCGTAATTGTTGTTACTCTTCATAAGGCTTATAGTTTGGGGTTGTTTTTATGTCTCTCTTTGTCGCGGGCTGTTTTCTTCTCCAGATTTTTCTGAAAAGCTTCGGTCAGGTCGGTACCGGTCTGATTGGCCAGACAGATCAAGACCCAGAGAACGTCCGCCATTTCATCGGCCAGGTTCGCTTTTTCTCCCGGTTTAAACGACTGGTCTCCGTAGGTGCGTGAGATCACACGGGCCAGTTCGCCCACTTCTTCTGTCAGTACGGCCATATTGGTCAGTTCGCTGAAATAGCGGACACCATACGTCTTTATCCAGTTGTCTACGGTTTTTTGTGCTTCTTCCAGAGTCATTTTATTCTTTGTTTTTAGTGTCCATACAGATGGTAACGGGGCCATTATTCAGCAGCTCGACCTTCATGTCTGCACCGAATTCACCGGTTCCGACTTCTTTTCCCAAAGCAATGCTCAGCTCGTTGCAGAAGTATTTATAAAGAGGAATAGCCGTTTCATGTTTGGCTGCCCGTATGTAAGACGGGCGATTTCCTTTCTTGGTGGAAGCCATCAGTGTGAACTGACTTATGACCAGTATTTCTCCGTTTACCTCAAGGATAGACTTATTCATTACTCCGTTTTCGTCATCGAATACACGCAGGCCTGTAATCTTTTTACAGAGCCAGTCGGCATCTTCTTTGGTATCGGCCTCTTCAATGCCGACCAGTATCATGAAGCCTTCCTGAATGGCAGACTTGCATACCCCGTTGATGGTAACTGAGGCATGACTTACTCGTTGTATTACTACTCTCATACGTTTCTGTTCTTGTTACAAAAATACGAAATTAATCGAGATTTCTGATGTTCTGTATATGCAGTTTTGAAGCTTCGTTTATTTCAAAGCTTCCTTCACGTTTATTGCTGCAGCTTCACCGATAACAGCCGCTATTTCCTGAAGGGATGCCTTCCGGATACGTGCCACACTCTTGAATGTCCGAAGCAGATCTGACTTCCGTTTTTCTCCGATTCCCTTGATAGAATCGAGTGCTGAAGCTACCTGACTCTTGCTTCGCTTGTCCCGGTGAAAGGTTATGGCGAAACGGTGCACTTCATCCTGTATCTGTTCCAGCAGATGGAACAGGGGAGTACCCTGTTTGATTCCGATGGTTAATGGGGGAAATCCGAAAAGAACTTCTGAAGTGCGGTGACGGTTATCCTTTGCCAGTCCGACGATTGGAATATTCAAGTGCAACTCGTCTTCGATGACTTGCCGTACGACTTCCATTTGTCCCTTTCCACCGTCAGTCAGGATTACGTCAGGAAGCTCTCCCTGTTCTTCCAGAATACGCGTGTACCGGCGGCGGACCACTTCCTGCATGGATGCATAATCGTCCGGCCCCGTCACAGTCTTGATGTTGTATTTCCGGTATTCTTTCTTGCTGGGTTTGGTTTTCCGGAATACTACGCATGCAGCTACGGCATCAGACCCCTGGATATTTGAATTATCAAAGCATTCGATATGCACGGGCAGGCGGTCCAGTCCCAATTGCGTCTGAATTTCCTTCATCAGCCGGGCGCTCCGTTGCTCAGGATTCAGTTTCTCGGCCTGCTTCAGCCGATCCACTTTATATTGTTTTACGTTCAGCAATGAGAGCTCCAGCAGATGTTTCTTGTCACCTCGTTGCGGTACGGTGAAAGTCACTCCATTCATCTCCATGTCCAGCTCAAAAGGTACGATGATCTCTTTCGACTGGCTTTGGTAACGTTCCCGCATTTCCACAATACCGAGCTGGAGAAGCTCCTCCTTGCTTTCGTTAACCCGCATCTTATATTCGAACGTGAAGGCCTGGTTGACGCATCCGTTAGTAATGTGCAGATAGTTGATGTAAGCAGAACTTTCGTCCGTTTCAATCGAAAAAACGTCGATGTTGTGGATGACAGAACTGACCACTTCACTTTTGGAACGGTAGTTTTCGATCAGCTCGTATTTCTCCTTTACCTTTTGTGCTTCCTCAAACCTGAGCTCTTCGGCCAGCTTTTGCATCTCCTCCATCAGTGCATTGCTTATGGACTGTGTATTCCCTTTCAAGATTTCCCTGATTTCAGCGATGCTTTTCATGTACTCATCGTGCGACTGAGCGCCGATGCATGGCCCTTTACAATTCTTGATATGATATTCCAGACATACCTTGAACTTTCCGGTTGCGATGTTTTCCGGAGTTAAAGCCAGGTTACAGGTGCGGAGAGGGTAAAGCCTTTTGATCAGTTCCAGCATAGCCATCATCGAAGGGACGTGGCTGTATGGTCCGAAGTAAGTGGAGCCATCGCGGATAAGCTTCCGTGTCTTGAAGACCCGCGGAAAGTATTCATTGCTGACGCAGATTGACGGATAGCTTTTGTCATCTTTCAGCAAGACATTATATCGCGGACGGTATTTCTTGATGAGGTTATTCTCCAGCAGCAGCGCATCCTCTTCGGTGTTGACGACAATGTAGCGGATATCTGCAATGCGGGTAACCAATACCCGGGTCTTACGCGACTCGTGCTCTTTGGCAAAATAAGAGTAGACACGCCGTTTCAGGTTCTTTGCTTTGCCTACATAAATGATGGTACCTTCGCTGTCCAAATACTGATAGATGCCCGGGGTCTCCGGCAGGTTCATCACGATGGAACGCAGGTAATCATTGGCTATGGCTTTTTCTTTATTCTCCATCTTGTTTCGGAACTAATTGAATCAAACAAATTCCCGGCGGTCTTGCGGCAGTATGTCCGCATGACCGCCGGGAATAGTAAAGACGATTACAATTGCAGAAGAGTGGTTACTTCTACATTTTCGGGGAACGCTTTGCGTCCGTCCAGACCTTTCAGTTCGATGACAAAGTTGACGAATGCCTGTTTAGCTCCGCAGCGTTCTACCAGACGGTAAGTAGCAGCCATGGTTCCTCCGGTTGCCAATAAGTCATCGTGAAGCAGTACGACATCATCCTTGCCGATTGCATCCTTATGGATCTGTATGGTGTCTGTTCCGTACTCTTTGTCGTAGGTTTCTTCGATAGTCTCTGCCGGAAGTTTTCCGGGTTTGCGTGCCATGATGAAGCCAGCTCCCAAACGGGCAGCCAGTGCACCTCCCAGGATGAAGCCGCGTGATTCGATTCCTACTACTTTTGTAATACCCTTATCCTTATAGATCTCGTAAAGTTCATCGATCATGCCTTGCAGACATTCGGGATTTTTAAAGAGAGTTGTCACGTCGTAGAACAGAATTCCCGGTTTGGGGAAATCCGGAATTTCGCGCAGGTTTTTCTTTAATGTTTCTTTATTCATATCCAATGTTTTATATGTTTTCCTTAAACAAATTGTTTCACGTGAAACATCGTCCTTTTATCTGCCTAGCAGGACGAGCAGCACATTTACATCGCTTGGCGATACGCCAGGGATGCGGCTGGCTTGTGCCAGGGTTTCTGGATCTATCTTAACCAGCTTCTGGCGAGCTTCGGTCGACAGAGACTGAAGGCTTGCATAATCGAACTTTCCTTTAATACGGATGGATTCCAGCCGGTGGATCTTATCGGCTATGGTACGCTCGCGATCGATGTAGCCTTTATATTTAATTCGTATTTCGGCCGCTTCGATAATCTCTTCCTTCCGGTCTTCAATCCGGTCAAGTAAAGCCTGGAAAGCGGGGACGTGTGGCGCAATGTTGTCGATGGTGATTTGCGGACGGCTGATGATATCAATCAGCTTACATCCGTGGGTGAGTCTTGCTGTGCCGAGTGATTCCAGAGCATCGTTGATTTTATCTGCCTTGATGGAGTAGGTCTTTGCAAACTCAACGGTTCGTTCTATTTCTTCACGCTTGCTGCAGAGTTTGTCATACCGGTCTTGTTTCACCAGTCCCAGACGGTAGGCCCGTTCGGTGAGACGCATGTCCGCATCGTCCTGACGAAGCAGGATCCGGTATTCGGCACGCGAAGTAAACATGCGGTAAGGTTCGTCCACACCTTTCGTTACGAGGTCATCAATCAACACTCCGATGTAGGCTTCATCACGTCCGAGTACGAATGGTTCTCCACCCTGACAGTTTATATGTGCATTGATGCCGGCAATGATTCCTTGTCCGCCCGCCTCTTCGTAGCCGGTTGTTCCGTTTACTTGTCCTGCGAAGAACAGGTTCTTTACGATTTTTGATTCGAGCGTATGCTTCAGTTGCGTCGGGTCGAAGTAATCATATTCGATGGCATATCCCGGACGATAAACTACCAGATCGCGGAAACACGGAATCTTCTTCAATGCTTCTAACTGGATCTCCATCGGCAGGGATGAAGAGAATCCGTTCAGATAAAGTTCGCGTGTTGTTTCTCCTTCCGGTTCAAGAAACAGCTGATGCTGCGGCTTGTCAGGGAATGTCACGATTTTGGTTTCGATACTGGGGCAGTAGCGTGGACCAATACTTTGAATCTGTCCGTTGTAAAGCGGAGAGTCTGCGAGTCCGCTGCGCAGGGTGTCGTGAACTTCTTCATTCGTGTAGCAAGTCCAGCACTGAAGTTGCTTGAGCTTGCGTGGCTCGCTGATATAAGAAAAACGATGGAAATCGTTTTCACCGTCCTGGGTTTCCATTAAATCAAAATGGACGCTGCGTGCATCAATGCGAACCGGTGTACCGGTTTTCATACGTCCCGCTGTAATTCCGTGTCGGGTGATGGATTCCGTCAGATGATAGGATGCAGGTTCTGCACACCGTCCTCCGGCAAGCATTTTACGGCCGATATGCATCAGTCCGTTCAGGAATGTACCTGCAGTCAGAACTACGCATTTGGCATGGAACGTAACGCCCCAGCAGGTAACCACTCCCGTTACTTCTCCGTTCTCGACTAGAAGTTCTTCAACAGTGTCCTGCCAGATATGAAGGTTCGGTATGTTCTCCAGAATCTCTCGCCAGGCCCAGATAAATTTACCGCGGTCGCATTGTGCACGTGGACTCCACATGGCAGGACCTTTCGAACGGTTGAGCATGCGGAACTGAATGGCAGTACGGTCTGTTACCAGTCCCATGTAACCGCCCAGTGCATCGATCTCCCTTACGATCTGTCCTTTGGCAATGCCTCCTACGGCCGGGTTGCAACTCATCTGGCCAATCTTGTTCATGTCCATTGTGATGAGACATGTTTTCGAGCCAAGATTAGCGGCTGCAGCTGCAGCCTCACAACCTGCGTGTCCGGCTCCTATTACAATAACGTCGTAATTGAAATTCATACTGTTTCTAGTTTTATTGTCGTCTGCAAAGTTACGAAAAATTAGCGGCTTACCGGAAGGTGTAACCTTGAAAAGAATAGGGCTTTTATTTAGAACACCGGTGCCGGAGATTTTGTTTTCCGGGAGGATGTGGGAAGGGGTGGGATAACCTGAAAAAAGGCCTCGGGCTTTTTAAAAAAGAATTCGACGTTTCAGTGAAAAGATTTCGGGCTTTAAGGTAAAACGCTTCGACGTTTTTTTAGGGGAATTTTTCTCAAAAAACATCTCCCGGACACTGACAAAAATCCAGTGTCCGGGAGACGGAAACAGAATAGGGAACGGGATTGAACGGAGCTTCTTTTATTGGAAATCGGCCAGCATATCGAGGGCGCGGTTCTCTGCAGCTTCCATGATTTCACGCTCGCCTGGCCCTTTGTCGTTGATTCCGCAAAGGTGAAGGATACCATGAATGATCACCCGGTGCAACTCTGTTTCGTAAGTGGCACCGAATTGTTCAGCGTTGGTCCGTACGGTGTCGAGACTGATGAAAAGATCACCGGAAATCCGATTGCCTTCACAATAGTCGAACGTAATGATATCCGTGTAATAATCGTGTTGCAGATACTGGCGGTTTACTTCCAGAATCTTTTCGTCCGAGCAAAAGATATAAGCTATTTCACCGACCTTCTTTCCGTAAGTTTCAGCTACGGCTTTAATCCAGGCCGAAGTCTCACGCTTCTTGATGGCGGGCATATCCACGCCTTCCGTTTGATAAGTAATCATAATTGTCTATACATTTAAATGTGGTTGCAAAGTTACGCATTTTTGGCGGCATCTTCTTTGTTTATCCGAAAAAGAGGTAGCAGATGAAGATCGCGGCAAGGACACCTGCAAGATCGGCAAGTAGTCCACAGGGAACCGCATGACGGGTACGTGTGATGCCCACGCTTCCGAAATAGACGGCCAGGATGTAGAACGTCGTATCTGTGGATCCCTGGAAAACACAGGCCATACGTCCGATAAACGAGTCGGCTCCGTACGTGCTCATTGCATCGACCATCAATCCGCGGGCACCGCTTCCGCTTAATGGCTTCATCAAAGCGGTAGGAAGTGCGCCGACAAAATCACTGTTGATGCCACAGAGTTCCGTTAACTTCGCTACACCCTGGATCAGGTAGTCCATGCATCCGGAAGCTCGGAATACTCCGATACCCACCAGGATGGCGACAAGATAAGGGATGATCCGTACGGCTGTGGTAAAGCCCTCCTTGGCTCCTTCTACAAATGCATCGTATACATTGATGCGCTTACGCATGCCTGCTATGATGAATCCGATGATGATGACAAAGAGGAACACATTGGCAGTAGTGGTGGAATACGTGTCAATTTGTTGGCGTGAGAGTGTGGTGAAGAACCAGATGATTCCAGCGATGAACAGGCTGGCTCCACCCAGAAAAAGAAGAATGGTACGGTTCAGCAGATTGATGCGCTGATAAAGACTGACGGTGATGATTCCTGCCAGTGTAGAAAAGAAAGTTGCCAGCAGGATCGGTACAAATACGTCGGTAGGCTGGGCTGCTCCCATCTGCGCGCGGTAGACCATGATGCTGATGGGAATAATGGTCAGTCCGGATGTATTCAGGACTAAAAACATGATCATCGGATTGCTTGCCGTATCTTTTCGGGGATTGAGTTCCTGCAGGCCTTCCATAGCCTTCAGACCGAGTGGGGTGGCTGCATTATCCAGCCCCAGCATGTTGGCGGCAAGGTTCATGAAAATGCTTCCTGTGACAGGATGTCCTTTCGGAATATCGGGAAAAAGTTTACTGAACAGGGGACTGAGAATTCGTGCGAACCAGTTGACCACTCCGCCCATTTCACCGATTTTCATGATGCCCAGCCAGAGGGAGAGAACACCGGTAAGTCCGAGTGAAATCTCAAAGGCCGTCTTTGAAGAAGCAAAGGTTGAATTGATGATATCGGGAAAAACAGTAGTGTCGCCAAAGAAAATGAGACGCACGGAAGCCACGGCAAAAGCTGTCAGGAAAAAGGCAAGCCAGATATAGTTCAAGACCATGATGAATAATATTTTATCTGTTGTTAATAATCTTTATCCGGACAAAAATAAGTGTTTTCAACAGAAAAAGATAATTTTGCTTTCAATAAATAGATATTCTATGAAGAGAATCCAAGTCATCCGCCGGTCTTTGCTTGCTGTCCTGGTTGTGGGTAGCCTTGCATTCCGGTTCATTCCTCATGCCGGCGAATTTTATGCATGCCGCATGTATCCGGCCATTTCCACTTTCCTTTCTGCAATAGCTTCGCTTGTTCCTTTTTCTCTTGACGAATGGGTGGTTGTTCTTTCTCTGGTGCTGCTGGTAGTTTTTCCTTTTTGGGCCCGTCATCGGAAGTTTCGCTGGAAACGTATATTGGGATATGAAGCCGAGTGTTTGCTTTGGATTTATGTCTGGTTTTATTGGGGATGGGGAATGAACTATTATCGTGACAGTTTTTATCTCCGGGCCAACGTTGCACCACGTCCGTATGAAGAAGAGGTGTTCTGTCGTTTTTTACAGAATTATGCCGACCGGTTGAATGCTTCCTATGCGGTCGCTTCCGGCATTTCGCTTAATGATTCCTGTCTGGCAGATTCAGAAAGATCGGAAAGAGCATTGTTGTTTCCTGACCGGATGAATCTGGAGGCTGAAGTGAAGAAACTCTATGCACAGATTCCGGGACATTACGGACTGGCACTTCCTCGCGATTTCCAACATCCAAAATACTTATTCTTTAATTCTCTTTATTCCGGGGTCGGTGTCTTGGGATTTATGGGACCTTTTTTCGGTGAGTCTCATCTTAACCATGAACTTCTTCCTTTGCAATATCCGTTTACTTATGCCCATGAGCTGTCTCATCTGTTAGGCATAAGCAACGAAGCCGAAGCTAATTTCTGGGCTTACCAGATTTGCATTCGTTCGATATCACCTGCCGTGCGATACAGCGGTTATTTTGGACTTTTGTCGTATGTGTTGTCCAATGCGGCGGCGACTCTTCCTGAACAAACCTGGAAAGCCTGGCTGGAAACTATTCATCCGGCCATCCTTCGTCAGCTGGCCGACGGTCAGCGTTATTGGTCGGAGCGTTATAGTCCATGGATCGGATCAGTACAGCATGTGGTCTATAACTGGTACTTAAAAGGAAACCGTATTTCGTCGGGGCAGCGGAATTATGCTGAAGTGATAGGAATGATTCTTTCTTTGCCGGAAGACAAGTGGTTCTGAAATCGGTGAGAATTAAAAATTTCCGGGGAGGTGGTGAAATATTCCTGATTTTTCGATTCTGACAGAATCTATACTTTCTTGTTTGATTCTGTCTTGTTTTAAAATTGTGCTCTGCTCTTTTATTTGGCTTTATATTGTTTCTTTTTGTTGCTATATATCTGTACCAAGTGTCTTTTTGATATTACTTGTATCTCTTTCTCTCGGTGTAATCTGGAGAAAAATAAAGAAAAAAGTTTTGGATAAGGCTTATTGGGCATTTTTACTTGAAGAAATTTTCCAGAGATAGCCTCCTGACATGAACCTCTTATTATATAAGGTGTATAAAGCAGCAAGTTTTTATGAAAATTAAAAGAAGTGCAGGCTCTTCGAATAAAAAATCGTATCTTTACTCCCTGAAATTTCATAGTATTACGAATCGATGGCCATTATCATTAAGAAAGTAAGCAATAAAAAAGAGCTGAAAACATTTATCCGCTTCAATTACGAGTTGTATAAGAATAATCCTTATTCTGTACCCGATTTGTATGATGATATGTTAGGAACATTCAGCCCGCAGAAGAATGCGGCGTTTGAATTTTGTGAAGCGGACTATTTTTTGGCTTATAAGGACGACAAGGTGGTAGGGCGAGTGGCCGCCATCATTAACCGTCGTGCCAATGAAACATGGAACAAAAAGGAAGTTCGTTTTGGCTGGATTGACTTTGTAGACGATCCGGAGGTTTCGAAAGCTTTGCTTGATCAGGTGGAAGCCTGGGGAAAGGAAAGAGGGATGGAAGCAATGGTAGGTCCTCTTGGCTTTACGGATCTCGATGCAGAAGGTATGCTGGTTGAAGGCTTCGACCAGTTAAGTACGATGTCCACCATTTACAATTATCCGTATTATTCTCAACACATGGAGCGTCTGGGCTTTGAGAAAGAGGCTGATTGGGTGGAATTTAAATTGACTGTACCCGATAAACTTCCTGAGAAGTTTGTACGCATATCCGAAATTATTCTGCAGAAATATAAGCTGAAGATCAAGAAGCTGAAGCGTAGTGAGATTAAGGAAAAGAATTACGGACAGAAAATCTTTGATCTGATCAATGAAGCTTATGCGCCTCTGTACGGTTATTCCAAGATGACGCAGGGACAGATCAATCAGTATATTAAAACTTATCTTCCGTTAATTGACCTGCGGATGGTGTCGCTGGTGGAAGATGAAGCAGGCGAGCTGGTAGCCGTAGGTATTTCGATGCCTTCGCTTTCAGAGGCATTGCAGAAAGCCAAAGGAAAGATGCTGCCTTTTGGATGGTATCATTTGCTGAAAGCCCTGTTCTTCAAGAAACCTAAAGTGCTCGACCTGCTGCTTGTGGGAGTGAAGCCGGAGTATCAAAGTAAGGGCGTGAATGCTTTGCTTTTCTATGATCTGGTTCCAATTTATCAGCAGATGGGATTCCAGTATGGTGAGAGCAATCCGGAACTGGAAGTAAACAAGAAAGTACAGGCGCAGTGGAGTGCCTTTGAATCGGTACAGCACAAGCGTCGTCGTGCTTATAAGAAAGTATTTTAAGTCTGATTACCGACAATGAGCATGGAAGAAATAAATGAACAACAGAATACCCCTGTTTCCTATACAGAGGAGAACATTCGCCATCTGAGTGACATGGAACATGTGCGTACCCGTCCGGGTATGTACATCGGACGCCTGGGAGACGGCTCACAAGCTGAAGACGGAATCTATGTCCTGTTGAAGGAGGTGGTGGACAACTGTATCGACGAATTTAAAATGGGAGCGGGAAAACGCATTGATATCCAGATGGAGGATAACCTGCGTGTTTCCGTGCGTGACTATGGTCGTGGTATTCCGTTGGGAAGTTTGGTGGATGCTGTTTCGATGCTGAATACGGGAGGTAAGTATGACACAAAGGCCTTCAAGAAAAGTGTCGGTCTGAATGGTGTGGGAGCCAAGGCGGTCAACGCCCTGAGTTCTCGTTTTGTCGCACGGAGTGTTCGTGACGGTCAGATGCGTGAGGCCATATTTACTCAGGGAAATCTGATAAGTGACACAACTTCTTCCACCGACGAAGAGAACGGTACTTATATCTTCTTTGAGCCGGACAATACTTTGTTCCTGAATTATCATTTCCGTCCGGAGTTCATCGAAACCATGTTGCGTAATTATACGTATCTGAATACCGGACTGGCTATTTATTACAACGGACATCGCATTATCAGCCGGAACGGGCTGGAAGACCTGCTGAATGATAACATGACTTCACAGGGATTGTATCCGATCATCCATCTGAAAGGAGAGGATATTGAGATTGCTTTCACGCACAGTCCGCAGTACGGTGAAGAATATTATTCCTTTGTCAACGGGCAGCATACCACTCAGGGTGGAACACATCAGAGTGCTTTCAAGGAACATCTGGCCCGGACGATCAAGGAATTTTTCGGCAAAAACATGGAGTTCCAGGATATCCGTAACGGACTGGTAGCTGCCGTTGCCATTAATGTGATTGAACCGACTTTTGAGAGTCAGACCAAGATCAAACTGGGTTCACTTACCATGGCGCCGGAGAAGGATTCGGACGGAAATCCATATCCGTTGTCGGGAGTAAGTGTCAATAAGTTTGTTGGGGACTTTGTCAAAGAAAATGTTGATAATTATCTCCATAAGCATGCGGATGTAGCAGAAGTCCTGCTTCAGAAGATTCAGGAGTCGGAGAAGGAGCGGAAAGCGATTGCCGGTGTGACAAAGATTGCACGTGAACGGGCCAAGAAAGCAAACTTGCATAATCGCAAGCTTCGGGATTGCCGTATTCATCTGAATGACGTTAAAACCGGCAAGAAGGATGATGAAGATGATCCACGGGCAGAAAGTTCTATCTTTATCACAGAGGGAGACTCAGCAAGCGGTTCCATTACAAAGAGCCGGGATGTCAATACGCAGGCGGTATTCAGTCTGCGGGGTAAGCCTTTGAACTCGTTCGGACTGACGAAAAAGGTTGTGTACGAAAATGAAGAGTTCAATCTCTTGCAAGCCGCTTTGAATATTGAAGATGGACTGGACGGGTTACGTTATAATAAGGTGATTGTAGCAACCGATGCGGATGTGGACGGTATGCATATTCGTCTGCTGATGATGACTTTCTTTCTTCAGTTCTTCCCTGATCTGATCAAGAAAGGCCATGTATACATTCTTCAGACGCCGTTGTTCCGTGTCCGCAACCGGAAGAAAGGAGTCTATGAAACCATTTACTGCTATACGGATGAAGAACGTGTGGCAGCGATTGAGAAGTTAGGACCCAATCCGGAGATTACGCGATTTAAAGGACTTGGAGAGATTTCTCCTGATGAGTTCCGGAACTTTATTGGAAAAGATATGCGGCTGGAGCAGGTAACTCTCCGTAAGACGGACGCTGTCCGGGAATTGCTGGAGTTTTATATGGGAAAGAATACAATGGAGCGTCAGAACTTTATTATCGATAATCTGGTAGTGGAGGAAGATCTGATAACCGACAACGTATAATATATATAATAAGATGTGAAAGCCGGTTGAAAGAGAGTAGAAACATTTAATTCTGGATGTGTTGAAAGCTATATTTCCGGGGACGTTCGACCCCTTTACGATCGGACATTATTCAGTGGTGAAACGTGCCTTGACATTTATGGACGAGGTAATCATCGGTATCGGAGTGAATGACGGAAAGCGTACATGGTTCCCTACCGAAAAACGTGTGCAGATGATACGCGATCTTTTTAAGGATGAACCGCGTATCAGTGTAGAGGCTTATACCGGCCTGACGGTTGATTTTGCCAGAGAACGTGGTGCCGGGTTCATTATCCGGGGCATTCGTACGGTGCGTGATTTTGAATATGAAGAAACGATTGCTGATATCAATCGGAAACTTTCCGGTATCGAGACCATCCTGTTGTTTACGGAACCGGAACTCACTTCTGTCAGTTCAACAATTGTTCGTGAACTGCTGCAATATGGCAAAGATGTAACTCCGTTCTTGCCTGAAGGAATGAAGATTGAATAAAATGAAAGACATGATAAGAACTTGTTTAATTGTGATGCTGGCCTGTTTGTCCGCAGGAGGAATGCAGGCGCAAAACAAATTGTTGGATTCTCCGGCACGTAAGCTGCAGTTGGCTGAATTTGCCATTGCCAATTTATATGTGGATAAAGTAGACGAGCCGGAACTGGTCGAAGCTGCTATTGTCAGCATGTTGGAAAAGCTGGATCCGCATTCAACTTATTCGGATCCGGAAGAAGTGAAACGTCTGAATGAGCCGTTGCAGGGAAACTTTGACGGTATAGGTATCCAGTTTAATATGGCGACGGATACATTGTTTGTTATTCAGCCTGTTTCCGGAGGCCCCTCTGAAAAAGTAGGAATTCTTGCAGGTGATCGTATTATTCAGGTCAACGATACGGTTATTGCCGGAGTGAAGATGAATACAGACGAAGTGATGCGCCGCTTGCGCGGACCGAAAGGAACGGTTGTCAATCTGAAGATTATGCGTAAGGGAGTGAAAGATTTGCTTTCATTTACCGTAAAGCGTGATAAGATTCCGGTTTACAGTCTGGATGCAGCCTATATGGTAGACCGCAGAATCGGATACATTCGTGTCAACCGGTTTGCAGCTACTACCAGTAAAGAGTTTATGGAGGCTTTGCAGAAGCTGAAGCAACAAGGCATGCAAGATCTGATTCTGGATCTTCAGGGGAATGGTGGCGGTTATCTGAACGCGGCTATTGATCTGGCAGACCAGTTCCTGGGCAAGAAAGAATTAATTGTTTATACGGAAGGAAGACGCAATCCTCGGAGTGAATTCTTTGCAAAAGGGAATGGAGCCTTCCTGAACGGACGTCTGGTTGTCCTGGTAGATGAATATTCTGCTTCGGCCAGTGAAATTGTTTCTGGTGCCGTTCAGGATTGGGATCGTGGAATGATCGTCGGACGCCGGACTTTTGGTAAAGGATTGGTCCAGAGACCCATTGATTTGCCGGACGGCTCCATGATCCGTCTGACAGTGGCCCGTTATTATACTCCCTCCGGCCGTTGTATTCAGAAGCCGTATGAAAGTATTGAACAATACAACAAAGATCTGATAGACCGCTATAACCGGGGAGAAATGTTAAGTGCAGACAGTATTCATTTCCCGGATTCTTTAAAATATAAGACCCATAAACTGGGACGTACCGTCTATGGCGGCGGCGGTATCATGCCGGATTATTTTGTTCCGCTTGATACAACCCGTTACACAGACTATTATCTGGCTCTGCGGGATAAGGGAGCAATTGTTCAGATGAATATCAAACTGATTGACCGTCATCGGGCAGAATGGTTGAAGAAGTATAAGAACTTTGACCGTTTCTATAAGGACTTTGAGATTTCTTCCAAGATGCTGGATGAACTGGTCGAATTGGGCAAGACGATGGGAGCAGAGTATAACGAGGAACAGTTTCAGACTGCTCTTCCGTTGATCAAGACACAGCTCAAAGCCTTGATCGCCCGTGACCTGTGGGATATGAACGAATATTTCAGAGTGATTAATGATTTGAGTGACAGTATGAAAAAAGCTCTTGAACTGCTGGAGAAGCCGGGAATGGATTTCCCTAAACGAGATTAAAGAATTATTTCCATAATTCCTTGTAATCTCGCGGAAAACTTCTAATTTTGCAACAAGAAATAACATATTGTAAAAGAAATTTTAGTTCTAACAATTAAATAATTTAAATTCAATCATTTATGTGGTTAAGTAATTCATCTATTGGAAGGAAAGTGGTGATGAGCGTAACAGGTATCGCCCTTGTCCTGTTTCTGACATTTCACATGGCGATGAACCTTGTTGCATTGTTCTCAGGCGAGGCATACAACATGGTTTGCGAATTCCTCGGTGCTAACTGGTATGCCCTGGTAGCAACTGTTGGATTGGCTGCCTTGTTTGTGATTCACATCATCTACGCTTTTTGGCTGACTATGCAGAACCGTGCCGCACGTGGTCACGAACGTTATGCTGTGACAGCTAAACCTAAAAATGTGGAATGGGCATCTCAGAACATGTTGGTACTGGGTATCATTGTAATTCTGGGTCTGGCTCTTCACTTTGTGAATTTTTGGTACAAAATGCAGTTCGCTGAAATTATCGGTAATCCGATGATGGGAGGTCTTCATGCAGCTGATGGTTATGGTTACATCATGCAGACTTTCTCTAACCCATTGTTCTTTGTACTGTATATCATTTGGTTAATTGCTTTGTGGTTCCACCTGACTCACGGTTTCTGGAGCTCAATGCAGACTCTGGGATGGAACAATACCACCTGGATTAACCGTTGGAAATGCATCTCTAACATCTATTCTACCATCATTGTTCTTGGTTTCATGCTGGTAGCCGTTGTGTTCTTCCTGAAAAACATGATGGGTTGCGGTGCTTGCTAATTTAAGTGTAACTGATTAAATTGAAAAAACATTATGACTAAGATACTTGATTCTAAGATTCCTGAAGGCCCGATAGCTGAGAAATGGACTAATTATAAAGCTCACCAGAAACTGGTGAACCCGGCTAACAAACGTCGTCTGGATATCATCGTAGTTGGTACTGGTTTGGCAGGTGCTTCTGCTGCTGCTTCTCTGGGTGAAATGGGATTCCGCGTATTCAACTTCTGTATTCAGGACTCTCCTCGCCGTGCACACTCTATCGCTGCACAGGGTGGTATCAATGCTGCTAAGAACTATCAGAACGATGGTGACTCTGTATATCGTCTGTTCTATGATACTGTAAAGGGTGGTGACTACCGTGCTCGTGAAGCAAACGTTTACCGTCTGGCTGAAGTATCAAACAACATTATCGACCAGTGCGTTGCACAGGGTGTTCCTTTCGCTCGTGAATACGGAGGTACACTGGCTAACCGTTCATTCGGTGGTGCACAGGTTTCTCGTACTTTCTATGCAAAAGGTCAGACTGGTCAGCAGCTGTTGCTGGGTGCATATTCTGCATTGAGCCGCCAGGTAGGTGCAGGAACTGTGAAGCTGTATACTCGTTATGAAATGCTTGACGTTGTTCTGGTTGACGGCCGTGCACGTGGTATCATTGCCAAGAACCTCGTAACTGGTAAGCTGGAACGTTTCGCTGCACATGCAGTAGTTATCGCAACCGGTGGATATGGTAACACTTACTTCCTTTCTACTAACGCTATGGCATGTAACGTTACTGCTGCTATGTCTTGCTACCGTAAGGGTGCTATGTTTGCAAATCCTGCTTACGTACAGATCCACCCGACTTGTATTCCGGTACACGGTGACAAGCAGTCTAAACTGACTTTGATGTCAGAATCTCTGCGTAACGATGGTCGTATCTGGGTTCCGAAGAAACTGGAAGATGCAAAAGCATTGCAGGCTGGAACTAAGAAAGGTAGCGATATTCCTGAAGAAGATCGTGATTACTATTTGGAACGCCGTTATCCGGCATTCGGAAACCTGGTTCCGCGTGACGTTGCTTCACGTGCTGCCAAGGAACGTTGCGACCATGGCTTCGGTGTAAACAACACGGGTCTGGCCGTATTCCTGGACTTCTCTGAAAGTATCGAACGTCTGGGTATCGATGTAGTTCGCCAGCGTTATGGTAACTTGTTCGATATGTATGAAGAAATCACTGACGTTAATCCGGGTGAACTTGCAAGAGAAATCAACGGACGTAAATACTACAACCCGATGATGATTTATCCGGCTATCCACTATACAATGGGTGGTATCTGGGTTGACTACGAACTGCAGACAACTATCAAGGGTCTGTTCGCAATCGGTGAATGTAACTTCTCTGACCACGGTGCTAACCGTCTGGGTGCATCTGCTTTGATGCAGGGTCTGGCTGATGGTTACTTCGTATTGCCTTACACTATCCAGAACTACTTGTCAGATCAGATCACTGTTCCTCGCTTCTCTACAGATCTTCCTGAATTCGCTGAAGCAGAAAAGGCTGTACAGGCTAAGATCGATCACCTGATGAACATCAAGGGTAAGAAGTCTGTTGACTCAATCCACAAGGAACTGGGCCGCGTAATGTGGGAATATGTAGGTATGGGACGTACAGCTGAAGGTCTGAAGACTGGTTTGGCTCGTCTGAAAGAAATCCGTAAGGAATTCGAAACTGAATTGTTTATCCCGGGTTCTAAGGAAGGTTTGAACATTGAATTGGATAAGGCATTCCGTTTGGATGACTTCATCACAATGGGTCAGCTGATCGCTTACGATGCTTTGAACCGTGAAGAATCTTGCGGTGGTCACTTCCGTGAAGAATACCAGACTGAAGAAGGTGAAGCTAAACGTGATGACGAAAACTTCTTCTATGTAGCTTGCTGGGAATACCAGGGAAGCGATGACAAGGCTCCGGTATTGTACAAAGAACCGCTGGTATACGAAGCAATTAAAGTTCAGACTCGTAACTACAAGAGCTAATCAGTGAAGTTAAACAATTAAAGAATCTAAGTAAAATGGATAAAAATATATCATTTACGCTGAAAGTTTGGCGTCAGAACGGACCTAAAGATAAAGGTCATTTCGATACATTCCAGATGAAGGATATTCCGGGTGATACTTCCTTCCTGGAAATGTTGGATATCTTGAACGAACAGTTGGTTGAAGAAGGTAAGGAACCGGTAGTATTCGATCACGACTGTCGTGAAGGTATCTGCGGTATGTGTTCTTTGTACATCAACGGACATCCTCATGGACCTGCAACCGGTGCTACTACCTGCCAGATCTACATGCGTCGTTTCAAAGATGGCGATGTAATCACTGTTGAACCGTGGCGTTCTGCCGGTTTCCCGGTTATCAAAGACTTGATGGTAGACCGTTCTGCATACGACAAGATCATGCAGGCTGGTGGTTTCATCAGCGTACGTACAGGTGCTCCTCAGGATGCAAACGCTATCCTGATCCCGAAACCGATCGCTGACGAAGCAATGGATGCTGCTACTTGTATCGGTTGCGGTGCTTGTGTAGCTGCTTGTAAGAACGGTTCTGCAATGTTGTTCGTATCTGCAAAGGTTAGCCAGTTGAACCTGTTGCCTCAGGGAAAACCGGAAGCTTTGCGTCGTGCAAAAGCTATGATCGCTAAGATGGATGAACTGGGCTTCGGTAACTGTACAAACACTCGTGCTTGTGAAGCTGAATGTCCGAAATGTGTTTCAATCAGCAACATTGCTCGTTTGAACCGCGACTTCATCAAAGCAAAACTGAAAGACTAATCATCTGATTAATCAGAATATGAAGAGAGGGTGCATCTTTTGAGATGCACCCTCTTGTCGTTTTAAGGCACAAAGAGATGTTGTTCTGACATTCCTTGTGTAAGAGTATGCTGATTTTACAGTAATCGGTACATGCCGCCTGCTGCCGCTCTTACAACTCCTTTTAATTCCAGTTCCAGCATGATACCGGCCAGCCGGTTCACAGGAATATTGGATGCAACGATCAGACTGTTCAGCTGCATGCCGTCCGGGTTTTTCTCCAGCAGGGAACAAATCAGGCTTTCCTCCTCATTCAAGTCTGGGAACAGCTGGCGTTGTACAATAGTGGGGCGGTGTTCCCCACAACTCCAGTTCATGGCTTTGACGAAATCTTCAGCGCTTTGCAGCAGTGCTGCCCGGTTATTTTTGATCAGATTGTTGCAACCGGTGGAATACGTGTCTCCTACGCGTCCCGGAAAAGCAAAACAGTCCCGATGATAACTGTCTGCGATATCCGCAGTAATCAGGGCGCCTCCTTTTTCTGCTGATTCCACAACGATGGTAGCATCGCTGATACCTGCCACGATGCGGTTACGCCGGATAAAGTTCTGCCGGTCGGGATTGGTACCACTGGGATATTCCGTCAGCAGGCCGCCGTGATGGATCATTTCAGCCGCTGTCAGCCGGTGTACAGCCGGATAGATCCGGTCCAGTCCGTGTGCCAGTACACCGATCGTATCGGCTTTATACTGAAGCGCAGCCCGGTGAGCATGGATATCAATGCCATATGCCAGTCCGCTGACAATCAATACATCGGGAACCAGCTCCTTCAGTTCACGGACAAAACGGGTGCAGAGATCTTTTCCGTAGTCTGTGGCATGGCGTGTTCCTACCATGCTTATGACATGCAGCCGGTTGAGATCTGCATTTCCTTTGTAGAACAACACCAGCGGTGCGTCATCACAGTCGCGCAAGCGTGAAGGGTATTCTTCATCATGAATGCTGAGACAGCGGATCTGATTCTTTTCGGCAAAGGCCAGTTCTGCTTCACAAAGCCGCAGGGTTTCCGGACATTTCAGGGCTGCTTCCAGTTTGTGTGTTGATTCCGGAAGGCTTTGCAGCACCTCATGCGGATACTTGAACAGGTCGGTAAGCTGGTCTCCGATGGCCAGCAGCAGGCGCCGGGCACCAATCAGTCCCAGGCCGGGAATACGGGTCAGTGCAAGCGTGTAGAGCAGTTCTTCGTTTTTCATTCGGTGAAATAAGGAGCAAAGGTTTCATTCAGCAACTGGGATTCGCCCAGGCGTCCGTTAATCAGACAGACGGTATCCACCGTTGCTTTGATGACCGGTTTAAGGTCAGGTAGGCGGAAGATATCCTGATAGAATATATACTTGATGCCTTCTTTCTTCAGGTAGAGTTTGGAAACAAACTCGTCACCACTTCGGAGAGGCGTCTTGAAAGCAATGGAAAGACGGGCTACTACGGCATCAATGCCTTGTTCATGCAACTGGGCGAAACTGATTCCGGCCGATAGAAGAAATTCATGGCGCGTATGTTCGATGTAGTGCTGATAATTGGCATTGTTGACGATACCTTGCAAGTCGCATTCGTAGTCGCGGACTTTCATTTTCAGTTCATAGATGTACTTTTCCATGATGAGAACAGGTTTTGGTTATTTGGACAAAGATACATAATTATGTGCTAAGTGACTCTTTAAATACTGGTTAATTACCGGAAAGTCCGTAACTTTGTGCTTCCTGATTTACATTTTAACAGCCTGACGGATGATAACTCTTTATGCAGCTCCCTTACAGGGATTTACGGAACTTGCCTGGCGCAATGCTCATGCACAGGTTTTTGGCGGTATAGATGCCTATTATACTCCCTTTGTACGCCTTGAAAAAGGGGAGATACGCAACAAGGACAAACGCGAACTGCTTCCTGCAGGAAACACAGTATCCCGACTGATTCCCCAGATTGTTGCAGCTGAGCCCGATGAATTCCGGATTCTGGTTGAGCAGATTTCCGGCTGGGGCTATCGGGAAATTGATCTCAATATGGGCTGTCCGTTTCCGCTGATAGTCAATCGCAGGAAGGGATCCGGTATTTTACCTTTTCCGGATAAGGTTGCAGCCTTGCTCCATGAAATGGAAACATTTCCGGAGATTCGTTTCTCGGTAAAGATGCGTCTGGGCTGGGAGCGGACAGACGAATGGCAGGAGATTCTTCCCCTGTTGAATGAATCCTGTGTCAGGCAGATAACCTTGCATCCGCGTATCGGCAGACAGCAATACAAAGGAACGGTAGACAGAGAGGCCTTTACTGCCTTTTATGAGAGCTGCCGGTTACCGCTGGTATATAACGGAGACTTGAGAACCCAGGAAGAGATGCAGGAACTTTTGCAAGCTTATCCCCGGCTCGAGGGACTGATGTTGGGACGCGGACTGCTGGCCAATCCGGATCTGGCAGCCGGTTTCAGACAGGGGAATACACTGCCGGTCTCAGAACTTTACCGGAAGGTAGGGCAGATGCACCAGCTGATCTATGCAGAATATGCACGTACTTTGGAAGGAGGAGAGGCGCAGATTCTGCAAAAACTGAAGCCCATGTGGGAGTATTGTCTTCCTGATCTGGACAAAAAAGCCCGCAAGGCTATTCTGAAAAGCAATAAGCTGGATGCTTATCTCCGGGCTGTCCGTGAAGCCCTGTAAATCCCGAAATTTATTCTTTCTGCTCCTTTTTGAAATATTCATATCCGATGCGGCAGTAAAGACATTTCTTGGAGTCGCAGTAATTCTTTTTCAGCTGGATGAGAGCCTGACTGTCACCTGCATGAGCAGCCTTCAGTCCGCATTCTTCCCACATGCGGGTGATGTAATTGTTTTCCGGTTTCAGATCTTCCAGCAGCTGGCTGGCCCGGTTGCAGAGCCGTTCTTCTCCTTTATGCTTTCCGTAGGCATAGAGGAAAGGAACCACCGTGTTGATGATCAGCAGGTCGATGGAACTCTGACTGAGCGTTTTGGGGTGGGAGGGCGAAGGCTGTCCGAAGACATAATGGGTCAGCCAGTAGACAGATGTTCCTCCTTTGAATATTTCCCGAAGCTCCTGCAAGGTTTCCAGTTCCATCAGCCGTGAGAACATCCCCTGTGAACGGTGGTACAGACAGGCCAGCTGTGCGATGCGTACATGCGGAAAATTTCCCGGACGCATGCGGAGAAACTTCCAGCGGCAGTCTTCGGCAGGAGTCAGATCGAACTTATGAGCCAGATAAGCATATTCCTTCATAAGTTTTTCCGTATAGTCATCGGCAGGAAGTTCCTGTAAGAGTCCGGCCTGTCCGAAGAAGATTGCTTCAATCTGGAAAAGGTCATCCCGATGCTTGTTGACGGCTGCCAGAGGGATATGTTTGGCCCAAAGCTCAAATGCATCACTGTTTACTCCAAACCCGAAATTACGTGCCAGTGTCACAAAGAAAGCGCCTTCCCAGCTGCGGTCACAAAAATCCAGCCGTTGAAAAATCTGCTGGGTTTTCTGTTCGAAGCGTTCCGTCTGCAGACTGGAGAGCCAACTGTGAAGGAGGAAGGGCGACAAATGCGGGATCAGCCGGTAGCAGGCCGGATAATGGCTTGTCTGGATCAGTTCCTGGTAGTTTTCAAGCAGGTAGGGCGGATAATGCAGTTCAAGTTGGGGGATCGGTTCTCCGTTGGTGCGCTTCACTTCGGCATCAATGTCGGAGGCCGCATGCAGAATGACCGAATCGTAAGTCGGATCCTGGTCGTGGTGATGACGTTTCCAGTCGGAAGCACGCTCATGAATTTCCACATTTCCCACCCAGATCACTCCGTCCAGTTTGATTTTGGCATTGAAGAAGTCAGGACCGGCATCCGGATTGGAGAGTCCGGGATCAATAATTTCCACTTTCTGTCCTGTGGTCGTGTACAGAGGTTTGAGCGGGAAAAGCTTGTGTTTCCATACGTAATGTAAGAGTTGTTCCATGTTAACGAGGTGTAAATGTTGCCTAAATGTAATGATTAATACTGAAAAACACTATCTTTGCGTTGAAAATTATCAGAGAATTATGAAAATAGCATTGATTGGATATGGAAAGATGGGTAAAGAGATTGAGAAAATTGCTCTTTCCCGCGGACATGAGATTGTGAGCATCATCGATATCAATAATCGTCAGGATTTTTCTTCCGAAGCTTTTCGCTCGGCAGATGTTGCCATTGAGTTTACGGCACCTTCTGTAGCTTACGGCAATTGCCTGGAAGCTTTCAAGAATGGTGTAAAGGTGGTTTCCGGAAGTACAGGATGGATGGGAGAACACGGTGACGAAATGCGCCGTCTGTGTCAGGAAGAAGGAAAGACATTGTTCTGGTCCTCCAACTTCAGTCTGGGAGTAGCCATTTTCTCGGCTGTCAACAAATACCTGGCCAAGATTATGAATAATTTCCCCAACTATGATGTTTCGATGGTGGAAACCCATCATATTCATAAACTGGATGCACCGAGCGGTACAGCCATCACACTGGCCGAAGGCATTCTGGAAAATCTTGACCGTAAGCAGAAGTGGGTATCCGGAACATTGACCGCTCCTGACGGTACGGTCAGCGGAACAACCGACTGTGCTCCCGATGAGTTGCCGGTCAGTGCTGTCCGCAGAGGCGAGGTTCCGGGCATTCATACCATCAAATATGAGTCGGATGCCGATTCTATCATCATTACACACGATGCCAAGAACCGCAGCGGTTTCGCGCTGGGTGCCGTACTGGCGGCTGAATATACTGCCGGACATACAGGTTTTCTGGGTATGAACGATTTATTTCCTTTCTGATTATGATACAGGCCTCACGTAGACAATGGATAAAGTTTGCCGTCGTTCTGGTGCTTTATCTGATTTTCCTGCTTTGGTTGCAGAGCTGGCTGGGACTGATTGTGGTTCCGTTTATCTTTGATGCTTATATCTCGAAGAAGATTCCATGGACCTGGTGGAAAAAGTCGAAAAACAAGACGGTGGTAACAGTCATGGGATGGGTAGACGCCATTGTATTTGCCCTGGTTGCCGTTTATTTTGTCAATCTGTATTTTTTCCAGAACTACGTCATCCCGTCTTCTTCACTGGAGAAATCTTTGCTGGTAGGCGATTATCTGTTTGTCAGCAAGATGAGTTACGGTGCCCGTATTCCGCAGACTCCGCTCCATGTGCCCTTGACTCAGCATACCCTGCCCATATTCGGATGCAAATCTTATCTGGAATGGCCCGAATGGGATTACAAGCGTGTCAGCGGACTGGGTAAGGTACAGCTGAACGACATCGTGGTGTTCAACTTCCCTGCAGGCGACAGCGTAGCGACCGGTGTACCGGCAGAAGATCTTTACCGCTTGAGTTATCAGGCAGGAAAGGGCTTGTCACAACCGGTTGATATGTCCCGGCTGACTCTGGAACAGGAACGTGAGGTATATGACTATTATTATGCCGCAGGGCGGAAATACATTGATGAGAATCCGCAGATATATGGCAAGATCGTTTCCCGTCCGGTAGACCGTCGGGAGAATTACGTGAAGCGCTGTGTGGGCCTTCCCGGACAAACCCTGCAGATCAAGGACCGCATCATTTATCTGGACGGAAAGCCGAATAAGGAGCCGGACAATGTCCAGTACCGTTATCTGGTTTATACAAAGGGCATGCTGCCTGATGATCTCTGCCATGAGTTGGGTATCAGCGTAGAAGACCGTGAAATTTATTATTCCGAAGAATCTGCCTATAATATGCCGCTGACGGAAAAGGCAAAGGCTGCTTTGCTGGCGCGGAAAGATCTGGTGACTGCCATTCATGACGTGCCTGATGACGATGCCGGCGGACTGTATCCCGTCAACAAGAATACGGGATGGACTGTAGACAATTACGGTCCGGTATGGATTCCGAAGAAAGGAGCCACCATCGATCTGACGCTGGACAACCTGCCGGTCTATGAACGGCCGATCCGGGTGTATGAAGGCAATCAGCTGGATGTGAAAGACGGACGCATTTATATCAACGGACAGGAAACCACGAAGTATACTTTCCGCATGGATTATTACTGGATGATGGGCGATAACCGCCACAATTCTGCGGATTCCCGTTTCTGGGGTTTTGTTCCTGAAGATCATATTGTCGGTAAACCGATCTTTGTATGGCTTTCACTGGATAAAGACCGCGGATGGTTTGACGGAAAGATCCGCTGGAACCGTCTGTTCAAATTTGTAGATTCAATCAAATAAACTTGTGCGAAACGGACGTTGGCTAGTCTGGCTGAAAGCAATCGGCGGCGCACTGGTCGCCGTATTGCTGGTTAAGACTCTGTTTGTCACCTCTTGTTTCATTCCTTCCTCCGGGATGGAGAACAGTCTCTATCAGGGGGAAGGCGTGCTGGTGGGCAAATGGAGTTACGGTCTTCGTCTGCCTTTCCCGTCGTTGCTGGGTTATCACCGCCTGGGAGCTTCTCCGGTGGAGCGGGGAGACATCGTACTGTTCAATAATCCCAACCCGGCCGATCCGGAAACGGGAATTGAGTGGCGTGAAGTTTTTATCAGCCGTTGTGTCGGGCTGCCGGGAGATACCCTTTCGCTCAACCGTGCGCTGACCGTTACCGGAAATCAGGCCTTGAGCCCGGACAGCAAGGCGCTCTATGTCTATCCGTCTTCTTCAGAAGATCTGATGCAGGCCGTTCTGGAAACTCTGGGACTGCTGCCCGGCAATACACTGGTGAGCTATACGTCTGATGGCGGTTATGTCCGCAGCTTCAGCCATTACGAGTTCTATCTGGTTTCCCAGAAGCTGGAAGGCCGGATTCCTGTTGTTCCGCTCGACAGCCGTATCTCTCAGGAAACACATCCGTTTGTCGTACCCCGCAAGCAGGTTCCGGTAAAAGTTTATCCCTGGAATGCTGTGCTTCTCTGCAATACCATTGTGCGTCATGAGCATAAGCAGGCCGGTGTGCAGGGAGACACACTCTATGTGGAAGGCCGTCCGGTGGGAGAATATACCTTCAGCAAGAACTATTACTGGATGGCTTCCAACGATCCGGTCAATCTTTCCGATTCTCGTTTGTTTGGCTTTGTACCCGAAGATCACCTGATCGGGCGTGCCCTGCGGATATGGTATCCGGCAAGAAAGGGACGTTTCCTGCAACGGGTGCAATAGTTGTGGCATTTAATTGAAGGAAGAAATAGTTATGAAGAAAGAAGTGATATTGGGGTCCGCTTATCTGGGACCGGTGGAGTATTATACCAAACTCTTTGCTTACGATACGGTCCGTGTGGAGCGTTATGACCATTATATGAAGCAGACCTACCGCAACCGTTGTGTCATTGCTTCGGCCGACGGCCCGCTGGCGCTGACCATTCCGACGGAGAAGGGAGATGACGCCAAGTGTCTGATGAAGGATATCCGCATTTCCGATCACGGCAACTGGAGACATGTGCACTGGAATGCCTTTGTGGCAGCCTATCGTCACAGCCCTTTCTTTGATTACTATGCCGATGAGTTTCACCGTTTCTTTGAGGAGCGTTACACCTGGCTGTATGATTTCAATGCTGAGCTGTGCAGCTGGGTATGTGAGCAGATTGATCTTCAGTCCCGGATTATCCCTACGGACGATTATCTGCCGGTATCGGAAACGGCCGATGATTTCCGTGAACGGATCCATCCCAAGCGGCTGCCGCAGGAAGCCGATCCGGACTTTGTTCCGAAAGCCTATTATCAGGTATTCGATGCCCGGCTGGGTTTTCTTCCTAATCTCAGTATTGTCGATTTATTGTTTAATATGGGACCCGAAAGCCTGCTGGTGTTGCGTGACAGTACGGTTTCTTTCCGTTGATTTGTCCTTTCGTTTCCGGAGTTTCATGCAGACGAATCAAGTGTATTCTCTGCATGAAACTTTTGTTTCGTCTGGGTGGAACAAAAAGTTTCTCTAGGTGGAACTTTTTTTTTCTCTGCATGAAACATTTGTTTCTTTTCGGGAAAACAGCTGTTTCGTCGAAACAAATTCTGCCGGACGAGCCGAAGAATAGGTCCCTTCGTGCAGATGTTTCCAGCAGGGTTTCCGTACATCCTTTGCAAAAAGAAATCCGCCTGAGTGCGGATTGCGCTCAGGCGGATGATAAATTGACGTCAGGATGACGGATTATTGCGGTACGATGGTGAATCCCCACTTGTATTCCTGATTAGCAGGAATCAGGTATTGAGGATCAGGGATGGCACCCCAGCTGTCATAACCTCCCACACCCATCTGCTTCATGTCGATGCATACTTCCACAAAATTGCGCGGAGTGATGTCGTTGATGTGCGTCTGGCGCGGTTTGATGTTGCGGGCCGTTGCCACATCATGCTTCCGTTCTTCTTCGTTGCGGTTCTGCCACTGATAGTCGCGGTGAGTAGCTTCTTCACCGTCGAAGTCTTCTATCGAGTTACGCAGGGCATTGAATCCGATAGTCTTGTCAGCATAAATAGTCAGGCCTTTTCCACCTTTGCGGCTGAGAGTCAGCCAGCGGGTATCGGTGTGATGACCGTTTTCCTGCGGACGGACGTAAGGGAAGTACATGGCATCTGCCGTGTTCTTGTAGAGTCCTACCAGAGTTCCGTTGTTGCGGTCAATGTAGTTTTCTTCCGGTCCGCGTCCGAAATAAGTTACCTGGTTCATATTGGCAGGCAGGCGGAAACGTACGCCGATACGCGGAACCACCAGTTTGGAACTTTCCTTGCGCAATGCTTCGTTGCCCGGAGTAAAGGTAGCCAGACGGGTCGCTTCCGATACTTCTGTCTCAGCAGCAGCCATTTCGGTAGAAGTGAATGTATAGTCAGCTTTCACAACGCCCGACGGATGGATGCGGTAAGTGGCAATGTAGAGGTTGCCGGCAGCCAGCAGATAGGAAGCCTTCAGTACGGCATCTTCTCCGTCCATGGTCAGCGTGGCATCTACTACCTTGAAGTTACGGCTGGATTCTTTCCAGATCTGCAGGCGTTTGGGTTCCTGGCTTCCGTAGTCATTGTCGTTCGGTGCGCGCCAGAAGTTCGGCTGGATACCGAAGCCTTCATTGAAATATTCCGTACCTTTTACCTTGTAGGAAGTTACCAGACCGCTGGATTTGTCGAAGGTAAAGTTGACGCGTGATGAGTGTGCAGTCAGCAGATTACCTTCTGTTGTACACTGCAGTTTCGGGCCTCCTTCCGCAAAGGTTCTGGGTTGCGGATCAATCGGCAGGCGGAACTGATCGTGCGCGATTTCCCATCCGGCAGGAATCAGGATTTCCGGTTCGACGGTTGTTGCGCTGAATTCCACAAAGTATTCCGTACCTGTTTTCGGTTTCAGGCCGTCTACATTTACGTTTACTTCCTGGCTGCCCTGAGGTTCGATGTCCAAAGAAACTTTGTGGGTACGGATCACCTTATTGTTTTCCTTCACGGTATAGGTGATCATGTACTTCTTCAGATTGGTGAAGTAGAAACGGTTGGTTACCCGGAATTTTCCGGTTACCGCATCGATGGCTTCGAAGCCTACATTCTGATGTGCATACTTCACTTCGCTCATGGCCGGATGCGGAGTACGGTCCGCGCTGACGATACCGTTGCAACAGAAGTTTCCGTCGCTCGGCATGTTGGTACCGAAGTCGCCGCCGTATGCCCAGTATTCGCGTCCGTTTTCATCTTTCACCTGAATACCCTGGTCTACCCAGTCCCAGATGTATCCGCCCTGCAGGTTCGGATATTTGTAGATAGCCTTCCACTGATCCCAGAGACTTCCTGTAGAGTTACCCATAGCGTGAGCATATTCAGAAGGAGCTACCGGGCGGTCACTTCCGATACGTCCGATTTTTTCCAGCCAGGATGCATCCGGATATTGCGGAACATACATGTCTGAGTTCCATTCCCACTGGGCACGTTCGTAGTTGACCGGTCGGTTCATGACATCCTTGTCTGCCTGTTTCAGCCACAGGTAAGTCTGATAGAAGTTATATCCGTTTCCGGCTTCGTTACCCAATGACCAGAAAGTGAGGCAAGGATAGTTCTTGTTGCGTTCAAACATATTCTGAGTGCGATACATGTGCGGTTTCAGCCATTCCGGATTGTTACCCAGTGTACCGCCTTTTCTCAGGTCGTAGTACATACCGTGGCTTTCGATGTTGGCTTCATCGTACACATACAGTCCGTATTCGTCGCACAGTTCATAGAAGCGGCGGTCCTGCGGATAATGGCACAGACGTACGGTATTGAGGTTGTTGCGCTTCATCAGTTCGAAATCCTTGCGCATCAGCTCTTCGTTGACATAGTGTCCCGTCAGCGGGTTGTGCTCGTGGATGTTGACTCCTTTCAGTTTGATCGGTTGTCCGTTGACCATCAGAACGGTGTAATTGTTGCCGTTTGCTGATTTCTGGTCGATCTGTTTGATTTCGATGCGGCGGAAACCTACATGATAAGGAATCACTTCACTGACCTGACCGTTTTCGCGGACTGTCATCAGCACCTTGTAAAGGTTAGGAGCTTCCGAAGTCCAGGTCTTGACAGCCGGCAGCGTCTTGTCGAAAGTAACGGTTGCAGGCTTGTTGCTCTGTACGTTCACTTTCTTTTCTTCCGTAGCTACGGTTTTACCGTCGGCATCCAGCAGTTCATAGCTGACTTCCAGATTGGCGGTAGCCGTACGGTGGTTCTTCAGGTCGATGGCCAGACGGAAGATACCGTCTTTGTATGTATCATCCAGGGTAGAAGTGATGCGGAAATCCTGTACGGAAGCTTTCGGTTGTGAATACAGGAATACATCACGTTCGATACCACTCAGGCGCCAGAAGTCCTGACATTCCAGGTAAGATCCCGTACTCCAGCGGAAAATTTTCAGTGTCAGTACGTTTTCTCCCGGTTTCAGCCAGTCGTTGACGAGGTATTCGGCCGGATTCTTTGAATCTTCGTTGTAGCCCACTTCCTTGCCGTTCAGATAAACATAGCATCCGGATTTTGCACCGGCTATGTGGAGATAGATGTCGCGTCCGTTCCAGTCTTCGGGAACAGTGATGGTACGGCGGTAAACACCTACTGGTGTATTTTCCGGCAACTGTGGCGGTTGGGGATTGAGCGGCTGGAATTCATAACCGTGATTGGTATAGATTGCCGTTCCGAAACCCTGTACTTCCCAGTTTCCCGGTACCGTGATGTTCTGCCATCCCTGCTCAGAAGGAGAAGCTTCGGTGACGTCAGCCGGAAGCTGTTTGTAGGAATCTGTGTAATAAAACTTCCAGGTTCCGTTCAGCAGCTGGTAGTAAGGACTTTTTTCGTAATCTCCCGTCAGTGCCTGCGTCTTGTTGGCATAAGTCATGAAAGCCGAACGGGGTTCTTCCCGGTTAACGGAAACCACCTGGACATCTTTCCAGTAGGGAAGAGATTCATCTGCCTGGACGGTCTGGGGAACAGCGATGGTTGCCAGTCCGGCCAGTGAGAAACAAAGGTTAGAAAAGTCTTTTTTCATGAATATAGATTGATTAATATTAATATTTGGAAACAAATGTACAAATTTTCACAGATTGTCGGGTGTGTCAGGTTCATAAAAAACACTAAGATATATCGGAGAACCGGAATAAAGTTGTACTTTTGCGTCTGATACAAAGATTAATAGAGGAAAAAATGAATAATCTGCCTACAGTAACTAAAAATTTGCTTATTATCAATGTGCTTTGCTTCTTCGGAATGCTGGTAGCAAAACGATATGGCATCGATGTCGAAAATCTGCTGGGACTTCACTTCTTTTTGGCTTCAGACTTTAATCTGAGCCAGCTGATTTCATATATGTTCATGCACGCCAATTTCCAACATATCTTTTTCAATATGTTTGCCGTATGGATGTTCGGACGTGTGCTGGAGCAGGTATGGGGACCCAGGCGGTTTCTTACTTATTATTTGATTTGCGGAATTGGTGCCGGTCTGATTCAGGAGCTGGTGCAATATCTGGAATACGCCTTTACCTTGTCCAATTATGACAGCGTCAATCTGGGAATTGCCGGAGGAATTATACCGATGGAAGAATACCTGAATATGATGACGACGGTGGGAGCTTCAGGAGCCGTTTACGGTATTCTGCTGGCGTTCGGAATGTTGTTCCCCAACAGCCAGATGTTTATTTTCCCGCTTCCGTTCCCGATCAAGGCGAAGTATTTTGTGATCGGTTATGCTGTACTGGAGTTGTTCCTGGGACTGGGCGGAGGTGACGGAGTAGCTCACTTTGCTCATCTGGGCGGTATGCTCTTTGGACTGATCCTGATTATCTATTGGAGGAAAAAGAATGGCAATCAACAGTTTTATAGCTAATCTGAAAGAAAATTTCCGTCGGGGAGACATTGTCACGCAGTTGCTGTACATCAATGTCGGAATGTTTATCCTGACTGCACTGACGGGCATTGTACTGATACTTTTCCGTCTGCCGCCTGTTCCCTGGCTGAACTGGCTGGAACTGCCGGCATGGATTGAGGCATTTATCCGCCAGCCCTGGTCGCTGCTGACCTATATGTTCATGCATGCAGGTGTATTTCATCTCCTGTTCAACATGTTGTGGCTGTACTGGTTCGGCCGTTTGTTCCTGAATTTCTTTTCGGCCCGTCATCTGCGGGGACTGTATATTCTGGGCGGATTGTGCGGCGGGCTGCTGTATATTCTGGCATATAATGTATTTCCTTATTTCTCGGATGCCGTATATTCTTCCTACCTGCTGGGTGCATCGGCTTCGGTGCTGGCCATAGTTGTGGCGACGGCTGTCCGTGAACCTGAATATACGGTACAGTTTATGTTTATTGGTGCCGTTCGTTTGAAGTATGTGGCTTTGTTTATGGTGGCCCTTGATCTGCTTTTCATGACCTCTGAAAACGCCGGCGGACATATTGCGCATCTGGGAGGCGCACTGGCCGGATGGTGGTTTGCTTCCGGTCTGAGCTGCGGACACGATGTAACGAAGTGGATCAATGCCGTATTCGATTTTCTGGGCGGGAAATGGAAACCGGCTCCCCGGAAACCGAAAATGAACGTACATTACAGTGACAAGCAAAAAGATTATGATTATAATACCCGTAAGAAGCAGCGTTCGGACGAGATAGACCGCATTCTGGATAAGTTGCGCAAATCGGGATATGGCAGTCTGACTGAAGAAGAGAAGAAAAGTCTGTTTGATGCCAGCAAAAAATAATTCAATTCAATGAAAATATTGGGACATGCAGTGCGAGGACTTGCACTGACGGGAAATCTGGTCGTAGCGGCCGGGTTTCTTCTTTGTGGTTACAGTTCATATATCCAGCCTGTTACCCATCCGATATGGGCTTGTCTGGGATTGGGATTTCCTTTTTTTCTGCTGTTGAATCTCTTTTTCCTTTTTTTCTGGCTGGTGTGCCGCCGCAAGTTTGTGTGGCTTCCGATACTGGTTTTTGTTGTGGGGTGGGGACCGGTTCGTGCGTATATTCCTTTCAACCGTTCTCAGGATCCTCAGGGAGGAACCCTGGTGAAGCTGCTTACCTATAATGTAATGAATACGAACTTATCCCGTCCGGAAGAAGGAGCAGAGGAGGGGAACATCGTGACATATCTGGAGCAGTCGGAAGCTGATATTATTTGTCTGCAGGAAATCACCTCTTCGGAAAAGCAACTCCGTAAGGCTTTTCCGATGTATCCGTATGTACGGCGGATCGGTTTTGCTACGGCCAACGGTGTGGCTTGTCTGTCAAAATATCCCATTCTGTCAGCAAAGAGAATAGAATATGCCAGTGCATTTAACGGAAGTGCCCTGTTCCGTCTGAAAATAGGAAAAGATACGGTGACACTGATCAACAATCATCTGGAGTCGAACAAGCTGGATGCCGGAGATAAGGCCTTGTACAAGGAGCTGCTGAAGTCTCCCGATGAGGAAAAGGTGAAGACGAGCGGAAAGTATCTGTGGCACAAACTGGCAGATGCCGTCGCAATTCGTGCTGCTCAGGCTGATTCGGTGGCAAAGGTCATTGCAGAGTATGGTTATGACCGCATGCTGGTGTGTGGAGACTTCAATGATTCTCCCTTGTCGTATGCCCGCCGGGTGATTGCCAGGGGATTGCAGGATGCCTATGTGGAAAGGGGAAACGGTCCGGGATTTTCCTATAATCAGAATCTGCTTTATTTCCGGATTGACCATATCCTGGCCGGAACAGATTTCCGGATTCTGCACTGTGAGGTGGATCGTTCCATCCGTACGTCCGACCATTATCCGGTGTGGTGTCTGTTAGAGAAGAAAGAATAAACATTATATCTATTTTAATATGAAACATTTAGCAATTGCATTAGCCATGAGTTGTATAACCTTTGGGTGCAGTCAGAAGGCAGAAAATGCCTCCAATCCTTTTTTGACGGAGTTCCAGACTCCTTATGGTACTCCTGATTTCAGCCGGATCAAGCCGGAACATTATGAACCAGCCTTCCTGCAAGGTATGGAACAGCAGAATAAGGAAATCAAGGCCATCGTGGAAAATCCGGAAGCTCCGACTTTTGAAAATACCATTGTTGCCTTGGATAACAGCGGGGAAATCCTGAACCGGGTAAGCGGTGTTTTCTTTGCCCTGGCAGAAGCCGATACGAATGATGAACTGATGGCACTGGAAGCAAAGATTGCTCCGATGTTGTCAGAACACAGTGACAATATTTACCTGAATGCAGATCTGTACAAGCGTGTTGCTGCGCTGCACGATCAGGAAGAAGCAGGAACCTTGAAGCTGACTACGGAACAACATTACCTGCTGGACAAATATTATAAAGGTTTCATCCGTTCCGGAGCCGGACTGGATGCTGCCAAGCAGGAACGTCTGCGTGCCATCAATAAAGAATTGTCTACCCTGACCATTGAATTTGGCAATCACGTACTGGCTGAAAACAATGCCTACAAACTGATTGTCGACAAGAAGGAAGACCTGGCCGGTCTGCCGGAATCTGCCATTGCCATTGCTGCCGATGAAGCTAAGGCTGAAGGTCTGGAAGGCAAATGGGTGTTCACTCTTCAGGAATCAAGCCGTCTGCCTGTTTTGCAATATGCGCAGAACCGTGAGATGCGTAAGAATATCTATCAGGCTTATACCAGCATGGGCAATCATGGAGATGCCAATGATAACAAGGAAATCCTGAAACGGATTCTGACCTTGCGTCTGGAGAAGGCCCAGCTGATGGGATATACGAACTATGCAGAATATGTGTTGGCTGACAATATGGCCAAGACTCCGCAGAATGTAATGGACTTCTTGCATAACTTGTGGGGATATTCTATCGAGAATGCAAAGAAAGAGGCTGCCGAACTGCAACAGATCATGGATCGTGAAGGCAAAGGTGAAAAGCTTGAAGCATGGGACTGGTGGTATTATGCAGAAAAACTGCGTAAGGAAAAGTATGATCTGAATGAAGATGAAATCCGTCCTTACTTCAGTGAAGAGGATGTCCGTAACGGACTGTTCTATGTCGTAAATAAGCTGTATGGCATTACACTGACGGCAGTAGACTCTATTTCTGTATATAATAAGGATGTGAAAACCTATCTGGTGAATGATGCCGACGGATCGTTCCTGGGTATCTTCTACAGCGATTATATGCCGCGTGCAAGCAAGCGAAGCGGAGCCTGGATGAGTAATTTCCGCGAACAATGGCAGGGAGTCCGCCCGTTGATTTATAATGTGGCCAGCTTTACCAAGCCTAGTGGAGATATCCCTTCATTGCTGACTATTGATGAAGCCCGTACGATGTTCCATGAGTTTGGACATGCACTGCACGGAATGTTAAGTCAGTGTACTTATAAAGGTGTTTCTGGGACATCAGTTGCACAGGACTTTGTGGAACTTCCTTCTCAGATTATGGAGCATTGGGCCATCGAACCGGAAGTAATGAAAGTGTATGCCAAGCATTATAAGACCCGTGAGGTGTTGCCGGATTCTCTGATTGCCAAGATTGAGAACCAGGCTTTGTTTAATCAGGGCTTTATGACAACAGAGCTGCTGGCTGCGGCCTTGCTGGATATGGAATTCCATACACTGACTTCTACAGATAATCTGGATGTTGTAGCTTATGAGAAACAGGTGATGGACCGCCTCGGACTGATCCCGCAGATTGCACCCCGTTACCGGGCTACTTATTTCAATCACATCATGGGTGGTTATGAAGCCGGATATTACAGCTATCTGTGGGCTGAACGTCTGGATGCAGATGCTTTTGAAGCATTCAAGGAACACGGAATCTTTGATCCGGCAACTGCAACGGCTTTCCGTAAGAACATTCTTGAAAAGGGTGGTTCGGATGATCCGATGAAACTCTATCATACATTCCGCGGTGCAGACCCGAGTCTGGAGCCTTTGCTGAAAAACAGAGGACTAAAGTAAGGGATAAATAGGCTTTTTTATCCTCTATGCCTTAAATATTTACAAACCTTTCCGCGTATAAGTGAAAAAAAAACTATATTTGCAACCTTGAATAAACGTATATAATTAAAAAAAGTAAATATAATAATTAAAGTAACATGCAAAACAAAGGATTCGTAAAAGTTTTTGCGGTATTACTGACCCTTGCCTGTGCTTTTTACCTTTCATTCTCATTCGTGACGCGTTATCAGATGAACAAGGCGGCCGAAGATCCGAGAGGTGCTGCACATTATCTGGATTCCATGCAGAATCAGAAGGTTTGGCTGGGAGTTTACACGCTGAAACAATGTCGTGAAATGGAGATTGGTCTGGGTCTTGACCTGAAAGGTGGTATGAACGTGATTCTGGAAGTGTCTGTACCCGATGTGGTTAAAACACTTGCGGATAACAAACCCGATGAAGCTTTCAACAAAGCCGTAGCTGAGGCAGCCAAACAGCAGGTGACTAGCCAGGACGATTTCATTGCCTTATTTATCAGAGAGTATAAGAAACTGGCTCCGGAAGGAAAGCTGGCAGAACTGTTCGCTACTCAACAGCTGAAGGACAAAGTGACTACCCGTAGTACAGATGCGGAAGTAGAAGCTGTGTTGCGTGAAGAAGTGAAAGCTGCCGTTGAAAACTCATATAATGTATTGCGTACCCGTATCGACCGTTTCGGTGTAGCTCAGCCGAACATCCAGACTCTGGAAGGACGCATGGGACGTATCATGGTGGAATTGCCGGGTATTAAGGAACCTGAACGTGTAAGAAAGCTGTTGCAGGGATCTGCTAACCTGGAATTCTGGGAAACTTATGAAGCAAAGGATATCACTCCGGTTCTGGCTTCTGCTGACAGCCGTGCACGTGCTATTCTTGCCAGCGAAACTGTTTCTTCTGATTCTGTTGCAGTGGAAGAAGAAGCTGCTGTTTCTGCTAAAGACAGTCTGGCTGCAGCCTTGAAGGGTGAAGCTCCGGCTGAAGCAGGAGAACAAAACCGTAAGAACTATCCTCTGCTGTCTGTTCTGCAATTGAATCAGAGTGGTGTAGGAGCAATTGTCGGTTATGCTGATTACAAAGATACGGCTGATATCAATCGTATCCTGAATATGAAGGAAGTAAAAGAAGTTTTGCCTCGTGATCTGAAACTGATGTGGGGTGTAAGAGCTTCTGATATGGATAAGACCGGACGTATTTTCGAATTGTATGCAATCAAATCTACCCAGCGCAACGGACGTGCGCCGCTGGAAGGTGATGTGATTACAGATGCACGTGACTCATACGACCAGTATAACAGACCTTGCGTAACGATGGCTATGAATACAGAAGGTGCTCGTCGCTGGGCACAGCTGACCAAGCAGAACACTGGCCGTGAAATCGCTATCGTTCTGGATGGATATGTATACAGTGCTCCGCGTTCTAACGGTGAAATTGCCGGAGGTAATTCTGAAATCACAGGTAGCTTCACTCCTGAACAGACAAAAGACTTAGCCAATGTGTTGAAATCCGGTAAGATGCCTGCACCTGCACGTATCGTACAGGAAGATATCGTAGGTCCGTCTTTGGGTCAGGAATCAATTAACCAGGGTATTGTTTCATTCATTGTTGCTTTGGTTGTATTGATGGCTTACATGTGCGTCATGTACGGATTTATTCCGGGTATGGTCGCTAATGCAGCTTTGTTTATCAACTTCTTCTTTACATTGGGTATCCTTTCTTCCTTCCAGGCTGCACTGACAATGTCCGGTATTGCCGGTATGGTGTTGTCTTTGGGTATGGCTGTGGATGCTAACGTTTTGATCTATGAACGTACGAAAGAAGAACTGAAAGCAGGTAAGGGTACTCGTCAGGCTTTGTCAGAAGGTTACGCAAACGCTTTCTCTGCAATCTTTGACTCTAACTTGACTTCTATCATTACAGGTATTATCCTGTTCAACTTTGGTACAGGACCTATCCGTGGTTTTGCTACAACGTTGATTATCGGTATCCTCTGTTCATTCTTCTCTGCAGTGTTCTTGACTCGTCTGGTTTACGAACACTTCATGAATAAGGATAAATGGATGAACCTGACTTTCACAACAGGAATCTCAAAGAACCTGATGCAGAATGTACATTATAACTTCATTGCTAAAACCAAACGTTTCTTTACGGTTTGGGGCACCATCATTATTATCTGCATTGTATCATTCTTTGTTCGTGGTCTGGCGCAGAGTATTGACTTTACGGGTGGACGTAACTTTGTTGTTCAGTTTGAACAGAAGGTTGCTCCGGAAACCGTACGTGAATTGTTGCAGCCGAAAGTAGGTGATGCAAACGTTCAGGCAATTGCACTGGGAACAGACGGAAGAACTGTTCGTGTAACTACCAACTATCGCATTGAAGAAGATTCTCCGACAATTGATGCTGAAATTGAAGAGTTCCTGTATCAGGCTTTGAAAGATGGTAATCTGTTGGGTGAAGGTACTACCCTGGAAATCTTTATCGACCGCGATAATCGTGTAGGAGGTTCTATCATCAGTTCACAGAAAGTAGGTCCGAGTATTGCAGACGATATCAAGACTTCTGCAATCTGGTCAGTTGTGCTGGCTTTGATCGCAATCGGTTTGTATATCCTGATCCGATTCAGCAATATTGCTTTCAGTATCGGTGCTACGGTAGCGCTGACTGTTGATACTTTGTTGATTATCGGAGCTTATTCACTTTGCCATGGATGGATGCCATTCTCTTTGGAAATTGACCAGACATTCATCGGTGCAATCCTGACAGCAATCGGTTATTCTATCAACGATAAGGTGGTAATCTTTGACCGTGTACGTGAGTTCCTGGGACTGTATCCGAAGCGTGACCGTGTACAATTGTTCAATGATTCACTGAATACAACATTGTCTCGTACCATCAATACCTCATTGAGTACATTGATCGTATTGCTGAGTATCTTCATCCTGGGCGGTGACAGTATCCGTAGTTTTGCTTTCGCAATGATTCTGGGTGTAGTAATCGGTACGTTGTCTTCTCTGTTCATCGCAGCTCCTGTTGCTTATCTGACAATGGGAAATAAGATGCCTAAAGGAGAAGAAGCTAAAGCTTGATACATCCGATTCTGATATAATCAGAGTATTTTAGTTTACTCTGTTTCTGATAAAGCCCTGGCTTATTTGTAAGTCAGGGCTTTATGCTTATAGTAAGACTGAAAACGAAAAATAAGATATTCAGCGTTTATTGCTTTTATAATTCTTAAAAACATATTTTTGAAATGTTCGTTGTTATTGGACTTATGCTTACAGGCGTTTTGATTGGTTGGGTGACGCGTAAGCATTGTTTGAAATTTCTGCAACAGATTATACCTGTGTTTATCTGGTTATTGCTTTTCTTGCTTGGAGTGGAAGTAGGGGATAATGATGCCATACTTCGCGGGTTGCATACGATTGGAATCGAAGCGCTTGTTCTTACTCTGGGAGGAACATTGGGAAGCGTGCTGGCTGCTTCTTTGTTATGGAATATCCTGACAGGATGGAAAAAGACAACGGAAACAGTACATGAATCCTCTGTGGCCTCGGGGAATATATTGCATGCTCTTAAAGGCAGTCTGGTAATTGTTGCTTTTTTTGTGATCGGAGTATGTTGCGGCTTGTGGGGATGGCTTCCCGGGCATTGGGGGAGTAAGATTAGTTTTTACGCTCTGTGCCTGTTGATGTTTAGTGTAGGAATCAGTGTCGGGAATGATTCACAGACGTTGAAGAGTTTCCGGAGTCTGAATCCCCGATTGATGTTTCTGCCGCTCATGACCATTCTGGGAACTCTGGCAGGAACAGCTGTAGTCAGTATTTTTCTGAGCCATCGTAGTCTGACTGACTGTTTGGCGGTAGGCTCCGGTTTTGGTTACTATTCTTTGTCCAGTATCTTTATTACGGAATATAAGGGTGGGGAATTGGGTACAGTAGCTTTGTTGGCCAATATCAGCAGAGAAATATTGACATTATTGGCTGCTCCATTATTAGTCCGTTGGTTTGGGCGCTTGGCTTCTATTTCTGCAGGTGGAGCTACAACAATGGATACGACGCTTCCTGTGATTTTGCAGACAGCAGGACAGGAGTTTGTTGTTGTATCGATCTTTCACGGTTTTGTTGTAGATTTCAGCGTTCCTTTTTTAGTAACCTTTTTTTGCAGTATATAGGGAACCCTGATTGATATAGGAAAAGAGGCCGCTTTATAATAAAGATAGTTCAGCTTCTTTCATAAAATGAAGAAGGTGTATCAATCTGTATATGGACATACATTTTGATACACCTTCTTTTTTGTTTGTCAGGAAGACTGGATTACTTCTTCTGGAAGCGTTCTGTCAGCTTAGCCAACATATCTTTAGTCATTGAATCCAAATCGTATTCCGGTTTCCATCCCCATTCTTCACGGGCGCAAGTATCATCCAGTGAATTAGGCCAAGAATCAGCAATAGCCTGGCGCAAAGGATCAACTTTGTATTCCATTTGGAAATCAGGAACATATTCCTTGATCTTGTTGTAGATGATTTCCGGATCAAAGCTCATAGAAGCGATGTTGAACGAGTTACGATGAACGAATTTGCTCGGATCAGCTTCCATGATTTCGATAGCAGCACGCAATGCATCCGGCATGTACATCATGTCCATGTATGTACCTGCTGCGATCGGACATTCAAATTTTTCCCCTTTAGCAGCTGAATAATAAATATCTACGGCGTAGTCGGTTGTACCGCCACCCGGAGGAGTTACGTACGAAATCAGTCCAGGGAAACGAACAGAACGAGTGTCGACACCGAAACGGATGTTGTAATAATCGCTCAGCAATTCACCGGAAACCTTAGTTACTCCATACATGGTACGTGGGTTACGGATAGTGTCCTGAGGAGTCTTGTCTTTCGGAGTATTGTTTCCAAATACGCCGATTGAGCTCGGAGTAAACACGGCACAATTCATGGTACGTGCTACTTCAAGAACGTTGAACAAACCACCCATACCGATCTTCCATGCAAGCTGAGGTTTTGCTTCAGCTACGGCTGAAAGCAAAGCGGCGAGATTGTAGATCGTATCAATTTTATATTTTGATACAGTTTCAGCAATCTGCTGTTCGTTGGTAATATCAACGATAGCCGACGGACCGGATTCCTTCAGTTCTCCTTTAGGTTCTGCTCCGGGGATATAACCGGCTACGATGTTACCGTTATACAGTTTTCTCAGTTTCATTGTCAGCTCTGAACCGATCTGTCCGGTCGAACCGATGATCAATACATTTTTCATAATCTAGTTTTTAAGTTTGATACCGATGCAAAGATAGCTATAAAATAAAATTTTTTTCAAAAAAAGACAGATTATTCATACATAGATTCAAGAAAAAATGTGAACTTTGTGCCTTAACCTTAAAATATAAATCTTATGTACGGAAAATTTAAAGATTTCTTGTCTCAGGAACTGGCAAATATTGAAGCTGCCGGCTTGTATAAAAAAGAACGTATCATTACAACACCTCAGCGTGCGGATATTCAAGTAAATGCAGGAGAAGGTGTACTGAACTTCTGTGCCAACAACTATTTGGGCTTGTCAGACAACAAGCGTCTGATTGAAGCTGCTAAAGCTGCTATGGATTCTCATGGTTATGGAATGTCTTCTGTTCGTTTCATTTGTGGAACTCAGGATTTGCACAAACAATTGGAAGCTGCTATTTCTGATTATTTCAAGACAGAAGATACAATTTTGTATGCTGCTTGCTTTGATGCTAACGGTGGCTTGTTTGAACCATTGTTTACAGATGAAGATGCTATCATTTCTGACTCTCTGAATCATGCTTCTATCATTGATGGTGTTCGTCTGTGTAAGGCAAAACGTTATCGTTACGCTAATGCGGATATGGCTGATTTGGAACGTTGCTTGCAGGAAGCTCAGGCTCAGCGTCATCGCATCATTGCTACCGATGGTGTCTTCTCAATGGATGGAAATGTAGCTCCGATGGATAAGATCTGTGAACTGGCAGAGAAATATGATGCATTGGTTATGGTAGATGAATCTCACTCTGCAGGTGTTGTTGGTCCTACTGGTCATGGTGTTGCAGAACAATATAATGTATATGGACGTGTAGATATCTTTACAGGAACTCTGGGCAAGGCTTTCGGAGGTGCTATGGGTGGATTTACTACCGGTAGAAAGGAAATTATCGACATGTTGCGTCAGCGTTCTCGTCCGTATCTGTTCTCTAACTCAGTTGCTCCTGCTATTGTCGGTGCTAGCTTGGAAATGTTCAAGATGCTGAAAGAAAGCAATGCATTGCATGACAAACTGATGGATAATGTAACTTATTTCCGTGATAAGATGTTGGCTGCCGGATTTGATATCAAACCGACTCAGAGTGCTATCTGTGCAGTGATGCTGTATGATGCGAAATTGTCTCAGGATTTTGCAGCCAAGATGCAGGAAGAAGGTATTTATGTAACAGGATTCTATTATCCAGTTGTTCCGAAAGGACAGGCTCGTATCCGCGTACAGCTGTCTGCCGGTCATGAACGTGAACACCTGGACAAAGCAATTGCAGCCTTCATCAAAGTTGGTAAAGAATTAGGAGTTATCAAATAAAGAATAAAATTCTTCATTTTTAATTGGGGCGAGGCCTGTGAAATACAGGATAAGCCCCTTTTTTATTTCTAATAGGGCGGGAAATTGTACCCCCGAGGGGAATCGAACCCCTATCTAAAGTTTAGGAAACTTCTATTCTATCCGTTGAACTACAAGGGCAACTTCTGCAAAAGTACGGCTTTTTCTTGATTTCCCCATGTGTTCTTTGATAAAAAACTTTATTATCCTTCTCTTTGATAAATATTTTTTGATTTATCTTGCTTTTCTCAAGTAACTTCGCCATTTTTGCAACCATTGATTTTGTGAACTTTAAATAATACGTTATGGCAGAAGATATGATTGTCAAAGAGCTGGACGATGTTGTAGTCCGCTTTTCAGGCGACTCAGGTGATGGAATGCAGTTGGCTGGTAATATGTTTTCCAATATTTCGGCTACTGAGGGAAACGACATCAGTACTTTTCCGGATTATCCGGCTGATATTCGTGCCCCGCAAGGAACATTAACCGGAGTTTCAGGCTTCCAGGTTCATATAGGCTCGGGCAAGGTGTATACTCCGGGTGATAAATGTGATGTGCTGGTTGCTATGAACCCTGCCGCCTTGAAAACACAGTATAAATTTTGTAAACCCCAGTCTGTTATTATTATCGATACAGATTCGTTTACCAAGCGTGATTTGGAGAAAGCCCAATTTGTTCTTGAAAATCCGTTCTCTGAATTAGGAATCAAGAATGAAGTGGTGGAGGCAGCCATAACGACCATGTGTAAGGAAAGCCTGAAGGATAGTGGTTTGGATAATAAGACGATTATGCGAACCAAAAATATGTTTGCACTGGGGCTTGTTTGCTGGTTGTTCCATCGGGATATCCATGTAGGTGAGAAAATCTTGAGAGAAAAGTTTGCGAAGAAACCGGAAATTGCAGAGGCAAATGTGAAAGTCTTGTATGACGGTTATCATTTTGGTGAGAATACGCATGCTTCCGTATCCATTAGCTATACTGTTCCAAGTAAGGAACAGAAGAAGAAAGGCCTGTATATGGATATAAATGGCAATAAGGCTACTGCATATGGCTTGATTGCTGCTGCGGAGAAGGCTGGTCTGGAACTTTATTTGGGCTCTTATCCCATTACCCCGGCAACAGATATTCTTCATGAGCTGGCCAAACATAAGTCATTAGGAGTAAAGACTGTTCAGTGTGAAGATGAAATCGCTGGATGCGCTTCTGCCGTAGGTGCTGCTTTTGCCGGAGCTTTGGCAGTTACAACGACTTCAGGACCAGGTATCTGTCTGAAAAGTGAAGCGATGAATCTGGCAGTGATTACGGAATTGCCTTTGGTAATTGTGGATGTGCAAAGAGGAGGACCTTCTACGGGATTACCGACAAAATCCGAGCAGACTGATTTACTTCAGGTTCTTTATGGACGTAACGGAGAAAGTCCTATGCCGGTTATTGCTGCTTCATCGCCAACAGATTGTTTTGACGCGGCTTTTATGGCATGTAAAATAGCCTTGGAACATATGACTCCGGTTGTTTTATTGACCGATGCTTATATTGCCAATGGTTCAGCTGCATGGCATTTACCGGACTTAAACGAATATCCTTCGATTTGTCCGCCTTATGTAAAACCGGAGATGGCTGGTACATGGACTCCGTTCCAGCGTGACCCGAAGACTGGCGTACGGTACTGGGCTATTCCAGGTACTGAAGGTTTTATGCATCGTATTGGCGGTTTGGAAAAGAGCAATGAAACAGGAGCCATTTCTACAGATCCCGAAAATCATCACCGGATGGTACAGCTTCGTGCAGAGAAAGTTGCGCGTATTGCAGATTCGCTTCCGGATTTGCAGATCGAAGGTGATTTGGATGCAGACTTATTGATTGTGGGTTTTGGCGGGACTTATGGACATTTGCACTCTGCGATGGATACATTGAGAAAGCAAGGCAAAAAAGCGGCCTTGGCTCATTTCCGCTTTATCAATCCGTTGCCCCGTAATACAGAGGCAGTATTGCGCCGCTATCCGAAGATTGTGGTTGCCGAACAGAATATGGGACAACTGGCCGGTTATTTGCGCATGAAAATCGAAGGAATTCATTTGTATCAGTTTAATCAAGTAAAGGGTCAGCCTTTTGTTGTACAAGAATTGGTTGATGCGTTCACAAAAATATTGGAGGAATAAGCCATGGATGAAACAAAATATACAGCAGCAGATTATAAGGCTGGTCAACCTCGCTGGTGCCCGGGATGTGGCGATCATGCCTTTTTGAACTCTTTTCATAAAGCTTTGGCTGAATTGGGCGTTCCGCCTCATGAAATAGCAGTTATTTCAGGAATCGGATGTTCTTCACGTTTGCCCTATTATATGAATACGTATGGAATGCATACTATTCATGGGCGTGCAGCAGCTATTGCAACTGGTGCGAAAGTTGCTAACCCTCAACTTACGATCTGGCAAATTTCTGGGGATGGAGACGGACTGGCTATCGGTGGAAACCATTTTATTCATGCGATTCGCCGCAATGTAGATATTAATATTGTTTTGTTGAATAATCGGATTTACGGTTTGACAAAAGGACAATATTCACCGACCTCTGCTCGTGGTTTTGTGAGTAAGTCTTCACCTTATGGAACTGTGGAAGATCCGTTCCGGCCTGCCGAACTTTGTTTTGGAGCGAGAGGCCGTTTCTTTGCCCGTTGTGCAGCTGTAGATGGTGGCCCTTCTGTAGAAGTTCTGAAAGCGGCAGCACGTCATAAAGGAACTTCCGTTGTAGAGGTCTTGCAGAATTGTGTGATTTTTAATGATGGAACACATAATGCCGTAGCCAAGAAGGAAGACCGTGAACGTAATGCCATTTATCTGGAGCATGGTAAACCGATGTTGTTTGGACCTAACAAGGAATTTGGTCTGATGCAGGAAGGATTCGGTCTGAAAGTGGTGAAACTGGGTGAGAATGGTATTTCAGAAAAAGATATTCTAGTGCATGATGCACATTGTGAAGATCATACTCTACAGTTGAAACTGGCTCTGATGGAAGGGCCTGATTTCCCGATTGCTTTGGGAGTGATACGTGATGTGGAAGCTCCTACGTATGATGAGTCGGTAGAAGCTCAGATAGAAGAAATTTCAGCTAAGAAACCTTATCATAATTTTGCAGAACTGCTGGCAACAAATGATACCTGGGAAGTGAAATAATATCAAAATAGAATTGGCGTATGTCGGATTGGGTTGACAATCCTTCATACGCCAATTTTTTATAGAATCAGATAAATAAACTATTCTTTCTCTCCGAAACATAAATCTCCTGCATCTCCTAATCCAGGTACAATGTATGAATGTTCATTTAACTCTGGATCTATGGCGCCACACCAGATGGTGGTTTTGGCATCAGGTAATGTCTTTTGTAAATACTCAATAGCTTGTTGGCTGGCCAGTACAGAAACGATGTGTATATGTGAAGGTTCACCTTTTGTAAGTAAGGCTTTATATGCCAGTTCCATAGAACCTCCGGTTGCCAGCATCGGATCTGTAATGATCAGAATCTTATTGTCAAGGCGTGGAGAAGCAATGTATTCAATGTGAATGTCGAAATGTTCAATGTCAATGTATTTACGATAAGCTGAAACGAAAGCATTTTCCGCATGATCAAAGTAGTTCAGGAAACCCTGGTGCAAAGGTAGGCCCGCACGAAGGATGGTAGCCAGTACCGGTTGTACCGCCGGTACGTTTTCACAAGTCTTTGCTAGAGGGGTTTGAATTTCTATTGGATGATAAGGGAGATCCCGGCTGATCTCATAAGCCATGATTTCACCGATGCGTTCAATATTTCTTCGAAACCTCAGGCTGTCTCCCTGTATGTTGATGTTACGTACTTCTGCCAGATACTGATTCAGGATTGAGTTTGCCTGATTGAAAGTGACAATCTTCATAAATGATCAAGGGGTTTGATTGTTCAAAATAAGTTTATCCTTGCAAAGGTATGAATAATATTTTGTAGGCTCCAAGTCTATAAGAGTGTTTCTGTTTAAAAGATGCATATAAATGTAATGAGATTTATACGTAAATATCTTGTTTGAAATTTCCTTCAGTTCTATATCTTTGATTTTTCTGAACTCCTGGATAACTTTTGTTTTTGCCTGATAAAGCTTGACAGGAAGGCTGGAAATGAAGGATTGACTCTGTATTTCAGCTCTCATGGAATGTAGTTGTAATGTCTGAATTGCATATTTGTTACACAAGTATAAATCTTTTCATGATTACGGATTTTTTTCTCTAATAAATTCTTGGATTCAAAGAAAACCACTATTTTTGTAGCGCCTAAAACAAGGGGATGTTGAAAAACATTCTTTTGATGGTTATTAAGAATTTAGGAATTAAACATTTGATATAAATAACCAAATTAATCATTTGAACAATGGCAAATTTAGATCTTACTAAGTACGGTATCACTGGAACCGTAGAAATCGTACACAATCCTTCTTACGAAGTTTTGTTCGCAGAAGAAACAAAAGCTGGTTTGGAAGGCTTCGAAAAAGGTCAGGAAACTGAACTGGGTGCAGTAAACGTAATGACTGGTATCTACACTGGTCGTTCTCCTAAAGATAAATTCTTGGTAAAAGACGCTACAAGTGAAAACACTGTATGGTGGACTTCTGAAGAATATAAAAACGATAACAAGCCTGTAACTACAGAAACTTGGAATGTATTGAAAGACTTGGCTGCAAAAGAATTGTCAAACAAGAAATTGTTCGTTGTTGACGGTTATTGCGGTGCTAACGAAGCTACTCGTTTGAAAGTTCGTTTCATCATGGAAGTTGCATGGCAGGCTCACTTCGTAACTAACATGTTCATCCGTCCTTCTAAAGAAGAATTGGAATCATTCGAACCTGACTTCGTTGTTTACAACGCTTCTAAGGCTAAAGTTGAAAACTACAAAGAACTGGGTCTGAACTCAGAAACTGCAGTTGTATTCAACTTGACTACTAAGGAACAGGTTATCCTGAACACTTGGTACGGTGGTGAAATGAAGAAAGGTATGTTCTCTATGATGAACTACTTCAACCCGTTGCGTGGTATCGCTTCTATGCACTGCTCTGCTAACACTAACATGGACG